>Ga0209370_1000017_pt1 | contig 648574 bp, 588 predicted proteins | sample AgamicAtPrz_FD_187164 | JGI IMG/M metagenome (GOLD analysis project Ga0209370, IMG submission 187164) | Agave microbial communities from Guanajuato, Mexico - At.P.rz (SPAdes) (version 2) | ecosystem: Host-associated > Plants > Phyllosphere > Phylloplane/Leaf | place: Guanajuato, Mexico...
CCGGAATTTGAATCAGCCGGATTTCATTGCCGATGCCGGCGACGCGCATGTTGATAAACGGGAAAATGTTGGCCAGCACCAGCATGAACAGGGCGCTGAGGGCGTAACCGATCGGCCGCTTGCGCGGCTCGTCCCAGCGGGCGCTGAGCGTGGTTTTGCAGCGCGGGCAGACCGCTTTGCTGCCATAGGCCAGCGGCGGCAGCGCCACCAGCATGTCGCACTGCGGGCACAGCATCAGGTTATCCTGGTGCTCCGCCGAAGGTGCGGAATGACTATGCTGCTGATGATTGTTGTGGGAACACACCATATTCCTCCTAAATAACGTTGCTCACCGGCACGTCGATACCGCCCGCAGCAGCGCGCGGGCGGTATCGCAACGGTCAGCCGTTTTTCATCGCTTCCAGCTCTTCCCAGCGGGCGAAGGCCTGCTCGAGCGCCTGCTCGGCGTTAGCCAGCGCCGTCAGCACTTGTTGCGTTTCGCTGTGCGGCCGCGTGAAGAAGTCGGCGTCGCTCATCTGCGCCTGCAGCGCTTCGATCTCCGCCTCCAGCTGTTCGAGCCGCTGCGGCAACTGTTCCAGTTCGCGCAGCAGGTTGTAACTCAGCTTGGCCGCCGCTTTCTTCGGCTGTTCGGCCTTTTTCTCCGCCGCCGGTTTGCTCGCGCTCGGCGCCGCCTGACGAATCGGTTTCGCCGTGGCGCGCTGATGATGCGCATCGTAGTAACCGCCGACGAAAGCGTTGATCACGCCGTTGCCTTCGAAGATCCAACACTCGGTCACCGAGTTATCGACGAACTGACGATCGTGGCTGACCAGCAGCACGGTGCCCTGATAGCCGTCGATCAGCTCTTCCAGTAGCTCCAGCGTTTCGACGTCGAGATCGTTGGTTGGTTCATCGAGGATCAGCAGATTGCTCGGTTTCAGAAACAGCTTAGCCAACAGCAGGCGGTTACGCTCACCGCCCGACAGCGCCTTCACCGGCGTCATCGCGCGTTTCGGGTGGAACAGGAAGTCCTGCAGGTAGCCCAATACGTGGCGAGGGCGACCGTTGACCATCACTTCCTGTTTGCCTTCCGCCAGGTTGTCCATCACCGTGCGCTCAGGATCGAGATCCGCGCGGTGCTGATCGAAATAGGCCACTTCCAGCTTGGTGCCGCAGTGCACGCGGCCGCTGTCGGCTTTCAGCTGACCGAGCATCAGTTTCAGCAGCGTGGTTTTGCCGCAGCCGTTCGGCCCCACCAGCGCAATCTTGTCGCCGCGCTGTACCTGGGCGGAAAAATCGCGCACCAGCACTTTTTCGCCCACCTGATAATTGACGTTTTCCAGCTCGAACACGATTTTGCCGGAGCGGGTCGCCTCTTCCACCTGCATCTTGGCGGTGCCCATCACTTCGCGGCGCTGCGAACGCTCGACGCGCAGCGCCTTCAGCGCACGCACGCGGCCTTCGTTACGGGTACGGCGCGCCTTGATGCCCTGACGGATCCAGACCTCTTCCTGCGCCAGCTTGCGATCGAACTCGGCGTTTTGCAGCTCTTCCACCCGCAGCGCTTCTTCTTTGCTCTGCAGATACAGATCGTAATTGCCCGGCCAGGAAACCAGCTTGCCGCGATCCAGATCGACGATGCGCGTCGCCATGTTGCGGATAAACGAACGGTCGTGCGAGATGAAGACGATGCTGCCGTCGAACTCTTTCAGGAAGCCTTCCAGCCAGTCGATGGTTTCGATATCCAGGTGGTTGGTCGGTTCGTCGAGCAACAGCACGCGCGGCGAGCTCACCAGCGCGCGGCCCAGCGCCGCTTTACGCAGCCAGCCGCCCGACAGCGAGGAAAGCTCGGCGTCGCCGTTCAGCCCCAGCTGCAGCAGCACTTCACTGATACGGCTGTCGAGCTGCCACAGCCCCTGGTGATCGAGGATCTCCATGATTTGCGCCATGCGCGCCAGATTTTTCTCGCTCGGGTCGCTCTCCACCAGATGGGAAATCGCATGGTACGCCTTCAGGTGTTCCGCCTGCTCCGCGACGCCTTCGGCCACGAAGTCGAACACGCTGCCGCCGATATTGCGCGGCGGATCCTGTTGCAGGCGCGCCACGATCAGATCCTGCTCGTAGATCACCCGGCCGTCGTCCAGCGGGATCTCTTTGCCGAGGATCTTCAGCAGCGTGGATTTGCCGGCGCCGTTGCGCCCGACCAGACACACGCGCTCGTTGTCTTCGATATGAATTTCGGTGTTGTCTAAAAGCGGCGCATCGCTGAAAGAGAGCCAGGCGCCGGACATGCTGATTAACGACATAGTAATTATTTTCCTTCGCCGGCGTGAGTCACCAGCCAGCAGTTGTGGATCTGACGGTTACGGGCAAAGTCCTGCGACAGCGTCTTGGCGGTGATCTCTTTCGCCTCCAGGCCCAGCGCGCTCAGCCCTGCCATATCCATTTGGAAACCGCGCTTGTTGTTCGAGAACATGATGGTTCCGTTGCGGCGCAGCAACCGTTTCAAATCTTTCATCAGCGCCAGATGATCGCGCTGCACGTCAAAAGTGTTCTCCATCCGCTTGGAGTTGGAGAACGTCGGCGGATCGATGAAGATCACGTCGAACTGTTCGTTGGCGTTGCTCAGCCACGACAGGCAGTCGGCCTGGATCAGCCGATGCTGCCGGCCGGTCAGGCCGTTGGCGCGCAGGTTCTTCTCCGCCCATTCCAGGTAGGTGCGCGACATGTCCACCGTGGTGGTGCTGCGCGCGCCGCCCAGCCCGGCGTGCACGCTGGCGGTGCCGGTATAGGCAAACAGGTTGAGGAAGTCCTTGCCGCCGCTCATCTCGCCCAGCATGCGGCGCGCAATACGGTGATCGAGGAACAGGCCGGTATCGAGATAGTCGGTCAGGTTAACCCACAGCTTGGCGTTATACTCTTCCACCAGCAGGAACTCGCCCTTCTGCGCCAGTTTCTCGTACTGGTTCTTGCCCTTCTGCCGCTCGCGGGTTTTCAGGATCAGCTGATTCGACGGCAATTCTAGCACCGCCAGCGTCGCGTTGATCACATCGAACAGGCGCTGACGCGCTTTCTGCGCATCGACGGTTTTCGGCGGCGCATACTCCTGCACCACCACCTTGCTGCCGTAGCGGTCCACCGCGACGTTGTATTCTGGCAGATCGGCATCGTACAGGCGGTAGCATTCAATGCCCTGCTGTTTCGCCCACTTGTCGAGCTTCTTCAAGTTCTTGCGCAGACGGTTGGCGAAGTCTTCCGCCACCTGCACGCCGCCGGTAGTGGCGCCGGCCGGGTTCGCCGCCAGCTGATAGTTTTTCTGCACGCACTCCAGCGGGCCGTTTTTCGCCTTGAACTGGCGCTCGGCGCGCAGCTGCAGGCAGCTCAACAGCTCCGGCGAGGCGCTGAACAGCGAAAGCTGCCAGCCGCCGAAGGCGCTTTTCATCACGCGGCCCAGCATGTTGTGCAGCGCGATCAGCGCCGGTTCGCTTTCCAGACGCTCACCGTACGGCGGGTTGCTGATCACGGTGCCGTGCGGGCCTTCCGGCAGCGGATTGGTCAACCGCGCCACGTCGCCGACGTTGAAAGTGATCAGCTCGGCGACGCCGGCGCGGCGGGCGTTGCCGCGCGCCATCTCAATCACCCGGCGATCGATATCGGAACCGAAGAAGCGAGAGGCGGTTTCCTGCAGGCCCCGGCGCGCGCGCACCTGCGCTTCGGCGGTGACTTCACGCCACAGTTCGGCGTTGTGGCCATTCCAGGCGCTGAAGCCCCAGTGCTGGCGGTGCAGGCCCGGCGCGCGATCGGCGGCGATCATTGCCGCTTCGATCAACAGCGTGCCGGAGCCGCACATCGGATCGAGCATCGGCGTGCCCGGCTGCCAGCCGGAACGCAGCACGATGGCGGCCGCCAGGTTTTCCTTCAGCGGCGCCTGGCCGGTGAGATCGCGGTAGCCGCGCTGATGCAGGCCTTCACCGCTCAGATCGAGGGCCACGCTGGCCATATCGCGCTGCAGGAAGACGTTAACGCGAATATCCGGCTGCTGCTTGGCGACCGTCGGGCGTTGGTCAAGTTTGCGGGTAAAGCTGTCGACGATGGCGTCTTTCACCTTCAGCGCGCCATACTGGCTGTTGCGGATCTCTTCGTTCACGCCGCTGAAATGCACGGCAAAGGTTTTATCCACGCCAAAAATGCTCGGCCAGTCGATCGCCTGCACCCCGAGGTACAGATCCAGATCGCTGTGCACGCGGAATTCGTTCAGCGGCAACAGAATGCGCGAAGCCAGGCGGCTCCACAGCAGGCTTTGGTACAGAAGACGATCGTCACCCTGAAAATGTACCCCACCCTGCACCACTTTGCAGTCGTGAGCGCCAAGCGCTTCCAGCTCGCTTTTTAACAGTTCTTCCAATCCACGCGCCGTGCTGGCAAACAGAGAGTTCATATCGTGCTTATCACCAAAAAGAAAATTGTTGCGCATTATAGCTAATCCGCACCGCTTGTCATAAAGTTGCTCCCTTCTATTTAATAATCGCACGGAGATGAGGGTGATCACGCTTTCCAGACTCTACGTCCATCCGGTTAAATCACTGCGCGGTCTGCAGCTTTCTTACGCCCAGGTCGGCAGCAGCGGTCTGGCCTTCGACCGCAACTTTATGATCACCGAGCCGGATGGCACCTTTATTACCGCGCGCCAATACCCGCAGATGGTGCTGTTCACGCCGGCGCTGCTGCCGGACGGGCTATTCCTGACCGCGCCGGACGGCGAAAGCGCCGCCATTCGCTTCAGCGACTTCGCCGCCGCGCCGCAGCCGACCGAGGTGTGGGGCAACCATTTCACCGCGCTGATCGCGCCGGATGAGATCAACCGCTGGCTGAGCGGCTATTTCCAGCGCGACGTTCAGCTGCGCTGGCTGGGGCCGGAGTTGACCCGCCGGGTGAAGAAACACCCCGAGATCCCGCTGACGTTTGCCGATGGCTACCCTTATCTGCTGATTAACCAGGCTTCGTTCAACGATCTGCAGCGGCGTTGCCCCGGCAGCATCAAGCTGGAGCAGTTCCGCCCCAATCTGGTGGTGAGCGGCGCAGCCGCCTGGGCCGAGGACGGCTGGCAGGTGATCCGCGTCGGCGATGTGATGTTCGATCTGGTGAAACCCTGCAGTCGCTGCGTGCTCACCACCGTCAGCACCGAGCGCGGCCGCAAGCACCCGAGCGGCGAACCGCTGAGTACGCTGCAAAAATTCCGCTCCGCCGACAACGGCGATATCGATTTCGGCCAGAACATGATCGCGCGCAACAGCGGCATCATCCGCGTGGGCGATACGGTGGAAGTGCTGTCGACCAAGCCGCCGCGCCCTTATGGCGCCGGCAAAGTGGTGGAGAGCGTGCAAGCGCCGCAAGACAGCGAGCACAGCGTCACTATCGAATATGAAGGAAAGGTGTTTACCGGCAACAACCAGCAGATATTGCTCGAGCAGTTGGAACAGCAAGGTATCCGCGTGCCTTACTCCTGCCGTGCCGGGATTTGCGGCAGCTGCCGCATTACATTGTTGAGCGGTGAGGTCGCGCCGCTGAAGAAAAGCGCGCTGGGCGACAACGGCACCATCCTGTGCTGCAGCTGTATCCCAAAAAGTGATTTGACGTTGGCGTAATCCGCCTTATACCGCCCTGTCGTAAGCCGGGGCGGCGCTTTCATCCTGCGCGCAGGGTTTCAGCCGATCGTGCATCACCTTGATGGCGTCGCCCAATACCATGGTGCGGCCGGCGACAGTCAGTTGATTTTGCGCCAGCAGGCACAGGCTGGCGTTATCCCCGGCCTCCACCACCAGCAAGCGCGCTTCCACGCCGCTTTCCATCACCTTCACCGCCGCCAACTCGCCGTTTTTCGGCTGCAGTGGGTAATGCTGCTGCGAGAAATGCCAGCTCTTCGGCATCAGCGGTTTCAGGAAGCGGTAGGCGACCAGCGCATTCAACACCAGCTCGGCGCGCTGCTCATGGCTGAGTTTGATCTGCTTGCACTGTTCTTCATAGGTGAAATAAAGGGCGGCGTCATCCACGCAAAAAGCGCATTCATCGAAGGCGTCCGGCGTTAACATTTTGGCCGGGAAACGTGAACGGAAGATCATACCATTAGCTAAATCCAGCATTAGCCGATCGTGTTCGGCATCAAAATACCAACGCCAATTATCGTCAGGTTTTATCTTCATTTCGTATCCTTCTCGCTGCCTATGCCAACGCCGCACTCACCCTAAAAGGCGATTTTATCACCGATAAAATAGCTTAAACATCGGATAATTCCGCGAACGATATTTATGCTAACGAACAAAATATAGACGAGCCGGGGGCAGAAATAAACCCCCGGAATAAAATGAGAGGAAAAATATTAGATATGGGTAACGATATCTTTAATCAAACGCGGGCCGTGATAGATAAATCCGGAATAAATTTGCAGCAGGCTCGCGCCGGCCTCCATTTTTTCGCGCGCCGCCGTCAGCGAATCGATGCCGCCCACGCCGATAATCGGCAGGCGCCCTTGCAGTTCGGTGGAAAGACGACGGATCACTTCCGTGCTGCGCGATTGCAACGGACGCCCACTTAATCCGCCTGCTTGTTCGCAGTAATTTAACCCCTGGATCAATTTTCGATCCAAGGTGGTATTGGTGGCGATCACGCCATCGATATTATGCCGCACCAGGCTATCGGCAATTTGGATCAATTCGTCTTCTGAAAGATCCGGCGCGATCTTTACCGCCACCGGCACATATTTGTGATGGCGCGCATGTAATTCCTGCTGCTTATTTTTAATCGCAGCCAAAAGATCGTCCAGCGCTTCGCCATACTGTAAGGATCGTAACCCCGGGGTATTCGGTGAAGAGATGTTAATCGCGATATAACCGGCATACGGATAAACTTTATCCATGCAGATCAAATAATCGTCTTTACCCTGTTCGACCGGGGTGTCTTTATTCTTGCCGATATTGATCCCAAGAATGCCGCCGAAATGGGATTTCTTAACGTTTTCAACCAGATTGTCCACGCCATGGTTATTGAACCCCATGCGGTTGATCAGGCCTTCCGCCTCAATCACGCGGAACAAGCGCGGCTTGTCGTTGCCCGGCTGCGGGCGCGGCGTCACGGTGCCGACTTCCACATGGCCGAAGCCCATCGCGCCGAACGCATCGATGCATTCGCCGTTTTTATCCAGACCGGCGGCCAATCCCAACGGGTTTTTAAACGACAGCCCCATGCAGCTGACCGGTTTGGTCGGCACGGACTGACGGACAAGAAACGCTAATGGGGTGCCGGTAATACGGCTGAGCTGACGAAAGGTCACTTCGTGCGCGCGCTCGGGATCGAGCTGGAACAACGCTTTCCTGATGAGGGGGTAGTACATGGACTCTCCTGATTTCCCGGTTGCAAACCGGGGGCGTATTATCCGGTATCCCCCGCCTAATTGGAATTGATTAAAGGCAAAAAAAGCGGTTTTTACGCAATCGTTTTCCCGCTTCACCGCCAAATCGGCGCCAATCCGCTTTTGCGCATATCCAAATCAAAAAATGAGATTTAAAAAACGCGCCCGGTTGCTGGTAGGTTTAAAACACTTCTCATTGATTTTCTAATTAAACCTAACTTTTAGTTATAAGGAGTGGCAATGCGCGTTATATCACTGGCCGGCAGCCCACGCATCCCATCACGTTCCGCCGCACTGCTCGCGCTGAGCCAGAACTGGCTGCGGCAGCAAGGGGTGGAAGTGACGGCTTATACCCTGCACGACTTCGATGCCGAAGACCTGCTGTATGCCAACTTCAACAGCCCGGCGATCAAGGCGTTTGCCGACCAGCTGGCACAGGCCGACGGCCTGCTGATTTCCACGCCGGTTTATAAAGCGTCGTTCTCCGGCGCGCTGAAAACCCTGCTGGATCTGCTGCCGGAACGCGCGCTGGATCATAAGGTGGTGCTGCCGCTGGCGACAGGCGGTTCGATCGGCCACATGCTGGCGGTGGACTACGCGCTGAAACCGGTGCTGGCGGCGCTGAAAGCGCAAGAGGTGCTGCATGGCGTGTTCGCCGACGACAGCCAGATCCAACTGGCCGGCGAAGGCGCCACGCTCACCGACGCCGTCGCCGCCCGGCTGGAAGAGGCGCTCGCCAGTTTCTATCTGGCGCTTGGCCGCCGCAAACCACCCGCGCTGCGCGTCGCCTCGCCGCTGGCGGCGCGTCAGACCGCCTGAAACGCCTGGAAAAGGAGAGCCTGAATGAAAAAACGCATCGCTTTACGGCGCTGGCTGAGCGCCGCTACCCTCACCGGCCTGCTGTCGTTGGTTTGGGCCACTGCCGCCGCTGCACAGGATCCGGCGCAGTTCCGCATCGGCTACCAAAAAGGATCGGTCAGCCTGGTGCTGGCGAAGAGCCACCGGCTGCTGGAGGAACGTTTCCCCGCCACCCGCATCAGCTGGATCGAGTTTCCCGCCGGCCCGCAAATGCTCGAGGCCTTGAACGTCGGCAGCATCGACCTGGGCAGCACCGGCGATATTCCGCCGATCTTCGCGCAGGCCGCCGGCGCGGATCTGCTGTATGTCGGCGTTGAGCCGCCCAAACCGAAGGCGGAAGTGATCCTGGTGCCGGAAAACAGCCCGATAAAAACCGTCGCCGATCTGAAAGGCCATAAGGTCGCCTTCCAGAAAGGATCCAGTTCGCACAATCTGCTGCTGCGATCGCTGCAAAAGGCCGGCCTGAAATTTACGGATATCCAGCCTGCCTATCTGACCCCCGCCGATGCGCGCGCCGCCTTCCAGCAGGGCAACGTCGATGCCTGGGCCATCTGGGATCCTTATTATTCCGCCGCGCTGCTGCAGGGCGGCGTACGGGTGCTCGGCGACGGCACCGATCTGAATCAGACCGGTTCCTTCTATCTGGCGGCGCGCCCCTACGCCGAAGCCAATGGCAGCTTTATCAGCCAGGTTCTGACGGTGCTGACCCAGGCCGATGCGCTCACCCGCAGCGACCGGGCGCAAAGCGTGACCCTGCTGGCCAACGCCATGGGGCTGCCCGAACCGGTGATCGCCAGCTATCTGGATCACCGCCCGCCGACCGCCATCACACCGCTCGATGCGCAGACGATCGCCGCGCAGCAGCAAACCGCCGACCTGTTTTACGCCAACCGGCTGGTGCCGGTGAAGGTCGACATCTCACAACGCATCTGGCGCCCAAGCGCGCAATAAACAATGGGAGAACACTGACGATGAGCCTGAACGTTTTCTGGTTTTTACCCACCCACGGCGACGGCCACTATCTCGGCAGCGCACAGGGGGCGCGCAGCGTCGATCACGGTTACTTGCAGCAGATCGCCCAGGCGGCGGATCGGCTGGGATTCGGCGGCGTATTGATCCCCACCGGCCGCTCGTGCGAAGACTCCTGGCTGGTGGCCGCCTCGCTGATCCCGGTCACCCAGCGGCTGAAGTTTTTGGTCGCGCTGCGGCCGGGCATCATCTCCCCTACGCTGGCAGCGCGCCAGGCGGCGACGCTGGATCGCCTGTCCAACGGGCGCGCGTTGTTCAATCTGGTCACCGGCGGCGATCCGGAAGAGCTGGCGGCGGAGGGGTTGCATCTCAATCATGAAGAGCGCTACGAAGCCTCAACCGAGTTCACCCACATTTGGCGCCGGGTGCTGGAAGGCGAAACCGTCGATTTCGACGGCAAGCACATTCAGGTGAAAGGCGCCAAACTGCTGTTCCCGCCGGTGCAGCAGCCGCGCCCGCCGCTCTATTTCGGCGGATCCTCCACCGCCGCGCAGGATCTGGCCGCCGAACAGGTAGAAATGTATCTCACCTGGGGAGAGCCGCCGGCGCAGGTTAAAGAGAAAATCGAAGAGGTGCGCGCCAAAGCGGCGGCGAAAGGCCGCCAGGTACGCTTCGGTATCCGCCTGCATGTCATCGTGCGGGAAACCACCGAAGAGGCCTGGCGCGCCGCCGATCGGCTGATCGCACATCTCGATGAGGAAACCATCGCCGACGCGCAGCAGGCCTTTGCGCGCTTCGACTCCGTCGGCCAACGGCGCATGGCGGCGCTGCACGGCGGCAAGAAGGACAACCTGGAGATCAGCCCGAACCTGTGGGCCGGCATCGGCCTGGTGCGCGGCGGCGCCGGCACCGCGCTGGTGGGCGATGGCCCGACGGTCGCGGCGCGCATGCAGGAATATGCCGATCTGGGCATCGACACCTTTATTCTCTCCGGCTATCCGCATCTGGAAGAGGCCTACCGCGTCGGCGAACTGCTGTTCCCGCACCTCGATCTGGCGCAGGAGGAAACGCCCGCGCGCCTTCAGCCGGTGCGCCCGCAGGGCGAAGTGGTGGCCAACATTTATGTTCCGCAAAAAGTGTCGCAGAGCTGAGGAGCGCCCCGATGGCAAAGAACGCGCAACGCATCCTGTATCGGCTGGCCCCCTGGGCGCTGCCGCTGGCGCTGGTGATCCTCTGGCAGATCGCCGTAGAAACCGGCTGGCTGTCCAACCGCATTTTGCCGGCGCCGAGCGCGGTGCTGGCCGCCTTCTGGAGCCTGAGCCAAAGCGGCGAACTGTGGCAGCACCTGAGCATCAGCAGCCAGCGCGCGCTGATCGGCTTTGCCATCGGCGGCAGCATCGGGCTGATCCTCGGCTTTATTACCGGGCTGTCGCGCTGGGGCGAACGCCTGCTGGACAGCTCGGTGCAAATGATCCGCAACGTGCCGCACCTGGCGCTGATCCCGCTGGTGATCCTGTGGTTCGGCATCGATGAATCCGCCAAGATCTTTCTGGTGGCGCTCGGTACGCTGTTCCCGATTTATCTCAATACTTATCACGGCATCAAAAACATCGATCGCGGCCTGTTGGAGATGGCCCGCAGCTACGGCTTAAGCGGTTTCCGCCTGTTTACACAGGTGGTACTGCCGGGCGCGCTGCCGTCGATTATGGTCGGCGTGCGTTTCGCTCTCGGCTTCATGTGGCTGACGCTGATCGTCGCCGAAACCATTTCGGCCAATTCGGGCATCGGCTATCTTGCGATGAACGCGCGTGAATTTCTGCAAACCGACGTGGTGGTGGTGGCGATCGTGCTGTACGCCCTGCTCGGCAAGCTGGCGGACGTGGGCGCGCAACTGCTGGAGCGCGTCTGGTTGCGCTGGCATCCGGCCTATCAACTGAAACAGGGAGAAGCGCTATGACCCTTCCCGCTCGCCTTGCGCAAGGCACGCCGGTGACGCTGGAGTCCATCGGCAAAGGTTACGGCAACCGCACCGTGCTGGACAATATTCAGCTGCGCATTTCCGCCGGGCAGTTCGTGGCGGTGGTCGGCCGCAGCGGCTGCGGCAAGAGCACCCTGCTGCGCCTGTTGGCCGGCCTGGAACAGCCCAGCAGCGGCGCGCTGCTCAGCGGCAACGCGCCACTTGCCGCCGCTAAAGAGGATACCCGGCTGATGTTTCAGGATGCGCGCCTGCTGCCGTGGAAAACGGTGATCGACAACGTGGGCCTGGGGCTGCGCGGCCAGTGGCGCGACGCGGCGCTGCAGGCGCTGGACGCGGTCGGTTTGGCGGATCGCGCCCGCGACTGGCCGGCGGCGCTGTCCGGCGGGCAAAAGCAGCGGGTCGCCCTGGCGCGCGCGCTGATCCACCGCCCTCGCCTGCTGCTGCTGGACGAACCGCTCGGGGCGTTGGATGCCCTGACGCGCATCGAGATGCAGGGGCTGATAGAAACGCTGTGGCAACAGCACGGTTTTACCGTACTGCTGGTCACGCACGACGTCAGCGAAGCCATCGCGCTGGCGGATCGGGTGATCCTGATCGAAGAGGGGCGTATCGGGCTGGATCTGACTCTCGATCTGCCGCGGCCGCGCCGCAAAGGCTCGGCCCGGCTAGCGGAACTGGAGGCCGAAGTGCTGGAGCGGGTGTTATCACCGCCGGCCACAGCGGCCAGCGGCCGTCGGGCGGCGAATTGAAAGGATGAAAAAAGGGACGGCGCAGGCCGTCCCTTGATCTATCCAGCGCGAAAAGATCAGGCGTCGAGCGCCTTGCTGATCTTCTCGTACAGATCGCCGGACAGGTTTTCCAATCCTTTCAGCTGTTCCAGCGCCTTGCGCATCAGCGCCTGGCGGCTCGCGTCGTAACGCTTCAGGCGAATCAGCGGTTCAATCAGGCGCGCGGCGATCTGCGGGTTGCGCTGGTTGAGATCGCTGAGGATCTCCGCCAGGAACTGATAGCCGCTGCCGTCCGCGGCATGGAACGCCGCCGGGTTGCCGGAAGCGAAGCCGCCGATCAGCGAACGGGTGCGGTTCGGGTTGCTCAGGCTGAACGAACGGTGTTGCAGCAGCGCGCGCACCTTGCTCAGCACGTCTGCCGCCGGGCTGCTGCCCTGCAGCACGAACCATTTATCCATCACCAGGCCATCCTGATGCCAGCGCTCGTCGAACGCCGCCAGCAGCGCATCGCGGCACGGCAGCTGGGCCGCGACCGCAGCAGACAGCGCCGCCAGCGAGTCGGTCATGTTGTCTGCCTGGCGATACTGTTCGCTTACCAGTTGGTCCGCCAGCGCCACATCTTCGCCGAACGCCAGATAGCCCAGGCACACATTACGCAAGGCGCGCTTGGCGATCTCGGCGTGCTCCACGCGGTAGCCGTCGGTCTTGTTGGCGTGATATACCGCCAGCCACTCATCGGCCAGCTCCCGCGCCAGGCAGCGAACGATCGCTTCATGCACCGCGGCGATCGCTTCCGGATCGATGGTGGCGAACAGCTCGGCGATTTCGTTCTCCGACGGCAACGTCAGGATCTGCGCCGCCAGCGCCGGATCCAGTTTTTCGTCCAGCAGCACTGCGCGGAACGCATCGGCCACGTGCAGCGGCAGCGACAGCGGCTGCTTCTGCTGGTGCCGCGCCACGTTCAGCTTGATATAGGTCGCCAGCAGGCTCTGCGCTGCATCCCAACGCGCAAATTCATTGCGCGCGTGCTGCATCAGGAAGGTCAGCTGCTGATCGCTGTACGGATAGTCCAGCTTCACCGGCGCGGAGAATTCGCGCAGCAGCGACGGCACCGGCTTATGCGCCACGCCGTCGAACACGAAGGTTTGCTCCGCTTCGGTGACGTTCAGCACGTTATTGACCGGCAGGCCGCCCTTTTGCAGTGGAATGACGTTGCCTTCGCTGTCGTACAGTTCGATATCCAGCGGGATATGCAGCGGCAATTTCTCCGGCTGATCGGCGGTCGGCGCGGTTTGCTGGCTGACATGCAGGCGATACTGCTGGGTTTCCGCGTCGTAATCGTCGCGAACCGTCAACAGCGGCGTGCCGGACTGGCTATACCAACGGCGGAAACGCGACAGATCGACGTTGGACGCGTCCTCCATCGCCTGCACGAAATCATCGCAAGTGGCGGCGCTGCCGTCGTGGCGTTCGAAATAGAGCTGCATCCCTTTCTGGAAGTTCTCCTCCCCCAGCAAGGTGTGCATCATGCGGATCACTTCGGAACCCTTTTCATACACCGTCAGGGTGTAGAAGTTGTTCATCTCGATCACTTTGTCCGGGCGGATGGCGTGCGCCATCGGGCTGGCGTCTTCGGCGAACTGCGCGCCGCGCATCACGCGCACGTTATCGATGCGGTTGACCGAACGCGATCCCAGATCGGAACTGAACTCCTGATCGCGGAACACCGTCAGCCCCTCTTTCAGGCTGAGCTGGAACCAGTCGCGGCAGGTTACGCGGTTACCGGTCCAGTTGTGGAAGTATTCGTGGCCGATCACCGCTTCAATGTTCAGGTAATCCTTGTCGGTGGCGGTTTCCGCCTTCGCCAGCACGTATTTGGAGTTAAAGATGTTTAACCCTTTGTTCTCCATCGCGCCCATATTGAAGAAATCGACCGCCACAATCATATAAATGTCGAGATCGTATTCCAGGCCGAAGCGGGTCTCGTCCCACTTCATCGAGTTCTTCAGCGACGTCATCGCCCAGTCGGCGCGATCCAGGTTGCCGCGATCGACGAACAGCTCCAGCGCGACCTTACGGCCGGAACGGGTGGTGAAGCTGTCGCGCAGCACATCGAAGTCTCCCGCCACCAGCGCGAACAGGTAGCAAGGTTTCGGGAACGGATCTTGCCATTGCACCCAGTGGCGGCCATCGGCCAATTCGCCCTGGCCGATGCGGTTGCCGTTCGACAGCAGGAACGGATAGCGCGCCTTGTCGGCCTCGATGCGGGTGGTAAAGCGCGCCAGCACGTCCGGGCGATCCTGATAATAGGTAATGTGGTGGAAACCTTCGGCTTCGCATTGCGTGCACAGCGCATCGCCGGACAGGTACAGCCCTTCCAGCGCGGTGTTTTTCGCCGGGTGAATGTCGTTGACGATGGTAAGAGTGAATTGTGCCGGCAACGCTTCGATGATCAGCTGGTTATCCTGCTGGCGGTAGGCGCTCCACGGTTGGCCGTCCACCTGAATGCTCACCAGCGTCAGATCTTCGCCATCCAGCACCAGCGGTGAGCCGGCCGCGCCCTGACGTTTGATTTTACTGACGGCGGTCACGCGCGTGGTTTCCGCGTCCAGACTGAAGTCCAAATCGATATCGGTCGTGGTGTAATCGGGCGCGCGATAATCGTGGCGGTATTTTGCCTGTGGCTGTTGTGTCATAAAAACCCTTAAACGTCTCGGTGAGTTATAGGTGCCAGGCCGCTCTTCTGCTTCGTACCGCAGCCGGAGTGTTCCCCTGCGGCGCGCGGTGGGCCTGAATTGTGAATAAACTGTATCACAGCTGGCCGAAAAGCCCAGAGTCGCCGGGCGACCACGAGAGAGAAATCAGAGGCAAATCATAAATCGCCCGCCAGGCGATAGCGCAGGTGACCAATGGCTAAATAAAAATCAGCATTTAATGCTAAAAAACCGCCGCCGGGGGGCGCCGGCATAGTTGAGGCGACGCAGGCGGCATGGTGGTATAATTGCGGCATCAGGCTCAGGATGACTCGCACTATGAAAATTAAATACGCAATCTATTTTTTTACCCTGTGCCTGATGACTTCCTTCTCTCTGTTCATCGTCGATGAGCTGCTCGAAGCCCATACCGACTACCGCGATAACCAACTCAATCTGTACAAAATTGATCGCGCCAAAGAAATCTCCGAAGCCTTTCAGGCTGCGTTGCAGGCGCACCGCCTCAAACGCTTGAGCCTGATCGATCCGCAAATCACCCGAGCGCAATGTTTGGCCGCCGATCGGGCGGCGCGCGAAAGAATTACCCGCATCCGCGAACATCTGGACGATGAGGTCGCCAGACAGCTCGGGGTTCGGCAAAAAATCGCCGCGCTGTCGATGATCAGCCTGATGGAACAGCTGCTGGATAATGACAACCTGCAGCTTTCGCAGGTCAATAACACCAACGCCAATCTGTTCAACATCAACAGCGCCTATTACATCTCGCAAACCAGCAAGAGCTATTATCGCTACACCTACGATACCCGGATGGTGGATACCGACTCTTTTATGTTTCTCGAGGCCATCCGCCTTAATAACCGGCTGAATATGTCACTGACAGAATTGAGCGATCAGATTATCGACGTCAACGTCAGGCCGCTCGTTCGCAAAGACGCCTACCTGAAGTCCATTCAGCTGACCGGCGTGCTGAACGCGCTGAGCACCCGATTGATCTTCATGAAGATCAACTACGACGATGGACAAATCACCAACATCGTCAATGCATTGCTCGCCCAGGTTTCCGCTGAGCGCCTCCAACAGATTACCCATGGGCTGTACACCGCTATCGATACCCATCAGCCTTACCCCACCGCGCTTATTTCGCGCTATGTCGACGATGTGAGCGGGCTTTCGCAGGCGCTGTATCAACGCAGCTTCGAGCTGGAAACCCTCGCGTCGCGTCACAAGATTTACGACAGCCAGACGACCATTTACGGCATGATTGCACTCGCCGGCCTGGTGGTGTTGCTGTTCATTTTGCCGGCGCTGGTGTTCTGCACCAGCATCAACCGCTGGCTGACCAAGACCCACAACAATATCGTGCGGCTGTCGCGCGGCGAGATAAATATCGATCGCAACGACGCCTTCTACAGCCAGGAATTGATCGCCATCAGCGACGCCATTCAGCAGCTCAGGCAATACCAGTTGGACAAGGTCTCGCTGGAAAGCGAGAAACAACTGCTGATTAAAGAGCTCGAGGCCTCTTCTTTCCTCGATCCGCTCACCAATATTTACAACCGCCGTAAATTTTTCCTTGAATGTCAGCTGCTGGGCGACGGCAGCTACCCGCAGGCCTTTTGCCTGATCGACATCGACAACTTCAAACAGCTCAACGACAGCTACGGCCACGACGTGGGCGACCGGGCGCTGGTAGCATTCGGCCACCTGCTGCAACGCGCGTTCCGCGCCAGCGACATCTTCTGCCGCTACGGCGGCGAAGAGTTCGCGGTGCTGCTGGGCAACTGTTCGTTGGACAACGCGCGGGACATCATGGAGCAATTGCGCGCCCGCACTCATCGCCTGACGCTAAATCTGGCCGATGGACGGCAAGTGCGTTTCACCACCAGCTGCGGCATTGCGCCGGTCAACGCATTCACCGCGCTGCAGGCGGCGATCAAACAGGCGGACGAAGCGCTCTATTTTTGCAAAAAGAACGGCAAGGATCGGGTCAGCGTGCATACCCAGGCCGGCTATATCTGATTCGCTGTTTAAAATAATTAACATTATAATTTTTATGACTAATTAGGCTAAGTCATTCACCTTACAGGCATATCTGGCTTTTTTTCCTCCCCGCCGCTATCAGGCCGCCATAAAGGCACGTTTAATCCTCGACCCGCTTTGGTGATTTATGGTGTGATGCAGCTTCAATAACAGGATAATCCGGGTATACTCCACCCCCACTTTTATGATTATCCGGATTTGGACACGCGCCTGACGAGGATGCTGTAACGCGCTATGACTCAATACGCTTCCCCGATTTTGACATCACTGCTTGATACCGATGCTTATAAGCTTCATATGCAGCAAGCAGTGTTCCATCGCTATCCCGCGATCAGCGTGGCGGCGGAATTCCGCTGCCGCGGCGACGAACTGCTGGGCGAATATGCCGACGAGATCCGCGCGCAGGTGGCGTTGATGAGCCGGCTGGCGCTGACCGATGCCGAATTCGCTTATCTTTCGGGCCTGCCCTTCTTCCGTCAGGATTACCTGAGCTGGCTGCGAACGTTCCGCTACGATCCGCAGCAGGTCACCATAGACAACCGCGACGGCAAGCTGCAAATCCGCATCGCCGGCCCCTGGCGTGAAGTGATCATGTGGGAAGTGCCGTTGCTGGCGGTGATCAGCGAAGTGGTGCACCGTCGGCGCTCTCCGCTGGCGACGCCGGAACAGGCGGTGGCGCATCTGCAAACCAAGCTGGCTCAGTTCAAGACGCTGGCGGGCGATCTGGATCTTTCGCGCTTCAAGCTGATGGACTTCGGCACCCGTCGCCGTTTCTCTCAGGGCGTGCAACAGGCCATCGTCAGCACCTTGCAGACCGAATTCCCGTACCTGTCGGGCACCAGCAATTACGATCTGGCGCATCAGCTCGGCCTGGCGCCGGTCGGCACTCAGGCGCATGAGTGGTTCCAGGCGCATCAGCAAATAAGCCCGGTGCTGGCCAACAGCCAGCGCGCCGCCTTGCAAGCCTGGTTGGATGAATACCCGGATCAGCTTGGCATCGCGCTCACCGACTGTATCACCATGGATGCCTTCCTGCGCGACTTCGGCCCGCAGTTCGCCGAACGTTATCAGGGGCTGCGCCACGATTCGGGCGATCCCGTCGAGTGGGGTGAAAAGGCCATTGCCCATTATCAAAAGCTGGGCATCGATCCGATGAGCAAAACGCTGGTGTTCTCGGACAACCTGGATCTGGAAAAAGCGCTGGCGCTCTATCGCCATTTCTACCAGCGCATCAATCTCGGCTTCGGCATCGGCACGCGCCTGACCTGCGATATTCCCGGCGTCAAACCGCTGAATATCGTGATCAAGCTGGTCGAGTGCAAGGGCAAGCCGGTGGCCAAGCTCTCCGACAGCCCCGGCAAAACCATTTGTCAGGATCAGGCGTTCGTCAGAGCCCTGCGCAAGGCCTTCGATCTGCCGCTGGTGAAGAAAGCCAGCTGAGCCTTCTATATAGAGAGAAAGCCGGCCCGGTTCAGGCGCCGGCTTTTTTGTTTTATCCCAACAGTCCTCTTTTCAGCCAGCCACGATAAATGTTGCGCCAATCCGATGATTTCTGCTTGTGCTCTGCACCGCGGCAAGTAACATAGCCATTACCCCCATATTCTTGGGTTGTAAGCTATTTCTAAACCAAATTATTAAAGAGAGAAATCTATGAGCGTAGTGCCTGTAGTCGACGTACTGCAAGGTCGTGCTGCGGTTGACAGTGAAGTCACCGTACGCGGCTGGGTACGTACCCGGAGAGATTCAAAAGCTGGTATCTCCTTCCTGGCCGTCTATGACGGTTCCTGCTTTGATCCGTTACAGGCCGTCGTTAATAATTCTCTGCCGAATTATCAGGATGAAGTGCTGCACCTGACCACCGGTTGCTCAGTTGAAGTTACCGGCAAGGTCGTCGCCTCACCGGGCGAAGGCCAGAGCTTCGAGCTGCAAGCTACCGCGATCAACGTGGTCGGCTGGGTCGACGATCCGGATACTTACCCAATGGCGGCCAAACGCCACAGCATCGAATACCTGCGCGAAGTGGCCCACCTGCGCCCGCGCACCAATCTGATCGGCGCCGTGGCGCGCGTGCGTCATACCCTGGCGCAGGCGATCCACCGCTTCTTCCATGAAAATGGTTATTTCTGGGTGTCCACCCCGCTGATCACCGCCTCCGACACCGAAGGCGCCGGCGAAATGTTCCGCGTGTCCACGCTGGATCTGGAAAACCTGCCGCGCACCGACAAGGGCGCCGTCGATTTCAGCCAGGACTTCTTCGGTAAGGAAGCCTTCCTCACCGTTTCCGGCCAGCTGAACGGCGAAACCTACGCCTGTGCGCTGTCCAAGGTATACACCTTCGGCCCAACCTTCCGTGCCGAAAACTCCAACACCAGCCGCCACCTGGCGGAGTTCTGGATGATCGAGCCGGAAGTGGCCTTCGCGACGCTGGACGATGTCGCCGGCCTGGCCGAAAGCATGCTGAAGTATGTGTTCCAGGCGGTGCTGGATGAACGTGCAGACGATCTGAAATTCTTCGCCGAACGCGTGGATAAAGACGCAATCTCTCGTCTGGAGCGCTTCGTCTCTTCCGATTTCGCCCAGGTGGACTACACCGACGCCATTGAGATCCTGCTGGCCTCTGGCCAAACCTTCGAAAACCCGGTTTCCTGGGGCATCGATCTCTCTTCCGAACATGAACGTTATCTGGCGGAGAAACACTTCCAGGCGCCGGTGGTGGTGAAGAACTACCCGAAAGACATCAAAGCGTTCTATATGCGCATGAACGAAGACGGTAAAACCGTCGCGGCCATGGACGTGCTGGCGCCGGGCATCGGTGAAATCATCGGCGGTTCGCAGCGTGAAGAACGCCTCGACATGCTCGATCAACGTCTGGAAGAGATGGGCCTGAATAAAGAAGACTACTGGTGGTATCGCGATCTGCGTCGTTACGGCACCGTGCCGCATTCCGGTTTCGGCCTGGGTTTTGAACGTTTAATCGCCTATGTCACCGGCGTGCAAAACGTGCGCGATGTGATTCCGTTCCCACGCACACCACGTAACGCAAGCTTCTAATTCATACGATCAAACGTTTTTTAAACGATTTCGTTACAAAACAAAGGCCAGCCTCGCTGGCCTTTCGCATTTTTTAATATTGACGCACATCACAAAGTTCCCGAAAAATTACATTTGGTTACACATACTTTCCTTTTGCAACCTGATTGGGACATTGGTATCATTTTCGTCCTAGATTAACCCGCCTGTGAATGGAACACTGCGTTCAGACACAGGACGACACCAATCTATCAACAATAGTTCCCAAAGAATTATTGGCGGCAGTGGCAAAGGTGTCCGAATAACACCAATGAGGGTAATAATGATGAAGCGCAACATTCTTGCAGTGGTTATCCCGGCTCTGTTGGCTGCTGGTGCAGCAAACGCAGCTGAAATCTACAACAAAGACGGCAACAAGCTGGATCTGTACGGCAAAGTTGACGGTCTGCACTACTTCTCCGACGACGAAGGCAATGACGGCGATCAGACCTATGTTCGTTTCGGCTTCAAAGGTGAAACCCAGATTACTGACCAACTGACCGGTTACGGCCAGTGGGAATACAACGTTCAGTCCAACCACGCCGAATCTCAGGGCACCGAAGGCACCAAAACCCGTCTGGGCTTCGCCGGTCTGAAATTCGCTGACTACGGCTCCTTCGACTACGGCCGTAACTACGGCGTACTGTACGACGTGGAAGGCTGGACCGATATGCTGCCAGAGTTCGGTGGCGATACCTACACCTACTCCGACAACTTCATGACCGGCCGTACCAACGGCGTTGCGACCTATCGTAACAACAACTTCTTCGGTCTGGTTGACGGTCTGAACTTCGCCGTTCAGTACCAGGGCAAGAACGAAAACGATGGCCGCGCGCTGAAGAAACAAAACGGCGACGGTTGGGGCCTGTCTTCAACGTATGACATCGGCGAAGGCGTAAGCTTCGGTGCTGCATACGCGTCCTCTGACCGCACAGATGATCAGACCCGTCTGTCTACCGCCAAGGGCGACAAAGCTGACGCATGGACTGTGGGTGCGAAATACGACGCCAACAACGTCTACCTGGCAGCGATGTACGCAGAAACCCGCAACATGACTCCGTATGGCGATTTCGATAGCGGCATTGCGGACAAAACTCAGAACTTTGAAGTGACCGCACAGTACCAATTCGACTTCGGCCTGCGTCCAGAAGTGTCTTACCTGCAGTCTAAAGGTAAAAACCTGGCTGGCCGTACCGCACACAATGCAAGCTTCGCCGGCGGCGATGCCGATCTGGTTAAATATGTTTCTGTTGGTACCACTTACTACTTCAACAAAAACATGTCCACCTACGTTGATTACAAAATCAACCTGCTGGACGATAACGAGTTCACCAAAGCAACCGGCACTCCTACCGACGATATCGTAGCCGTTGGTCTGGTGTACCAGTTCTAAGTTGTCTCGCTTAACGGCGGTTTACCGTCGGCTAAGTTAAAAAACAGGGCTTCGGCCCTGTTTTTATTTGTGTCTCCCGGTAACGTTTTATCCTGCAGATTTCCCCTTCCCCATCATTTTTTCTGTCGAATCCTTCCCGTTCACAAGATCGCGGTGTTTTTATCGCAAACGGTTGGCAAAGCCGATAACTGGCGCTACCCTGATGCTTCTGTCTGCTTAACTCCGAGATTTGGAAGCACCTGACATGTTTGAAAAAATCACCGCCGCACCCGCCGACCCGATCCTGGGCCTGACCGACATTTTCCGCGCCGACGCCCGCCCGAATAAAATCAATTTAGGGATTGGCGTTTATAAAGACGAAACCGGCAAAACGCCGGTGCTGACCAGCGTAAAAAAAGCTGAACAGTATCTGCTGGAAAACGAGACCACCAAAAACTATCTCGGCATTGAAGGCATCCCGGCGTTCGCCAGCTGCACGCAAGAGCTGCTGTTCGGCAAAGAGAGCCCGATCGTTACCGCGCGGCGCGCGCGTACCGCACAGACGCCCGGCGGCACCGGCGGCCTGCGCGTGGCGGCAGACTTTATCGCCAACCAGACCAGCGCCAAGCGCATCTGGATCAGCAACCCAAGCTGGCCAAACCACAAGAACGTCTTTAGCGCCGTAGGCCTGGAAGTGCTGGAGTACGCCTACTACGACGCCGCCAACCACGCGTTGGACTTTGACGGCCTGCTGAACAGCCTGAAACAGGCACAGGCCGGTGATGTGGTGCTGTTCCACGGCTGCTGCCATAACCCGACAGGTATCGATCCAACGGCGGAACAGTGGGCACAGCTGGCTGAGCTTTCCGTCGCCAATGGCTGGCTGCCGCTGTTCGATTTCGCCTACCAGGGCTTCGCCAACGGTCTGGAAGAGGATGCGCAGGGCCTGCGTATTTTCGCCGCCAAACATCAAGAGCTGATCGTTGCCAGCTCCTACTCGAAAAACTTCGGTCTGTACAATGAGCGCGTCGGCGCTTGCACCATTGTGGCTGCCGATGCCGAAACCGCCGATCGCGCCTTCAGCCAGGTGAAAGCGGCGATTCGCGCCAACTACTCCAACCCGCCGTCACACGGCGCGGCGGTTGTCGCCACCATTCTGGGCAACGATGCGCTGCGCGCGTTGTGGGAGCAGGAGCTGACCGACATGCGCCAGCGTATTCACCGCATGCGTCAGCTGTTCGTGAACACCCTGCAGGAGAAAGGCGCGCAGCAGGACTTCAGCTTCATCATCCAACAGAACGGCATGTTCTCGTTCAGCGGCCTGACCAAAGAACAGGTGCTGCGTCTGCGCGAAGAGTTCGGCGTCTACGCCGTGAACTCGGGCCGGGTAAACGTGGCCGGCATGACGCCGGACAACATGGCGCCGCTGTGTGAAGCCATCGTCGCCGTGCTCTAAAGGCATCGAAGCAGGCCATAAATCGTAAAAAAGGGCGCTCTATGCGCCCTTGATTATTTCTGCCGGGAAATAATCGTTACCACACCGCCGGCTCTTCGCGCAGGAACGGGTTGGTCTGGCGCTCGTGGCCGAAGGTCGACATCGGGCCGTGGCCGGGAATAAAGCGCATGTCGTCGCCCAACGGCAGCAGTTTGGTGCGAATAGAGGCGATCAGCGCCTGATGGTCACCGCGCGGGAAGTCGCTGCGCCCCACGCCGCCGTTAAACAGCACGTCGCCCACCAGCGCCAAACGCGCCTGCTCATTGATAAAGACGATGTGGCCCGGCGTGTGCCCAGGGCAATGCAACACCTTGAGCGTCATCTCGCCCACCTGCATCTCATCGCCTTCCGACAGCCAGCGGGTCGGCGTCAGCGGCGCGCACTCTTCCAGCCCAAACATCCGGCTCTGCGCCGGCAAACCGTCCAGCCAAAACGCGTCTTCTTTATCCGGGCCATAGATTGGCACCTGATAATGGTCCGCCAGCTCCGCCGCCGCGCCGACGTGATCCAAATGGCCGTGCGTCAGCAAAATCTGGGTGACCGCCACCCCCTGCCGCGCGACTTCCGCTTTGATTTTTTCCGCTTCACCGCCGGGATCGACCAACGCCGCCTGCTGCGTGTTTTCACACCAAATCAGACTGCAGTTCTGGCTAAAGGCGGTAACGGGAATAAGATGGTATTTCATAAGGCTCCAACGACAATAACGCCGCTTCCGCAAGGGGCGGCGTTATTCACTGACGGCACAGCGATTACCAGGTCCGAACCGGGCCGGTATCGATGTGTACGAAGTTGCTACGTGGGTAATATCCTACACCACCGGCGCGCATTTTTAACGCCGCTTTGCGGATATTGCTCAATTGGATACCTTCGATGTGGAAATCCATCGCCTGGCCTTTGGTGTGGTAGCTGTGCTTAGCCACGCCGCGGCTATGCGCACGCAGTTCGTTGTTGGTGTCTACGGAACGGTATCCGGAGATCAGCTGCACCGGCTTGCTGGTGCCCAGCAGCCCCTGCAGACGATAGAGGTGATCAAACAAGCGGGGATCGATCGATTTAACCTTGTTGGCGCGATAATCGCGGAACAGATGATTTAGCCGCACCAACTCTTCTTTATTGTAACCTTTGCCGTCAAAGAACTCGGCTTTAATAGATTCACCGGTATGCAGGTTATTCAACACTAAAATACGCGGTCGAGCGGTGGAAATACTGGCAAACGCTTGCCCTGGAAGCAGCGCTATGCCCATAGCGGCGCCACCTAGCGCCAGCCATTTACGGCGGTGATGATCAATTTTGTCCATGACTCTGTTAAACCCGGCAAGAATGTCAAAATAAATGCACAAAGCAGCGCACTGTCCGAACCATAACCGCCTGCGTATGCTGAGTCAACCCGCGATACGCCTAGGTTTACAGGCCCCCGGCTACGAGGGCCTGCGGTATAGCCAAACATTCTGACCGTTATTTATTTATAATTACTGCATTTACTGCATTAATTTTTTGGCCTGAGCCAAAATTTGTGCGCCCGATCGCACCGTATTATCATAATTGTAAATATCTGTACGGAATTGCGGTTGGCCGTCATCCGAAACCCAGGCGGTCAGATAATACAGTTTTACGGGAATACGCTGGCGAATATTCACATAAGTGGTATTCCCTTCTTTCAGCGTGGAAGATACGCGGCTGTTGTTCCAGCCGGCGTCCTGCAGCAGCATATTCGCCAAATCGGAAGCCTTGTTCACCCGCACGCAGCCGGAGCTGAGCGCGCGGATGTCTTTCTGGAACAGGCTGTGGTTCGGGGTATCGTGCAGGTAGATGGCGTCCGAGCTCGGCATATTGAACTTGAAGCGCCCCAGCGAGTTGGTGGCGCCCGGCGCCTGACGCACGCGATACGGGAAGTTGCGCGCAGAAACCATGCTCCAGTCGATCATCGCCGGGTTGATCACTTCCGCATCGTTGCTCCAGCCCGACAGCACGGTATAGCCGTGTTTCTGGAAGTAGTTACCGTCACGCATCGCTTTCGGCACAATGTCCTCACGCACCAGGGTAGTCGGCACGTTCCACGGCGGATTGACCACCACGTTGTTCAACGCGCTGCTCATCAGCGGCGTCTTGCGGCTCGGCCGCCCGACGATAACGCGGGAAGACAGCACCTCATTGCCGTTCTGGTAGTAGGTCAGCGAGTAGTTGGGAATGTTCACCATGATGCCGGTGCCGACATGCCCCGGCAGGATCCGCAGGCGCTGGATATTCAGCGCCAGCAGCGCGGCGCGGGTTTTCGGTGACACGTTGAGCCACTCGCGGGTGCGCACGCCGATCACGCCATCCGCCGTCAGCCCTTGCCATTTCTGGAAGCGCTTGACGCCCTCCACCAGTTCGTCGGTATAGAGGTTATCGCTCACCACGCTGCCAATCTGCGGCGGCGTCTGTTCCGCGGTCAGCTCCGTCACCGGCGCTGCCGATGGGCTGACCGTCACGCGGCTTTTCTCTTCGTCTACCGTCAGCCCGCCGTCGTCGGGCTCATTGATCTTCGCCGAGACCACCGCCGGTTCCGGCTCCGCTTCCGGCGCCGAGGCGGCCAGCATGCCGGTGCGCGTCAGGATCTCACGCAGCGCCGGAATATCATTGCTCATTTGGCCTGGACGCAGGCTCGGGCCGCTGCCCACCAGTGGCCACGGGCGATTGTCCGCCAGCATGTCGCGCAGCGCCTGATGCATCTTGGCGTATTGCGGATGCTGCGGCGTGAGCGAATTCACGTAGCTAAGAGTACGCGCCTGGCGCACCGCCAGCTGCCATTGGTTGATCACCGCGGTGGGCGGCAAGCCAAGCTTGTAGGGAATATTGCTGTACAGCCAGTTGTTGCCGTTGGCACCGATGGCGGAGACGAACTGCAAATAGCCCAGCATCGCATCGGACAGCACCGCATCGCGGCCCGCTTCACTGAGCGCCGGATCGGTCAACATCTTCACCCATTGGGTGAACTGCGGCTGCACGCCAGACATCGCCAGCTCGGCCAGCTGCTGCTGAAATTGCTGAACGGCTTCGCGATCCTGCCACATCGGCTGCATGTGATTCGCCGCATACAGCGGCGCCAGCGTGGACAGGTAGTGCAAATCCATGCCGCGCGGCAACGCGGCCAGCAGTTCAGAACGGCTCTGCGCAACGGACATGCCTGCTGATGCCACCGGCAACGCCGGGACGGTGGCCGATGCGGAAAACGACGACACAAGACTACAGGCGATAGCGCCACTCAGCGCCAAACGTCGTAGAGAGTTTCCCTTTTTAAGCAACATCCCTTGCCCCCTGTATGCTCACAAAAAAAACGTCAAAAACTGCATATAGTTTCAGTATACAAACAGAAAGGCCGTTTCGCCCTGCGGGCGCCGAATAACTGTTTATGTGATTAAACTAACCGCTTTTCAACGGATAAAAAAGCAGGACTATCATCCACGCGCACAAAAAAATAGCCACCCTGCGGCGGCTATTTTCGGATTTTTAGGGCGTTTTTCTGCCTTACGGCGTTTCAACCGCCGCAGCACCCAGCGCCGGCGGCTCGCCGGCGAAACCGCGCAGCCCCACCACGTGCACATGCTCGTGGTTCTGGAACACCTTACGCACCAGTTTATAGGTGGTGCCCTTCTCCGGGCTGATGTTTTCCGGCGCCGCGATGATCAGCTGCATCTCCAGACGGTCGCACAGTTCGAACAGCGTGGCGATCGACTTGGCATCCAGACGCGCCGCTTCATCGAGGAACAGCAGGCGGCACGGCGAGATGTCTTTGCCGCGCAGGCGACGGGACTCTTCTTCCCAGCTCTGCACCACCATCACCAGGATTGACATCCCGGTACCGATGGCTTCACCGGTAGACAACGCGCCGCTTTCCGCACGCAGCCAGCCGTCGGAGCCACGGTATACCTCCACTTCCATCTCCAGGTAGTTGCGGTAGTCCAGCAACTCCTCGCCGATGGTCTGTGGCGTGCGCTGCCCCATGTCGATCTGCGGATTCAGGCGCTGATACAGTTTGGCCAACGCTTCGGAGAAGGTCAGGCGGTTGCTGTTGAACAGATCCTGATGCTGTTCCTGCTGCTCGGAGAGCACGTCCAGCAGAGTGGCGTGCGCTTCGCGCACATTGACGTTCAGCCGCACGCTCTTCACCTGGCCGAAGGAAACGGCCTGCAGCCCCTGGTTCAGCATGCGAATGCGGTTCTGTTCGCGCTGAATGGTTTTGCGAATAATGTTGGCCACGCTTTTCGAACTGATCGCCAGCTTCTGCTCGCGCGCGGTCAGCTCTTCGGTCAGACGGCCCAGCTCGATTTCCATCTGTTCGATGGCCTCGACCGGATCGTCGGTGCGGATGATGTCCTGGCGGATGCGCTCGCGCAGGTGCTGGTACACCGCGATATAGAACTGAATCTTACGCTCCGGCCGCTTCGGATCTTCCGACAGGCGCAGCACATCGCGCAGGTGTTCGTTATCTGCCACGGCCAGACGCAGCGCACCGAGCGCCTTATCCGACATCGAGCGCAGCTCGTCGCCATCCATATACGCCAGCTCGCGGCGGTGCAGACGGCGTTCCACGCCGTTGTCTTTCACCAGGCGCATCACCGCGCACCAGCCCGCCTTGGCGGTCACCACCTGCTCGCGCAGCTGGTGATAATCGCGTTCCAGCTTGCGCAGCTTCTTCTGCAGGCCGTCCATTTCGGCTTCGCAGAAGGTCAGCTGTTTCTCCAACTGATTGCGGCGAGCGCGGTTGTTGCTCAGCGCCGCATGCAGTTCGTCGCGACGCGCGCGGGCGCGCGCTTCGGCATTGGCGTCGGCCTGCACGCCGATGTCCACCAGCTCCTGGCTCAGCTCTTTCAGCATGTCGCGCTTGGCGTCGTACGAGCTTTTCAGCGAAGCCAGCACCTGACTGTACTGGGTGAACTGGGTTTGATACTGACGCAGCTGCTCACGGGCGCGGGCGCGTTCGGCTTCCGCCTGCTCCAGACGCTGGCGCAGCTTGTCGTTCAGATCGTTGTTGGCGTTCTGCATGCCGGCGGAGTCGGTATAGCTGAAGTGCGCGCGACGCTGCACCACTTCAGTGAGCGCAAACGCCTGCTGTTTCGCCTGACGCTGCACGCTTTGCGCCTGCGCGTAATCCTGCTGCAGCTGTTCATGCTGCTGCGGATCGCTCTGCAGCACCGACAGCAGCGGCTCCAGCTTGGCCAGCGACACGCCGTGCTGCTGAATATGACGCGCGGCGTCCTGCGCTTCTTCCAGCTCTTCGCGCATCTCGTCGACGCGGTCCTGCAACGTTTCATCGTTCAGCAACGACACCAGCGGCATCAGGCGGTTGAGCGCGGAAATACCCTCTTTGGCCTGATCGTACTGCTGACGCTGCTGCTGGTTCTGCGCTTCGTGATTGTTCAGCGCGCGTTCGATTTCGCCACGGCGGGCGTTCAGGCCGCGGATCTCCGCTTCTGGGTCGGCGTCGAACGCCACCGCCAGATGAGTGCCGATAAAGCGGCTGAAAGCCTGGTGCGAGCGCTGGGTTTTCTGCACGTCGAACGACAGCGTGGCATAGCGCTCCGCCAGCGTTTCACGCTCGGCATGCAGCACTTCCAGGCGGTTTTCGCGCGCCGCGCGGCCGAACAGCGGCACTTCCGGGTAGCGGGAATAACGCCACTGGCGATCGGCGATTTTCACCACCACCGCTTTTTCCTGCTCTTCGACGGCGAATACGCTGTCATCGAACGACTGCGGATCCCCTTCGATCAGGTAAAGATCTTCCGGGCAATCTTCCAGCCCTTCCAGCATCTCGCGCACCAGCGACAGATCCGGCACCACGATAGCGTGGCGCGAAGGGCCGTACAGCGCCGAGAAGTAAGGCGCGTCGTCGATGGTGACGTCATCGTAAATTTCCGACAGCAGCACGCCGCCGAAACGTTCGGCCAGCGTGACCAGGCGTTGATCTTCCGCGCCGCCCGGCTGGCTGAGACGTTCGATCTGCGCTTCCACTTCACGTTTGCGGGCCGCCACTTCGTCGCGCTCGACGGTGGTTTCACGCTCGCGCTCCAGCAGCTGCTGCATGTATTCGGTCACCTGCTGGCTGTTTTCCAGCGGCTCTCCGCTCTGATCGCTGAGCTGGCTCAGAGCGTCCTGCGCCGCCAGCCACACCGGCGCGCGCGCCGTCAGCTCACGGATGCGCTGCTGGATCTGCTCCAGCTCCTGGCGCATCTCCATGCGGCGTTCGCCGGCTTCGCTGACGTTCTGCGACAGCGCTTCCAGGCGCTCTTCCAGCTCCTGCTGCAGCATATCGAGATCGTCAGGCTGGTACTCTTGGCCATGGCGTTTGCAAAACTCTTGCAGCAGGCGCTCGGCGTCCTGCTGCGAGCGCAGGCGCTGTTCCAGTTCGCTCAGGCGCAGGCGCAGCGGCTGAACGCGCTCGGCGAGGTGTTGCTGCGAAGGCCAGTCGCGCAGCAATTCGCGCGCGCACTGCCAGGCTTCGCTGCGGCTGACCTGGCCGGCGATTTTACCCACCAGCTGATAGGCCTGTTCGAACTGGCCGTGCGCGGCGTCGGCCACGCTCAGCTTCTGTTCCAGCATCAGCAGCGCTTCGGTCGCCTCCTGCTCGCGGGCCTGGAAGGTATCCAGCCACTGTTCGGCGTTGTCTGCGGTCAGGTCCGGCAGTTGGCACAGCGCGCGTGCGCGCTCCAGCGCCTGCAGCGCCTGCTGGTACTGAATGGCGCGGGTCTGCTGCACGTCGAGCGCCTGCTGGTAGTCGGCCAGTTGGCTCTTCAGCTCATCCACTTCCAGCTCGGCCGCTTCGGCGCGCGCTTCATTTTCGGCCTGTTGCTCGCTGGCCTCGGCCACCACTTCGTTCTGCTCTTCCAAACGGTAGGTCAGCTCTTCCAGATCGGCTTCATAGCGCTCGATCTTCTCCTGCTGACGCATCGCCGTCTGCACCAGATTCAGGTGGTCGCTGGCGGCCTGGTAATCGGTTTCCAGATCGGATTCGGCACCGCTCTGTTCGCTCAGCTCGCGCGCCATTTCCACATGGCGATACTGTTCGGCGGCCAGCTGCTTGCGGCTGCCCAACAGATCGCTGCGCAGCGCCAGCGCGCCGTCCAGATGGATGCGGCGTTCGTTGGCGTGGCGCATATAGTCCGCCGCCACATAGGAAGTGGCCTCGGAGATCAGATGCTTGAACAGATCGCGATCCGACTGGGTGACGCGGATCGCTTCCAGCGTCATGCGGTTTTCGCGCAGCGCCGCTTCCATATCCTGGAACGCCTTGCGCACGCCGCTGTTTTCCGGCAGCAGGTAGTCGCGCAGCGAGCGGGTGATGGCGCTTGAGATACCGCCGTACAGCGACGCTTCAATCAGACGGTAGAATTTGCTGCGATCGGCGGACGAACGCAGGCGTTTCGGGATCACGCCCAGATCGAACATCAGCGAGTGGTAATCGGTGATGGAGTTGAACTGCTTGAACTGCACGCCCTCCATCTCTTCCACGCGATCCTTCAGTTCCTGCAGCGACAGCACGCGCGCCTGGCGCTCACCCACGGTCTGGGTCAGCAGTTCGGTCGGCTGCACCGCAGTCGGCAGGCCCTGGATGGTGAATGGTTTGATGTCGACCTTGCGATCGCGCCCCGCTACCTGCTGCAAGCGCACGCCGACCACCACGCGCTGGTGGCGCGAGTTGACGACGTCGAGGGTGGAGTAGCACACGCCGGCGCGCAGCTTGCCGTGCAGGCCTTTATCGCGCGAGCCGCTGGTGGCGCCCGCTTCGGTGGTGTTACGGAAGTGCAGCAGCGTCAGATCGGGGATCAGTGCGGTGACGAAAGCCGCCATGGTGGTGGATTTCCCTGCCCCGTTACCGCCGGACAGCGTGGTCACCAGCTCATCCAGATCAAAGGTGCGGGCAAAGAAGCCGTTCCAGTTAACCAGCGTCAGCGAGCGAAATTTACCGCGTTCAATCATTCCTGTTCATCCTCTGCACCGTCAGGAGCGTTATCAACCTGCTGATCCTCAGCCTCATTCTCATCGTTCAGCGACAGACTGGTTTCAACCGGCATCGCTTCGCCGTCGCGAATCATGCGCAGCTGCGCTTCACGCGGATCGTCGCCGCTGCGCACGTCGGCGCCGAAGCGGAACACCGCCTCGGTAATGCGGAACTTGCTGCTGTCATTGCCCATGAAGTAGACCATGCCAAGGCGGCGCAGGCGGTTCAGCGAGGTGCGCACCTTTTCGTGCAGCTTCTGCCGATCGAGATCCGAACCGGTGGAGCGCTGATTAACGAACTTCAGCAGCTTGTTCTCATCGGCCAGGCTCAGCAGCTCATCGTACAGCTCCTGATGGCTGAAAATGCCTTCGTGCGCCAGGCGCTCGGGGCTGAGGTACAGGTAGCACAAGATCTTACCCACCATCATATCCAGCTCGGACAGCACCGAGCGCGGGATCAGCGTGGTAGAGCGCGGGCGCAAATAGAAGAAACCTTCCGGCGCCCGAATCAGCTCAACGCTGTAACGGGTGTAAAATTCTTCCAGCTCATCCTGGAAATCCATTAAAAAGGCATGGTTGTCCAGCTCATCGATACCGATGTGACGACCCGCGCGCAGTTGGCTGTCCAGCGCCGGGAACAGCGAGTTGGACAGTGCCTTGGCCAGCTTGACTGGCATTACTTGTTCAATATTTGTCGATGACATGGGCCTGGACCTTGGCTCCGTAATCATTGATTGCCTGCCATTCCGCCGGCAACCCTGAGAAATCTGCTTCAGCCACACCGAGGCGCACTGCCTGGTCGACCACTAAACGTGCCACGTCGAAATGACGCGCACGCGGATATTGCGCCAGATAATCGCGCATCACCGCTGCAAGGTTGAGCGGCATCTGCTGTTCCTGATACACCTTCAGCGCCTCTTCGATCATCGCCGCCAGCTGTTCGCGAATTTCGCTGAACTCTTCGAACTCCAGATCCGGCGGCAGTTCCCCGGTCACTTCCTCGCTGCGCAGCGCCAGTTCTTCGTCGCGCATGTCCAGCAGACGATCGGCATTGGCATGGGTCAGCGCCCACGGGTGGTCGAAATAGGTTTGCACCGACTGGCGCAGGCGTTGGGCGAACACGCGGTTTTTATCCATATCGATAGCGGTACGGATAAATTTATGCACGTGGCGATCGTAGCCGATCCACAGGTCAATCGCCTGCTGGCCCCAGCTGATGATGCGATCCAGCTTGCTTTGCAGATCGAACACCAGCTTGTCGACGAAGCCCAGCTCCACGTTGCCGAGGGTGGCGTCCTGGATGCGCAGCAGGTTGGCCTGCAGCTTGTCGCCCGCCGCATCCAGCGTATCCTGCAGCTCGCGCAGGGTGCCCGAGGTTTCCGACAGCAGCATCTCGCAGCTGGAGATCGCCGCCCGCCAGTCTTTGCTCAGCAGCGCCGCGATGTCGTTTTTCACGCTCTGCTGCTGCTCGTCCATCACGCGTTGGGTCATGTCGATGCTGTCGAAGATTTCCGCCACCGAATATTTCAACGGAGCGAACACGTTGCGGTGCCAATGGAAATCGTCACCGCCCTCGTCGGCGGCGTCGGCGGCGCGCTTGAGCTCCTGCGCCACGATAGACAGCTGCATCGACAGACGCAGCGTGGAGAATTCGCGTTGGCGAATATAGTAATCGGTAATGCCGATGCCCAGCGGCGTGAGGCGGTAAATCGCGTTACCGTCCGCCAGTTCGCTGGTAAAGCGGTTCAACAGGCGCTGGCGCACCATGTCGTTGATCGCATTGTTGGCGCGCATCGCCACCGTTTCATGCGTCTGTTCAAAACCCTTGCTGACATGGCGAAATGCATCAACCAGCTCACCTTCGCTCATCTCGCCGTCCAGCCGTTCGCCGTTCAGGGTGGCGATGGCGAGCAAAAATGCGAGACGCTCCGTAGGGAGCGAAATAGAGAAATCATTTTTCCGTGCCCAGGCGACCAGTTCGGGTACTGTCTGGGAAAATTCACTCATAGTTCGTCCTTCAGGTTTGGTTTATGCGCCATGACGTGAATATAGCGCCCCAAACTCACGTACGGCTCCTGCCGGCAATAGTGCTGTTCAAGCGCCAGTAACTCTTCAAATTTTTGTGTTTGCAGCTGTCTGCTCTGCAGATAGTCGTGGAACACCCGCACCCCGGTTTTGCCGCTGATGCGCATGCCCAGCTGTTCCAGCCAACCGTAGACCAATAGCGGATCGTGCGGATATTGCGGCGACAGCGAACGCTTGCGGCGCCGCCTGACCTCGGGATCCACCAGTTGGAAATTACCCAACACCACGTTGCGCATCAAGAGGCCGTTGGCGTTGAAAAACATCAGCGACAGCGCGCCGCCCGGCGCCAGGCAATCATACAACGCCTGCAGCGCCGCTTCGGGCTCGGCGATCCATTCAAGCACTGCATGAAACAATATCAGATCAACCGGCTGTTCCAAATGTTGAGCGATATCCTGCGCAGAACTTTGTACGAATTGCATGTTCTGGCTCACACCTTTCTGCTCAGCCAGCTGCGCGGCGCGCTGGATCATCTCACCAGAAAGATCGCACAACAACACCTGATGTCCTAATTCTGCCAGCTGGCAGGCCATATGGCCTTCACCGCCCCCGGCGTCGAGGATGCGCAGCGGCCGCTGCGGCAACTGCGCCAGCAGCCCGGTCAGATCCTGCCAAACCACCGCCTGGCGGATTTTTCCTTTCGTGGTGCCGTAAATATTACGCGCAAATTTTTCAGCAATATCGTCAAAATTGCGATCCTGCATGGACAACGGCTCCGCTGATCTCATTCTTGTCGGCGGCAAAGCGCACGCCCATTCAAACCTGCTATTTTGGCACAGACTGGCTTAGAATGTATCTTCTTGCGGCCGGTTTATGCCTGGATGCCGCTTTTTCACCCAAAAGGATCTGATTTTCGATGCTGTTCAACCTGAAAAAGTTCTTTGGCGCCCTGCTGATGCCGCTGCCGCTGTTGATGCTGCTGATGGGGCTGGCGCTGCTGCTGCTGTGGTTCACCCGCTGGCAAAAAAGCGGTAAGACGATTTTCACGCTGAGCTGGCTGTTTTTACTGCTTTTCAGCCTGCAACCGGTGGCCGACCGGCTGCTGCGGCCGATCGAAGCCGAATACCAGACTTATCGCGGCAACGATCCGGTCAGCTACATCGTGGTATTGGGCGGGGGCTATACCTACAATCCCGATTGGGCGCCCAGCTCGAACCTGCTCGGCAACAGTCTGCCGCGCGTGACGGAAGGCGTGCGGCTTTATCTTGCGCATCCCGGTGCCAGGATGGTGTTTACCGGCGCGTCCGCCGGACGCATGCAAAGCAACGCCGCCACGGCGGCGCTGGTGGCCGAAAGCCTGGGCGTGCCGCGCAGTGATATGGTGATCCTGGGGGAACCGCGCGATACCGAGCAAGAGGCCGCTCAGGTCGCCAAGTTGGTCGGCGATCAACCGTTCATTCTGGTGACCTCCGCCAACCATCTGCCGCGCGCCATGCGTTTCTTCAAGGCCAAGGGCCTGCACCCGATCCCGGCGCCGGCCAACCAGTTGGCGATCGACTCGCCGCTGAATATCTGGGATCGCGCCACGCCGTCGTCAATGTTCCTCGGCCATACCGAGCGCGCCTGGTATGAAACGCTGGGCAGCCTGTGGCAATGGCTGAAAGGCGCGGACCGCGCCGGCGCCGAGTAAGGCCCGTTCAACCGGCCAGCCAGGGCAGCAGCTGTTGCGACGCATAGTCGAACGGCCGCCGCTCCAGCTTGCCGGTATGGATCAAACGCCCCACCGCTTCCCACACCACGTACAGCCAGCGCCGCGCCAGAAAAGCGTCGGCGACCGGCGCGCGCTGCAGATAGCTGAACAGCAGTTGGCTGGGCATACCCGCCTCGCACAGGCGGAAAAGATCGTATTCGCGTGGCGCCCACAGCACCACGCCGGGATTGAGCATCGCCAGCAGTTGATCGCTTTTGGGATCTTTCAGCATGCTGCGCAGCGACAGGTTGCCGTGCACCAGAACGCAAGGATCGTCGAAGCCGACGAAAAAATGGGTCAGCGCTTCGCGCGTGCGGTACAGCAAACGCCGATCCGCCATGGTCAGCTGCGGGGTGGTGAGATTGACCACCGTCGCCCACAGCACTTCGACCCGCTGTTGATACCAGCAAAACCAGTCGTTCTCCTGCGTGCTGTCAACGCTGCCGACGCTGCCGTGGCTGTCGATGCGGTGCCAGGCCAATATCCCGTCAACGATCTGCTCCATCAGCATATTCCAGCGATCCGGCGAACGCGTCGGCGCTTCAGCCGACACGCCGCGCAGGCGCTCGATCAGCAGGATTTCCTTGTACGGCGCCTGGTGGGTACACACCACGCCGTACACCGTAGGCAGGCGAATATCCCCGTCGCGCGCCAGCATTGACAGCTTGTACGCCTCCTGCTGGGCGATACCCTGACAGATAAAGCTTTTCGCCATCAGCGGGATCGCGTTGCCCTGCCGATCGTACAGCGAATACATATGCGCATAAGGCTGCTCGCTCACCCGCTCCAGCCGGCTGATGGACTCACCCAGCACAATGCTCAGTTCGGCACGTAACTGCTCCATAAGGCATTCACCTCTGGCTAATAGGGGGGATGCGTAACATCATCGAACGGTGAGCGGAAAAATTCTTCAACGCAGATCAACAAAACGGGGATCAATAATGGAGGGTATTACATCGTCGGCGCGTTGCGCGCCGCGCCGACGAACTCAGGCTCAGGGTTGAATGCTGTCGCGCACGCGCTGGAGATCTTCCGGCGTATCGACCCCCACGCTCGGGATCGCTTTCGCGACCGCCACGTGGATTTTTTCACCGTACCACAGCACCCGCAGCTGTTCCAACAGCTCGATCTGCTCCAGTTGGCTCGGCGCCCAGCTGACGTAGCGGCGCACGAAGCCGGCGCGATAGGCGTAGATGCCGATATGACGCAGCAGGCTGTCGCCGATGCTCTCTTTCGACGCGGCGAAACGCTCGCGATCCCACGGAATGGTGGCGCGAGAGAAATAGAGCGCGTAGCCCTGCGCGTCCATCACGACCTTCACCGCGTTGGGGTTGAAAGCCTCTTCGGCGCTCTCGATCGGCACCGCCAGCGTCGCCATGCCGGCCTGGCTGCCCGCCAGGTTCTCCGCCACCTGACGCACGATCACCGGCGGGATCAGCGGTTCGTCGCCCTGCACGTTAACGATGATCTGCTCGTCGGCAAAGCCGTAGTGCGCGATCACTTCCGCCAGACGCTCGGTGCCGGAATGGTGATCCGGGCTGGTCATGCACACTTCGCCGCCGGCGGCTTCCACCGCTTTGGCGACTTCAGGGTGATCGGTCGCCACGATGACGCGGCTGGCGCCGGACTCGCGGGCGCGCTCCATCACGTGCACCACCATCGGCTTGCCGTGAATATCGGCCAGCGGTTTGCCCGGCAAACGGGTTGAGGCGTAGCGGGCGGGAATAATAGCGATAAAACTCATGCGTGCTTCTCATCCAGCGACAGCGCACGCGCTTCATTTTCCAACAGCACCGGAATGCCATCGCGCAGCGGGTAAGCCAACCCGTCCGCTTTGCACACCAGTTCCTGGTTTTCTTTATTGAAATAGAGTTTGCCGTTGCATACCGGGCAGGCAACGATTTCGAGTAAACGGTGGTCCATGCATCCTCCGCTAGGGGATTGGTCATCTGGGAAAGGCAGTGAGGATAGCATAACGCCCGGCCTCAGGTTAATCACCGGCGGCGCCAACCCACCGATATTTCCTCAGCGCGCCGGCGCAACAGCTTGAACTGCGGCGCATCCCGGCGTAGAATTTTGTGATACAAATCACAAAAAGACCGTGATACGTGATCAAACGTCTGCATAAAATCATCGCTCTGTTCGCTAACTTCAGCCACTGAGCCCCTTTGTAACGAGCGGCGCTGAACTTCGTTTTACCCCACCGACGGCGTCGCTCGTTATCCCACTTCCCAGCCGGCACCCCATTCAGCGGCCAACGCCGCCGGAATGTCGCCCAGCGCGACGCGTTGCGCGCCGTGCCATTTGGCCATACGCGCGATGGCCTGCCGAATATCCTGGGCCCGCCGTTTGCCGAAGCGCACCCGCGGCTCCGCATGAAAGCTGATGATCTCGAACACCCCCTGGCGGCGGTGCGCCTTGGCGTCAATGCGCCCCACCAGTTCACCCCGATGCAGCACCGGCAAGGTGAAGTAGCCATAGCGGCGTTTTTCTTTCGGCGTATAGCACTCCAGCCGATAGTCAAAGTTGAACAGCTCGAGCGCCCGGCGGCGATCCCAAACCACCGGATCAAACGGCGACAGCAGGCTGGTGACCGTCGATTTCAGCTTGCCCTGTTCCGCCAGCGGCAGCAGTTCCGTCAGTGAGCCATGCACATAGAACTGCCCTTCCAGCCCCTCTACCTGCACCGGCGAAATCTCCCCCTGATCCTGCAGCTCTGCCAGCAAAGTTTTTGGCGCCACGCGTTTCAGCCGATAGTAATCCGCCAACCATTCGGCGCGGAAAATGCCCAGATAGCGGCAGGTGCGATGCAACATTTGTCGGCGCGCCCGCTCCGCAGGCAGCGCATGACGCGCATCGTCCCAGGCAGGCAGCAGCCTTTCGGTCAGATCGTAAACCCGGTGGAAGTTGCGACGCTCGGCCACCATCAGCTTGCCGGCGGTAAACAGGATCTCCAGATGCCGTTTCTCCGGTTTCCAGTCCCACCATCCGCTGTTGCCTTTCTTCTCGGCGCTGAAATCGGCGGAGCGCACCGGCCCCTGTTGTTCGATGTGCCGCAGCAGGTTGTCCATCGCCGCCTGGTGCTGCTGCACCCAGTCGGCGGAATATTTCCAGCCCATATCATGCGGCGCCAGCATGCGATGCCGCAGCAGACCAAAATCCTCGATCGGCAGGAAACAGGCTTCGTGCGCCCAATACTCGAACAGCTTGCGGCCGGCGAGCGCCTGCTCCAGCCATTCCGGTTGATAGGCCCCCAAACGGCTGAACAGCACCAGATACGGGCTGCGGGCGACGACGCTAATGGTATCGATTTGTAACAGCCCCATGCGCTGGATCGCGTTCACGACGTCGTCGGGCCGAGCCTGGCGTTTAAGCGGAGAAAGCAGCCCCTGGGCGGCAAGGTGCAGCGCGCGAGCGGCGGTAAGGGAAATTATCGGGGTGGTCATCCTGATATCCGTGGCAAGTAGGCAATGGCCTGATAATAGTGGATATCGAGGGATTTATCTTCGCCAGTGCATGCGGGTGGCGACACCGGCACTGGCGAGGAAGGTGGATGCGATCAGAACGCGATAACGTCTGCCGCGGACAGCCCATGTGAGCTGCGATAGATCGAGAACTCGACGTTCTGACCTTCGTTCAACGACTTATTTTTGGTGTTGGCGATAGCGTTGCGATTGACATAGATTTCGTCGCTACCATCTACCGGTGAAATAAAACCATAGCCTTCGGCCTGATTAAACCATTTCACGCGGCCCATTTTTAACACAGTATTTTTAAACATAACTTATATCCTTTTACTTGAGCATCCTTGACAACGTCATTTTTTATATTGTCTGGACGCTACCAGCCCATCCTAAAGTTTTTCGTAACAAACCTCTCGTGAGCAAAAAATAAAAAACCCGCACTAAGGCGGGCTTGTTGAACTTAATATCTTCCGCATGACTCAGCGCTGACGCATCACCATGGTTGTATTAAGATCTCTTATACGCGTTCCCTGTATTCTTACAGAGCAACTACGTTGGCGGCAGCCGGCCCGCGCGGGCTGTCCTGGATGGTGTACTCGACGCGCTGGCCTTCAGCCAGGGTCTTGAAACCGTCGGTCATGATTGCGGAGAAGTGTACGAATACATCTTTGCCGCCGTCGTTCTGCTCAATGAAACCAAAACCTTTGCTTTCGTTGAACCACTTAACCTGACCAGTCTTCTTAGACATTACATTTACCTTTAAATATATTTACAAAACCTGCCATAAGAGGCAATTGGGGCCGTTTCAGAAACATTACTTATGGGAGGTACTTAGAAGGTTCGTCTTTGAAGCGGAATCGGATGATAACGTTTTTGGAGGAACTGCTTAACTCTAAACTCGAACATAAATAGGTCTGGATTACAGGCCGACTTGCATTTACTCATAAAACTGGTGAATGCACAAGAGGTTTATTGCCTTAAATTCATAAATAAGCCGAATTTATTTTTATCTCCCTGAATATGCATGACTTAATTTAATGGTCGCCGCGGCCGAACCACCGCGTATCTCCCCTCGCCAGGGCATCTTTTGCCCGTCTGTGCGCTGCAAATGAGAGCTGACGCATAAAACTCTAATATGCTTGCCACGTCTATAACAAATCCCAAACCAGATAGCTAAACTTGAGGGGAAAACAAGGCAGACGGCTTTTTCGCCAGCACTTTTGCCGCTAAAAACACGATTTTTCAGATTATGCTGAATCAAGGAGCTATGCGCATGACCGCCCAGCAGTTCGTTTCACCTAATGAAATCCGCGCCAGATTCTCTCACGCGATGTCGGACATGTATCAAAAGGAGGTGCCGCTGTACGGCGATCTGCTGGAGCTGGTGGCGGAAACCAACCGACAGGTTCTGCGCGAAGATGCCGCACTGGCTCATCAACTGCAAATTACCGGCGAGATAGAACGCCTGGCGATGGAGCGCCACGGCGCCATCCGGGTCGGCACCGCGGACGAGCTGGCCACCCTGCGCCGCCTGTTCCGGGTGATGGGCATGGCGCCGGTCGGTTACTATGACCTGTCGGTGGCGGGCGTTCCGGTGCACTCCACCGCTTTTCGCGCCGTACACGAAGACGCGCTGCAGATCAGCCCTTTCCGCGTGTTCACCTCCCTGCTGCGCCTGGAACTGATAGAAGATCCCGCGCTGCGTGCGCTGGCCGAGCGCTTGCTGGCGCGCCGCCGCATCTTTACCGATCGCGCGCTGGAGCTGATCGCGCTGCAGGAAGCGCAAGGCGGGCTGAATGAAGTGCAGGCGCAAGAATTTGTCGAGCAAGCGCTGGAAACCTTCCGCTGGCACAACCAGGCGACGGTCAGCGCCGAAGAATACCGGCAGCTGCACGATCAGCATCGCCTGATCGCCGACGTGGTGGCGTTTAAAGGGCCGCATATCAACCATCTGACACCGCGCACGCTGGATATCGATCGCGTTCAGCAGGCGATGCCCGGCCGCGGCATTACGCCCAAGGCGGTCATCGAGGGCCCGCCGCGCCGCCGTCGCGCGATCCTGCTGCGCCAAACCAGCTTCAAGGCGTTGGAAGAACGCGTCGATTTCGTTGAGCATGACGGCCGCGCCGTCGCCGGCCACCATACCGCGCGCTTCGGCGAGATCGAACAGCGCGGTGTGGCGCTGACGACGAAAGGACGAGAACTCTACGACCGTCTGCTGCAGGCCACCAACGATGCGCTGCAGGGGCCGCCGAGCGAGAAGAATGCCGAGCGCTACTATCAACTGTTGGAGGAAAACTTCCGGGCGTTTCCGGATGATTACGCCACGCTGCGCGAGCAACAGCTGGCCTGGTTCCGCTATTTCCCGACCGAATGCGGCCTGGCGGCCAAAGAGTCGCTGGATAAGCACAGCACTCTGGAGCAACTGATCGAGAAAGAACACGTTCGCTTCCAGCCGCTGGTGTATGAAGATTTTCTGCCGGTCAGCGCCGCGGGGATTTTCCAGTCGAATCTGGGGGACAGCCACCACGCGCAGTACAACGCCGCTTCCAGCCGGGCAGCGTTTGAACAAGCGTTGGGCAGTGAGGTGATCGACGAGCTGGCGCTGTATCAGCAAACCCAGCAGCGTTCGCTGGAAGCCTGCGCGCAAGCCCTGGGGCTTGCCACGCTGACATCCTGAGGTTACTTGGTCAGCAGAGATTCGATATCCTGCAGCAGTTGCTCAGCCTGAGCGGACGGTAGCACCGCATCAACCGGCAAATACCACCAATTGGGCTGGGCAAAGGCGCGACATTTCACCGCGTCCTTCTCCGTCATCAACAGCGTTTGATCGGCAGCAACCAGCGCCGCCAGCTGCGCCTGCTGATATTCCTGATGATCGGCAAACGCCACTTCCTGCACCACCTCGACGTTCAATTTTTCCAACGTCGCGAAGAAACGCGGCGGATGGCCGATGCCCGCCATCGCTACCACGCGCGGCAGCTCGGCCGCCGGGCGACGTTCACCGCTCAGCAGGTTCACCGCATCACGCGCCTGCAGGCGCATGGCAATTTCCCCGGCCTGCGCCACGCCGCCATTGGCGACGCGCGCATTGACGCTGCCAAGCCGCGCAGCACGCTCGCGCATCGGCCCGGCCGGCAACCACCAGCCGTTGCCGAAGCGACGCACGCCGTCGATGACCACCAGCTCGAAGTCACGCTGTAAAGCATAGTGCTGCAAGCCATCGTCGGTGACGATCGCATCCAGCGGCTGTTGTTGCAGCAAGGCCTGCACCGCCTCTGCTCGCTTGGGCGCGATCGCCACGGGCGCACCGGTCCGCTGATAAATCAGCACCGGCTCATCGCCCGCCTCGCGGGTCGAGGTATTCTGATTGAGCACCAGGGGATAGACCGCCGACTTACCGCCGTAACCGCGTGACACCACACCAACGCGATAGCCCCGCTGCTGCAGGTGTTCCACCAGCCAGATCACCATCGGCGTTTTGCCGTTGCCACCGGCGGTGAGGTTGCCCACCACCACCACCGGCACCGGCGAACGCCAGCTTTTGCGCAGGCCACAGCGGTAGCTGAGGCGGATCAGCCAGCTGAACAGGCCATACAGCCAGGAGAGCGGCAACAGCGCCAGATAAAGCAGCGAACCGCCGGACCAAATGCGCTCAATCATTATTGACCAAACTGCATGCGGTGCAGTTGCGCATAGGCGCCCTGCCGTTCAAGCAACTCGGCGTGTTCGCCGCGTTCGACGATGCGACCGTCCTCCACCACCAGGATCTCGTCCGCCTTCTCAATCGTCGACAGACGGTGTGCGATCACCAGCGAAGTGCGGTCTTTCTGCAGCTCGTCCAGTGCGGCCTGAATGGCACGCTCGGATTCGGTATCCAGCGCAGAAGTCGCCTCATCCAGGATCAGGATCGGGCAATCGCGCAGCAAAGCACGCGCGATGGCGATGCGCTGACGTTGGCCGCCGGACAGCATCACGCCGTTTTCACCGATCACCGTATCCAGGCCGTTTTCCATCTTGTTGATGAAGTCCATCGCGTACGCCATTTCGGCCGCTTTCTCAATCTGCTCGCGGCTGTATTCGCTCTCGCGCGCATAGGCGATGTTGTTGGCGATGGTATCGTTGAACAGGTGCACGTTTTGCGAGACCAGCGCCACCTGATTACGCAGTGAGGCCAGGGTATATTCACGCAGATCGTGGCCATCCATCAGGATTTCGCCTTCCTGAATATCGTAGAAGCGCGTCAGCAGGTTGGCGATGGTGGATTTACCCGAACCCGAGCGGCCCACCAACGCCACAGTCTTGCCTTCGGCGATTTTCAGATTGATATCACGCAGCGCCGGCGTTTCTTTAGCCGGATAGTAGAAGGTGACGTTGCGGAATTCGATGTCGCCTTTCGCACGCTTCACTTCGCGGGTGCCGGTGTCTTTTTCCTGTTCCATATCCAAAATGGAGAACAGCGTCTGGCAGGCCGCCATCCCACGCTGGAACTGGGCATTGACGTTAGTCAGCGACTTCAGCGGACGCATCAGCGCGATCATTGACGAGAACACCACGGTAATGGTGCCGGCGGTCAGGGTTTCCATCACGCTCGGGAAGCTGGCGGCAAACAGCACGAACGCCAGGGCCAGCGAAGCGATCAGCTGAATGATCGGATCGGAAATGGAAGACGCAGAGACCAGTTTCATGCCCTGTTGACGCATGCGGTTGCTCACCGAGTTAAAGCGCTCGGTTTCCACCTGCTGGCCACCGAAGATCAGCACTTCTTTATGGCCTTTCAGCATCTGTTCGGCGCTGGTGGTCACCTGCCCCATGGTATTCTGCATGTTCTTGCTGATGTTGCGAAAACGCTTGGACACCAGGCGAATGGCGATGGAGACGATCGGCGCCAGCACGATCAGGATCACCGACAGCTGCCAGCTGTAGTAGAACATCATGATGAACAGGCCAATGATCGAGGCCCCTTCGCGCACCACGGTCACCAGCGCGCTGGAAGAAGAAGACGCCACCTGCTCGGAATCATAGGTAATGCGCGACAGCAACGTCCCGGTGGATTGCTGATCGAAGAAGGCCACCGGCATTCTCATCATGTGGCCAAACAGGCGGCGGCGCATCTGCATCACCACCATGCCGGAAACCCAGGAAATACAGTAGCTTGAAACAAAGCTGGTCACGCCGCGCATCAGCATCAGCGCAATCACCGCCAGCGGCATCCACACCAGCACGCTGCTGTCGGTTTTTCCAAACCCATCGTCCAATAACGGTTTAAGCAGAGACAGCATCAGCGTGTCCCCCGCTGCGTTCATAATCAACGCAATGGCGGCCACAATCAGCCCGGTCTTAAAAGGAGTGATCATCGGCCAGAGTCGACGGAACGTCTGCCAGGTCGAGAGATCTTTATCATTCATCATGCAAATACCAGCATCGGAAGAAATAGCGGCCTATTTTACTCATTATCGCCCTCTACGCCAAACCGCTGATGGTACCAACGGGGCATTAATTGTTCGCGAAAGCCTTTAATTTGCCAATCGTTGTCGAAAAAAAGCACCGACAACTGGCCGGAGCGCGTCGTATCGTGCCATGTAATGCCATTTGCCCGATATCGGGCGACCACTTTACGCGCCGGCAAACGCCATTTACCGTAACGAGATGCGGACGCCAGCGCAGCTTCGGGATTAACCGCGCGCAAAAAAGGCGGTGTTGAGGAAGTTTTGCTGCCATGGTGCCCCACCTGCAATACCGTGGCCGTTAAGCGGTCGCGCCGCAATCGGAGCAGCTGCGCCTCCGCCCTCTTTTCCGCATCGCCGGTGAGCAGCAGACTGTATTTCCCGTCGTCGATACGGATCACGCAAGAGTCGTCATTAACCGGCCTTTTGAGCATTTTCGGCGGCCACAGCACCTCGAATTGCAACGACTGCCAGCGCCAACGCTCGCCGGCGATGCAGGGTAAATGCCCTTCCCCGCGTATCGGGCTGCGCACGGTAGCTTGCGGGAACGCTCGCCGCATCGTCGGGAGCCCGCCGATATGATCGAGATGAATATGGCTGATAATGATCTGCTCCAGCTCGATGCCCCGCCAGTTCAGCATCGGCAATATATGCCGTTCTGCGGCACTGCCTGTCGCCCAACGATCGCCGGTGTCGTACAGTATCCCCTTGCCGTTTTGCTCGATCACCACCGCCAGGCCGTGCCCGACATCGAGCATGTCGACGCGCCAATGGTAATCCGGTGCTTTACCTCGCCATAACACGCAGCATATGGCTATCGCTGCCAGTCCAGGCGCATAGCGCCACCACCAATGAAAGCGCCAACAGATAACGAGAAGCCATCCCGACGCGCTGGCAAGCAACGAGGCGGCCCCCAAATCCACCCAACCGCGCTGCAGATAATTTAACGGCACAAACACCCATCCCAACGTGAAATCCGCCAACCACCAAAGCCCGTAACTTAGCGAGGGGAAGATGCCGCAAATCAACGCCAGCAAAATCAACGGCACCGTCACCAATGAGACGATGGGCACCGCCCAGAGATTGGCCGGCAGCGAGGTCAACGTCAGGCCCAGAAACAGCGCGGCCTGCATCGGCACCAGCAGCAACGTCATGCCTAGCTGAATATGCAGCCAGCGCACCGGAGCCCAATACCACGCCGAACGAAATCGCTCGCCGAGCGGTGCCCACTCGAACCAAAAAATCAGGCACCCCACCGCCAGTACCGACAACCAGAAACTGTCTGACAAGACCGCCAACGGATCGCACAGCAAAATAAGCCCGATGCACCACAGCCACACTTGCCATGAAGAGCAATGCACGCCGCGCAAACGCAGCAGCATCCACAGCGTCATCGCCAACGCGGTACGCACCGCCGGCGGCTGGGCGCCCACCAACCAAACATAGATCAGCGTCGCCACCCAGCCCGCGATCAACGGAAAACGATAACCAATCAGATGGGCGGGGAGGAAAAACTGCAGCGCGCGCAGCACTGCCCAGAACAAAATGGCGACCATCGCAACATGTAACCCCGATATGGCCATCAGATGAGCGATACCGGTTTTCAACATCAGCGTGCGCAAAGCCTGTTCGAGCGCGGTTCTTTCCCCAAACGCCAACGCCAGCAACACCGCCTTGTAACGCAATTCACCAATGTTGGCTTCAGCATGGCTGATAATGCGCTGGCGCAGGCCGCAGTTCCCCTCCAGCAAGCGCGCCTGCCTGACCTGAGCGGTCAACGGCTGGCGCTGTGCGATCGCCCAACGCTGGCTGTCGAAGCCTCCTTCATTGAGCTTGCCATGCACCGGCCGCATGCGCAGTTTCAATTGCCAACGCTGCCCGGCACACAGCCGTTGCTCTTTCGGAGCCCATGTCGTGGTAAACGCCAGCGCAGGCGCCAGCCAATGGCCGTCGACCCGCTCGATGCGCATCAGGGTCTGCTTACTGACGGCAGGCTCCAGTGCGACGCTGCTTATCTGTACCACCGCCGTCACTTCCGGCACGCGGCTTAAGCGATCCATTTGCCCGAGCAGGCTTCCGGCGTTGAAAACCGCCCATATGAATCCCAATCCCAGGCAGGCCAAATAACGGCAGAACGGCCAACGGGTGCGCAGCAGTAAACCGGCGACCAGCAGCATCGGCCACAGCAACCATTGCTCTGGCAACTGCGGTAAAAGCAGCAGCGGCAGGATGCCGCAGATAACGGCGAATATCGCCAGATCCAGCGAAATTTTGATCGCTCTTCTCCCATCAGCTTCACCATGAGCCAAAACGCGTCACGAAGAGCAAGCAGGATTATTCAAGCGACATGTCGCCGCCAGCGGGCTTTAGTGAGGATGCGGCGAGCACGGCAGGATAAGAGAGGCTTATGCAGCAGCCACACCGCAAATGCGGCGCGGTACGCAATTCACAAGCAGAGCTCGGGGAATCGCAGGCGAAAAAAAACGGCGCCTTAAAGGCACCGTTTTATATTCTTTACAAGCAACAACGCTATGGGCAGTCAGTCAGCGACTAGCCATAGATATTGGCGCGGTCACGCAACTCTTTGCCTGGTTTGAAGTGAGGAACGTACTTGCCGTCCAGCTCGACTTTGTCGCCGGTTTTCGGGTTGCGGCCTACACGCGGGGCACGGTAGTGAAGAGAAAAACTGCCGAATCCGCGGATCTCAATGCGTTCGCCCTCGGCCAGCGTTGCGGCCATGTGCTCAAGCATCTCTTTCACTGCATCCTCAACGGCCTTCGCCGGAATATGAGATTGCTGGCCAGCAAGTCTTTCAATAAGTTCAGACTTGGTCATAGTACCTCCAAGCTTTGCAGCTAAACTACCGTATCGGGGCGGTCAGAGACCGCCCCCCGTCATTACTCGCCTTTAGCCGCTTTGAAAGCTTCAGCCATTGCGTTAGAGAAGTTGCCTTCTTCCTGTTTGTTGTTAACAGTTGCGATGGCGTCTTTCTCGTCAGCTTCGTCCTTAGCACGTACGGACAGGCTTACAACGCGGTTCTTACGGTCAACGCCGGTGAATTTGGCTTCAACTTCGTCACCTACGTTCAGAACCAGAGTTGCATCTTCAATGCGGTCGCGAGAGGCTTCAGATGCACGCAGGTAACCTTCTACGCCGCCTGCCAATTCAACTGTAGCACCTTTGGCGTCAACTGCAGTGACTTTACCAGTAACAATAGCACCTTTCTTGTTCATAGACAGGTAGTTATTGAACGGGTCTTCAGCCAGCTGCTTCACGCCCAGGGAGATACGCTCGCGCTCTGCGTCAACTTGCAGAACAACCGCTGCGATTTCGTCGCCTTTCTTGTATTCACGAACTGCTTCTTCGCCTGCAACGTTCCAGGAGATGTCAGACAGGTGAACCAGGCCGTCGATGCCGCCGTCCAGGCCGATGAAGATACCGAAGTCAGTGATAGACTTGATTTTACCTTCAACGCGGTCGCCCTTGTTGTGGGTTTCTGCGAACTGCTGCCATGGGTTGGATTTGCACTGCTTCAGGCCCAGGGAGATACGACGACGTTCTTCATCGATGTCCAGAACCATCACTTCCACTACGTCGCCCACGTTAACAACTTTGGACGGATGGATGTTTTTGTTGGTCCAATCCATTTCAGAAACGTGTACCAGACCTTCAACGCCTTCTTCGATTTCTACGAAGCAGCCGTAATCAGTCAGGTTGGTTACACGACCAGTCAGCTTGGTGCCTTCTGGGTAACGTTTCGCGATAGCAACCCATGGATCTTCGCCCAGCTGTTTCAGGCCCAGGGATACACGAGTACGCTCGCGGTCGAACTTCAGCACTTTAACAGTGATTTCATCGCCAACGTTGACGATTTCGCTTGGGTGCTTAACGCGTTTCCAAGCCATGTCAGTGATGTGCAGCAGGCCGTCTACGCCGCCCAGATCAACGAATGCACCGTAGTCAGTGAGGTTCTTAACGATACCTTTAACTTCCATGCCTTCCTGCAGGTTTTCCAGCAGTTGATCGCGCTCAGCGCTGTTCTCGGATTCGATAACCGCACGGCGAGAAACGACAACGTTGTTGCGCTTCTGATCCAGCTTGATGACTTTGAACTCAAGCTCTTTGCCTTCCAGGTGCAGAGTGTCACGTACCGGACGCACGTCAACCAGGGAACCTGGCAGGAACGCGCGGATGCCGTTCAGCTCGACGGTGAAGCCACCCTTCACTTTGCCGTTGATAACACCGGTTACAGTCTCAGCTTCTTCGTAAGCTTTTTCCAGCGTGATCCAAGCTTCGTGACGCTTAGCTTTCTCACGGGACAGCAGGGTTTCACCGAAGCCGTCTTCAACAGCATCCAGAGCAACGTCAACTTCGTCACCAACCTGGATTTCCAGCTCGCCCTGGGCGTTTTTGAATTGCTCAGCCGGGATGGCAGACTCAGATTTCAGACCGGCGTCAACCAGTACGATATCTTTGTCGATAGCAACAACGACGCCACGAACGATGGAACCCGGGCGGGTTTCGATTTCTTTTAAGGATTCTTCAAAGAGTTGAGCGAAAGATTCAGTCATGTTGTTAATCTTCAGGGTTCTTTAGTTTAACGTCCATTTAGCGTCCCGCCGAATGGGGTTGTTTCACATACCCCGCCATTGGCTCCATGCCGACAGGGTTTAAGGTTACAGGGGTAAAATTTTACCCGATATATTGCGATACCGCTATGACAAATATGACAAAAAGCCAATAGCGCCGCCGCGCTTATTGCTGCGGCAACGCCAACACTTTCTGTGCATACGTCAACGCCTGCCGGATCACTTCTTCGATCGACATGCTGGTAGAATCCAGCACGAGGGCGTCAGAAGCGGGCACCAGAGGCGCGATAGGCCGATTACGGTCACGGTCGTCCCGTTCCTTTATCTCGGCTAAAAGACGTTCAAAGTTAACATTAAAGCCCTTCTCCTGCAACTGCAGCATGCGGCGGTGCGCGCGCTCCTCCGAGCTGGCGTCGAGGAAAATCTTAACCGGCGCGTCCGGGAACACCACCGTGCCCATGTCGCGGCCATCGGCAATCAGGCCGGGCGCCTCGCGGAATGCGCGCTGGCGGCGCAGCAGCGCCTCGCGCACGCGCGGAAACGCCGCCGCTTGCGACGCGGTGTTGCCGACGGTTTCGGTGCGGATCTCATTGCTGACGTCCTCACCTTCCAAAATCACCTGCAGCTTGCCGTCCTGGGCAACGAAGCGAACATCGAGATGTGCGGCCAGCGGAACCAGCGCTTCCTCAGAAGTGATATCCACCTGATGATGCAACGCTGCCAGCGCCAGCACGCGATAGATCGCGCCGGAGTCCAGCAAACGCCAACCCAGAGACTCGGCCAACGCTTTACACAGCGTGCCTTTGCCTGCGCCACTTGGTCCATCAACGGTTATCACCGGGGCTGTAGCCGTCATTTCTCTCTCCTTCAGGTAGAAAACCTCACAGAGACACGGCATGCTTCGACTCGAAGCCCGTGCGCTCTGTCACCTGCCCAATCAGGGGCAAATACGGTGGCGTATTATACGCTGCCCTACGGCGATCTGTTACCCTGGAACTGTCCGGTTGTTGAAAATAAGCGCACAACCGCGAAAAAGTATAGAAGAAATGCCGGCCGCCAAAGGTTAAAAACGATAAAGGCCCACAAAGGGGCCTTAAAATAAACGATTTGACGGGTTACGCCGGCTGGCTGATGCGCGCCAGCTGTTCGAAATAGTCCGGGAAGGTTTTCGCGGTGCATTTCGGATCGAGAATGGTAACCGGTGTATCCGACAGCGCCACCAGCGAGAAACACATCGCCATGCGGTGATCGTTGTAGGTGCCGATCTCGGCGAACTGCAGTTTGGCCGGCGGCACGACGTGAATGTAGTCTTCCCCTTCGTCCACTTCCGCCCCCACTTTACGCAGCTCGGTGGCCATCGCTGCCAGACGGTCGGTCTCCTTCACCCGCCAGTTGTAGATATTGCGGATGGTGGTCGGCCCCTCGGCGAACAGCGCCGCGGTGGCGATGGTCATCGCCGCGTCCGGAATGTGGTTCATGTCCATGTCGATGCCGCGCAGTTCACCGCGGCTGCACTCGATGAAATCGTCGCCCCAGGTAATACGCGCGCCCATTTTCTCCAGCACGTCGGCAAACCTGGTGTCGCCCTGCACGCTTTTGCGGCCGATGCCGGTCACGCGCACGGTGCCGCCCTTGATAGCCGCCGCCGCCAGGAAGTAAGAAGCGGAAGACGCGTCGCCCTCAACCAGGTAATCGCCCGGCGCGATATACGTCTGGCGCCCCTGGATATGGAACACCCGGTAGTTGTCGTGACTCACCGATACGCCGAAGGTGCGCATCAGATGCAACGTGATGTCGATGTACGGCTTGGAAACCAGCTCGCCCTTGATGTGGATCTGCGTATCCTGCGGCGCCAGCGGCGCAGTCATCAGCAACGCGGTCAGGAACTGGCTGGAGACGCTGCCGTCAACGGTGACGTCGCCACCCTGGAAGCCGCCGCGCAGGCGAATCGGCGGGTAATCGGTTTGCTCGAGGTAATCAATCTGCGCCCCGCCCTGGCGCAACGCGTCCACCAGATGGCCGATCGGGCGCTCTTTCATGCGCGGTTCGCCGGTCAGCACCACGTCGCCTTCGCCGAGGCACAGCGCCGCCGCCAATGGGCGCATCGCCGTCCCGGCATTGCCGAGGAACAGTTCCAGCGGCCGTTCGGCCACCAGCGGGCCGGCCACGCCGGTCACTTCGCACAGGGTGCGATCGGCGGAAAGCTGGTAGTTCACGCCCAACGCCTGCAGCGCGTTCAGCATATGACGCACGTCGTCGCTGTCCAGCAGGTTGGTCAGCCGGGTCGTGCCTTTCGCCAGCGCCGCCAGCAGCAGAGCGCGGTTAGAAACGCTCTTCGAGCCGGGTAAGTTGACGGTGCCATTGACCAGGGCGACCGGTTGTAACGTCAGGGAATCCACCATGTGAACAAAACTCTCCAATTCTGATAAACGAAACGGCTCCGGAATAATGCCGGAGCCGCTTTAATGCAAAAGGACAACAGCCTGAGACAGCCCGCGCCTGGCGGGCTAACGAAATCAACCGTGACGACGTTCGAAGTCGGCCATGAAATCGGTCAGCGCCTGCACGCCGGCCAGCGGCATGGCATTGTAAATAGAAGCGCGCATGCCGCCAACTACCCGGTGGCCTTTCAGCGCCTGCAGGCCGATGGCCTCGGCTTCGCTGAGGAACACCTTGTCCAGCGCCGCATCGGCCAGTTGGAACGGCACGTTCATCCAGGAACGGTTGGCGATCGCCACCTGGCTGCGGTAGAAGTCGGATTTATCGATGGTCGCGTACAGCAGTTCGGCCTTGGCCTGATTGCGTTTTTGCATCTCCACCAGGCCGCCCTGCTCTTTCAGCCATTTGAACACCAGCCCGGACAGGTACCAGGCGAAGGTCGGCGGGGTGTTGAACATCGAGTCGTTCTCGGCCAGCACGGTGTAATCGAGGATCGACGGCACTTCTTTGCGCGCCTTGCCCAAAAGATCGTCGCGCACGATCACCAGCGTCAGGCCGGCCGGGCCGATGTTTTTCTGCGCGCCGGCGTAAATCACGCCGAAGCGGCTGACGTCGAGCGGGCGGGACAGGATGGTCGAGGAGTAATCGCCGATCACCACCTTGTCGCCGAAGTCCGGCGTTTCATCGATGGCCACGCCGTCGATGGTCTCATTCGGGCAATAGTGCACGTAAGCCGCGTCGTCGCTGAGCTGCCACTCTTTCATCGGCTTGATGCCGCTCAGGCCGTCGATGCGGGTTTTCACGTCGATGACGTTCGGGGCGCAATACTTTTCCGCTTCCTTGATGGCGCTGTGCGCCCAATAGCCACCGTCGATATAGTCGGCGGTGGCCTTGTCGCCCAGCAGGTTCAGCGGCAGCGCGGCGAACTGCGCGCGGGCGCCGCCGTGGCAAAACAGCACTTTATAGTTGGAGGGGACTTTCAGCAGATCGCGCAGATCCTGTTCCGCCTGCTCGGCAACGGCGATGAATTCTTTGCTGCGGTGACTGATCTCCATCACTGACGTGCCCAGCCCGTGCCAGTTGCACAGTTCCTGTTCCGCACGACGCAACACTTCCACCGGCAGCATCGCCGGGCCAGAGCTAAAATTATAAACCTGAGTCATTTCCCCTCACCACATTCACTGTTCGCCGCAGAAAAGCGACCTGTCGAAAAGACGCCCGAAGTTAACGCTCGCGTTAACCAACCCATCGGTTTTATCACTCACGCCCCATGGCTGCAACGCTTATTCGCCCGTCGGCGGCAAACGGCCGCGCCGGGTGATGACAGGCTCTGCGGCCGTCGCGATTGTTTGGACGATAAAACCCTGTGACATGGGGAAATTCAGCGGGTTAACGCGGTGTTTTATGCTGTATTCAGCCAAGATGGCTGCGAGAGCCCGGCCGGCCCCCGCAGGAGAGAAAACGATCAGTACTGATTGAACATCTGCTGGATCTGCTTCGCGTCTTTGGTTTGCGTCAGCGCCAGCTGCAGCAGTATGCGCGCTTTTTGCGGATTCAGCGTGCCGGCGGCCACAAAGCCGTACTTGGCGTCGTCCACTTCCGCATCTTCGGTGGTGGCGCCGGTCGGCACGCGCGATGAGCGCACCACCGCCACACCATTGTGCGCCGCCGTCGCCAGGGTGTCGAACACGGTTTTATACAGGTTGCCGTTGCCGACCCCGGCGCTGACGATGCCCTGGTAGCCTTCGGCGATCAGCGCCTTGGCCGGCGCATCGGAGGCGTTGGCATAGTTGTAGATGATGCCGACCTTCGGCAATTCGTTCAGCTTGCTGACGTCGAACGGCGTATCCCGGGTATGCTTACGCTGCGGCGAGCGCTGGTAATCGATCTTGCCGTTGTGGATATAGCCCAGCGGGCCGTAGTTCGGCGACTGGAAGGTCTGCACGGCGGTGGTGTTGGTCTTGGTGACGTCGCGCGCATCCAGCACGGTGTCGTTCATCGCCACCAGCACCCCGCGGTTGGCCGATTGCGGATCCGCCGCCGTCACCACCGCGTTGTACAAATTGAACGGGCCGTCGGCGCTCATCGCCGTCGCCGGCCGCATCGCCCCCACCAGCACCACCGGCTTGTCGCATTTCACCGTCAAATCGAGGAAATAGGCCGTCTCCTCCAGCGTATCGGTGCCGTGGGTGATGACGAAGCCGTCGGTCTTGCCGCAGTCGGCGTCAATTTTCTTCGCCAGCGTCAGCCAGACCTGATCGTTCATGTCCTGCGAGCCGATGTTCACCACCTGCTCCCCCTGCACGTTGGCGACGTTCTTCAGCTCCGGCACCGCATCGACCAGCGCCTCGACGCCCAGCTTGCCCGCGGTATAGTTGGATTTCGTCGCCGAATCGCCGCCGCCGGCGATAGTGCCGCCGGTCGCCAGCAGGGTGATGTTGGGCAGCGCCAGCGCCGAGGCGCTGAAGCCGGTCAACAAGAGGGTTAACGCGCTGAGTTTCACTGATTTCATTAGATTTCTCCGTGACAGATAACTCGCTGAATTATGGCGCCTATCCTTAAAAAAACTGTGACTTTGCCGCCGCTTTAGGAATACGTGGAGCTCCAGCGTAAAACCCCGTATCATTGCGCGTTTTTAGTACGCGCAAAAAGTGAAGACAATGACGCAAACTTTTATCCCCGGTAAAGATGCCGCCCTGGAAGACTCCATCGCCCGTTTCCAGCAGAAACTGAGCGATCTCGGTTTCAACATCGAAGAAGCCTCCTGGCTGAACCCGGTGCCTCACGTGTGGTCAGTACACATTCGCGATCGCGATTGCCCGCTGTGCTTCACCAACGGCAAAGGCGCCAGCAAAAAAGCCGCGCTGGCCTCCGCGCTGGGTGAATATTTCGAGCGCCTGTCCACCAACTACTTCTTCGCCGATTTCTATCTGGGCCGGCAGATCGCCGAAGGCGACTTCGTGCACTACCCGAATGAGAAATGGTTCCCGATCCCTGAAGACGACGCGCTGCCGGCCGGCATCCTCGACGAACGCCTGCACGCCTTCTACGATCCGCAGCAAGAGCTGAGCGCCAGCGATCTGGTCGATCTGCAGTCCGGCAACGCCGATCGCGGCGTGTGCGCGCTGCCGTTTACCCGCCAGTCCGACCAGCAAACCGTGTACATCCCGATGAACATCATCGGCAACCTGTATGTTTCCAACGGCATGTCCGCCGGCAACACCGCCAACGAAGCGCGCGTGCAGGGCCTGTCGGAAGTGTTCGAGCGCTATGTGAAAAACCGCATCATCGCCGAATCCATCAGCCTGCCGGCGATCCCGGACGAAGTGCTGAACCGCTACCCGGGCGTGGTGGAAGCCATCGCCAAACTGGAAGAGGAAGGTTTCCCGATCCTCTCCTATGACGCCTCGCTGGGCGGCAACTACCCGGTGATCTGCGTGGTGCTGTTCAACCCGACCAACGGCACCTGCTTCGCCTCGTTCGGCGCGCACCCGGACTTCGGCGTGGCGCTGGAGCGCACGGTGACCGAACTGCTGCAGGGCCGCAGCCTGAAAGATCTCGACGTGTTCACCGCGCCGACCTTCGATGACGAAGAAGTGGCGGAACACACCAACCTGGAAACGCACTTCATCGACTCCAGCGGCCTGATCTCCTGGGATCTGTTCAAACAGGACGCGGATTACCCGTTCGTTGACTGGAACTTCAGCGGCAGCACGCAGGAAGAGTTCTCCACCCTGATGAGCATCTTCGACAAGGAAGACGCGGAAGTGTACATCGCCGACTACGAGCACCTGGGCGTCTACGCTTGCCGCATCATCGTGCCGGGCATGTCCGACATTTATCCGGCGGAAGACCTGCTGCTGGCCAACAACAGCATGGGCGCGCACCTGCGCGACACGCTGCTGGCGCTGCCGGGCAGCGAGTGGGAACCGGAAGAGTACCTGGCGCTGATCGAGCAGTTGGACGACGAAGGGCTGGACGATTTCACCCGCGTACGCGAACTGCTGGGCATTGCCAGCGGCAAAGACAACGCCTGGCATACCCTGCGCGTGGGCGAGCTGAAGGCGATGCTGGCGCTGGCGGGCGGCGATCTGGATCAGGCGCTGATCTGGACCGAATGGACGCAGGACTTCAACGCCTCGGTGCTGAGCCCGGCGCGCAGCAACTACTACCGCTGCCTGCAAACGCTGCTGCTGCTGGCGCAGGAGCCTGAACGCGAAGCGGCGCAATACTATACCGCGTTCGTGAAGATGTATGGCCAGGAAGCGGTCGACGCCGCCTCCGCCGCCATCAGCGGTGAAGAACGCTTCAACGGGCTGTTCGCCGTCGATGCCGATCTGAAGGCGCTGCCGGCCCATCAGGCGCTGCTGGCGGCCTACGAGAAGCTGCAGGCGGCCAAACGCCGCCACTGGGCCAAAGCCTAAGCGTCATCAGGGGTACTGCCACTTTGGGAGTACCCCCTGTTGCCAAACGCCGCACGCCGTTGCGGCGTTTTCATTTTTGCGGTTTATTTCAACGCATGCGGTTTTATTTTTTCGCCGGAAAATAGGCGGTTAAACGACCATAAAAATAAATAAACCGTCAATTGTTGCCGGACGGTGAAATAATAATTAACCGATAATTAAACTTTCAGCGCTGCGCGGCGACAAAACGCCTAAAAATTTAACTTTAGCGCCTGCGGCCCACCCTGCTCATTCAAAAAAATTTGCAAACATTAAAAAATTGTTTTAACTTAAAAATCAATAAATTAACCATAAAAACCACACAAAAAACACGCCATTTTGCCGCTCTACTTCCCCGCCTTATGATCCAAATCAAATTTTCCCCTATACTGCTTTGCTAGTATCTCATTGCGTTGTTTTAACCCTTAAGAGCGAGAGTTAGTTTGAAAACTGACAGCCCCTTCGATCTGATTTTACCTGCGGCAACGGCGAAAATCGCTGAAGATGCCGGCGTGTATAAAGCCACCAAACATCCGCTGAAAACGTTTTATTTGGCGATCACCGCCGGTGTCTTCATTTCCATCGCCTTCGTCTTCTACATCACGGCGACCACCGGCACCGCCGGCGTGCCTTTCGGGCTGGCGAAACTGGTCGGCGGCATCTGCTTCTCTCTCGGGTTAATGCTGGTGGTGGTGTCGGGCGCCGACCTGTTCACCTCTACCGTGCTCATCGTCATCGCCAAGGCCAGCGGCCGCATCAGCTGGGGCCAGCTGGGCGCCAACTGGCTGAACGTTTATCTCGGCAATCTGGTCGGCGCGCTGTTCTTCGTGGCGCTGATCTGGTTCTCCGGCGAGTATATGGTCGCCAACGGCCAGTGGGGCCTGAATGTCCTGCAAACCGCAGACCACAAGCTGCATCACACCTTTATCGAAGCCGTGTGCCTCGGCATTCTGGCTAACCTGATGGTCTGCCTGGCGGTCTGGATGAGCTACTCCGGCCGCACCCTGACCGACAAGATGCTCGCCATGGTGCTGCCGGTCGGGATGTTTGTCGCCAGCGGCTTCGAGCACAGCATCGCCAACATGTTTATGATCCCTATGGGCATCGTGGTCAAACACTTCGCCACGCCGGAATTCTGGCAAGCCGTAGGGGCGGTACCTGAGCAATTCGCTCATCTGACAGTAAGCAACTTCATCATCGACAACCTGATTCCGGTCACCATCGGCAACATCATCGGTGGCGGTCTGCTGGTTGGGTTGACTTACTGGGTAATTTATCTGCGCGGGGGCCGCGAACAGCACTAAGCTGTGAGTTACCGCGCGCAGAGTTAGAAATCCACAATCAAAGGTAGGTGTACAATGACCGAACTTAACGAGAAATTAGCCAACGCTTGGGAAGGTTTCAGCAAGGGTGACTGGCAGAATGAAGTCAACGTTCGTGACTTTATCCAGAAAAACTACACGCCTTATGAAGGTGACGAGTCCTTCCTGGCTGGGGCAACTCAGGCCACCACCACCTTGTGGGACAAGGTTATGGAAGGGATCAAACTGGAAAACCGCACTCATGCGCCGGTTGATTTCGACACCAACGTTGCTTCAACCATCGTTTCTCACGACGCGGGTTACATCGCCAAAGAGCTGGAAACCATCGTAGGTCTGCAGACCGACGCCCCTCTGAAACGCGCGCTGATCCCGTTCGGCGGCATCAAAATGGTCGAAGGTTCGTGCAAAGTGTACGGCCGCGAGCTGGATCCGCAGCTGAAAAAAGTGTTCACCGAATACCGTAAAACCCACAACCAGGGCGTATTCGACGTTTACACCAAAGACATCCTGAACTGCCGTAAATCCGGCGTGCTGACCGGCCTGCCGGACGCCTACGGCCGCGGCCGCATCATCGGCGACTACCGCCGCGTGGCGCTGTACGGCATCGACTTCCTGATGGCCGACAAGCTGAACCAGTTCAAATCGCTGCAGGAAAAACTGGAAAACGGCGAAGATCTGGAAATGACCATCCAGCTGCGCGAAGAGATCGCTGAACAGCACCGCGCTCTGGCTCAGATCAAAGAGATGGCCGCCAAATACGGCTACGACATCTCCGGCCCGGCCACCAGCGCGCAAGAAGCGGTGCAGTGGACCTACTTCGGCTACCTGGCCGCGGTGAAATCCCAGAACGGCGCCGCCATGTCCTTCGGCCGCGTGTCCACCTTCCTCGACGTGTTCATCGAGCGCGACATCAAGGCGGGCAAACTGACCGAAGAACAAGCGCAGGAACTGATCGACCACCTGGTGATGAAACTGCGTATGGTGCGCTTCCTGCGTACCCCTGAGTACGATGAGCTGTTCTCCGGCGACCCAATCTGGGCGACAGAATCCCTGGCCGGTATGGGCGTTGACGGCCGCACCCTGGTCACCAAAAACAGCTTCCGATTCCTGAACACCCTGTACACCATGGGGCCGTCTCCGGAGCCGAACATGACCATCCTGTGGTCTGAGAAGCTGCCGCTGAACTTCAAGAAATTCGCAGCGAAAGTGTCCATCGACACCTCTTCCGTTCAGTACGAAAACGACGACCTGATGCGCCCTGACTTCAACAACGATGACTACGCCATCGCTTGCTGCGTCAGCCCGATGATCGTCGGCAAACAAATGCAGTTCTTCGGCGCCCGCGCCAACCTGGCGAAAACCATGCTGTACGCCATCAACGGCGGCGTTGACGAAAAACTGAAAATGCAGGTCGGCCCTAAAGAAGCGCCGATGATGGACGAAGTGCTGGACTATGACAAAGTCATGGCGCGCATGGACCACTTTATGGATTGGCTGGCCAAGCAGTACGTGACCGCGCTGAACATCATTCACTACATGCACGACAAGTACAGCTACGAAGCTGCGCTGATGGCGCTGCATGACCGTGACGTTTATCGCACCATGGCTTGCGGCATCGCCGGTCTGTCCGTGGCGGCCGACTCCCTGTCTGCCATCAAGTACGCGAAAGTCACCACCATTCGCGACGAAGACGGCCTGGCTATCGACTTCAAAGTGGAAGGCGAGTATCCGCAGTTCGGTAACAACGACGCCCGCGTCGATGACATCGCCTGCGACCTGGTGGAACGTTTCATGAAGAAAATTCAGAAACTGCGCACCTACCGCAACGCGGTACCGACCCAGTCCGTACTGACCATCACCTCCAACGTGGTGTACGGTAAGAAAACCGGTAACACCCCGGATGGCCGCCGCGCAGGCGCACCGTTCGGCCCTGGCGCCAACCCGATGCACGGCCGCGACCAGAAAGGCGCAGTAGCCTCCCTGACCTCGGTAGCCAAACTGCCGTTTGCCTACGCGAAAGACGGGATCTCCTACACCTTCTCCATCGTGCCTAACGCGCTGGGTAAAGACGACGATGTGCGTAAAGCCAACCTGGCGGGCCTGATGGATGGTTACTTCCACCATGAAGCCTCCATCGAAGGCGGCCAGCACCTGAACGTCAACGTGATGAACCGCGAAATGCTGCTGGACGCGATGGAAAACCCTGAGAAATACCCTCAGCTGACCATCCGCGTTTCCGGTTACGCCGTGCGCTTCAACTCGCTGACCAAAGAGCAACAGCAAGACGTGATTACTCGTACCTTCACTCAAACGATGTAATACGCCGGCCGGGCGGGAAACCGCCCGGCACCAACGCAGGGGCCGGTTTTGCCGGCCCTTTTCTCCCACCGCTCTCCCCTGACTCTGTACGAGTCTGTTTTGCCGGACATCTATACTGAATGGATAGCCGGCAAAACAGTTATCCGGCAACTGACCGGCCGACAGGCATCATTACCCCGGTGGCGGTTCCACCCGCTGCTGCATCGCAGATACCTGGCCGGCGGCCACGCGCCTATTTTTAGACTGCGTTTGACAGTCAATATTGGAGAAAACCCCGCAATGTCAGCAATTGGTCGCATCCACTCCTTCGAATCCTGCGGCACCGTCGATGGGCCAGGGATCCGCTTTATCGTCTTCTTCCAGGGCTGCCTGATGCGCTGCCTCTATTGCCATAACCGCGACACCTGGGACACCCATGGCGGCAAGGAAGTGACCGTCGAAGAGCTGATGAAAGACGCGGTGGCCTACCGCCACTTCATGAACGCCTCCGGCGGCGGCGTGACCGCGTCCGGCGGCGAGGCGATCCTGCAGGCTGAATTCGTGCGCGACTGGTTCCGCGCCTGCCACGCCGAAGGCATCAATACCTGCCTGGACACCAATGGCTTTGTGCGCCGCTACGATCCGGTGATCGACGAGCTGCTGGACACCACCGATCTGGTGATGCTGGATCTGAAACAGATGAACGACGAGATCCACCAGAACCTGGTCGGCGTCTCCAATCACCGCACGCTGGAATTCGCCCGCTACCTGGCGAAACGCAACCAGCGCACCTGGATCCGCTACGTGGTAGTGCCGGGCTGGTCAGACGACGATAAGTCGGCGCACCTGCTGGGCGAGTTCACCAAAGACATGACCAACATCGAGAAAATCGAGCTGCTGCCTTACCACGAGCTGGGCAAGCACAAATGGATAGCGATGGGGGAAGAGTACAAGCTGGACGGCGTACACCCGCCGAAAGCCGAGACCATGGATCGCGTCAAAGGCATCCTGGAAAGCTACGGCCACAAAGTGATTTACTGATTGGCGCACACCAAAAGAAAAAACCGGCTCATGGCCGGTTTTTTCATGCTCAGGCGGCGGCGAACGGCGTGTGATGGTGATCCGGCTTCTGTTTCTTCAGCAGCATCAGCAGGTAAACCAGCGCCACGGCGGCGATCATCACGAACAGCACGCGGTCGGAATAGTTTTGCATCAGCAACGCCGTCATCGACGGCCCCAGCAGGCTGCCGATGGTGTAACTCATCAACAGCGCCTGGTTCATCGCCACCAACTCGTGCGGCAGCGCCTTCTCGCAGGCCCAGGACATCGCCACCGGATACAGGGTAAAACCGGCGCAGCCGAGGATGAACAGCGAAGGCGCCATGGCGTAGTTGCCGAGCATCGCCACGCTGGCGAGGATCACCACGAACACCTGAATGCGCAGCACCAGCAGGCGCCCGTAACGATCGGCCAGGCGACCGACCGGCCATTGGCCGACGATGCCGGAGCTGACCAGCAGCGCCATCCAGTAACCGACGTTGGCGTCGCTCATGCCCTGATGGGAGAGGTACAACGGCATCAAGCCGTACAGCGAACCGAGCACGATGCCGGAAATGATGCAACCGTTGATGCCGAGGCGCGCGCTGCGGCGTCTCAACATGGTCCATACCGCCGCCTGCTGCGGCTCGTCTTCATGGCGGTTGACCCGCGCGAACAGCATCGGCAGCATGGCGCTGATCACAATGGCGGTCACCCACGGCACCACGTGCAGCAATTCGGTCGAGGTCATGCTCAACAGCAATTGGCCGGTCACCGTACCAAGGTAATAAACGATCATATAGGCCGCCAGCAGCTGGCCGCGGTTGCTCAGGTTGCCGCTGCGCAACAGCGCGCTCTCCACGATCACCCAGATCCAGGCGCAGCCGACGCCGGCGAAGAAGCGCCAGCCCAGCCAGCTCCAAAAATCGATCGACAGCACCATGCCGGCAGTCGCGGCGGCGAACACCAGACAAGAAAGATGATAGCTGCGGGTAAAGCCGACGCGCTGGATCAGTTTGCCCGCCACCAGCGTGCCCAACAGGTTGCCGCTGAAATAAGAGGAGCTGACCATTCCCACCTGCCAGGTCGACAGCTGAGCATGGGTTAACCAAAGAGGCACGAGCGTATTCAAAACGGCAATGGATACCGTGAGCAGCAAGAGGCCGCAGAGCAATAAGAGCACTGGGCGGGAGTATGCGGACATAGTGAAATTGTGACCGAACGCGCAATGAGAGTGCGCGCATCATGCCACTGGCGATAAAAAAGTCAATCGCCTCTTATCGTTCCACCGCACGATTTGTTTCCGGCTAACCGGCTGAAAAAGCGCTATGCTCAGCGCAGAGCGAATTTAACGACAAAGAGGCAAGATGAGTCAGGCAAATGATGCGGCGGTAGAGGCCCTGCTGGCGGACATCGGCAGCACGCAAGGTGACCTGCTGGCCATTGTGCAGCAGGTGCGGCGAATCGCTGCGGCGAGCGGCAACGGCGTCACCGAATCGGTCAAATACGGCGGCATCATGTTCTCGCATAGCCAATTTTTCTGCGGCGTTTTCGCCTATCGCCACCACGTCACGGTGGAGTTCGGCCACGGCTATCGATTGGCAGACAGCCATAACCAGCTCGCAGGCAGTGGCCAGTATCGGCGACACATCAAGCTCCACTCGCCCGCCGAGGTGAAGAGCAAACATCTGGCGGACTACATTCAACAGGCTTATACGCTGGCGACGGGCTGAATTCTTGACATAAAAAAAGCGCCCGCAGGCGCTTTTTTCGTGGTTTGCCGTTTAGCCGATATATTCCAGGCCGCCCATATAAGGACGCAGCACTTCAGGCACCTGAATGCGGCCGTCGGCCTGCTGGTAGTTTTCCAGCACTGCCACCAGCGTACGGCCAACCGCCAAGCCGGAACCGTTCAGGGTGTGAACCAGACGCGGTTTCTTGTCGGCTTTGCTGCGGCAGCGCGCCTGCATGCGGCGTGCCTGGAAATCCCACATGTTGGAGCAGGACGAGATTTCGCGGTAGGTATCCTGCGCCGGCAGCCACACTTCCAGATCGTAGGTTTTGCACGCGCCGAAGCCCATATCGCCGGTGCACAGCAACACCTTGCGGTAAGGCAGGTTCAGCAGCTGCAGCACTTTTTCCGCGTGGCCGGTCAGCTCTTCCAGGGCATCCATCGAATCTTCCGGACGAACGATCTGCACCATCTCGACCTTGTCGAACTGGTGCATACGGATCAAACCGCGGGTGTCGCGGCCGTAAGAACCGGCTTCCGCGCGGAAGCATGGCGTGTGTGCGGTCATTTTCAGCGGCAGAGTTTCCTCTTCCACGATCTCGTCGCGCACCAGGTTGGTCAGCGGCACTTCCGCCGTTGGGATCAGCGCGTAGTTGCTGCTGTCGGCTTCTTCTTCCAGCGGACGGGTATGGAACAGGTCTTCGCCGAACTTCGGCAGCTGGCCGGTACCGTACAGCGTGGCGTGGTTAACCAGGTAAGGCACGTAGGCCTCCAGGTAGCCGTGCTGCTCGGTGTGCAGATCCAGCATGAACTGGGACAGCGCGCGGTGCATGCGGGCGATTTGCCCTTTCATCACCACGAAGCGCGAACCGGTCAGCTTAACCGCGGCGGCAAAATCCAGCCCGCCGGCCATTTCGCCCAGATCAACGTGATCGCGCACCGCGAAGTCGTACTGGCGCGGTTCGCCCCAGCGGGCAACTTCCAGGTTTTCGCTGTCGTCTTTACCATCCGGCACGGCGTCGTCCGGCAGGTTAGGCAACGTCAGGGCGTAATCGCGGATCTCGCTCTGCAACGCATCCAGCGCCGCCTTGGCGGCATCCAGCTTGTCACCCAGCTCGTTCACTTCGCGACGCAGCGGCTCGATGTCTTCCCCACGCGCTTTGGCCGCGCCGATGGATTTCGATCGGGAGTTGCGTTCCGCTTGCAGCGTTTCAGTTTCTACCTGCAGAACTTTGCGACGTTCTTCCTGCGAACGCAGCAGATCCAGATCGAGTTTAAAGCCTCGGCGAGCCAGTTTGACGGCGACTGCGTCTAGCTCATTACGCAGCAGATTGGGATCGAGCATGCTAATCCTGTGCTTGTTGTTATTGAAAGAAGTGTTGTTGTTCTATGCGGCTGATTTATAGCCGCATAAAAGAAGAGTGATACCCGCTAACCTTACCGCAACGGCCTCGCTAGCGGTAGCGTTTTGTCGGGCTATTTTGATCCTGCTCAGCCAGCCATGCCAACTTTTCGCCGATTTTCCCTTCCAGCCCGCGCGAGGTCGGTTGATAGTAGCGCGTATGGGCCATTTCGGGCGGGAAATAGTTCTCGCCGGCGGCGTAGGCGTTGGGTTCGTCGTGGGCGTAACGGTACTCCGCCCCCAGCCCCATTTCCTTCATCAGCTTGGTCGGCGCGTTGCGCAGGTGCTCCGGCACGTCATAATCGGCCTGCTCTTTGGCGTCGCGCATGGCAGCCTTGAACGCGGTGTAAACCGCATTGCTCTTCGGCGCGCAGGCCAGGTAGACGATCGCCTGCGCGATGGCGCGTTCGCCCTCCGCTGGCCCCACGCGGGTGAAGCAATCCCAGGCGGCGATCGCCACCTGCATGCCGCGCGGATCGGCGTTGCCCACGTCTTCAGAGGCAATCGCCAACAGACGGCGCGCCACGTAAAGCGGATCGCCGCCGGCGGTAATGATGCGCGCATACCAATACAGCGCGGCGTCCGGCGCCGAGCCGCGCACCGATTTATGCAGCGCGGAAATCAGATCGTAATAACGGTCGCCCTTGTTGTCGAAGCGCGCGCTGCGCTCGCCCGACACTTCTTTCAGCAGCTCCGGCGTCAGCACCCGCACGCCTTTGGCGTCCAACTCCGCCATGTCGGCCATCATTTCCAGGCTGTTCAGCGCCCGGCGCGCGTCGCCGCCCACCAGCTCCGACAGCAGGCGGCGCGTTTCCGCCGGCAGCTCGATATTCTGGCCGCCAAAGCCGCGCGCCTTATCGCCCATCGCCTGATCCAGCACCTGACCGATATCTTCGGCAGTCAGCGCCTTCAGCAGGTAAACGCGGGCGCGGGACAACAGCGCCGAGTTCAGCTCGAACGACGGATTTTCGGTGGTGGCGCCGATAAAGGTGATGGTGCCGTCTTCGATGTGCGGCAGGAAAGCGTCCTGCTGGCTCTTATTGAAGCGGTGCACTTCGTCGACGAACAGGATGGTGCGGCGGCCGGCGTCGCGATTTTGCCGCGCCCGCTCGATCGCCTCGCGGATCTCCTTGATACCGGAGGTCACGGCTGAGATCCGTTCGACATCCGCCTGGCCGTAACGGCCGATCAGCTCTGCCAGCGTCGTCTTCCCGGTGCCCGGCGGCCCCCATAAAATCATCGAGTGCAGCTGCCCGGCCTCAATTGCGCGCGGCAGCGGCTTGCCGGCGGCCAGCAGGTGCTGCTGGCCGATATACTGCGCCAGCGTGGTCGGCCGCATACGCGCGGCCAACGGCTGGAACTCGTTCTGGGAAAAATCGAGCGACAGATTATTACTCACTTGCACCTCACTGGCGCTGGTCGTCCAGCGTCACCCCCTTCGGCGGGGTAAATTTGAATTTGGCCGGATCGGCGGCGACGTTCTGCTGGCTTTTCAGCGTGTAGGAACTGCGCTGGCCGTCCTGCTCCACCGCGGCGAAGCTGCGGATGGTGCCGCTGTTGGTCACGCTGATGGCGAACTGCTTCAGGTTGCCGCTGGCGGACTTCGGCGTCAGCTCGAAATCATCGCCCTTTTGCTTCACGTTGTACTGTTTCCAGTCGCTGGCATTATTGCGGGTGATCAGCATAAACGGCGTATTGCCGGTGGCGTTCTTCAGCCAGGTTGCCGTCACCTGCTCGACGAATGGGTTATAGAACCACAGGGTCTGGCCATCGGAGACCAGCACGCTCTCATCGGGCGAGGTCATATGCCAGTTGAACAGGTTTGGCCGCTTCACCCACAGCTCGCCTTCCCCCTGTTGCACCGCGGCGCCGTCGGCGCTGGTCACGGTTTGTGAGAAGCTGGCGTGGAAACTGTTCACCTTCGCCAGGCGACTTTGCAGATCCTGTGCGGCATCGGCCAGCACGGAGGTAGAAGCGAATCCCGAAAGCAGACAGCAGGCAACTAACAGTTTTTTCATTATTCCAGATACCTTATGAAATGCGTTAACCGCAGGGCGACGCCGTGCGGGTCAAATCAACCCTTTACCCGGTTACTTTACCCGAAGCCGGCGATCGGCCGGTAGGCCAATGTTCCGAGAAGAAACGGGTTTACGCTTCTTTGCACAAGGGCCGCTTAAGCGGCCCTTTCTTATTGAATTGCAATGGCTAAACGACCATCAATCGTGCCGCGGCGGCGCCAGCACCTCGCGGTTGCCGTTGTGCCCCTGCTCGCTGACGATGCCCTGCGCTTCCATTTGTTCGATGATGCGCGCCGCGCGGTTATAGCCGATACGGAACTGGCGCTGTACGCCGGAGATGGAGGCGCGGCGTTTATCCACCACGAAATCCACCGCCTGGTCAAACAGCGGATCCAGCTCTTCGTCGCCGTCCATACCGCCGCCGGCACCGCCCTCGCCGTCTTCGCCGCCGCTGAGAATGCCCTCTTTATATTGGGGCCGCTCGCGCGCTTTCCAATCCTTGACCACCGCGTGCACTTCCTGATCGCGCACGAATGCGCCATGCACGCGCACCGGAATCGAGGAGTTCGGCGCCAGATAGAGCATATCGCCCATACCCAGCAAGGACTCGGCGCCCCCCTGATCGAGGATGGTGCGGGAGTCGATCTTGCTCGACACGGTAAAGGCGATACGCGTCGGGATGTTGGCCTTGATAAGACCCGTGATCACATCCACCGATGGACGCTGGGTCGCCAGCACCAGATGGATACCCGCAGCACGCGCTTTTTGCGCCAGGCGAGCGATCAACTCTTCGACCTTCTTGCCGACCGTCATGATCAGATCGGCGAATTCGTCGACCATCACCACGATGTACGGCTCTTTCTCCAACACCGGCGGCGTGATGTCCATGCTGTCGGTCGGCTTCCAGAACGGATCCGGGATCGGACGCCCCATCGCTTCGGCCTGATCGACGCGCTCGTTGTAGCCCGCCAGGTTACGCACACCCAGGGCAGACATCAGCTTGTAGCGGCGTTCCATTTCCCCCACGCACCAACGCAGCGCGTTGGCGGCGTCTTTCATGTCGGTGACCACATCGGTCAACAGGTGAGGAATGCCTTCGTAAACCGACAGCTCCAGCATTTTCGGGTCGATCATGATAAAGCGCACTTCTTTCGGCGTGGCTTTATACAGGATGCTCAGGATCATGGCGTTGACCCCGACCGACTTACCGGAACCGGTGGTACCGGCGACCAGCAAGTGCGGCATTTTGCCCAGATCGGCCACCACCGGTTCGCCGGAGATGTCCTTACCCAATACGATGGACAGCGGCGACGGGTTGTCACGGAAGGCCGGGCAATCCAGCACTTCGCGCAGATACACCGTTTGCCGCTTGGCGTTCGGCAGCTCCAGACCAACGTAAGGCTTGCCGGGGATCACTTCTACCACGCGCACCGCCGACGTCGACAGCGAGCGTGCCAGATCGCGCGACAGGTTGGAAATGCGCGCCGCTTTAACGCCCGGCGCCAGATCCAGCTCGAAGCGGGTGATCACCGGCCCCGGCAGGATGTCCACCACGTCGGCTTTCACGCGGTAATCGGCCAGGCTGGCCTCCACCAGACGCGCCTTCTGTTCCAGCGCGAAGGAGTCGACCGGTTCTACCTCTTTCGGGGCCTCGGTCAGCAGATCCAGCGTCGGCAGCGGCGTGGTCGGCTTCTGCAGCGGCTGATCGTTGCGCATCAGGAACGGGTGAATCAAGCTGTCCATCGCCGTATGCTGCTCGGCCTGAGTTTGCTGAGGCTGCTGCTGCGGCTGCTGATACTGCTGTTGCGGCTGCTGGTATTGCTGAGGCTGCGAGTGCGGTTGCTGAGGTTGAACAGCCGGCGCCGCAGGCTCAAACTGGCCGAACGGCACGTCGTCCTGTTGCTCGCTTTGCTGTTCAATGCGCTCTTCAAGCTGCGGGGACAACGTGAACATCGGCTCGCTCGGGCCATCGTCCACCAGATCCGCCATCGGCGAGAAGCTGAAAGCATTGCGGGTATCGACCGGGCTGGCGGCAGGTGCCTGCGGGGCAGTCTCTTGCTGGCCATAACGCGCCTGCTGCTGCTCGGCGAATGCCTGACGCAGCGCAGCCTCTTGCCGCGCCTCTTCATCGTCCTGTTGGACTTCACCGTAACGTTGGTTCTGTTGTTCGGCGAACGCCTTGCTCAGCTCGGCTTCCTGCAGGGCGCTCTCGTCATCTTGTTGCTCCGGCGCGTAGCTTTCGCCGTAGCGTTGGCTTTGCTGCTCGGCAAACGCCTTGCTCAGCTCGGCTTCCTGCAGCGCCTCTTCTTCCTGCGGGCTCACCGCCGTCGGCTGCTGAGGATCCGCCTGGCGCTGTTCCTGCTCGGCCGCACGCTGCGAAGGCAGCTTGATGCCGTAAGAAGCCAGCTCGCGACGGGTCGGGATGCGCACCGGGTTCGGCCGCGGCAGCTCAGGGCCGATGCCCTGCTTAACCTGCGGATTGCCGTCGCTGGTGGCCGTGAAGGCCGGCATGAAGGTCGCCGCTGCGGCGCCCGCAGCGGCAGCGGCTGCCGTATCCAGCTGTGGCTTGGCACCGGTAGCGCTGAAACCACCCGCTCCGCTGACGTCGGCGCTGTCGCGCTGCGCGGCGGTAAAATCAAAGGGAGAACGCGCCGGCGGCTGCGGCGCAGCCGGCTCTTGCCAATTGCCGAGACGCGGCTCATCGTCATCCTGATAAGGATCGACAGGGCGCGTCGCCTTCGGTGCAGGCGTTTCTTCCGGAATTTCGAAGGAGTACAGCGGCGGCGTGGCGTCTTGCGCCGGGGCGCTCACCGGGTGCTGATTGACCGAGGCCGGCGCGGCCGGCGCCACCGTTACCGACGGCGCCTGAGCGGCGATCGGCGCTGCAACGGGCTCGTGGATCGCTGCCTTCACCGCCGGTGCAGGCGAAGTCGCCAGCGCGATTGGCGCGGCGTCGGCTTCAACCTCAGCATCGTCGGCTCGCAGGCCGCTGAGCAACGGATCGGCGGCGTCTTCCGCCGCCTCTTTGGCGCTTTCAGTGACCGAAGGCGCAGAGAACAACACGTCGTCATCGGCGGCCGCGGCTCCGGCGGCGGTCGCGGCAACCGCTGCGGCGGCGCCCTTCCCTGCCTGCTCAGGCTCGTCGTCAACGTAACGCTCGTCATCCTCGAAATAACGCGCTTCGCGACGCGAACGGTTGGTCATGAAGGTCGCGACGCCCAGCACCGCCCCGCCGATCTTCTCGGCGATCACCAGCCAGGACCAGCCGGTAAACAGCGTCAGCCCCGCCGCCCACACGCACAGCAGCGCCAGCGTGGCGCCGATGCCGTTGAACCATGGCAACATGGCGTTGCTCAGCAGGCTGCCGATCACGCCGCCGGAAGCGAAGTAATAGAGATCGTCAACGTTCAGCGCCGCCAGCCCACAGGAGGTGAGCACTAACGCCAGGGTGCCGATCAGGCGCAGGGAGAGCGCGAAATAGTCGACGTAGTCTCTGTTGGCCCGTTGGCGATAGGCCGCCCAGCACAGAACCAGCATGATCGGCGGTATCGCGTAGGCGAGCACCCCGAAGGTGAAGAACAGCGTGTCGGCCAACCAGGCCCCAACACCGCCGCCCAAGTTGTGAATCGGCTCATGCCACGCGGTCTGCGACCAGCTTGGGTCAGACGGGTTGAAACTGACCAGCGCAGCCATGAGGTAAACGGCAAAAATCGCTACCACGATAAGCACAGCCTCCAGCAAACGCCGGCCACTGCTGAGTCTTTTCAGGGTAACTTCTTTATCTTCTGTATATTCCTGGCTCAAGAAAGGCTCTCCAGGTTCCTGTTAGCTGACATAGCAACAGCGCCGAGAAGCTTCCCCGGCGCCGAAACTGTATGAATAAACAGGAGTGTAACCAATTTAATCAGGTTTTGCACCTGCACCTTACCGTGTTTTGATAACCAGACGGTTACTCTGTTTCACTTCTTCCATCACTACGTAGGTGCGGGTGTCGTTGACCCCCGGCAAACGCAGCAAGGTTTCGCCCAGCAGTTTACGGTAAGCCGACATGTCCGGTACGCGGGTTTTCAACAGGTAGTCGAAATCACCGGAAACCAGATGACACTCCTGAATCTCTTCAAGCTTCTGCACTGCCGAGTTGAATTGCTCAAACACATCCGGCGCGCCACGGTTCAGCGTGATCTCCACGAAAACCAGCAGGGACGCATCCAGATAATGCGGGTTAAGCAATGCGGTATAGCCATGAATGAAACCCTGGCGCTCGAGACGGCGCACGCGTTCCAAACATGGTGTCGGGGATAACCCCACGCGCTTCGAAAGCTCGACGTTCGAAATACGCCCATCCTTCTGCAGCTCATTCAGGATGTTGCGGTCGATACGGTCAAGATCTTTACCCGGGCGTTTCTTGTTGTCTGCCATTATTATTGTCTCTCTTATTTTCTTCCGTGCACTTGCCACACCCTAGCCAACGTCAATGTGTAAGGGTTCGTTCCAAGCGAAGACCCGATGCCTGTCATATGCTTCTTCACTACCATCATTCCACGCCGCGCAGCCTGTCTGTCCAACCCCGCGCGGCGTCGGTAACGACGTTAAGGTCGAGAAAAAATCAGCAAACGCTTGCGCGCCCTGCTCCGCACATCCACCGCGCATTGCCGCCTCGCGGCGCAAATACGTACGATTTGCTGGTGTTACGGGGATAATTTCTTCTTCCTATGATGTTTTCGCAAATGCGCAGCGGATTGTCAAAGTAAAAGAAGCAAAATCAGAACAACGTACCGTCACGAAAAGTCTGCATCCCATTTTTGGTTATGAATCGCTGGCAGATAAACCCCGGCAGGGAGCGGCCTAAGTCGCAGAATGCGCCGTTTTTGCGCGCTTGGCGATTCAGCGGCCTAATGCGACTTTGATAAGGTAAATTTCTGCGTTCGGCGTACGATGTGCCGACAGCGGGTGCATTAATAGGCGACAACTATCATACAAATCGTTAACAACGTCGCCCGGCGCTTTTTTTACTGCGTCATTTTCCCTACAATCGGCTTCATTGTCCGCCATTGTGGAATAAAGAGGTTATTCATGGGCACGGCTAAACATAGCAAATTACTGATTCTGGGCTCCGGCCCAGCCGGTTACACCGCCGCCGTTTACGCGGCGCGCGCCAACCTGAGCCCGGTGCTGATCACCGGTATGGAACAAGGCGGCCAGCTGACCACCACCACCGAGGTGGAAAACTGGCCGGGCGACGCCGAAGGCCTGACCGGTCCGGCGCTGATGGAGCGCATGCGCGAGCATGCGGAGAAGTTCCAGACCGAAATCGTCTTCGATCACATCAACAGCGTCGATCTGCAGCAGCGTCCGTTCCGCCTGTTCGGCGACAGCGGCGAATACAGCTGCGACGCGCTGATCATCGCGACCGGCGCCTCCGCCCGCTATCTTGGCTTGCCTTCCGAAGAGGCCTTCAAGGGCAAAGGCGTTTCCGCCTGTGCGACCTGCGACGGCTTCTTCTACCGCAACCAGAAAGTCGCGGTGGTCGGCGGCGGCAACACCGCCGTTGAAGAAGCGCTGTACCTGTCCAACATCGCCGCCGAGGTTCACCTGATCCACCGCCGCGACAGCTTCCGCTCGGAGAAGATCCTGATCGACCGGCTGATGGAAAAAGTGAAAAGCGGCAACATCGTGCTGCATACCGACCATACGCTGGACGAAGTGCTGGGCGATGAAATGGGCGTGACCGGCGTGCGTATCCGCAGCACCAAAGCGGAAAACGAAACCCGTGAACTGGAACTGGCCGGCGTGTTCATCGCCATCGGCCACAGCCCGAACACCGGCATCTTCGGCGGCCAGCTGGAGCTGGAAAACGGCTACATCAAAGTGCAGTCCGGCATTCACGGCAATGCGACCCAAACCACCATCCCCGGCGTGTTCGCCGCGGGCGACGTGATGGATCACATCTACCGCCAGGCGATCACCTCCGCCGGCACCGGCTGTATGGCGGCGCTGGACGCGGAGCGTTACCTGGACGGCATCGCCGGCGCAGAAGTCTGCTAAAACATTCTCTTCATCAGCAAAAAGCGGCTCTCGAGCCGCTTTTTTTGTTTCCCCCCTCCGCACTCCCCTTCTCGCGTCTGTTATAGCCACATTTGGCCGCTTTATTATTTTCAGTCTGCCGGGTGACGAGGTAACATGGGGCCTCGCTTGTTTGTCGCCGATTGCGCCAAACACTATTATTTAACAGTACGTTAACCCAGCCCGTAACAAACGGGCGCCGGCGACGCAGACGCATATCTGATGAAAAAAACCAGACAGCAACAGTTAACCCGTTGGCTTAAAACCCAGAGTTCGTTAGCGCAGCGTTGGCTGCGCCTTTCCATGCTGTTGGGGCTGTTCAGCGGCCTGCTGATCGTGGCGCAGGCGTGGCTGTTGGCCAGCCTGCTGCACGCCCTGATCATCGAGCATACCCCGCGCGAACAGCTGATCCCTTCTTTTATCTGGCTGGCCGCCGCGTTCGCGCTGCGGGCGCTGTTGAGCTGGCTGCGGGAACGGGTCGGTTTCCGGTGTGGCCAGGTGATCCGCCAGCGCATGCGCCAACAGGTGCTGGATAAGCTGCAGCAGCTCGGGCCGGCCTGGATCCAGGGCAAGCCGGCGGGAAGCTGGGCCAGCATCATCGTCGAGCAGATCGAGGATATGCAGGACTATTACTCGCGCTATCTGCCGCAGATGTATCTGGCGGTCTTCATCCCGCTGCTGATCCTGATCGCCGTCTTCCCGATCAATTGGGCCGCAGGCATCATTCTGCTGGCGACCGCGCCGCTGATCCCGCTGTTCATGGCGCTGGTCGGCATGGGGGCCGCCGACGCCAATCGCCGCAACTTCGTGGCGCTGGCGCGATTGAGCGGCAACTTCCTCGACCGCCTGCGCGGCCTGGACACCCTGCGGCTGTTCGACCGCGCGCAGGCCGAAACCGCGCAGATCGCCAAATCTTCCGAAGACTTCCGCAGCCGCACCATGGAAGTGCTGCGTATGGCCTTCCTCTCTTCCGGCGTGCTTGAGTTTTTCGCTTCGATCTCCATCGCCGTGGTGGCGGTGTACTTCGGCTTTTCCTACCTCGGCGAACTCAACTTCGGCAGCTACGGCCTCGGGGTAACGCTGTTTTCCGGTTTTCTGGTGTTGATTCTGGCGCCGGAGTTTTTCCAACCGCTGCGCGATCTCGGCACCTTCTACCACGCCAAGGCGCAGGCGGTCGGCGCGGCGGAAGCGCTGGAAACCTTCCTCAGCGCCGAAGGCGAGCAGATGGGCAACGGCACGCGGCAACTGCCCGCCGATCAACCGCTGACGCTGCAGGCCAGCGCATTGGAAATCCTGTCGCCGAACGGCGTGCTGCTGGCCGGGCCGCTGAGCTTCACCCTGCAACCGCAGCAGCGCGTGGCGCTGGTCGGGCTGAGCGGCGCCGGCAAAAGTTCACTGCTCAATCTGTTGCTCGGCTTCCTGCCCTATCGCGGATCGCTGACCGTCAACGGCATTGAGCTGCGTGAACTGTCCGCCGAAACCTGGCGCCAGCAGCTGAGCTGGGTCGGCCAGAACCCGCATCTGCCGGCGCAAACCCTGCGCGCCAATATCCTGCTGGGCTGCCCGCAGGCCGACGAAGCGCAGCTGCAGCAGGCGGTGGAACTCGCCTACGTCAGCGAACTGCTCCCTTATCTGCCACAGGGGCTCGACACCGAAGTGGGCGACAACGCCGCCCGCCTGTCGGTCGGCCAGGCGCAGCGCGTGGCGGTCGCCCGGGCGCTGATCGGCCCGCGCCGCCTGCTGCTGCTGGATGAACCGGCCGCCAGCCTCGATGCCCACAGCGAGCAGCGGGTGATGCAGGCGTTGAATGCCGCTTCACATCAGCAAACCACCCTGCTGGTAACGCACCAGTTGGAAGACACCGAAGACTACGATCAGATTTGGGTGATGGATAACGGGCGCATCGTGCAACAGGGCGATTACGCCACCCTCAGCGCCCAACCGGGCCTGTTCGCCACTCTGATCGCCCATCGCCGCGGGGAGCTTTAATCATGCGCGTTTTGCTGCCGTTTTTGGCGTTGTACCGCCGCCATAGCCTGCTGATTAGCCTCGGCATCCTCTTGGCGATCGTCACTCTGCTGGCCAGCATCGGCCTGCTGGCGCTCTCCGGCTGGTTCCTGGCCGCCTCGTCGCTGGCCGGACTGGCGGGCCTGCTGACCTTTAACTACATGCTGCCGGCCGCCGGCGTGCGCGGCGCGGCGATCTTCCGCACCGCCGGGCGCTATGCCGAGCGCGTGGTCAGCCACGACGCCACCTTCCGCGTGCTGTCGCATCTGCGGGTGTTCACCTTCAGCAAGATCCTGCCGCTGACGCCGGGCGGCATCGCCCGTTTCCGCCAGGCCGAGCTGCTCAACCGCCTGGTGGCGGACGTGGACACGCTGGATCATCTTTATCTGCGGGTGATCTCGCCGCTGATCAGCGCAGCGGTGGTGATCCTGGTGGTCACCTACGGCCTGAGCTGGCTGGATCCTGCGCTCGCCCTGACGCTGGGCGGCATCCTGTTGCTGTTGTTGCTGCTGGTACCGCCGGTGTTTTATCGCGCCGGCAAGCCGATCGGCGGCCAGCTTACCGCGCTGCGCGGCCAATACCGCACCGACCTGACCGCCTGGCTGCAGGGGCAGGCGGAATTGGTGGTGTTCGGCGCCGTCAACGACTTCCGCCAGACGCTGAACGCCACCGAACAGCGGTGGCAACGCCGCCAGTGGCAGCAGGCCTCGCTGAGCGGCATGGCGCAGGCGCTGATGATCCTCGCCAGCGGGCTGACGGTAACGCTGCTGCTGTGGCTGACCGCCGCCGGCATCGGCGGCGATACCCAGCCCGGCGCGCTGATCGCGCTGTTTGTCTTCGCCGCGCTGGCGTCGTTCGAAGCGCTGATGCCGGTCGCCGGCGCCTTCCAGCACCTCGGCCAGGTCATTGCCTCCGCCACGCGGGTCAAGCAGATCATCGATCGTCAGCCGGAGGTCACCTTCCCGGCCGCCGGCCCGGCCGCCGCCGATCGGGCTCAGCTTAGCCTGCAACAGCTGAGCTTCACCTACCCCGACCAACCGCAGCCGGTGCTGCGCGACGTCACGCTCGAGGTCACGGCCGGCGAACACATCGCTTTGCTCGGCCGCACCGGCTGCGGCAAGTCCACCCTGCTGCAGCTGCTGACCCGCGCCTGGCGCACCGACGGCGGAAAAATTCTGCTCAACGGCGAACCGCTGGAAGATTATGATGAAGCCACGCTGCGTCGGATGACCACGGTCGTCAGCCAGCGGGTGCATATCTTCAGCGATACGCTGCGGGAAAACCTGCGGCTGGCCGCGCCGGATGCCGACGACGCTCGCCTGAGCGAGGTGCTGCGGCAGGTGGGGCTGGATAAATTGCTGGACAGCGACGGCGGGCTGAACGCCTGGCTGGGCGAAGGCGGCCGGCAGCTGTCCGGCGGCGAGCAGCGCCGCTTGGGCATCGCCCGCGCGCTGCTGCACCCGGCCCCGCTGCTGCTGCTCGACGAACCGACTGAAGGGCTGGACGCCGAAACCGAGCAGCAGATCCTGGCGCTGCTGCGCCGGCATTGTCAGGGTAAGACGCTGATCCTGGTGACGCACCGTCTGTACGGCCTGGAGCATCTCGACCGCATTTGCGTAATGGACGACGGCCGGATTGTCGAACAGGGCGATCACGCTACCCTGATGCGCCGGCAGGGCCGCTATGCCCGCTTTCGCAACCGTATCAGCAACCTGGCGCCGTAATCGGCCCGTAGAGGACGCAGAGACCCCGTATGCGCATCGTGAAGCTTTCCCCACAGTCGCTGGCGTTCCCCTCGCCTGAAAGCGCCCTGCGCGATCCTAACGGCCTGCTGGCTATCGGCGGCGACCTGACGGCGCCGCGGCTGCTGGCGGCCTACGAGCGCGGCATCTTCCCCTGGTATTCGCCGGGGGAAGCCATCCTGTGGTGGTCACCCGATCCGCGTGCGGTGCTGTTCCCGACAGAGTTTCATCTCAACCGCAGCCTGAAACGCTTTTTGCGCCACGATCCGTTTCGCATCACGCTCAATCACGACTTCGCCGCGGTGATCGCCGCCTGCGCCCACCGGCCGGATGAAGGCACCTGGATCGGCCCGGAGGTGCAGCGCGCCTATCAGCATCTGCACCGCCTCGGCTACGCGCACTCGGTGGAGGTATGGCAGGATAATCAACTGGTCGGCGGCATGTATGGCGTGGCGCAGGGCGCGTTGTTCTGCGGCGAATCGATGTTCAGCCGCGTCACCAACGCCTCAAAATGCGCATTGATGGCCTTTTGCCGCCATTTTGCCGCTTATGGCGGGGAATTGATTGACTGCCAGGTGCTGAACGCTCACACTGCCCGCCTTGGCGCGCGTGAAATTCCGCGCCGTCAATTTTTGCAGCAGCTCAGCACCCTTCAACGGCGGCCTTTGGCGCCGGCGTGCTGGGAGCCGCAAGTCATATCCCCACAGCCGGCTGAACCGCCCTCTCCAGTAAACTAATTGGTGGAAACGGTGCAATGTTCACCGACACATCTTTACATAATGGGGGTTTTTCGGCATTATCTTGCCGGTTAAAAACTAAGGTAGTTAGACCTAGAGGATTCGATGGCCAAAGAAGACAATATTGAAATGCAGGGCACCGTTCTTGATACGCTGCCGAACACCATGTTCCGCGTTGAATTGGAAAACGGGCACGTGGTAACCGCACACATCTCCGGTAAAATGCGTAAAAACTATATCCGCATCCTGACGGGCGACAAAGTCACTGTAGAGCTGACCCCGTACGACCTGAGCAAAGGCCGCATTGTCTTCCGTAGCCGTTAATCGGCTCACCGCGCGCCACACGTTGGCGGCATCGAGGATGTAATCCCTCGGGAGCCCTTTCCGTTTACCCCCGCAGCGACGTTACACAACGGGTTGCAGGTGCGCAGGTAAACTGAGAGGGCTCACTCGTTTCTGTTGTACGGTGAATCTCACCCATAAAAAAAGCGATGCCGAAGCATCGCTTTTTCTTTGCCTGAAGGCGGCCTTAGTGCACCGCGCCCTCGTCCGCCTTGCGCTTGGCGGCGCTGAGGAAGTGGTAGGTCAGCTGTTTCTTGTCCTTGTCCAGCTCGACCTTCACGGAGCCGCCGTCCACCAGCGAGCCGAACAGCAGTTCGTTGGCCAACGGTTTCTTCAGGTTTTCCTGCATGACGCGCGCCATCGGACGAGCGCCCATCGCGCGGTCGTAGCCCTTCACCGACAGCCAGTCGCGCGCTTCGTCGCTCACTTCCAGCGAGACGCCCTTCGCATCCAGCTGCGCCTGCAGTTCGACGATGAACTTGTCGACCACCTGCTGGATCACCTCGGTAGACAGATGGTTGAACCAGATGATGTTGTCCAGACGGTTGCGGAACTCCGGCGTAAACACCTTCTTGATCTCTTCCATCGCGTCGGTGCTGTTGTCCTGCTGCACCAGGCCGATCGACTTGCGTTCGGTTTCCCGCACACCGGCGTTGGTGGTCATCACCAGGATCACATTGCGGAAGTCCGCCTTGCGGCCGTTGTTGTCGGTCAGCGTGCCGTTGTCCATCACCTGCAGCAGCAGGTTGAACACGTCCGGGTGCGCCTTCTCGATCTCATCGAGCAGCACCACCGCATGCGGATGCTTGATCACCGCATCGGTCAGCAGCCCGCCCTGATCGTAACCGACGTAGCCCGGAGGCGCGCCGATCAGACGGCTGACGGTATGCCGCTCCATGTACTCGGACATGTCGAAACGCAGCAGCTCGATATCCATCGCCTTGGCCAACTGTACGGTGACCTCGGTTTTCCCGACCCCGGTCGGCCCGGCGAACAGGAAGGAACCGACCGGCTTGCGCTCGTGGCCCAGACCGGCGCGGCTCATCTTGATCGCTTCCGTCAACGCTTCGATCGCCTGATCCTGGCCGAATACCAGCATCTTCAAGCGATCGCCCAGGTTTCTCAGCACGTCGCGATCGCTGGCCGACACGGTTTTCTCCGGGATACGAGCGATGCGCGCCACCACGGATTCGATATCGGCCACGTTGACGGTTTTCTTGCGCTTGCTGGCCGGCATCAACCGGCTGCGGGCGCCCGCCTCGTCGATCACGTCGATCGCCTTGTCCGGCAGATGACGATCGTTGATGTATTTCACCGACAGCTCCACCGCGGCGCGGATCGCCTTGGCGGTATAACGCACGTCGTGGTGCGCTTCATACTTGGTCTTCAGGCCGTTGATGATCTGAACGGTCTCTTCCGCCGTCGGTTCGGTGATGTCGATCTTCTGGAAACGGCGCGCCAGGGCACGATCCTTTTCGAAGATGTTGCTGAACTCCTGGTAGGTGGTCGAGCCAATCACCCGGATCTTGCCGCTCGACAGCAGCGGTTTGATCAGGTTGGCGGCATCCACCTGCCCACCGGAAGCCGCACCGGCGCCGATGATGGTGTGAATTTCATCGATGAACAGAATGCTGTTCTGATCCTGCTCCAGCTGCTTGAGCAGCGCCTTGAAGCGCTTCTCGAAGTCGCCGCGGTATTTGGTGCCGGCCAGCAGTGAACCGATATCCAGCGAATACAGCGTGCAGTCCGCCATCACTTCCGGCACGTCGCCCTGCACGATACGCCAGGCCAGGCCCTCGGCGATGGCGGTCTTGCCGACGCCGGATTCGCCGACCAGCAGCGGGTTGTTTTTACGACGGCGGCACAGCACCTGAATCGCGCGCTCCAGCTCACGATCGCGGCCGATCAACGGATCGATGCCGCCCACACGGGCCAACTGATTGAGGTTGGTGGTGAAGTTTTCCATACGGTCTTCCCCTCCGGACTGCTCTTCGTTCACCGGGTTTTCCGCATTCGGCGCTTGGCCCGGCTCGTCTTTACGCGTGCCATGTGAAATGAAGTTCACCACGTCGAGACGGCTGACGTCGTGTTTGCGCAGCAGATAGGCCGCCTGCGACTCCTGCTCGCTGAAGATGGCCACCAACACGTTGGCGCCGGACACTTCGCTGCGGCCGGAAGATTGCACATGGAAGACCGCGCGCTGCAGCACGCGCTGGAAGCTGAGCGTCGGCTGAGTGTCGCGCTCTTCTTCGCCGGCGGGCAGCGTCGGTGTGGTTTGTTCGATGAAGGCTTCCAGCTCCTGGCGCAACGCGGCCAGATCCACCGTACATGCCTCAAGCGCTTCTCGCGCGGCAGGGTTGCTCAGCAACGCCAGCAACAGGTGCTCCACGGTCATAAACTCGTGTCTGTGCTCACGCGCTCTGGCGAAAGCCATGTTGAGACTGAGTTCCAGTTCTTGATTGAGCATAAGCACCTCCCCAATAGATTGCCTTATTCAGGCTTTTTCCAGCGTACAAAGCAACGGATGCTCGTTCTCCCTTGCGTACCGGTTCACATGGACGACTTTGGTTTCCGCCACCTCGGCGGTAAAAACACCACAGATCGCCTTGCCTTGATAGTGGACCGTGAGCATCAGTTGCGTTGCGCGTTCAATATCATAAGAAAAGAACTTTTGCAGAACGTCAATCACAAATTCCATCGGTGTGTAATCGTCGTTGTTAAGTATAACTTTATACATAGACGGCGGTTTTACCGCATCGATTTGTTTTTCTTCGGCCAAGTGTTCAAAGTTTAGCCAGTCGTTGTTATTGCCCATTGCTGCTCATCTTCTCTGCTCTGCCCTCAGATATGGGGACAGGTTTCGGTTATTCAAAGTGGGGATAGTTACTATTTTATCATCTTCGGCATCGTCCCGCCGCACTGTAACGTGCGCAAAAAAACGGGCCAATTGTGACTGAATCGTGGCAATAGCGTTACCTGCTTCAAACTTTGGTGAACTGCTCCCCGCCGACAAAAGCCGATCCCTTGACGCCCCGATCATTTGCTCTAGAGTGTAAATTCGTGGCTGGTGGTCTTTTAACCACCCCTTGTCCACCCTGCTACCCGCCCACGGCGGGTGCGAAATCAGTTATTCATCTCACTTAAAATAGCGTTGCGAGGGATGTAAAAGCATGGAGACGGGTACTGTTAAATGGTTTAACAACGCCAAAGGTTTTGGCTTCATCTGCCCAGCCGGCGGCGGCGAAGATATTTTCGCGCATTATTCCACCATCAAGATGGATGGTTACAGAACGTTGAAGGCGGGCCAGCAGGTCAGCTTCGACGTGCATCAAGGGCCAAAAGGGAACCATGCCAGCCTTATTGTGCCGGTGGAAAGCGAGGCGCTGTCCTAAACGCTTCCGGCAGCGTCGCGCTGCATTGACCGTACTGCGATAAAAATGCCAGCCGCCGTGTGACTGGCATTTTTTATGCCTGTTACCTACTCGCGCGCCAGCGCATCGATCGGATTCAGCCGCGCGGCATTGCGCGCCGGCAGGTAGCCGAACACCACGCCGATGCCGGTGGAACAGAGGAACGCGCTCAGCAACGCCGCCGGCGGGAAGCTGATCTGCCAGCCCGGCAATACCAGCTGCACCGCCAGGCCGATGGCGAACGACAGCGTAATCCCCAGCGCGCCCCCCACCAGGCAGACCAGAACCGCTTCGATCAGGAACTGCTGCAACACGTCGCCGGAACGGGCGCCCACCGCCATGCGGATGCCGATCTCGCGCGTGCGTTCGGTCACCGACACCAGCATGATGTTCATCACGCCGATGCCGCCGACCACCAGCGAAATCACCGCCACCAGCGTCAGGAACAGCTGCAGCGTGCGGGTGGTTTTCTCGGCGGTTTGCACCAGGCTGTCCATGTTATAGGTGAAGAAGTCCTTCTTGCCGTGGCGCAGCGTCAACAGGCGCGACAGCTGCTGTTCCGCTTCCTTGCTGTCGTAGCCGTCGCGGATGCGCACGGTGATCGAGTCGAAATAATTGTTGCCCATCAGCCGGTTGGCCATGGTGCTGTAAGGCACCCACACGTTCAGCGTCTTGCTGCTGCCGAACATCGACTGCTTCTCCCTGGCCACGCCGACCACCGTCGCCGGCATGTTGCCCACCAGGATCACCTCGCCGACCACGTTCTTCTGGTGCGGGAACAGCCGCCGCTGGGTATTGGCGTCGATCACCACCGTCTGCGCCTGCGACTGCACCTGCATCGAGTCGATGCCGACGCCCTGGGTAAAGCTCATGCCGTACACACGGAAGAACTGTTCGCTGACGCCGTTGACGTTGGCCGCCGCATCAACGTTGCCCAAGCGCAGCCGCATGCTGCTGCTGATGCTCGGCGACAGCGCGCTGATGTACGGCTGTTCGCGCAGCGCATCGAGATCGCCGTATTTCAACGATTGCCGGTAGGTCGGATCGTCATCGCCGAAGTCCTTGCCGGGATAGATATCGACGGTGTTGGTGCCGATAGATTTAATGTCCGCCAGCACCATCTGCTTGGCGGCGTCGCCGATCACCAAGATCGACACCACCGAGGCGATGCCGATAATGATGCCGAGCATGGTCAGCGCGGTGCGCATCTTGTTGGCCGCCATCGCGCGCCAGGCCATCACCAGCGCCTCGCGGAAACGGCCGCCCATCTGCCGCCAGGAAGGTGCCGCGGTGGCCAGCGCCAGCGGCTTGGCCTGCGCATTCTCCTGCGGTGCCGGGCGCGAATCGGCGATGATCTCGCCATCGCGGATCTCGATGATCCGCTCCGCCTGGCGCGCCACCGCCGGATCGTGGGTCACCAAGATCACCGTGTGGCCCTGGGCGCACAGCTGTTTGAGGATCGCCATCACCTCTTCGCCGGAGTGGCTGTCGAGCGCGCCGGTCGGTTCATCCGCCAGGATCACCTGCCCGCCGTTCATCAGCGCGCGGGCGATGCTGACGCGCTGCTGCTGGCCGCCGGAAAGCTGGCTCGGCCGGTAGTTGACGCGCTCCCCCAGCCCCAGACGCCGCAACAGCGCCACCGCCCGTTCGCGCCGCGCCGCTTTGCCCAGCCCCGCGTACACCGCCGGCACTTCGACGTTGTGCGCCGCGCTCAGGTGCGGCAGCAGATGATAGCGCTGAAAGATAAAGCCGAAATGCTCGCGCCGCAGCTGCGCCAGCGCATCGTCGCTCAGCGTCGCCACATCCTGCCCGGCCACCCGATACACGCCGGCGCTCGGCTTGTCCAGACAGCCGAGAATGTTCATCAGCGTCGATTTGCCGGAGCCGGAGGCCCCCATGATCGCCACCATTTCACCGGCGTCGATGCTCAGGCTGATCCCCTTCAGCACCTCCACCGTCTGCTCGCCGGAACGGTAGCTGCGGCGGATGCCGCTCAGCTGCAACAGCGCCGCCATCAGCCGGCCTCCACGCCGCCGCGGCTGACGATCACCTCATCGCCCGCCTCGAGGCCGCTGAGGATCTGTACGTCGATATTGTTACGCAGGCCGATAGCCACCTCGCGCTTCTCTTCCTTGCCCTGCTTCAACACCGAGACGTGGTAGCGATTGTCGGCGATCTGATCGCCCAGCGCCGCCAGCGGGATCACCAGCGCCTGCTCGACGCCTGCCAGCTGGATATGCACCTGCGCCGTCATTTGCAAGCGCAGCAGCCTTTCCGGGTTGGGCACTTCGAAACGCGCATAATAGAAGATGGCGTTGTTGACCTTTTCCGGCGTCGGCTGAATGTCTTTCAGCACGCCGTCGAAGCGCCGGGTCGGATCGCCCAGCACCGTGAACCAGGCCTTCTGTCCCGGCTTGAGGTTGATGACGTCGGCCTCCGACACCTGCGCCTTCACCAGCATGGTGCCGAGATCCGCCAGCGTCAGAATGTTCGGCGCCTGCTGCGCCGCGATCACCGTCTGGCCCTGCAGCGTGGTGATCTGCACCACGTCTCCGTCCATCGGCGCCTCAATGCGGGTATAGGCCAGGTTGATCTTGGCGGTATCCAGGCTGGCCTGGTTCCGCGCGATCTGCGCATTGATGGTGCCCACCTGCGCCTTCTTCACCGCCAGCTGCGTCGCCGCCTGATCCAGATCCTGGCGCGACACCGCCTGCAGCTTGGCCAGCGCCTGGTTGCGCTGCAGCGTGACCGCCGCCAGCTGCTGTTCGGCCTGCGCCTGCAGCAGTTGCGCATGCAGTTCACGCAGCGTCGCCTCGCCTTCGCGGATGCTGTTCTGCGCCTGTTGCGGATCGATAACCCCCAGCAACTGGCCTTTCTTCACCTTGTCGCCGATCTCGACATACAGCTTTTCCAACTGCCCGCTGACCTGCGCGCCGACGTCAACCTTGCGCACCGCGTCCAGCTGGCCGGTCGCCAACACGTTCTGCTGCAGATCGCGTTTGCTGGCTTTCACCGTTTTGAAATCGGTTGGCGCCGGATGGCGAAAGTGCCAAACGGCCGCCGCAGCAAGCGCCGCAATGACCGCCAGAACGAGTATCCAGCGGCGTTTATGTCCTGTAAACCCTGTCAAAATTGACCTGCCTGTGCTTGTGAATATCAACCGCCCATTGCGGCGGCGGAGCTAAATTAGCACGCACCGTAGGGAATAACTAAACCTTAGCTCAACACAATGTGGAGACACGCCTGGTTACAGTTCAGCATTGAACTCCCGTTTAGTGAAGCCTTGATGAAATAGCGCCATTCAATACAGCCAAGGATTTCATCATGTCACAGCTCAGCTACCCACTCGCCTCCGCCCGGCCGCTTAACGGCTGGCAACTGATGACGGCGCTGATCAATGGCGAAAAGGCGCCAAGCAACGCCTGGAAAAAACCCTCGTTTCGCCTGAAGTTTCTCGGCCGTTCGCTGCTCAACTGGCGCACTACCAGCGGCCTGCTCAGCACCCTGGCCAGCAACCCGCTGCTGGAGGAGATCCTGAGCGCGCAGCCGAACCTGCCGTGCAAACTGCATCGCCCCTACCTGGCGGCCAACATGAGCAAGATCGAATGCCTGTTCGCCCTGCGCGATCATTACGATCTTATCGCACAGCGCATGCCGCTGAAGATGCGCCTCGGCCACCTCGGCCCGCAGCCTTTCGTGCTGGCCCGCGCGAAGGGCAAAAACGAAGCGCCGATCGCGCTGGAACTGGCGGCGATCGACAAGCTGAATAAGGAAGGGGAAGCCACGCTGCTGCTGCGCAACGCCAACGGCGTGATGCTGGCGGAGATCACCTTTGCGCTGATGCATTATCAGCAGCAGCCGACGCTGTTCATCGGCGGCCTGCAGGGCGCAAACCATGAGGTGCCGCACGCCGAGATCCAGCACACCACCAAAGAGTGCCACGGCCTGTTCCCCAAACGGCTGGTGCTGGAAGGCATCTGCACGCTGGCGCGGCACCTCGGCATCCGCCAGATCGTGGCGGTCGGCAACGCCACCCATATCTATCAAAACTGGCGTTACCAGAGTAAGAAGAAGGACCAACTGCACGCCGATTACGATCAGTTCTGGCTGTCGATGGGCGCCAAACCGCTAGACAGCGGCTATTTCCTGCTGCCCGCGCGCATCGCCCGCAAACCTCTCGAAGAGATTGCCAGCAAGAAGCGCGCCGAGTATCGCCGCCGCTATCAGCTGCTGGACGAGCTGGAACAGGGATTGGCGGCGCATTTCTGCGCCCGATAACGCCCGGCGGGCCGTCGTCAATCCGCCCGGCCGCGCGCCAGCCAGATCACCCGTGAGAACATTTTCTTCAGCAGCGGCGGCACCGAGTCCGTGCCCCATTCGCCGGCCTGCATCGCGACCTCGATCGCCAGATCCGGCTTCGACGAGTGGTGGACCGCTTTCAGGATCACCTTACGCACCGGCATTTGCGCGTTGATCGGCACCGACGCCATCCGGTGATAGACCGGGCCGAACCCTTCGCGGAACATGAAGTGTTCCATGTCCGGCGCCGGCAGCGCGGTCAGCCGATCGCGTTCGTTGTCTTCATGATTGTCCAGCAGGCTGCGCACGGTATTGGCGTACTTTTTGCCCGCCTCGTCGCCGTCCACCAGCGCATGCCACTCGATGCCCATGCGGCGGGCAAAGCGCAGCAGCGGCTTCAGGCCACACTGGGCGAACTCGATGACCCGCACCCCTTCCGCCTCGAAATGGTAGCCGCACTGGCGCGCCAGCTCGTTCAGTAGCCACACTTCGGTCTCGCCTTCCACCAGCAGCCAGCAGCGGGCGAACAGCGACGACGGCCGGTTGAAACGGATGTGAAACGCGATGCGCCGCCCGTCTTCGGCGCTCAGCCCGCGCGGCCCGAGACGGTAGGTCGCGACCCGCCCCGACTCGCGCACCAGCCGGCAGACGTGCTCCACCGGCACCAGCGACACCAGTTCGCTGGAGTTGGTGGTGGTGATGCGCTGCAGCGGCAACTGATTGAGCAGCCCCCAGGCCACCGACAGCATAATCGGGTGCAGACGAGTTTCCGGGTCTTCCACCAGCAGCAGCGGCCGTGCATGCGCATCCAGCTTAACGTCGCCCTTGGCCTGCAGCAGGGTGGAAAACATCCCCAGCAGGATCAGGCGCATGCTGCGGCTGTTCGGCTCGGCCACCATGCGGTTGATGCCGTCCAGCGCACGCCAGGCATCCTGCTCCGGTTCGCCGCCGCGGCGGCGCGGCCGCGTCACCTGCGAACTTTGCTCAGCGAAGTAGTGCTCCAGCAGTTGCTGCATGGCCGCCAGCCCCTGACGCAGTTCGCCGTTGGTCAGCTTCTGCGGATTGCGCACCAGCTCGCGCGTCAGCTGATCCAACTGCTGCGCCAGCGCCTGGGTATCGGGTTTGCGTTCATCGCCGAGGCTGCTGGGGCGCAGGCGACGAATAAAGCGCGCGTCGCGCAGGCGCAATACCGGATGAATGCGGATGATGGCGTGGGCCAGCTGTTCGATATGGTGCAGTTGAAAGGCGTTGCCGTCGGCGTCGAGAAAACCGCGCCAGGTGCACACCGTGCCGTCGTCGGCCAGCTCGCCTTCGCAGCGGTAATGAATGCGGCTCAGACCATCTTCGCCCTTGACCCAAAGCGGCGTCAGGTGGCGATAGCGCGGCAGGTGCGCATGGCCGATGTCTTTTTCGCAGAAGGTGAACACCACCTGCAGGTGGCGCTCTTTGGCCGCCTCTTCTCCGGGCGGGAAATGGAAGTCGTGCGCCTCAAACCGATACAGCTTCTGCTCCGGCGCCAGCAGCAGCGTCAGCGCATCCAGCAGGCTGGATTTACCCCAGGCGTTTTCGCCGAGCAATAGCGTGTTGTCGTCCAGCATCAGGGACAGCCGGTTAATGCCGCGAAAACCTACAATTTCGATACGCTCCAAGAACATCCGCCGCCTCCCGTGCGCGCCGTCGCCTCGTCAATGAGGCAACCTTCACAGAGCATGGTCAAAAAACCCCTTGCAGGTCAAGCGGCCAACGTCAAATCTGCCGCTTTACTCCGGCCGGGCTTTTGGTTAGCGTGTGCTCCTCGCCGCCGTTCGGCGCGCTTCAAAACTCAAGGACACAAGCAGCACCATGTACTCAGGACTGTTGATTATTCTGTTACCGCTAATTGTCGGTTACCTCATTCCCTTACGCCATCGCCCGCTGCTGGTGCTGATCAACCGGCTGCTGAGCTGGATGGTGTACGTGATCCTGTTTTTCATGGGTATCAGCCTGGCGTTCATGGAAGATCTCAGCAGCAACCTGGTGCTGATCTTCCAGTACAGCGCGGTATTCTTCTTCTGCATTCTCTGCGCCAATCTGCTGTTGCTGGCGCTGCTGGAGCGGCGCATGCCGTGGCGCAGCAGCCATAAACAGGAAAAGCTGCCTTCGCGCGTGCACATGGCGCTGGAGTCGCTCAAGCTGTGCGGCGTGGTGCTCGGCGGCTTCCTGCTCGGCCTGACGCAGTGGCAATGGCTGCAGTTCGCCCATAAAGGCAGCGAATATGCGCTGATCTTCCTGCTGTTGCTGGTCGGTATTCAGCTGCGCAACAGCGGCATGACGCTGCGCCAGATCGTGCTCAACCGCCGCGGCACGCTGGTGGCGCTGGTGGTGACCGTCGCGTCGCTGGCCGGCGGCGCGCTGGCGGCGCAGCTGCTGGGGCTGCCGGTCAAGGCCGGGCTGGCGATGGCCTCCGGCTTCGGCTGGTATTCGCTGTCGGGTATTCTGATCACCGACGCCTACGGCCCGGTGATGGGCAGCGCCGCGTTCTTCAACGATCTGGCGCGCGAGCTGGTGGCAATCATGCTGATCCCGACGCTGGTGCGCCGCAGCCGCTCCACCGCTCTCGGCCTGTGCGGCGCCACCTCGATGGACTTCACCCTGCCGGTGCTGCAGCGCAGCGGCGGGCTGGACATGGTGCCCCCCGCCATCGTGCACGGCTTCCTGCTGAGCCTGCTGGCGCCGGTGCTGATCGCCCTGTTCTCCTGATCCTCTCCCCTGGGGGCCCGCCGGCCCCCAAAGCGTAATAATTCCCATCCGCACGGCAAAATTGCGCTAAATCAAACTTGCCCGCAGTAGTCGCACAAAAGCCTTTTGCAACCCGGATCGCCGATCTATGCTTTTAAACAAGCATTACAAATGCAACTTTAAAAATAAAAGGAAGCGACTATGTTCTGTGTGCAATGTGAACAAACCATCCGTACCCCGGCAGGCAACGGCTGCGCGTATGCTCAGGGCATGTGCGGCAAGACGGCGGAAACCTCCGATCTGCAGGATCTGCTGGTGGCGGCGCTGCAGGGGCTCTCCGCCTGGGCGCTGCAGGCGCGTTCGCTGGGCATCGTCGACCACGAGATCGACAGCTTCGCCCCGCGCGCCTTCTTCTCCACCCTGACCAACGTTAACTTCGACTCCCAGCGCATCATCGGCTACGCGCGCGAAACCCTGCTGCTGCGCGATTCGCTGGCCGCCCGTTGCCGGCTGCTGGACGCCAGCGTATGCGTCGATCACCCGATGGCGGCGCTGCAGCTGGCCGGTGACGATATGCCTGCGCTGCTGCAACAGGCGGCGCAGTTTGCCCTCAACGGCGACAAGGCCGAGGTCGGCGACGACGTCCACGGTTTGCGCATGCTGTGCCTGTACGGCCTGAAAGGCGCGGCGGCCTATATGGAACACGCGCACGTGCTCGGCCAGTTCGACGAGCAGCTCTATGCCGACTACCACGCCTTTATGGCCTGGCTCGGCACCCGACCGCGCAACGTCGATACCCTGCTGAACAACGCCATGGGCATCGGCAAGATGAACTTCAACGTGATGGCGATCCTCGATCGCGGTGAAACCCAGGCCTACGGCGATCCGCAGCCCAGCGCGGTCAACGTGCGCCCGGTGGCCGGGAAAGCCATTCTGATCTCCGGCCACGATCTGAAAGATCTGCGCATGCTGCTCGAACAAACCGAAGGGCAAAACGTCAACGTCTACACCCACGGTGAAATGCTGCCGGCGCACGGCTATCCGGAACTGAAAAAATTCAAGCATCTGGTGGGCAACTACGGCAGCGGCTGGCAGAACCAGCAGACGGAATTCGCCAAATTCCCCGGCCCGATCGTGATGACCTCCAACTGCATCATCGATCCGAACGTCGGCAACTACGGCGATCGCATCTGGACCCGCAGCATCGTCGGCTGGCCGGGCGTCAACCATCTGGAAGGCGACGACTTCGGCGCCGTGATCCGCCAGGCGCAGGACATGAACGGCTTCCCTTACACCGAGATCGAGCACCTGATCACCGTCGGCTTCGGCCGCCAGACGCTGCTGAACGCCGCCGACACGGTGATCGATCTGGTGTCGCAGAAAAAACTGCGCCACGTCTTCCTGGTCGGCGGCTGCGACGGCAGCCGCGACGAGCGCAGCTACTTCACCGACTTCGCCCGCAGCGTGCCGCAAGACTGCCTGATCATGACGCTGGCCTGCGGCAAGTACCGTTTCAACAAGCTGGACTTCGGCACGCTGGAAGGGCTGCCGCGCCTGCTGGACGTCGGCCAGTGCAACGACGCCTATTCCGCCATCATGCTGGCGGTCAAGCTGGCGGACACGCTCGGCTGCAGCGTCAACGAACTGCCGCTCAGCCTGGTGCTGTCGTGGTTTGAACAGAAGGCTATCGTCATTTTGTTGACGCTGCTGTCGCTGGGAGTGAAAAACATCGTCACCGGCCCGACCGCGCCGGGCTTCCTGACCGACAACCTGATGGCGATCCTCAACGAGAAATTCGGCCTGCGCCCGATCACCACCGTCGAGCAGGATATCAACGCGCTGCTCGCCTGATGCCATTACGTTATGGGGCCGCCTGCGCCGGCCCCTTTGCTTTTTGAGGTGCCCCGATGACTCAACCCACTCCACTTTGCCCGAACCGCATGCAGGTGCATTCCATCCAGCGCGAAACCGCCGACGTCTGGACGCTGAACCTGATATGCGACGTTTTCTACCCTTATCAGGCGGGCCAGTTTGCGCTGGTCAGCATCCGCAACAGCGAGGAGACGCTGCGCGCCTATACGCTCTCCTCCTCGCCCGGCCAGAGCCGCTTTCTCAGCATCAGCGTGCGCTGCCTGCCGGACGGCGTCGGATCGCGTTGGCTGACGCAAGAGGTCAACCCCGGCAACACGCTGTGGCTGTCCGACGCGCAGGGCGAGTTCAGCTGCGAGCGCCACCCGGCCGATCGTTATCTGATGCTGGCCGCCGGCTGCGGCGTGACGCCGATCGTCTCGATGTGCCGCTGGCTGACCGCCAACCGCCCGGCCTGCGATATCGCCGTGATCTTTAACGTGCGCACCCCCGCCGACACGATTTTCGCCGATCAATGGCGCGCGCTGTGCGCCGCCCATCCGCAGCTGCGCCTGACGCTGATGGCCGAGCGGGATCTGCAACCCGGCTACCTCAGCGGCCGCATCGATGAGCAGACGCTGCGGCAGGCGGCGCCGGATATCGCCGAACGCACGGTGATGACCTGCGGCCCTGCGCCCTACATGGAACAGGTGGAGCAGCTTTGCCGCCGGCTCGGCGTGCCGGCCGAGCGTTTCCATAAAGAGCAGTTCCACACGCCGGCGGCGCAGGCCGATGCCACCGAAGGGCTGACGCTGCGCGCCGCCCGCCCGCTGCGCGAATTCCGCGTGCCGGTCGGCAGCACGCTGCTGGCGGCGATGGAGGCCAATGCCCTGCCGGTCAACGCCGCCTGCCGCGCCGGGGTGTGCGGCTCGTGCAAAACCCGCATCCTCGAGGGCGACTACATCACCACCAGCACCATGACGCTGAGCGCGGAAGAAATAGCGCAAGGCTACGTGCTGGCCTGCAGTTGCCAGCTGCGGGGCGATGTCACGCTGGCGTGATCCCCAGGCCCCATCGCCGCGATGGGGCATTTATCGGCAAGTTCCCCCTCTTCAGCCCGGTTACACTTTTCCCCGTCCTACGCTCTTTACCCTTCCTGACCGCATCTCGTCCACAGCCGGTAAGCTATGCTTGCAGTTGTTCTGCTGCCACTCACCGGCTCGAGTCCACATCGTTTTTCAAACCTTGTTTGGGGGAACCATGAAGCAAACCGTAGCCACACTGATCGCCAAAACGCTGGATCAAGCCGGCGTAAAACGCATTTGGGGCGTGACCGGCGATTCGCTCAATGGCCTGAGCGACAGCCTGCACCGCATGGGCACCATCGAATGGCTGGGCACCCGCCATGAAGAGGTTGCCGCCTTCGCCGCCGGCGCCGAAGGCCAGCTTACCGGCCAGTTGGCGGTGTGCGCCGGTTCCTGCGGCCCCGGCAACCTGCACCTGATCAACGGCCTGTTCGACTGCCACCGCAACCATGTGCCGGTGCTGGCGATCGCCGCGCATATCCCTTCCAGCGAAATCGGCAGCGGCTACTTCCAGGAAACCCATCCGCAGGAGCTGTTCCGCGAATGCAGCCACTATTGCGAACTGGTCTCCAACCCGGAACAGCTGCCGCGCGTGCTGGAGATCGCCATGCGCAAGGCGATCCTCAATCGCGGCGTGTCGGTGGTCGTCTTGCCGGGCGACGTGGCGCTGCGCATGGCGCCGGAAGACGCGGCCGTGACCTGGCATACCCCGGCGCTGCCGCTGGTGCAGCCGCCGATGAGCGAGCTGAACAAGCTGGCGGAAACGCTGAACAAAGCGAAGAACATCACCCTGATGTGCGGCAGCGGCTGCGCCGGCGCGCACGATGAAGTGGTTAAGCTGGCCGAACTGCTGCAGGCGCCGGTGGTGCACGCGCTGCGCGGCAAAGAACATATCGAATGGGATAACCCCTACAGCGTCGGCATGACCGGGCTAATCGGCTTCTCCTCCGGCTACCACGCGATGATGAACGCCGACACGCTGGTGCTGCTCGGCACCCAGTTCCCCTATCGCGCGTTCTACCCCACCAACGCCAACATCATTCAGATCGACATCAACCCCGGCAGCATCGGCGCGCACTGCCCGGTCAATATGGCGCTGGTGGGCGATATCCACACCACCCTCACCGCCCTGCTGCCGCAGTTGGAGCCCAAGCGCGACCGGGCGTTCCTCGACAAGGCGCTGGAGCATTACCGCAATGCGCGCAAGGATCTCGACGGGCTGGCGACCGCCAACGACGACCAGCCGATCCACCCGCAGTATCTGGCGCAGCAGCTCAGCCGGTACGCCAGCGACGACGCCATCTTCACCTGCGACGTCGGCACGCCGACGGTGTGGGCCGCCCGCTACGTGAAAATGAACGGCAAGCGCCGCCTGCTCGGTTCGTTCAACCACGGTTCGATGGCCAACGCCATGCCGCAGGCGATCGGCGCCCAGGCCACCGCGCCAGATAAACAGGTGATCGCCATGTGCGGCGACGGCGGTTTCACCATGCTGATGGGGGATTTCCTGTCGCTGGCGCAGCTCAAGCTGCCGGTGAAAATCGTGGTGTTCAACAACAGCGTGTTGGGGTTCGTGGCGATGGAGATGAAGGCAGGCGGCTATCTGACCGACGGCACCGACCTGCATAACCCGGACTTCGCGGCGATCGCCAACGCCGCCGGCATCAAGGGCATCCGCGTGGAAAAAGCCTCGGATCTGGACGGCGCGCTGCAGGAGATGTTGGCGCACCCCGGCCCGGCGCTGCTGGACGTGGTCACCGCCAAGCAAGAGCTGGCGATGCCGCCGCAGATCAAGTTCGAACAGGCGAAAGGTTTCAGCCTGTACATGCTGCGCGCCATCATCAACGGCCGCGGCGACGAAGTGGTCGAGCTGGCGAAAACCAACTGGCTGCGCTAAGCAAGCTGCCCCCCGGTGAAATAAGGGTATATGATGCCATGTACCCTTTTCCTCTCCCTTACATTCCAGGAACCCTATGCTTATCGATCTACGCAGCGACACCGTCACCCGCCCCAGCGCCGCCATGCGCCAGGCGATGGCTCAGGCAGAGGTCGGCGACGACGTCTACGGCGATGACCCGACGGTCAACGCGCTGGAGGCCGAGGCGGTGCGCCTGTCGGGCAAAGAGGCGGCGCTGTTTTTGCCCAGCGGCACCCAGGCCAACCTGGTGGCGCTGCTGAGCCACTGCCAGCGCGGCGACGAGTATCTGGTCGGCCAACAGGCGCACAACTATAAATACGAGGCCGGCGGCGCAGCGGTGCTGGGCAGCATCCAGCCGCAGCCGATCGAGGCCGACGCGGACGGCACGCTGCCGCTGGACAAGCTCGCCGCCGCCATCAAACCCGACGATATCCACTTCGCCCGCACCCGGCTGCTGAGCCTGGAAAACACCATCGGCGGCCGAGTCCTGCCGCAGGCCTACCTGCAGCAGGCGTGGCAGTTTACCCGCGAGCGGCAGCTGGCGCTGCATATCGACGGCGCGCGCATCTTCAACGCCGCCGTGGCGCTGAACCTGCCGCTGAAAGAGATCGTGCAATACTGCGACACCTTCACCATTTGTCTGTCGAAAGGGCTGGGCGCGCCGGTCGGGTCGCTGCTGTGCGGCAGCGAGGCCTTCATTCAGCGCGCGCTGCGCTGGCGCAAGATGACCGGCGGCGGGCTGCGTCAGGCCGGCATCCTGGCGGCGGCCGGCCTCTACGCGCTGGAGCATAACGTCGCGCGGCTGCGCGAAGACCATGACAACGCGGTCTGGCTGGAGCAACAGCTGCGGCAGATCGGCGTGGAAGTCGCCGAACCCGGCGCACAGACCAACGTGCTGTACCTGCGCCAACCGCCGGCGCTGGCGGCCAAATTCGGCCCGTGGATGCGCGAACGCGACGTGCTGATCAGCAGCGGCCCGCTGACGCGCATTCTGACCCACCTCGACGTCAGCCGTCAGGATCTGCAGCGGGTGGTCGAGCTGTGGCGGGAGTTCCTCCAGCAGCACGCCTGATTTCCCCTCCCCGGCGCGCCGGGGAGCCCTTCACCGCCCGCCGATGGCCTCGACAAAGCGGCGGGTGATCTGCTGCGGGCGCGTAATGGCGCCGCCCACCACCACCGCATGCGCCCCCAGCGCCAGGCAGCGCGCGGCCATCGCCGGCGTTTCGACATTGCCCTCGGCGATGACCGGCACCGGCACCGCCGCCAACACCGCACGCAGAAAGCCGAAATCGTCCTCCGCCAGTCGGGCGCCCCGGCTTTCGGCGGTATAGCCGTGCAGCGTGGTGCCCACGCAGTCGAACCCCAACCTGGCAGCCTCTTGCGCTTCTTCCACGGTGGCGATGTCCGCCATCAACAGCAGCCGGGGATACCTGGCGCGGATCGCGACAACCAGCGCTGCCAGCTGCAGCTCCCCTGGCCGCCGGTGGCCGGTAGCGTCCAATGCAATCATCTGCGGCGCCGCAGTCATCAGCTCATCGATTTCACGCAGGGTCGGCGTGATATAGACCTCGCTACCGGCATAATCGCGCTTGATAATGCCGATCACCGGCAGCGCCACCGTGCGCAGGATGGCTTTAACGTCTTCGACGCCGTTGGCGCGGATCGCTGCCGCACCGCCTTGCTCGGCCGCCAGCGCCATGCGCGCCATGATAAAATCGCTGTGCAGCGGCTCGTCGTCCAGCGCCTGGCAAGACACCACCAGCCGGCCCTTAATCTGCTGCAAAATGGAAAGCGTCATAAATCCAACAACTCCTCGACTTCGTTTTTAATAATGGTCACGTGCGGGCCATAGATCACCTGAACGCCGTTGCCGCGAACGATCACCGCCCGCGCGCCGCTGGCCTTCAGCCCGCCCTCGTCCAGCAACCGGCTCTGTTTTACCGTCACGCGCAGCCGCGTGGCGCAACAATCCAGTTCGACGATATTCTCTTTGCCGCCCAGCGCCGCCAGCACCTGCTGCGAGCGTTCGGTGCCGGTCGTCACCGCTTCCGGCGCGGTTTCCACCTCGCGCCCCGGCGTTTTGAAATTGAAGCGCAGGATCAGGAAACGGAACGTGAAGTAGTACAGGAAGAACCAGGGCACCCCGACCAGCGGCACATACATCCAGTGGGTTTTCGCTTCGCCCTGCAGCACGCCGAACAGCATGAAATCGATAAAACCGCCGGAGAACGTCTGGCCGATGGTGATATGCAGAATGTGCGCGATCGCGAACGCCAGGCCGTCGAACAGCGCGTGCACCACGTACAGCGCCGGCGCGATGAACAGGAACGAGAATTCGATAGGTTCGGTGATGCCGGTCAGGAAAGAGGTCAGCGCCGCCGACAGCAGCAGCCCGCCGACGCGTTTGCGGTTCTCCGGGCGCGCGCTTTGGTACATCGCCAGGCAGGCGCCGACCAGGCCGAACATCATGGTGATAAAGCGGCCGGACATGAAGCGCGCCGTGCCGATGTAGAACTGCTGCGTATTCGGGTCGGCCAACTGGGCGAAGAAAATGCGCTGCGTGCCTTCCACCAGCTGTCCGTTGATCACTTCGCTGCCGCCGAGCGCGGTGGTCCAAAACGGCAGGTAGAAGATGTGATGCAGGCCGAACGGCCCGAGCATGCGCAATACGAAGCCGTAGATAAAGGTGCCGAGATAGCCGCTGGCGTCCACCAGCCCGCCCATGCCGAAGATCAGCCGTTGGAAAGGCGGCCACACCACGGTCATCAGGGCGCCGACCGCCATCGCCGCCAGCGAGCTGACGATCGGCACAAAGCGCGATCCGCCGAAAAAGCCCAGGAACGGCGGCAGCGCTTTTTTGTTGTAGCGGCCGTGCAGATACCAGGTCACCAGACCGATGACCACCCCGCCGAACACCCCGGTCTCCAGCGTCTGGATCCCGAGAATCGTTCCCTGCCCCACCGCGCCGGCGTTCTGCGCGGCCAGCGTGCCGTTGATTTTCAACAGCGCATTGATGGTGGCGTTCATCACCAGGTAGGCGATCAGCGAGGCCAGCCCCGCCGTGCCCTTGTCGCTTTTGGCCAACCCCACCGCCACGCCGACCGCGAACAGGACCGCCAGGTTGGCGAACACGATGGCGCCGGCGCTGGCCATCACGGTAAATACGCTTTGCAGCCAGCCAACGTCGAGGAAGGGATAAGCCTCGACGGTATTGGGATTGGACAGCGCACCGCCGATCCCCAACAGCAGGCCGGCCGCCGGCAGCACGGCGATCGGCAGCATGAACGATTTGCCGAACAGCTGGGCTTTTTCGAACCAGCCGCCGGAGCGCGACAATTCTGGTGTTGACATAAATTTTTCCCCGCTATCATTTTTATGATGAAAATTTTTACCACATTAAAATTAATTTAATGAAAATTTTATTCATAACGATGATCGGCTTCACAATCCGTCGATTTCGCTGGCGAGCGGCGGCGTCTTTCCGCCACAATAGAAACGGGAATACTCAGAAAGGTAACGTGATGAATACAGGCAACTTGTTATTGCGGCTGCGGCAGGATTTGGCGGGGTACAGCCCCACGCTGCAAAAGCTCGGCAACTATCTTCTTGCGCAGCCCTCCCGCGCCGTTTACCTGACCATCACCGAACTGGCGCGTGAAAGCGCCACTAGCGAAGCCAGCGTCACGCGGCTGTGCCGCCATCTGGGCTGCAAAGGCTATACCGAATTTAAAATGGCGCTGGCCCTCAGCCTGCAACAAAGCCAGCCGGAGGCGGCGACGCGGCAAAGCGCAACGGAAAATTTGGTGGAAGAGAGCGTTCAGGCGCTGCGGGATACCGGCGCGCTGTTGGATCCGCAGGCGCTGCAACAGGCGGCGGACAGCCTGCAGCGTTGCGCTTCGGTGCAGATTTACGGCGTCGCCGCCAGCGCCATCATCGGCGATTTCCTGCACTACAAGCTGCTGCGCCTCGGCAAACCGGCGCAGCTGTTCAGCGACATGCACCGGGCGGCGATGAACGCCGCCGCGCTGAGTGAGCGGGATCTGCTGATCGTCATCTCCAGCTCCGGCTCCACCAAGGACGTGCTGCATGCGGTGGCATTGGCCAAAGGGCGCGGCGCACGCGTGATCGCCGTCAGCAACACCCAACGCAGCCCGCTGGCCAAGCTGGCGGATACGCTGCTGGTGGCGGCCAAACCGGAAGGGCCGCTGACCGCCGGCGCCCTGCCGGCCAAGGTCGGCGCCATGCTGCTGGTGGAGTTGATGATCGCCGAACTGGCTCGGCGCGATCCCGCCTACGCTCAGGCGATGCAGGCCACCGCCAGCGCTACCCTGCCGCTGCTGTTGTAATCAGAAGATCCAGCGGCCATAAACCCAGTACCACAGCCCCAGCACCGCCACCAGGTTGAGCGCCACGCTGAGGATGAACCAGGTTTTAAACGGCTGCTTCTGGGTTTTGTGGCGAAACAGCTGCTGTGCCGCCAGTGCGCCCAACCACCCGCCCAGCGCGCCGAACAGCAACAGCGTCGCCTCCGGCACCCGCCGCCACCCCTTGCGCGCCGCCAGCTTATCGCCGCCGTAGATCAGAAACGTCAGCAGGTTGGCCAGCAGCAACCACATCCACACCGGATGCAGCGAGAACAGGCTGGCGACCAGCGCCAGGCCCAGCAGGGCGTAACAAATCACATTGAGCTTCATGACATCCGGTTTTTCGTTCGGTAAGGGGGCGCGTAGTGTGAACCTGCGCCACGATGGATGCAACCGGCTTATACCCATACAAAAAGTGCATTTAAACCCTGAATTTGGCATCCTGTCGTTCTGCCAATCCTCTACCGCACAAGGCGGCCCGATGACACCCCAACGCGTACTGGTTCTTGGAGCCAGCGGCTATATAGGCCAGAACCTGATCCCGCACCTGATCGAACAGGGGCACCAGATTACCGCCGCCGCGCGGCGCATCGAGTGGCTGCAGGAGCAGAACTGGCCGCAGGTCAACTGCCTGTATGCCGATCTGTACCGCCCGGAGACCCTGAGCGCGGCGCTGTGGGAGACAGATACGCTTTACTATCTGGTACACGCGATGGGCGACGGCGACGATTTTATCGAGAAGGAGCGCCAGGCGGCGGAAAACCTGCGCGACGCGCTGCGCAATGCCGGCGTCAAACAGGTGATCTTCCTCGGCGCGCTGCAGCCGAACGACGACAGCTCACCGCACCTGGCGGCCCGCCGCCTGACCGGCGAGATCTTGCGCCAGAGCGGCGTGCCGGTGACCGAACTGCGCGCCGGCATCATCGTCGGCCCCGGCTCGGCGGCGTTCGAAGTGATGCGCGACATGGTCTATAACCTGCCGGTGCTGACGCCGCCGCGCTGGGTGCGCTCGAAGTCGTCGCCGGTGGCGCTGGAGAACCTGCTGGTTTATCTGGCCGACCTGCTGGCGCACCCGGCGCAGGAGCACCGCATCTTCGACGTTGCCGGGCCGGAGTACCTCAGCTATCAGGATATGTTCCAACGCTTTATCGCCATCAGCGGCAAACGGCGCTGGCTGATCCCGATCCCCTTGCCGACGCGGCTGATTTCGGTGTGGTTCATCAGCCTGATCACCTCGGTGCCGACGCCGATCGCCCGCGCGCTGATCCAGGGGCTGAAGCACGATCTGCCCGCCGACGGCCGGCCGCTGCAGGCGCTGATCCCGCAGCGGCTACACACCTTCGATCAGGCGGTCGCCACCACGCTGCAGCGCGAACAGGAGGTGGTCGATTCCGCCGACTGGGGCTACGATCCGGCGGCGCGGGCCCGCTGGCGCCCCGGCTACGGTTACTATCCGAAACAGGCCGGTTGTTCGCTGGACACCACCGCCACCCGCGAGGCCCTATGGCAAACGGTGCAGCAGTTGGGGGGCGAAGAAGGCTATTTCTACGCCAATATTCTGTGGCGGATCCGCGCCCGCATGGACGACATGATCGGCAACGGCGTAGTCTATGGCCGCCCGGCGCGCGCGAGCCTGGCGCTGGGCGACGAGATCGACGGCTGGAAAGTCATCACGCTGAAACCGCTGCGGCAACTGGCGCTGCTGTTCGGCATGAAGGCGCCAGGGCTGGGGCGGCTGAGCTTCACCATTACCGATCACGGCGATCGCCGCACGCTGGACGTGCGCGCATGGTGGCATCCGGCAGGCTTCAGCGGGCTGCTGTATTGGTTCGCCATGATGCCCGCGCATCTGTTCATTTTCCGCGGCATGGCGAAGCGCATCGCCGAACTTGCCGAGGGCCTGGACCGCCAACGGCGCTGAACGCCGTTCATTTGTCGATCAACCGCACAGTTTGCCGCTGTGCTTCGGGGCTTTCCGATTGCATAGCGCACGAAATCACGGAAGAATGGCATCTTATTTGCTGGGAGCGCCGCAAGCGCCCGCCGGTATTCCGATTTTGGGTGAGAATAGAGTCCGTTATGAAGGTATTGGTCACCGGTGCCACCAGTGGGTTAGGCCGTAACGCCGTCGAATATCTGCGCCGTCAGGGCATCAAAGTGCGCGCCACCGGCCGCAACCAGGCGATGGGCGGCCTGCTGGAAAAAATGGGCGCGGAGTTCATTCATGCCGATCTCACCAATCTGATCTCTTCGCAGGCCAAGGCGATGCTGACGGACGTCGACGTGCTGTGGCACTGCTCCAGCTTCACCTCGCCCTGGGGCACCGAAGAGGCCTTCGAACTGGCCAACGTCCGCGCCACCCGCCGCCTCGGCGAATGGGCGGCGGCCTACGGCGTGGCGCAGTTCATTCACATCTCTTCCCCGGCGATCTATTTCGATTACCACCATCACCGCAACGTGACCGAAGACTTTCGCCCGCAGCGCTACGCCAACGAGTTCGCGCGCAGCAAGGCCGCCGGCGAGCAGGTGATCCAGCAGCTGGCGCTGTCCAATCCGCAGACCCATTTCACCATTCTGCGCCCGCAGGGATTGTTCGGGCCGCACGACAAGGTGATGCTGCCAAGGCTGCTGCAGATGATCAAACGCTACGGCAACCTGCTGCTGCCGCGCGGCGGCGCGGCGATGGTGGACATGACCTACCTGGAGAATGCGGTGCACGCCATGTGGCTGGCGACGCTAAAAGAAGATACGCCGTCCGGCCGCGCCTACAACATCACCAACCAGCAGCCGCGCCCGCTTCGCACCGTGGTGCAGCAGCTGATCGACGATTTGGGCATGAAGTGCCATATCCGCTCCGTCCCCTATCCGATGCTCGACATGATGGCACGCGGCATGGAGCGCCTCGGCAGCAAAAGCGAGAAGGAGCCGGTGCTGACCCACTACGGCGTCGCCAAACTCAACTTCGACCTCACGCTCGATACCACCCGCGCGCAGCAAGAGCTGGGCTATCAGCCGATCGTCTCGCTGGAAGAAGGCATCGCGCGCACCGCCCGCTGGCTGAAAGATCACGGTAAGCTGCACGGCCTGTAATCAACGCGCCGCGCCGTACTTCACCAGCAGCGCATCCACAATCGCCTCACTCTCCGCATCCGGTTCGCCGCGCACATCGTCGGGCCGGAAGTGCATCTGAAACGCCGCCAACACATTGCGCTGCTGCCGCGCATTCCACGACGGGTCGATCGCGTAGCCGTAACGCGCCAGCTTTTCGAGCAGCGGCGCCATCGCTACCGGCGCATGGCGATCGCGCCCCGCCAGCAAACGCTGCACGTCGCGTTCGTCCGGCCAGGCGCCGATGCCGGCCTGCGCCAGCTGCCGCCAGGGGAACAGCGGGCCGGGATCCTGTTTACGCTGCGGCGCGATGTCGCTGTGCCCCACCACGTCCTGCGGCTGGATGCCATAGCGTTGGATGATGTCGCGGCTCAGCGGGATCAGCACGGCGCTCTGCTCCGCCGTATAGGGCTGCCAGTGGGTGAACAGCATGCTGCGGGTGAAGCCCTTGTTGACGATTTCGATGCCGATCGAGGTGTCGTTGAGGTTGCTGCGGCCGCGCCAGGCGCTGGCGCCGGCATGCCAGGCGCGCATCGCTTCCGGCACCAGGCGGAACACCGTCGGTTTGCCGTGTTCGCGCTGCGGATGCGCCGGCAGCAGATAATGCGCGCTGACGTGTTCGTCGGTCAGCGTTTTCAGCGATGAGTGGAAGTCTTCCGCCGTGTAGTGCATCACCAGAAAGCGGATGCGTTGATCCGCGCCCTGCGCCTGATGCAGGGTTTCGAGCTGGTAAGCGCCGCGATCGACGAGCGTGTCCTGCTGCGAACTTTGGCATCCCGCCAGCAGCGCGGCGGCGATGATCCCTGGCCAAATTTTCACTTATCCTCCCTGTGATGTGATGACCTGATATAGCGTTAACGTTAATCAATAATCGCCACGGAAGCCACCGTCGGACAAAGTAAAACGCCCCGGGCGCGCCAGGGCGTTGAGGAGTGGGATTAGCGGCTGGCTTTCACCGCGGTGCCGCTGACGGTCACCATCAGCATGCTGCCGTCTTTGCCAACGGTTTCATAATCGATATCGATGCCGACCACCGCGTTGGCGCCCAGCTCTTTCGCCTGATCTTCCAGCTCTTCGAACGCGATCAAGCGCGCCTTGCGCAGCTCTTTCTCATAAGCGCCCGAGCGGCCGCCGACGATATCGCGCACGCCGGCGAAGAAATCACGAAAGATGTTGGCGCCGAGGATCGCTTCGCCGGTGACCACGCCGCAGTATTCGGTGATGGTGAACCCTTCCAGGGTCGGGGTAGTTGAAAGCTGCATCAGAATTCCTTGTTTGATTAATTCAACGTATCTATGACCAGAAGATTAGCGTTATGTTCGCTTAATCAATGGCACGCAGTACGAATGCAAGGCCAAAAAACGCATTTATACTGTAAGCTATCGGTCTTCATGGTAGAGACTTTCACATAAGGTAATAAGATGAAAACAAAAACGATTGCGGCTGTTTTACCCTTAGCGCTGTTGCTGAGTGCCTGTACCACGGTGGAACCGGCATACAAGGATATCGGCACCCGCAGCGGCAGCTGTGTGGAAGGCGGCCCGGATACGGTCGCGCAAAAGTTCTATGACCTGCGCATCCAGCAGGGCGCCGGCCTGCCGGACAGCAACCGCCTGGCGCAGCTGCAGCCTTACCTGAGCAAAGTGCTGTATCAGGATCTGGTCAGCGCCGCCCAGAACCCGGGCAAGCATCGGATCACCGGCGACTTGTTCTCCGGCAATGCGCAGGGGCCAGGCAGCGCGTCCGTCGCCAGCGCCTCGACCATTCCTAACACCGATGCGAAAAACATCCCGCTGCGCGTCGACTTGAGCTACCAAAAAGACGCCAACAGCACCGTGAACTGGCAGGACGAAGTGCTGATGGTGCGCGAAGGCACCTGCTGGGTGGTTGATGATATTCGCTACCTGAATGTTCCAGCGCATGCCACCAACGGCAGCGTGCGCCAGGTGTTGGAAAACCAGTAACCCGCGATCCCCAGGCCGACGCGGGTTTGCTGCGTCGGTCACTTGCCCCTCCCGCTTCCCGCTCAGATTTCGTCCAATAGAAAAAATTTCGCTACCTATCTCACAGCCTGCGCCACAAATCCCCTCCCTCGGCTTGAGTCGCGGTATCTTGTGCTAATCTTTTACTGTCCCGCCGCACACTCATAAATTTTAACGCACAAAGATTGCATAAGTATTCTGTGGAAGTTAACATTTGCGGCATCAATGTCTATTCAATTCTGGCGCATGAGTATTCAACTTAACGGTATCAATTGCTATTACGGCGCTCACCAGGCGCTGTTTGACATCACGCTGGATTGTCCAGCCGGGGAAACCCTGGTGCTGCTTGGCCCAAGCGGCGCCGGGAAAAGTTCATTGCTGCGGGTGCTGAACCTGCTGGAAATGCCGCGTTCGGGCCAACTGCAGATCGCCGGCAACCAATTCGACTTCAAGCAGACGCCTGGCGAGAAAGCCATTCGCGAACTGCGTCAAAACGTCGGCATGGTCTTCCAGCAATACAACCTGTGGCCTCACCTCACCGTGGTTCAGAACCTGATCGAAGCGCCTTGCCGCGTGCTGGGTCTGACCAAGGCTCAGGCGATGGAGCGTGCCGACAAGCTGCTCAAGCGTCTGCGCCTGACCGACTTCGCCGATCGCTTCCCGCTGCACCTTTCCGGCGGCCAGCAGCAGCGCGTGGCGATCGCCCGCGCCCTGATGATGGAACCGCAGGTGCTGCTGTTCGATGAACCGACCGCGGCGCTGGATCCGGAAATCACCGCTCAGATCGTCAGCATCATTCGCGAACTGGCCGGCACCGGCATCACACAGGTGATCGTCACCCACGAAGTGGAAGTGGCGCGCAAGACCGCCAGCCGCGTGGTGTATATGGAAAACGGCCACGTGGTGGAGCAAGGCGACAGCAGCCACTTCACGCAGCCGCGGACCACCGAGTTTGCCAACTACTTATCACACTAACAATTAACTTGCTGTAATTTGGGGAGTTTGCGATGAAAAAACTAATAATCGCCGCCGTTCTGGCCGGCATCAGCGTTTCCGCCTCCGCAGCCGAAACCATCCGTTTCGCTACCGAAGCCTCCTATCCTCCATTTGAATTTATTGACGCCGGCAACAAGATTCAGGGTTTTGACGTCGATCTGGCCAACGCGCTGTGCAAAGAGATGCAGGCCGAGTGCACCTTCACTAACCAGGCGTTCGACAGCCTGATCCCGAGCCTGAAATTCAAGCGCTTCGATGCGGTGATGGCCGGCATGGACATTACGCCAGAACGTGAAAAGCAGGTGCTGTTCACCAAGCCGTACTACGATAACTCGGCGCTGTTCATCGCGCAGAAAGGCAAAATCGCCGACGTGGCGGCGCTGAAAGGCAAGAAAGTGGGTGTGCAAAACGGCACCACTCACCAGAAATACCTGACCGACAAGCACCCGGAAATCACCACCGTGCCTTACGACAGCTACCAGAACGCCATTTTGGATCTGAAGAACGGCCGCGTTGATGCGGTGTTCGGCGATACCGCGGTGGTTAACGAGTGGCTGAAGCAGAATGACGCGCTGGCGGCAGTGGGCGCCAAAGTCACGGATAAAGACTACTTCGGCACCGGCCTCGGCATCGCGGTACGCCAGAAGAACACCGAGCTGCAGGGCAAGTTCAACGCCGCTCTGGACAAGATCAAGCAGGATGGGACCTATGAAACCATCTACAAAAAATGGTTCCAGCAGTAATACGCCCCGATGAATGAATTTCAACCTTTAGCAAGCGCCGCCGGCATGACCGTCGGCCTTGCCGTTTGCGCCCTGATCCTCGGGCTGATTCTGGCGATGCTGTTCGCCGTATGGGAATCGTCCCGCTGGAAAGCGGTCAGCTGGCTCGGCACCGCCTGGGTGACAGTGCTGCGCGGCCTGCCGGAAATCCTGGTGGTGCTGTTTATCTATTTCGGTTCGTCGCAGCTGCTGCTGATGCTCTCCGACGGCTTTACCCTCAACCTCGGTCTGTTCCAGCTGCCGATTCAGCTGGCGATCGACAATTTCGAAGTCAGCCCGTTCCTGTGCGGGGTGATCGCTCTGGCCCTGCTCTATTCCGCCTACGCCTCGCAGACGCTGCGCGGCGCGCTGAAAGCGGTGCCGCAGGGGCAGTGGGAGTCCGGCCAGGCGCTGGGGCTCGGCAAGGCGGCGATCTTCTTTCGCCTGATCATGCCGCAGATGTGGCGCCACGCCCTGCCCGGCCTCGGCAACCAGTGGCTGGTGCTGCTGAAAGACACCGCGCTGGTGTCGCTGATCAGCGTGAACGATCTGATGCTGCAAACCAAGAGCATCGCCACCCGCACCCAGGAGCCTTTTACCTGGTATGTGATCGCGGCGGCCATCTACCTGCTGGTGACGCTGTTCAGCCAATACGTCATCAAACGCATTGAGCTGCGCGCCACGCGCTTTGAGCGGGGGCCGGTCTGATGATTGAGTATTTGCCGGAAATCCTCAAAGGGTTGCACACCAGCCTGACGCTGACCGTCGCCGCGCTGATCGTCGCGCTGGTGCTGTCGCTGCTGCTGACGGTGATCCTGACGCTGAAAACGCCAATCCTGACGCCGCTGGTCAAGATCTACGTGACGCTGTTCACCGGCACGCCGTTGCTGGTGCAGATCTTCCTGATCTACTACGGCCCCGGCCAGTTCCCGGCGATCCGCGACTACCCGTGGCTGTGGAATCTGCTGTCGCAGCCTTGGCTGTGCGCGATGATAGCGCTGGCGCTGAACAGCGCGGCCTACACCACGCAACTGTTCTACGGCGCGGTGCGCGCCATTCCCGCCGGGCAATGGCAGTCGTGCGAAGCGCTGGGCATGTCGCGCCGGCAGACGCTGCGCATCCTGCTGCCGTTCGCCTTCAAGCGCGCGCTGTCGTCTTACTCCAACGAAGTGGTGCTGGTGTTCAAAAGCACCTCGCTGGCTTACACCATCACGCTGATGGAAGTGATGGGCTACAGCCAGCTGATGTACGGCCGCACTTACGACGTCATGGTGTTTGGCGCCGCAGGCCTGGTGTACCTGTGCGTCAACGGCCTGTTGACGCTGCTGATGCGGCTGGTGGAGCGCCGCGCGCTGGCGTTTGAGCGCCGCAACTGAGGCCGCCTCCCCTCATGAGCCCCGCCCTTGTGCGGGGCTTTTTTTATCCCTGAGGCAATATTTAATCATTTTCATTGCATTTTAATTCACTCGATGGCAGGGTTATCAGCAGGTGTCCTCGCAAAAACCTCTGGCGATTACCAGTAAAAACAAACGATAGCGAAAAATCACTTTCAGGATCCAGACAGGAGCTCTACGCATGAAAAAACTGCTGCTTGCCGCGACGATGTTGGCCGGAATCACCTTTAACGCCACCGCGGCCGAGACCATCCGCTTCGCCGCCTCCGCCACCTACCCGCCGTTCGAATCGCTCGACGCCAATAACCAGATCGTCGGCTTCGATATCGATCTGGCCAACGCGCTGTGCAAGCAGATGCAGGCGCAGTGCACCTTCACCAACCAGGCGTTCGACAGCCTGATCGCCGCGCTGAAATTCAAGAAATACGATGCGGTGATTTCCGGTATGGATATCACGCCGGAGCGCAGCAAACAGGTCGCCTTCACCCAGCCTTACTACGCCAACTCGGCGATCGTGATCGCGCAAAAAGGCAAGTTCAGCTCGTTGGCGGATCTGAAAGGCAAAAAGCTCGGCATGGAAAATGGCACCACCCACCAGAAATACATGCAGGACAAGCATCCGGAGATTAACACCGTCTCTTACGACAGCTACCAAAACGCCATTCTGGAGCTGAAAAACGGCCGTATCGACGGCGTGTTCGGCGACACCGCCGTGGTAAACGAGTGGCTGAAAACCAACCCGCAGCTGGCGCCGGTCGGTGAACACGTTACCGACGCGCAATACTTCGGCACCGGTCTCGGCATCGCGGTGCGCCCGGACAACCAGGCGCTGCTGGCCAAGCTGAACGCCGCGCTGGACGCCATCAAGGCCGACGGCACCTACAAGGCCATCAACGACAAGTGGTTCCCGCAGTAAGTCCGCATGTGGAGCCGCCATCCTTTGGCGGCTCCATCCGATTGCCACCCCATCCGGTTAGTGCTAAATTTGATACTGAATTTAGCATCAAGGATAACATCATGACGGTTCAACCCATTCTTGCCGATTCCGCAGTCAGCATCAGCGATTTTAAGAAATCGCCCAACGCCGCCCTTAAAGAGGCACAAGGGCAGCCGGTCGCCGTCCTGACCAACGGTAAGATTTCGGGATATTACGTCTCACCGGAAACCTGGGAGGCTATCGCGGAATACCTGGAAGATATCGAACTCGCTGAAATCGTTCGTTCACGGATGAACGGCAAACGCATTAAGGTCAATTTGGATGACTTATAAGCTTGAATTCGAAGAACATGCGCTGAAGGAATTTAAAAAACTGTCCCCGGTGATCCGGGAACAGTTCAAAAAAAAGCTGGTATCGGTATTGGTTAATCCCCATGTCCCCGCCAACAAACTCGCCGGTTTGCCCGATTGCTACAAAATCAAACTCAGAGCATCAGGCTTTCGTTTGGTGTATCGCGTCATGGAAACGGAGATCGTGGTTCTGGTCCTGTCTGTGGGCAAACGCGAACGTTCAGCGGCTTACACGGCTGCCAAAAAGCGCCTTTAACGCCGCACCAACAGCGTCAGCACTTCGTAGTGCGCGGTATGCGGGAACATGTCGAACAGCTGCACCCGTTCGATGCGGTACCCCGGCAACATCTCGATATCTTTCGCCATGCTCTCGGCGTTGCAGCTGGAATAGAGAATATAGTCCGGCGCCATCCGGCTCAAATAGTCGCACAGCGCCTGGCCGATGCCGCGCCGCGGCGGGTTGACCAGCACCAGCTGCGGCACCTGGCCTTCGGCGGTGGCGAAACGGGTGGAATCGAGCGCCTGAAAATCTACGTGCAACAACCCTAACCGCTGCGCCGACTGGCGCGCGCAGGCGATCGCTTCCGCGCTGATTTCGATGCCGGTCAGCCGCGTTTGCGGCTGCGCGCAGTGCAGGCCGAAACCGCCGACGCCGCAGAACAGATCCCACATGCTGTCGATACCCAGCGCGCGCACCCAGTCGCGGGCGGTGGCATACAGATCGGCGGCCACCTGCGGGTTGGTCTGGAAGAAGCTTTGCGGGCGGATGAACAGCGGCACCTGATTGAACCGTTCCTCCAGCGCCTGCTGTTCGGTCAGCGCAATCTCGCGCTCCCCTTCCATGATCGCCATATGCACCGGTTGAATATTGGCGGAGATCACCCTGAGCTGCGGAAGCTGCTGCTGCAGCCACGGCAGCGCGGCGCGCAGCTGTGTCAGTTTGGTTTCCGAGCGCAGCACGAAACGCAGCATCACGCCGCCGTCGAGCGTGCTTTCGGTCAGCAGCAGGTATTTCAGCTCGCCGCGTTTGCGCGCCACGTTATACGGCGTCAGGCCGGCGCGGGCGATAAAGCTTTTCAGCACCGCAAACATCGGCGCAAAACCGGCGGGGTACAGCGGGCAGTCGCTCAGATCGACCGGCGTGCCGTCGCGGTGCAGCATGCCGAGCAGCGGTCGCTCCACGCTGCCGCTGACCACCATCTTGGCTTTATTGCGAAATGCGCTCAGTTCCCCCGCCACCGGCTGCAGCCACTGCGCGACGTCGCGCCCGGCCAGCAGCGATTGCAGGTGATGCTGTTTGTCGGCCAGTTGCTGCGGATAGGGCTTTTCCAGCCACTGACAGGAACGGCAGGTGCCCGCCGTATACAAAGCGCAATGCATGAAGATTACCGTGAAGTTCAGGATGACGAATTAAGGGCGCAGAGTTTACCACTCCGCGCGCCTAAAATCTCACTTGCGCGCGGTGAAGAAGCGGCGGCTGGCGGCAGGAACGAACAGCAACGCCAGGATCACCACGTCGGGGATCTTTTGCAGGATCAGAACGTGCAGGATTTGGCCGCTGGTTTCCCCCTCCACGGTGAACACCTCGGGGAAGACGCTGCCGATGGTGGCCAGCAGCAGGTAAAGCACCACGATGCACTGGCAGACCACATAGCCCCAGCGCCCCCAATTGCGGCCGCGCATCAACGCAAAGCCGCAGCTGATTTGCAGGCACAGCAGCAGCAGGCCGGCCAGAAAGATAAAGGTGGAATCCCACGCCTGCGCGCTGGTGTTGACGAACTCCTGCGCGCCGTCGACGCCCAGCTCACCCAGCAGCAGCACCACGCTGATACACTTGATCGCCACCATGGCGGTGCCCGCCACCATCACCGGCACCGGCGCATCCGAAGTCGATCCCATTCCCTGCCCGCTTTTCAGCATGTCTGACATATCCGTGTTCCGCTACGACGCGCCACCTATACAGGTGGCACATGTAAAGTCAGGTAGTTAGTTGCAATACTTATTGATTGCAAAAATAGCAGGTTTGTTACGATTCAGCTACGGGCCGCCCGCTGCAATTCACGCGATCGTTGTTTTTCCGAGCGCGCCATAAACCACCAGGCGATCAGGCCGAGGATGCCCACCACCAGCAGGATCAGGCTGGCCAACGCGTTAATTTCCGGGTTCACCCCCATGCGCACGCTGGAGAACACCAGCATCGGCAGCGTGGTGGCGCCCGGGCCGGAGACGAAGCTGGCGATCACCAGGTCATCCAGCGACAGGGTGAACGCCAGCATCCAGCCGGAGATCAGCGCCGGCGCAATCATCGGCAAGGTGATGACGAAGAACACCTTCAGCGGCGGCGCCCCCAGATCCATTGCCGCCTCTTCAATCGAGCGATCCACCTCGCGCAGACGCGAACTGATGACCACCGCCACATAAGCGGTACAGAAGGTGACATGCGCCAGCCAGATAGTGAACATGCCACGTTCCGACGGCCAGCCGAAGGTATGCCCCATCGCCACGAACAGCAGCAGCAGCGACAGGCCGGTGATCACGTCCGGCATCACCAGCGGCGCGGTCAGCATAAACGCGAAGCCGGTTGAACCGCGAAAGCGGCCGAATCGCACCATCACCACGGCGGCGATGGCCCCCAGTACCACCGCGGCGGTGGCGGAGGCGGCGGCGATGGTCAGGCTGAGCCCCACCGCGCTGATCATCGCCGAGTCGTGGAACAGTTCGCTATACCAGCGCGTGGACCAGCCGGCCCACACCGTCACCAGCTTGGAGCTGTTGAAGGAGTAGATCACCAGCATCAGCATCGGCGCATACAGGAAGGTAAAGCCGACAGTCAGGATGGCGATGCGCCACGGTGAACGCACTACCGGCAAGTTGTTCATGCCTGCCCCCCCATTTCCTTGTTCTGGTGTTTGTGGAACCACAAAATTGGCACGATCAGCAACAGCAGCATGATGGTGGCGACCGCCGAAGCTACTGGCCAGTCGCGGTTATTGAAGAACTCCTGCCACAGCACGCGGCCAATCATGATGCTGTCCGGCCCACCGAGCAGTTCCGGGATCACGAACTCCCCCACCGCCGGAATGAACACCAGCATCGAACCGGCGATGATGCCGCCGCGCGTCAGCGGCACGATCACGCTGAAGAAGGTTTTCAGCGGCCGGGCACCCAGATCCAGCGACGCCTCCACCAGCGAGTAATCCAGCCGGATCAGCGCCGTGTAGATCGGCAGCACCATAAACGGCAGATAGGAATAAACGATGCCGATATACACCGCCAGGTTGGTGTGCAGGATCACCAGCGGCTGATCGATGACACCCAGCCACATCAGGAAGTTATTAAGAATGCCATTGTTTTTCAGAATGCCCATCCAGGCATAGACGCGGATCAGGAACGAGGTCCAGGAAGGCAGGATCACCAGCAGCAGCAGAATGTTGCGGGTTGACGCCTTGCTGTGAGCCACCGCCCAGGCCAGCGGATAACCGATGATCAGGCAGCACAGCGTCGAGACCGCCGCCACGCGCAGCGACTGCAGGTAGGCGTCGATATACAGCGGATCGTCGGTCAGCTGCAGGTAGTTGGCAAAGTTGAGCGCGATGTTCAGCTTGCCGTCCACCCAGCTCATCAGCTCGGTGTAAGGCGGCACCGCCAGCGCCAGCTCCGCCAGGCTGATCTTGAACACGATCAGGAACGGCAGCATGAACAGCAGCGTCAGCCATAAATACGGCAGCGCGATCACCAGCTTGCGGCCGTGAGCCATCAGCAGGCGGTGGAACAGCGCCTTGAGGGTGCCGGGCGTTTTGGCCGGCGGTTCCGGCGGGCGTTCAGAAAGCAGGGTCATACGGGTTACTCCTCACCAGCGCCACTACACCGTCAACACGACACAGCTGTCGGTTTCCCAGCACAGACGCACTTCATCGCCCCAGGTGGGCATCCCCTTACGGAAACGATGGCCGTTTTGCAGCTGGGCGCTGATAATCTGCCCGCTGTGCAGCTTCACGTGGTAGATAGACAGATCGCCCAGGTAGGAAATGTGCGCCACTTCCCCCACCGCAAAGTTGCAGCCGTCTTCCGGCACCCGTTCGCACAGCAGGATCTTTTCCGGCCGCAGCGCCACCTGGATCGGCACACCGTCCACCACCGAGGCGTCCGGATCCACCTTGATCGCATGGCGCAACCCGGGGCTTTGCAGGATCAGCGCATCGTCGTGGCGCTCCAGCAGCACACAGTCGAAGACGTTGACCGAACCGATAAACTCGGCGCTGAAGCGGCTATTCGGATGCTCGTAGATCTCTTCCGGCTCGCCGATCTGCACGAACTTGCCGCGGTTCATGATGGCGATGCGCCCCGCCATGGTCATCGCCTCCTCCTGATCGTGCGTCACCATCACGCAGGTGACGCCGACGCGCTCGAGAATGTCGGTCACTTCCAACTGCATACGATCGCGCAGTTTCTTGTCCAGCGCGCCCATCGGCTCATCCAGCAGCAGCAGCTTCGGCCGCTTGGCCAGGCTGCGCGCCAGCGCCACCCGCTGCCGCTGGCCGCCGGAAAGCTGGTGCGGCTTGCGCTTGGCATACTCTTGCATGTGCACCAGCGCCAGCATTTCCGCCACCCGTTCGGCGATCTCCGCCCGCGGCATTTTGTCCTGCTTCAGGCCGAAGGCAATGTTCTGCTCCACCGTCATGTGCGGGAACAGCGCGTACGACTGAAACATCATGTTGATCGGCCGCTGGTACGGCGGCACATGCGACATATCCTGCCCGTCGAGCACGATCTGCCCTTCCGTCGGCTGTTCAAAGCCGGCCAGCATGCGCAGCAAGGTGGACTTGCCGCAGCCGGACGGGCCAAGCAGCGCAAAGATCTCGCCCTTGTAGATGGTAAGGCTGACGTCTTCGACCGCATTCTGCCCGTCGAAGGTTTTGGTGAGGTTACGGATTTCCAGCAGAGGGGTGAAGACCTTCTGCGACTTGGCTTGAGGACGAGGGATGGCGTCGTTCAATCGGGGTGCTCTCCGGCGTAAAGCGGCACAAAACCACGGCGAGCGCCGTGGCCCAAAACGGCAATGCAGGCGGGGAGCGCCCGCCTGCCGGTTTACCGACGATGGGGGGATCCCCCCCATCATCACTTCCCGCTTTTAACTTTAGTCCATGCGCGGGTAATGACACGGTCCAGCTTCGGCGACTGTACGTTAAGCGTGAACAGCTTGGCGCGCAGATCGGCCGGCGGATAGACGTTCGGGTTATTGCGCACCTCAGCGTTCACCAGCGGCGTGGAGTCCTTCACCGCATTGGCGTAATAGACATAGTTGCTGATGCCCGCCATCACGTCAGGTTTCATCAGGAAGTTCAGGAACTGGTAGGCGGCGTCTTTGTTCTTGGCGTCCGCCGGCATGGCGAACATGTCAAAGTAGGTCAGCGCCCCTTCTTTCGGGATCGCGTAGGCCACGTTCACGCCGTTCTTCGCCTCTTTGGCGCGATTGGCCGCCTGCATCACGTCGCCGGACCAGCCGATCGCCACGCAGATATCACCGTTCGCCAGATCGTTGATGTATTGAGACGAGTGGAAGTAACGGATGTTCGGCCGCAGCTTCAGCAGCAGATCGTTAGCCGCGCCGGTATAGTCCGCCGCGTTGGTGCTGTTGGGATCTTTGCCCAGGTAGTGCAGCACGGTGGCGTAGACCTCGCTCGGCGCATCGAGGAAGGAGACGCCGCAGCTTTTCAGCTTCTCGAGGTTTTCCGGCTTGAGGATCAGATCCCAGCTGTCGACCGGCGCGTCTTTGCCCAATGCCGCCTTCACCTTGTCGACATTGTAGCCGATGCCGGTGGTCACCATCAGGTAAGGGATGCCGTATTTGTTGTCCTTGTCATTGTGCGCCACCAGCTTCAGCATCTCGGGATCGAGATTCTTGTAGTTGGGCATTTTGCTCTTGTCGAGCGGCTCGAAGATGCCGGCCTGCGACTGGCGCTCGAGGAAGTTGGATGAAGGAACCACCAGATCATAACCGGTGCTGCCCGCCATCAGTTTGCCTTCCAACACTTCGTTGGAGTCAAAGACGTCGTACACCACCTTGATGCCGGTTTCTTTCTGGAATTTGGCCAGGGTATCCGGCGCGATATAGTCGGACCAGTTATACACGTGCAGCGTTTTCTCTTCGGCTGACGCCGTGACGGACGCGGCCATCAACAGGCCGGCAACCACACCCGATAACCACTTTTTACGTTGGGTGACCATCCGTAACTTCCTCCAAAACAGGGTGAATCATAGAATTGAACTTGTATCTGCAGCGATACAAAACCTTTCCTGATCGAGCGCAATCGTTGCAACCGCGAACTGAATGGCTATGCATATGATTGCATGCGCCTTTTTTCACTGCCCTGCTCGCGTGGCCACAAGGGAAATCGCAAGCCCTTTGCAGAATCAGCAGCATAGCCGCTGCCATCGCAACCCGCCAGCCCCCAGGGTAAAAAACGCCTTTTATCGATTTTTTATGCAGTTTTTCTCTATGTGATACGCCATTAACGGCACAAAAGGCGAGAAAGATCGGGCGGCAAAGGCCAAAGTGCAGAATATTTTATTGCGGAGGGGAATAACGGCAGCATGCCGCCGGAGCGACGGCATGCTTAAGGTACGGCGAGGATCAGTGCAGCATCGGCTGACGCACGGCGCCAGCGGGGATCTCTTCTTCATCACCCATAAACAGCAGATCGTTCGCCCGCGCCTCGAGGATCACCATCGAGACCTGCTCTTCGCCCTGCTGCATGAAGTGGGTAAACTGCTCGTAGGTGATGCCGACCGCCACGCTCAACGACTGGCAGACGATCAGCTTCGGCAGGTTGTCGTCCTGAATGTCGACGAACGCCTTGATGGTCAGCGAACTGGCGTTGATCTGGCTCAGGTCCGCCACCAGCGGGATCAGCGCGGTCGGTTTCACCTCGGCCAGCGCGGAGAACAGAATGACGTTGTCCACCAGATCTATCTTGGCGTCGAACACGCCGTCGAAGTTCTGCATGTGCGGCAGGTGCAGCGCCTGGCAGGAATCGCACTCAAAGAAAGAGATGCCCGACTGATCCAGCCAGCGCCGCAACAGCGCCAAATCGGGGACAATGAGTGAATCCATAATAACCAGCCTCACAATATTCAATACGCGAAAAGGCGCATAGCTTACGGAATATTCACCCGATACGCCACGATCAATGCGGCTTAATTCACTAATTCAGATATTGCACGGCGGGAAAAGCGCGCCCCCGCCCCGTCAACCGCCGGATTTCAGGCGAAAGCCCGGCCGGCCGCGCTGCTCGATGTATTCGATCATCATGCCGGCGATGTCCAGCCCGGTGGTGGTTTCCACCCCTTCCAGCCCCGGCGACGCGTTGACCTCCATCACCAGCGGGCCGCGCTCGGCGCGCAGGATATCCACCCCGGCGACGTCCAGCCCCAGCGTACTGGCCGCTTTCACCGCGATCGCCCGCTCCCTGGCGGTGATGCTCACCTTGCGGGCGGTGCCGCCGCGGTGCAGGTTGGAGCGAAACTCGCCGGGCTTGGCCTGCCGTTCGATGGCGGCCACCACCCGGCCGCCGACCACCAAACAGCGCACGTCGCGCCCCTGCGCTTCACGCACGTACTCCTGCACCAGGATGTGGGCGTTCAGCCCGCGAAAGGCGTCGATCACGCTTTCCGCCGCCTGGCGGGTTTCCGCCAGCACCACGCCGATGCCCTGCGTGCCTTCCACCAGCTTGACCACCAACGGCGCGCCGCCGACCAGCTCGATCAGATCGCCGGTATCGTCCGGCGAATGGGCAAAGCCGGTAATCGGCAGATCGATGCCCTGCCGCGCCAGCAGCTGCAGCGAACGCAGCTTGTCGCGGGCGCGGGTAATGGCCACGGATTCGTTTAGCGGGTAGCTGCCGAGCAGCTCGAACTGACGCAGCACCGCCGTGCCGTAAAAGGTGATGGCGGAGCCGATGCGCGGGATCACCGCATCGTAACGCTCCAGTTGGCGGCCGCGATAATGAATGGTCGGCGCCGCCGGATTGATGTTCATGTAGCAGGAGAGCGGATCGATGATATCGATGCTGTGCCCGCGATCTTCCGCCGCTTCACGCAGCCGCTTGCATGAGTAGAGCGTTCCGTCGCGAGAAAGAATGGCAATTTTCACTCGTCACCCCAAAGGCCAACGCCTGCCCGGCAGGCGGGTTAGCGGCCGCGGCGCTCAGGCGCGCGGATCGCTGTCCTGATTATCTTTCGATTGCGGTTTGCGGCGATCGTTTTCCGGCGGCAACCCGCCGCGCATCAGCGGCCCGAAGCCCTGCACCACGCGCCACACCAGAAACGCCGCCGCCGGCACCATCAGCGCCACGCCGAGGAAAATCATGCCGACCGCCGCCTGCTGCGAAGCCAGCCAGCCCGGCAGCTGCAGGTGGCCATGAATGCTGAGGTAGGCCAGCACCAGCATCACGATGCCCAGCCCTTCCAACACCAGCACCGGGCGCGGTAAGTCACCGAATGAACGCATATTTTTCTTCTCCAGAAGGTCTGCCTCCAGTGTAGTGAATTCCCGTCGGCGGCGACAGTCCCGGCAGACTAATTGGTTACATGAATCAAACTAACAGGTAATTCCTGCTTTTTTTTCGCCGCCTCAACGGGCATAGTAGGCGCCATCTGACGCAGGTAATGACTTTTTCGGTGACGGGATGTCGTTGCGGTAGCGAACAATTTATTGAAAATCCAATTAAGGAGCGTTGCATGTTTGCAGTAATCTTCGGGCGTCCTGGCTGTCCTTATTGTGTCCGCGCTAAAGAACTGGCGGAAAAACTGACTGAAGAACGCGACGATTTCAACTTCCGTTACGTTGACATCCACGCGGAAGGCATCACCAAGGCCGATCTGGAAAAAACCGTCGGCAAACCGGTTGAAACCGTGCCGCAGATCTTCCTGGATGAGAAGCACATCGGCGGTTGCACCGATTTCGAAGCTTACGCCAAAGAACACCTGAACCTGTTCCAGTAATTTTTTGAACGACAACGACAAAAAAGGCGCTTAACGCGCCTTTTTTTATTGCCGCTGCCGCCGGTGCAGCTGCTGCAGCGTCTGCACCAGGCCGAGGGCGAACAGCATCAGCATCGCGCCGAACACGCACCAGAACACCGCGCTGGTGGCGTACGCCAGCTCCTGCCAGAACGAAGAGGACGGCGTCAGCCAGAAATGGCGGATCAGCAGACACAGCGGCAGCGCATACAGCGCGCCGAGCAGCGGGCAAAGCAGCCGCTTGCGGCTCGACAGATAGCTGGCGATCGCACCGGGGACAACGAACAGCAGCAGGCCGGTTTCACCGTGGTGCTCATGATCGGTGCTGCCGAACAGGCCGGTTTGCTGGCCGAGAAACACCAGGCTGAACAACAGAAAACAGCTGAGAATGCCCAGCCAATATCTATAACTCGTCATGCGAATTCTCCCCCGCCCAATTACCGCATCAATAGAAATCGGCCCGCTCACCCGCGCGGTGACGCTGAACCGAATTTTTTCCTTGGTCAAAAGAGAGTTAAATGCGCACGGCGGCGCAGGAAATCAGCTTTCTGTGCTGGCTGTCATCGGTCATAGCGTCTAGAATGAACGCCGCCGAACGATGGTTCGCTTTGCCTTCCGCTGGTGGTGATTTATAACGTCGTTTTAAGGCTGAATCTATCTCTTATAGTTATCTATATCAAGCACTTACTGGTAAACAATAAGTTATCCTCCGTGAACATAAACGTCGCTAGTTTGTTAAACGGTAACTACATTCTGTTACTGTTCGTGGTACTCGCACTGGGGCTGTGCCTCGGTAAACTCCGTCTGGGCTCCGTCCAACTCGGTAATTCCATTGGCGTTTTGGTGGTTTCGCTGCTGCTCGGCCAGCAACACTTCGCCATTAACACCGAGGCGCTGAATCTCGGCTTCATGCTGTTTATTTTCTGCGTGGGCGTGGAAGCCGGGCCCAACTTTTTCTCGATTTTCTTCCGCGACGGCAAAAACTACCTGATGCTGGCGCTGGTGATGGTCGGCTCGGCGATGGTGCTCGCCATCGGTCTCGGCAAGCTGTTCCACTGGGACATCGGCCTGACCGCCGGCATGCTGGCCGGCTCGATGACCTCGACGCCGGTGCTGGTGGGCGCCGGCGACACGCTGCGCAACACCATCGTCAACGGCCCGGCGCTGCTGGCGGCGCAGGATCATCTGAGCCTTGGCTACGCCCTCACCTACCTGATCGGTCTGGTCAGCCTGATCTTCGGCGCGCGCTACCTGCCGAAGCTGCAGCACCAGGACCTGTCCACCTCTGCCCAGCAGATCGCCCGCGAACGCGGCCTGGACACCGACAGCCAGCGCAAGGTCTACCTGCCGGTGATCCGCGCCTACCGCGTCGGCCCCGAGCTGGTGGCCTGGGCCGACGGCAAGAACCTGCGCGAACTGGGCATCTACCGCCAGACCGGCTGTTACATCGAACGCATCCGCCGCAACGGCATTCTGGCCAACCCGGACGGTGACGCGGTGCTGCAGGTGGGCGACGAGATCTCGCTGGTCGGCTACCCGGACGCCCACGCGCGGCTGGATCCGAGCTTCCGCAACGGCAAGGAAGTGTTCGATCGCGATCTGCTCGACATGCGCATCGTCACCGAAGAGATCGTGGTGAAGAACAGCAACGCGGTGAACAAGCGCCTGAGCCAGCTGAAGCTGACCGACCACGGCTGCTTCCTCAACCGCGTGATCCGCAGCCAGATCGAAATGCCGATCGACGACAGCATCGTGCTTAACAAAGGCGACGTGCTGCAGGTGAGCGGCGACGCGCGCCGGGTGAAGAGCGTGGCGGAGAAGATTGGCTTTATCTCGATCCACAGCCAGGTGACCGACCTGCTGGCGTTCTGCGCCTTCTTCATCATCGGCCTGCTGATCGGCCAGATCACCATTCAGTTCAGTAACTTCTCGTTCGGCATCGGCAACGCCGCCGGCCTGCTGATGTCCGGCATCATGCTCGGCTTCCTGCGCGCCAACCACCCGACCTTCGGCTACATTCCGCAGGGCGCGCTGAACATGGTGAAAGAGTTCGGCCTGATGGTGTTTATGGCGGGCGTGGGCCTGAGCGCCGGCGCCGGCATCGGCCACAGCCTGGGCGCGGTCGGCGGCCAGATGCTGATTGCCGGGCTGATCGTCAGCCTGGTGCCGGTGATTATCTGCTTCCTGTTCGGCGCCTACGTGCTGCGCATGAACCGCGCCTTACTGTTCGGCGCCATCATGGGCGCCCGCACCTGCGCGCCAGCGATGGAGATCATCAGCGATACCGCACGCAGCAATATCCCGGCTCTGGGCTATGCCGGCACCTACGCCATCGCTAACGTGCTGTTAACGCTGGCGGGTTCACTTATCGTGGTGCTATGGCCAGGGATACTCGGCTGATCGATTAGCGGGAGAGATGGATCGGCGATAAAAATATTTTGATTTTTTTGTCGCCGGCCAGAACTTTCGTTGGGGGCCGCAGTCTGAATTAGTGCCACTGCTTTTCTTTGATGTCCCCATTTTGTGGAGCCCGATAATCCCGCCTTTTAGGTTCAAGATTATCGGGTTTTTTGTTGCCTTGAAAAAGCCGTCTGTTGCCCGTTATCGCTTTGTGCGAAGCCAGTTCATAGCCAAACTCGCCAGAAAATCGGTGACCGAGGCCGCAGCCGCAACAGCGAATAATTTTCCCTCTCGTCACCCCCAAAAAGGCGAATAACGCCGCAAAAAAAGGTCCACCACGCCTGACTCGGCCGCCTCGGCCGTTTGTCGGCCGACAAGACAAATTTAATTAACGTCACAAGAAAGAATTTGAGCCAGTTAATGATTAACGCCTGCACAACACTCACGAAGCGTTCGTTTTCCCTAAAGTGACGTTCTTTAAACCCCAGGCTGGCGCAGCAACGCCTGTTTAGAACTGCTGTTTGATAGGTTCATCACTGTTCAGATTGCCGTTGGCCTGCGCTTCCCCGCAGGTGGTGGGGCCAAAGGCCACCACTTTGCCGTCGCTGTTTCTGAAGCCGACGTAGAACGGCGTCACGGTGCCGTTCGGCAAGCGGTGGTGGTAGTCGTGGCATACGCCCTGGCCGTTCAGCGTCGGCAGGGTGGCGATCGGCGCGCCGAAATCCCGGCTGACCGAGCGCTTGTCGGCGCCGACGTGAAAAGCGTCGGCGATCTTTTGATCGCGCAGCAGGCTGAAAGTATCGCAGCCGGTTAACAACAGGCTCACCGCCACAACGGCACTCCCTAACCCTTTATTCATTTTTCACTCCCTCTATATATATTGAACCTGGCGGCAATTACGCTGTTTTGCCGGGTAAACGTCGGCGAGCACCCAAGGGCGTGCCTGCTCGCAAGAGCATTAAAAAAGAGAAGCCATGCAAATTAATGATTCAACGAATGAGATAACCGCCCCATCGCCCTGGAAAGAACCGAATGGAGACGCGTTACAGTTTGCGGATCACATTGCCAATCAGGCATTTCACGGCGTTGATTTGCGCCGTCAGCCCCGGCTTATCGGCGGGAAACACGCCGTCCAGCGCCGCGGTACCGACGGTGAAACCAACCGCATTGCCCGTCACCACGGCGGCGATGCGCTCTTCCTGGTCGATAGACCCGGCGATATAAACCGGTTTGTCGACCGCATCGCACACCCGCCGAATCAACGTCGGCACGTCGCCGGCAAAGCGGTAGGCCAGCAAATCCAGCCCTGTCACGCCCGGTAAAGCGGCGCGCTGGCGGGCGCTGGCAACAATATCGTCAATGTCACCTTCCAGCACGCTGGGGTGGCCGCTGATGCGGCCGGCGAACGGATAGTAGCGCAGGCCAGACTGACGAATGATCGGCAGCACGCTTTCCGGGCGCGTTCCCCCCATCAATACATCAACGCCCAATTCCAGCGCCGCGCGCGCCGAATTCATCTCGCTTTCCTCATCCAGGCTGACCACTTCCAGGTACGCGGTGGCGCCGCCGGCGTGGATCGCCTGCGCCAACTGTTTGAGTTGATCCAGCGGCAGGCCGATATCCTTAAAGCCGATATGCTTCACGCCGGCAGCCAGCACCTCTGGTAGCCGCGCTTGCGCATCGGGCACCGTGCTGTCGTTGCGCGTCAGCATGAAAATAAACTCGGGTGTGTGCATGGTGTTTCCTTATTGTCTTCAGGTGATATGAGTTATTGGGCGCGCAGCATTTTTTCCGCCTGCCGGAAGGCGTACAGCAGGCTGGCGTGTTCCGCCCGTCCGCTGCCCGCAATATCGAACGCCGTACCGTGGTCGACCGAGGTGCGGATAAACGGCAGGCCGACGGTGACGTTAACGCCGTGATCCACCCCGAGATATTTCACCGGGATCAGGCCCTGGTCGTGATATTGGGCGACCACAATGTCGAACTCCCCGCGCCGGGCGCGCATGAAAACGGTATCGCCGGGCCAGGGGCCGCTGACGTCCAACCCCTGTTCCCGCGCCAGGGTGATGGCGGGCACGATGACGTCAAGATCTTCGCGGCCGAACAGGCCGTTCTCCCCGGCGTGCGGATTCAGGCCGGCCACCGCAATGCGTGGTTTCGCTATGCCCAACGCCCGACAGGCCGTTTGCGCCAGATGAAACGCGCGCAGCTCATTTTCCACGGTCGCCGCGTCGATGGCGTCCCGCAGCGAAACGTGAATGGAAACCAGGATCACCCGCAGCTCGTCATTGGCCAGCATCATGGCGAAGTCCTGGGTGCCCGATCGCGCCGCCAGGATCTCGGTGTGCCCCGGATAATCGATCCCCGCCAGGCGCATCGCTTCCTTGTTCAGCGGCGCAGTGACGATGCCGGCGATGCGCCCCGCCAGCGCCAGATCGATGGCGGCAACCACCCAGGCATAAGACGCCGCCCCCGCGCGCTGATCGAGTCTGCCGAGGGGCAAGTCCACCGGCAGCGCAACGCCGGCGGAATAGACGGCGGTCTCCCCCCGCCGCCAGGCTTCGTCCCATCCCGCCAGCGAGGCGGGCAGTTCGCGGATAGGCAGCGTCAGCCCCAGACTGGCCGCCGCGCGCGCCAGTGCGCCGGCATCGCCAATCACCACATAAGGCGTGCTCAACCGCTCTGTGGCCGCCAGTTTGGCAATGATCTCCGGCCCGATGCCGGCGGGATCGCCCATGGTTATCGCCAGCGGCAAGGTGGAAAGGGTCATCGTTCTTCTCCTTCTCGGTCAGCGCGCAACCGGGTTATGCAGTTCAACAACGTACCGGCCCGGCCAAAACCGCCCGCCTTGGTGGCGAACGGCAGCCTGCGGCCCGGCAGATTTAACAACCCGAAAGGCACGCCGGGTTCCACCTCGCCGAACAGCGTCAATGAGCCGGCCGCCATAGCGTCGACGATGCGCCGCGCGGTATCGCCGCCGGTCGCCACCAGCCCGTCGAAGGCTGGCGTGCAACGGCTGACGACCGCGCCCAGCACAGCGGCATGGTCCGCCGCACCCGCTCGCGCCCGGGGCGACATCAGGCAAACCACATCGGCACGCGCAAACGCCGCTAGCACCTCTTGCGCTACCGCCTCGGGATCGGCCGCTTCAGGCAGCGTGACCAGCACCGCGCCCGCCTGCCGCAGGCTTGCCAGCTGGGCGTCATTCGCCGGATGCAGGCTGCCAATCGCCACCAGCACTTTGCTGGCTCTCAGCGGCGGTTGAGCGGGCGGCGCGTTCTTCTCAAGAGACAACGCACGCGACAGCGCCGCCGCCAGGCCCGGCGATCCCACCCACACCACCGGTTCGGCAATGCCGATCCGCCTCACGACCTCATCCAACTCGCCGTTGTCTGCGGCGTCGAATACCTGAAAACGCGTCGGCTCCAGCCCCGCCATGCGCTCCATGACGTAGCCGGTGACGATCGGGTTCTTCGGATCGCGTGCAAAGGCGGTCTGCTCCAGCGCGACGCCGTCGACGTATTGCCGGCCGCCCACCGTGGTGCGGCCGGCATCCGGGAAGGCCGGCGCGACGATGGCGAGACGGCGCCCGCTGCCCGTCAGCGCCCCGCGCGTTTCCGGCCCCAGATTGCCGCGCAGGGTGGAATCGATCGTTTTGTATATGAGGCACGCCGGTTTCACACTGGCGGCGGCATGGCGAAAACGCCGCTCCGCCTGCTCCGGCGAAACGAAGCGGGAATCTAAATCGAAGGCGACGATCTCAGCGCCCTGCAACGCGGCATCGGGCAGGCGCAGCATGACGCAGGCGCTCAGTCCGCGCGCGGCGAACGGGGCCGCGCCGTCGAGCGCGCTGGTAAGATCATCGGCGAGAATGGCAATCATCGCAGTTACCCGTAAGTGGAAAGTGATGCACACTTTGGCGGATTTGGCTGGCAATAAAAAACGATTTGCGTAGTATCGATGATTGATAAAAACTCAATCAAAAGGGGGCGCAGTGCGTCAACGAAGGTTGCCTAACCTGGCGGTATTGCGGGCTTTCGAAGCTACGGTGCGGTATGGCAGCGTGTCAAAAGCCGCCAAATCACTCAACGTCACCGACGGCGCCGTCAGCCGTGCGGTGCGCGAATTCGAGCAGACCCTGGGATTCGCGCTGTTTCAGCGCACCAGCCGCATGGTGCACCCGACGCCGCAGGCGCAAGAGCTGGCGAGCGAGATAGGCCGGGGGCTGGACAACCTGCAGTCGGCGATCGACCGCGCCTGTCGGCATCATCAGAATCGCCCGTTGGTGATCTCCTGCGAGCCGACCTTTCTGATCCGCTGGCTGATCCCGCGCCTGGCCGGTTTGCAGCAGGCGGTGGGGAAAGAGCGCGATCTGCAGCTGGTCTCCGCCGGCGGCGCCGTCGCCTTCTCGCGCGAAGGCATCGATCTGGCGATTCGCCGCAACGATTTCCCGATCGCCGACGATGTGGTCGCCCGCCCGTTCCTCAAAGAACGGGTCGGCCCGGTATGCCGCCGGGAGCATGTCGCGGCGGGGCGTGAACTGCGCGGCACCCTGCTCCACACCGAGACGCGACCGTTCGCCTGGCGCGACTGGTGCGCCCACAGCGGCTTCGAGATCCAGCCGGGCAACGAGCTGCGTTTCGAACATTTCTATCTCAGCCTGCAGGCGGCGGTCGCCGGCGCCGGTATCGGCATCGGCCCTTTGGCGCTGGTGGCGGATGACATCGTCAACGGCGCGCTGGTGGCGCCATATGGCTTTGCGCCTGACGGGACGGATTACGTGCTGATGACCCAGGCCGACGGCCAGGAGGATGCGATATTCTCAACGGTGTTGGATTGGCTGATCGCCATGGGGGAAGAAACCGAACGGGCGGTATTGGCGGGCGGAAAGAAAGCGTAACGGGGAAAAGTCTCCGCCTGCCGCGCAGGGCAAGCGGAGCGGCGTCAGGCGGCGATTACTTCTGCTCGGCCTGGCTTACGGTATCTTCGGCTTTCCAGATGCGGTATTTCACTTCCGCGTCTTTCGGCGCATACACCACGATCGGCAGGCGGCTGTTGTAGCGCTGCATCGCGGCGTCGCCCAGGTTGGCGGCGATGAATTGCTTGGTCTTGGTGTTGTCCGGGCAGCCCATCATGGTCGAGGCCGGTTCAGAGAGCTTCTCCAGCACCAGATAATCGTAGCCCCAGCCGGACAGGGTTTTGGTTTCCAGCGTGCCGCCGATCATGTGGCGGTTGCAGTCCACCTCCAGCGTCTTGCCGATCAGCAGCTCCACCTTGTAGTTCTCTTCGTGCTCTTGCTTCGGCAGGTAGATCACCTGGCGGTTCATGCCCTTCTCGGCTTTCGGGTAAGGCGCGACCTTTTCCAGCGGCTGTTTGCTGATATCCGCGTCATCGCCAGAGGTAGCCGCCATAGCGCCGGCGGAAACGGCCATCAGCAGGCCGGAAAATACAACGGATGCCTTGTTCATGTTTTATCCCTACACGTTTTGTCAAATAATCCGCCTATAAACTAATACACTACCGCCAAGCCCGCCACAGGTTTAATCTTCTTTACAATAGGCGATAAATAGTGACAATCGCCTGATATCGTCGATTAACCGAAGCAATGGCTCAGTGTTTCTTCTGGTTGGCGATATAGGCCTTCACCACCTGATAAACATAATCCTGGCATGCCAGCCCGGTTTGCGGATCGTATTTGCCCTGATTGGTGATGTTGTTGGACAACACGCGAATGCCGACGAACGGCACCTTGAATTCGGCGGCGATCTGCGCGGCGGAGGCGGTCTCCATCTCTTCGACCGAAGTTTGATAGCTGTCGTGGAAATAGCGAATGCGATCCAGCTCGCTGTTCCACACGTCGGCCGAGCCGATCACCCCTTCCACGACCTTGCCCTGTCGGTAATCGCCCTTAACGCTTTGCGCAATCGCCAGCAGGTTGGGGTCGGCGGGAAACTGGCGCAGGCTGTGCGCCTTTTTGTCCTCGCCAGCGCTGCCTTTGGAAGCCAACAGATCCATCGGCTGCCACTGCCGCGAGTCGCTGCCTGCCCCCAACGCCTTGGCCGGCGTTTTGAACGCCCCGAGATTGACCGAATATTTGCCCAGCACGATGTCATATACTTTCAGTGCCGGATCATGGCCGCCGGCGGTGCCCTGGTTGATGATCGCCACCGGGTGAAACTGCGTGGCGGCGATCGCCGTGGCCGCCGCGGCGTTGGACATGCCCTTCAGCGTCTCCGACACCACCACCGGGTAGCCGTCTACGGTGCCGTGCCAAAAGCGCCAGCCGCCGATCTGCTCCTCACGCGGGTTTTCCAATCGCTGGGCAAAACGTTCCGCCTCCACCGGCATGGCGCCCTGCACCACGATCGGCCCGGCCGCCGCAGGCTGGCCAAAGCTCAGCGGAGAAAAGGCCGCACCGGCGGCCGCCAACAGTAAGACACGCGCTTTATTCTGCATCACCACACTCTCATCCCGAAAAAAGCAAACGATTACCTTAGCCGAAGGCGGTGGCCTCGGATAGGGTTTTCTTACCGGCGGACTAAGGTTTTCTTAAGACGGAATGATTACAGTGGCGCTATTCAATCCTGCCACCGAGCCTGCGCGTGAATCCAGAATCGTCATTAAATCAATCCTCAACGGCACCGCAAATTAAGACAACCGCCCTTTACTCCCTGCCGGCATCCTTTTACCGTTGGCAGGTTTTTGGCCTGCTGATCAGCGGCCTGCTGTTCCTGTGGCTCTCCCGCAACGAACAGCTGGACTGGGCGATCAGCAACCTTTGGTACGATGCCGCCAGCGGGCATTTCCCGTGGCAAAACAATGATTGGCTGGATCTGATCAACCACCGCCTGCTGAAGCAAATAGTGATCGTCGGGGCGGTACTGGCGCTGTTTTGGGGCATCTATCGCCGCAGCGCGCGCCTGATCGTCAGCATGTTGCTTCTCGGGATCGGCCCGTTGGTGGTGGGCATTCTCAAGGCCACCAGCGCGCACTCCTGTCCGTGGGATCTGATCGAGTACGGCGGCAAGGCGATGTCCTTCCCGTTGTTCGGTGCGGTGCCGGCGCTACCGGGCCCCGGCCGCTGTTTCCCCGGCGGGCACGCCTCGAGCGGTTTCGCGGTCATGGCGTTGTTTTTCCTGTTTTATCCGCAGCGCCCGCGCCTGGCCTGGTGGTGCTGGGGCGGCGGCATTGCGCTCGGCATGTTGATGGGCTTTGGTCAAATCATGCGCGGCGCCCATTTTCTTACCCATAACCTGTGGGCGGGTTGGTGGGTTTGGTTAAGCCAGTTGGTTATTTATTGGATGATTAGCGGCTATTGGTGCCGCAAGATGAGGTAACGGTTATGGAGCAGTTAAACCATGTTCTTTTCGCCTGGATCAATGCGACCCCGGCGTCTCCCGAGTGGATGATCGATTTCGCCACCTTTTTGGCGCGCGATCTGATCATTATCGTGCCGCTGCTGATCGTCGGCCTGTGGCTGTGGGGGCCGCAAAGCCAGCTGGTTTCACAGCGCGAAGTGGTGGCGAAAACCACGATCGCGCTGCTGTTCGCCATGCTTGCCGCCTCCGCTATCGGCGCGCTGCTGCCGCATGAGCGCCCATTTGTCGCCGGCGTGGGGTATACCTTCCTGGCGCACGCGCCGGACAGCTCGTTCCCGAGCGATCACGGCACCGCCATCTTTACCTTTGCGCTGGCGTTCCTGTTCTGGCACCGGGTCTGGTCCGGTGCGCTGCTGATGATTGTCGCCGTCGGCATCGCCTGGTCACGCGTTTACCTCGGCGTACACTGGCCGCTGGATATGGTCGGCGGTTTCCTGCTCGGTCTGGTCGGCTGCCTGTTCGCCCAGCTGGTGTGGAATCTGTTCGGCGATCCCCTCGCCGACAAGCTGTCGCGCCTGTATCGTTTCCTGTTCGCCTTCGCCATTCGCCGCGGCTGGGTGAAAGAGTAACCGTACAACATGACCGGGGCGTTACCGCCCCGTGATTTCACACCACGCCGGTGGTCACGCAGAAGGCCCGCGTTTTTCCCGCTCCCAGCATCACCCCCGCCTCACCCTCTGACGCATTCGGGCGGCAGTTCGCCGGCTGAACAAAGGCCAGCAGCCGCCGGTTGCCCTGAACGGCGATGCGCCGCAGGCCATAGTTGAACTGCCCGGTGGCAAAACGCGTGACATAACGCCGGCCTTGCGGCGTCAGCATAAAGAACTCGGCCTGATCCACATAGCGCGTCAGATCGTCGGAGCACAGCAGTTCTTGCCCGATCGCATCCCCTAACAAAGCCGGCGTCGGCAGATTCTGGCGGAATACCGCGTCGGGAATGCAATCATAGTTGAGGCGACACACATAGCGCAGCGGCTGCGGCCGCTCGGCCAGGTTAGTGACCTTCATCTCTATGACGAACTGCGCGCTCTCGGCTGCCAAACGCAGCGCCGGGCCGATGCGCCAACGCCCGCCCAACCGCTCGCCTTCGCCATGCAACGTCAGCTCATCGCCCGTCAGCTGCAGCCACACGCGCTGCATCTGCAGCGGCGCGCCGTCGTGGCTCGGCCAAGCGGGACAGAACGCCGCGTCGTCAGCGCGCTTTCTCCCGAGACCACGGGCGCTGCGGCGGCCCGATTTCAATGAATAACCGTCAAACTCGGCGTCCCAAATCGCCAGGCCCTGATACGGCAAGACCGTCAGCGCGCCGCGGCAGTTCGCCAGCGTCAGCATCGGCCCGCGTTCTGCGCAGCGATGCGCGCTCACCGCGAAATCCGCATTGCGGAACAGTTCCTGCCGATGCGCCCCGAAAGCTTCAGGATCCAGTTCGATGTTGATCTTCATCTTTTTTCCCTCGACGTTTCGCCCGCGCAGGCCGCGAGCCGTTAAATGTTATTTAAATAACAAAACTACGCCTTTAAGTTATACGCATAACGGCCTGTTCGCGACGATCTCGTCGACACTTTTTAAACATCGCTAGGTTTATCGGCATCTGAATGTTATTATTTTCACATTACCCATCCGGCTTACTGTCTTAACTTCACTAAGGAATCGCGATGACTACCGAAAACATCGATTACGCCAGCTACGTTGACCACACCCTGCTGGCGATGGACGCCACCGAACTGCAGATCGCCAAACTGTGCGAAGAAGCGCAGCAGCACAACTTCTATGCGGTATGCGTCAACTCCGGCTACGTGCCGCTGGCGGCCCAGCTGCTGCAGGAAAGCACCGTGAAAGTCTGCTCGGTGATCGGCTTCCCGCTGGGCGCCGGCCTGACCGTCGCCAAAGCCTTTGAAGCCAAAGCGGCGATCGCCGCCGGCGCGCAAGAGATCGATATGGTGATCAACGTCGGCTGGCTGAAAAGCGGCCTGCTGGACGAAGTGAAAGCCGACATCGCCGCCGTGCGCGAGGTTTGCGCGGCGATCCCGTTGAAGGTAATATTGGAAACCTGCCTGCTCAGCGATGCGCAGATCGTCCAGGTTTGTGAAATGTGTCGCGAACTCGATGTCGCCTTCGTGAAAACCTCTACCGGCTTCAGCACCGGCGGCGCTCGGGAAGAGCACGTCAAACTGATGCGCGAGACCGTGGGCAGCGAAATGGGCGTGAAAGCTTCCGGCGCCGTGCGCGATCGCGCCACCGCCGAGAAGATGATCAACGCCGGCGCCACGCGTATCGGCACCAGCTCCGGCGTCGCCATCGTATCCGGCGCCCAGCCGGCGGCGGGCAGCTACTGATCGTCGGCATGCCCTGACGGGCATAGCCAATACACAACGATGCGGGACAATACGGGCGGCCAATGCGGCCCGATATTGCCCCGCATCGTTGTGTTTAACGCCGGAAACGCCGGCACGCCCTTTACCTCTACTACCTGTGGGAAGACGGATCTATGGAAACGCGGCGCGAAGAACGTATCAACCGGTTAGTTCAGGCGTTAAAACGCGCTGACAAGATCCACCTGAAAGAAGCCGCCGTGCTGCTGGGGGTCTCGGAGATGACCATTCGCCGCGATCTGAGCGCCGAACCGGCGGCGGTGGTGCTGCTCGGCGGCTACGTGGTGACCGATCCGCGCAGCAACGGCGTAACCAACTACTTCGTTTCCGATCAAAAAGCCAAGCAGGTGACGGAGAAACGGCGCATCGGCCTGCTGGCGGCCCCCTTGATCAATGAAAACGACACGGTGTTTTTCGACTGCGGCACCACCACCCCGGCGATCATCGACGCCATCGCCGACGAGCTTACCTTCACCGCCGTGTGTCACTCGCTGAACACCTTCCTGGCGCTGCAGGACAAACCGAACTGCAAGGTGATCCTGTGCGGCGGCGAGTTCAAGCCGAACAACTACATCTTTTCCAGCGTCGGCGGCCGCAACGAGCTCGATCACATCTGCCCGAACATCGCCTTTATCTCCGCCGCCGGCCTCAGCCTGCAGCACGGCGCCACCTGCTTCAACTTCGACGAGCTGGAGATGAAGCATCGCGCCATGGCGATGGCGCAGCAAAAGATCCTGGTGGCGGATCACAGCAAGTTCGGCAAAACCAAACCGGCCTGCATCGGCCCGCTGACGCAGTTCGATCGGGTGATCAGCGACCGCCAACCGGACGCCGACTTCATGGCGTTCTTCAACGACAACGCCATCGCTACCCGCTATTAATTCGCCTTCTGCGCCGTCGAAACCGACGGCGCACCGCTGCAATCCCCTTCTTTCCCCGCCCGAAAATGAACAAATAATGCGCAATCGATTCGCGCTTTTCGCTTATCCGCACGCAACATCAGGTTAATAAAATGCAACAGGTCACCCGGGTGATTATTTTCTCGCAGGCTAAACCCGCTGCCGGCTGGGTAAATTAACGACTATTTATGGCTTTTATATGATAAATCGCGCCAAAGGCCGGGATGTTTAAATAAACGGCGGTTTAAGCGGTTGCAGCAAATATCGCCAATACCTGTTAGGCATCTGTTATTTATATGATGAATGGTTACGCATTTCTATCCGCTAACCACGTAAGTAATTTCCCTTCGTTATTAACGGCGGTTTTCATTAAAAACCATTTAAAAACAAATAGATGAATTGAATTTTACTTAAAAATACAATGTGATCTACGTCACTAAAACTGCTTAATCCGGGTTTTTCGCTAGATCCAAAACCACGCATAAAATATATTGCTCGGCTTGCTGCTGAGCACAGCGCTTTATCCGGCTAATTATTGTACAAACCGCATAATCGCAGAAATTATTATGAGAGCGTTCTCAGCACAAAACCTTACACAAATGTGCAACAAATGCGCGAAAAATCGATAAAAATACCTATAACTGCACATATTGCGCATTTGAGAGCAGGATCACGGTTGTTTCTACTGTAAATCGTTATCTTGCCGCCAACAAAAATCGACAGGCAAAGACCTGTCGGCAGCGGTAACGACTTTTATCGCCCGTGACGGTGAAAAGTCTTTAGTGAATTACCCGGCGCTGTGCCTTGGTAATGCACGCAATAAACAACCAGGGGGACGCCAAAACATCCCCGCAAGCAACACCTGATTCTTACCGCAAGCGTTGCCTGAATAGGACGTTTGACGGTTTAACCTTAAGTTTTGCCTTTTAATTTTAAATTCGTGTTCACTTCGGAGATATTTATGGACACTACACAGACCGGCACAATTGCCTCTGCGGCCTCGGGCTCCAGCAGTACCTGGCGTAAAACGGATACCATGTGGATGTTGGGCCTGTACGGCACCGCCATCGGCGCAGGCGTCCTGTTCTTGCCAATCAACGCCGGCATCGGCGGTTTGATTCCTCTGGTCATCATGGCCATCATCGCGTTCCCGATGACCTTCTTTGCCCACCGCGGCCTGTGCCGTTTCGTTCTGTCCGGCAAAAATCCCGGTGAAGACATCACCGCCGTGGTAGAAGAGCACTTCGGCATCACCGCCGGTAAACTGATCACCCTGCTGTACTTCTTCGCCATCTACCCGATTCTGCTGGTTTACAGCGTGGCGATCACCAACACCGTCGACAGCTTCATCACCCACCAGTTGGGCATGACGTCGCCACCGCGCGCCATCCTGTCGCTGATCCTGATCGTCGGCCTGATGACCATCGTGCGCTTCGGTGAGCAGGCCATCGTGAAAACCATGAGCATCCTGGTCTTCCCGTTCGTCGCAGTGCTGATGCTGCTGGCGGTGTATCTGATCCCTAACTGGACCGGCGCCATCTTCGAAAACGTGTCGCTGTCCGGCAGCGGTACCGGCATGGGCCACGGCCTGATCATGACCCTGTGGCTGGCGATCCCGGTAATGGTGTTCTCCTTCAACCACTCGCCGATCATCTCCGCCTTCGCCGTCGCCAAACGCGAAGAGTACGGCGCAGACGCCGAGAAGAAATGCTCCCGCATTCTGGCCTACGCACACATCATGATGGTACTGACCGTGATGTTCTTCGTGTTCAGCTGCGTGCTGAGCCTGACGCCGGAAAACCTGGCGGAAGCCAAGGCGCAGAACATCTCGATTCTGTCTTACCTGGCTAACCACTTTAATAACCCGATGATCGAGTACATCGCGCCGGTTATCGCCTTCGTCGCCATCACCAAATCGTTCCTGGGCCACTACCTGGGCGCGCGTGAAGGCTTCAACGGCCTGGTTGCCAAGTCGATGAAGAGCCGCGGCAAAACCGTCAGCACCGCCAAGCTGAACCGCATGACCGCTATCTTCATGCTGGTGACCACCTGGATCGTCGCCACCCTGAACCCAAGCATCCTGGGCATGATCGAAACCCTGGGCGGCCCAATCATCGCCATGCTGCTGTTCCTGATGCCGATGTATGCCATCCGTAAAGTGCCTGCCATGCGCAAGTACAGCGGCCACATCAGCAACGTGTTCGTGGTTGTGATGGGTCTGATCGCCATCTCTGCTATCGTGTTCAGCCTGCTCGGCTAATCACGTCCGGCCGGCGCCGCTGCGCGCCGGCCCTCCCGCACTCCCCCATTTCCCGTATTCACCGCCTGAAACCTGAAGAAGGAGGCGAGACCATGGTCAGCGTTTTCGATATTTTCAAAATTGGCATCGGTCCATCCAGTTCCCACACCGTTGGCCCGATGAAAGCCGGCAAACAGTTCGTCGACGATCTGATCGCCCACCAGCAGTTACAGGACACCACCCGCGTGGTGGTCGACGTGTACGGTTCGCTGTCGTTGACCGGTAAAGGCCACCACACCGATATCGCCATCATCATGGGCCTGGCCGGCAACCTGCCGCACGACGTGGATATCGACAGCATTCCCGGCTTTATCCGCGACGTCGAACAGCGCGGCTGCCTGCCGCTGGCCAACGGCCATCACGAGGTGGATTTCCCGCAGCACGGCGGCATGAATTTCCACAGCGATAACCTGCCGCTGCACGAAAACGGCATGCGCATCCGCGCCTTCGCCGGTGAGCGCCTGCTGCACAGCAAAACCTATTACTCCATCGGCGGCGGTTTCATCGTCGACGAAGAGCACTTCGGCCAGTCCGCCGAGGGCGCCACGCCGGTGCCCTACCCGTTCAAATCGGCGCACGATCTGCAGCAGCATTGCAAAGACACCGGGCTGTCGCTGTCCGGCCTGGTGATGCAGAACGAGCTGGCGCTGCGCAGCAAGGCCGATATCGACGCGCACTTCGCCGACGTCTGGCAGGTGATGAGCGCCGGTATCGAGCGCGGCATCAACACCGAAGGCTTGCTGCCCGGCCCGATGAAAGTGCCGCGCCGCGCCGCCGCGCTGCGACGCATTCTGGTGACCGGCGACAAGAACAATATCGACCCGATGAACGTGGTCGATTGGATCAACATGTTCGCGCTGGCGGTCAACGAAGAGAACGCCGCCGGTGGCCGCGTGGTCACCGCGCCGACCAACGGCGCCTGCGGCATCATCCCTGCGGTGCTGGCTTACTATGACAAGTTCATCCGTCCGGTGAACGCCAATTCCTACACCCGCTACTTCCTGGCGTCCGGCGTGATTGGCGCGCTGTACAAGATGAACGCCTCGATCTCCGGCGCCGAAGTGGGCTGCCAGGGGGAAGTGGGCGTGGCCTGTTCGATGGCGGCGGCCGGGTTGACCGAGCTGCTGGGCGGCAGCCCGGCGCAGGTGTGCATCGCGGCGGAGATCGCCATGGAGCACCATTTGGGGCTGACCTGCGATCCGCTCGCCGGCCAGGTTCAGGTGCCCTGCATCGAGCGTAACGCCATTTCCGCCGTCAAGGCGGTCAACGCCGCACGCATGGCGATGCGCCGCACCAGCGAACCGCGAGTTTGTCTGGATAAGGTGATCGAAACCATGTACGAAACCGGCAAAGACATGAACGCCAAATACCGCGAAACCTCACAGGGCGGGCTGGCGATCAAGGTCGTAGCCTGCAACTGACTGCCACGGCGAGGCACTTAAGGCGCCGGCCGCTCCGATTGGGCCGGCGCTGTCTCAGTGCTGCGCCTTCCCTGCCGCAATGCCAGGCTGAATGCCGGCTCGCGCCCCCACGGCGCCGGGACGGGCGCTGTGCCGCAGCCAACCGTAAAGTTCGGCATTACGCCGGAATCCCATCTTGCGCATAACGCTCATCTTGTGATTGCTGACGGTTTTCACGCTGATGTCCAGCATCCGTGCGATTTGCGTCACTCCCATCTCCCGCGTCATGCAGCGCATGATCTCCTGTTCGCGCAGCGTCAGGCCTCGGTGCTGGCATACGCAGTTCATGCCACAACTCGGCCTGCCCGGCCATTTGCTGCGCCGCTCCAACTCGGCGTTCACCTGATACAGCGCCGATACCAGCGGCGTATCGTGGTAAATGACGCCGGCCTCCAGCGCGCAGCGGGTGCCGAAGGTGCGTTTATGCCGCACCTCCGGCGTTCGCAACGAGAAATACAGCGTTTGGCGCCCCGCAGCCTGCGCCTCAAAGAAGTGACAAAAACAGCTTTGCACGCCGGGCGGAAAATAGCAGAACACCAGATCGGCTTCGTGAACCTGCTGCGCATCCAGTAACAGCGTGCGCTTGCCGTAAGTGCTGAAGTGCAGCGCCAGGGCCTCCTGCCAACCAGCGCTGAAGTAACGGTTTTCATCAAATAGCGCGATTTTTATCATGGTGTTCATCCCTGCCCTCCCGCCGTGTCGGCTTCCCGTTTAACCGCCTTGGCACCCTTTGCCGGTGCCTGACTGTTGTCGATGCGTAATTCATAAACCATGGTGGCGTTGGGCGGCACCTTCGGCGGATAGCCGGTTTCGCCGTAGGCCAGCGCCGGCGGCACGACCATCGTCAGCGAACCGTGGTTATGCAGATGGCTTATCGCCTCCCGAAACAGCGGCGGATATTCGGACAGCGGTTGCGACAGCACCTTGCCGCTCAGTTCCATATCCTGGATCACCGTGCCGTCGGTCAGTTTCTCCTTCACCACCACATCGACCACCGCCGTTGGCGCCAACGCCCCCTCCCCGGCGTAATCCACCCGATACCAGAAGCCCATCGCCGACGGCTTAACGCCCTTTTGTTGACGGAACTGCGCCAGGTAATCTTCGTCACGCCGCCGCTGTTCGTTAACGCGTTTCTCACGCGCGGCCACGGCGGCGGCATCCGCCTGCGCCGTCAGCGCATTCAGTTCATCCGGCGGCAGCTGCAAACGCCCCGACACGCTATCGATGACGCCCGCCAACAGGCTGTCGCGATCCACCGGTACGCCCCAGCTTTGACGCTCCGCCACAACCCCCTGAATGTCGCGCCCCAGCGCACTACCCGCCGCGTAGGACAAACGCTTGCGTTCATCCTTCAACTGCTCCGGCGTCACCTCCCATTGCAGCCGCTGATGCAGCGCCAACAGCGCCTCGCGCGCCTGCTGGGTCGCCTTCTGCTCAGCGGCTCGCTTCTGCTCACTCGCTTCCAACGCGGCGCGCAGAGCGTGCAGCGCCTCCTGGTGCTCGCGCTGGCGTTGTGCAAGCGTCTGTGCCGATGCCTGCGCGGCGGACTCCAGCTCGCTGGCGCGCCGTTCGGCCTGCATCGCCGCCGCTTTGGTTTTGGCGGTTTCCTGCGTCGCCTGACGCAGCAGCGCCTCGGCGCGCTGGGCATCGGGCGAACCGCGCCAGGCGGCGCCCAGCCCGGCGATCCACTGTTGCAGCGTTGACGAGTCCGGCAACGTCGCGCCGGGTGGCGCCGCTTTCTCCGCCCGCAGCGCGGCAAGTTCCTGGCGCAACATCGTCAGTTCCATTCGCTGGCGCGCCAGCTGTTGGTCACGCGCCAATAATGCCTGGCTCAGCGTAAAAGCTTTGGCCGGTGAAGCCGGCTGTTGGGTGTCCGACGGGCGCTTCGCCGGCTCACGCTTTTTTTGCCCCGACGCGCGGTCGGCGGGCGCCGCGTTTTCGCTCTTCGGCCCGGTGCTCTGCCGTTGATACTGCTCGGCAAACTGCAGCAGCGCCGGCACGCCGTCGTCCGCCTGCGCAACGCCGGTGAACAGCAGAGCGACACAGCCGAGCAGACGCAGCCTCATTTAATCTGCTCTCCGCGATCCGCCAGCCCGGTCAACACCGCCTGATTCACCCCGGCGCACAGATAGTTGACCTTGTAGCGATACAGCGCATCCACCGTCTCCTGCGTGTCGCCGTTTACCCGGGCGCGCAGATTGGCGTACTGCGAAGCGCCGCTCATCAGGCTGTCGAAGGCCTGTTTATAGCGCTGATATTGTTTCTCGTTGATGGTGCGCAATGCGCCCAGTTGCTGCTGGCACTGCTGCAGCTGCTCGGCCTCACGCTGCTTGCGCAAAGCCTCTTCTGACGGCGCTTGCACAGCCTGATTTTGGGTGCTCGCGGCGGGTTTGCCCGATTTTTGGTTTTGGCAGGCGGCGGCGCTCAACGCCAACAGGCACAGCAGGCCCATGCGCAGGGTGCGATTGAGGGGCTTTATCATCATTGCGTTTTTTGTCCTTGTAGACGCTTATTCGTATTCCAGCGTAAAAGTGGCCACCGCGCTGAAGGTGCCGCGGCCGATGGTCTTCGTTTGGATAGCCTCCGGTTCCCCCTGCACATAGGCCTGCAGCGTGAGCGTGGTGTTGCCGGCATTCAGGCGGAATTTATCGCTGGCGCGATTGAGCGGCAGCGCCTTGCCGCTGCTGTCCTCCAACCCGATGCCGATCCCCGAGGCCAGGCTGCCGGCATCCAGCGCCAGCAGGCCGGGCAGTTTGGCGTTCTCGGTGCCGGTAAACGTAATGGCCACCGTATTGCCCAGGCTGAGATCGCACTCGGTCAGGTGCAACGCGAAGGTTTGGCTATGGGTGCGGATGTTCAGATACAGGTATTTGTCGACGATGGTGCCGAAATCCAGTTGGATATCCTCATCTCCCGGCTGAATGACGCACGGCTCGGCCACCAGCGTCCCGTGAAAGCGCATGTTTTCCGCCGCGTCCGCCGGCTGCGCCATCATGCCGGCCACCATGACCATGCCTGCCCCCAACAGCGCGCTCCGGCGCCGGTTCGTCTCTGTCGCGCGCATGACGCCACTCCCTTTGGTTAGGCTTGCGCCGGCTCGGCGCAAGCGGCGTATTAGTCGTAATAAAGGCGGAAATCGATCGCCGCACGGTAGGCGCCGGCGCTCAGCGTCGCCGGGGTGCGCACCGGCGTCACCGTATACGTCAGGGTGTTTTGCCCCGGCGTCAGCAAGATCGGTTTGTTACGCGCGCCGAGGCGCACCGGCAGGCCGCTGGCATCCGCCAACTGCAGCCCCAAGCCGGTAACGCCGGCGACCCTGACCAGGCTCGGCGCATCGTCATCCTCCGGCGCGGCAAACGCCACGGACACCGCAGGCTGGCTACCGCTCCAGGCCAGCACCCCGGTCCAGGCGTCGCGGTTGCTCGCCGGCGCCCGCAGGCAGTCTTTCAGCGTCAGCTCGAACGCCACCGGCGTGCCGCGATCGCCCGGGCGCTGAAAATGCGCCGTTCCCGTCTCTCCCAGCCACACTTCCTGACGAGCGGTGGTCATTTCCAGACTGCAGGCGCTTTCCGTCAACGCGCCGTAGACGTGGAGCGTGCCGTTCGCGCCCTCCACCTGCCAGTTGTCCACCGCCCGGGCCGGCGGCATCAGCACCAGCATCGTGCCCGCCGTCAGCGGCACCATCAGCGCGGCCAACACCGTCAGGCCGATAGTGCGTCGTTGATGACGTTCATAGGCTTTTCCCAACAGCATGGGGATCTTTCGTTGCATGATTCGTTCACTCCGCTGTGTTCACTCTGTCTTCCCTGCTGGCGCGCGGCTCGTCATTTGGCGACCGGCACGACCTGGCAGGCATTGCCGGCGCAGCGGAAGTTCAACTGCGGCCGCCCACCGTAATCGTTGATGTACGCCAGCGACGGCCCGTTGCCGAGGCTCGCGGCGGAGACGTTCAGCGGCGCGCTGGCCTTCGGCGCCACCATCAACGGTTCAAAGCCCGCCGCCCCTTTCCCGCCCTTGCCGGCGCTCGCCTCAACGATCGTCACGTAATACGGGGTCGGGTTGTTCACCACGTACTTGTCGCCCTGCCGGGTCAGCGTCAGCTGCTCCTGCCACGGTGCGGCATTCTTTTTCGGAGCGAGCGCCGCCGGGCGATAAAACATTTTGATGCGCGTCTGCAGCGCTATCTGCAGCGTGTTCGGCTTATTGCTGCGCGGCGGGATCTCGCGCAGGTTGAAGTAATACAGCGTCTCCCTGTCCTGCGGCAGCTGACGCGCCGCCGGCAGCGACTGGATCTTCACCTGGCTCGGTTTGCCCGGTTCCACCCGCTGCACCGGCGGTAGCACGGTGAAAGGGCTTTGGATCTTGTTGCCGCGATCGTCTTCGATCCATCCCTGCGCCAGATACGGCAACTGTTTGTTCTGGTTACTGATGTTGAGACTGACCGTTTTCAGGTCGCCGTCGAAAATCACGCGCGTGCGATCCAGCGCGATGGCCGCATGAGCGGGCAGGCTGACCGCGCCGATCGTCAACGCGGCGGCGAGCGGGCCCACAAGGAAAACGGTCTTTCTGGTCATAGTCAGATTCATCATGTCTTCACGGTTCCAGTCGGCCGGAAGCGGACGAGCCCGCCCCGGCGGTTTAGCGGCGGAGCGGGCTCCGCCGGGTGTATGTCAGTTGGCGTCGGCCGCCGGCTTGTCGCCGGCAAGGGGACGGCAAGGCAGCAGCAACGTGTTCATCAACATTTCGGCCGGCAGCGGCGCCGGCAGCTGGATTTCACACTGCGCCGCGCCGTTCCAGTGCACGCTCATGCGCTCGCCGGGATTGAGGCCGGACAGGTAAACGCTGCCGCCGTCATTGATGATACCGGTCTCCTGTTTGCGGGCATTCAGCACCGTGGCGCCGAACGGCGGCTCGCTGCCGTCCGCCAGCTTGACGATCGCCATCGCCTTCTCGCCGGCAATCACCTCAAACTTGCGGTAGCCGATGGCCCCCTCGGTCAACGTGGCCTGCACCACCGAACGCGTCGCCTCGACGTTGTCGCTCAGGCTGTTGAGATCGATGCTGGCCTTGTTGCGGTAGTAGCTGTTTACATCCGCCACCACCGCCTTGCCGTAACGGTTGGTCAGCACCGTACTGCCGTAGCCACGCACCGGCACACCGGCGACGCCTTCGGTATCCAGCAGCAAACGCGTACCGCCCGGCGTATTGACGCGGTGCAGCACCGCCCCTTCCGCCGCCATTGTCAGGCCGCCCTGCGCGCCGATGCCGACGGCGCTGTAGCGGCCGGCCTGGTAGCTGGCGTTGGCGTTGATCTGCGCCATGTCGCCCTGATGGCTGTAATAACCGCTGGCCGTCGCTCCGCTGCGTGCGGCGCCGGCGCTGATCTGATAGTTGTTGTGTTCATCGACCCGGTTGTAGTACCCGACCCGGTGGGCGTTCTCTTCGCGATCGAGCGTCATGTTGTAACTGAGCGTGCCCGCGCTGCCCCAGGGCAGCGACAGCGACAGATACATCCCGTCGTCGTTGCGCTCGTTGTAACGGTTGCGATAGGCCGACAGCGACACGCTGACGTTCTTGAAATCGCCGATGTCGAAGTAGCGCGACACCATCAGGTTGTAACGATCGTTCGGTGCCCGATCCCAGTAGGTTTGGTGGCTGTAGTTGAGATAGGTGCTCAGCCCCAGATCGCGGAACTGTTTGTTGAAGGTGATGGTGTACATCTCCTTGCTCTTGCCGCTGCGCCCCCCTTCGTAACGCGCATCCAGGTAGTCCCCCATGCTCATGAAGTCTTCCTGAGAGAAGCGGTAACCGGCGAAGGTGACCTGGCTGTCGTATTCATCGAAGTTCTTCGAATAGCTCAGCCGGTACGAACCGCCGGTCAGCGTGCCATCCCGCGGCAGACGCGCACGCGACTGCGTGGCATCGAACGACAGCGCCCCCAGCGCCATCAGATCGCGCCCGATCCCCAGCGACAGCGCGTTGTAATCGCCGCCGGCGATGCCCCCGCCGTACAGCGACCAGCCGTTGCTGATCCCCCAGGAGAACTCGCCGGTGCCGAACATCGGCCCGCGCAGATGGTGCCCCCACTCCGACGGCTTGCCCGTCGCCAGCTTGTAACGCACCGTACCCGGCCGCGTCAGATAAGGGATGTTGGCGGTGTTCATCTTGAACTCCTGCACGCTGCCGTCCTGCTCTTCGACGCGCACGTCCAGCTCGCCGGAAACCGCATCGTTGATGTCCTGAATGCGGAACGGCCCCGCCGCCACCTGCGTTTCATACAGCACACGCCCCTGCTGGCTGACCACCACCTTGGCGTTGGTTTTCGCCACGCCGGTCACTTCCGGCGCATAGCCGCGCAGGTTGGGCGGCAACATGCTGTCGTCGGATCGCAGACTGACGCCGGTAAAGCGCAGGCTGTCGAAAATGTCGGAGTTCAGGTAATCCTCACCCATCGTCAGCCGCGAACGCAGCGCCGGGATCGCCCGGTAGGCGTAATAGCGGCTCCAGTCGAACTGTTTGTCGGTCGGCTGAGAAGAACCGGTCTGATGGTTGAGGTTGGCCTGCCAGTCGGCGCGCAGACGCCAGGCGCCCAGGTTGGCGCCGCCGGTGCCGTTGCCGCTCAGGCTGTAACTGCTGCCGCCCTTCTGATGTTTTTGCGTTTGGGCGTTGACGTTATAGTCAAACAGCAGCCCAGGAATACCATCATCCCAGCGCGAAGGCGGGTCCCAGTTTTCCGAGCTGTATTCCAGATAGGCCTGAGGAATGTTGAGATACAGCGAAGAGCTGGCAAGATCGCCGCGGGCTTCCATCCCCGCCAGGCTGGAGGCGTCAAGGCAACGGCCGCCGTGCGTCCAGTTCAGCGTACTTAACAGTTTTTCTTTCAGCCCCAGTTGGTTGACCAACTCCGGCGAAAGACAGGCTTCGCTGCCTTTAGGATCGTTCTCGGGCGCCATAAACGTCACCGGCTGTTCCGGCAGATCGTTCTTATTGACGTGTACCACCATGGTATAAACGCCCGGCATGATGTAGCCGCTGCGCGTGAATTGGCTCAGATCGATATTTTTGCGATCGTTGATGTCCAATACGTCGGTATTGAATTGAATCACGTCGGCGGCATAGACCAACGCGATTGGATTTCCCAGAGAAAGGGCAACGCAAAGCCCCAAGGCCTGAAGACGAAATAACTTCCCTGCCGGTGAAAGCATAATAAAGTCCTTTCAATAACGAATTAACCGTCAGTACGAGAAAAAATCAAAAATAATCCAGCTTAAAACGCACTGTGGAAAAATACGCTCCCACCTTCAACGGCTGGTGATTCGGCATCAACGTCATGGAATAATTCAGCACTCGGTTCCCCGGTATTATTCCCTCCATCGGCAAAGGTTTCCCTGGAATAACCGCCGTGCCGCTGCTGTCTTTTATCTCCAATGCAACGCCGCGCGCATCGCCCTGTACGCCAAACAGAGCGCCTTCCGCATAACCATCAAACGTGACCTGAAAGAATTTCCAGTCAGGCTTGTTTTCCGGCCGTTCCAAAATGCAATTGACCAATTCGATACTGAAAGGTTTGGTCATCCCCTGGCCGTCACGAATGATCTGCCCGAGAGGAATAGTGTCCATATCGATCGTCTGATCGCGGCTGCCGGCGGCAATGGCGCAGGCGGTGTCGATAATGGCGCCGTGCATGTTGACTTTGCCCCACCCCTGCGCGGCGGAAGTTGCATGGCCGGGCGCAAACGCCAACGACGCCAAAAGAACGGCACCCGCTCGATTCCTTGGTAAAAACATCGCGACATTCCTTTGACAGGGAGATTCACCAGGCATGCGGCGAACCCCATGCCTGGTTGATTAAGCCTTCGGGCTCACTTACTGATAAGCCAGGGTGAAATCGGCTACGGCAGTGAAATCGCCCGGAACGATGGCGGCGGAAGCGCCTTCGCCCTGCAGGTAGGCGGCGAAATGCAGGGTGTTGTTGCCGGTATTCAGGGTCTGCGCGGTAGTCGCTTCACCCAGTTTGATCGGCTGGCCATTGTAAGAGATGGCTACGCCGGCGCCGCTGGCGGTGCCCGCGATACCCAACAGATCCTTGTCGGTGGACGATGCGACGCCGCTGAAGGTGGTTTTAACGGTTTTCAGCGTGGTGATATCGCACTGCTCCAGTTTGATTTCAAACGGACGCGGGTTGGATTTGCCGCCGTTTTTCAACGCCACGTTGGAAACCTGGCCCAGATCTACGGTCTGATCGATCGACTCGGGCGCAATAGAGCATGGCGCATCAATAATAGAGCCCGTGAAGGTGACCTTACCGTGTCCCTGATCGGCTGCCTGTGCAAAAGAACTTGCGCCAAATGCAATCACTGCAGCCATCATGATTTTGTTAAGTTTCATAGAACCTATATTCCTTATAAGAAAAAATGCATATTCCAATCAAGAAAAAGAGCAACAGGAAACCTGCTCGCGCTTATATGTGCGCAGCCCTGATTCTTTAGCATCTTGCTGGTTGGTTAACTGCCAAAACCCAAAGGCATCGACAATAAATACGTCGATAACGGCAAGTCTGCAGCGGCCCACCCATTAATGAATCCGTCATATAAAAATAAACGAAATCACAACAAGCAGAGGCCAATACTTTCTAATCCGTCCTTCTTGTCCGGCGATGAATATTCTGGCAAATGCCTCTCAGCAAAAAAAGGCTTTTTTTGATCAAGGCGAACATTCGCAATTTATTTCCTAATTGAAGTTAATTTACTGTTATTTTTAGCCTCATAGATCGTAAAAGATGCTTTTATAGAGCAATATCCTGTTTTTCTTGGATTCCCAAGTAATCAGATCGCAAAGTGGCGCTTTGTGAATATAATAAACCAAAATTTTAGGTTTCAGCGTGACGCCACCCCTGCCTAAGCACAGGTAAAAACGGGGCGGGCAACGCCTTTTTTTTCAATCCTGATAAATAGATAGGAATTTTCTTTGTTCGCGTTTTACCTCGTTGTTGGTAGGCAGCGAAAGTTTGTTTTTTCTTAGGAATACGGCAATCGGAATACAGAGGAAGTGCTATGGAAGCGTTATCTCCGAAACAAAAGGAAATACGGCAATTGCAGCACGATCTGCTGCAAACATTATTCGCGCAGTCGCCCCGTAAGTGCCCTATCGGCGGGTTGCCGCCACAGCAGCAATGGCTATCGACGCGGCAACTGGCCAATGCCGTCAACGTCGGTGTTTACCGGGCGCGGCGGCTATTGTTGGATCTTGTCTCCCGGAAAAAAGTGATTGTGACTGACGGCTCTATCAACAACTCATTGAGGTGGTATCCCACCGCGTTGCTGAACGGTGATAACGACGGCATCTCCAACAGCGATGCCCCTCACTCCCCTTTAACGGAATAAATATGGCCAGCCGGCCTGATTGGCAATATTTCATTGCGGAGTAACGCCGCACACTATTTATATATATTGGGATATTATCGTGAGAAAAACAGCCCTGCTATTTTTACGTTGCTGCCTGGCATTATCTTTCTTCATGCTGATTGGCAACGCCAACGCGTTTACCTGCCGCACGTCCGATGGCGGACTGATTCCACCCGGGGGCTCGACCACGCCGGTTGACGTCCGAGTACGCATCGGGCCACAGCTTTCTTATGGCAAAAATGAAATCGTCAACGTCAGCCAGGTCACCTGTAAAAACGACGTCGCGAGCTGGTATGACTATCTCAAAACCGACAGCCCGGCGCTGTCGATGAACAGTGCGATTTTTGGCGCCATCGGCAGCGGCACCACCATCAACGGCAGCGATTACAACTCCCCGGTGCCATCCGGCATCAGCGTACTCAGCCTTACCGGCCTGCAAACCCAGTCGGTCGCCATCCGGGTTTATATCGTGTTGAACCGTTTCCCAACGCCGGACATCAAGGTGAACAAGGGCGACGTCATCGGCCAAATCAACTTTATTCAGACCAACGATCAGCCGGGTTGCCCACAGTGCGGCGTTTATCGCTGGCGCCTGATTGCCGACAACGACGCTTACTTCGTCACCACCAGTTGCACCATCAACAACGGCCAGCAGATTAACGTCGACTTCGGCCAGATCCGTCAGGACTTTCTGACCCAGAGCGCCAATGATGCCCAGATAAAACAGGACAAAGCGCTCAGCTACCAATGCGACGACCAGAGCGCGACGCAGGATATTCTGATCCGCATGGTCAGCGATGCCAGCGGCTTCTCCAGCGATTTTATCAAGACCACCAATCCTAACGTTGGCGTGGCGATGATGTACAACGGCGCGGTGGTGAAGCCGAACAATGCCTTCAGAACGCGCATCGTCAACGGCCAGGGCAACGATACCGTGACCTTTGTACCGGTAAAGAACAATGTCCCTTACACCAGCATCGCCACCGGCCCGCTGTCGGGTTCGGCCACGCTGATCTTCAGCGCACCTTGAGACGGGAGCCAGAATGAACATGACGAGTAAAACGCGCTGCGCGCTGCTGTGGGCGCTGAGCCTGATTAGCGCCGCGGCTCAGGCCGCCGACCAGGGTACCAAAGTCAACATCACCGCCACCGTGGTGGCGCCTCCGCCTTGCGTGATCAACGACGGGCGCACCATCGATATCGACTTCGGCAAGGTCGGCATCAAGCGCATCGACGGCAATCGCTATATGCAACGCATCGATTACAGCATCAAATGCGAGTTTCTGGATAACAGCCGCCAGCTGAAAATGAAGATCATGGGCAGCGCGGCGGCCTTCGACGGCAGCGTGTTAACCAGCAGCGTCAATGGATTGGGCATCAAACTGTTGGCCAACGGTAAGGCCTTCGCCATCAATACGCCGCTGAACATCGACTACGCCAATCCGCCGACGCTTGATGCGGTGCCGGTGAAAAACAGCGCCGTCACCCTGGCGGAAGGCGATTTCACCAGCGGCGCCACCATGCTGGTGGACTACTTTTAATCACCGCCCCAAAAAATCGCGAAAAAAAAGCCGCAACCTCTCAGTTGCGGCTAGGTCGAGGATCGTGCGCCCGGGGCGCGCTCCTCACATCAGGGTATTCAGCCGAAGATCCCGCCGAACCACTGGCTCAGCTTCATCATCACCATATCCCAGATGCGGCTGAAGAAGTTGCCCTCTTTCACCTCTTGCATCACCACCAGCGGGTGTTGCTCGATGGTCTTGCCGTCCAGTTGGAAATCGATGGTGCCGACCACCTGGTTTTTCGCCAACGGCGCTTCCAGCGTCGGTTGGGTCAGCTTGTAGCTGGCCTTCAGGTTTTTCATCTGCCCTTTCGGAATGGTGACCGAGGCGTCTTTCGCCACGCCGAGCGGCACTTCGCTGACGTCGCCGAACCACACTTTCTGGGTGACGAACGGCTTATCGGCCTTGATCGGCGTCGCGGTTTCATAGAAGCGGAAGCCCCAGGTCAGCAGTTTTTCGCTTTCGCTAAAGCGCACGCGATCGCTCGGCGCGCCCAGCACCACCGAGATCAGGCGCATCGGGCCGTCGGTGGCCGACGCCACCAGGTTGTGGCCGGCGCCGCTGGTGTAACCGGTCTTGATGCCGTCGACGTTCAGGTTGCTGCTCCACAACAGGCGGTTGCGGTTAACCTGGCGGATCTTGTTAAAGGTGAATTCTTTCTCTTTATGCAGCGCGTATTCGTCCGGCACGTCGCGGATCAGCGCCTGGCTCAGCAGCGCCATGTCGCGCGCGGTGCTGTACTGCCCTTCCGCATCCAGGCCGTGCACCGTCAGGAAGTGGGTGTTCTGCAGCCCCAGAGATTTGGCGTAATTGTTCATCAGGCCGACGAACGAATCCTGGCTGCCCGCCACGTAATCCGCCAGCGCGATGCTGGCGTCGTTGCCGGACTGGATCACGATGCCTTTATTCAGCTCCAGCACCGGCACCTGATCGCCCGGCTTGATGAACATCAGCGAAGAACCGCGCAGCGCCGGGTTGCCGGGTGCCCAGGCATCTTTGCCGACGGTGACCATGTCTTCCGGCTTGATCTTGCCGGCCTTGATCGCCTGCCCAATCACGTAGCTGGACATGATCTTGGTCAGGCTGGCGGGATCGAGGCGGGTGTCGGCATTGCCTTCGGTCAACACCTTGCCGCTGTTGTAATCCATCAGAATGAAGGCCTTGGCGTCTACCTGCGGCGGCGCCGGCGGCTCGGCCGCATGCACGGCCGGGGCGGCCAGCAACAGGATGCCTACGCTGAAGGTCAGTTTTTTCAGGGAAGTGGATAAGTTTTTTTTCATCATGACGTCGCCAGAGTGTCCATTCAAATCATTGAAATAGCGTTAACTTTCAAACATGTTCACGTTTTAAGCCAACCAGCGAGAGTGGCCCGGTGCGCGCGTGCCGGCCGCAACCCCCTGCGGCGCCCGTAGCGGGTAACGCAGCGCACCGAAAATGCCCTTGCTGTGAGTTTATGTGATTTATCTTATTTTTGCAGGGTTTAGCGTGAATTTTCAGCATTTTTACATAACTGTACGCAGCCCCCCGCTTATCGTTCAAAAAAGCATCGTGACGCGCATTTTTGCACCCACCCACGGCTACACGGCCAAGCATCTGCACCGCTAAACATCTGTGCATCCATACGTCTAAAAAAGATTAATATATTCCATAATGGCATATAGAACCGTTATTTGTTCTTTTTAAAGCGCTTATTCTCAGCGTTATCATCCACATAACGACTTTTATACCGAATAATCCTGGAGATGAGTCATGGCGATCCCCCATTCCGTCATCGAGATGATTGGCAATACCCCGATGCTGGAACTGACCCGGTTCGATACCGGCCCGTGCCGGCTGTTCGTCAAGCTGGAGAATCAAAACCCCGGCGGTTCGATCAAAGACCGCGTGGCGCTGTCGATGATCGAACAGGCCGAGCGCGACGGCAAGCTGCAGCCGGGCGGCACCATCATCGAAGCCACCGCCGGCAATACCGGCCTGGGGCTGGCGCTGGTGGCGGCGCTGAAAGGCTATAAGCTGCTGCTGGTGGTGCCGGACAAGATGAGCCGCGAGAAGATCTTCCACCTGCGCGCGCTGGGCGTGGAAGTGCTGCTGACCCGCTCGGACGTCGGCAAGGGGCATCCGGCTTACTATCAGGATTACGCCAAACGCCTGGCCGGGGAGATCCCCGGTGCCTTTTATATCGATCAGTTCAACAACCCGGCCAATCCGGCGGCCCATACCACTACCACCGCGCCCGAACTGTGGCGGCAGATGGAGCATGACGTGGACGCTATCGTGGTTGGCGTCGGCTCCGGCGGCACGCTGGGCGGGTTGAGCCGCTATTTCGCCGAGATTTCGCCGCAGACGGAATTCGTGCTGGCCGACCCTGCCGGCTCTATCCTGGCGGACTACCTCGACAGCGGCCACATCGGCGAAGCGGGCAGCTGGCTGGTGGAAGGCATCGGCGAAGACTTCGTCCCGCCGCTCAGCGACTTTGACCAGGTCCGCAACGCTTACCGCATCGGCGACGCCGAAGCCTTCACCACCGCGCGCGATCTGCTGCGCAAGGAAGGCGTGCTGGCGGGATCGTCCACCGGCACCCTGCTGGCCGCCGCGCTGCGTTACTGCCGCGCACAGACCGAACCCAAGCGGGTGGTGACCTTCGTCTGCGACAGCGGCAACAAATACCTGTCTAAAATGTATAACGACCACTGGATGCTGGAACAGGGCCTGCTGAGCAAGCCGCAGCACGGCGATCTGCGCGATCTGATCGCCTACCGCCACGACGAAGGCGCCGCCGTCTCCGCCGCGCCGGACGACACGCTGGCGATCGTGCACGCCCGCATGCGGCTGTACGACATCTCGCAGCTGCCGGTGCTGGAAGGCGATCGGGTGGTCGGCCTGATCGATGAGTGGGATCTGCTGAACGCCGTCCAGGCCGACGCCGCCCACTTCAGCCTGCCGGCCGGCAGCGCGATGACCAAGCAAGTCCAGACGCTGCAAAAGGAAGCCGGCTACGACGAATTGCAGGCCACCTTCAACCATGGCCACGTCGCGGTGGTGCTCGACGGCGAGCGCTTCCTCGGCCTGATTACCCGCACAGACGTGCTAAACGCCTGGCGCCAAAAATTACGTTAATAAGGATCCATTATGGCCAAGTTTGATACGTTGACCGTTCACGCCGGTTACACCCCGGACGCCACCGGCGCCGTGATGCCGGCAATTTACGCCACCTCCACCTACGCCCAACCGGCGCCGGGCGAGCATACCGGCTACGAATACTCCCGCAGCGCCAACCCGACGCGCACCGCGCTGGAAAGCGCCATCGCCGAACTGGAGGGCGGCAGCCGCGGCTACGCCTTCGCCTCCGGCCTGGCGGCCTGCTCCACGGTGCTGGAGCTGCTCGATAAGGACAGCCACCTGATCGCAGTAGACGATCTGTACGGCGGCACCTATCGCCTGCTGGAAAAAGTGCGCAACCGCACCGCCGGCCTGCGCGTCACCTACGTGTCGCCGGCGGATCTCGCCGGGCTGGAGCAGGCGATCGAGCCGGACACCAAAATGATCTGGGTAGAGACCCCGACCAACCCGCTGCTGAAGCTGGCGGATCTGAGCGCCATTGCCGCGATCGCCAAAAAGCATGGGCTCATCAGCGTGGCGGACAATACCTTCGCCTCGCCGTATCTGCAGCGCCCGCTGGATCTGGGCTTTGACGTGGTGGTGCACTCCGCCACCAAATACCTCAACGGCCACTCCGACGTGGTGGCCGGCGTCGCGGCGGTGGGGGATAACCCGGCGCTGGCGGAACAGCTCGGTTTCCTGCAAAACGCGGTCGGCGGCATTCTCGATCCGTTCAGCAGCTTCCTGACGCTGCGCGGCATCCGCACCCTGGCACTGCGCATGCAGCGCCACAGCGACAGCGCGCTGCGCATCGCCCAGTGGCTGGAGAGCCAGCCACAGGTGGGAAACGTCTACTATCCCGGCCTGCCTAGCCATCCGCAGCACGCGCTGGCGGCGCGCCAGATGACGCGCTTCGGCGGCATGATCTCGGTGCGGCTGAAAGGCGACGATGCCTATGCGCGCCGGGTCATCAAGCGCTCGCGCCTGTTCACCCTGGCGGAAAGCCTGGGCGGCGTGGAAAGCCTGATCAGCCAGCCGTTCAGCATGACGCACGCCTCCATTCCGCTGGAACAGCGCCTGGCAACCGGCATCACGCCGCAGCTGGTGCGCCTGTCGGTGGGGATTGAGGATGTGGAAGATCTGATCGCCGATCTGCAGCAGGCGCTGGCGGAATAATCGCCCGTATCAAGCGCCATCAGCCCGGCCGGCGCGCCGGGCTTTTTTGTGCCTGCTATTCAGACGCCGATGACGTCCCGATAAAAGCGCTGCGCCACATCGGGGTGGGAACGGATGCGGCCTTTCAGGTAGTTATACCCCACGTCGCGCAGCAGCGGGTTGAGCGGATCGCTGGCCGGGCCGCGCGCCTGCGCCGCCAGCGGCGGCGGCAGTTGATACAACGGCACCACCGCGTCCAAGCGCGCGCCGAGGAAAAAAGCGATCGACAGCCTGTCGCGCCCCGCCGGCGGCGTTTCCACCCGGTGCACCGTGGCGCGCAGATAGCCATTGGTCGCCAGTTCCAGCAGCTCGCCGATGTTCACCACGAAGGTGTCTTCACGCGGCTGGGCATCGAGCCACTGCCCTTCGCTCACCTCTACCTGCAGCCCTTTTTGCTCGTCCTGTAGCAGGAAGCTGAGAAACCCGGAGTCCTTGTGCGCGCCGACGCCCTGTGCGCTGGCGGTCGCGTCCCGCCCCGGATAGCGAATCAGTTTGATGTGCTCGTTGGGCTTATCGCCATACAAGCGATCGAAAGCCTGCTCCGGCAACGACAGCGCCAAAGCGAAAGCACGCAGCAGCCGCAGCGACATGGCGGTCATCGCCTGCTGCCACTGCAGCAGCAGCGGTTTCAGCGTCGGCAGCGCCGCCGGCCACTGGTTTGGCCCCTGCAGACGCGCCCAGCGCGGGGTGTCGTCAGATAGCGTCAGCGCCGGGCGTTCGGCACCGATATCGAACTGCTCGCGCCAATCCGGCTGGCCGCGCGTGAGCTCCGCCGCCGCCCGGTTGTAACCGCGAAAGTGCGGCGAATGCACCATCTGCACCGCCAACTTGTCGGCTTCCGGCAGCGCGAAAAATTGCCGCGCGCCCTGCTGCAGCCGCGCATTCAGCGCGCCGTCCACGCCGTGCCCGCGCAGATAGAAAAAACCGACGTCGCGAGCCGCCGCGCGCAGATCGTCAAGAAAGGCGCGCCGCTGACGCGCATCGCCGTCAAGCAGCGAAAGATCCAGCAGCGGCAGCGTCTTCAGCGTCGTCAGATGCGTCATCATGCGGTTCCTCTTCTTCCCCAATCACGATCGGGCTGCCATACAGGCGAATAATCAACATTGTCACGCCCTACCGGGTAGCTGCATTTGCTCCATAGTTATCACCGCGCTCGCCGGGGCGGCCAATATTGTTGCGTTCTAAGTTATGCAAACGTTCAACAAACTGTCGCAAAACCGTCATCAATGTTTCTTATGCTCTGCGCAATTTCGCCGACGCCGCTGGCTGGCGACGGGCGCTATCCGCTATCCTGTAAACGACCTCATACCCTGCCTGCCGGAGAAATACTGATGGATTTAGCCTTATTCGACCTGGATGAAACCCTGATTGACGATGACAGCGCCAGCCTGTGGATCCGCTGGCTGGTCGGCCAGGGCTTCGCGCCGACGGAGCTGGAGCTGCAGGAGCAGCAGCTGATGCAGCTTTATTATCAGGGCAAGCTGTCGATGGAGGACTACATGCAGGCCACGCTGGCGCCGCTGGCCGGCCTGAGCGTGCAAACCGTGGCCGGCTGGGTACAGCGTTACATCCGGCGCGATATCCTGCCGCGCGTCTATCCCGCCGCCCGTGAACGCCTGCAGTGGCACCGCGAGCGCGGCGACTGCATTCTGGTGATTTCCGCCACCGGCGAGCATCTGGTGGCGCCGATCGCCGAACAGCTCGGCGCCGATGATGCGCTGGCGATCGGCGTGGAAATCAGCGACGGCCGCTTCACCGGCAACACCTACGGCACCATGACCTATCAACAGGGCAAGGTGATCCGCCTGCAACGCTGGCTGGCGCAGCATCCGCACCTGCAATTCGAACACAGCCACGGCTACAGCGACTCCCTCAACGATAAAGCGATGCTGCAATTCGTCGACAGCGCCACGGTGATCAACCCCGACAGCGAACTGAGCGCGCTGGCGGCGGAGCACGGCTGGGAAGTGTGCCGCTGGGAACGCTGAGCGGCAGGCAAAAAGTGCCCTGCGGTGTGACAAATAGCGTTTTGTGGCGTAGGTATAGAGGGTCCTTAATCCACTAACGGAGTTGCGCAATGCTGACCATTTGGGGCCGTGAGAATTCGAACAACGTCAGGAAGGTGCTGTGGTGCGCCGCCGAACTGGGGCTGAGCTACACCCACATCAACGCCGGCGGCGCGTTCGGCAAGGTGAACGAAGAGAGTTACCGCGCGCTGAACCCGAACGGCCTGGTGCCGCTGCTGCAGGACGATGACTTCGTGCTGTGGGAATCCAACACCATCGTGCGCTATCTGGCGGCGAAATTCGGCGACGCGACGTTCTATCCGCAAGATCTGCAGGCGCGCGCCGCCGCCGAGAAGTGGATGGACTGGACCACCTCAACCATCGTCCCGGCCTTCACCATCGTCTTTTGGGGCCTGATCCGCACCGCGCCGGAATTGCGCGACATGGCGAAAATCGAAGCGGCGATCGCCACGCTGGAAAAGCACTTCGACGTCATCGAACAGACGCTGGCGCGCCAGCCTTACCTCTCCGGCGAGGCATTCGGCTTCGGCGATATCCCGCTCGGCAGCTTCGCCTACGCCTGGTTCGAAATGCCGATCGCCCGCCGCCCGCGGCCGAACATGGAGCGCTGGTATCAGCAGCTGCGCGCCCGCCCGGCCTATCAGCGCGGCGTGATGAGCGAACTCACCTGATCGCTGCGGGGCGTTACGACGCCCCGACCTTCAGCAGCTTGCCGTCCCGCTCGTCCGTCAGCAGATACAGATAGCCATCCGGCCCGCTGCGCACCTCGCGAATGCGATCGCCGCGATCGCCCAGCAGCCGCTCTTCCGCCACCACCTTGTCGCCTTCCAGCGTCAGGCGAATCAGTTCCTTTTGCGCCAGCGCGCCGATGAACAGCGAGTGCCGCCAGGCGGGGAAGCGCTGCCCGTCATAAAACGCCATGCCGCTGAGGCCGGGCGATACCCGCCAATAGTGCAGCGGCTGTTCGGTGCCGGGCACCCGTTCCCCTTTGGCCTCCGGGATCGGCTGGCCGGAATAGTTGATGCCGTAGGTGGCCAGCGGCCAGCCGTAGTTTTTACCCGGCAGCGGGAGGTTGAGCTCATCGCCGCCGCGCGGGCCGTGCTCGTGTTCCCAGATCGCGCCGCTCCACGGGTTCAGCGCCAGCCCTTGCGGATTGCGGTGTCCATAAGACCAAACCTCCGGCCGTTTGCCGGCCTGGCCGACCCAGGGGTTGTCCGGCGGCACCGCGCCTTCGGCGGTCAGCCGCACCAGCTTGCCCTGCAGCTTGTCGGTCTCCTGCGCCGTCGGCCGCTGGTTGTTTTCGCCCAGCGCGATAAACAGGTAGCCCTGCCTGTCGAACGCCAGCTTGCCGCCGAAGTGATTGCCGACCGACAGCTTGGGCAGTTGGCGGAAGATCACCTTGAAGTTTTCCAGCCGCCTTCCGTCTTCGCTCAAACGGCCGTAGCCGACCGCCGTGCCGGCTTTGCCGCCCTCGCCCGGTTCGGCGAAGCTGAGGTACACCCGGCGGCTGGCGGCGAAGTCGGGGGCCGGCAACACCTCCAGCAGGCCGCCCTGTCCCTCGGCGTAAACCTGCGGCACGCCGGCGATCGGCGGCGACAGGCCTTTGCCCTGCTGCCACAGCCGCAGCCGGCCGGGCCGTTCAGTAATAAGCAGGCCTTGTTTCGCCGGCAAGAAGGCCAGCGACCACGGGTGTTCCAGGCCGTCCTGCAGTTGGCTGACCGTCGGCGCGGCGTGCAGCAGGCCGCTGCACAGCAGCAAACCGGCCAGCAAAGTCAATCGGGGCATGGCGTCCTCCTGAGGGTAAAATGACCCGTTTAGTGTAGCCCACTCAGCAGAAGCGGTCGTTTACATTACATTTCAACAGGTTGCCTTTTGGCCGCAGTGTGCTTAAGTTAACCCATCACCCAGGAGGAAAAATGGACATTACCGTTACCGACGCGATTGACGAACACACCCTCGATGCGATCAGGCAAGGCCTGCGCGCTTACAACCTGCCGCATATCGACGCCCGTCATCGCAAGCCGCTCAGCGTCTATGCGCGCGACGAGGCCGGCACGGTGATCGGCGGGCTGACCGCCGAAACCTGGGGCAACTGGCTAAGCGTCGAATGGCTGTGGGTGGCGGATTCCCAACGCGGCAGCGGCCTCGGCGGCCGGTTGATGCGCGCCGCCGAACGCGAGGCGCAGGCGCGCGGCTGCCGCTACGCTCGCCTGGATACCTTCAGCTTCCAGGCGCGGCCGTTCTACGAAAAGCTCGGCTATCAGCTGCAAATGACGCTGAAAGAGTATCCGGTGGAACATGAGTGTTATTTTCTTACCAAAACCCTGACTGATTAATGGATGGACGGATGGACAGCAAAAGCATGGTGGTGAACTGTGTGGCGTACAAAGCCGGCCAACGGCTGGGCGAAGTGACTATCGACGATATCAGCGAGGTGGTCAAACAGCCGGATACCTTCATCTGGCTGGGGCTGCGGCAGCCGGAGCCGGCGTTTATGCGCAAGGTGCAGGAAGAGTTCGGCCTGCACGATCTGGCGATCGAAGACGCGCTGTGCGCGCACCAGCGGCCGAAGCTGGAAACCTACGGCGACTCGCTGTTCATCGTGGTGAAAACCGCGCAGTGGGGCGAGAACGACGAAATCGAATACGGCGAAACCCATTTCTTCGTCGGCAAAAACTTTCTGGTGACGGTGCGCCACGGCGCCTCGCCCAGCTACGCGCCGATCCGCGCCAAGGCGGAAGAGAACCGCAAGCAGATGTGCCGCGGGCCGGGCTTCGCCCTCTATTCGGTGCTGGACTTCGTGGTGGACAACTACCGCAGCGTGGTGACGCGCTTCGAGAGCACCATCGAGAATATCGAAGCCAACATGTTTCAGTCGGAGTTCGATCAGGCGGCGATCGAGAACGTCTATACCCTGCGCCGCCACCTGTTGGCGCTGCGCAACGCCGCGTTGCCGATGGATGAAATCTGCAACCAGCTGATCCGCCTGCACGAAGAGGTGATCCCGAAAGAGCTGCGCGCCTATGTGCGTGATGTGCAGGATCACGCGCATCAGGTGGTCAGCAATATCGACGACATGCGCGAAATGCTGACCAACGCCATGCATGTCAACCTGGCGCTGGTAACGGTCAAACAGAACGAAGTGGTGAAACGGCTGGCGGGCTGGGGGGCGATTTTGGCCATCCCGACGGTGATCTTCAGCCTGTACGGCATGAACTTCGCCGACATGCCGGAGCTGAAGTTCCCGTGGGCCTATCACGCCACGTTGGGGGTGACCGCCGTCGGCTGCATTTTCCTGTATCAGAAGCTGAAGAAATCGGGCTGGCTGTAAGCGCCAAAACGGCGGGTTTTCCCGCCGGAGAAACGATCTGCGGAGCGGCCCGCCCCGCCGCTTCAATACAGCATCGGCCGCCGATCGCGATGCACGTGATTGTGGCGGCCGATGTGCTTGTTATCGGCCGAGCCGATATCCATCGATGCCAGCACCATGCCTTCGCCTGCCAGGCTCTGCGTCAATGGATAGCCGTCGGCGTCGACGATCATCGAGCCGCCGATCCACGCAACGCCGCGCTCCATTTCGCAACGGTCGCACACCGCGATGAACAGCCGATTGACGGCGGCGTTGGCCTGCGCCTTCACCATCTCCGCCGGCCGTTCGCCCTGTGGGCGCGGCGCCAGCGGCCAGTTGACCGGCGCGCACAGCAGCTGAGCGCCGGCCAGCGCCGGCAGCCGCACCCACTCAGGGAATTCGAGATCGTAACAGATCATCACCGCCAACCGGCCAAAGCGGGTCTCGACGACCGGCGGCGGCCGATCGCCGGCGGTAAAGATGGTGCTCTCTTCATGCCACAGGTGCGCTTTGCGATAAATCGCCCTCACCCCCTGCGCATCGATCAATGCCGCGCTGTTGGCCACCTCGCCATCGGGCAGGCGCTCGCAGAAACCGGCGACGATCGCCACATCCAACTCGCGCGCCAGGGCTCCCCACAGGCTGAGGCTCGGCCCGTCTTCAGCCTCGGCCAACGCCCGCGCCTCCGCCTTATCGCGCAGCACGTAGCCGCTGTTCACCAACTCCGGCAGCACGATAACGTTGGCACCGTGCTGCGCCGCCCGGCGGATAGCCTGGGCGGACAGCGCCCGATTATGTTCCGCTTCCCCGACCCGCAACGCTAACTGGCAGCATGCGACGCTGATTTTTTCCTTCACTCCCAATCTCCTTACGACCGCCGTTAAACCCATTCGGGAGCCGTGCGCCCCGCCCTCCAGTAAAGCAGCAAAGGCGCCGCGATAAAAGCTCAGTGCGTTTCAGCGCTCGGTTTGGGTCTGCAGCTGCGCTGCCGGGCGGCTCAACAGGCTGCCCAGCACGAAGGCGACGCCGCCGCCCAGCAGGCCGCCGTAGATTGGGCTGTTGGCGTCGATGCCGTGCCAGGCCATCAACCCCACCACGCACAGGCTGCCGGTCAACATGCTGGCAATGGCGCCGGCGCTGGTGGCGCGCGGCCAGAAGATCGCCCCCACCAGCGGGATCAGCATGCCGCCTACTAGCAGGTTATAGGCCAGCGTCAGCGCCGCCAGCACGTCGCGTACCACAAACGCCAGCCCCAGCATGACCGCGCCCATGAGGAGCGTGGTGAAGCGCCCGGCAGCCAACCCGCCGGAAGGTTTGCGGCGGATGGCCGGCAATACGTCCTCCAGCGCGATGGTGGAAGAGGCCAGCAGGCAGGCGCTGGCGGTGGACATCAGCGCTGCCAACGCCGCGGCGGCCACCAGCCCGCTGACACCGACCGGCAACACCGCCTGCGCGATGGCGGCGAAGGCGCCGTCGGTGTTGCTGAGTGACGGCAGCACGATCTTGCCGGCCATGCCGATCAGCGCGCCGGTCACGCCGTACAGCACGCAATAGACGCCCGCCCCGAGCCCGGCGAAGCGCGCCACGTTGGCGCTGCGGGCGGTAAACACCCGCTGCCAGATGTCCTGGCCGATCAGAATGCCGAAGAAGTAGATCAGGAAGAACACCAGAATGGTGTCCAACCCGATCGACGACAGCTGGTAGTAACCGGCGGGCAGCAGGCTGGTGAAGGCTTCCCAGCCGCCGGCCTTGACGATGCTCATCGGCATCAGCACCAGCATCATGCCGACGGTCATGATGATGAACTGAATAATGTCGGTCAGCGTCAGCGACCACATGCCCCCCAGCGTCGAATACAGCACCACCAGCCCGCCGCCGAGCAGGATAGACGCGCTGAACGACAGGCCGAACATCACCTGCATCACGCTGCCGATGGCGATGATCGAAGTCACCGCCACCATCAGATCATACGCCAGCATGATCGCGCCGCTGGTAACCCGCGCCGCCGGATGATAGCGCCGCGACAACACCTGGCTGACGGTATACAGCTTCAGCTTGAGCAGCGGCTTGGCCAGCACCAGGCTCAACACCACGATGCCCAGCCCCAGCGCGCCGCACAGCCAGACGCCGGAGATGCCGTAGGTGTAGCCGAGCTTGACGCTGCCGATGGTCGACGCGCCGCCGAGCACCACCGCCGACAGCGTGCCCAGATACAGCCCCGGCCCCAGGTTGCGCCCGGCGACCAGATACGCCTCTTTGGAATTGGCGCGGCGAATGCCCATCCACCCCACCGCGCCTATCACCAGAAAGTAAAACACCACGACCAGCAGATCGAGATTCATGGGTACCTCCACTCCGTTGTTATTGTTATCAGGGGCCCCGACGCAACCGCTCCGCCGGTAGGGTCAGTGCGCCGCCTCAGCGGGCCGGCAGCACGCACAACATTTCAAACAGCAGGTTGGCCGCCAGCAGCGCCGTGTTGCCGGAGCGATCGTAAGGCGGCGACACTTCCACCACATCGCCGCCCACCAGGTTCAGCCCGCGGCAGCCGCGCACGATCTCCAGCCCCTGCCAAACCGACAGCCCGCCGACTTCCGGCGTGCCGGTGCCCGGCGCGAAGGCCGGATCCAGCCCGTCGATATCGAAGCTCAGGTAAACCGGCGCATCACCCATCTGTTCGCGGATCTCCGCCATCAGCGGCGTCAGCGATCGGTGCCAGCAGGCCTCGGCCGGCACCACGCGAAAGCCCTGACGGCGCGACCAGTCGAAGTCGTCCGCCGCATAGCCGCTGCCGCGCAGGCCGATCTGCACCACTTTTTCCGGCGCCAGCAACCCTTCCTCGAACGCGCGGCGGAAGGTGGTGCCGTGCGCCAGCTGTTCACCGAACATCTCCTCGTTGGTGTCGGAATGCGCATCGACGTGGATCAGCCCGACCGGGCCATGCCGACGGGCGACGGCGCGCAGCACCGGCAGCGTCAGCGTGTGGTCGCCGCCGAGCGTCAACGGCATGCAGCCGTGCGCCAGGATCTCGTGGTAAGCCGCCTCGATGCGCTGCACGCTGTCCGCCAGGCTGTAAGGGTTGATGGCGACATCCCCCAGATCGGCCACCTGCAGCCGTTCGAACGGGGCGGAGCCGGTGCCCATGTTGTAAGGGCGGATCATCACCGACTCCTGGCGGATCTGGCGCGGGCCATAGCGGGTGCCGCTGCGGTTGGAGGTGCCGATATCCAGCGGAATGCCGACAAAGGCGGCGTCCAGACCGCACGCCTGTTCGGCGGCGGGCAGGCGCATCATGGTGGGGATACCGGCAAAGCGCGGCATATCGTTACCGCTTTGGGGTTGGTTCAGCATGGCGTTTCCTTGTCTTGATCTGCGATGAATTGAAACATTTGAGCAACATTCGCAGACTACCCCGCTGGCCCCCCCGGCTACCATTCCCGCTTTTGCATGTAAACATCGAAAAACGCGATGTAACTAACCTATTGAAGTATTGATTTTTATTTCAACTTCATGCCATAAGGAAGGCCATATCTTCAGCGCCGCACCTATTTTCTCGATGTTAAAAATGGGTTAACCGGCCGACGTTCTGCGGAGGGGACGATGCTCACCAACCTAAGCGATATCGATCTGAAACTGCTGCGGGTATTCGTCGCGGTGGCGGAAGCTCAAGGCGTCAGCGCCGCGCAGGAAGCGCTGCTGATGAACCAGTCCACCATCAGCACTCACCTGGCCTCGCTGGAAACCCGGCTGGGTTTTCGCCTGTGCCAGCGCGGACGCTCCGGCTTCCGGCTGACGCCCAAGGGCGAACGCATGCTGATCGCCTGCCGCTCGCTGTTCAACGCCGCCCGCGACTTCACCCGGGTCAGCCAGTCGCTGAACGGCCTGCTGACCGGCGATCTGCAGATCGGTCTGGTGGATAATCTGGTTTCGCTGCCGGGCAATCCGTTCAGCCAAGCCATCAAACACTTCCAGCGCCGCCACCAGGACGTGCAATTGCAGTGCCGCATCTGTTCGCCGAACGAGATTGAGCAAGGGCTGCTGCACCGGCAGCTCGATCTGGGCATCGGCTACTTTGGCCAGCAGCTGGAGGCGTTGCGTTATCAGCCGTGGCTGGAGGAGACGCAGGCTATCTACTGCAGCGCGGATCACCCGCTGTTCGCGGTGGAAGAACCGGAGCGCGAGCAGATTGAAAACGCGCGCTGGGTCAAGCGCGGCTACCTGCTGGCGCAGCAGCTGTGCCCGATCGCGCCGCCTCACCTGGCGGCGGTGGCCCACCATATGGAAAGCGTCGCCCATTTGGTGCTGAGCGGCACCTGTCTCGGCTATCTGCCCACCCACTACGCGGCACGCTGGGTGGAACAGGGGCTGCTGCGGCAGCTGGGCGGCGCGGCGCTCTCTTACCGCGCCACGCTCAGCCTGGTCAGCCGCCCTGTCCAGCCCGACGAGGCGTTGAACGCGCTGCTGGAGGATTTGGCGCGCGCCGCACGCCAATCGCCTCATCGCTGAGAGGCCAGCGCCCGATTCATGGCAAACAGCGTGCCAGTTAAAGACAGGATGAGGAGCCCGATAATGGCCCAGGCAAAAGAGGCCGCCCCGCCCCTGTCGAGTAGCATGCCGCCGATCGCGCCACCGGCGGCCACGGCGGTATTCCAGCCCGTGGTATACATGGACTGTGCCACGTCGGCCGCACGGCCGGAAAGGCGTGACAATGCCGTCTGCGTGAGGGTGGCAAAACCGCCGAAAGCCGCGCCCCACAATGCGACCGCGAGATACACCATCGGGGCTATCCGCCCCCCACTTCCCAGCAGCACGGCGGCGAGGGCAAAGATGACGATGCTCATCACCGTAAGAGATTGGACTCGTCGATCGACCAGCATCCCGGCGACGCCCAATCCTGCAATCGCGCCCAGCCCGAAGATAAACAGCACGATATCGACCCGCTCGGATAACCCCGACGGCGTGAGGAAAGGCTCCAGGTAGATATACAGAATGTTGTGGGCAACGATGAAGGTGAACACCACGAACAGCACGGCGCGGATCCCGCATTGCAAGAATACGCCGCTCAGAGACGGGCGATGCGCCTTAGCCTGGCCGGGGAAATCCGGCACGATGGCGATGATCCACACCACGAGCATCACCGCCATCAACGTCATCAGGCCAAAGGCGCCTTGCCAGCCGATGGCTCGGCCAAGCAACGTGCCGAGCGGTACGCCAAGCACCAGCGCCAGGGTGGCGCCGGCGCCGGAGATCGCAATAGCGCGGCCGCCAAGATGGGCCGGTGACATGCGCACGGCGTAACCGGCCAGCAAGGACCAAACGATGCCGCCGAAAACGCCGGCGAAGAAACGCGTCGCCAATGAGACGTGGTAATCATGCGACAGCGCCGTGACGAGGTTAACGATGGCAAAGCCGCCGATCGCACTCAAGAGCAAGGGGCGGCGCCGCATGCCTTGCGTCAATGCGGTGAGCGGAATAGCGGCGACCAACGCCCCCACCGCATAGGCGGTGATGAACTGCCCCGCCAGACTTTCAGATACGTTCAAATCGCCCGCGATCGAAGAAAGCACGCCCGCCGGCATGATCTCGGTCAGCAGCGTGATAAAAGCGGCCATCGCCAATGCCAGCAGGCCCCCCAGCGGCAACCGCTCGCTGCTCCCGGCAGGCGCAGATATCGTCGTTTGATTCATCAATCACTCCCCATTCAAAGATGTTTCCGCTCATTGCGGATGACGGTTGCATCATGCTGCCCACTCGCCGATAAAAGAAAAACAGGCTAAAGTGAATAACACTCATGACAAAAAAGTCATCAATAGAATGGAAGCCTATGGAAAGTCTGGGTTCTCTCGACGTTTTCGTGCGGGTCAGTGAAAGCCGCAGTTTCACGGGGGCCGGGCAACAGCTGGGGATCTCCGCGTCGGCGGTCAGCAAAACCATCGCCCGGCTGGAGGAACGGCTCAGCGTGCGGCTGTTTCACCGCTCCACCCGCACGGTCAACCTAACGCCGGAAGGGGCCTTGTTCCTGGAAAGGTGCCGACGCATTTTGAGCGAGGTGAAAGAGGCGGAAGCCGAACTGTTGCAAACGCGGGGAACGCCCCAAGGCAAGCTGCGCATCAGTCTGCCGTCGCTGGGCACGCTTTTCATGCCAAAACTGGGGGACTTCAAACGCCGCTATCCTGAGATCGAGCTGGATATTGATTATTCGGATCGGCTGGTTGACGTGATTGAGGAAGGTTTCGATGCCGTTATCCGCAGCGGAACCCCGAGCGACTCACGGCTGGTTGCCCGCCGGCTGGGTACCTGCCGCAAGGTTTTCGTTGGCGCGCCGGGTTATTTCAGCAAAGCGGGTATGCCGAGCAAGCCCGAGGATCTGACAAGCCATGCCCGTTTGCATTATCGCTTTCCCAGCACCGGCAAACTGGATGTCTGGCCGCTGGGAGACAAGACGGAGATGATCCCCGAACGGCCGGCCAGCATGGTGACAAATACTCTCGATCCGCAGGTGTGCTTCGCGGAGCAAGGGCTCGGCATCGCTTATTTGCCGGAAATCGCCGTGCGCAGACAGCTGGAACAGGGCAGCCTGGTGACGGTCCTGGATGAATACGACCGCGAGAACATGGTTTTTCATGTCCTCTGGCCGTCGGGCCGCCACCTGTCAGTCAAAATCAGGCTGTTCGTCGACTTTGTGACGAGCCACCTTTTCCCGCTTTAAACGGCGTAGGCTGCCTTAACTGACCGGCATGCGCGCCGGATCGGGATACTGGTACTCAAAACCCAGCTCGTTGCAGATGCGGTTGCCGTCCACCAGCCGCTCATCCTGCTCCGCTTCGTCGGCGAACTGCGGCGGCTCCAGGTGCAGCTGCTCGGCCAGCGCCGGGTAAAATTCGCGTTTGGCCGGATGATGCGGCGCGCACAGATTGTATACGTGGCCGCCCTTCGGCAGCTTCAGCAGCAGTTGGATGGCGGCGATGACGTCGTCCTGATGCACCAGATTCACCCCCTGCGACCCGCCCTTCACGTCGAGTTTGCCCGCCAGGAAGCGGCCGGGGTGGCGATCGGCGCCCACCAGCCCCGCCAGCCGCAGAATGTCCACTGAGGTATTCGGCAATTCATGCAGCCAGCGCTCCAGCTCGGCCAGCACCCGACCCGACGGCGAGACCGGCCGCAGCGGCGACTCTTCGCGCAGCGTGCCGGCGGTTTCGCCGTACACCGAGGTGGAACTGGTGAAGATCACGCGCGGCACGCCGAAGGCCATCGCGCTGTCCACCAGCATGCGCACCGCATTGAAATAGTTCTCGCTGCCTTCGACGGTGCGGCGCGCGGGCAGCGTCACCACCAGCGCATCCACGCGCAGCAGCGATTCCAGATCGTCCGGATCGCACACCAGCTCCGGCGTCAGCTCCAGTTGATAGCATTCAATGCCGCTCATGCGCGCGGCCTCGACGCCGTCCGGCGTGGTTTTGCTGCCGACCACGTCATACCCGCGCCCCATCAGCGACAGCGCCAACGGCATGCCCAGCCAACCCAAACCAATAATGGCTACCTTTTTCATCCTCTTCCTCTCCTGAAGATCGCAGCGCCCTACCCCTAAGGCTACGCCACTGTGCACGGCGATACAATCTGCCCGGCTTAAGGTTAGGTAAAGCCGTGTGTGGCTAATAACCTAACCTGTTTCAATAAATTAAATTTATGACGTTAAAAAAGGGTTGCGCGGTGGACAGCGGATAGTTTAGCTTAATTGGCATACGGTTTTTACCGGCTTTTGATTAGAGAAAAACACCATGACACGCGTTCAGTTCAACCACCATCATCACCATCACCCTGACTAGTCTTTCAGGCGATGTGTGCTGGAAGACGGTTTGTTAATCTTCCAGTGGCGCGCAGAACGCAAGAGAGAGCCCTCGGAAGATTTCTTCCGAGGGTTTTTTTTTGGCTTCGGACAGACAGAAAGAATATTTTTACAACAAATTCATAAAATTACAGATTAAACAGAGGTTACCATGCTGGACAAGACACGTTTACGGATCGCAATGCAGAAGTCGGGCCGCCTGAGCGAGGAATCCCAGGAACTGCTGGCGCGCTGCGGCATCAAGATCAACCTGCAGCAGCAGCGTCTGATCGCCTTCGCGGAAAACATGCCGATCGATATCCTGCGCGTGCGCGACGACGACATTCCGGGCCTGGTGATGGACGGCGTGGTCGATCTGGGCATCATCGGCGAAAACGTGCTGGAAGAAGAGTTGCTCAGCCGCCGCGCTCAGGGCGAAGACCCGCGTTACTTCACCCTGCGCCGCCTCGATTTCGGCGGCTGCCGCCTGTCGCTGGCCACCCCGCTCGACGCCGAATACGCCGGCCCGCAAAGCCTGCAGGACGCCCGCATCGCTACCTCTTACCCGCACCTGCTGAAGCAATACCTCGACAAGCAGGGCGTGCGCTTCAAATCTTGCCTGCTGAACGGTTCGGTGGAAGTGGCGCCGCGCGCCGGCCTGGCCGACGCCATCTGCGATCTGGTCTCTACCGGCGCCACGCTGGAGGCCAACGGCCTGCGCGAGGTGGAGGTGATCTACCGCTCCAAGGCCTGCCTGATCCAGCGCGACGGCGAAATGCCGGAAGCCAAACAGCAGCTGATCGACCGCCTGATGACCCGCATTCAGGGCGTGATCCAGGCGCGTGAATCCAAATACATCATGCTGCACGCGCCGAGCGAGAAGCTGGACGAGATCGTCGCGCTGCTGCCGGGCGCCGAACGCCCGACCATCCTGCCGCTGGCCGGCGCGCAGAACCGCGTGGCGATGCACATGGTGAGCAGCGAAACCCTGTTCTGGGAAACCATGGAAAAACTGAAAGCGCTCGGCGCCAGCTCGATTCTGGTGCTGCCGATTGAAAAGATGATGGAGTAACGCCATGTCGACCTTCAACACGCCGATCGACTGGGCAACGTGCAGCGCCGAACGCCAGGCCGAGCTGCTGATGCGCCCGGCAATCGCCGCTTCCGACAGCATCACCCGCACGGTGAGCGAGATCCTCGACAACGTGAAGGCCAACGGCGATCGGGCGCTGCGCGACTACAGCGCCCGCTTCGACAAGGCGGAAGTCGCCGCGCTGCGCGTCAGCGCCGAGCAGATCGCCGCCGCCTGCACGCGACTGGGCGATGACATCAAACAGGCGATGGCGGTGGCCGTCGCCAACGTGGACACCTTCCACAACGCGCAGCGACTGCCGCCGGTGGACGTCGAAACGCAGCCGGGCGTGCGCTGCCAGCAGGTGACCCGCCCAATCGACTCGGTGGGCCTGTATATTCCCGGCGGGTCGGCGCCGCTGTTCTCCACCGTGCTGATGCTGGCGACGCCGGCGCGCATCGCCGGTTGCCGCCGGGTGGTGCTGTGCTCGCCGCCGCCGATCGCCGATGAGATCCTGTATGCGGCACAGCTGTGCGGCGTGCAGGAAGTGTTTCAGGTCGGGGGCGCGCAGGCGATCGCCGCCCTGGCGTTCGGCACCGAAAGCGTGCCGCGCGTGGCGAAAATCTTCGGGCCGGGCAACGCCTTCGTGACCGAAGCCAAGCGGCAGGTCAGCCAGCGTCTCGACGGCGCGGCTATCGACATGCCGGCCGGCCCTTCGGAGGTGCTGGTGATCGCCGATGCCGGCGCCACCCCGGCGTTCGTCGCTTCCGATCTGCTGTCGCAGGCCGAACACGGCCCGGATTCGCAGGTGATCCTGCTGACGCCGGACGCGGCGATGGCGCAGGCGGTGGCCGAAGCGGTGGAAAGCCAGCTGGCCGAACTGCCGCGCGCCGAGACCGCCCGCCAGGCGCTGGCGAGCAGCCGCCTGATCGTGGCGCGCGATCTGCCTGAGTGCGTGGCCATCAGCAACCGCTACGGCCCGGAGCACCTGATCATTCAGACCCGCAATGCGCGCGAGCTGGTAGACGGCATCACCAGCGCCGGCTCAGTGTTCCTCGGCGACTGGTCGCCGGAGTCCGCCGGCGATTACGCCTCCGGCACCAACCACGTGCTGCCGACCTACGGCTACACCGCCACCTGCTCCAGCCTGGGGCTGGCCGATTTTCAAAAACGCATGACGGTGCAGGAGCTGACGCCGCAGGGCTTCAACAACCTGGCCGCCACCATCGAGACGCTGGCCGCTGCCGAGCAGCTGATCGCCCACAAGAACGCCGTGACCCTGCGCGTCGCCGCCCTGAAGGAGCAAGCATGAGCATCGAAAAACTGGCGCGCGCCAACGTTCGCGAGCTGACCCCTTATCAATCGGCGCGCCGCCTCGGCGGTAAGGGCGACGTGTGGCTGAACGCCAACGAATACCCGACCGCGCCCGAGTTTCAGCTAACCGCGCAAACCTTCAACCGCTATCCGGAATGCCAGCCGGCGCAGGTAATCGAACGCTACGCCGCCTACGCCGGGGTGAAGAAAGAGCAGGTGCTGGTCAGCCGCGGCGCCGATGAAGGCATCGAACTGCTGATCCGCGCCTTCTGCGAGCCGGGCAAAGACGCCATTCTGTTCTGCCCGCCGACCTACGGCATGTACGCCGTCAGCGCCGAAACTTTCGGCGTGGAGCGCCGCACCGTGGCCGCCAAAGAGGACTGGCAGCTGGATCTGCCGGCCATCGCAGACAGCATGGACAACGTGAAGCTGATCTACGTCTGCAGCCCGAACAACCCGACCGGCAACCTGATCGATCCGGACTCGCTGCGCAGCCTGCTGGAGCTGGCCAAAGGCAAGGCGATCGTCGCGGTGGACGAAGCCTATATCGAGTTTTGCCCGCAGGCCTCGGTGGCCGGGTGGCTGAGCGACTATCCGCATCTGGCTATCCTGCGCACGCTGTCGAAGGCCTTTGCGCTGGCCGGCCTGCGCTGCGGCTTTACGCTCGCCAACGAAGATCTGATCGCCCTGCTGCTGAAGGTGATCGCGCCTTACCCGCTCTCGACGCCGGTGGCGGATATCGCCGCGCAGGCGCTGAGCGAAGAAGGTATCCGCACCATGCGTCAGCGCGTCACCGACATCGCCGCCACCCGCAGCTGGCTGCAGCAACAGCTGGAAAAATGCGCCTGCGTCGAGCAGGTTTTCGCCAGCGACAGCAATTACCTGCTGGCCCGCTTCACCGCCTCAAGTAATGTGTTTAAAAGCTTGTGGGATCAGGGCATTATCTTACGAGACCAAAACAAACAGCCCGGGTTGTCCGGCTGCCTGCGCATCACCATAGGCACCCGCGACGAATGTCAACGCGTGGTGGACGCCTTGTCCGCCCTGCCCGGCGCCAACCAGACTCGCCAGGAGCCAATGTGAGCCAAAAAATCCTCTTTATCGATCGTGACGGCACGCTGATCGCCGAGCCACCGGAAGATTTCCAGGTTGACCGCCTGGACAAGCTGGCGCTTGAGCCGGACGTGATCCCTTCCCTGCTGGCGCTGCAACAGGCGGGGTATCAGCTGGTGATGATCACCAATCAGGATGGGCTTGGCACCGCCAGTTTCCCGCAGGAAACCTTCGATCCGCCGCACAACCTGATGATGCAGATCCTCAGCTCGCAGGGCATTCAGTTCGCCGATGTGCTGATCTGCCCGCACCTGCCGGCGGACAACTGCGACTGCCGCAAGCCGAAAACCGCGCTGGTGAAGGGCTACCTCGAACCCGGCGTGCTGAATGCCGCCCACAGCTACGTGATCGGCGATCGGCCGACCGACGTGCAGCTGGCGGAAAACATGGGCATCCAGGGGCTGCGCTACCAGCGCGGCGTGCTGGGCTGGAAAGAGATCGTGCGCCAGCTGACCCTGCGCGACCGCCACGCGCGGGTTAACCGCGTGACCAAAGAGACGCAGATCGACGTCAACGTCTGGCTGGATCGCGAAGGCGGCAGCAAGATCAAAACCGGCGTCGGCTTCTTCGATCACATGCTGGATCAGATCGCCACCCACGGCGGCTTCCGCATGGAGATCGACGTCAAAGGCGATCTGTATATCGACGATCACCACACGGTGGAAGACACCGGTCTGGCGCTGGGTGAAGCGCTGAACAAGGCGCTTGGCGACAAGCGCGGCATCGCCCGCTTCGGCTTCGTGCTGCCGATGGACGAGTGCCTGGCGCGCTGCGCGCTGGATATTTCCGGCCGCCCGCACCTGGAGTACAAGGCCGAGTTCAACTATCAGCGCGTCGGCGATCTCAGCACCGAAATGGTCGAGCACTTCTTCCGTTCGCTCTCTTACACCATGGGCTGCACGCTGCACCTGAAGACCAAGGGCAAAAACGACCACCACCGGGTCGAGAGCCTGTTCAAAGTGTTTGGCCGCACGCTGCGCCAGGCGATCCGCGTCGAGGGCAATACCCTGCCGAGCTCGAAAGGAGTGCTGTGATGAACGTGGTGATTTTGGATACCGGCTGCGCCAACCTGGCCTCCGTCACCTACGCGGTGCGGCGCCTGGGTTACCAGCCGGAGGTGAGCCGCGATCCGGAGATCGTGCTGCGCGCCGACAAGCTGTTCCTGCCGGGCGTCGGCACCGCGCAGGCGGCAATGGATCAACTGCGCGAGCGCGATCTGATCGAGCTGATCAAGGCCTGCACGCAGCCGGTGCTGGGCATCTGCCTCGGCATGCAGCTGCTGGCGGCCAGCAGCGAAGAGAACGGCGGCGTGACGACACTCGGCCTCATCGATACGCCGGTCAAGCAGATGACCGACTTCGGCCTGCCGCTGCCGCACATGGGCTGGAACCAGGTGTCCGCGCAGGCGGGCCACCATCTGTTCCGCGGCATCGATGACGGCGCCTACTTCTATTTCGTTCACAGCTATGCGATGCCGATATGCCCCAGCACCATCGCCCAGGCGAACTACGGCGAGCCCTTCACCGCCGCCGTGCAAAAAGACAACTTCTTCGGCGTGCAGTTTCATCCAGAACGTTCTGGAGCGGCCGGCGCACAACTGTTGAAAAACTTTCTGGAGATGTAGGCAGCATGATTATTCCGGCTTTGGATTTGATCGACGGCAAGGTGGTGCGTTTGCATCAGGGCGATTACGGCCAACAGCGCGACTACGGCAACGATCCGCTGTTGCGCCTGCAGGACTATCAACAGCAGGGCGCACAGGTGCTGCACCTGGTCGATCTGACCGGCGCCAAGGATCCGGCGGCGCGCCAGATCCCGCTGCTGCGCAAACTGCTGGCGGGGGTTAATGTGCCGGTGCAGGTCGGCGGCGGCATCCGCAACGAGCAGGATGTCAGTGCCCTGCTGGAGGCCGGCGCCACGCGCGTGGTGATCGGCTCCACCGCGGTGAAACAGCCGCAACTGGTGCAGAGCTGGTTCGAGCGCTACGGCGCCGACGCGCTGGTGCTGGCGCTGGACGTGCGCATCGACGCGCAGGGCGTGAAACGCGTGGCCATCAGCGGCTGGCAGGAGGATTCCGACGCCACGCTGGAACAGGTGGTGGAGCAGTTCCTGCCCTACGGGCTGAAGCACGTGCTGTGCACCGACATTTCGCGCGACGGTACGCTGGCCGGTTCCAACGTGGCGCTGTATCAGGCGATCAGCCGCCGCTATCCGCAGGTGGCCTTCCAGGCCTCGGGCGGCATCGGCAATCTGGATGACATCGCCCAGCTACGCGGCAGCGGCGTTGCCGGCTTGATCGTGGGGCGCGCCCTGCTGGAAGGTAAATTTAGCGTTGAGGAGGCGATCGCATGCTGGCAAAACGGATAATCCCGTGCCTGGATGTTAAAGACGGGCAAGTGGTGAAAGGCGTGCAGTTCCGCAACCACGAAATCATCGGCGACATCGTGCCGCTGGCGCAGCGCTATGCGCAAGAAGGTGCGGACGAGCTGGTGTTTTACGATATCACCGCCTCGAGCGACGGCCGGGTGGTGGACAAAAGCTGGGTATCGCGCGTGGCGGAGGTGATTGATATTCCGTTCTGCGTCGCCGGCGGCATTAAAAGCGCCGAGGACGCCAGCCAGATCCTGTCTTTCGGCGCCGACAAGATTTCGATCAACTCGCCGGCGCTGGCCGATCCCGAGCTGATTAGCCGCCTGGCGGAACGCTTCGGCGTGCAGTGCATCGTCGTGGGCATCGACACCTGGTTCGACAGTGAAACCGGCAAGTATCACGTCAACCAATATACCGGCGACGAGAGCCGCACCCGCATCACCCAGTGGGAAACCCTCGACTGGGTACAGGAAGTGCAGCGCCGCGGCGCCGGTGAGATCGTGCTGAACATGATGAACCAGGACGGCGTGCGCAACGGTTACGATCTGCAGCAGCTGCGCCGGGTGCGCGAGGCCTGCAAGGTGCCGCTGATCGCCTCGGGCGGCGCGGGCACCATGGAGCACTTCCTGGAAGCGTTCCGCGATGCGGACGTCGACGGCGCGCTGGCGGCGTCGGTGTTCCACAAACAAATCATCAATATCGGCGAGCTGAAAAGGTTCCTGGTTGAACAAGGCGTGGAGATTCGCGTGTGCTGACAGAACAACAGAACAACCAGCTGGACTGGGAAAAAACCGACGGCCTGATGCCGGCCATCGTGCAGCACGCCGTTTCCGGCGAAGTGCTGATGCTGGGTTACATGACGCCGGAAGCGCTGACGGCCACCGAGCAGAGCGGCAACGTCACCTTCTTCTCGCGCACCAAGCAGCGCCTGTGGACCAAGGGTGAAAGCTCCGGCCACTTCCTCAAGGTGGTCAGCATCACGCCGGACTGCGATAACGACACGCTGCTGGTATTGGCCAACCCGATCGGCCCGACCTGCCACCTCGGCAACAGCAGTTGCTTCCACCCGGCCGCCAGCGACTGGACGTTCCTCTATCAGCTGGAGCAGCTGTTGGCGGAGCGCAAGCACGCCAGCCCGGACAGCTCGTACACTGCCAGCCTGTATGCCAGCGGCACCAAGCGCATTGCGCAGAAGGTCGGGGAGGAAGGCGTGGAAACCGCGCTGGCCGCCACGGTCAACGATCGCGAAGAGCTGACCAACGAGGCCTCGGATCTGATCTATCACCTGCTGGTGCTGCTGCAGGACCAGGATCTGGACCTGAGCGCGGTGATCGGCCGGCTGCGCGAACGGCATCAGAAAAAAGCGTGACGCTAACTCGCGCCCAATAAAAAAGCCGCCGGGCGTTAACCTCGGCGGCTTTTTTTATCGCTCAACGGGCGGGCTTATTCCATCCATTCGGTATGGAACACGCCTTCCTTGTCGATGCGTTTATAGGTGTGCGCACCGAAGTAGTCGCGCTGCGCCTGGATCAGGTTCGCCGGCAGCACCGCGGAGCGGTAGCTGTCGTAGTAGGCGATCGCAGCGGAGAAGGTCGGCGTAGGAATACCGTTCTGCACGGCATAGGCCACCACGTCACGCAGCGCCTGCTGGTACTCGTCGGCGATTTGCTTGAAGTATGGCGCCAGCAGCAGGTTGGCGATATCGGCATCCGCCGCGTAAGCGTCGGTGATCTTCTGCAGGAACTGGGCGCGGATGATGCAGCCGGCGCGGAAGATCTTGGCGATTTCGCCGTAGTGCAGATCCCAGTTGTTTTCTTTAGACGCGGCTTTCAGCTGAGAGAAGCCCTGCGCGTAGGATACGATCTTGCCCAGATACAGCGCGCGACGCACTTTCTCGATGAACTCGGCTTTGTCGCCGGTGAACGGCGCCACTTTCGGGCCGGTCAGCACTTTAGACGCGGCAACGCGCTGGTCTTTCAGCGAGGACAGGTAGCGCGCAAACACCGACTCGGTGATCAGCGACAGAGGTTCGCCCAGATCCAGCGAGCTCTGGCTGGTCCACTTGCCGGTGCCTTTGTTGGCGGCTTCGTCCAGGATCACATCGACCAGGTATTTACCCTCTTCGTCTTTCTTGGTGAAGATGTCTTTGGTGATGTCGATCAGGTAGCTGTTCAGTTCGCCCTTGTTCCACTCGGCGAAGGTTTCGGCCAGTTGCTCGTTGCTCAGGTTCAGCGCCTGCTTCAGCAGAGAATAGGCTTCGGCAATCAGCTGCATGTCGCCGTATTCGATGCCGTTGTGCACCATTTTCACATAGTGGCCGGCGCCGTCTGCGCCGATGTAGGTCACGCAAGGCTCGCCTTCGGCAACCGCAGCGATTTTCTCCAGGATCGGCGCCACCAGCTCGTAAGCTTCTTTCTGGCCGCCAGGCATGATGGAAGGCCCTTTCAGCGCGCCCTCTTCACCGCCGGAAACGCCGGTACCGATGAAGTTGAAGCCCTGGTCGGACAGTTCGCGGTTACGACGGATGGTGTCCTGATAGTAGGTGTTGCCGCCGTCGATCAGGATATCGCCCTTGTCCAGGTGCGGAGTCAGCGAGGCAATGGTTTTATCCGTTGCTTCGCCCGCTTTCACCATCAGCAGGATGCGGCGCGGTTTTTCCAGCGATTCGACAAACTCTTCAACGGTATAATACGGCGCCAGATTCTTGCCCGGGTTCTCAGCGATCACTTCGTCAGTTTTGTCGCCAGAACGGTTGAAAATGGAAACGGTGTAACCACGGCTCTCGATGTTCAGCGCGAGGTTGCGGCCCATTACCGCCATGCCGACAACGCCGATTTGTTGCTTGGACATTTAGGAACTCCTGTCTGAGGATGACCCTGCCGGCAACGTCGGCCAGCAGGTTTTGTGATGTGGCACACATGTTAACTCAGGATTGCCTCGTGTGGGTAGTGATTGGTGCGATAGACGGTTGGCAAAGAATGCTGCCAAAACAGTCAAGCACAGCTACTGAAGTCACTAAAAAATGCAGGAAGATTACGTGTTGAAGGTGAAGGTTTATTGATGACGAGCACGGATCCTGTACAATCTCGCAGTTAAATCACAGTTGGGGGCAAAAGTGCGCGTCATTTCCTGCATTTTCTCTATTATTTTCATCGTGTTCTCAATGTTGGGAACAATTAAGATTTATATTGGCGGCAATTTTAATTGGCTCATCCAGTTGCTGTTGCTGTCCGCTGCGGTTGCCAGCTCATTGATGGCCTCACCTCTTTCGCCGGCGCAAACGGTTCGCGCACGGCTGAGCAACCTACGCAACTACAAGCCCATGATGATAGGCTGGGTGCTGTTTATGGCAGGCATAGCTATAGCGGCGGTGATGAATCACGGCACAGGGCTATATACTTTGGCGAAATACGTCGCTTTCATGTTTGCACTTCTCTGCCTGTTGCTAATTTCCCCCCTCTCATCCGCTTTGCTTGAAAAAGCGCTTAGCATCACACTCGTCATTTCATTGGTGCCGCTGATACTTTTGGCACTCTTCCGCCAACTTGACACGCTGGTGATTTTAGGCGACGGACGCATGGGGTGGCTCGCCAGTTGGCCCGGTGTCATTTGGAAAATCGGCGCCTTTGTATGGCCTTTTGCTGTTTGGCGTTGCTTAAAAAAAGCCAATTTTATCAATGTGCTGTTAGCATTCGGCGCAGTGCTGGTTATGGCGCTCGACGGTAGCCGCACCTCTATGCTGTGGCTGGCGTTAGTATGGGGTGCCTTGGCAATGATTGCCTTCTTTGCTCGCGTGCAAACCCAGCCTGTGCGCGGTCATTTTAGCCTGATAGTCGTGACCTTGCTGTCGTTCTCACTTATTCAGCCCGTACTCTTGGGCTGGGTTTCAGGAGATTATGACAAACTGCTTGTTCAATTGATGGAGAAGCAAACGAGCGATCATCCCGATACGGCCAATCTCAGTATTAGTCATACTCTCGAAGAAACTTTGGCCGCGCCAAAAGAAACGACGGCAGACCGTTTGGTCAAAGGCGACAACAGTATACGTTTGCAAATGCTGCACACAGGGTGGCAGCAAACCGTAGATAAATTCCCATGGGGAGGCGGTTTTGGCAGCACCCGGGTCGATGATTTTGGCACCGACAGCGTGATTCACATGACCTATCTTCAGTTATTGGCTGATGAGGGCGTTTTATCGTTCATCGGCTACCTGCTGTTTATTTTGACTCCTCTCTATTACGGTCTGAAATTCGTCTTCGAAAAGCGGGAGCTTTTTGTCGAACGTTTCGAGTCTATGTTGAGTCCCTTATCGGTGCTGGCTCTGTTCTTGTTCATGGGATGTTTCCACCCTCTCAGCAATGAGTTAACCGAATGGGCCATCGTTTTAACCGCAATTTCTATTGTGATATGCCATGTCCCGCGTCGCGACTAATACCTTTTGGTTAATGCTGGCACAAATAGGCGGGTTGTTCATTCCGCTTATCGAATTGCCCGTACTGGCTCGCGCGCTAGGCCAACAAAACTACGGGCAAGTGCTTTATGCGCTAGGCATCTCTCTGACAGCCTCGGTGTTTGTTGAATTCGGCTTCAACTTCAGCGCCGCGCGTACCGTTGTCAAGATCAGAGAAAACAAGCAACAACTGGCACAGTTGGTAAGCAATGTGTTGTTTGCCAAACTGCTGCTCAGTATGGCCGTTGGTGTCGCCGTAGCCGTCCTGATCCTGACAGGATCCGGTGCCACGACGATCCCTCACCATTGGTTCGTGTGGATATCGCTATTCATTCTGGCGTTCGGTTTTACACCATTATGGTACTACGTCGGGATCGAAAAACTGGTTTTGCCGGCATTGCTGGATTTAGGCTTACGCAGCACGGGGCTTTTATTTACCATTTTGCTGGTGTCCTCACCACAACATGCTCAACGTGTACTCATGATTCAAGCTACTGTGGGCATCATTAACACCCTACTTCCAACCTTGCTGATGATGCGCTCCACTGGTTTAGGTCGCATCAGCTTTCGCGGCGCCGTTACCGTTCTGCGTGAAAGCTGGGAACTCTTTTTATACAAAGGGGCTCAAAGCATCATGGGGTCGATCGCTTCTACCCTACTGGGATTATTGGGTGGAGCTCGTACGGTTGGCGCCTTTGTACCCGCCGAAAAACTGGTTCGAGCTGCGAGCGGTTTAGCTGCCCCCGTTCTGAATGCTGCGTTTCCCCATCTGGTCAGACTGCAATCCGACTCGACGCATACCGCAAAACGGGTTGTTACCCTCGCACTGGGAGCGTTGTTCACCGTAACGGTCGCCTTCGCTCTGCTGACCGTCTGGCTAGCCGGTTGGCTGGTGAATACCATCTTCGGCCCCGGCTATCAGGATGCTATTGAGCTATTAAGCATTTTGGTATGGGTTGTCCCTTTACGCATTTGCAGCATGGCGTTGGCCATATTGTGGTTTATTCCTGGCGGTAAAGAGCAAGTTGCCAGCCGGGTCATGATGATCAATATAGCGATTATCTGCCTGCTTGCCTTCCTCCTGGTTCCTACATTAGGCGGGTTGGGCATGACTATCGCCTTCTTGGTTGCAGAGATAACCATGTTTTCCTTATTGCTTTTTTTATTCTGTCGAAAACCGTCAGGTGTCGCGCCACAAACACCTACACTTGCCCGATTGCGGCACCGACAGTAACAGGATAGTCATGAGTCATTGCTTTATTCTCGATTGTGAAGGAAGCCAGTTTGAGTAACTTTGCCCTAAGCGTAGTTATAACTACCTATAACCGCCCAGATCTGCTCGCACGCGCAGTGGATTCCGTTGTGACCGAAAGGAGTAGGCACAACAAGATACAAATCATAGTGGTTGACGACGCGTCCACGACAGCGCAGCCGGAACTTGCTATAGACGACCTGATCTTTCATCGAATGCCCGTCAACGGCGGCCCTGGCCCCGCTCGCATGCAAGGCTTAGCGTTGGCTAGCTCCCCTTGGGTCTTGATGCTTGACGATGACGATACGCTCGAACCCGGTACGGCTGAGTATTTGGCCACACGTTTACCCGAACCTGAAACGTCGGCGTATCCGGTGTATCAATTTGCCGTCAGCAAGCAAAATCAGAAAGAAGAATTTCGTCTGATCACTTTCGATGACTACGTAAACAAAACCATTACCGGCGATTTCACGCCCGTTTTTGATCGTGAACAATTTTTAGGTACCGGCTTACGCTATCCTGAAAATCGCGCCGGTGGCGAACACCTGCTGTGGTGGAAAGTTGCGGAGAAATTCGGTATTCCTTCGTATGATCGGCCGTTGGTTCGGGTTTCCAACGATGCCACAGTGCGCTTGACGCATTTTTCATCGCAAATCAGCAAAGCCGCCGACCACCAGCAACTGGCTGAAATGGCGCTGGCCGATTTCGGCGAGCGGCTGCAGCGCGATCATCCCGAGGAGTTTCGCCGGATACGTTTGGCGCATGTTACCTATAGCTTGCTTAACCGACAGCGTGCGACGGCACGCCAATCGTTAAAAAATGCTCCGCTCGGCGACAAGTTAAAAATAGCTTTATGGACGATCAGTTGGTTACCGCATTCTCTGATCAAGAAGTTATTCATTTCTTATCGTCAGCGCCAAGGGTAAACAGCGATGCGTATAGACTACGTGATCACCGGTCTTGAGATCGGCGGCGCCGAATATCAAGTTGTCACGCTGCTCGAGAAATTGGCCGAGCGCGGCCATCAAGTACGCCTGATCTCATTGATACCACCGACATCTGCAGTATTTGTCGATCGACTGGCCACCGCCGGCATTCCACTCCATGATCTGGGCATGCGTTCAGGTAAAGACTTGCCGCTCGCACTGCTCCGCTTGCGCAAGGAACTTTTGCGCACTCGGCCGGATGTCGTACACAGCCATATGGTGCACGCGAACCTATTGGCTCGCCTGGTGCGGTTGTTCACGCCTTCTTTGAAATTAGTTTGCACAGCGCACAACACTCATGAAGGCGGAAAAATTCGCGATTGGGCATATCGGCTGACCAACCCACTCAGCCAGTTGAACACAACGATCAGCGAAGCGGCCACACGCCGGTTTATTGGCGAACGTGTTTTCAAGGCTCGCAATACTCGTACCATTCCCAATGGCATTGATACTGCCAAATTCAGCCCAGGGAAAGCACACAGCTCCTCGTTAGAGCACCCTTTCCGCTGGCTGGCCGTCGGGCGTCTGGTCGAACAGAAAGATTACCCAACGCTGATTGCAGCCTTTGGCAAACTCTCAGACAGCCAACTACTGATCGCCGGCCAAGGCCCATTGCTTGAAGCTTTACAACGACAGGTTGAACAGGCCGGATTGGAAAAACGCATTGAATTTCTTGGCGTTCGTAATGATATTGAGCAACTGTATCGCCAGGTGGATGGTTTTGTCTTGTCATCGGAATGGGAAGGATATGGCTTGGTCGTCGCTGAAGCGATGGCTTCTGAACTTCCTGTCGTGGTCACCAATAGCGGCGGCCCCGGAGAAATCATCGGCAATACGGGCGAGAATGGTTTGCTGGTTCCGATCAAAGACCCTGAAGCGCTCGCCAATGCCATGGCTTCGATAGAAAGGATGTCCTTGCAAGATAGACGACATTTAGGTCAGCATGCTCGACGTCGTGTCAAAGAAAAATACGCTTTAGATGAAATAGTTACACAGTGGGAATGTATTTATACAGAGCTAAAAAACAATAATTAATGGCTTTGGCGGTATATTGATAAGGTTTTTATGAAAATAGCACTAATAGGTACAGCAGCAAATTGTGTGGTTGGCTTTAGGGCCGATCTGATAAAGTCATTGCACCAGCAGGGGCATACGGTTTACGCTCTGGCTCTGGATTATGATGACAACACCCGCATGCAGGTTACAAATCTAGGAGCGATCCCGGTTGACTATAAATTCAGCCGGACAGGCCTCAATCCGCTAAAAGATTTCCTGGATACCTATACGCTTAGCAAACAGTTAAAGCGTTTAGCTCCCGACCTGGTTTTTTCCTACTTTTCTAAACCCAGCATATTTGGCACTTTGGCAGCAGTCATGGCGGGCGTTAAAAAACGTTACGCAATGCTGGAAGGTTTGGGCTACCTATTTACCGAACAGCCGCAAGGTGTGAGCAGGAAAGTAAGGCTTTTGAAAAAGATTCAGGTCATGCTCTACCGTTGTATCTTCCCAAGCCTTGATGCGCTCATTCTTCTGAATCCTGACGATCGTCATGATCTGCTGGTTAACTGCAAAATCAACGTCAAGCAGGCACATGTCTTAGGCGGTATCGGTTTGAATCTGGCTGACTATCCTTTCACGCCTCCTCCGACGTCCCCCGTTTCCTTCATCTTTATCGCCCGTTTGTTGGCCGAAAAAGGGGTTCACGAATACGTCGCCGCCGCAAAAATAGTTAAAGCCAAATACCCAGAAACTCGTTTCTATATGTTAGGCGCGATAGATACGCAAAACCCAGGTAGCCTAACAGGAAAATGCCTGAATAATTTAATTGAAGACGATATCATCATCGCCCCAGGCCATGTATCAAACGTGGCAGAATGGATTGCGAAGTCCAGCGTTTTCGTTTTACCTTCCTACTATCGCGAAGGGATCCCGCGTAGTACTCAGGAAGCCATGGCCATGGGACGTGCCGTTTTAAGCACGGATGTGCCGGGTTGTCGGGAAACAGTAGTTCAAGGCGTTAACGGTTATTTAGTCAAACGCTGGTCACATGCTGAGCTAGCGGAAAAGATGTGCGAATTGATCGAAAACCCACAAAAGATAACGGATATGGGGCTTGCCAGTTATCAATTGGCCCAAGAAAGGTTTGACGCAGACAAAGTCAATAATCGTCTATTGGAGTTGCTGGAGATTCCTCAAACTCGGTGATGTCAAGCCAAACCTGAATGATGCCGGTCGGCATCATTCAGGTCGTGATACCGGAGACAATCAGTCACGGTAACCCTTAGGATTTTTCTTCTGCCAGTTCCAGGTATCACGCATCATGTCATCGATACCCCGACTGACTTTCCAACCCAACTCCTGATAAGCCAGATCGGCGTTCGCCCAGAAAGCAGGCAGATCGCCGTCACGGCGAGGTAATATTTGGTAAGGGATCGTTACGCCGGACGCTTTTTCAAACGCCTGAACCATCGCCAGCACCGAGTGCCCTACGCCAGCCCCCAGGTTATAAGCCTTAAATCCATTGATCTTCGGCAAATGATCCATGGCTTTCAGGTGGCCTTCAGCCAAATCCATGACATGGATGTAATCGCGCTCTCCCGTGCCGTCCTTCGTCGGATAATCTCCGCCGAAAATGCCCAGCTTTTCCAACTTGCCGATAGCCACCTGTGAGATGTAAGGCAGCAAGTTGTTGGGGATACCGTTAGGATCTTCGCCAATGCGTCCGGACTCGTGAGCCCCCACCGGATTGAAGTAACGCAAGGCAATAATCGAAAATTGCGGTTCAGCCTTAGCGAAATCTTGCAGGATCTGCTCCACCATCAGCTTGGAGGTGCCATAAGGGCTGGTTGTCCCGCCGATCGGTGTCGTCTCCACATAGGGCACCGGCGAATTGGCGCCATAGACAGTGGCGGAGGAACTGAAGATGAAATCATGCACGCCGGCTCGGCGCATGGCGTCCAGTAACACCAGCGTTCCGGTAACATTATTCTGGTAGTATTCCAGCGGTTTACGCGTAGATTCCCCAACGGCCTTAAGGCCGGCGAAGTGGATCACTGCGGTAATCGTGTGCGCTGCAAAGATGCGATGCAGGCATTCAGCATCCTGAACATCGCCTTGGTAAAACACGGCGGCTTTTCCCGTCAGTTTCTCTACGCGGTGTAAAGATTCCGCTGACGAGTTCGACAGATTGTCCAACACCACTACCTCTTCACCGCGCTCCAGCAGCGATAACACAGTGTGAGATCCAATATAACCAGCGCCACCGGTAACTAAAATTGCCATATCCCCCCCTTACGCTTCGACAGTATCAAAGCCTAGTTACTCGTTCTATAAGAAGGCCGTTTTTTTCGTAGGACGTTTAAGCAGGCCATCCATTGATTTCGATACGCATAATACAGCTCAATGGTTCATGCATGAAGAGAAAACGGCAGCCCACGGCCTTGCCCGATGGGGTCAGGTGCAACACTCTCCCTCGGCCATTTTCTTGCTTTAACGCTATATCGCACACGATTCGACACCCAAAGGGACAAGCCGTTCCCTATCAATGGCGTTTGGGGCATAGACGCCTCTTCAGGCAAGGAGAACCGCTCCACTAATCAAATAGCGTCGCGTGATGAAAGGGCACATCCATCGAAAAAGAGCAGCTCAAGGCTGCTCTTTCAGATTAATGCTCATAGTGAATATGTTGCTAGCGACTGCGGGCAAAATACTGCGCTACCCGCATAACATCTTTTTCATCCAACGTACCGGAATCGCTCAGCAAGGTAATCCATGACTTGATATAGGCGTACTTGGCGGAGGCCAGATCGCGCTGGGCGCTATAGAGCTGCTGTTCGGCGTTGAGCACGTCAACGTTGACACGTTGCCCGGCCAGCACGCTTTGCCGGGTCGCCGTCACCTGTGTGGTGGCCGATTGTACCGCCAGCTCATAGGCCGCCACCTTGGCGCGGCTGCTGATGCACAGATTGTACTGCTTGCGCAGATCGTTGAGCGTGGTGCCCGTCTGCGCATCCATCTCATACATCGCCTGGCCATAGCGCGCCGCCGCCTGCCGGGTCGACGCCGAAACGCCGCCGCCGGAATAAATAGGCATGCTGACCTGCACGCCGATGCTGTCGGTGCGATATTTCTGGTTAACCGTGTTATCGCTGCTGGAGTCGTTTTCCGAATGCGAAGCATACAGCTGAACCTGCGGCATAAAGCCCGCCCGATTCCTTTCAACGTCATACTTGGCGGCATCCACGCCATGACGCGAGGCGGCCAGCACCGGGTTATTCTCCAGCGCGATCTTTTGCCACTCTTCAAACTTGGACGGGATCAGCGGCGCCACCTTGAACTTGCCCGGCCGCAACACCTGCAATTCATCCAGCTGGTTCAGCGGTATGCCGATAATCACTTCCAATTCGCGCTGCGCGGCATCCAGCGCATCGCGCGCCTCGATGACCTGCGCTTCGGCCAGGCTGTAGCGCGCCTGGGTTTCCGATACGTCGGTAATGGTGCCTTCACCGGCGCTCATCAGGCGATCGTTCAAGGTCAGCTGTTCCTTGTAAGCCGCCTTTTGCGCTTCAGCCAACGCGATTTGATCCTTGGAATAGGCCACTTCGACATAGGCGTTAATCACCCTAACCGCAAGATCCAGCAACTTACCGCGATAGCGCTCGTCCGACATCATCGTCTGCGCGACGCCGGCTTTGTAGCGCGCGTACGCTTCATAATCGAACAGCGGCTGCGTCAGCGTGATCGAACTGGAATAACTGCGATATTGCTGCCGCCGGGTGACCTCCGAAACATTGCCGAAAAAGTCGCTCTGCGGATATTTTTGCGTCTGCCAGTTGCGCGGCGAATTCTGATAGTTCAGCGACACTTTCGGCAGCAGCCCCGCCCTGCCGATGTTTTCGTTCTCATCTCCCGCTTCTTTCTCTTTTATAGCCGCCCGGAAAGTCGGGTCCTTTTCTAATGCCAGCGAATATGCGTCTAAAATCCCTATCGAATAAACCGGCGCAGATATCGCAAACAAAAGGGTGCCGATAACCAGACCGGCAGCCTGTCGTTTTGATTGAATCAAAATTATTCCTCGGTTAATGAAGTATGAGCGCGATCCAAAATAGGTTTAAACAGATAGCTCAGCAGCGAGCGCGACCCCGTTTTCACGAACACCTCTACCGGCATCCCCGGCTTGATGTCCTCGCCACTGAGCATCTTCATGCCCTCCGGCGAGACCGTGACCTGCATCTGGTAGTAAGGCTCGCCGTTGGCTTTGTCGACCAGGCGATCGGCGGAAACCAACGTGACCGTTCCCGGAATTTTCGGGGTTTTGTTTTGGTTGAAGGCGGTAAACATCAGATCCACCGGCAACCCGTTGTACACCTTGTCGATCAGGTCGACTTTGAGGCGAGAATCCACCACCAATGTCGCCTGGCTGGGTACAACGTCCATCAGGTGGTCACCCGCTCCCACGACGCCCCCCTGAGTGAAGATATTCAATCCGACCACGGTGCCGTCCACCGGTGAGGTGATGGCAGTGTTGCCCAGATCGAAATCGGCCATTTGCAGCTTATTGCGAAACTCGCTGGCGTCCATTTGGGTTTGCGCCAGTTGCGTTCTGACCTCGCGCTGATAGTCGGCGAAACGCTGATCGATACGCTGCTGAGATTCCTGCAGCTGCTTTTGCAGCTGGCCAATCCGCCCGACGGTTTCATCGATGCTGCTGTTCACCTCGGCAAACTGACGCTGCACTTCCAGGTAGCGGTTGCGCGGCAGGTAACCGTCCGCCGCCAGTTGCTTCATGCTGTTCATCTGCTCACGCAGGCTGGAAAGTTGAATCTGCTTGTTGGCGCGCGAATCCTGCAGGCCTTTCAATTGGAAACGAATCCCGTCCATCGACTGTTTATAACCGTCAATTTCACTTTGCAGCCCCTGGCGGCGGGAGGCGAACAGCTGCGTTTGCAACGCGATGATTTCAGCCACGCGCGGCTGAGTTTTGATCTGGGCAAAAATAGGGGAAAAAGTGACGTTGCTCAGACCGTCGCGCTCGGCGAGTAAACGCCCTTCGGTGGCCAGCGTGGTGTAGTACTGGTCTCGCAGGGAATCGACCTGCGCCTGTGCCTGCACCTGGCTCAACTGCACCAAGACTTCACCGGCTTTCACCTTGTCGCCGTCTTTCACCGCGATATTCTTGATGATGCCGCTGGCCGGGGCCTGCACCGTTTTGCGGTTGCCGGAAACGGTTACCGATCCCGGCGATGCCACCCCTTTATCCAGAGGCGCGAACGCTGCCCAGGCCAAAAATCCGAACAGACCAATTCCCACCACCAGCCAGCCCATCCGGGTAAACCGCCGTTCATTCTGCGGGATCTCTTCAATATACGAGTCTTGCGGCTCGCCAATGTGCGTCGACATACCAACTCCTTTAAACTGCGGACGGCAATAAAGCCGTCAGGCAATTCACGGCTTAATTAATTTGCGTTTTCGGGATATTGCCTTCATCCGGCTCGGAATTTACCGCCCTCACCGCTTGCTGAGGCGGTTGCGCCTGCGCTTTTTGCGCATTGGCTAACGCCTGAAGCACTTGTTGAGTCGGGCCGAATGCGTTGACGTTGCCATTTACCAGGAGCAACAGCTTGCTGGTCATCGACAGCAAATTGGTGCGATGGGTAATCAGAACCACCGTTTTATTACGTTGCTTGAGGAACATAATGGCCTGGTTCAACGCTTTCTCGCCCGCATCATCCAGGTTGGAGTTAGGCTCATCCAATACCACCAGCGAAGGGTCGCCATACAATGCGCGCGCCAGGCCGATACGCTGTTTCTGTCCACCGGAAAGCCCAGCGCCACCGTTGCCGAGCACCGAATCGTAACCGTTAGGGAAACGCAGGATCAGTTCGTGCACGCCGGCCAGCTTGGCGGCTTCAATGACTTTCTCTGAGTCAATATCGTTAAAGCGGGCGATATTCTCGGCGATAGTCCCGGCAAACAGCTCAATGTCCTGTGGCAGATAGCCGATATACGGCCCCAACTCATCCTTGTTCCACTGATAGATGTCGGCATTATCCAACCGAACAATCCCTTCGCTGACCGGCCAAATGCCGACCAGCAAACGCGCCAGCGTCGATTTCCCCGATGCGCTCGGGCCAATGATCCCCAGCACGTCACCGGGCTGGATGGCAAAACTTACGTTATGCAATACCGCATCGCCTTGGGATCCCGGCGGCGTGGCGGTGACGCCTTCTACGGCCAGCACCCCTTCCGGGCGCGGCAAGGACATGCCGGTACCCCGTTGCGGATGCGTTTCCAGCAGCTTGACCAACCGGCCATAAGAAAGCTTCGCCGCGCTGTAGCTCTTCCAGACGTTAATAACCTGCTCAATCGGCGCCAGGGTTCGCCCCATCAGAATGGAACCGGCGATCATCATACCGGGCGTGATGTGCCCATCGATCGCCAGCCAGCCCCCCAGCCCCAGCACCAATGATTGCAGCGACATGCGCACAAACTTGGTGATCGACGTGACCCGCGATGCACGTTCGCTGGCGATGCGCTGACTGTTCAAGAACCGCTGGTGCAGACCGAACCACCGGCGTTTCAGGTTGGGCAACATCCCCAAAGCTTCGATCACTTCGGCATTGCGCAAATTGGTGCTGGCCAGCGTCCCGGACATAATCGACAGCTTGCTGGCTTCCGCCAGCGGCTTTTTCGACACCATTTCGTTGATCACCGCCAATGCGATCAGCAACAGCGCACCGACCAGAGCGAAAAGCCCCAACCAAGGGTTAAAGAGGAATATCACCAACAGATAGATTGGAAACCACGGCGCATCAAAGAAGGCGAACAGCGCGCTGCCGGTGAGAAATTGACGCAGATTGGTCAAATCGCTCAGCATCTGGCCGGCATCAGACGAGCCGTTTTTCAGATTCGCCTCGTAGGCCGCGGTATAGACTCGCGTGTTGAGCCGCATATCCAGCTGGCTGCCGATGCGGATCACCACCATGCTGCGTACGTATTCCAACAGCGACATCATGCCGAACATGCCCAGCATGATCAGCGTCAGCATCAACAGCGTGATTTCATTGCGAGAAGGAAGCACCCGGTCATAAACCTGGAGCATATAGATAGAAGGAACTAGCATTAATAAATTAATAAATGCGGTAAATATGCCAACGGTCCAGAAAACCTTGCTGCGAGTCCGTATAACATCCGCAATTTCATTGCGCGGTATAAATTGATTCACTTTCTGCCCTTACATCATGTGCACTGTCAGTCAAAATCCGCATTGATTTTTATGAGATTAACCTCACAAAAAAAGCCCCCAAACATGCTCAAGACTGCAGCTGCTTTTTCATTAACTATAGATACACATTTGGAATTCCAGCAAGGCGGCAGACGAAAAAAACATTCCTCAAAAATTCAAAAAAAAACCAATATAAAGCAGAAAGTTATCCAAACATGAATGACAGAACACCGCCCCCCGTTCCCACGCCCCGGCAAAGTCAAACCGCCACCATCGGAATAATTAGAAATCTAATAATCCCCACCGTTAAAAAACCAACCAAAATCATTGCACTCATAAAAAATATTAATCCACTGCGACAAAAACGCAGGATTAATTGACAACACAATTAGTTATAGAAAAACCAAAACAATAGAAATAAAAAAAATCCTATAGCCTTGACAAAAATCTCATCAGCTCCTTTGATTAAAACGTGAAAGCAACAATTGGCATTAGTATGTCATTTTTATATGCCGTTGTTTTCACAAGCTTTAATACTAAAAAATCTGACCAAACCTCTTCCTGGCACGGCTATGGGGGGCCGGTCACATCTTTCTTATGTCCGTAGAAAATGGGTACATCCAAAGGGGTAACGTATGGCCACATTAGTAGCACAGCAAAAAGCGGCTGCTTTTTTCCTTGCAATCTCTGGAAAGAATATTGATACCGCGGCGTTAGATTACTACTCGCAGAAAATTGAAACTTCTGCACTTTCTCTGGAGCAAGTTGCGCAAAAATTCATTACCGGCACCTCAAGCCTGAACGGTCTGACGGCTTCTCAAATCGTAACCAAGGTCTACACCGCAGTGAACGGCAGTGCCCCCAGCAGCAGCGTGCTTGCCGATCTTTTGGCGGGCAACCCCACCACGGCATCCGTTGTTGCCAAGGTGATTAACGACGTACTTAGCTACAGCGGTTTTGATTCAACGCTGCTGACAGCACAGAGCAATTTCGAAGCTCAAGTCGAAAAAACCCTGTTCCCTGTCGCGACAGCCGCATCGTCGGCCGGCGCAGCTGACGTACAGGGTGTTTTCCATGTCGTGGGCTTAACGCAAACTCAGGACGGCATTACCTACTGGGGAACCGTATTGGCGCAGGGCAGCAAAACGCTGGCGGCGGTCGCACAAACCTTCGTGAACAACAGCCCGCTGAAAACGTTAAGCGATAGCGATTTCATCAACGCCATCTTCCAAAACAGCTATGAACGCGCACCAACTTCGGCCGAAAGCAGCAGCTATCTCGCCTTGCTGAGTGGCGGCTCGACTCGCGGCGACGTCGTAGCTCAAGTGATCGCAGCACTGAAGGGCACCGTTGCCGCCGGCGATACCACGGCCCAACAGCACTTCCAGGCGGCGACACACGTGTGGCAACCGGGTGAACTGCCGGCTCTGAACTATCAAGAACAAGTCGCAGCGGCCTTCCTGGCAATTCCTGGCCGTGGCGTCGATGCCCGCGGGCTGGACACCTGGAGCAAAGAACTGTTTGCCGGTAAAACTTATGCACAGGTCATCACTACCCTGATCAATTCAGCAGAGTCGCAAAAGAAAGGCGCTCAATTGACTGGCGATGATTTTGTTCAGCATATCTTTACCCTGGTGCATGGCACCGCCGCCACCGCTGCGCAATTAGCCAGCTATGGTGCGCTGGGGAGCAAAACGGCCATCACGCAGGCCATTATCAACGACCTGCGCAGCTCCGTCGCCACTGACAGTGCCACCGTCACTCAGCAGCATGGTTTCGAGTTCGACATCGGTACCAGCCTGCTGTACAAAACCGCGGCGTCTCTGACGGCAACGGCCGCCGGCGGCAACGCGACGGGCACCGTCAACACAGGCGCATCTCACCAAATTAGCAATGCCGAAACGGCAGTGTTGACGGATGTGCAACTGAACGCCAATGCCGCCAGCATCGTGAACCTGAAGTTCGCCGACCATCTGGCGAATCTGACCATCAACGGCACCAGTGCAGCAACGGTCAACCTGTCTGACAACGGTGTTAACCCTGGTGTCGATATTACCGTTAACAATGGCAACGTGATTCTGAACGCCAGTTCCGGGAATGATGATGTCATCGTGACGTCGACGGCCAACATCGCCACGGGCACCGGCGACTTTAACCTTGGCAACGGCAACGACTCGCTGAAATGGGCAGGGAATGCGGCAACCGGCGCAGCCAACACCGTCGGCGCCGGCATTTCCGCTAATGGCGGCGCGGGTACGGACTCCATCTCCGCCAACTTCATCACCAAAACCGTGGTGACCAACCAAAACGCCCTGGGCATTCGTACCAGCACCGTGACCAGCAACGCCAACAACTTCTCGAACTTCGAGCAGATCGACCTGACCGGCTATATCGGCAAGTCCGTCGGTACGCTGATTACGACGTCGCTCGGTGGTTCACAGACCACCACCAGCGTGACAACGCCAAACAATACCTTTGACTTTGGCCTGACCAACGGCACGTCCACGGTCGAAGGCACTACGGGCGGCACGGTTACGCAGAACGCAGCGGCCACCAATCTGGGCACACAGGGGTTTGTGGTCTCCGGTCTGGCTAACGTCAACGTCATCAACGCCGCCGGCGGGAACGCCGCGCAGTTGGCAGTGAAAGGGGACGCGACCGCTGCCAGCACGCTGAACTTTACCTTCGTCCAGAATGCCACCAATCACTTCGACATCAACTTCGATGCGGTGAGTTCCGCCAATGTGAACGCCGGTGCCATCACCCTCAACAGCAGCAGCAGCCTGATTGGCGGTACTGCATTGAGTACGGTGAACGTGGCCTCGGGCGGTACCGGCAGCTTTGACAATATTCTGTCATTGGCCGGCACCAATGCGCAGGTTCAGACCATCAACGTGACCGGTGATCACGCGCTGGATCTGACGGTGGGCAGCGGTTTCAGCAACGTGCGTGATATCAATGCGTCCACCAATACCGCGGGGCTGAATCTCGACTCCAGCCATGGCGGTACCGGTGACGGTATCATCATTCAGTTGCTGAACATTCTGCCGCTGAGCGTTGTCACCACCAACCTGTTGGCACCGGTGTTGACGGCGTTGGGCCTGAACGGTTACCAACTGACCGTAGAAGGTTCCAGTGCTGCCGATACTCTGGGCGTGATTGGCAACACCACGCTGACCGGCGGCGCAGGTGCCAACACCTACGACATCAAGGCCAGTAACACGCAGGCGGGTGTGACCATTAAGGACTTTAATAGCCTCAAGGACTCGATTGTCGACGTGAACCATGGCGGCCTGACTATCTCCGATGACGCCAGCGGCACCGCGGTAGCGAACTACGGTACGCGTTCTGCCGACACGTTGGATGCATTGTTGGGGACACTGGTGGGCGGTTTGACCAATGGCGTTATCGGCCTGCTGGGCGGTATTCTTGGCCTGGATAGCAGCAACTCGCTGACGTCGAAAGTGGGTGTGGCATCCGTTGTATTCAGCGGTGGCGGTAACACTGCCAGCTCTTACGTGATTATCGACAACAACGATAACCACTCGCTGGACCTCAACGATACCGTGGTATACCTGACTGGGCAAAACCACCAGCAATTGGTGGATACGCTGCACTACGCGTAAGCGTAACGCCTTCACCAAGCGCCCTGATTATTTATTCAGGGCCGCATGGAGAACGGCAGTTATATACTGATGCCAGCCGGCTATGCCGGCTGGCTTTTTTATAGGCGGCAAATGCAGGCGAATGGCGAAGCAGCAAGCCGCTTATGACGCTGGACAAAAAAAAACCGCAAGCTTAATAAGCTTGCGGTTTTTTACTCACAGCCTGCCTACCAGGGCGAGGCAATCGGAGCACTGGAGCGCATCATTACCGGTACATCGCCATCGGGCGCAGCCGTATTCCCCTGAACCTCTTTGAGCGGCGTAGCACTTTGGTTTTGCGGCGCCTCACTCGCCATAAAACTACGCAAGCCTGAAGAAATACCGCTGGCAGGCTTAGCCACCGGTTTTTCCTGCCAGAATAGCATCGCATGTTGATTATTCCCTTTCAATGCGATGGAAATTTTACCGCCCGGCAGCACTTGGTATTTCTCAACGGAATACGATCGCGCAACATCTGCGACCTTACTTAAAGCCAGCATCGACGGCTTCGGTTGACCGTTTCTCGTCAGCAGCCCAAATCGATGTTCATTGATTTTCGGGTTGTCTCCATCATCGAGCAAATCGTACCACCATATCCCTTTGATAAAGGGCCGCGATTTGGCCAGGAAAGTATATTTCACCACATATTGCGCAGCCACATCTTTTGATAACCCGCCTTTACCGTCATAGGTTGGCACGCCGATTTCAGTGATATAAATCGGCACCGTCTTACCTGCTGCCTTTGCAAGCCGAGCCTCGAATTTATCCACGACGCCGAGGTTCCCCTCAGGGGCCCGTATAGCGTAATTATCGTTGCCATAGGAGTAAGGGTGGATGGAGAAACCATCAACGTAATTCAACACGCCGAGTTTAACGATGTTATCAACCCAGGAAGGATCGCGGGTTCCTGTTGGGTTGGCCGTTCCCGTAATGACAATTGCGTTGGGATCGGCCTTTCGAACCGCAGCAGCCGTAGCTTTCACCAACGCGACGAAAATCTCCGGCGGCGGTGGCGTGCGCGGCTTCGGCTTAATCGCAGTGGCATTCGTCCATTCGTTCCAGATCTCGTAATACTTGATCTTGCCTTTATATTTGGAGGCCGTCCAATACGCGTAGTTGGCAAAAGCCTGAATGGCTTCAGGCGTCGTTGGATAACCCGATGGATCGTAGAGTTTGTTACCGTACGCCAATACTAATACCCCATTCAGACCAAATTTTGCCTGGGCATCGTTAAACGCTTGGTCGGCCTTTTGCATATTGCCGGTTATGACATACTGCCCTTTTTGCTGTTCCAATCCGCTCCAGGGAAAATCCGCTCGATACGACGTGAAACCGTAACGCTTAATCAGATCCAAATATTTATCCGGATCGTTGGGGTACCAGCGAAAATGCGCATGAACCCCGACTTCGAAAGCCAACGCGTTCGCACTGATAAACATCAGCGGCAATGCGAGGGCCAGCGATGAAGCCGCCCCCTTCCAGCACCTCAGTTTACGGTTTGTTTTAGTCAACATCTGACCGACCTCCAGTTTTAAAAGAAAAATGAACTGTCTCAACATCCCCAGAGATCAGGAAATCCACATTTCCCAGGCGCGACATCCTTAAAGAAAATCTAATACGCCGCTTTATTAATGAATCCCTTGAAAATGGTCAGGAAGACGATTTTAATGTCCAACCAAACGCTCCAGTTACGGATGTAGTCGAGATCGAACTCAACGCGCTTTTGCATTTTTTCCAACGTATCCGTCTCGCCACGCCAACCGTTGATCTGCGCCCACCCCGTGATACCCGGCTTCATTTTATGGCGCAGCATATAGCCGTTGATCAACTTTCTATACTGTTCATTATGTGCCACGGCATGCGGCCTTGGGCCTACAATCGACATGTCGCCTTTCAGTACATTGACAAATTGCGGCAATTCATCCAGAGAGGTACGACGCAAGAAGGAGCCGACCGGCGTCAGGCGCGCGTCCCCTTTTTTCGCTTGAACGACTTTATCGCCATCTTCCATCACGGTCATCGAGCGGAATTTCCATACCTCGATGGCCTTGCCATCCATGCCATAACGCCTTTGTTTGAAAATGATGGGCCCGGAAGAGGTAAATTTGACCATGCAGGCGATCAGCAACAGAACCGGAGAAATGAACAGCAAAATAAATATTGACAGAATGATGTCTTCAATACGCTTAATTACCTGATTAACCCCGCTCATTGGCGTATCGAATAACGAAACGACGGGAACGCCATTAATCTCTTCCGATCGTGACTGTAATATGTTGAACGTAAAGATATCCGGGATCAGCATCACTGAGCAGGTCGTATCAGAAAGATCTGCGATCGTATCTTTGATCAATTTTTCCTGCTCCATCGACATTGCGATATAGACCCTATCGATACGGCCACTTTTCGCGTCGCTCACGAGCTGAGACAAGTCGCCGCAGCGTTCGATTTTGCTGTTCAACGGAGAATTATCGTTGTCGTAAATGCCCAACACTTTAAATCCCATCCAGTGCGCGTCACGTAAAGATTCTGCCAGACGAATACCGACGGGCATCGCGCCCATGATGGCCACATTACGGGTATTGAAGCCAATATTGCGCATGTATCCCAAGAGCAGCCGGATCACGCTGCGCGTAATGACCAAACCGCAGCAGACCAGCAGATACCATTGGATATAGACGGAATACTCGTTATTGAAGACATTTATCAACGCCACCGTTCCTGAGGTCAACAGCAGGCTCAGCGACCAGTTTTGCAAAATGAGCTGGATCTCCAGCCCCGCACGCACACCACGCCACGAACGATAAAAGTCAGTAATCCCACCAATCATTTGGAAGATAACGATCGATATTAATACCATAATCCAGTGCTGCACGCTAAATGCGGCACCGGAGATTAGGCAAGACAAGTACAGCCCGCTAAAGATAACGAAAATATCAGAGAAGCGCTGAAGCATTGAAGTAAGAGACGCATTAGTATGCAACACGCCCCGACGGAAACCGTTCATAGATAACTGCCTATTAACTATCATAGTATAGATGCCTTTTGTTAGTTTTCTCTGGTACCTATATCGCTTCACAACGCTGGGCATATACCGCTCGCCCAGCATTAAAATATAGCTTTAAAACCAGAGATCAGCGTCGAAGCAAGGCCAGTATTTCCTCTGTTTTTTGCTGCATCAGTGCAGGATTGGCTCGTGATTCGACATTCAAACGCACCACCGGCTCAGTATTTGAGCTACGTAAATTAAATCGCCAGTCTGCAAATTCCAGACTAATGCCATCGGTCGTGTCAAATTCCAGTGCCGAAGGCTGATAGCGATTGAGTACTCTTTCAATTGCAGCTTTTGGATCTTGCAGTTTGCTGTTAATTTCACCCGATGCTGGATAAGCGATCATTCGATCCCCGACCAACTCCCCGAGCGTCTTGTTTTTAATGCACAGCAACTCAGCAACCAACAACCATGGGATCATGCCGCTGTCGCAATATGAAAAGTCACGGAAGTAATGGTGGGCGCTCATCTCACCACCGTAAACGGCATCTTCCAGGCGCATACGCTCTTTAATGAATGCATGGCCCGTTTTCGACATCACCGGCACCCCGCCTGCCTGCTTGACCACGTCGATGGTGTTCCAGCTCAAGCGCGGGTCATGAATGATCTTCGCCCCAGCGTCTTTCTCCAGGAACGCCTCCGCCAACAAGCCAACGATATAGTAACCTTCAATGAATCCGCCGTGTTCATCGAACAAGAAGCAGCGATCGAAATCACCGTCAAACGCGATTCCCATATCCGCCTTGTGCGCACGCACTGCTTGCGCCGTATCTTCCCGACACTCCGGCAGCAGCGGGTTAGGGATACCGTTGGGGAAATTGCCGTCAGGCTGGTGGTGAACCTTGATAAATTCAACCGGCACCTGAAGCTGCTTGAAACGCGATTCGACAGCATCGATAACGTGACCTGCAGCGCCGTTGCCGGAGTTGACGACCAGCTTCAACGGTTTGAAGTTAGCCGTATTCACATAGCTCAGCAGATGATCCACATATTCTTTTTCAATCGATATTGTTTCGTAGCTGCCGCGTCGGGTCGGATCCACCGCAGCGAAGTTATTATCTTCTGCCAAACGCTGAATATCGCGCAAACCGGTATCGCCGCTGATCGGTTTAGCCTGGCTCCGCACCAGCTTCATTCCGTTGTAATCCATAGGATTATGACTGGCCGTCACTTCTATGCCGCCATCGAGACCTAAGTGGAAAGTGGCAAAATAAATTTCTTCCGTCCCACTGACGCCAATATCCAGAACATTAACCCCGGCATCGCGCAGCCCTTCCGCCAACGCGAGTTTCAGTTCCTCGCTGGTCAAACGGATGTCTCCCCCGACGACAACGCTTTTAGGTTGCAAAAACTCCCCATATGCACGGCCGACACGATAGGCAATATCGTTGTTCAGCTCTTCACCCAGCTGCCCGCGAATGTCGTATGCTTTGAAACAAGTCAATGATTGAGACATGTTGAGATCCTTACCAAACGTAAATACAGTGATGCGGCTCAAATATCCACCGCACCAAAATGATTAATTATGCTGAGCGGAGTCGCCGATTCGCACGATATCGTCTTCTCCCAAATAGGCACCCGACTGAATTTCAATTAAATCCAGCGGGATTTTTCCCGGGTTTTCGAGAGAATGTTCGACCCCAAGAGGGATATAAACGGATTCGTTTTCACTGATCAGTTGCATTTTACCATTGGTATGCACTTTGGCAGTGCCTGACACCACTACCCAGTGTTCCGAACGATGATGGTGCATCTGCAAGGACAATTTCTCGCCTGGCTTTACAGTAATGCGGCGCACCTGGAAGCGATCGCCCTGCGCAATCGCATCATGTTTGCCCCACGGACGATAAACTTCACGGTGCTGTTTGCTTTCGGAACGCTTTTGTCGCTTCAGTTGGTTGACGATTTCTTTTACGTCTTGGACGTTATCTTTATCGGCAATCAACACGGCATCTTTGGTTTCAACCACAACCAAATTGGTCACCCCGACAGCGGCCACCAATTTATGCTCCGCGCGAATATAGTTATTTGAACAGTTATGCTCAAGAACATCACCGAAAGTAGAGTTCCCTTTTGTGTCTTTTTCACTGATTTCCCACAACGCAGACCATGATCCCACGTCATTCCATCCCGCATCCAGGGGTACGACGACAGCATCGGCAGTCTGTTCCATCACGGCATAATCGACAGACTCATCCGGGCAGGCAATGAATGCATCTCGGTCAACGCGGATAAAGTCCATATCGGGGGTCAAATGCGCAAGCGACTGCTTGCACGCGTCCAGAATATCTGGGCGGAAACGGCCTAATTCCTCCAGGTAACGGCTGGCTTTGAACAAAAACATACCGCTATTCCAGAGATAGTCGCCGCTGGCCAGATACTGCTGCGCCGTTTCAAGATTAGGCTTTTCGACAAAGCGCGAAACGCCGCAGATACTGGAACCGTCGACGCTGGCACCTTTTTGAATATACCCATAGCCCGTTTCCGGGCCCGTCGGAACGATGCCGAAAGTAGCCAGTTTTCCCGCTTCAGCATAGGGAATTGCCTGATTGACCGCATCGCGGAAAATCGCTTCGTCCTGAATGACGTGATCCGCGGCCAATACCAACATGAGCGGATCGTCACCGCTGGAAACCGCCTGCAAAGCGGCAAGCGCAATCGCCGGCGCCGTATTACGCCCTACCGGCTCCAGAATAATATTATGCGATAAACGCGTGATTTGGCGCAGTTGTTCGGCGACGATAAAACGATGCTCTTCGTTACATATAACAAGAGGATTAATAATCTCTAACCCTTTAAGCCGCATGACTGTCGTTTGCAACATGGAAAATTCATTGCACAGCGCTAAGAACTGTTTGGGGAATAATTCACGAGAAAGCGGCCACAGGCGACTCCCTGTTCCCCCAGCCATAATAACAGGATAAAGGTTACTCATTTTTACTCTCACCGATTAAATATAAATAGTAAAAAAATTATTTTCATTCCAAAAAACGGATGTATCGATTATCTGTAATGACGATAAGTATTGGATATCATTTTTTCTGAAGTAAAATTAGCATTGTAGAAATCGACACAGTCAACTTTCATTGCACTCCAATCGCGTTGGTCGCGAGCTTTCAATATCTCAACGGCCTCATCGGCCTGATTGGTCGTAAACAGATACCCCGTAACGCCTTCACTCACCACCTCCGGCAATGAACTGCAGCGGCTGGCGACAACGGGCAACCCATAGCTTTCAGCTTCAACGGCGACCAGACCGAACGACTCCCATCGGCTTGGCATCAACAACACGTCGGCGTAGGTGAAATAAGGCGCCATCTCTGCCGAAGTCAACCAACCTTTAAAATCCATCCGGGAATGTGGCGCCGGTTGCTCTTTTGCGTGCACATTGCCACCGACGATCGTGATTAGAAATCTGTCATCCAATTCGTCGGCAATCCGCTGAACCAAATCAAATCCTTTTTGATAATCAAAACGGCCGACAAACAATATATTTATTTTATCTTGGCGATAAGGATTGGTATCATCCGACAGCGTTACAGGGGGTTCAACGCCATTATACACCACAGTCAAATTATCAGGACTCAATCCGGCCATCAGTGCCGTTCGTTTCTCATATTCGCTGGTACAGATGATAACATCGGTATTCTTTTGCAGAATTTTCTCTATCTTGGCATAAACCTTCTTTTTCTTTTCTGATGTGTCCATCAGGAAAGAAAAAGCATGCGGACAATAAATAATTTTAGGCCTGCATGTCATTCTTACCAATGGCGTTAACAGCCGGCAAACAACCCCCGCAAAAGTACTGTGGACGTGAATGACATCCGGTTTTTCTTTACGTACCATCTGGATATAGTTAATAGCCAAAGAGATAAACGAAGAAATATTTCTCCCTGTCCGCGTAAATACCTTCATTTTTTCTGCGGGGAAAGCGCCAATCTCACGATATTGACTATCGGGCAACACACAGTAAAAATCAAATTCATCATTTTGCTGTACAAGTTGTCTAATTACCGTAGCGACGCCACCCTTCACTGTCTCGGCGACATGCAGCACTTTTTTTTTCATTGCATAGATCTCGTCATTATCTCGCTCAACGCTGCTGCCGAACGCATCCAATCGAAACGTTTGACATTCGTAAATCCCTCAGCGATTAAAATTTGGCGCAACGCTTCATCCTGCATAATCCGCTCCAGTGCCTGTTTCATTTCCAGGATGTTTTCCGGATCAAAGTACAATGCACTCTTCGACAATACCTCGGGCAAAGAAGCCCGATTGGACGCTACTACCGCACAACCACAAGCCTGCGCTTCTAACGGAGGAATGCCGAACCCTTCATATAAAGAGGGGAACACAAAGGCGCGAGCATGAGAATAGAGTTCTACAAGCTGTTGATCGCTCACACGCCCCAAAAACTGTATGTTATCGTTCCTTGCAGTTCCTTCCGTCGAAAACCCAACATCCGCGAAATTCTTGTTGGCGGCCCCAATGATTTTCAGCGTCACATCCTGGCCGTTTGCCATTTGAGAGAAAGCGGCAATCAGACCATGAAAGTTCTTATGATAATTTGGAGACGAAACGGCCAATAAATAAGGGCGTTCTGTATTGGATGCCGACGCAATGGGTTTAAACTGCTCGGACACCGCATTATAGATTACGTAAATATTATTTAATGGGTAGTCAAACGCCTGGCTAATTTCTTTTTTAGAAAATTCGCTAACTGTAATCAACGCCTTACTGTGACGCAACATCAGGGGAACAAAGTTATTATAAACGAAACGAAACTTTGCAGAGTAACTTTGCGGATAGCGTTTATATATAACATCGTGATGAGTAACAATTTTATTACGATAAAAGATCGGAGCCGTATTGCAAAGATTTATTAGAAGCGGGCTTTTATTTTTCTTTAAAAAAGCAGGAAGCTCTACCTGCTCCCAAAAGTGACCGCTTTTCTTGCCCACCACCTGAACATTCAATTGCGACGCGATATCGTGGTGAATAATGTTAGGTGGCGAGACAAAAACGATATCATGCCTAATCTTACTCAGCGCAAGGCATATTTCCTGAGCGAACCGCTGAACCCCTGTCAAATCCTGCGTTAAGAATCGCGCATTGACATAAATCATTAATTACCTCGCAATTTTAAATAATACCGTGTCAATGTAGCGATTGCACATAACCTACATTCTTTCTTGAGCGACTCACGGAGCCCGTCTCCGGCGTTCTAATCGATAATAACAAAATCGATATTATGATTGCGAATATATAGCCTGGATAGTTTGTCAACGGGTTATTATAAACGAAATTCATCGAAAGCGAGATCATCCAGTATAGGTAAACACTGGGATTAAGGCCAAGACGAGTACGCTGATAAAGAATGCCAAGAATTATCGTAGCGACAATAACCAGAAGGATAATTCCGACATTACCGTAATTCGACAACATGTAGATATACATACTATCAAGCGGGATTGAGTTCGTATTGTCATCACCAACCACCGCGTTACCATTCACAGCGTACCCAGCACCGATAAATGGCGAATACTCACTGTCAGCTCGCACGGCTTCTATATTGACCGTACGAAGTAAAATGCTGTTCTCCGCGTAAGCATTCTCCTTCGGGAATATCATCTCATAAATACTGTAATTGGTCGTCGTAATATAAAAGAACAGTGACAAGACCATCGTTACCATAGTGACTGAATTCAGGCTAAAACGTTGAGAGAAAAAGCGTCTCAGCATCAGGAACATGATATAAAGCAGTGCCATGATAATCGCCGTTTTCGATGTTGAAAATGCGATCCCAACCATAATGAGAAGAATATATTTCTTGCGATTTTTTTCGCTTACATAAGGCGATAATACCAGTGCAAAAAACAGATATTCACTGAGGCTGAATGGCCCGGTGAGCAGACCAAAAGCACGTAATTGCCCCTGAATGGTGCGTAACAGAAGACCATATTCTTTACCAAACTGTGTCAACTGTGGGCCAGGGTCAAAACCGATTAGTGCATAAAGCAGGCCTGCCAAACTGGATTCGGCGACCGCAAAGAGCGCATTCAATACGGCAAAGAAAATATAGTACTTAATGATTTTATTAACAATCTCGACACGCTCATTATATTCAAAAAGAAGTAAAACGGCGGCAAAGAAAAAAGAACCGAATGTCAGTAACTCTAAGCGAAACTGAACGATAGAGCGGAAGAAATCAAACCTGCCGGTGATCATACTTAAAAGTACATAAACTAACGAGAAGATCACCATCGACAGGAAAAAGATCATTACGCTTCTACACTGTTTTGACACGTTAGGGTTACGCGCAAAAAGCAAGATTAGGACGAAAACCGGCACTGCCATGGCAAAAAAGTCTTTATATAATAAAAGTGCCCTGGTCGACATATACGCAGCGACGGTCACAACGCCATTCAATGAGAGCAATGTCATGTACATCAGCAAAAGAAAAACAACCAACGACTTTGTCGATACCCTCATTATGACCCTCTATACACGCTCTCATAAGCATCGGTTATTTTTTCTAGTTCAAAAAACGAACGACGCGGTTTGTTGTTATTTTCTCTCACGACGCTAACCACACTGGCGACAGAAAAATCTTTTAGCTCGAAAATATTATCATAAAAAGCTGCGATTTCTGCCACTCCGCCATTGAAAGGCGTATACACAACCTTACCAGAGATGGCCGATTCCGCAACGGTTCGCCCAAAGGGCTCATTCCATCGCGTTGGTAGAACAACGGCGTCAATCTGCGTCATAAACTCTTCAATCTTGATAAAGCCAAGCAAATGAATACCTGCCTCCAACGCTAACACCTTCAACTTCTCGCCAGCGGCGTCACCATTGAATCTGCCGGCGGCGTAGAATGCAACCTGCGGATCGCCGCTGGCCTGTTTTGCCAGAGCACAAAACTCATCAAAACCTTTGTCTTCGGTGAGGCGACCGACAAAACCGATCCTGACCTTTTCGTTGACGGTCGGTACATACTCTATCGCGGCGACAGGGTTGTAGATATGCGTATGTACCGCGTTGCGCGCAAATCCATTTTCCCGATGCAAGGCGGAAATATATTTACTTATGCCAACAAAAACGTCTACGCGCTGACTGGCTTTTTTCTTCAGAAAAGATGCGATGCGCACTGCAGACGACTGTACGTCCATATTTTGGCCATGTTTAAACAACGTGCCGTTCGGATGGAATAGATAATAATCGCGAGTCGTGTGTACCACGCGCGCCCCCAGCTTCTTGGCCACTCGCCACGCTGCGACGGAAAAACCGCTGAGGTTGTTGGTATGCACCACATCCGGAGAAAATTTGCGCAGCTCCTTACGCATGGCACGAGCCATAAATGGATTATAAGAATCAAGCAGATGCCACACCGCTTTCTTTAATTTGCTTGCCGAAGAAGCCTGAAATGGCCAATACATATTTTTGAGAGGTAAATAAGCAATATGAACGCCATTAAGAGTGTCATATTTTATCTCATCAAATTCATGAAGACAAAACACACCAACTTCATGCCCGGCTCGTTGCAGGCTTTCAGCCAACAACTGAACTGATACTTCAGCACCACCGATTTTATAAGGAGCATAAAGTGTGTTAATTAAAGCAATCTTCATTTTCCATCACCACGGTAAATTTATAAAATTAAAATTTGTTTTTAATCAGCGTAATATCCGCGTTTTCATAACTCTCATAGTTTTTATAAATCGCGTTAACAAATCCACTCCACTCTGGCGATAAAACTTTCTCATCAAGAACGTAAGCGATTATCTTAATTTTTTCATCATATATTTTTACGAGGTTGTCATACAATGATGAATAAAATCCGGCTATGCAACTGACGTTCTCACCAGCCACAATGGGATAAACCTCAAAGGGAAAATCCAACCGACGGACCTCTACAGACTTTCTGATTTCATCTATTTTCTCTTCACGCTCGCGGCGGTGAGGAATATAAACAAGCTCGGCACCCATCTGATTTGACTTTAAGTCATTTATCATTCTTAGCGTCAAGTCAATATCATCAACAGACGTTACCCCTGCCTCATAAAGCGGCGTACCTATAATGAAGACCCTGTTCTTTCCATCAGGAAGACTGGCCAGTTTAGCCTTAAAATTTTGGTAACTGTGCTTAACGACCACATCTCTTTTTGAAACATTTCCTTCGATGTCATAAACAGAGAAAAAGGTTATTTTTTCTCTCTCATTATTGGTCATACCAAGTGACTTGAGGAAAACCGACTTCACGACGCCCCGAGCAGTGAGATTATTGTAGCGTTTAATTCTGAGCGTTGCCGTACCATCATCCAGCAGGACCACATTTCTTCTCGAATATTTATGCGCTAAAATCCAAAAAACCCTCGCGCGATACTCACCGGCAATCAAAGTGACAGTTTCCTTCGCACTCACCACCGAAGTTACACTCTTCAATTGCCGTTTAATATCAAAAGCATTACCCAGTTTCCCTTCAACATCAATGGTTTCCAGGGAGCGATGCTTAATCATGTTCAACAGATAAACAATCTGCCCGTGATTCAACGCAGAATTGGCCGAACGCTTATTGACAATCAGCAGATCGAGCACAATGTTCTTCGCATCAAGATACTCAATGAGATTAAAAGCCTGAAGCGGTGACTCAATATACGCAATGTATTTACTCATATTTCTAATATCCGATTAAGCTACGGGCATGAATGTATAACTGCCGTTCAATGAAATTTGCCTTCAGCCTTAAGCTGCAGATAGTGAGCAACATCGCGTTGCGAAAAGGGTTTCGCTGGATGGCCGCCGGCTATAGCGTAGGGCTCTATATCTTTAACCACCACGCTGCCGGCTTGGATAATGGCCCCTTCCCCAATGGAAACCCCGGGCAGAACAATCACATTGATCCCAAGCCAAACATTATCCCCGATATGCGTATCCTTAATCACATAAGTGTTATCGTAGGGAATCGCATTCCCATGATGATTGTGATTTTCTGTGATCAATACACAACCAAAACCACAGTGGAAATTATCACCGATAGTAACACCGCCCTTTCCAACCACCGTCAAACCATTGGAGTTAAAGTTATCACCAAGTCGGGTTTTATTATTAACGATAGTTAAAAAGTTAATTTTCGGATCTTGACCACATCTTTCAGCCACTCTGATAACTTTTGAACGATAACGCTGCTTACGTAAGTTTCGCAACCATCGTTTAAGACTTGCTATCATCTTTTCCTCTCAATACTGATCTGTCGCTTGCCACAATAAAAAGTCACTGCACACGCATAAAAACTAGAAATTGCATAAACCAGGCAGAAATACTCAACTTTGATTTCTGTCATGGTGATGACAAATATACCAATCAAATGCGTTATCATCGAGCCCATGGTAATAATTGAGATTAATTTATTTTTACGATAGTAAAACAGTGAGTGCGTAAAAATATAATAAATCGATAAAAATGCAGTTCCAGGCAAAAGAATGTTGAAGTAATAAATAGCGCGATTGAACTCAGCATTAAACAGATACGGGAAAGCAAATGGCAAAATAAAGAAGTAAATAATGCACGAAACGATAACCAGAGCTGTGTAACCATATTGAATGAGCTCGACCCCTCTAAAATCGTTCGCTTTAAGCTTGCGATAAATGAAAGGTTGGAACGCCTGGTTGATTACGCCGAAAAAGAGCATAACGATAGAGGTTAGCTGAAACGCCAAGCCATAAACCCCGACTACCGCCGTACTCATGTAATGCGCTATGAAGAATCTATCCACCGAGGATTTAATCCAATAACTGCCATGATGTGGCAATAGGGATACCCCGTAGCTAATGATTTCCTTATAACGCTTACGCAACGGTTGGAGCACGCTGCGTTCAACCGCTATTTTTCTGTAAACAAAGAACTCGTAGGCCAGCTGAATGCTGAAAAATGATGCCGCGATCGCTATCAAACGTTGTCCTGGCGTCGACGCTATCATTTCAAAAAGAGCGATAGTGAATAAAACGTTGAATGCGGAAAGCAAAAATTGGCCGATAGCGGCAACTTTATAGGTCTGACTAATGCGCAAATGCGATAAATTGATAAAGTTCAGCGCCTGCGCCAGAGATGCCAAAACAACCAGAAAACCGTCGCTGAAAGAAACAGAGATCTTGGTGACCAGTGTGACAATGTAGAATATAGCCACCAGTAGCGCGCTCGACGCGAAAGCCAAGGCGATGTTATCTCTGCGGAACACCAGGGAGCTCCCTTCCCCCTCCTGCATGTATTTGACCGGCAACAGACCTTGACCACTGAACGAAATGAAAATGATCAAGATCTGAATAACGGACAAATAAAGAGTCAGCGCGCCGTACCCCGACGCGCCTAGGTGTGCTGTCAAATAAGGCAATATGATGAAGCCGATGACCTTGCCGAGAATGTCCCCTACCGACAAGGCCGCAGCCCCCATAATGGCTTTACTCATTTACAGATACTTTTCCAGGAAGTTAAGCGCATGCCAGAACCCTTCCCCTTGGTTTTTGTGCCCCTGCCACACTTCAGGAATAAACTGCGCTCCCGGCGCATGACGCCGCAGATCATCAGCCAGCTCGTCAAAGTTCACATCGCCTTTACCGATCTGTACCCCTTCACCATCCACTCCCAAAGCATCAACAATATGCATATGTGCGGTGTAAGGGCCGACCTTCTGGGTAAACTCATGAAGATCCCATTGGTAGTAATTACAAGCCATCATGGAATGCGACGTGTCATAGCAGATGCGGTAGCCGTATTTCTCACAGAACGCTTTAATCTCGTCCGGATCGACAAACAGGTTATGGTAGCTTTGACCACCAAAGTGCCATGGGAACGGAGGCATCGTCTGGATGATGATTTCAACGCCTTCTTGATTGATTTCACCCAGAGCGGCGCCAATGCGTTCGTACATCGCCTGACGTGATTCTTTTGGCAAGAAACCGGTGGTATTGAAACCGCCTGCATTCACCACGATGACCGGACGCTCAGTTTTCGGGAAATATTGCTTCAACGCGCGAGTCACATCGCAGACACGCTGCAGCTGTTTGATCGAATGAGCAAGATAAACGGGATCATCCGTCGCCAGATCCAAAATATGATCGTTGGCAAACAGCTCGGGGCTATGTACCGCAAAACCGATATTTTCAGCGCCGGAGAAGAATTCTGTCAAATCGAGTTCCATATCCTGATAGCTCAGATGGAACTCGACGAAGTCAAGATTGGATTTATTCTTCAACTTGCCGTAATCGTGGTAGCGCACTGGAATGCCGAACGGACGATTGAAATCATAGTCCTTGGCTTCTATCGCCACATCATTTAGATCCGACTCATAGAAATACCCGCCTTTTTCGTGGTCACGATTGGCTTTCTTACCGACCAATTGCTCCAGATAAAGAGGCTGCAGACCCTGCCCCGGACTCTTCACTTCAACCATCTCGCGAGTGATGATTTCACCTTTTTTCAGATCGCGATTGATAATCAAACTTTTTGCCAGAGTTTCGCGGTTGATCATTTCCCCTTGGGTGATAGTACGTTCGCCGGCGTTGCCCATGGACTCTTCAACTTCGCGGATACGTACGACCATCTCTTTGAACTCAGGGGGTAACAACGACACCTTGTGGTCGTTGCCTTCCATGGATTTGTCGATGGTGAAGTGTTTTTCGATCACTCTTGCGCCCAGCGCGGTCACGGCGATCGGCACTGAAATGCCACGCTCATGGCCAGAATAGCCGACCAAGCAGCCCGTCACCTGCTGCAGACGTTTGATATAGGCCAGGTTGACGTCTTTGAACGGCGTCGGATACGTAGAGTTGCAATGCAGGATCACAAACTCGGCACCTTTCGATTTCAAGAAGTCTACCGAGCTTTTGATTTCTGCTTCGCTGCACATACCGGTAGAACAAATCAGCGGTTTGCCCGTAGCGGCCAACGCGGCCAACATTTCGTGGTTAGTGAAGTCAGCGGAAGCGACCTTATAACCTTCCATGCCGTAGTTTTCCAACACTTCCAGGCTCTTCAGATCCCAAGGAGTACACAGCGGGGTCAGCCCCTTCTCCTTGCAATAATCGAACACTTCAATCAGTTCTTCATTGCTGAGCTGGAATTTTCTCAGCAGATCCAGCGTGTACTGTGCGCCAAGATCGGCGGATTTGTCTTTATCGTTGCCGCCCTTATACAAAGAGCTCAGATCGCGCATTTGGAACTTGACGCAATCGGCGCCAGCGTCAACCGCCAGGTCAACCAGATGCTTAGCCAGCTTAATATCGCCATTATGGTTGTTGCCAATTTCAGCAATAATGTAAGTCGGCGAGGTTTCCGTGATAGTGTGTTTGCCAATCGTCAGGCCTTTTTCGCTTTGCAGCGCAACGGCGACCAAACGACGATAATCATCAACCAGCGGCAGAACGTCAACGCCATTCGAAAACAGCGATTCAATCTCATTGCGTGGCGCATCCACTTTTTTATAGCGGACGTTCTGATTCATCACTTCCGACATTTCGCGGCTCAGATCGAAGTCGCCGTTAGTGATCCAACGACGGAAATCACCGTCCGAGAAAGAACCGCACAGCTTGCCGTCTTCGGTGACAACAAAAATAATGCGTTTTTTATTCGAGTTGATTTTTTCTAAGGCTTTAATGATTGATTCAGTTTCAAACACTAAAAAGTCAGATATTTTTTTCTGAATTAACATAAATTATCTCCCACTCCAATTTTTCAAAATTACTTCAACAACCGCCCAGTCCAGCATGGTGTCAATTTCAAAGCTTTCCTCTTCCGACATCTTATGCGCTACAACTTTGCCACCAAGACGATTACCGGTACTGAGGAGAATTTCGCTTTTCGTAACGTAAATTGAACCATTTTCTTTAAGTTTGATATTTTCAGGCTTAATATCTTGCCGACGCGGACGGTTTAAGTAGTCGTAATAGGCTTTCGGATTATCTTCATTTTCCCACAAGAAATGCCAAAACTCACATACGCTCAGCAGTGAATCGGCTTTCTTTTCAAGAATCTTTCTGATTGCAGAATCAATCGCATCATCTTTGCGAACAGGAGAAGTAGCCTGCAACAGGACGGTATACTCAGGGTGGTAACTCTCATGTTCAGCCAACCACTCCAGCGTATGCAAAAGCGCGGGCTCAGTCGCAGCGGTATCGTTCGCCAGATGGGCCGGACGCATGAACGGGACTTCCGCGCCATATTCTCTGGCTACGGCAGCGATATCTTCACAATCTGTAGAAACAATGACACGATCAATACTCGAAGAATTTAATGCCTGCTCTATGCTCCAAGCGATTAATGGCTTACCTGCAATTTCTTTAATATTTTTTTTGGGAATACCTTTCGACCCACCCCTTGCCGGAATAATTGCAAGATTACTCATTTATTCTCTCCGAAATTGGATTTTATGCATTACTTTTGAATGAATCAGAAAGCTCCTCATAATGAGGAGCTTTTACATAGAAGGGAGTTTATTTATATTCGTAAGCGTAGTAGCCGTAGGCGCTACCCGATTTATTTTCAACGGCGTTAAGGATAATACCTTTAATTTCCATGCCGTTTTGTTCGAAGCGACGAATACTCACCTCAATCTCTTTCAGCGAGTTCACGCCGTAACGTGCAACCAACAGCGTCGTGCCGACATTGCGCGCCACAATAGCGGCATCCGTTACCGCCAGGATCGGTGGGGTATCGACCAACACGATGTCATACTCTTTGCCCGCCCATTCCAGGAACTCTGTCAGGCGGTTGTGCATCAACAACTCCGATGGGTTCGGAGGAATCTTGCCGCGCGAGATAAAGCTGAGATTCTCGATCGATGTTTGCTTGATCGCTTGCTGCGCCGACGCCTGGCCGGACAACACGTCAGACAACCCCAATCCCAATTCACAGTTCAACAACGAGTGGGCATAACCTTTGCGCATATCGGCGTCAACGACCAAAATGCGCTGACCCGCCTGGGCGATCACCGCCGCCAGGTTAATGCTGACAAACGTTTTACCGATGCTTGGGCTGGCACCGGAAATCATCAGAACGTTATTTTTGGCTTCCAGCGAGGCAAAATGCAGACTGGTACGCAAGCTTCTGACGGCTTCAATCGCCAAGTCCGCCGGGTTGCCCACGGCAAGTAGGGTATAACTCCTGTTACTGCTGCGCTTGCCGGACAGCATGGTCTCGCGGTCGCTCTTTTGCTGCCATTCGGACAGCGGAATACTCGCGTAAACGTTGATCCCCTGCTGTTCCAACTGTTCCGGACTTTCAATGCCGCGATGCAGCATGGTTTTAAGCAAAACGAAACCGGTGGAGAATAGACCGCCTAGCAACGTGACTATCAGAACGATAATGGTTTTTTGCGGTTTAACCGGACGAGGCTGCGTAACGGCAGGATCCACAATACGCACGTTACCGACTGTGCTTGCCTTGGTGATGCCCAATTCTTGCTGTTTATTCAGCAACTGCATGTAGATCTCTTGCCCTGCCTGTACATCACGGGTCAAACGCAAGATTTCCTGCTGGGTCTTCGGCATAACGCTAACGCGCTTGTTCAGCTTATCTTTTTCTTGTTGCAACGTGGCGCGTTTTTCCATCAACGCACGATAAGCCGGGTGCTCTTTGGTATAAAGCTTGGAAATTTCCGCCTCTTTGAACGTCAGCTCGTTCAGTTGAGCCTCAACCCCCACAATCGTGTCCAAAACAGACTTCGCTTCAAGGGACAAATCGACAGAATCATTCGCCTGACGGAAACGGTTGAGTTTATCTTCGGCACTATCCAAAGAACTACGAACTTCAGGCAACTGATCTTTCAGGAAGTCCAGACTTTTAGCCGCCTCTTCCGATTTACGTTCGACGTTCTGCAACAGGTAATTTTTGCTGATGCTGTCAAGAATGTTTCGCACCAAGACAGGATCATCCCCGACCAGACTCAACGCCAGCACGCCGGTATCTTTACCTTTGTCTTCAACCGTCAAAGCATCCAGCAGATTGTTGGTCGCCACCAAACGCGGCAACTTGGCGATTTCAAAGACAGTGCCTGGCTCCGCCGAAATTTCGCTAACCAGCAAAGAAATCCCATGGCCACTCTCCAGCGCGCCAACTTTCCCCTTGATAATCTCGGTGCCGTTGTTGCTCAGCACATATTGCTGGGCATCAATCACGGTCAATTCCAGCTCAACATCGTCAGAGTTGGCAGGCACATTGAGACGGGACAGCGCAATTTTGGCAGGTTCGGTACCCGTCAAACGAGCCCAGCCGCGGCCAAAAATCGGGAAGTACTTCTGCTGCACCACCGTTTCAAGATTCAGATCATCGACAGTCTTACCCGTCACCATGCGTGACTTGATCAGTTCAATCTCCGTGGAAGAACCCGGCTGACTGTTAGGCAGCATTTGAGATAGGTCGTTGACCAACGAGTTCCCGACGTTTTGCTCAACCTGAACCATGGCGTCAGCTTGATATATAGGCGTGGCGAACAGGGAATAAATGATACCGGCAACAGAGAATAACGCTGTAATCCCGATGATGAGCCAGCGGTGATCAATTAAAGTTCCCAGCAAGCGACTTAGATCAATCTCATCATGATTATTGGCTGTTGATAAGCCTGGTTTCGTATTATCAGTCATTGTAATCTCTGGTTAACGATTTAATGCCTGGGCCCATTTTTGGGCTGCATCATCAAGAAGGCGGTAAACAAACTCAAACGCTTCGGCGCTCTTTCTGTAAGGATCGGGAATTTCTTTCTGCCCCAACCAATGGGCGAAAAGCATGGTTTTGCCTCTGACCTCCGGCGCCAAGCGGCAAACAGCATCAATATGCCCTTTCTCCATAACCAGAATTAATGAATATTCCCGGCACATTTCTTTCGTCAGTTGCCTGGCTTCATGCCCTTCTAACGACAGCTGATGTTTTTCCGCAATGGAAATAGCGCTCTTATCCGCGGTTTTGCCAACCAAGGCACCGATGCCTGCGGAAGCGATCTCTTTGTCCGGCAGATGCTGCTTCAAGAGACGCTCCCCCGTAGGGGAGCGGCAAATATTACCTACGCAGACAACCAAGATAGAATCAAACATGGCTAGCCTCCCTACTACGGCCAATTACGGATACGCAGTGAGCCTTCCGTGAGATTGTTGAAGCTATCGATGGTTGGTGCCAGCTGAACGATCAGGCGGTTCCAACGCGCGATAGGCGCTGCCGTCACGTAAACAATGTCATACGGTTGCAGATGGAATTCAGCCCCCATCACCAATGCTGTCGCATCGGACATGTTGAGCTGATAAATATTAGCCAGTTTGTCGCCCTGTGTTCCGTGCAGTGGGCGGATAACGAAGACACCGGTCGCATCTGCCGCAGCTTGGCTTATCCCCTGAGAATTGCCCAGCGCTTCCGTCAGCGTCATGCCGCTGCGATCCATTTTTAGCGTCGATGGGGTTTTAACTTCACCCATGACGAACACTTTAAGATCGTCGTTGCGCGGAATATACAGAATATCCCCAGGATAGAGCAGATGGTTCTGAGTCAAATCCCCATTCTGCATCAATTGCTGCAATGAAAGACGCTGCTCTTTGCCGTTGTGGGTCAGGATGATGTTGCGCCAGTCGGCATTCTCCGTCAGCCCGCCGGCGGCGTTGATCGCATCCATCACCGTCAAAGGTACGTTGGTGATAGGCTGCTGCCCGGATTTGGTAACTTCGCCCGTCACGTAAGCTTTTTGCGAGCGGAAAGCGGCGATATTAACGTCAACCTGCGGGCTTTCGATGTACTGAGCCAAACGGGAGGCGATCTGATCGCGAATTTGGGTAACGGTTTTACCCACCACGTTAACCTTACCGATATAAGGATAGAAAATCGTGCCGTCGGAGTGTACCCAGTTGCCTGTGTCGCTGGCGCTGCGGTATTGGCCCGCAGGCGTGGTCAATTCTGGATGGTCCCAAACGGTGACATTAAGGACGTCACCTACCCCGATCCGGTATTCATACGTGCGCAGCGATGCGTCCAACTGCGCATTCGGCTGAGCAACCACCTTTGTCGGACGCATCGAGTCCAACAACTTCGGTGTCATCGGGTAAATGTTAACCATCTTATCGATATCGAAGTCAGCATCTTCTTGTTTTACGACTTCTTTTCCGCTGGTCGATAAATGGGTTCCAGGAAACACGGTGCATCCACTGATTACGCTGATCGATATCAATAGCGATATCACTTTCAATTGTCGTTTTGCCATCAAATTATCATCACTTTCAGGTAAATGTATCTGCAAAGCTACTATGCGCGCCAACCGTGGCAGCGTCTCTGTAACCTTATCAAACTGTCTGTCGCTTGCTGTGCCGTCTCAAAACATGAGCTCTGTTTGCAATTATCAAGAACGTTTATCTGCCGTTGATAAGAGCAAAGCTATTATGAGCGAGGTAAATAAACTGAAATGCCCGGCACCGGTAAAAATCAGCGCGGAGGCAAGTTTAAAGCTTTAATTTTTTAAAAATAACAGCGACTTGTCAGAATCAGACGGCCATACGCATAAAATTCTCTCGCCATAGCAACTTGGCTACTCGCAGTAGAATGTATACTAAAATAAAAATTGGAACAGTGAAATTCCCCAAAATTCAACAACTATTCTAGCTTCTCCCGCCATGATGGCAACGGCCCTCATCGAGAGAAGCGATAAGTTTTACTCAAAGCGACAGCCGTTCAGCCCACTCGCGGAACGCTTTGCCTTGGGTCGGGTGACGCAAGCCATAAGTGACAAAAGCGCGCAGGTAACCCAGTTTTTCGCCGCAGTTGAACGATTCCCCCACCAGCTCTGTCGCCTCTACCGGTTTGCGTTTCAACAATTCTGCTATCGCATCGGTCAGTTGAATGCGCCCCCAGGCTCCCGGTTCCGTGGTCTCCAGCAGCGGCCAAATATCTGCAGACAAGACATAGCGCCCCACCGCCGAGTAGTTGGATTCCAACTTGGTTTCCGGTGCCGGTTTTTCGATAATTGATGTGATACGAGCACTTTCGCCAGGAGCCAGGCTGCTGGCCTCACACTCCACCACGGAATAATCGTGCAGTACGTGTTCGTCTGCCTTTTGCACCAAAACCTGGCTCAGACCGGTCTGCTCAAAGCGCGCAATCATGTGTGGCAGGTTGTCTTTCTTCAAATCGGCTTTCGCGTCATCCAGCAAGATGTCCGGCAACAGCACGACAAACGGAGAATCACCGACCAACGGCTTAGCGCAGAGAACGGCATGCCCCAGTCCTTTCGGCTGCCCTTGGCGAATGTGCATCAGCGTCACGCCTTTTGGCGTTATCGACTGCACCTCATCCAGCAATTGCCGTTTCACGCGCGCCTCCAACATCGCCTCCAGCTCGAATGAGGTATCGAAATGGTTTTCAATGGCGTTCTTGGAAGAATGCGTCACCAGGATGATCTCTTTAATCCCCGCCGCGACGCATTCGTTGACAATGTATTGAATCAACGGCTTATCAACGATTGGCAACATCTCTTTCGGAATCGCTTTGGTCGCCGGCAGCATACGCATGCCCAATCCGGCAACGGGAATAACCGCTTTCAACTTCGTCATGGTAGACCTCATTCAATCTCGTGATCGCTTTCAGCCGCGGTGGCGACAACCTGTTACTTTCCTAACGTCTGCTTCAACCAGCGGCTGAAATTCTCACCTTCCGTACCGTGACGCAGACCATACTGCACAAACGCCTTCATATAGCCAAACTTGTCGCCGCAATCGTGGGACTTGCCGCTCATGTGGAATGCTTCCACCGTTTGCTCATCCATCAACATCGCAATCGCATCGGTCAGTTGAATCTCATCGCCCGCGCCGGGAGGGGTTTTCTCAAGTAACGGCCAAATATCGGCGGCAAGCACATATCGGCCGACGACGGCCAGATTGGAAGGCGCATCCTCGCGGGCCGGCTTCTCAACCACCGCCGTCATCGGCGCGCTTTCTCCTGCCGCGATCGTCGCGCCAGCGCAATCTACCACACCGTATTTGGACACATCTTGTTCCGGCACCGGTTCAACCATGATTTGGCTGTAACCCGTATCACCAAAGCGCTGGATCATTTTAGCCAGATTTTCCTTACGCAAATCCGCCGTAGAATCATCCAATAAAACATCGGGCAACAGCACAACGAAAGGAGAATCACCCACCATTGGCTTGGCGCACAGCACCGCATGCCCCAACCCTTTCGCCTGTCCCTGACGCACCTGCATCACGGTAACGTCCGGCGGGCAAATACTTTGCACTTCACTCAGGAGCTGGCGTTTCACACGCGCTTCGAGCATGGCCTCCAACTCAAACGAAGTGTCAAAATGGTTTTCAATCGCGTTTTTCGATGAGTGCGTAACCAATACGATATCTTTAATCCCCGCCGCCACGCATTCAGCAACAATGTACTGGATTAAGGGCTTATCGACCACGGGCAACATTTCTTTAGGAATCGCCTTGGTCGCCGGCAACATACGGGTTCCCAACCCCGCAACGGGGATCACTGCCTTGAGTCTTGTTTGCATTTTCATTCCAATTCATCGTAGCGCTGCATTCACCTGCGCAGCGTGAACAAAGGGATTCAATCGGGCACGCTACCGCCCTTGGCTTGCAGCTACCAAAGTACTGTTATGACGTATCCACCACGTCATTGCATGAGCCAAACAATTTTTATGCAAAACGGCTCTCATTCTTCGTTTGAACTGCCATGCCGTTCACAAAAAAGTAAAAAAACCGGTGCCTTTATAACCAAACAATGCTAGTTACTGCCGTTATATGACTAAGATTCTTATACTAATGTCTAAGTGATACAAGCCTTAGATCCCCCCAGCCAGCCGTTTTCAGAATAAGACTACTCATGCCTGATACCGATAAGCATCATAGTCAAGGAAAATTGTTTTAATGTTTTGATTTAAATAAATTTAATAAGGCGTTTCTTTTCTGAGCGCATACATCCCGGTAGATATTTGCGCCCTCCGGCCCCTGGCTCCGTTGGCCACTCGGCGCCGATCGATGTTTGCGGCAATCCTCCTATTCTGATCCACGTCCTCCCGATTAAAGTTGAATTTTGCCGCCTCAACGCCCATCATTCCCGAGCGGCATAAGCCGTAGAACTTACAGGTGAAATTGGGCGTATGGAATGGATCGCTGATCCAACAATTTGGGCCGGCCTGGCCACGTTGGTCGTGCTGGAAATCGTGCTGGGTATAGACAACCTTGTCTTCATCGCCATTCTGGCGGACAAACTACCAAAACAACAAAGAGATAAGGCCCGTGTCGTCGGTCTGTTGCTGGCGCTGGTCATGCGTCTGGCGCTGCTCGCCTCCATCTCGTGGCTGGCGACGCTGACCAAACCGATGTTCATCGTTGCGGAGCACCCCTTCAGCGGCCGCGATCTGATCATGCTGGTCGGCGGGATATTCCTGCTGTTCAAGGCCACCATGGAGCTGAACGAGCGGCTGGAAGGCAAGGATGAAGAGCAGCACGGCGCACGCAAAGGCGCGCGTTTCTGGCCGGTGGTGGCGCAGATCGTGGTGCTGGACGCCGTTTTCTCGCTCGACTCGGTGATCACCGCCGTTGGGATGGTCGATCACCTGGCGGTGATGATGATCGCGGTCTGTATCGCCATCGGCCTGATGCTGCTGGCCAGCAAGCCGCTGACGCGTTTCGTCAACGCTCACCCGACTATTGTTATTCTATGCCTGAGCTTCCTGCTGATGATCGGTTTCAGCCTGGTGGCGGAGGGCTTCGGCTACCACATTCCGAAAGGCTATCTCTACGCGGCGATCGGCTTCTCGGTAATGATCGAGGCATTGAACCAACTGGCGCAGTTCAACCGCCGTCGTTTCCTGTCAAAGGTGCGGCCACTGCGCGAACGTACCGCCGAGGCTGTGCTGCGCATGCTGAGCGGCAAACATGAAGAAGCGGAGGTCGACAGCCATTCCGCCAACCTGCTGGCGGACAGCGACAGCGAAAACGGCGAGATCTTCAACCAGCAAGAGCGGCGCATGATCGAACGCGTGCTGGGCATGGCGCAGCGCACCGTCAGCAGCATCATGACCTCGCGTCACGACGTCGAATACCTTGAGCTGAACGATCCGCAGGAAAAGCTGACGCAGTTGCTGGAGCGTAATCAGCACACGCGCATCGTGGTGGTGGAAAGCAGCGCCAGCGATGAGCCGCTGGGCGTGATCCACACCATCGACGTCCTCAAACAGCAGCTGGCGCAAGCGCCGCTGGATCTGCGTGCGCTGATACGCCAACCGTTGATCTTCCCGGAACAGCTCACGCTGTTAAGCGCCCTGGAACAATTCCGCCAGGCGCAGACGCACTTTGCCTTTGTGGTCGATGAGTTCGGCTCCGTCGAAGGCGTCGTCACCCTGACGGACGTGATGGAAACCATCGCCGGCAACCTGCCAGAAGCCGGCGAAGAGGTGGACGCACGCCACGACATTCAGCAAAACGAGGACGGCAGCTGGATCGCCAACGGCTATATGCCACTGGAAGATCTGGTGTTGTACCTGCCGATGCCGCTGGAAGAAAAGCGCGAATACCACACGCTGGCGGGGCTATTGATGGAACACAGCCAGCGCGTGCCGCAAGAAGGCGAACAAATCAGGATCGGTGACTACCTATTCGAGCCGTTGGAGGTCAACAGCCACCGCATTCTGAAAGTGAAGATCACCCCGCCTCCCCCAGCGGAGGACTACGAGGTTTAACATTGAGGCCGGGCATTGCCCGGCCTTTGTGTTACTGGGGAACCAGCAACTCCGTCGCCACGATCACCACCACCAGCCCGACAATCACCGGCACCGAAGTGCGCTTCACCACGTCGAACGGCGAGATTTTCGCCATGCCGGAGACCGCCACCACCACACCGGAGACCGGCGACAGCGTGCGGCCGAGATTAGACGCCTGCAGCATCGGGATCACCAGGTAGGCCGGATTCACGCCCATCTGCGCCGCCAGTTTCGGGATCAGTTCGACAAACGCATAGAACGGCGCATTGCCGGAGCCGGTGGTCATGGCCGCCAGCATGGTAATCACCACCAACACCAGCATCATGATCAAACCGCCGGTGCCGAACGACTGCGCCAACCCGATCAATCCGCTGATAAAGCCGACGGTGCTCAACCCCTGCGCGAAGACGCCCGCGGCCACCAACAGCATCACTACGCTGGCGAATGCGTCCGCCATGCCGCGATACGCCACTTCCAGGCCGCTGAATACCTGTTTGGCGCTGAAGCTGCGCACGAACTCAATTAATGCCGCCAACAGTATGCACCCTACCAGCACGGTGATGATGTGCAGCTCCGGCCCCCATTTGCCGTCGAAGATCAGCACGCCGAGGATCGGCGTAAACGGCAGTATCGCGTAGAACCCCGGCGCATGCGTTTTGATTTCGCTGACGTCCACGATGTGATGCTGTTCATCACTCTTCCTGTCGAGATAACGCTGCCAGAAAAAGTGCGCCACGGCCATGCAGACGATGGCGGCAATCGAGATAGGCAGCGTGGTTTTGAACGCGAAGTCCACCAGCGGCATCTCCGCCGCCTTGGCCGCCAGCACCACGTCGCCGGAGGTCGGCGCCAGGATAATCGCCGCCGGCGAAGCGCAAATGGCCGCTGCCGCCCCGCGGCTGATGCCAACGTTCACCATCAATGGGAACAGCGTCGCCATCAGCAATACGCCGAGGCCAGTGGCGGAAGAGACCGCCAATGACATCAGGCAAGCGACAAAATAGGCAGCCACCATCAGCAGATAAGGCGAGTTGATCATCTGCAACGGGCGCGAGGCCAGCTTGACGACCACATCGTTGGCGCCGATATGCGTCATGTAGGCGGCGAAACCGCACAGCATCATGATCATCATGCCCAGATCGCCGCCGCGGCTCATCAGCAAGATCTTGACGTATTCGATAATATCGGTCGCGCGCCAGCCGGTAGACGCGGCGCCGGACGGCAACAGCGTTTTCCCCATCAGGGCGCTGATGCCAAGCAGCAGTAACCCGCCCACCATCAAGACACCGGTGGCGGAATATCCTTTGATGATGTAACGGCCCACGCCCGCCGCCACCGCCGCGCCAATAAGAAGCTCTATCATGTTTCCTCAACTCGTTATGTTTTCGCGCTCAGGCGCATAGTCATAGCAAAATATGCTCTTACTCTGCACAAATCGAGCGTGAGTCTTCATGACCTTCATCAAGGTAACGGAGGGAAATTATCGCGGGAAACGCCGATATTGACGCGAGCCGTAAAACGGCCCGCGTCAGGAGGGATTACAGCTTGTCGAGCAGCTTCTTCAGATCCTGGCCTTCACGCGAATCCTTGTTCTTTTCAGCCCATTTGTTCAGCGCATCTTTAGCCCGATCCTGCAGCGTTTTGCGCAGCACCTGATCGACCTGCAGTTGGTAATTCAGCCGTTGCCACGGCCCGTAAACCCGCAGCGGGATCGGCGTTTTTTGCAGTTGCTCGATCAGTTCGCCGCGCCCTTGCCAGCCGCCTGTAACGCGCACGTTAAGCGCCATATCGCACTGTTTTCCCGGCATATCGATACTGCCGGCGCCGGTCAGCGCCAGCAAAGGCGAATCCGCCGTCAGGCTGCTGAGCTTGACAGTGCCCTGGCTCAGGCTGGCCCGCGCCGAGACGCTTTTGACTTCGGTATAGCGCTGATAGCTGTCTTGCCCGCGCACGCTGTTATCGTTGCGCGCCACCGCCTGTTGGATCAATTGCTGAATGTTCAGGCCGTGCAACTGCGCATCCTGCATTGCCAACTGCGCCGTACCGCGCCAACGGTGCTCAAATGACTGTGAAGAAAGGCGATCGCCGGTCAAATCCCCTTTCATGCTGAATTTGCCGGTCAGCATCTGCGGCATGTCGAAGGCTTTGAGCACCGTGCCGAGCTCAACCTGGTTCAGGGTCGGCTGCACGTTTATCACCGGTTTATTGCCGCGAGCGTCGAGCGTTCCCGGCAAGGAAAAATCGCCGCCGGCCAATTGCCCGGCAAGTTTATGCAGCGTCAGCAGGCCGCGTTGATTATCCGCCGCGACGGCTAACTGGGTAACGTTCATACCGCGGTAGGTCAACTGCGCCGCCTGCAGATTCAGCTGTGCATTGAAATCGCGCAGCGCTTCCAGGTTCTGCTGCCGATCGTCAACCTGGCTGGCGATCACCGGCGCGGCGGTCACGGCGGGCTGCTCGGCGGTATTGGTGCTGGATTGCCAACCGGAAAGCGCGTCAAGATCGAGATTAGCCGAATTCAGGTTCACCACATAGCCGGGCACCGCCCCCAGGCTGGCGCTGATATCGCCGGTCAACTGGCTGTTATTGGCACTGACGTTCAGCTGGCTGACGGCAATCTGCGCCGGCGTCTGCTGATAGACCACCTGAGCATGGCCCTCGCCTTGAATACCGCCGTTCGGAATATCCGCCCCCGCCAATTGGTAATTGAACTGGGTCACCTTGGCGCCGATCTGGTGCGGGAACTGCTGCAGATCGATATCGGCCGCCATGCTGAAGGCCAGGTCGCGCTGATCGCGGTTGACCCGACTGGAGATGTCCAGCCGCGCCTGCCGTTTCTCCGTTTGCTGCAGGGTAAGATTGATGTCCCGGACATTGATTTGCTCGTTGTCGGCGCGCTGCCAAATCAACAGGCTGTCCACGACGCGCAGGTTATCGATATCGAATTTCCAGGCCGCGTCTGCCGCATCAGCGCCGCTGCCGGCCGGCGCAATCGGGGCGTCCACTTGCGAGTGCTCTTCACTGTCGGGGGTGAGGCGAATGACGGCGTTTTTCAACATCACCTGTTTCACAAACAGCTGATGCGACAGCAGCGGCAACAGTTTGACGTCAAGGCGCATGTTTTCCGCGCTCACCACCGGCGCCTTGGCGCCCGGCGCGGTCAGCGTCATGCGCCCGGCCAAAATGCTGAGCTGCGGCCAGATATGCCAACGTAGGTCGCCTTCGAGCGTCAGCTGGTAGCCGCTCTTCTGCTCGACCTTTTTGACCATGTAACCGCGAAAATCATTCGGATTGACCAGCAGTACCAGCGCGGACATCCCCGCCACCACGACCACCAGTAAAATCGCCAATGTCGTCAGTAATCTTCTCATGCCACCCTCTTGTCAGCGCCACACCGACGGTGCATCCCGCGCCGTTAGTCCTTGTCGATTCGACTGGCTACTGCGCCCTGCTGATCGCGATATTTTGCGTCCTGCCGGCTGTTGTATGGCCGGGCCGCCGGGCCGGACAACGGCTCAAAGCTCAAGGCGCCAATCAACATCCCCGGCCGCAGCGCCAGCGGCAACTTGCCGGAGTTGTAAAACTCCAGCACGATGCGCCCGTGCCAGCCCGGATCGATACGGTGCGCGGTCACGTGCACCATCAGCCCCAGACGCGCCAGAGAAGAGCGGCCGTCGAGCCAGCCCACGAGATCGTTCGGCAGCGTCACGGATTCGAAGGTCACCGCCAGGGCCAGTTCACCGGGATGAAGGAAGAACGCCTCGCCTTCCGGCAGGACAATCTCGTCGCTCATCACGCGATCCAGCGCGGCGCTGACTTCATCTTTCGGCCCGCTAAGATCGATAAAAGGCGCGGTATGGCCGCGGAACACGCGGAACTGATTGCCCAAACGGACATCTACTGTGGCCCCGTTGATGCGTTCGAGCGGCGGGCGCGGGGAAATCACCAGTTTCTCGCTATCCAGCCAGGCTTCTATATCGCGGTCGCACAGTCTCATGTCTTTCTTCTCCATCAAAACGCGTAACTAAACAAAAATTGCCACACAACGGGCGAAAGGTCTACGCCGGGGTGCAAATAGTTGGCCGCCGGCCGGAAATGCGCATTTCCGGCCATGTAAGCGGCATTATTCAAAGAATTGGCTGATTTTGGCTTTCAGAATATCGATCGCGATGCGGTTTTTGCCGCCGCGCGGGACGATGATATCGGCGTATTGTTTGGAAGGTTCGATAAACTGCAGGAACATCGGGCGCACGGTTTTCTGGTATTGCGCCATCACCGAATCCATCGAGCGGCCGCGCTCATTGACGTCGCGCTTCATGCGGCGCATCAGGCAGATATCGAGCGGCGTGTCGACAAAGATCGAGAAGTTCATCTCCTGGCGCAGGCGGATATCCGTCAGCAGCAAGATGCCTTCCAGAATGATCACTTTTTTAGGTTCGAGATGGACGGTTTCTTTCTTGCGCGTATGCTCGGTGTAGCTGTACAGCGGCAGCTCGATCGCCTTGCCGGCTTTCAGCATTTGCAGATGCTGGAACAGCAGGTTGTGATCCATGGCGCTCGGGTGGTCATAGTTGGTTTTGACCCGTTCTTCCATGGTCAGGTGAGTCTGGTCTTTATAGTAACTGTCTTCTGGAATAACGCCGATGTGCTCATCGCCGACCTGCTCGCGGAGTTCGCGGTACAACGTGCTGGCGATAAGGCTTTTTCCGGAGGCAGATGCGCCAGCTATACCAATAATGACGCACTGATGCGGATTGTCAGTCATAAAATTAAAGACCTGATTTCGTATTGTGAAGGGGGGGAACTAAAACGCGACAATTATAGGGAGTCGCCGGGGATTGCGCCACTGTATATTGCGCGGCGGCGAGTGAATTCGGGCTGCCACGCCACGGGCACGCGGCATTTTAAGAATCTCGCGGCTAGGGCAACGCGCCGTAACGGGTTACACTCCCCGGCGCTGACTTTTGCTCCCCGCTCCCTTTCATCGGAGATTGATGTGCTGGATTGGTATTTTCTGACTTTTTTCGGCGACAGCATGTTGTTGCTGCCCTGCGCGCTGATTCTGTTTTTATTGCTGCTCATATCTCCCGCCACCCGCGCGGCGGGTTGGCAGTGGGCGCTGATCTTCGGATTCACCGGCGGGGTGGTCTGCCTGTCCAAACTGGCCTTTATGGGCTGGGGCATCGGCAGCGAGCGCTATGATTTCACCGGATTCAGCGGCCATTCAGCTCTCGCGGCCAGCATCTGGCCGCCACTGCTCTGGACGTTGACCGGCCGATTTTCCCACCCGATACGCAGCATCGCTTTGCTGACCGGATGGATATTGCCTTTCGCCATCGGCGTGTCGCGGCTGGAAATTCGCGTGCATTCGGTATCAGAGGTGATCAGCGGGCTGATTTTAGGCTACCTGGCCAGCGCACTGTTCCTGCGGTTGCAGCGGAACAAAGCGCGCCCGCATCTCTCCTGGCCGCACTTCGCCATCGCGCTGGCCTTGCCCTTGGCGCTGATGGGGCAGCGGCAGCCGGCCCCCACCCAGGGATTGCTGGAGCATATCGCCAAAACGCTGGCGCAGATCGAACGCCCTTATACCCGGGCAGATTTGCACAACCCCACCCGCATCCCATAAAAAAACCCGGCGCTTGAGCCGGGTTCTTGCAGTGCGATAGGCAGATTACAGCGCGCGGAACGCGATCTCCGTCGGGATCGCCTCGCCCTGCCAATACATCTGCGCGGCCACGCGGCCGGCCAGTTGACGATACCTCTCGGCGAATTCGCTGTCCGGGCGGCTGATCACCGTCGGCGTACCGCGATCCAGGTCTTCGCGCAGCGAAATATGCAGCGGCATCTGCCCCAGCAGGCGGCTGTGGTATTTCTGCACCAGCTTCTCGGCGCCGCCGGTGCCGAAGATCGGCTCATGGTGGCCGCAGTTGCTGCAGATATGCACGCTCATGTTCTCCACGATGCCCAGCACCGGCACATGCACTTTCTCGAACATCACGATGCCCTTGGCGGCATCCAGCAAGGCGATATCCTGCGGCGTGGTGACCACCAGCGCGCCGGTTACCGGAATGTTCTGCGACAGCGTCAGCTGGATGTCGCCGGTGCCCGGCGGCATGTCCAGCACCAGATAATCCAGATCCGGCCACAGCGTATCCTGCAGCAGCTGCATCAGCGCCTTGCTGGCCATCGGGCCGCGCCACACCATGGCGTTGTCGTCGGTCACCAGATAGCCGATGGAGTTGGTCGCCAGGCCGTGCGCCATGATTGGCGCCATGTGCTGACCGTCCGGCGAAGTCGGCCGCTCATGTTCGGTGCCCAGCATGTTGGGGATCGACGGGCCGTAAATGTCGGCGTCCAGAATGCCGACCTTGGCACCCTCGGCGGCCAGCGCCAGCGCCAGGTTGACGGCGGTGCTGGATTTGCCCACCCCGCCTTTGCCGGAACTGACGGCGACGATGTTGCGCACGCCTTTGATGCCGGCCTGGCCGTTGGCGCGTTTCAGCGTCGTGATGTCGTGTTTCAGCTTCCAGTCGATGGCGGAAGCGCCGGTCACGCGCAGCAATTCGGGGCCGACGCTCGCCTGCAGCGCCTCAAAACCGCTCTGCCAGGCAAACGGCATCGTCAGTTCGATATGCAGCACATCGTCCAGCAACGCGCAGTGATGAATGGCCTTCAATGCGGTCAGGTTGTTTTTCAACGTCGGGTGTTCAAAGGCGGCCAGTACACCGGTCACCAGGGCGCGCAGAACTTCGGGGTTGGTCTGCTCAGGGGATTTTGCGTTCATCCCGGCTCCTTGATTTTGAATGGGTAGCTTCCGGCTAAGCATATCAGAACTGCGCTGCCGCTGACGCATATAACCTGCAAGAAACCGCCCTAGCAGCGAAGGGCGCGATCGGTTAACATCGAAGGCCCTTTTATTCATTACAGAAAGCAAGTTCTCACTATGGCTCAAGTCGCGAAAAAATTATTGGTGACGTGCGCGCTACCGTACGCAAATGGTTCCATCCATCTCGGCCACATGCTCGAGCACATCCAGGCGGATATCTGGGTGCGTTACCAACGAATGCGCGGCCACGAAGTGCATTTCATCTGCGCGGACGACGCGCACGGCACGCCGATCATGCTGAAAGCGCAGCAGCTGGGCGTGAAACCGGAAGAAATGATCGCGGAGATGAGCCAGGAGCACCAACAGGATTTCGCCGGCTTTGGCATCAGCTATGACAACTACCATTCGACCCATAGCGACGAAAACCGCGAGCTGTCCACCCTGATTTACAGCCGCCTGAAAGAAAACGGTTTTATCAAGAACCGCACCATTTCTCAGCTGTACGATCCGGAGAAAGGCATGTTCCTGCCGGACCGTTTCGTGAAAGGCACCTGCCCGAAATGCAAATCGCCGGATCAGTACGGCGACAACTGTGAAGTGTGCGGCGCCACCTACAGCCCGACGGAGCTGATCGATCCGAAGTCCGTGGTTTCCGGCGCGACGCCGGTGATGCGCGACTCCGAGCACTTCTTCTTCGACCTGCCGGCCTTCAGCGAAATGCTGCAGGCGTGGACGCGCTCCGGCGCGCTGCAAGAGCAGGTGGCGAACAAAATGCAGGAGTGGTTCGAATCCGGCCTGCAGCAGTGGGACATCTCCCGCGATGCGCCTTACTTCGGCTTCGAGATCCCGGATGCGCCGGGCAAATACTTCTACGTCTGGCTGGACGCGCCGATCGGCTACATGGGCTCCTTCAAGAACCTGTGCGACAAGCGCGGCGATCTGGACTTCGACGAGTTCTGGCGCAAAGACTCCACCACCGAGCTGTATCACTTTATCGGCAAGGACATCGTCTACTTCCACAGCCTGTTCTGGCCGGCGATGCTGGAAGGCAGCAACTTCCGCAAACCGACCAACCTGTTCGTGCACGGCTACGTGACGGTGAACGGCGCCAAAATGTCCAAATCACGCGGCACCTTTATCAAGGCCGGCACCTACCTGCAGCATCTGGACGCCGACTGTCTGCGCTATTACTACGCCGCCAAGCTCTCTTCACGCATTGATGACATCGATCTCAATCTGGAAGACTTCGTGCAGCGCGTAAACGCCGATATCGTCAACAAGGTGGTGAACCTGGCGTCGCGCAACGCCGGCTTTATCAACAAGCGCTTCGGCGGCAAGCTGGCCGACAGCCTGGCCGATCCGGCGCTGTACCAGACCTTCGTCGACGCGGCGCAGAGCATCGCCGAAGCTTACGCCGGCCGCGAGTTCAGCCGCGCGATCCGCGAAATCATGGCGCTGGCCGATCTGGCCAACCGCTACGTGGATGAGCAGGCACCTTGGGTGGTGGCGAAGGAAGAAGGCCGCGACGCCGATCTGCAGGCCATCTGCTCGATGGGCATCAACCTGTTCCGCGTGCTGATGACTTACCTGAAGCCGGTGCTGCCTTCGCTGACCGAGCGCGCCGAAGCGTTCCTCAACGCCGAGCTGAGCTGGGACGCGATCCCGCAACCGCTGCTGGGCCATCAGGTGAACGCGTTCAAAGCGCTGTTCAACCGCATCGATCTGGACAAGGTCAGCGAGATGGTCAACGCCTCGAAGGAAGACATGGCCGCCGCCAAACCGGTGACCGGTCCATTGGCCGATGATCCTATTCAGGAAACCATCACCTTCGACGACTTCGCCAAGGTGGACATGCGCATCGCCCTGATCAAGAGCGCCGACTTTGTCGAAGGCTCCGACAAACTGCTGAAACTGCAGCTGGATCTGGGCGGCGAATCGCGCCAGATCTTCTCCGGCATTCGCTCCGCTTACCCGGATCCGAAAGCGCTGGAAGGCCGCCTGACCATCATGGTCGCCAACCTTGCGCCGCGCAAAATGCGTTTCGGCGTTTCGGAAGGCATGGTGATGGCGGCGGGCCCCGGCGGGAAAGAGATCTTCCTGCTGAGCCCGGACAGCGGCGCGCAGCCAGGCATGCAGGTCAAGTAACCGCACCGGCGCGTTACATCAAGGGTCGAGCTTGCTCGGCCCTTTTTTAATGCCTCAAACCCAAGGTTATAAACAGTAAGAAAACGTCATAACCGCTCTGATTCCCTCGCCCGTCGTATCCCGCTATGATGCTCAGCAACAACAAATAGACGTCCAGACAGAAAGACTGCTATAACAGACCTTCACCGGGACCCTTTACCCGCTTTTTTGGAGCCTATAATAATGACAAACCTCAAGACTTCGCTGCTCGCCCTCAGCCTGCTGGCTGCCCTGCCGCTGCAGGCGGCGGAAAATGCCGCCGTGCCGGCCGCCATCGCTCAGCATCAGGGGCCGGTGCGCATCGCGGTGATCCGCAATCTCGGCTCCGACGACAACACCACGCAATTCTTGGCGGGCGCCATTCAGGAAGGGCGCAAGCTGGGCTTCAAGGTAGACACCTTCCTCAGCAACGGCGACGACGCGCGCTTCCAGGACTTCGTCAACCAGGCTATCAGCCAGAAATATGACGGCATCATTCTCTCGCAGGGGCGAGCCCCCTATTCCACCGAGCTGGTCAAACGCATCGCGGCGGCCGGCATCGCCGTCGCGGCTTTCGATACCGACGTCAGCGGCAGCGTTCCCGGCGTCACCGTCTCGCAACAGGACGACGCTTCGCTGGCCAACGCCTCCTTCGGCCAGTTGGTGAAGGATTTCAACGGCCAGGCCAACATCATCAAACTCTGGGTGGCCGGCTTCCCGCCGATGGAACGCCGCCAGGCCGCCTATCAGCAACTGCTGAAACAGCATCCGGGCATTCACGAGCTGGAATCGATCGGCGCGGTCTCCTCCGACGTGCAGGGCGATACCGCCAACAAGGTGGGCGCGGTGCTGGCGAAATACCCGAAAGGCAAGATTGACGCCATCTGGGGCACCTGGGATGCCTTCACCCAGGGCGCTTACAAGGCGCTGAAAGAGAACGGCCGCACCGAAATCAAGCTGTACAGCATCGATATCTCCAACCAGGACTTGCAGCTGATGCGCGAGGCCGGCAGCCCGTGGCAGGTCAGCGTGGCGGTGGATCCGAAGCTTATCGGCGCAGTCAACCTGCGCCTGGTGGCCAACAAGATCGCCGGGGAAAGCACGCCGGACAACTATCAGTTCAAAGCGACGGTCATTCCGCAAGCGCTGCTGCTGGCGCAGCCGGGGTCGGTCAACGTCGCCGGGCTGGCGAAGATCATCCCCGGCTGGGGCAGCAGCAGCGATTTCGTCCAGCCGTGGTTCGCCACGCTGCAGGCCGAACACGGTAAATAGTGCTGTTTTTGACGAGGCTGGCGACGCAGCCTCTGTTTTTAACCTAATTATCGGCTTTCCCCTTCCGTCCTCGCCAAAATACGCTATGTTATCTGCATCGCCCATAACTGTATGCATAAACAGGCTTCGAATGAAGGGATTCCCCTCGCTGATCAACGTACTGCTGGCCAGTTCACTGGTGTTGACCATCGGCCGCGGCGTGACGCTGCCGTTCATCACCATCTACCTCACCGAGCATTTCCATCTGCTGCCGAAGAGCGTGGGCGTGATCCTAGGCGTCAGCCTGACCCTCGGCATCCTTGCCAGCCTGTACGGCGGCTATCTGGTGGACAAATTCAGCAAAAACCGCCTGATCCTGCTGTCGATTGTCTTGTTTGCGCTGAGCTTCTTCGCCATTCCCTGGATCCCGCGCCCCGGCGGCGTCATCGTGGTGCTGGCGATCCTGCATACCTGCTATTCGGTGCTGAGCATCACCATCAAGGCCTGCTTCGCCGACTGGCTGCCGGTCGAGCAGCGCATCAAGGCTTTCTCTATCAACTATACGTTGGTCAACGTCGGCTGGGCGATCGGCTCTGCGCTCGGCGTGCTGGTGGCCGGGCTTAGACCGCTGCTGCCGTTTTATCTGTCGGGCGGGTTGGCGCTGGCGACGGTGGCGGCGCTGAGCCTGCGCTTGCGCGGCCGGGAACAGCGCCCGGCGCCAACCGCCGCCGCACCGGCGGCGCTCCCCAACTTCCGCCAGACGGTGACTATCCTGCGCAGCGATCGGCGGCTTATCTACTTCACTCTCGGCAGCACCCTGGGCGCCGTGGTGTTCGGTCAGTTCACCGGCTATCTGTCGCAGTACCTGATCACCGTCTCCAGCGCCGAGTTCGCCTACAAAATCATCGGGCTGGTAATGATCGTCAACGCCGGCATCGTTATCGCCCTGCAATACTTGCTCAGCCGCGGCATGCGCCAGGAAAACATGCTGCGCTGGCTGGTGCTGGGCACGCTGTTTTTCATCGTCGGGCTGCTCGGTTTCATGATGGCCGGCCAGGCGGTCTGGCTGTGGATGGTGGCGATGGCAGTGTTTACCCTCGGCGAAATCATCGTCATTCCGGTGGAATACATGTTCATCGACTTTATCGCGCCGCCGCATCTGAAAGGCAGCTACTATGGCGTGCAAAACCTCAGCGCGCTGGGCGGCGCCATCAACCCGGTTCTGAGCGGTATGCTGCTCAGCTATGCCGCGCCGCCGTTGATGTTCGTGATGTTGATCGTTTGCGCGCTGCTTAGCCTGCTGTTTTTCTTCCTTGGCCATCGGCTGGCAGAACAGGCTGCGGCAACCGCCGAAGACGCGCGCTGAATCCGCGCGTAGCGGCCATTCCGGGCTGTCAACCCGCCGATCGGGCATGGCGCCCATAGCGAGAATTCATGGCGCGATCTGTGGCATGGCTCACAGTTTAATTGTATGATGAATGCATCGGTTAAACGGGAAAAGACAATGGCCAACGTGCTCACACTATGCTGGAAATACCTGAGGGCTCTGCTCCTCATCTACCTTTGTCTGTTCGCCGGCAACGCGCTGGCGGCGCTGCTGCCGTTCGCCATTCCCGGCAGCATCCTCGGCATGCTGCTGCTGTTCGCCCTGCTCTCTACCCAGATTATGCCGGCCAAATGGGTTAAACCCGGCTGCCATCTGCTGATCCGCTACATGGTGCTGCTGTTCGTGCCGATCGGCGTCGGGGTGATGAAATACTACGACCAGATCGTCGCGCATCTGGGCCCGCTGGTTATCTCTTGCCTGATCAGTACGCTGATGGTGCTGGTGGTGGTCGGCTATACCTCACATTATTTTCATCGCGAGCGCCGCATCGCCGGCAAACCCGACGACACGGAGGGTAACTCATGATCCATGAAATCTGGTGGTCGCTGCCGCTGACGCTGGCGGTCTATTTCGCCGCGCGCTGGCTGGCGCGCAAGCTGAATATGCCGCTGCTCAACCCGCTGCTGGTTTCCATGGCGGTGATCATCCCGCTGCTGCTGCTCACCGGCATCCCCTATGAGCGTTACTTCCTGGGCAGCAAAATCCTCAACGATCTGCTGCAGCCGGCGGTCGTCGCGCTGGCCTTCCCCCTGTATGAGCAGTTGCACCAGATCCGCGCGCGCTGGAAATCGATTATCGCGGTGTGCTTCATCGGCAGCCTGACCGCCATGATCAGCGGCGGCGCCATCGCCCTGTGGCTGGGTGCCACGCCGGAAATCGCCGCCTCTATCCTGCCGAAATCGGTCACTACGCCGATCGCCATGGCCGTCGCGGACTCGCTCGGCGGCATTCCGGCGATCAGCGCGGTCTGCGTCATTTTCGTCGGTATCCTCGGCGCCGTGTTCGGCCATACGCTGTTCAACCTGTTGAAAATCACCACCCACTCGGCGCGCGGCCTGGCGATGGGCACCGCGTCCCACGCGCTGGGCACCGCACGCTGCGCGGAGATGGACTACCAGGAAGGCGCTTTCGGCTCGCTGGCGCTGGTGATCTGCGGCATCATCACCTCGCTGCTGGCACCGTTCCTGTTCCCGGTGCTGCTGCACCTGTTCAGTTGAACAGGGTGAAACTTGCGATACATCTCGCATTTATGTATCTCATTGCACTAATTTCATCAATTAAGAGACATTAATCACACTTTAATGTCTCTGGCCTGCCTAGAATGTTATCCCGTTAACCTGTAGAGAGACTTTCTATGCATCCGCGTTTTCACACCGCGTTCAGCGCACTGCCCGCGACACTGCAATCCGCCCTGCAGCCCTATCTGGACGCGCCTGACTTTCCGGCGATGTTCACGGCCGAGCAAGCGGCGGCGATCCGCACAGGCTGCGGGCTGGACGATGATGCGCTGGCATTCGCGCTGCTGCCGCTGGCGGCGGCCTGCTCGTTAACCCCAATATCGCACTTCCACGTCGGCGCCATCGCGCGCGGGCAAAGCGGCAACCTCTATTTCGGCGCCAATATGGAATTCAGCGGCGCGCCGCTGCAGCAATCCGTGCATGCGGAACAGAGTGCGGTAACGCACGCCTGGCTGCGCGGCGAAAAAGCGCTGGCCTCGGTCACCGTCAACTACACGCCGTGCGGCCATTGCCGCCAGTTTATGAATGAACTGAACAGCGGCGGCAAGCTGCAGATCCGTCTGCCGGGCCGCGCGCCGGCCACGCTGGCGGACTATCTGCCGGACGCCTTCGGCCCGAAAGATCTGGATGTCGCCTCGCTGCTGATGGACGAGGTCGATCATGGCCATCAGCTGGCGCTGAACGATGCGCTGGCACAGGCGGCGCTGGCGGCAGCCAACCGAAGCCACGCGCCGTACAGCAACGCCCACAGCGGCGTGGCGCTGGAAACGGCGGACGGCATCATCTACGCCGGCCGCTATGCGGAAAACGCCGCCTTCAACCCGAGCCTGCCGCCGCTGCAGGCCGCGCTGATCCTGCTGAACCTCTCCGGCGGTGACTGCCTGAACATCCGCCGCGCCGTGCTGGCCGAACCGCAGGAGGCGATCATCAGCCAATGGGACGCCACCCGCGTCACCCTGGCGGCGCTGGGCTGCCAAAACGTCAGCCGCGCCGCGTTCTAAGCGCTCAACGGCGGAGCCATCCGGTTCCGCCGCTAACAGCCCCGCCCGCCAAATACAATGCCCCGACGCCGCCGGAGACACTTTCTTTAGTTAAAAAATCATTTGATTGTCGATAATTACGCCAACCTGGTTCATCATCTGGCAACAAATGCTGTACATCTGCTCTTTATCTTTTAGGATCGTCGGCAATAAAGTTATCTGATACGTGAAGAGTAAAACTGATGGAACTAGAATACGAAAGCAAACGCCCGCTCTACATCCCTTACGCCGGCCCGATTCTGCTGGAATTTCCGCTGCTGAACAAAGGCAGCGCTTTCACCGAGGAAGAACGTAGCCACTTCAACCTGCACGGCCTGCTGCCGGAAGCGGTGGAAACCATCGAAGAACAGGTGGAACGCGCCTACCGTCAGTATCAGGATTTCAAGAACGATAACGACAAGCACATCTACCTGCGCAACATCCAGGACACCAACGAAACCCTGTTCTACCGCCTGCTGGACTCGCACCTGAGCGAGATGATGCCGATCATCTACACCCCGACCGTCGGCGAGGCCTGCGAGCACTTCTCCGATATCTATCGCCGCGCGCGCGGGCTGTTCATCTCCTACCCGAACCGCGATCGCATCGATGACATGCTGCAAAACGCCACCAAGCAGAACGTCAAGGTGATCGTGGTCACCGACGGCGAGCGCATTCTCGGCCTGGGCGATCAGGGCATCGGCGGCATGGGCATTCCAATCGGCAAGCTGTCGCTGTATACCGCCTGCGGCGGCATCAGCCCGGCCTATACCCTGCCGGTGGTGTTGGACGTCGGCACCAACAACCCGCAGCGCCTCAACGATCCGCTGTACATGGGCTGGCGCCATCCGCGCATCTCCGGCGAGGAGTACCACGCCTTCGTCGAAGAGTTTATTCAGGCGGTCAAACGCCGCTGGCCGAACGTGCTGCTGCAGTTCGAAGACTTCGCGCAGAACAACGCCACCCCGCTGTTGAATCGCTACCGCGATGAGATCTGCTGCTTCAACGATGACATCCAGGGCACCGCCGCGGTGACCCTCGGCAGCCTGATCGCCGCCAGCCGCGCCGCCGGCAGCCAGCTGCGCGATCAGACCGTCACCTTCCTCGGCGCCGGTTCCGCCGGCTGCGGCATCGCCGAGCAGATCATCGCGCAGATGAAATCCGAAGGGTTGAGCGAAGACGAAGCGCGCGCCCGCGTGTTCATGGTCGACCGCTTCGGCCTGTTGACCGACAAACTGCCGAACCTGCTCGACTTCCAGAGCAAGCTGGTGCAGAAGAGCGACAACCTGGCCGGCTGGGAAACCGCCAGCGACGCCATCTCGCTGCTGGACGTGGTGCGCAACGCCAAGCCGACCATTCTGATCGGCGTGTCCGGTCAGCCGGGGCTGTTTACCGAAGAGCTGATCCGCGAGATGCACAAGCACTGCGAACGCCCTATCGTGATGCCGCTGTCCAACCCGACCTCGCGCGTGGAAGCCCGTCCGGAAGACATCATCAACTGGACCGACGGCGCCGCCCTGGTGGCGACCGGCAGCCCGTTCGCGCCGGTAAGCTACAAAGAGCAGCTGTACCCGATCGCCCAGTGCAATAACTCCTACATCTTCCCGGGGATCGGTCTGGGCGTGCTGGCCTCCGGCGCCACTCGCGTCACCGACGCCATGCTGATGGCCGCCAGCCGCGCACTGGCGGACTGTTCGCCGCTGGCTACCGACGGCCACGGCGCGCTGCTGCCGAATATCGACGATATTCAGGGTGTGTCGAAGTGCATCGCCATGGAAGTGGGTAAAGCCGCCCAGCTGCAGGGGGTGGCGATCGTCACCTCCGAAGATGCGCTGTCGAAAGCCATCGAGCACAACTTCTGGCGGCCGCAGTACCGCAGCTACAAGCGCACCTCGTTCTGAATGGTGAGCTGAAATGACCCAGCCCGGCTCCGCCGGGCTTTTTTGTGCGGCAAAACCGCCGAAAAATGCGGCGGCGCGCGTGCTTCAGGCGGTTCGCGTCTTGCGTCGGTCGGTCAGGTAAAGTAGCCTTGATCCATCTTTTTCAGCCCGGCGCGCGTAAGGCAACAACATGTGGAAACGCCTGATCATCAGCCTGTTCATCATCATTGCGGTGTTGATGGGTTCGGCTATTGCGCTCGATCGCTGGATCAGTTGGAAAACCGCGCCTTACGTCTACGACGAACTGCAGGAATTGCCGCATCGCCAGGTCGGCGTGGTGCTCGGCACCGCCAAGTATTACCGCACCGGGGTGATCAACCAGTATTACCGTTACCGCATTCAGGGAGCGATCAACGCCTATAACAGCGGCAAGGTGAAATACCTGCTGCTGAGCGGCGACAACGCCCAGCAAAGCTATAACGAACCGATGACCATGCGGCGCGATCTGATCGCCGCCGGCGTGGCGCCGAGCGATATCGTGCTGGATTACGCCGGCTTCCGCACCCTGGATTCCATCGTGCGCACCCGCAAGGTGTTCGACACCAACGATTTCATCATCATCACCCAGCGCTTCCACTGCGAGCGCGCGCTGTTTATCGCCCTGCACATGGGCATTCAGGCGCAGTGTTACGCGGTGCCGTCGCCGAAGGACATGATGACGGTGCGCGCCCGCGAGATCTTCGCCCGCCTGGGCGCACTGACCGATCTCTATATCCTCAAGCGCGAACCGCGCTTCCTCGGCCCGCTGATCCCGATTTCCGCCATGCACACCGTACCGGAAGACGCCCAGGGCTATCCCGCCGTTTCGCCGGAACAGCTGGTCGAGCTGGAGCACAAGCTGAAAGAAGAGAAGCAGAAAGCCAAACAGCCTTAATCATCCGGCAGAGGGTTTTACACGCGCCCCCAGCAATACGCTAAAAGGGCGTATTATGCGAGAAAACGCCGTGTTAACGAATACCGGATGATTTGCGTAAAGCCCCTCTACGTACGCTGACAGCTTATTGCGACATTGAAAGTGGGGATGCCCTTCTGCCACCGCCGAATGAACTATTCAAACGGTCCAATTCAATGAAGAGGACCATCAGGTCATTGCTGTCCAGTCCAATCAGGGCGAGTTCCTGTACCAGTGACTGTAAGAGTAATTGTTTGCGGGCATCGGGGGAGCCAGAGGAAAGCATAGCTTCAATCAACACGAAGTTAGCGCTGCGGGGGGATTCCAGATCGGGATAAGTGGGATCCACATATAAATCGTCTTCCTCAAGACTGATAAAGCGCTGGAATTGATCGTTCGCAGGATAGCCGGTTTTTACTACCGCCGCGTGAATAGCTGATGAAATTCTTTTCTTATCAAGCGTATTACGTCTTTTCAGCGTAATGGTAAATACAGGCATAGTTTGCTCCCTGAGAACGGTAGATAAAACCAGTTTACTGACTTCATGTCATGTTGGTAGCCCGAAAACTGTGTCACGCTGTAACCAACCCAACCTCAAGATCGGGCAATATCCCTTACCCGAAACCACCCAGCCAGCCATTGCCAAATAATACCTTATTATTTTGCCTAGCCCCGTACACCGCCCAACGTAACAAGGCCGGCAATAGGCCGGCCTTTGTCGTCTGCGAAGTGGTAAATCTACTTCTTCTTGGCGTATTTCAACGAGTCCAGCGCCACGGCGAAGATGATGATGCTGCCCTTGATGATGTACTGCCAGTACGGGTTGATGCCGATATAGGTCAGGCCGTAGTTGATGACGGTAAAGATGATCACCCCGGTCACCACGCCCCACACCGTACCCACCCCGCCGGCGAAGGAGACGCCCCCCACCACGCAGGCGGCGATGGCGTCCAGCTCATACATAAAACCGAGGTTATTGGTGGCGCTGCCGATGCGCCCCGCTTCCAGCAGGCCGCCGAAGGCGTAGAACACGCCGGACAGCGCATAGATCATGATCAGGTTCAACGGCACGTTGACCCCGGACACCTTGGCCGCTTCCGGGTTGCCGCCGATGGCGAAAATGTTCTTGCCGAAGCGGGTCTTGGTCCACAGGATCCAGACGAATATGATGGCGATCAGCGCATAGAAGGTAATGTACGACAGCTTAAAGTCGCCGAAGCGCAAGAAGCCCTGGGCAAAGGTGGAGAACTTCGGATCGAAGCCCGCGACCGGCGAAGCGCCGACCGAATCGTAATACAGCGAGTTGATACCGTAGACGATGATCATGGTGCCCAGGGTGGTGATGAACGGTGTCACGTTGAGATAGGCGATAATCAGGCCGTTAACCAGGCCGATCACCGCGCCGACCGCACACACCAGCAGGATAACCAGGGGAATCGACCAGGTTTCCATGTGCGGGAACACCTTGTTGACGTTATCCATCGACTGCAGCAGCGTGGCCGCCACCACCGCCGCCAGCCCCACCTGCCGCCCGGCGGACAGGTCGGTGCCCTGGGTCACGATCAGCCCCGCCACGCCCAGCGCGATGATGATGCGCACCGAAGACTGCGTTAGGATGTTGCTCAGGTTCATCAGGCTGAGGAAGGTAGGATCCTGAATGATGATGATGGCCAACAGCACCAGCAACACCACGTAAATGCCGCCTTCCTTGAAATAGGTAAATAAGGTTTTTTTATTTAGCGCGTTCATAATTCCGATCCTTAAAGGTGCAGGGAGGCGAGACGTAAGATTTCATTTTGCGAGGTCTGTTTGGTGTTAACGATGCCCGCAACCTGACCATTGCTCATCACCAAAATACGGTCGGTGATCCCCAAAAGCTCCGGCATTTCGGACGAGACGATAATGATCCCCTTGCCCTTCTTCGCCAGTTCGGTCATCAGCTGATAAATCTCGAACTTGGCACCCACGTCGATGCCGCGCGTCGGTTCATCCAGCATCAGGATCTCCGGCTGCGTCAGCAGCCAGCGGCCGATGATCACCTTCTGCTGATTGCCGCCGGACAGCGAGCCGATATGGGTGTGATGCCCCGGCGTTTTCACCCGCATGGCGTCGATCACCCACTGGGTGTCGCTCTTCATCCGCGCGTTATCCAGCAGGCCGAGCTTGTTTTTATAATTGCGGATATTGGAGATCAGCGAGTTGAAGCCCACGTCGAGGTAGGCGTAAATCCCGGTGGATCGGCGCTCTTCGGTCACCAGCGCAAAACCGTGGTTGATCGCTTCGTTGGCGCTGTGGTTATCGATCGCTTTGCCGTGCAGCTTGATGGTGCCCGCCACCTTTTCGCGAATGCCGAACAGCGTCTCGACGATATCGGTGCGCTTGGCGCCCACCAGCCCAGCGATGCCGAGGATCTCGCCTTGATGCAGATCGAAGGACACATCGCGGATCGAGGGCTGGCGCAGCGACGTCAGGTTTTTCACCTCGAGGATCACCTCACCCGGCGTGTTCTGCCTGTAGGGGAAGCGCTGGCTGAGCGAGCGGCCGACCATCATGGCGATGATCTTATCCATATCCAGCCCTTCCAGCGGTTGGGTGGCGATCCATTGCCCGTCGCGCAGCACCGTTATCTCGTCGCACAGCTGGAAGATCTCTTCCATCTTGTGCGAGATATAAACGATGCCGCAGCCGCGCTCTTTCAGCTTGCGGATAATGGTGAACAGGTGATTGACCTCTTTTTCCGTCAGCGAGGAGGTCGGTTCATCCATGATGACGATTTTGGCGTCGTACGAGAACGCCTTGGCGATCTCGATCATCTGCATCTGCGACACCGACAGGTTGCCCACCTTTTCGCGCGGGTTGATGTCGATATCCAGCTCGTCGAAGATCGCCTGGGTGTCTTTGAGCATTTTTTCCTGATCGACGAACAGGCCTTTGGTCGGATAGCGCCCCAGCCACATGTTGTCCATCACGGTGCGCTGCAGCACCAGGTTCAGCTCCTGGTGCACCATGGAAACGCCGTGCTCCAGCGCTTCTTTCGAACTCTTGAAATCGATCTCCCGGCCCTGAAACACAATGCTGCCGCTGTCTTTTTTGTAAATGCCGAACAGGCATTTCAGCAACGTCGATTTACCCGCGCCGTTCTCCCCCATCAGGGCGTGAATCGAGTGCGGGCGGACGCGTAAATTGACATTGTCCAAGGCTTTGACGCCGGGAAATGACTTACAGATATCCGTCATTTCCAGCAAAAATTCGCGTGAGCTATCGGCCATAAATACACCTGGCTTAACTGTCTTGCAGTCGTAAACATCCCCGCCGGCAGTATTCCTGGTGTTGGCGCCGCAGGCGGGGTCTTAGCGGGATCTCAATTCTTATTTAACAAACTGAGACAGGTTGTCTTTATCTACGCCGACGTAAGGAATACGCACGACTTTATTTTCGATTTTATATTGGGTGCCTTCGGTGGCCGGTTTGCCCGCCGCCAGATTCTTCGCCAGCTCGAAGGTGGCTTTCGCCTGGTTGTCGGCGTCGTTCAGCACCGTGCCCGCCATCGCGCCGGATTTCACCAGCGCCAGCGCCTCAGGCAACGCATCGACGCCAAACACCGGGATAGTGGTCTTGTTATGCGCCTTCAGCGCTTCCACCGCGCCCATCGCCATGGCGTCGTTGTTGGCGATCACCACTTCAATCTTGTTGGCGTTCGGGCCGGAGAGCCAGGCGTCCATCTTGTCTTTCGCCTGCGCGGTATCCCACATCGCGGTATCCATCTGTAGCTGCTGGGTCTTGATGCCTTTCTCGTTCAGCGTTTTCACCACGTAGGTGGTGCGCGCTTCAGCATCCGGGTGGCCCGGCTCGCCTTTCAGCAGCACGAACTGGATCTGGCCGTCTTTGTTCAGATCCCAGGCCGGGTTGGCTTGCCAGTGTTTGGCGATCAGCTCGCCCTGGATCACGCCGGATTCTTTGGAGTCGGTGCCGACGTAATACGCCTTGTCATAGCTGTCCAACGCCTTGCGGGAAGGCTCTTTGTTGTAGAACACCACCGGGATATCGTTTGCGCGCGCCTTATCGATAACCACCGGCGCCGCGGCCGGGTCGACCAGGTTGATCGCCAGCGCTTTCACGCCCTTGGCCAGCAGCACGTCGATCTGATCGTTCTGCTTGGACTGGTCGTTCTGCGAGTCATTCATCAGCAGGGTGACGTCCGGTGAAGCCTTGGCGTCCTTCTCAATAGCCTTGCGCACCACCGACATGAAGTTGTCGTCGTACTTGTAAATCGTGACGCCAATACGGGTGTCAGCATGGGCTGCGGCGCCAAACATCATGGCTGCGGCCATGGCGGCCAGGGTGAAAACCTTCTTATTCATTGTCAGTCTCCGGTTCTGTGTAGGGTATTACTCGTCTTTGAGCCAATGGTCACCGGCAGTGCGCACACCCCAGGCCAGGCGATTTCCACTCAACACCTGCCGTCCGTGGATTTTGTTATTTCCGAGAAATGCTGTGTCAGCGCGAGATAAAGGTTGCAGCGGCAAGGGCCTTTGCGCCGGAAAACGCCTAGAGCATAGACGGCGCGATGTTAATATTCTGTGAATTTTCTCACAGATTGAAAACGGTTACACAAGATTAAATCGTCAGAGAGTGACCGTCGCCTCACTTTGCCAGGGGGCGACAGAATGGCGCCGCACCAGCGTCGGCATGAACAGATGAGCGGCCTGCGGCTCCGTCAGGCCTGCCGCGCCCTGCAACGCCAGCTCGGTGGCCAGCGTGGCCATCGAGACGATAGGGTAGCGCACCGTGGTGAGCTTGGGGCTGGTGTAACGCGCGATGGGGATGTCGTCGAAGCCGATCAGCGAGAAATGCTGCGGCACCGTGATACCGTTTTCTTTCAGCACCGCCATGGCGCCGGCGGCCATGGCGTCGTTGTAGGCGAACACCGCGCTCAGCTGCAGGTTACGCCCCAGCAGCTCCACCATCGCCGCCTCGCCGCCCTGCAGATCCGGCGAACCGTAGGCGCGCCAGTTATCGGGCGTGGCCAGCCCGGCGGCGGCCATCGCCTGCGCATAGCCCTGCTGGCGCAGCGGCCCGTCTTCGATCGGGTGATTGGAGCCCAGATAGCCGATGCGCCGATGGCCTTGCGACAGCAAAAGACGCATCGCCATTTCCGCGCCGCAGACGTTATCCAGCCCGACGCAGCGCGGCTCATAGCCGGGAATAATCCGGTTGATCAGCACCATGCCCGGCACCTGCTCCAGAAAGCCGATCAGCTCGGCGTCGCTCAGGGCTTTGGCGTGAACAATCAGGGCGTTACAGCGCTGGCGAATCAGCACTTCGATCGCGTGTCGCTCTTTGTCCGCCTGATGATAGCTGTTGCCGATCAGCAGGTATTTGTGGTGTTTCTGCGCCACCGTGTCTACCGCTTTCACCAGCGCGCCGAAGAACGGATCGGAGACGTCCATCACCACCACGCCCAGGGTATCGCTGCTTTGGGTCGCCAGCGCCTGCGCGTTGGCGTTGGGGCGATAGCCCAGCTCCGCCACCGCCTGCAGCACCTGCTCGCGCGTCTCCTTGCTGGTCAGCGCGCTGTGGTTCAGCACGCGGGAGACGGTCGCCACGGAGACCCCGGCGCGTTTCGCCACGTCGCGGATGGTGATCGGATGAACTGGAGGCATGCGGGATCCTGAAATCGGGATAGTGGCCGGTGGCGCTATCCTACCCCGATTGGCCCGCTGCTCTGCGTGAATTACGTCACAGGAAAGAAAACGTTTACATACATTTTTTTAACCTGCCGGCGGGCGCTCACTTCAGCGTTTTGGGTTCCGCTTCGCCGGCGGCCAGCTGCGTCAGCCTGCGCCACAGCCATTCCATCGGCCCCTGTTCGAAGTAACGCAGCCACAGTGCGGAAAACGCCAGGTTGGCCAGCCAGACCAGAGGCACAAACGCCAACAGCTGCAGCCGGTCGAACTGCTCATAGAGGCCAAAGCGATAAAACAGCGTGGTGCAGATCAGCGTTTGCAGCAGGTAGTTGCTCAACGCCATGCGCCCCACCAGGGTCAGCCAGTGGGCGATGCGCATGCGCGACAGCGCGGGCCAGAAACCGTAACACAGCGCCAGATAGCCCATCGCCTGCAGCGGGGCGCCCAGCTCGCGCGGCACCTGCAGCAGGAAACCGCTCCAGCGATAGTCCCAATGCACCTGCCATTGCAGCGCCACCGCCGGCAGCTGGATCAGCACCGAAAGCGGCAGCAGCCACGCCGCCTGCCGCAAATAATAACCGGAGGAATAACTGCCGCGCAGCCAGCCGCTGCGCATCAGCCCGGCGCCGAACAGCATCAGCCCCGCCAGCTCCCAGCCATACTGCGCGCCGATGGCCAGCAGGCTGGACGAGAGCAGATCGGCGCGGCTGCGCCAGGCTTCGAAACCGCCCTGCAGCTTCCAGAACTTCTCGTACTGCAGCTCCGCCGCGCCCGGCTGCCAGAAGCTGCCCGGCTCACCGTGCGAGATAAAACCGAGCAAAAGCAGCACCGCCACGCCGATCAAATACAGCACCACGCCGGTTTTCAGCAGCTGGAAGGTTTCTTTGGCTTCGCGGATCATGCGCCAGCACACCAGGCCGATCAGCCCGTAGGCCAGCAGAATGTCGCCGTCCCACAGGAAGATGGCGTGCGCAAGGCCGAACAGCAGCAGCCACGACAACCGCGCGCGGATCCAGCTTTTGCCGCGCCGCAGCAGCATTTGCAGCCCGGCGCCGAACAGCAGCGCGAACATCGCCAGGAACTTGGCCTGGGCGAACAGATCGAGCAGCGCCCAGGTCCAGGCGTCGCGCGATGACGGCATGCCCAAATAGGCCGGGTTGAGGTAGGCGGCCTTCGGCAAGCCGAAGGCGCTGATGTTCAGCAATAAAATGCCGAGGATGGCGATGCCGCGCACGCAGTCCAGCGTGGCGATGCGCGGCAGAGGATGACTGTTCATTTTTTATCGCTGTCTTCCGCTCATGAAAAAGGCGCCCGCAGGCGCCTGTTGTCGTCGTGCGGGTCGCCCCGCAACGCCATCACCCCTGGTGATGACGCACCGCGCGCAGGAACTCCTGGCGGGTATTCTGGCTGGACTTGAACAGCCCCCCCAACGAAGTGGTGGTGGTGGCGCTGGTCGCGTCGCGGATGCCGCGCGCCTTGACACAATAATGGACCGCATCGATCGATACCGCCACGTTATTGGTGCCGAGCAGGGTCTGCAGCGCCACCAGGATCTGCTGGGTCAGGCGCTCTTGCACCTGCGGACGCTGGGAGAAGAACTGCACGATGCGGTTGATCTTCGACAGGCCGATCACCGAGTCTTTCGGGATATAGGCCACGGTGGCCTTGCCGTCGATGGTCACGAAGTGGTGTTCGCAGGTGCTGGTCAGCGTGATATCGCGCACCGTCACCATCTCATCCACCTTCATCTTGTTCTCGATAACGGTGATTTTCGGGAAGTTGGCGTAGTCCAGCCCGGAGAAGATCTCGTCGACATACATTTTGGCGATGCGATGTGGCGTCTCCGCCAGGCTGTCATCGGACAGATCGAGGTTCAGCAGCTGCATGATTTCGGTCATGTGCTCTTTGATGCGGCGCTTGCGCGTTTCGCGATCCAGCACTTCCCCGCGCAGCGGCGTCTCCAGACCACGCTCTTCCAGCGCCGCATGCACCAGCGCGGCTTCTTTACTTAATGATGTCATGTATTTGTTCTCCTGCGGACGGAACCCGCCGGCGGCCTGGTAGGGCGTGCGGCCGGCGAATTGCTTGCTCTCGTGACGGCAGAGTTTTCGTGGTGGATAACGTGAACCCGGTCAAGATTTTGCCCCCACTGTAGATGAGAGCGCGGCGATTATCCAGTGATTGTGCTTCATCCGCAGGTGAAATATTCGCATTTAGCACAATCAGGCCGGCTGCGGGATTCCACGCTTTTTGTATGGATTTCAATCACCGCATCGCCGTTTTTTGCGCCAACCGCCGCGCCGGGGTATTCACCACCAGCGCACCGGCCACCAACAGCGCCGCCACCGCCACGTACAGCGCCGGCTCCAGCCGATGGGTCAAGGCGGTCGACAGCGCCGACAGCATCGGCCCGACCAGTTGGCCGATCGCATAACCGGTGGTCAGCAACCCGGCCATGTAGCGCGCATGGCGCGGCGCCAGTTCACGGCCGTGCTGAAGGGCGAGCTGCACCACGCAGAGGAAGCCGCCGCCGGTCAGCAACGCCCCGAGCGCCAGGCCGGCCACGCCCGGCACCACTTCGGCGCTCAGCACGCCCAGCGCCTGTATCCACAGCGTGATCGCCAACCGGGTCTGGGTAGTGAGCCGATGGCGGGTCAAAATGCCGATAACGATCCCCAGCACCGCCGCGCCGCCGAACACCGGCCAGACGAACTGCGCGAACAGGCTGCCGGGAAAACGCGCCGCCGCCATCTGCGACAAGAACGTCGCCGGCAGGATGTAGCCGAACCCGGCCAGGCTGTAGCTCCACACCAGGCGTTTGAGCGCCGGCGTCAGCAGCAGCGGTTCCGGGGCCACGTCCGGGCGATGCAGTTCGCCGCTGCGCGGCAGAAAGGCGCTAATCGCCCACACCAACGCCAGCGCCGGCACGCCATACACCAGCCAGGCCTGCGCCGCCGTCAGCCCCAGCGTGTTGATGCCCACCGCCAGCATGCCGCTGAGGAAGATACCGGCGCCCGGCCCGGCGAACACCGCCGCGCTCAGCGCCGGCCGGCCGTAGTGCGCCAACCGCTCATTGGTCCAGGCCGCCACCAGCACCATCGCCCAGCCGCTGGCCCAGCCGATGACGAAGCGCAGCGCGCCGTGCGTCCATTCATCCTGCGCCAGCGCCGACAGCAGCGTCAGCGCCACCGCGCCCCACACGCCAAGCCACAGGCGCCGCTCGACGTGGCGCGTGGCGCGCATCGCGTCGTAGGCGCCGCACAGGTAGCCCAAATAGTTGATCGCCGCCACCAGCCCGGCGCCGGTCAGGGTGAACTGGTGTTCCGCGATCATCAGCGGCACCTGGGGGGTGAAAGCGAAGCGGCCAATGCCCATCGCCACGATCAGCGCGGCAAAACCGCTCAAGGCAATACGTAAAGCCATATCGGCATCCAAAAGGTTAAAAGAAAGTTGCCAGTATCATGCCGCAGTATTAAACTCACAAAAACTGAATAATACTAATCAAGTTCATCACGAAACGAGAATATTATGGATCTGACCCAGCTTCGCATGTTCTGCTGCGTAGCGGAAACCGGCTCGGTCGCCCGCGCCGCTGAGCAGCTGCACCGCGTGCCGTCGAATTTGACCACCCGGCTGCGCCAGCTCGAACAGGAACTAGGCGCCGATCTGTTTATCCGCGAAAAACAGCGCCTGCGCCTGTCGCCGATGGGCCATAACTTTCTGTGCTACGCCAACCGCATCCTGGCGCTGAGCGACGAGGCGATGAGCATCACCCACGCTGGCGAACCGGCAGGCAACTTCGCCCTCGGCTCGATGGAGAGCACCGCCGCCACCCGCCTGCCCTCGCTGCTGGCGGCTTACCACCAGCGCTTCTCGCAGGTTTCACTGTCGCTGACCACCGGCACCTCCGGCGAAATCGCCGATCGGGTGCGCGCCGGCACGCTGGCCGCGGCGCTGGTCGACGGCCCGGTACCCTATGACGAGCTGAACGGCTGCATCGCCTATCCTGAACATATGGTGGTGATCTCCTGTCTCGATCACGCGCCGATCCACAGCGCCAAAGACGCCAATGGCGAGACGCTGTTCGCCTTTCGCGCCAGCTGCTCCTACCGCCTGCGGCTGGAGGCCTGGTTCAAGCGCGAAGGCGCGCGGCCGGGGCAGATTATGGAGATCCAGTCCTATCACGCCATGCTGGCCTGCGTCGCCAGCGGCGCCGGGCTGGCGATGATCCCGCATTCGGTGCTGAGCCTGCTGCCGGGCCATGAGCGGGTGCGGGTTCACCCCCTGCCGCCGGACGTGGCCGACACCGCCACCTGGCTGCTGTGGCGCCGCGACGCGTTCGGCCCGAACGTGCGCGCGCTGAAAGAGTTGATTATTGAACAGACGGAAACCGCCGCTGTTGATGAAAGCACCCCCAACGATTTATCAGACGTTGTCGATATCGCCTGATTTAAAAAGAAAACCACTGAGGAGACTATGATGGAGATGATCAAAACCCGCGCCGCCGTTGCCTGGGGCCCGAACCAGCCGCTGAAGATCGAAGAAGTCGAGCTGATGCCACCGCAAAAAGGCGAAGTGCTGGTGCGGATCGTCGCCACCGGCGTTTGTCACACCGACGCCTACACCCTGTCCGGCAAAGATCCGGAAGGTGTGTTCCCGGCGATCCTCGGCCACGAGGGCGGCGGCGTGGTGGAAGCGGTCGGTGAAGGCGTCACCAGCGTGGCGGTCGGCGATCACGTGATCCCGCTCTACACCCCGGAGTGCGGCGAGTGCAAATTCTGTAAATCCGGCAAGACCAACCTGTGCCAGGCGATCCGCGCCACCCAGGGCAAAGGGCTGATGCCGGACGGCACCACCCGCTTCTTCAAGGATGGCAAGCCGATCTTCCACTACATGGGCACCTCCACCTTCTCCGAGTACACCGTGGTGCCGGAGATTTCACTGGCGAAAATCAACAAGGAAGCGCCGCTGGAAGAAGTGTGCCTGCTGGGCTGCGGCGTGACCACCGGCATGGGCGCGGTGATGAACACCGCCAAAGTGCAGCCGGGCGATACCGTGGCGATCTTCGGCCTGGGCGGTATCGGCCTGTCGGCGATCATCGGCGCGCAGATGGCCGGCGCGGGCCGCATCATCGGCATCGACATCAACACCAGCAAGTTCGATCTGGCACGCAAGCTGGGCGCTACCGATCTGATCAACCCGAAAGACTATGACAAGCCGATTCAGGACGTGATCGTCGAGCTGACCGACGGCGGCGTCGATTTCTCCTTCGAGTGCATCGGCAACGTCAACGTGATGCGTTCCGCGCTGGAGTGCTGCCACAAGGGCTGGGGTGAATCGGTGATCATCGGCGTCGCAGGCGCGGGCGAAGAGATCTCGACCCGTCCGTTCCAACTGGTCACCGGTCGCGTCTGGCGCGGTTCGGCGTTCGGCGGCGTCAAGGGCCGTTCGCAGCTGCCGGGCATCGTCGAGCGCTATCTGGACGGTGAATTCGCGCTGAACGACTTTATCACCCACACCATGGGGCTGGAGCAGATCAACGAAGCGTTCGATTTGATGCACGAAGGCAAATCGATCCGTTCCGTCATCCACTTCGACCAATAAGCCAGGAGGCAGAGATGACGTTGTCATTGGAACTTCTCGAAGAGCACCGCATGTTCGGCGGCTGGCAGCAGCGCTATCGCCACGCGGCGCAGAGCCTGAATTGCAACATGACATTCAGCATCTACCTGCCGCCGCCGCGCGATGACAACCCGCCGCCGGTGCTGTACTGGCTGTCGGGGCTGACCTGCAACGACGAGAACTTCACGTTGAAAGCCGGCGCGCAGCGCATCGCCGCCGAGCTGGGCCTGGTGCTGGTGATGCCGGACACCAGCCCGCGTGGCGACGAAGTGCCGAACGACGAAGGCTACGATCTGGGCCAGGGCGCCGGGTTCTACCTGAACGCCACCCAGGCGCCGTGGGATCGCCATTTCCGCATGTACGACTACATCAGCGCCGAACTGCCGGCGCTGATCGAACAGCACTTCAGCGTCAGCGATCGTCAGTCGATCTTCGGCCATTCGATGGGCGGCCACGGCGCGCTGATGATGGCGTTTCGCAACCCGCAGCGCTTCCGCTCGGTATCGGCATTCGCGCCGATCGTTAACCCGTGCCAGGTGCCGTGGGGCCGCAAGGCGTTCACCGCCTATCTGGGCAGCGACGAAAGCCAGTGGCTGCAGTACGACAGCTGCCATCTGCTGGCCAGCGGCGCGGAAAAAATGCCGGTCCTTATCGACCAGGGCGACGACGATCAGTTCCTGGCCGACCAGCTGCAGCCGGCGCGGCTGGCCGAACTGGCGCGCCAGCGCGACTGGCCACTGACGCTGCGCATTCAACCGGGGTACGATCACAGCTACTTCACCATCGCCACCTTCGTGGAAGATCACCTTCGCTTCCACGCCGAGCACCTGTTCCGCTGATAAAAAAATCCGGGCGGTTATTAAAGCGCCCGGATTTCTTCAAAAGCCATCATTGCCATATCCATTCCTCATCCCTGTAATATAAATGGGTCAAATTTTCACCAATTTTACTCGTAAAACAGGGGTATGCCAATTTAGCGATGCCCTCACCCCTTCAGCTTAGGATCCAGCGCGTCGCGCAATCCGTCGCCCAACAGGTTGAACGCCAGCACGGTGATGAATATCGCCAGACTGGGGAAGATCGCCACGTGCGGCGCGATCACCATATCGGCGCGCGCTTCGTTGAGCATCGCCCCCCACTCCGGCGTCGGCGGCTGGGCGCCCAGGCCCAGAAACGACAGGCTGGCGGCGGTGATGATCGAGGTGCCGATGCGCAGGGTGAAATAGACCACAATCGAAGACAGGGTGCCCGGCAGAATGTGCCGCAGGATGATGGTCCAGTCCGAGGCGCCGATGCTGCGCGCCGACTCGATATAGGTCAGGCGCTTCAGCACCAGCGTATTGCCGCGCACCAGGCGGGCGAAGGCCGGAATGCTGAAGATCGCCACCGCGACGATCACGTTGGCCATGCCGCTGCCCATGATCGCCACCACGCCGATCGCCAGCAGAATGCCGGGAAACGCGAACAGCACGTCGCAGACGCGCATGGTGAGGCGATCCCACCAGCCCTCATAGTAGCCGGCCAGCAGCCCCAGCAGGGTGCCGATCGCCCCGCCCGCCAGCACCGAGAACACCCCGGCCGCCAGCGAAATGCGCGTGCCCATCAGGATGCGGCTGAAGATATCGCGCCCGAGAGAATCCACGCCCAGCCAGTGCATCAGCGAAGGCCCCTCGTTCAGCCGATCGTAATCGAAATAGTTTTCCGCATCGAACGGTGCCAGATAAGGCGCCAGCAGCGCCGCCGCAATCAGCAGCAGCACCAACAGACCGGCGACCAGCGCCGCCCGCTGGCGGCGAAAACGCCGCCAAAACTCGCCCCAAGGCGTGCGTACCGCATTGGGGTCGATAAGCGGCATCGCCTTCAGTGCGGCGTTGCGCCGCCAATGCTTAATCATGCCGCGTCCTCATTGATAACGAATCGCCGGGTTGATCGCCGCGTACAGCATATCCACCAGCAGGTTGATCAGGATGAACTCCAGCGAGAACAGCAGCACCTCGGCCTGGATCACCGGGTAATCGCGCATCTCCACCGAGTCCACCAGCAACCGCCCCAACCCCGGCCAGTTGAACACCTTCTCCACCACGATCGAACCGCCGAGCAGGAAGCCGAACTGCAGCCCCATCATGGTCACCACCGGGATCATCGCGTTGCGCAGGCCGTGTTTCATCACCACCACGCTTTCCCGCACGCCCTTGGCGCGCGCGGTGCGCATGTAGTCTTCCTGCAGCACCTCGACGAACGAAGCGCGGGTGAAACGCGCCATCACCGCTGCCACCGCCGCCCCCAGGGTGATCGAAGGCAGAATGTAGTGTCGCCAGCTGTCGGCGCCCACCGTCGGCAGCCACCCCAGTTCGACCGAGAACACCTGCATCAGCAGCATGCCGAGCGCAAAGGCCGGGAACGAGATCCCCGACACCGCCAGCGTCATGCCGAGGCGATCCGGCCAGCGGTTGCGCCACACCGCCGACACCACGCCGATCGCCAGGCCGAACGCCACCGCCCACAGCATGCTGGTGACGGTCAGCCAAAAGGTCGGCATAAAGCGCGAGGCGATCTCTTCGCTCACCGGGCGCTTGGACACCATCGAGATGCCGAAGTCGCCCCGCAGCGCGTTGACGAAGAAGTGTGCGAACTGCTGCGGCAGCGGCTGATCCAGCCCCAAATCCTTGCGCACCAGCTGCACCACCGCCTCGTCGGCCTCCGGCCCCGCCGCCAGCCGCGCCGGATCGCCCGGCAGCAGGTGGACGAACAGGAACACCAGCACCGCCACGATCAGCAGCGTCGGGATCAGGCCTAGCAGTCGTTTCAGAAAATAATTGAGCATCTCATTCCTTCCCCCGCCCGCCGACGCTTGGCCGCAGGCGGGGATGGGCGCCTTATTTCAGATCGGCGTTATCAAAGTTGAACGAGGTATCCGGCATCACGTAGAAACCGCTCAGCTGTTTGCTGTTGGCCGACAGCAAACGTTCGGTCGCCAGGAAGATCCAGGGCGCGTCGGCCCAGATGCGATCCTGCGCGTCCTGATACAGCTTCTGCTTCTCGGCGCGATCGGTGGTCGCCAGCGCGTCGGTCAGATCCTTGTCCACCTGCGGGTTGCTGTAGAACGCGGTGTTGAACTGCTTCGGCGGCGCCGCCTGGGTGGAGAACAGCGGCGACAGCGCCCAGTCCGCTTCCCCGGTCGAGGCCGACCAGCCGGTGTAGAACATCCGCACGCCGGTGTCCTTCACCCCGACGCTCTCCACCTGCGCCGCGCGCTGCCCGGCATCCATCGCCGTCACCGTCACTTTCACCCCCACCTGCGCCAGCTGCTGCTGGGTGAACTGCAGCACCTTCTGCGCGGTGCTGTGGTTGTGGGAAGACCACAGCGTGGTGGTGAAGCCGTTCGGGTAGCCGGCCTCTTTCAGCAGCTCGCGCGCCTTGGCCGGATCGTACGGCCACGGCTTATAGCGGGCGGCGAAGTCAATGGCCGGCGGCACCGGGCCCTCCGCCGGCACCGCGTACCCGGCGAACGCCACTTTGATCAGCGCGTCCTTGTTGATGGCGTAGTTCAGCGCCTGGCGCACCTTCGGATTGTCGAACGGCTTCTGAGTGACGTTCATGCTGATGTAACGCTGCAGGATCGACGGGGCGGCCACCACGTCCAGCTTGGCGTTGCCTTCCAGCACCTTAGCTTGCTCGTAGGGGATCGGGAAGGCGAAGGTCGCCTCGCCGGTCTGCAGCATCGCCGCGCGGGTGTTGTTATCCACCACCGGGCGCCAGGTGATGCTGTCGAGCTTCGGCAGCCCCGGCTGCCAGTAGCCGTCGAACTTCTTCACCTTGACGAAATCGGTCTGGTTCCAGGTGACGAATTGATACGGCCCGGTGCCGACCGGGTGGAAACCGATCTCCTTGCCGTATTGCTTCAGCGCCGCCGGCGAGATGATCGCCGCCGCCGGGTGCGCCAGGTTGTTGACGAACGCCGAGAACGGCGCTTTCAGCACGATCTTCACCGTATTGGCGTCCACCGCTTCGGTTTTGTCGATCATCTTGAACAGGTTGTAGCGCTTGAGGTGGCTGTCCGGGTTGCTGGCGCGATCGAGGTTTACCTTCACCGCCTCGGCGTTGAACGCGGTGCCGTCGTGGAATTTAATCCCCTGGCGCAGTTTGACGGTGTAGGTCAGGCCGTCTTTGCTGACCTCATAGCTGTCCGCCAGCACGTTCACCAGCTTCATGTCCTTGTCGAAGCCGAACAGCCCCTGATAGAAAGACTTGGCCACCGCCTGCGACAGCGTATCGTTGGCGTCGTAAGGATCGAGGGTGGTGAAGTTGGAGGCCACGGCGATCACCGCGTCCTTCGCCGCCCAGACCGGGCCGGTTCCCGCCGCCAGCAGTACGGCGGCCAACAGCGCATTGCGTTTGAATGTGTGCTTCATGTCGCTTGTCTCTCCTGAGGTCTTTAAAAAGCACCGGCGATCGGGTGGCGGGCGACAAAGTGCCCGGCGCCAACCTGCACCAGCGGTGCGGTAACGGGTTCATCGCCCAGCGCGCGCACCGGGCTCGGGATCTCATCGGCCGGCAGCGGCTGCCGTTTGTGGGCGTGGGCGGGATCGGCCACCGGCACCGCAGCCATCAATTTGCGGGTGTAAGGGTGCTGCGGATTGTCGAACACCGCCTGCCGTGGGCCGATCTCGACGATCTGCCCGAGGTACATCACCGCCACCCGGTGGCTGATGCGCTCCACCACCGCCATGTCGTGTGAAATAAACAGAAAAGCGATGCCGAACTCGCGCTGCAGGTCGAGCAGCAGATTGACGATCTGCGCCTGAATCGACACGTCCAGCGCCGACACCGCCTCGTCGGCGATCACCACTTTCGGGTTCAGCGCCAGCGCGCGCGCGATGCAGATGCGCTGGCGCTGGCCGCCGGAAAATTCGTGCGGGTAGCGGCGCGCATGCTCCGGCAGCAGGCCGACGCGCTCCAGCAGCCAGGCCACCCGTTGCTCCGCCTCGCGGCCGCGCATCACGTTGTGCACCAGCAGCGGCTCCATGATGGAAAAACCGACCGTCAGACGCGGATCAAGCGAAGCGTATGGATCCTGAAAAATGAACTGAATATCGCGCCGCAGGTGCTGCAGCGCCGGCCCCTTCAACTGATCTATCCGCCGCCCGGCGAAGGTGATGGTGCCGCTCTGGCTGTCCACCAGCTTCAGCAAAGAGCGCCCGGTGGTGGACTTGCCGCAGCCGGACTCGCCCACCAGCCCCAGCGTCTCGCCGGGGTAAAGATCGAAACTGACGTTTTCCACCGCGTGCACCCGGCGAGTAACCCGATTGAACAACCCGCCGCGCAGATCAAAACGCGTGATCAGATGCTCCACCTGCAGGATCGGCGCGGCGCCGGGCGGCACGGTATCCTGTGGCGCCGTATCCCCCTCGCCGCCCGGCAACGGAAACTTCGCCGGCAGCGGCCGATCGGCCATCGCCCCCAGCTTCGGCACCGCCGCCAACAGCGCCCGGGTATAGGCCTGCTGCGGCGCGGCGAACAGCTCGCGCACCCGATTCTGTTCCACCTGCTCGCCGCGGCGCATCACCAGCACCCGATCGGCGATCTCCGCCACCACGCCCATGTCATGAGTGATGAAGATCACCCCCATCTGCATCTCCCGTTGCAGCACGCGGATCAGCTGCAGGATCTGCGCCTGAATGGTGACGTCGAGGGCGGTGGTGGGTTCATCGGCGATCAGCAGCGCCGGCTTGCAGGAGAGCGCCATGGCGATCATCACCCGCTGGCGCATGCCGCCGGAAAGCTGATGCGGGTAACGCCCCAGCACCTCTTTGGCCTCCGGAATACGCACCAGATCGAGCATGCGCAGCGCCTCCTGGCGCGCGCTGCGGCGATCCATGCCCTGATGCAGGCGCAGCGATTCGGCGATCTGCTCGCCGACCGGAAATACCGGGTTGAGCGAGGTCATCGGCTCCTGGAAGATCATCGCCATGTCGGCGCCGCGCACCGTGCGCAGCGTGCTCTGCGAGGCGCGCGCCAGATCGAGCAGCGCGCCGTCGCGCCGGCGCAGCGTCATGGCGCCGCCGACGATGCGCCCGCCGCCCTGCTCCACCAACCGCATCACGCCCAGCGAAGTGACCGATTTGCCGGAGCCGGACTCACCGACGATCGCCAGCGTCTCGCCGCGATCGAGATCGAACGACAGGTTGCGCACCGCTGCCACGTCGCCGTCCGGTTGAGGAAAGCTGATGCTCAGATCGCGCACCGTCAGCACCCGCTGCGGCGGCAATGACGGCCCGCCGCTGGCGGCGGGTCGAAGTAAAACGTCGGTCATGCACCCTCCCGGTGAACGCTTAGCGGTAAATCCCGACGGACGGCGCATCGCCGACATAGCCAAAACCGCGATACATCCCCTCGCAGTTGAACGGCAGCGCGATATTGCCGTGGCGATCGACGGCGATCATGCCGCCGCTGCCACCGAGGGCCGGCAGCTTCTCCATCACCACCCGATCGCTGGCCGCCTGCAGGCTCAGATCGCCGTATTCGATCAGGGCGGAGACGTCATAGGCCGCCACGCCGCGCATGAAGATTTCGCCGGTGCCGGTGCTGGAAACCGCCACGGTGGCGTTGTTGGCATAGCAGCCGGCGCCGATAATCGGCGTGTCGCCTACCCGCCCGGCCTGCTTGTTGGTCATGCCGCCGGTCGAAGTGGCGGCGGCGAGGTTGCCCAGCGCATCCAGCGCCACCGCGCCGACGGTGCCGAATTTGCGATCGGGATCGAGCGGATCGCCGGCCTGCACCGCGCCGTCGTGATCGAGCAATACCCGGCCCTGCTCCGCCTGGGCGCGGTGCAGCTGATCGAAACGTTCCTGGGTAAAGAAGAAATCGGGAGCGACCATTTCCAGGCCGTGGGCTGCGGCAAACTTCTCGGCGCCTTCGGCGGCAAACAGCACGTGTTCGCTATTTTCCAGCACCGCGCGCGCCGCCAGCACCGGGTTGCGGATGCGGCTGACGCCGGCGACGGCGCCGGCATCGCAGGTGCGGCCGTCCATCACGCAGGCATCAAGCTCGTGGGTGCCCTGATGGGTAAACACCGAGCCTTTGCCGGCGTTGAACAGCGGGCACTCTTCGAGCAGCCGCACCGCCTCGGTCACCGCGTCCAGCGCGCTGCCGCCCTGCGCCAATATCGCCTGCCCGGCGACCACGATCTCGGACAGCGCCTGAATATACTGCCGTTCTTTTTCCGCACTCAGCGCCGCCCGGGTAATTGCGCCCGCGCCGCCATGAATGGCAATCACTGGTTTGCTCATTTGCCTGACACCCTGTGTTAATCCCGCCGTTGCGCAGCGAATAAGCTGAGCGCGGTATCATTATTATTCAGTCTTTTTCGACTCTATTTAGTCCTACAGTGGAAGTACAGCATAACGTCCACGTCCCGCTTTTAGCGTAGTCCGCTTAGACCGTTTCGCACCTTGAAATAGCTTATTGGAATAAAAACAGCAGGTTATAAAAAGCCGTAAACCGCCGATCGTACGGCCGAGATTATTGGTAATTCCGCGTGCGGAAATAGCGGCATGGCGTAAGGAAATAAACGTTCACGCTGAATAACGCTTATTGCGTCGCCCGGCCTGCTGTTTTTTCCCCGGCCGGGCGCAGATGATCCGAGATTAAAAACCCGATCCGGGCTGCTGTAAAAAAGCCTCTTCTTCCGGCGTGCTGGTGCGCCCCAATATCGCATTGCGGTGCGGGTAGCGGCCGAAACGATCGATGATCGCCTTGTGCCGAAGCTCGAACTCCAGCTGGTCGCCGTTATTGAGCTCGGTGTACAGCACCAGCGCCTGCTGGTGGATTAGCGGCGATTCCGAATGCATGAACGGCAGATAAAGGAAACCGCGCTGCTCGCGGCTCAGCCGTTGGCACTCGCCGCTGCGGATCGCCTCCTGCGCCAGGATCAGCGCCATGCCGTCGCAGGCGAACGACTGCGGCGTGCCGCGGAACAGGTTGCGGCTGAACTGATCGAGCACGATCACCTCCGCCAGGCGCCCTTCGATAGTGTCGCGCCAGTGCGCCAGCTCCCCCGCCGCCGCCGCGTGCCAGATTTCGCCGAAACGGCTGTGCAGCAGACGATCGAAATCGTCGTCCTTTTTGAACCACATGATCGGTTCGATCTCGTCGAACCAGAAGTCGATAACCTGTTTATGCATCATGATTCTCCTCTGTTTTACGCAGTTTATACCCGATCGCCCCAGCGCCGCAGTGCGAAAGATGGCGGGCATAACCCGTTCTCCCCCCCGGCGTTCTCTGCCATAATACCCGCACTTTGTCGCTATTTTAGCGCACCCTGATTACGGAGTTCCCTTTATGGATCATTGCCATACTTCCGATCTCATTTCCCTGGAGCAAGCGCTGGAAAAAATGCTCGGGCAGATCGCCCCTCTGCAGCAGACCGAATCCATCGCCCTGACCGCCGCCGCCGGCCGCATCACCGCCGCGCCGGTGGTCTCGCCGCTCGACGTGCCGCCGTTCGCCAACTCGGCGATGGACGGCTATGCGCTGCGCCTCGCCGATCTGGCTGCCAATGCGCCGCTGCCGGTCGCCGGGAAAGCCTTCGCCGGTGCGCCGTTCGACGGCCAATGGCCGGCCAACAGCTGCGTGCGCATCATGACCGGCGCGCCGATCCCGGCCGGGGCGGACGCGGTAGTGATGCAGGAGCAGGCCGAGGTGAGCGACCAGGGCGTGCGTTTTTCCGCGCCGGTTGAAGCCGGACAGAATATCCGTCTGGCGGGTGAAGACATTCGCCGCGGCGCGAGCGTGTTGCCGGCCGGCGTGAAGCTGGGCGCCGCGCAGCTGCCGCTGCTGGCTTCGCTTGGCGTCGCCGAGGTGCAGGTGATGCGTAAGCTGAAGGTGGCGGTGTTCTCCACCGGCGACGAACTGCAGCCAGTCGGCCAGCCGCTGCAGGCGGGCCAAATCTACGACACCAACCGCTTCGCGGTGCGCCTGATGCTGGAGCAGATGGGCTGCGAGGTGCTCGATCTCGGCATTATCCGCGACGATCGCGATGCGCTGCGCGACGCCTTCACACAGGCAGACAGCCAGGCCGACGTGGTCATCAGCAGCGGCGGCGTTTCGGTCGGCGAAGCCGACTACACCAAACAAATGCTCGACGAACTGGGCCAGGTCAGCTTCTGGAAGCTGGCGATCAAACCCGGCAAACCCTTCGCCTTCGGCAAACTGGGCCACGCCTGGTTCTGCGGCCTGCCGGGCAACCCGGTTTCCGCTGCCCTGACCTTCTACCAACTGGTGCAACCGCTGCTGGCGAAGCTGGCCGGCCACAGCGACTGGCGCCTGCCGCCGCGCCTGCGCGCGCGCGCGCTGACCCCGCTGAAGAAATCGCCGGGCCGCCTCGATTTTCAGCGCGGCGTGTTCAGCAGCAACGCCGCGGGCGAACTGGAGGTCAGCACCACCGGCCACCAGGGCTCGCACGTCTTCAGCTCCTACAGCCAGGGCAACTGTTTCATCGTGCTGGAGCGCGAACGCGGTTCGGTGGCGGTAGGCGAAACGGTGGAGATCGAGCCGTTCAACGCCCTGCTGAGGAGCTGAGCATGCTGCCGGAATTGACCGACGCCGAAGCGCTACGCTACAACCGCCAGATCGTGCTGCGCGGCTTTGACTTCGACGGCCAGGAGAAGCTGAAGGCCGCCCGCGTGCTGATCGCCGGGCTGGGCGGGCTGGGCTGCGCCGCCGCGCCATATCTGGCAGCGGCCGGCGTCGGCCATCTGGTGCTGGTGGATTTCGACACCGTCTCGCTCTCCAACCTGCAGCGCCAGATCCTGCACCGCGACGATCGCATCGGCCAGAGCAAGGTCGCCTCCGCCAGGCAGGAACTGAGCGCCATCAACCCGCATATCCGCATCGACGCGTTCGACGGCCGTTTGGAAGATGACGCGGTCGCGGCAGAGATCGCCGCCTGCGATCTGGTGCTGGACTGCACCGACAACGTGGCGGCGCGCGATGCCCTGAACCGCCTGTGCCACGCGCAGCAGAGGCCGCTGGTTTCCGGCGCGGCGATCCGCATGGAAGGCCAGCTCAGCGTGTTCACCTATCAGCCGGGCGAGCCCTGCTACCGCTGCCTGAGCCGGCTGTTCGGCGACAGCGCCCTCACCTGCGTCGAAGCGGGCGTGATGGCGCCGCTGGTCGGCACTATCGGCACCCTGCAGGCGATGGAGGCCATCAAGCTGCTGGCCGACTATGGTCAGCCGCTGCGCGGCAAGCTGTTGATGTTCGATGCGATGAGCATGCAGTTCCGCGAGATGAAACTGCCGAAGGATCCGCACTGCGAGGTGTGCGGCGGGGAATGACGAATAAAAAAGGGCGGGATAATTCCCGCCCTGATGCGTTGCCGCGAGGGTTACACGATGCCCTGGCTGCGCAGATAGTCTTCGTAGTTGCCGGTAAAGTCGATCACCTTGTTCGGGGTGATTTCCAGAATCCGGGTTGCCAGCGAGCTGACGAACTCACGGTCGTGGGAGACGAAGATCAGCGTGCCTTCGTACATCTCCAGCGCCATGTTCAGCGATTCGATGGATTCCATATCCAGGTGGTTGGTCGGTTCGTCCATCACCAGAATATTCGGGCGCTGCATCATCAGCTTGCCGAACAACATGCGGCCCTTCTCACCGCCGGACAGCACCTTCACTTTCTTCTTGATGTCGTCCTGGCTGAACAGTAAACGGCCCAACACGCTGCGCACCGCCTGCTCATCGTCTTTTTCCTGCTTCCACTGGCTCATCCAGTCGAACACGGTCAGGGTATCGTCAAACTCGTATTCGTGATCCTGCGCGTAGTAACCGATACGGGCGTTTTCCGACCACTTCACGGTGCCGCTGTCCGGCTGCGCATCGCCCACCAGCGTTTTCAGCAGGGTGGTTTTACCGATGCCGTTGGCGCCCAGCACCGCAACCTTCTCACCCACTTCCACCATCAGGTTCAGCTTGCTGAACAGCGGGCCGTTGTCGAAGCCCTTGGTGAGCGCTTCCACTTCCAGCGCGTTACGGAACAGCTTCTTGTCCTGATCGAAACGGATGAACGGGTTCTGGCGGCTGGAGGCCTTCACTTCTTCCAGCTGGATCTTGTCGATCTGGCGGGCGCGCGAGGTGGCCTGCTTGGATTTGGAGGCGTTGGCGCTGAAACGGCTGACGAACGATTGCAGCTCGTTGATCTGCGCCTTCTTCTTGGCGTTGTCGGCCAGCAGACGTTCACGCGCCTGGGTGGCGGCGGTCATGTATTCGTCGTAGTTGCCCGGATAAACGCGCAGTTCGCCGTAATCCAGATCCGCCATGTGGGTGCAGACCATGTTCAGGAAGTGACGGTCGTGCGAGATGATGATCATGGTGCTGTTGCGTTCGTTCAGCACCTGCTCCAGCCAGCGAATGGTATCGATGTCCAGGTTGTTGGTCGGTTCGTCGAGCAGCAGGATTTCCGGATCGGAGAACAGCGCCTGCGCCAGCAACACGCGCAGCTTCCAGCCCGGCGCGATTTCGCTCATCGGGCCATAGTGCTGTTCCACCGGAATGCCGACGCCAAGCAGCAGTTCGCCGGCGCGCGCTTCGGCGGTGTAACCGTCCATCTCGCCGTAGGCGACTTCCAGATCGGCCACTTTATAACCGTCTTCTTCGCTCATCTCCGCCATCGCGTAGATGCGGTCGCGCTCTTCCTTCACCGCCCACAGCTCGGTGTGGCCCATGATCACGGTGTCCAGCACGCTGTACTGTTCGAAGGCGAACTGATCCTGACGCAGTTTACCCAGGCGCTCGTTCGGATCGAGGAACACGTTGCCGCCGGTCGGCGCCAAATCGCCGCCGAGGATTTTCATAAAGGTGGACTTGCCGCAGCCGTTGGCGCCGATCAGGCCATAACGGTTGCCGCCGCCGAATTTAACAGAGATGTTTTCAAACAACGGCTTGCTGCCGAACTGCATGGTGATGTTGTTGGTGCTTAACACAGCGCTCGCTCTTTATACATAGGGAATGTGATTTGGCGCGCATTATGCCACAACGGGGTTAAGAGATCGCGGGAAGTTTTGGTGACATTTTGAGCGGTGACGACGGATAAGTCATAGCTGGGTTAAATAACACCGATAAAATTCACGGCGAGATTTCACGCAGCGAGCCGTACAATATTTGAAACCAATTCGCCAAATATATTAATTAAACTTAAAAATGACATTTATTCTCCCCAGACACCGCCCCAGGCACGAATAAATCGTATCTGTTCATCTTATGAAAATCATTAATACAGCCAACACGTCTCTATTTCATTCTAGTTTTTTCCGACTATCGCCACACATTCTGCTATACGCGACATTTTGTGACCGCCTTCTTAAATACCAAGGTTTTTTAGAGGATTAATGCGTTACAGCTCACTAAACCGACATGGCACATTCGTTCAGATAACAGGAAAAACCAAATAAAAACAATTAAATACAGTAAGATGTAAAAATCAAACCACCGTTATCGCGCTAACTACTCTCATATTGCATATGATTGTACATACAAGTATATGTAAACGTGACGTTGCCGTTTTGTTGGCGTTTCGGGGCTCGGTTATCGCCGCCCCGGATAACGCCCCCCCGGCCAGAAAATAATAACAACACACCGTCCACCTATCGCGAGAGACAACGATGAACACTGCTGAAAACGCATTGCCCAAAAGCCAAACGGCGGAGAAGGGCGCGGTAAATTACAAAGTCATTGTCGGCGCCAGCCTGGGCAACGGCCTGGAGATTTTCGACTTCACCGTCTACAGCTTCTTTGCCGCCATTATCGGCAAACTCTATTTTCCCAGCGACAGCGCCTACGGCTCCTTGTTGATGTCGGTGGCGGTGTTCGGCGTCGGCTTTATCATGCGCCCGCTGGGCAGCATGGTGCTGGGTGCCTATGCCGATCGGGTCGGCCGCAAGGCCGCCATGCTGATGACCATCGTGCTGATGGGCGTCGGCACCGCCCTGATCGCCTTCGCGCCCACCCATGCGCAAATCGGCGTTCTGGCGCCGGTGCTGATCGTGGTTGGCCGCCTGATTCAGGGGTTTGCCGCCGGCGGTGAAGTGGGCTCAGCGACTACGCTTCTGCTGGAGTCCGCCGGGGCCAATCAGCGCGGCTTTTTCGTCAGTTGGCAGGCGATCAGCCAGGGCGTCAGCGCCCTGCTCGGCGCCTCTTGCGGGCTGGCGCTCACCTATTTTCTGCCGGAGCAGGCGCTGTATGCCTGGGGCTGGCGCGTGCCGTTCATCATCGGCCTGCTGATCATTCCCGTCGGCGTCTATATCCGTAAGCATCTGGAAGAGACCTACAGCGGCGAACAGCCGGATCGTGCGCGGGTACCGCTGAACCCGGTATGGGATCTGGTGAGTAATCATGCCAAAGATCTGTTGCTGGGCGTATTGATCATCATGTCCGGCACCGTGATGGTCTACGTGGTGCTGCTGTATATGCCGACCTACATGATGCAGACCTATCACATCGCCGGCCCGACCGCCTACCTGTTCAGCTGTATCGCCTCTGTGGTACAGATCATCGCGGTCTATTGCGCTGGCCGTTACGTCGATCGGGTGCAGAACTACAAAAGGCCGCTGCTGTTCTCCATTTTTGCGGCGTTGCTCCTGATTTACCCGACCTTCTGGTTCCTCAGCGCCACGCAAACCCTGTGGCTGGCGATCGTTTTCCGCATCCTGCTGATCTGCGCGCTGGGCATCAACATGCTGTCGAGCACCATGCTGATCGTTTCGGCGCTGCCGCGCCACGTGCGCGCCACCGGCACCTCGATGATTTACGCCTTTGGCGTGACGCTGTTCGGCGGCTCGGCGCAGTTGGTCGTCACCTGGCTGCTGGACGTCAGCGGCAATCCGATGGCGCCGGCGTGGTACGTCACCGGCATGTTGACCGTCAGCCTGATCGCCACTCTGCTGTTCCGCGAACGTCATAAAGAATAGCGCCTGCTGCCGGGCCGTGCGGCTATCGGCTGCCCGGCACCGGCGTAACGCCCTGTTCCTGCAAGACGGCGATAAACGCCTGCGCGGCCGCGCTGCGGTAAGCGCCTTTGCGCTGCAGCCACACCGCCTGCCGCACCGGCATGGCGTTGGCCAAAGCGACTTTTTTCAACTGCCGGTTCTCGCGCGCAATGGCGGCCGGCAGCAGCGTGGCGAGCTGCCCGCGCCGCACGATCTCGACGATGGCGCCCAGCGCATTGGCCTCCACCGCCACCTGCGGCCGGAAACCCAGCTGCGTGCAGTAGCGATCGATAAACTGACGCGTGGCGAAGTCGCCGCTCAGCAAGGCCAGCGGCAGATGTTGCCACTCCGCCAGCGTCAGCGGCCGGGGATGAGACGCCAAGGGATGATCGGCGCCGACCATCAGCTCCAGCGACTCATTGAACAACGGCGCCGCTTCCACCTCCGCCGACTGCGCCATCTCGAAGGCAATGCCCAGATCCAGCCTATCCTGCGCCAGCAGCGCCTCCATTCGCTCTTGCGCCATCTCCTCAACGCTCAGGGTAATCCCCGGGTAGCGGCGGTAGAACGCATCGATCGTCGGCCCCACCAAATAGGCGGTGAAGGTCGGCGTCATCGCCAGCCGCAAATGGCCGCGCGCCAGCGTCGCCACGTCATGGATCGCCCGCGCGCCGGCATCCAGATCCTGCAACGCCAGCCGCGCATAGCGCATCCACGCCTCACCGGCGTCGGTCAGGCGCACGGCTCTGCCGCTGCGATCGAACAGCGGCGCCCCCAGTGTGTCTTCCAGCTGCTTGATCTGTTGCGACAGCGTCGGTTGCGAGACGTGCAGCGCTTCGGCGGCGCGGGTGAAGTTGCCCTGTTCGGCAACGGCCAGAAAATAACGGATGTGTCGCAGCAGCATAACGCCCCAGCTATTAGTAAAACCTATAACCAGCATTATAAATGGGTCTTAGACCCTATAGCCAGAAGCGTTCATCATGCCGCCATCGCATAACGACACCCAATGGAGAAACGGATGAAAGAGGTGATTGAAGGCTTCCTGAAGTTCCAGCGCGAAGCCTTTGTTGAACGCACGGCGCTGTTTCAGCAGTTGGCGACCCGCCAAAACCCGCGCACCCTGTTTATCTCATGTTCCGACAGCCGCCTGGTGCCGGAGCTGGTTACCCAGCGCGAGCCGGGCGATCTGTTCGTGATCCGCAATGCCGGCAACATCGTGCCTTCTTTCGGCCCCGAACCCGGCGGGGTTACCGCCTCGGTCGAGTACGCCGTCGCCGCGCTGGGCGTGGAAGATATCGTGATCTGCGGCCATTCCGACTGCGGCGCAATGACCGCCATCGCCACCTGCCAGTGTCTGGACCACCTGCCGACGGTCGCCGGCTGGCTGCGTTACGCCGATTCCGCAAAGGCGGTCAATCAGGCTTATCCGCACGCTTCCAACGAGGCGCGGGTCGCATCGATGGTGCGCGAAAACGTCATCGCCCAGCTCAACAACATCAAAACGCACCCTTCCGTCGCCCTGGCGCTGGATCAGGGACGCCTGACGCTGCACGGTTGGGTCTATGACATCGCCAGCGGCGCTATCGACGCGCTGGACGGCGAAACCCGCCGCTTCGTGCCGCTCGCCACCCATCCCGAGGTGACCGCCACCCCGGCGATCGCCCGTTTTTAAGTCAACAAAAGGAGCTAACATGACACACTCTCTGCACAACGCCGCCCCGCGCGCAGCACTCACCGACACCATCATGGCCGCCAAGATCCGCCATAACCTGACTTTCGACGCGCTGGCTGAGGGCACCGGACTCAGCCTGGCGTTCGTCACCGCCGCGCTGCTGGGGCAGCATGCGTTGCCGGAACAAGCGGCACGCACCGTGGCGGCCAAGCTCGGGCTGGACGAAGAGGCGGTACAGCTGCTGCAAACCATCCCGTTGCGCGGCAGCATTCCCGGCGGCGTGCCGACCGATCCGACCATTTATCGCTTCTATGAAATGCTGCAGGTTTACGGCTCCACGCTGAAAGCGCTGGTGCACGAGCAGTTCGGCGACGGCATCATCAGCGCCATCAACTTCAAGCTGGATATCAAGAAGGTGGCCGATCCGGAAGGCGGCGAACGCGCGGTGATCACCCTGGACGGCAAATACCTGCCGACCAAGCCTTTCTAATCTTCTTCCGCGCCATCGCCTTCCAGGGCGCGCTACCGTGTGCGGAAGTCGCCTTCCACAACGTGTTTAACACCAAAGCCTAGCCCTGTTGCCGGCGCCGCCATGGCGCCGGTTTTCAGTCCTGTTCGCCATAACGCAAGACGGTCATCCCTTCCTCTTCCGCCGGGGGAACAAAGTACTGCGCCAGGCGCTCAAACTCCGCTTCGCTCAGTGTAAACGGGTGCTCGCCGCGCGCGTTTCTCAGCGTTATCCGGCTCAGGCACTGCGCATGGCTGACGTCGAGAAAATGCAGGCAGTGCGCGACGCCGGCCTCCTCCGCCAACGCTTTGGCCCAGCGCCGCCTGTCCGGCGTATTCATCGGGAAATCGAGCGCCACGGACCAGCCGCCGCGCAGCAGCTGAACGAGGTGCCCGCCCAGCGCCCGCCGCAACCGGTCGGAACAGCGCGCATAGTCTTGCAGGCTGGTCATCTCCTGTTCATACAGCGTCGCCAGCCACGCATCTTCGACTAGCAACAGCGTTTGCGGTTGCTGCGCCAAACGCTGCGCCAGCGTCGATTTGCCTGCGCCGGCCTTGCCACACATCAGGTGTAAAACTGCAGGGTAGGTTTTCATGACGTTCTCCGGTCGTTGCCGGAAGGGGATAAAAAACCCGCCTGCCGGCGGGTTTTTATTGGCGACACACGCGCTATCCCACCCTTTGGAGAAGGGTGATAATAATTTGCGCGAATGGGCGGTAGGATTTTTTCATAGCTAATGAATATGACAACCGTGCGCCGTTGTCAATTCGCCGTCATCAATCCCTGTTCTCGCACAAACTCGGTGAATAAACTCACTTTCTGCTGCACATGCCGGCGCGTCGGGTAAACCGCGAAAACCTGATGCACGTCGGCAATCTGTTCAGGGAACAGCCGCACCAGCCTGCCGGCGGCGATTTCGGGATCCGCCACGAACGACGGCAGCGAACCGATGCCCAGTCCCGCCACCAGCATATCCCGCAGCATCAGGCTGTTGTTGGCGATCAACCGGGGAGTGAACGTCACGCTCAGGCTCTCCTCGCCAGCGGTGAACTGCCACTGCCCCGGCCTTTCCGCCAGGGAATAGGCCAGACAGCTGTGTCGCTGCAATTCATTCGGCGTTTGCGGCACGCCGTGCTGCGCCAAATAGCCGGGCGCGGCGCAAATTCGCTGGTGCACTTCACCCAGCGCCCGGGCGCTGAGGGAAGAATCCGGCAGCCGTCGGCGAATGCGCAAGGAAATATCGAAACCGGCCGCCACCACGTCCAATACCCTGTCGTCCAACGTCAGCTCCACCTGCAGCTGCGGGTAACGTTGCATAAACGGCGGCAGCAGTGGCGACAACACCGTCAGGCCGAACGAAAGCGGCGCATTGACCCGCAGCGTGCCGGAGACCTGCTGCGCGCTGGCGGCAACCGTCTGCTCCAGCGCGTCGAACTCGCCGAGCAACCGACAGGCTTCCTGGTAATAGAGCTGCCCGGCTTCGGTCAGGCTCATGCTACGGGTAGTGCGCACCAGCAACAGCGTACCCAACCGATTTTCCAACTGCTTAATCTGCTTGCTCAACGCCGCCGGCGTGATCGCCAGATCCTCCGCCGCCTTATAAAAACTGTTGCGCTCAACCACGCGACGAAAGGCGCGCATCGTCAGTAGCACGTCCATATTATGTCCTTATGGTTAATTATAAATTCAATAAAACACAGATTATTAACTTCAACAACCTCAGTAGACTTTATTCAACCGCCTCCCTGAGTGAGAGGTGAATTTAATCTACTGATAATCATGGAGTTAATAATGAAAAAGACCCTGTTCGCCCTGATGCTCGGCCTGAGCGCCGCCGCCGCCGCCGCCCCCGTCGCCGCGCTGGCGCAATCCCCTGCCGCCGACAGCCGCCAGGCGGGTTATGTGCAACCGCTGACCGCCGAGAACAGCCTGTTGCTGTTGGTCGATCTGCAGGACATGTTCGGCATGACCATTTCCTCTATCGATCAAACCAACCTGGTCAATAACGCCGCCGGCATCGCCAAGGCCGCCAAGGTGTTCAACGTGCCGACCATTCTGGCCTCGGCCAACGCCAAAAGCTTCGCCGGGCCGGTATTCCAGCAGGTGACGCAGGCACGCCCGGACCTGCAGGTATACGACCGCACCGCCATCAACGTCTGGCAGGATCGGCGCGTGGTGGATCTGATCAAACAATCCGGCCGCAAGAAAATCATCATCGGCGGGCTGTGGACTGCCAGCTGCGTGATGCTGCCGGCGCTGTCCGCCCTGGGCGAGGGTTATGAGGTTTATATCCTGTCGGACGTCACCGGCGACATTACGCCAGACAGCCAAAACAACGCCATGCAGCGTCTGGTACAGGCGGGCGCCACTCCCATCAACTGGGTGGCGTTGATGCTGGAATGGCAGCAGGACTGGAGCCGCAAAGCCACGGCGGGAGGCGTATTGCAGATCGCCCGCGACCACGGCGCCGCCTGGGGGATGGGCGCCAGCTACGCCGGGGCAATGAAGGTGGGCAGCGAAGCGAAATAACAGACTAAAGCCCGCCGCCGGCGGGCTTTTTTCAGGTGCGGTGATAGCAACGGCTATCCTGCGGCGCCTGGTCGCGACTCTCCAGCCCGTAGTCCCGCACCACCTCCGCCACCCGCAGCCGATAGTGCGCCAACACCTCACCACGGCCGCGCGCCTGCGCCGCCCGGTGCTGCTCGAGATTGCGCCACTGCTGCACCGCCGCCTCGTCGCGCCAGAAGGAGAGCGACAGCAGGCGCGCAGGATCGGCCAGGCTTTGAAAGCGCTCGATGGAGATGAATCCGTCGATCTGCGCCAGCAGCGGCTTCAGCTCCGCCGCCAGCGCCAGATAGGTATCGCGCTGCCCGTCGGCGGTCAGCAGTTCAAAAATCACGGCGATCATTATCGTTTCCTCTCAACGGTAACATTCAGGTGCGCGCACATTGTAGCCATCGCACCGATTCCAACGCCCGCTCATCAATATCCAGCGAAGACAGACGCACAGGCCCAGAGTGCAATAACCACAGGCTAGCAATGGACGCGCAGTCATACTTCGTCTAACCTCGAAATATGCATAACATCGACCTAGAAGATCGTTTAGCGGCGCTGAGCGCCGCCATCGCCGACCGCACCCGGGCGCGCATGCTGTGCCTGTTGATGGATGGGCGCGCCTACACCGCCACCGAGCTCAGCGCGGCGGTCGAGGTCGCCCCGTCCACCGCCAGCGCACATCTGGCGAAACTGCTGGAGCAGCGGCTGATCGCCTGCGTCAAACAGGGGCGCTACCGCTATTTTCGGCTGGCCGGGCAACCGGTGGCCGAAGCGCTGGAAGGCCTGATGGCGCTGGCGGGCGTGCCGCGCCCGTCGGTGAAAAGCAGCACGCCCACCACGCTGCAATATGCCCGCACCTGCTACGACCATATGGCGGGCGAGGTGGCGGTGAAACTGCACGATCGGCTGCATGCGCTGAACTGGCTGAGCGGTGAGGAAGACTACCGGTTAAGCGACGCCGGTCAGGCCGCGCTGGCGCGGCTGGGCGTCGATTGCTCCCCCGCCCCCACCCGCCGCCGCTTCGCCTGCGGCTGCCTGGACTGGAGCGAACGCCGTTCTCACCTCGGCGGCGCGCTGGGCGCCGCGCTGTTGGCCGCGTTTATCCAACGCGGCTGGATCGTCCGCCGGCTCGACAGCCGCGAGTTGCAGCTGACCCCTGCCGGTAAAAAAGCGCTGGCCGCACATTTTGAACTCACGGTGTAACCCGGCGGCGGGGTAGTTTTACTGCAATACTCAAGGGGTACGCTTAGGCCACCCCGCCAACCCGAGGAGTTTCCATGCTCGATTCCACCCAATTCCCGATCGTCAAACGCTGGCCGGCTCAGCATCCTGAAAGGCTGCAGCTCTATTCCCTGCCGACGCCGAACGGCGTCAAAGTGTCCATCATGCTGGAAGAGATCGGCCTGCCCTATGAGGCGCACCTGATCGACATCGGTAACAACGAAACCTGGACGCCGGAATTCCTGGCGCTGAACCCGAACGGCAAGATCCCGGCGATCATCGATCCCGACGGCCCCGGCGGCCGGCCGCTGCCGCTGTTCGAATCCGGCGCCATTCTGCTCTACCTGGCGGAAAAGAGCGGCCGTTTCCTGCCGCAGGATCCGGCGCAGCGCTACGAAACCATTCAGTGGGTGTTCTTCCAGATGGCCGCCGTCGGCCCGATGTTCGGCCAGCTCGGTTTCTTCCACAAATTCGCCGGGCGCGAGTATGAAGATAAGCGGCCGCTGGAGCGCTACAAAAACGAATCGAAACGCCTGCTCGGCGTGCTGGAAACGCGCCTGGAAGGCCGCGACTGGATCATGGGCGCGGACTACACCATCGCCGATATCTCGCTGCTGGGCTGGGTGCGCAACCTGATCGGCTTCTATGAGGCGCGCGAGCTGGTGGAGTTCGACAGTTTCCCCCGCGTCGCGCAGTGGCTGGAGCGCGGTCTGGCGCGGCCGGCGGTGCAGCGTGGGCTCACTATACCGGCGCGCGCGGCCTGATCGTCAAACGGGATGGCCGCCGGGCCGTCCCGCCTTCCGCTGTCATAAAATTGTCATCCCTCTGCTCTACTCTCCTTACGTAACAATTTGATGTTATTTACATTGTTGTATTACGACAAGGAGCTTGCCCCATGCAACCTGCTGTATCCCTGATCGCCGGCGCCGTGCTGTCCGCCCTGCTCTGTTCCTCCGCCATCGCGGCAGAAAACTCGGCCAATGCCGATGGCCTGACCGAGCGCGCCGCGCGCGGCACCCTCACCGAACCGGGCGGCGCCCGTCGTCTGGCCGGCGATCAGACCGCCGCGCTGAAGGCGTCGCTGTCGGACAAAACGGTGAAAAACGTGATCCTGCTGATTGGCGACGGCATGGGAGATTCCGAGATCACCGCCGCGCGTAACTATGCCGAGGGCGCAGGCGGTTACTTCAAGGGCATCGACGCCCTGCCACTGACCGGGCAATACACCCACTACTCGCTGGACAAGAAAACCCACAAACCGGATTACGTGACCGACTCCGCCGCTTCCGCCACCGCCTGGGCCACCGGGGTGAAAACCTATAACGGCGCGCTCGGCGTGGACGTGAACGGCAAAGACCAGCCGACGCTGCTGGAGATCGCCAAAGCGGCCGGCAAGGCCACCGGCAACGTCTCCACCGCCGAACTGCAGGACGCCACGCCGGCGGCGCTGGTGTCGCACGTTACCTCGCGCAAATGCTACGGCCCGGAGGAAACCAGCGAGAAATGCGCCGCTAACGCGCTGGAAAACGGCGGCCGCGGCTCCATCACCGAGCAGTTGCTGAAAACCCGTGCCGACGTCACGCTGGGCGGCGGCGCGAAATCCTTCAACCAACTGGCGAAAAGCGGCGAATGGCAAGGAAAATCGCTGAAAGATCAAGCGGCGGCGCAAGGTTATCAGTGGGTGAGCAACGCGGATGAACTGCAGGCCGTTACCCTGGCCAATCAGCAAAAACCGCTGCTGGGCCTGTTCGCCGACGGCAACATGCCGGTGCGCTGGCTGGGGCCGAAAGCCAGCTATCACGGCAACCTCGACAAACCGGCAGTGACCTGCGAGAACAACCCGGCGCGCACCGCGGCCACGCCAACGCTGGCGGCGATGACCGAAAAAGCGATCGCGCTGCTGAAAGACAACCCGAACGGTTTCTTCCTGCAGGTAGAGGGCGCGTCGATCGATAAGCAGGATCACGCCGCCAACCCTTGCGGGCAGATTGGTGAGACCGTCGATCTGGACGAAGCGGTGCAAAAAGCGCTGGCCTTCGCCCGCGCCGACGGCAACACGCTGGTGATCGTCACCGCCGACCACGCGCACTCCAGCCAGATCGTCGCCGCCGACGCCAAAGCGCCGGGCCTGACCCAGACACTGACCACCAAAGACGGCGCGCCGATGACCCTCAGCTACGGCAACTCGGAAGAGGAATCGCAGGGGCACACCGGCACCCAGCTGCGCGTCGCGGCCTACGGCCCGCACGCCGCCAACGTGGTGGGGTTGACCGATCAGACCGATCTGTTCTTCACCATGCGCGATGCGATGGGCATCAAGTAACCGCCTCGTGAATCCTGGCCGCCCGCAACGGCGGCCGTTTATTATTGGTTACCGCTGCGTATTTGCAATTTAACCGCAATTATTGTGTGATAACGAAATAACGTTTAATTGCGCGACAATTAACCCCTGGAAATAACGCGGTTATATGGCCTTACTCCCCTCTCTGTTTATTCCTGCGACAACAACCGGCCTATTTTTGCTTATATTCATTTTTTTTAGTTACAAAAGTAGTTTTTAACATTCTCGCAAACAATAATACCCCGCCAGTAACGTGAACCGATCAATTTGCATCCGGACGGCCTGCAATAGTTCACTTTTCGTTAAAAACCCTATTAACAAAAAGGCATTATCGCTGCCTATCGGCTCACGCCGGGCGGTCGGCTTCACTATTTTCCAAGGTAACTCCCGCTAAATTCTTTCACCTGCAATGAGTAGAATTTACACACAAGAGATTTAATTCAATGAGAAAATTACTCGTCCTGATTTTCAGTCTCAGCCTGTTTAGCGTTACGCAGCAGGCGGCGGCTGAAGAGAAGAATAAAACCGTCGACGTGGTGTTGATCGGCGGCGGCATCATGAGCGCCACCTTGGGCACCTATCTGCATGAGCTGGAGCCGACCTGGACCATCGACATGTACGAGCGCATGAACGGCGTGGCGGAAGAGAGCTCCAACGGCTGGAACAACGCCGGCACCGGCCACTCCGCCTTCAGCGAAATGAACTACACGCCGGAAAAAGCCGATGGCACCATCGACATCAGCAAGGCGGTGAAGGTCAACGAGTCTTTCGAAATCTCTCGCCAGTTCTGGTCTTATCAGGTGAAAAACAATGTCTTGAAAGATCCGAAATCCTTCATTAACAGCGTGCCGCACATGAGCTTCGTGTGGGGCGACGACAACGTCAACTTCCTGCGTAAACGCTACGCGGCGCTGCAGCACAGTACCCTGTTCCGCGGCATGGAATACTCTGAAGATCCTGCGCAAATCAAACAGTGGGCGCCGCTGGTGATGAACGGCCGCGATCCGGCGCAGAAAATCGCCGCGACCCGCATGCCGCTGGGTACCGACGTCAACTTCGGCGTGATCACCCATCAGTTGGTTGACGCGCTGAGCACCAGCGACAAGTTCAAGCTGAACCTGAGCCACGAAGTGCGCGACATCAAGCGCAACGCCGATCAGACCTGGAGCGTGACCGTTGCCGATCTGAACCGCGACGGTAAAGAAACCACCGTTAACGCCAAGTTCGTGTTCATCGGCGCAGGCGGCGCCTCCCTGACCCTGCTGCAGAAATCCGGCATCCCTGAAGCCGACGGCTACGGCGGCTTCCCGGTCGGCGGCCAGTTCCTGGTCACCACCAACCCGGCGATCGCCAACCAGCACCTGGCCAAAGTGTATGGCCTGGCCAGCGTAGGTTCGCCGCCGATGTCCGTGCCGCACCTGGATACCCGCATGCTGGACGGCAAGCGCGTGCTGCTGTTCGGGCCATTCGCCACCTTCTCCAGCAAGTTCCTGAAGAACGGTTCGCTGTTCGATCTACTGCACTCGCTGAGCACCTCGAACCTGATGCCGATGACCCACGTCGGTCTGGATAACTTCGATCTGGTGAAATACCTGGTCGGCCAGTTGATGATGAACGACGACGATCGCTTCGCCGCGCTGAAAGAGTACTTCCCGGACGCCAAGCAGGAAGACTGGAAGCTGTGGACCGCAGGCCAGCGCGTGCAGATCATCAAGAAAGACGCGGATAAAGGCGGCGTGCTGCAGTTCGGCACCGAAGTCGTCAGCTCTGAAGACGGCAGCATCGCCGCTCTGCTGGGCGCGTCACCGGGCGCTTCCACCGCTGCGCCAATCATGCTGCACCTGATGGAAACCGTGTTCAAAGACAAAGTGGCGACGCCGGAATGGCAGAGCAAACTGAAAGAGATCATCCCGTCCTACGGCCACAAGCTGAACGGCGATATCGAGATGACCAACAAGATCCGCGGCTACACCAGCAGCGTGCTGGGTCTGAACTACATTGAAGTGAAACCGGAAACCAACTGATTTTCCACTCGTTTCCTGCTGGAAAGGCCGCTTTATGCGGCCTTTCTTTTATCCCCCTGCGATTCAAAGAGCATTTTTGGTCACCTTTTCCCCCCCGGTTTACCCTTGCGTAACGGCGCACTCGCGCCTATTATCAAAGTATATTCTTGGATAATTAAGCTAAGTCACTGTGACCTGAATGTCGTTTTTGCGGGAGAACTAAAACCATGGATCGCGTCAATATCATTCACGATTTACTAGACTGGATTGAAACTCATCTGGACCAGCCGCTGCTGCTGGATAACGTCGCCGCCAAGTCGGGCTACTCCAAATGGCACCTGCAGCGCATGTTCCGCAGCACCACCGGCCACGCGCTCGGCAGCTATATCCGCGAGCGGCGCCTGTCGCAGGCGGCGCAGGCGCTGCGCTCCACCCCGCGTCCGATCCTGGATATCGCCCTGCAATACCATTTCGATTCTCAGCCTTCGTTCTCACGCGCCTTCAAGAAACAGTTCGGCAAAACCCCGGCGGTGTATCGCCGCACCACCCGCTGGGACGTGGCGGAATGGCCGGCGCAGCCGGTGGAAGTGGAGGCCGAGCCACGCCACGATGCCCCCACGCTGCCTCGTTGGTATGCAGGCAAACCGCCGGAAGGCGTTTGCACCACCTGGATGGGGCTGCGCTGATAAACGCGGCATAACACGTAAAAAGGGTTCAGTTCACATCGCGAACTGAACCCTTTTTAATTGAAGCGACACAGGATTATTTGAAGGTGACGTCAATATTCGCCGATGCGCTGAATGGCCCCACTTTCGGGTTGGTGCTCAACCATTTCAGGCTGGCCATGAAGTTCTTTTCAACGATGGTGCCGTTAACCAGGCCCAGATCGACCGGGCTGTTCATCATGATCGGCGTATTCGGCGTCGCCGCCTGCGAGATCAAAATACCGAAGCCGCTGTCGCTGGTCGGCAGGATCACGCTGTTATCCTGCAGCGGATAAGTACTGCTGAAGCTGGCCTGCAACGTCTCCCCCTGGCAGTCCTGCCCGGTCGTCGGATCGGACATATTGGCGGCAACCGAGAACGGCACCTGTTTCTCGATTTTGCCCACCACCGCATTCTGACGCGGGATAGTGCCAAAATTAACCGTCGAACCGTTGTTGGCCACCACGGTGATTTTCGGGTTGCAGGAAATAAACTGAATATTGCCCAACCCGGAAATATAGGCGTTAAAGTTGCTGTTCGGCGTGCCGTTCAAGCCGCCGACACCATCAACCTGAAATACCGAGTACGAGTTGTTGTCGTTAATCTTGCCGCCAGCCGGAGGCGCCTTGCCGGTTGCTTTAATATAGATAGCGTAAGACACGGTTACCGTCAGCGATCTGGCCGGAGACAGACAACGGCTGCCTGAACGGCGGCATTCCGTTCCTGGCCCCACATCCTGACGTGCGCCTTTCGTTGGTTTGACATCAATCCCCTGATAAGTGACACCCACTTCGATCGAGTTATGGATCTGACTCATCCGGGACTGAGGATCCCAGTACAGGTAGGCATTTTCCCCTCTCGGGTTGTTCCAGTCATCCGTACATTGGAAAGTCGAGGTAAAGGTCTGCGAACGCCACAGCAATGCGCCCGGCGCGGTATTGGCGGTCGATACCTTGATGGCTTTATCCAGCACGATGTCCTGGCGAATGCTGCCGTTCTGCTTACATGACAGCGCATAGCTGCTCTGCGAAAACGTGCCCAGCGTGACCAGCAGCCCAGCCGCCAACCCGAGATTCTTATGCTTTAATAAAGAAGACATATCCTTTCCTTTTACGGTTTTCCGCAGGTCAGCGAAAGTTCCTGATAACCCATCAGCTGTTCGGTCGCCGCTTTCAATTCCGGCACCACCAGTGAGCAGCTTTCGCCCGCGTCGTTGCCCCATTTCACCAGCAGGCGATCCCCTGCGGAAGCCCCTGAAATATAAATATCGCCGTTGGTACCGACAGTACCGTTGTTCTTGCCGTCCGCACTGAAGACGTTGGCGCCAATCGGCGGTACGCTGCCGTCGGCCATTTTGCTGTGTACCAACAGGCTTTGGCCCGTGTGCGTTTCAAACTTCACGCGGGTAATTGCGCCGTAAGTCGGCACCACGTCTCTCGCCGCCATCGGGATATCCAGGCCGTTGCCGATATCTTCGGTGCGCAGCGCCACGCGGTTATGGCGGTATGGCGATGCAGAGGTCATCACCGCGTAACCGAAGCGGTCGATGGCGACACCCGGTTGGTTTTCGATACGAACGCCCTTGGCGTCTTTCGCTTCCACCAGCACAAACGTATTCTGCAGCGGTTGGGTCAGCGTCACGCCGCCGGAGTGTGCGACGATGCCGCCCGCCACGCCCAACGAAGACTGCTGATAATCTTTGCTGTAGCTATAACCGGCATTGATGGTCCCCATGCTGCCCTGATAACCGACGTTGGCCGAGCTGGTTTGGCCCGAATAACGATCATGACCGCTTTGCACCGCATAGTTCAAGCGGTTGTCATCCAGCGCGGTGCCGCTCAGGCCGGCGCTGTAGGTATTGCCGCTCTGCTTGCTGTGACCGGCGTTGAAGCTGGCGGTCATGTCCGACGAATCCTTGCTGAAGAAGCTGAACGGAATCGACACGGTCAGGTTGACGCTGCGGTCTTTATAGCCGTAGTTGCTGCGGCTGTCCTGATAAAAGACGCCATAGCTGATATTTTTATAGCTGCTGTTGAAACCGGTTTGTACGGTGCGATCTTCACCGGATCCGCCCCAGTAAGACTGGTTGCTGAGGTTGGCGTACAGCGTCGAATTACCGGCGATGCGCTGGTTGACAGACAGCTCAACGCGCTGGCGTTTGTTGTTGAAACGGCTGGTATAATAGCTGCGACGGCGAGATTCCGCCCAGTCCGGCACGCCCAGGTTGCGATCGTTTTGATCGTAGTAATCGTTACGGTAATAACCGTTCTCATAGCGTTCGCGCTCGGCAACCGCATCGGAGAAATCATAATATCCGGAGGTCGAGTAACGGTAACCGGCAATGCGGAATTCCGTCCCCCAGTCGTTGAGCGACTTGGAATACAGGAAGCGGAAACTCTCCCCTTGTTTGTCATCGCCGTTCACCAGGTTGGTGTCGGAATAGGACATATCAAAGGAGACGGCCCCCCAGTTCCCCAGGTTTTTACCGAGGCCCACGACCGCTGAACGGTAGTTTTCCGCCACCAGCACGCCGCCGTAAGGCGTGATGTCATACGCCATGCCGTGCGACAAGGTGCCCTGCACAAATTTAGGCTGATAGCGGCTGGTGCCGTCGTGGTATTTACCGGCGGTCAGCTGATAGTTCCAAATCCCTTCGCGCAGCATGTTCGGCACCGAGGAGAATGGCACAACGAAAGAGGTTCTCGAGCCGTTGGCTTCGATGACCGTCACGTCCAGGTTACCGCTCAGGGTGCTTGGGAAAATGTCCGTCAGCGCAAACGGCCCTGGCGGAACGTTGGTGCTGTAAATGGTATAGCCGTTCTGACGCACCTCAACGCGCGCGTTGGTCGTCGCCACGCCGCGCACCACCGGCGCATAGCCGCGCTGGCTTTCCGGCAGCATGTCGTCGGCGCTGGACATCTGCACACCGCGGAACTGGATGCTGTCGAAAACGTTGTTGTTGGTGTTGGTCTGGCCGATCACCAGACGGCTGCGCAGAGAAACGATATCCGTTTCCGCCCAGCTGGAAATGTTCTTCCAGTGCGTGCCGGCACCCGACTGCTGGTTCAGCGTCGAGTTGTTGCGCAGGCGCCAATCGCCAATATTGAGGCCATTGTTAAGGCTCAGGAAGTAATAGTCAGAAGTCTTGTCGTTCTGGTTGTTGCCGTAGCGGTTATGGGTGCCGCTAAAGTTATAGTTTACAAAGCCGGCGTTGATGCCGCGATCGTAAACTTTCGGCGAAATGGCGCCTTGCGGGCGCGGGATCAGAAACACCTGCGGCACTTCCAGATCCATACGCTGTACGGCAGCGTCATAGCTCAGCTTGGCACCGGAGATCTGTTGCGGCAATGCGTAGCATTGCTCGGCACCGGCGGTGGTCAGATCGCCGGGCAGCTTTACGCCGTAATCCTGGTAGTCCACAGCCGTCAGGCACGGCGCTACCGGGGAGTCTTTGGATTCTTTCTTGAACTCTATCTCGCGGTGATCGACACGCTGTCCGTTGAGATAGATATCAAACGGGTATTTACCCGGCAAAATATCGTCTCCGCTGGCCAGCGCCGCCACCTGAGCAATATTGTCATCACCATGGATGAAGGAGGTGTTGAACTGCTCCTCCGCCATGGCCATATGCGAGAATGAAAATGGCACGGCAGAAAAATAAATTACACCATTAATCAGCTTAACCAAACGTTTTGGCGCGAGGGTTGTTATTCTTTTGTGTGCCATTTCTTTCATTCCTTGAAGTGCTTCAATCAATTCAGTGCGACGTTTTTAATCTCGGTGTGACCGCCATAGTCGTTGATATAGGTAAACGACATGTTGTTGGCTGATTGCGCGCCCTGAGGCAGAGAGATGCGCAGGCTGTCGTGTGGCTTGACCATGTCGGCGTTCACTTTCCAGCTCTTGCCGCCGCTCTTCAGGTTCAACACGCCGAGAGTGACGAACAATGGGCCATCGTTAGTCACGACCAAATTGCCGCCCTGGCGCTTCCACTTCAGCGCTTCCGCCTGCTGTTGCAGGTTGGTTTTCAACGAATCCGGGCGGTAGAACAGTTTGATACGGGTACGGATCGCCACCTGCAGCACGTTATTTTGCTTAGGCGTTGGCGGAATTTCCTGTACGTTGACCCAGAGCAGAGATTCTCTGTCCTGCGGCAAACCGCTGCCGGAATAGATAAAACGCAAAATGGCGTCTTTCTTGGCAGCCAGCTTCAAAATGGGTGGCGTCACCACGATCGGCAAATTCTTGGGCATCTGGCTTGCATCGCCAGTATCCAGCCAGGTTTGCACCATGTAGGTATCGTCGCTGTCATTGCTGATTGAGAGCGATGCGGATTTACTTGCACTGTTATAGATGACACGCGTCGCATCAACCTGGATGCCGGCGAAGGCATTAACAGAGAATGCGAATAAAATACCAGTCAGAATTTTTTTCATCGGAATGTCTCAACTCTCAAAATTTAGCCATCCATGGCCAATAACTCTATCTATCCTGCCAGCGAATTATTTGTATTCGATGGTGAAGGTAGCGTTAGAGTTTGCCTGACCGGCAGTTACCAGATCCTGGAAGGATTTGTAACGAGCGCGCAGGTTGAAAGTCGCAGCGCCTGGGTTATCGCCATCAGCGGCAACAGTAACGGTAGCTGGGGTAGCCACTTCCTGAGAGATAGGCAGAGTAGAGCCGTTGTTGTCCAGAATTTCAACGCCAACGCCAGTCGCGCCGCCAGTTACAGCCAACAGCTCTGGGTGGCCGGCTGGAGTGTTACCGTCGAAACGCAGGGTGTAGTTACCCGCTTCACATTTCTCCAGGCTGATATCGAAAGCTTTAGCACCGCTGGTAGAACCGGCAGTTGGGAAAGCGGTAGTAGGATATTTACCCAGGTAAACTTCTTTATTCTGGTCTTTATCAACAACTTTACAGGTGGACTGTACAATTTCACCGGTGAATTTAACGTTGCCGTTTGCTGCCATTGCGTTGGAAGCAGTTGCAGACAATACCAGGGCAGCCAAAGGCAATAATACTTTTTTCATTTCCAGCTCCATAGAACAATAAAATAATCGATTCAGTGGCGGGCTTATATATATTGCCGCCACTGAGCATACACTCAGCGATAGCACTCCCTTGCTGAAAAGGAGCGTTGCCTCGATGAACTCATTGCCGGACGAAATATAGACTAAGCATATTCTTAATGTTAAATCGTTTAAAACATTCATAAGACCCCTCTTGATAGGAATAAACTATCGACGAATACCTATCGATCGATGTTGACGATTCATATGAATAGGAATAATCTGTGTTTGGGAAAGCTGCAGAGTTCAAGATTTTGCATTAAGGCCTGAAAATCAGCATATTATCCCGAATATTTACATTTAGTAACAGATTGCGACATTTGGACTTTGGCACGAATTACGCGTTAAATGGTCTGTCGACACGCTTCGGCCATTCTGGCGCTTTAAATAAGAAATTTACCAATAAACCTGGAGTAACTTTCTTTTTAATCATTTAAAATCAACAAGTTAAATATCAATCCAAGGATTGGGAAATGAGCGGTTCTTTCAGAGAGAAAAATAACGGCATTAATTATGTTTTTCAGCCAATGTTCGCGAAATCGGGACAATTGCTGGCCGTTGAATGTCTGTCTCGCTTTACGTTTAATAGCGAATACGCTCATTTTTCTCCTGAACAGTTCTTTCGCCACGCCGATAGCGCCACCCGGATTGAGATTTTGATGGATCAGATCAATCTGATCGATAAATACAAACACTGGTTTCATGAAAACCAAGTGATAGCCACTTTGAATGTTGACGATTATTCTCTGCAATCGCTGGCGAATACTCACTTTGCCGAAAGAATTAATGCCCTGCGCTGTATTCATTTTGAGATCAGCGAGAATTCAACCCGGCTGGTGAAAGATCGCGTGCACGGCGATCCGTCATTGAATAGTTATTCATTTTGGCTCGATGATTTTGGTTCTGGCTATGCGGGTTTTTCCGCGTTGTACAACAGCCAGTTCCGCTTCGTTAAGCTCGACCGTTTTCTGCTTTGGGACTTCATGAAAAAGTCCGGCGGCGAGGGCTTGATGCGCGCATTACTGCGCTTCTTTTACCTTAATCATTACAAGGTAATTATCGAAGGAGTTGAAACTCCCGAACACAAGAAATGGCTGGATGAAATGCCATATTACGCACTGCAGGGAAAGCTGTGGAAGGAATCCAGCATCAAGGATTTGAACTCGCTTCTTACAGCTGAATACTTTTAACTCGGTATTGGTGTTTGCCCTATGTCTAAAAACAACGTTCTTGTGATTAGTGAGTGTAAGTACAGCTATGTTGGCCTGTCGGTGCTGCTGAAGAAACACTACGGCGCGTACGATATCCGCCTGTTTTCCGATTTCATGCACGGCGGCGCCAAAGCAGAGAAGATCACCAAGCACGATATCGCGCTGATTTTCACCTCGCAAAACCTGGAGCAGAGCGTTAACGTGATCGAAAGCCTGGTGTCCCTGCACCAGCAGTACAACAGCAAAACGCGCCTGTTGGTGTTCTACGACGACGAGCGCGTGGTGAAACTGCTGTCGATCCTGGGGATTTCCGTTGAGTTGGTCTCCACCCGCATTCCGCTTTATTCGCTGCAGGAAAAAATCCAGCGGCTGCTGGAAAGCAAGGAGCCGGGCGGCATCAGAGTGCAGAAAACCCGCGAGCTCAGCCCGGCGGAAAGCGACGTGATCTTCAATCTGCTGCGCGGCGACAGCCTGCTGCACATTGCGGAAAAGCGCGGCACGCACCCAAAAACCATCTTCTCGCAAAAATACAGCGCGATGAAAAAGCTGCGGCTGCGCAGCATGAGCACCATCTTCGTCGCCGGCAAATAAACATCCTGGCTTGTTGCGCGGTACGCCGCGCGGCAACCCGTCTCCCCTGCCGCCACGTTAAATTAATGTAACAACCGGCGACAAAGCAGCAACAGACACACAACATCTCCTCCTGTTGGCTACGATTCGCACACGGATTATCCGTGAGTCATGTCGTGTGGATTAAAATAAACATCAGGAGATGTTATGAAGTCGTCCTTATTCAGCCGCTATACCTGCTTTGTACTGAGCATCTTGCTCACCCTGGCTTTCTTGATCATGATGCACAACTATCCGTGGTTCTGGCTGCCGGCCCTGGCCTGCGGTTGCCTGATGGTGTTGGGTATCTACGATCTCACCCAGCAGCGCCACGCCATCTGCCGCAACTACCCGATCATCGGCCGCATGCGCTTCTTCTTCGAGTTCATCCGCCCGGAACTGCGCCAGTATTTCCTCGAGCAGGATAATGAAGAGATCCCGTTTTCGCGCACCCAGCGCACGCTGGTGTATCGCCGGGCGAAAAACGAGATGGGCGACAAACCGTTCGGCACCCTGCTGGACGTCTACCAAACCGGCTATGAGTGCATCGGCCACTCCATGCGGCCGGTGGAAGCCGCCGACCCGACCAGTTTCCGCATCACCATCGGCGGCGCCGACTGCCGCCAGCCCTACTCCGCGTCGATCTTCAACATTTCTGCCATGAGTTTCGGCGCGCTCTCCGCCAACGCCATTCGCGCGCTCAACCTCGGCGCGGCCAAGGGCAATTTCTACCACGACACCGGCGAGGGCAGCATCAGCCGCTATCACCGCGAAAACAACGGCGATCTGGTGTGGGAGCTGGGCAGCGGCTATTTCGGCTGCCGCACCGCCGACGGCCATTTCGATCCGCGGCGCTTTGCCGAACAGGCGCAAAGCCCGCAGGTGAAAATGATTGAAATCAAGCTCAGCCAGGGCGCCAAACCGGGCCACGGCGGCATTCTGCCGGCGAAGAAGGTGGATGCGGAAATCGCCGCCACCCGCGGCGTGCCGGAAGGCGTCGATTGCATCTCGCCGGCTTCGCACAGCGCCTTCACCACCCCGCTGGAAATGATGCATTTCATCCAGCAGCTGCGCGAGCTGTCAGGCGGCAAGCCGGTCGGTTTCAAGCTGTGCATCGGCCACCCGTGGGAGTTCGTCGCCATCGTCAAGGCGATGCTGCACACCCGCATCCTGCCGGATTTCATCGTGGTGGACGGCAAGGAAGGCGGCACCGGCGCCGCGCCGCTCGAGCTTTCCAACTATATGGGCATGCCGCTGCGCGAAGGGCTGCTGTTCGTGCATAACACGCTGGTAGGCTGCGGCCTGCGCGACCAGATCAAGATAGGCGCCAGCGGCAAGATCATCAGCGCCTTCGACATCGCCAGCGTGCTGGTGCTCGGCGCCGACTGGGTAAACTCGGCGCGCGGCTTTATGTTCGCCGTCGGCTGCATCCAGTCGCAGAGCTGCCACACCAACCACTGCCCGACCGGCGTAGCGACGCAAGATCCGCTGCGGCAAAAGGCGCTGGTGGTGCCGAACAAGGCGGAACGCGTCTACCACTTCCATCAAAATACGGTGAAAGCGCTGGCGGACATGCTGGCGGCGGCCGGCGTCAGCCGCCCGGAGCAGCTGACCTCGCACCATATGCTGCGCCGCATCACGCCGACCGAGATCAAGGTGTACGCCGATATCTATTACTACCTGGAGCCGGGCGCGCTGCTGCAGCCGGAGATCAAAAGCGAGTTCTACGCCCGCATGTGGCGCATGGCGACGCCCAACAGTTTCGATCAGGCAATCTCGCTGCCGGCGGCATGATGGGATAAGGAATAAAAAGAGAGTTGCCCCCTCGCCTTGGGGAAGAGCATATGGAGAGGGGTTGCTTGCTACGGCGGCCCTCCCCCTCAACGGCGAGAGGGCGTGTCGGTTACTGCTTGCGCACCGGCGCATCGCCGGCGACGTAGTAGTCGGCGGTACTGCGCGGCAACGGCGCGCGCTGGCGAATGCGGTCGGCTAACTTCTCGGCGATCATGATGGTGGTGGCGTTCAGGTTGCCGGTAATGATCAGCGGCATAATCGACGCATCCACCACCCGCAATCCTTCCATGCCGTGCACCCGGCCCTGGCCGTCGACCACCGCCATCTCGTCTTCGCCCATCTTGCACGAGCAGGACGGGTGGAAGGCGGTTTCGGCGTGCTCGCGCACGAAGGCGTCCAGCTGCTCGTCGGTCTGCACCTCTGGCCCTGGGCTGATCTCGCGGCCGCGGTATTCGTCCAGGGCAGGCTGCGCCATGATTTCGCGCGTGATGCGGATAGCATCGCGGAACTCCTGCCAATCCTGTTCGGTCGACATGTAGTTGAACAGAATGCTCGGGTGCTGGCGCGGATCTTTCGACTTCACCTGCACCCGGCCGCGGCTCGGCGAACGCATCGAGCCGACGTGCGCCTGGAAGCCGTGCTCTTTCACCGCGTTGCTGCCGTTGTAGTTAATCGCCACCGGCAGGAAGTGATACTGAATGTTCGGCCAGGCGAACTCTGCGCGGCTGCGAATGAAGCCGCCGGCCTCGAACTGGTTGCTGGCGCCAACGCCGGTACCGTTGAACAGCCATTCCGCGCCGATCTTCGGCTGGTTGAACCATTGCAGCGCCGGGTACAGCGACACCGGTTTCTTACAGGCGTACTGCAGGTACATCTCCAGGTGATCCTGCAGGTTTTCCCCGACGCCCGGCAGATCGTGCACCACCTTGATATCCAGGCTGTTCAGCAGCGCCGCCGGGCCGACGCCCGAACGCTGCAGGATCTGCGGCGAGGCGATGGCGCCGGCGCACAGCAGCACTTCGCGCCGCGCTTTGGCGTGGGTCAGCTGATTGCTGTCGCCCTGCAAATAGTTGACGCCCACCGCACGCTTGCCGTCGAACACAATGTGGTCGGTCAGCGCATGGGTGACGATCTTCAGGTTCGGCCGCGAACGCGCCTGATCCAGATAGCCGCGGGCGGTGCTGGCGCGGCGCCCTTTCGGCGTCACGGTGCGATCCATCGGGCCGAAGCCTTCCTGCTGGTAACCGTTCAGATCGTCGGTGCGCGGATAACCCGCCTGCACGCCGGCTTCCACCATGGCGTGGAACAGTTCGTTGTTACCGGCTTTCGGCGTGGTGACGCTCACCGGGCCCTCGCCGCCGTGATAGTCGTTCGGGCCGATATCGCGGGTTTCCGCCTTGCGGAAATACGGCAGGCAGTCCAGATAGGTCCAGTCTTCCAGACCCGGCGCCTTGGCCCAGTTATCGAAGTCCATCGCGTTGCCGCGAATGTAACACATACCGTTGATCAGGGACGAACCGCCCAGCCCTTTGCCGCGGCCGCATTCCATCCGGCGATTGTTCATGTGCGGCTCAGGATCGGTCTCATACGCCCAGTTATAGCGGCGGCCCTGCAGCGGAAATGCCAGCGCGGCCGGCATCTGGGTACGGAAATCCATCCGGTAATCCGGGCCGCCGGCTTCCAGCAGCAAGACGCTGACGTCGGCGTCTTCGGTCAATCGGGTGGCTAACACGTTGCCGGCGGAACCGGCACCGATAATGATGTAGTCAAATTCCATTCATTATCTCCTTACTTTTATAGGCCTGCACGATGCGAAAACGCGAGGCGCGGCTCCGCAACAGGCGGTGTATTTTGGCTCTCTAGAGATTGCCGGCCGCAGCCAACGCGGCTGCGGCTCGAAAGACGACGGGGATAGTTAAAATACCGAGGCGTATTCGCCCAGCTCAACCTGCACCGATTTGATCTGGGTGTAGTGTTCCAGCGTAGTCAGGCCGTTCTCGCGGCCAACGCCGGACTGCTTGTAGCCGCCGACCGGCATTTCCGCCGCCGACTCGCCCCAGGTGTTGATCCAGCAAATGCCGGCTTCCAGCTGGTGGATCACGCGGTGCGCGCGCGCCAGATCGTTGGTCACCACGCCCGCGGCCAGGCCGAAGGTGGTATCGTTGGCGCGGCGCACCACTTCCTCTTCGCTCTGGTAGCTGAGAATGCTCATCACCGGCCCGAAGATCTCCTCGCGCACGATTTCCATGTCGTCGCGGCAGTCGCTGAATACCGTCGGCGCCACGTAAGCGCCCTTGCCGAATTCGCCGTGGGTGACGCGTTCGCCGCCGCACAGCAGACGCGCGCCGCTGTTCTTGCCGCTTTCGATAAAGCGCAGCACCGATTCCATGTGCGCGAAGCTGACCAGCGGCCCGAAGTTGGTCTGCGGATCGGTCGGATCGCCGAGGCGAATGCGCTTCACCCGCTCGAGGATTTTCGCCTCAAACTGCGCCTGCAGCGCCGCCGGCACGAAGACGCGGGTGCCGTTGGTGCACACCTGGCCGGAGCTGTAGAAGTTGGCCATCATGGCGATATCGGCGGCGCGATCCAGATCGGCGTCGTCGAAGATAATCAGCGGCGACTTGCCGCCCAGCTCCATGGTGACTTCTTTCAGCGTCGACCCCGACGCGTTGGCCATCACCTTCTTGCCGGTTTTCACCCCGCCGGTGAAAGAGACTTTGGCGATGCCCGGATGGTCAGTCAGGTACTGCCCAACTTCCGCGCCGCTGCCAGTCACCACGTTGAAGACGCCGTCCGGCAGGCCGGCTTCGGTGTAAATTTCCGCCAGCTTCAGCGCCGTCAACGAGGTGACTTCGCTCGGCTTGAAGATCATCGCATTGCCCGCCGCCAGCGCCGGCGCGGACTTCCACAGCGCGATTTGAATCGGGTAGTTCCAGGCGCCGATGCCAGCCACCACGCCCAGCGGTTCGCGGCGGGTGTAGACGAATGAGGTTTCGCGCAGCGGGATCTGTTCGCCTTCAATGGCCGGGATCAGGCCGGCGTAATACTCCAGCACGTCGGCGCCGGTGACGATGTCCACCGCGGTGGTTTCCGACATCGCTTTGCCGGTATCCAGCGTTTCCAGCGCCGCCAGCTCATCGTTGCGCTCGCGCAGAATATCCACCGCGCGGCGCAGGATGCGCGAACGCGCCATCGCCGTCATCGCCGCCCACACCTTCTGCCCGCTGGCCGCGCTGGCCACTGCACGATCGACGTCTTCAGCGCCGGCGGCCTGGACTTCTGCCAGAACTTCGCCGTTCGCCGGGTTGATGGCGTTGAAGGTTTTTCCAGCGGTGCTGTCTACATAGGCGCCATGAATATAGAGCTTCTGCAAGCCAAAACGGGACATAGGATCTCCTTGAGTTATCCTCCGGGCGGCGTCTGCCCCCGGAGTTGGAACGTGATGTATTCGGTCGTGAGCGCCAGCGCCTGCGCCTGATTGAACGCCGAGCCGCGCAGCGCGCTGCGCAGCCACAGTCCGTCGATCAGCGCCGCCAGCCCCTTGGCCGCCAACCGCGCCTGCGGCTGCGGCATGACGCGGCGAAACTCGGCGCACAGGTTGGAATAGAGCCGGCGGCCGTTCACCTGCTGCAGCCGGTTGAGCTGCGGTTGGTGCAGACTGCTGGCCCAAAAGGCCAGCCAGGTCTTCATCGCCGCGCTGTTGATCTGGCTATCGTCGAAGTTGCCGGCGACGATCGCCTGCAGCCGCGCCGCCGGGCTGTTATCGGTCAGCGCCTGCAAACGCAGCTTCACCGCCTCGCCCAGATGGCTGATCAGATAGCGCATCGTGGCTTCCAGCAGGCCGTTCTTGTCCTTGAAATAATGGCTGATGATGCCGTTGGAAACGCCGGCCCGCCGCGCGATCTGCGCGATGGTGGCGTCATGCATTCCCACTTCGTTTACCGCGGCGAGCGTGGCATCAATCAACTGCTGCCTTCTGATTGGCTGCATTCCTACCTTTGGCATATTTCGACTCTCACAAAACCGACTTCGGCCTTATCTCAGCGGGCAAATTTCACTGCCGTTTCGCCCGTGATTCAGGTCATCATGGGGACTATTAAACTTTTTTTTGATTGAACGTTCAATAAAAATTGCATATATTTTATTGCCGCCTGGTTAAAAATTTGTACTATCTGGTTGTGGAACTGGCTGATTTTTGTGAGGTAATTAACGAATCTGACCAAAATCAGTGGCTGTAAGCGGTTCCCGCCGCGAAGCGCGCCGGTGCTTCATTAACAGGCGAAAGCGGTATCATTCAGGCCCTCCTGATGGGGTGGCCGCCGCCTTCATTCGCCCGTTTTCCGGCGGCGCCAACGCGCCCCGAAATGCGGAGCGGCACGATTTTACTCAGTTCAGAGGATGACGATGACAACACGCGAAACCTCCTCCAAACCGCAGCAGGACCGCCTCAACCCTGTGGTTTTCTTCACCTCGGCGGGGCTGATCCTGGCCTTCTCGCTGATGACCATCTTTTTCACCGACTTCTCCGGGCAGTGGATCACCCGCACGCTGAATTGGGTGTCGACCACCTTCGGTTGGTACTACCTGCTGGCGGCGACGCTGTACATCGTGTTCGTGGTGTTTATCGCCGCTTCGCGCTTCGGTTCGATCAAGCTCGGGCCGGAGCAGTCCAAGCCGGAGTTCAGCCTGATGAGCTGGGCGGCGATGCTGTTCGCCGCCGGCATCGGCATCGACCTGATGTTCTTCTCGGTCGCCGAGCCGGTGACCCAGTACATGATGCCGCCGGAAGGCGACGCGCAAACGCTGGAGGCCGCGCGCCAGGCGATGGTCTGGACGCTGTTCCACTACGGCCTGACCGGCTGGTCGATGTATGCGCTGATGGGCATCGCCCTCGGCTACTTCAGCTATCGCTACAATCTGCCGCTGACCATCCGCTCGGCGCTGTACCCGATCTTCGGTAAGCGCATCAATGGCCCGATCGGCCACAGCGTGGACATCGCCGCGGTGCTCGGCACCATCTTCGGCATCGCCACCACGCTGGGCATCGGCGTGGTGCAGCTCAACTACGGCCTCAAGGTGCTGTTCGAGATCCCGGAAAACCTGACGGTGCAGGGCTCGCTGATCCTGCTGTCGGTGATCATGGCCACCATCTCGGTCACCTCGGGCGTCAACAAGGGCATCCGCATCCTGTCCGAGCTGAACGTGCTGCTGGCGCTGGGCCTGATCCTGTTCGTGCTGTTCTTCGGCGATACCGAGTTCCTGCTCAATGCGCTGGTGCTCAACGTCGGCGATTACGTCAACCGCTTTATGGGCATGACGCTCAACAGCTTCGCCTTCGATCGGCCGGTGGAGTGGATGAACAACTGGACGCTGTTCTTCTGGGCCTGGTGGGTGGCGTGGTCGCCGTTCGTCGGCCTGTTCCTGGCGCGCATCTCGCGCGGGCGCACCATTCGCCAGTTCGTGGTCGGCACGCTGATCATTCCGTTCGTGTTCACCCTGCTGTGGCTGTCTATCTTCGGCAACAGCGCGCTGTACCAGATCATTCACGGCAACGCCGAGTTTGCGCAGGAAGTGATGCAGTTCCCGGAGCGCGGCTTCTACAGCCTGCTGGCGCAATACCCCGGCTTCACCTTCAGCGCCTCGGTGGCCACCATCACCGGCCTGCTGTTCTACGTCACCTCGGCGGACTCCGGCTCGCTGGTGCTGGGCAACTTCACCTCGCGCCTGGCCGACATCAATAATGATGCGCCGAACTGGCTGCGGATTTTCTGGTCGGTAGCCATCGGCCTGCTGACCATCGGCATGCTGATGACCGACGGCGTGCCGGCGCTGCAGAAAACCACGGTGATCATGGGCCTGCCATTCAGCTTCGTGATCTTCTTCGTGATGGCCGGGCTGTATAAATCGCTGCGGGTGGAAGACTACCGCAAGGCCAGCGCGCTCAGCACCCTGGCGCCGGTGCCGGTCTCCAGCCACGACGTGCTCAACTGGAAACAGCGCCTGTCGCGGGTGATGAACTACCCGGGCACCCAGTACACGCAGAAAATGTTGGATAAAGTCTGCCGCCCGGCGATGCAGGACGTGGCGCGCGAGCTGGAGCTGCGCGGTGCGAAAGTGGAGTTCAGTGAAGTGCCGCCGACCGAAGACGAGCGCCTGAACCACCTGGAGCTGCTGGTGCACCTGGGCGAGGAACAGAACTTCATCTATCAGATCTGGCCGATGCGCTACTCGGTGCCGGGCTTCACCTACCGCGCCCGCTCCGGTAAATCGCACTACTACCGGCTGGAAACCTTCCTGATGGAAGGCACCCAGGGCAACGACCTGATGGACTACAGCAAGGAACAGGTGATTGGCGATATCCTCGACCAGTACGAGAAGCACCTGAACTTCCTGCACATTCATCGCGAAGCGCCGGGGGGCACCCTGACCTTCCCGGATATGTGACGGTCGATAAATAACGAAAGGGCGTAGCCAGGCTACGCCCTTTTTTATGCCTGTTCGGCCGGCAAGTCGGCTTTCAGCAGCACCAGGGAACCGGCCAGCAACACCAGATCCTTGATCAAAAAGCTGGTGGCGCCGGCCATGGCCGGAAAACCGCCGGCGGAAGGCTCCCAGGCACCCGGCGTGGAAAAGATCAGCGTCAGCGTGGTCAGGTAGGTCACCGTCGAACCGATCGCCCCCAGCAACCCCAGCCGCCGCGACCAGAATCCCGCCAGCAGCAGCAAACCGAAGCTCCACTCGGCGACGCCCAGCGCATAGCTGGCGCCGCGGATGCCGAACGCCTGATGCATCCAGCTCAGCAGCGGGCTGTTGCCGATCAGCGGCACCAGCCCCTGCGCCTCGTAATCAAACCATTTGGCGTAGCCGAAGGCGGCGAAGATCACCACCAGCGCCGCGCGCATAAAGATAACGTCCCCGTTCGAGCGCTGAAAGCGCCGCAGCCATGTCGCCAGCATCATCCTCTCTCCTTATGTTGCCCGCGGCCGCCGCGGATCGCCCGCTGGCGGCCGCGGAGTGCGGCGGCTTAGTGCCCCATCGCGTCCTTCTTCATTTCGTCTTTCTTCATGCCGTCTTTGGCCATACCGTCTTTCGCCATGCCATCCTTTTTCATGGCGTCTTTGCCCATCTTGTCTTTCTTCATGCAGTCCTTGCCCATGCACTCTTTCTTCATCCCATCTTTCGCCATGCCGTCGTGCGACATCTGGCTCATGCCGTCCTTTTTCATCGCGTCTTTGCTCATGCCATCAGCGGCGTTGGCGCCGGCCACGCCCAGCATCAGCGCGCTGCACATCATCATTGCGAATAACTTTTTCATGGTATTTCCTTCCGTCATGTCAAAGGCACCGGAGTGCCGGAGAATGGCCGGCGGCCGCCTCAGCTGCCGCCAAACCAGTTGTAGCCTTGGTCTTCCCAGTAACCGCCCGGGAAGCGGTTGGTGACCTCGATCACCTGAATGTGTTTCGGGTTCTTGTAGCCCAGCTTGGTCGGCATGCGCAGCTTCATCGGGTAGCCGTACTTGCGCGGTAAGATCTGGCCGTCATAAGTCAGCGCGATAATCGTCTGCGGATGCAGCGCGGTGGCCATGTCGATGCTGGTGTAGTAGTCGTCGGCGCATTTGAAGCTGACGTAGCGGGCGCTCAGATCCGCGCCAATCACCTTGAGGAAGGTCGCGAACGGCACGCCGCCCCACTTGCCGATGGCGCTCCAGCCCTCGACACAGATATGGCGCGTCACCTGGCTGACCTGCGCCATCCGGTGCAGCTGCGGCAGGCTCCAGGCGCGTTTGTCCTGCACCAGTCCCGCCACCTCCAGCCGGTAGTCGTCGCCGTTGATGTCCGGCGCGTCCTCCTCGGCGTAGAAAGCGTTGAACGGAAACGGCCGGGTGATCATCGATTCCGGGTAGACCGGCGCCAGGCGCTCGCCGTCGAACAGCCAGCCCTGCACCCGATCGTTGAAGCGCGACATGCGGCTAAGCGCCTGTTCGACGTTGGCGTTGTCGCTGAGATCGCAGCCGGTGAGCATGGCGATGCCGCCCAGCGTCAGGCCATTGCGCAGAAAGCGGCGGCGGGATGACGCGCTCAACAGCCGCTGCGCTTCTTTGACGATCGCCTGCCCTTCATCGATCGTCATGATCTGTTTATCCTTTTCCATTATTCACTCCTTAGCGTCCGCGCAGCATGGCCAGCAGCGTGCGCGGCACCAGCGCCACCATCACCAGGTGAATCGCGACGAAGGCCACCAGCGCCGACATGGCGAAAAAGTGGATATAGCGCGCCGCCTCATAGCCGCCGAGCAGCGTGCGCAGCAGCGGAAACTGCACCGATTTCCACAGCACCAGCCCGGACAGCGCGCTCAGCGCACCGAGGATCATCACCGACAGATAGGCCACGCGCTGCACCATGTTGTAGTGACGCAGGTCGGCGTGTTGCAGCCTGCCGCGCAGCGCGGCGCCTATATCGGCGAGAAACTGCCGTGGGCTGAGCGGCCAATATTTGCGTTTGAAGCGCCCGCTGGCCAGGTTGATCAGCAGGTAGCACAGCCCGTTGACGCCGAACAGCCACATGCCGGCGAAGTGCCACTGCAGCGCGCCGCCCAGCCAGCCGCCGAGCGTCAGCTCATTGAGAAAGCTGAAGTTGAACAGCGGCGAGGCGTTGTAGATGCGCCAGCCGCTGGTCACCATGATCAGCATCGCCAGCGCATTCAGCCAGTGCGTCAACCGCAGCCACAGCGGATGCACCGTCTGTCGTTGTTCCGGGGTGAGAGTGAGGTTCATGCGAACTCCTGGCGACCAATGAGGCGATGAGCCGAGTATTCCCCGGATTTGTTCCCCAAGACCTCACGCAAAGTTAAATAAAATGTGATAACTCCGCCGGTGGGGGTTGTGTAGACTTCAGAGAGAAACGGGCAATCAGCGGTAATGAGAATGGACAAGCCAAAACGAATTTTGATCGTCGAGGACGACGGCGACATCGCCGAATTGCTGCAACTGCATCTGCGCGACGAGGGTTACGCCATCAGCCACGCCGCCGACGGCAACCAGGGCATGGCGATGCTGGAACAGGGCGGCTGGGACGCCCTCATCCTCGATCTGATGCTGCCGGGCGTGGACGGATTGGAAATTTGCCGCCGGGCGCGCACCATGACGCGCTACACGCCGATCATCATCACCAGCGCGCGCTCCAGCGAGGTGCACCGCGTGCTGGGGCTGGAACTGGGCGCCGACGACTATCTGGCCAAGCCCTTCTCCATGCTGGAGCTGGTGGCGCGGGTCAAGGCGCTTTTTCGCCGCCAGGAAGCGATGAGCCGCAACCTGCGCATGGACGCCGGCGTGCTCAGCTTCAACGATCTGACCATCGATCCCATCGCCCGCGAAGTGCACCTGCACCAGCAGCCGGTCGAGCTGACGCCGCGCGAATTCGACCTGCTGTACTTTTTCGCCCGCCACCCGGGCCAGGTGTTCTCGCGCCTGAGCCTGTTGAATCAGGTTTGGGGCTATCAGCACGAGGGGTATGAGCACACCGTCAACACCCATATCAACCGGCTGCGCATCAAGATCGAGCGCAACCCGGCGGAACCCGAGCGCATCCTCACGGTGTGGGGCATGGGCTATAAATTCGCGGCCGCGCCGCAAGAGTGAGCCATGAAAAACCTTACGTTAGCGCAACGCCTCACGCTGATCTTCGCGCTGCTGATCGTCATCGGCTGCGCCTTTTCCGGCTGGATGCAGGTGCGCAGCAGCACCCAGTACAGCCAGGCGGTGATCCAGCGCCTGTCCGGCAACCTGGCGCAGCATATCGCCGACAGCAACCCGCTGCTGGGGGTGAACGGGCCGGATCCACAGGCGGTGCATACCCTGTTCGATCAGCTGATGGCGGTGAATCCCAGCGTTGAGGTTTACCTGCTCGACAAACAGGGCAAGATTATCGGCAATGCCGCGCCGGCCGGGCATCTGAAGCGGCAGCAGGTCGCTCTGCCCCCGCTGCAGGCGCTGCTCGGTGGCGCGCCGATGCCGGTATATGGCGACGATCCGCGCAGCGCGGACGGGCGCAAGGTGTTCAGCGTCGCGCCGCTAAAGGTTGATGGCCGGATCGAAGGCTATCTGTACGTGGTGCTGCTCGGCGAAGAGTACACGGCGCTGGCCAGCAACGCCCAGTTCAACTCGGCGGTCAGGATGGCGCTGTGGACCTCCGGGCTGATGGTGCTGTTCAGCCTGCTGGCCGGCGGTTTGGCGTTTTATTGGGTGACGCGCCCTATCCGTCGCCTGACCCGGCAGGTCAGCGCGCTGGACAGCGGCGGCATCGAGGCGGTGCAGGCCTACGCGGCGCTGCCGGCGGTACGGGCCGGGCGCGACGAAGTCAGCCAGCTGCAGCAGGCCTTCCACCGCATGGCGCAGCGCCTTGCCGAACAGTGGCAAACGCTGGCGCAGCAGGATCGGCTGCGGCGCGAGTTCATCGCCAACGTCTCGCACGATCTGCGCACCCCGCTCACCTCGCTGCACGGCTATCTGGAGACACTGTCGGTCAAAGCCGCCACCCTGAGCGAAGCCGATCGGCAGCGCTACCTGGAGATCGCGCTGGCGCAGAGCCGCAAGGTGGGCAAGCTGGCGCAGGAGCTGTTCGAGCTGGCGCGGCTGGAGTATGGCGTGGTGAAACCGCAGAAAGAGTCCTTCTCCCTCAGCGAGCTGTTGCAGGACGTGTTCCAAAAGTTCGAGCTGGCGGCGGAGGCGCGCAACCAGCGGCTGCACGCCGACATCGCCCCCGGCATTCCGCCGGTGTTCGCCGATCTCAGCATGATTGAGCGGGTGCTGACCAACCTGTTGGACAACGCCATTCGCCATACGCCGCCCGGCGGCGACATCGGCGTGCGGCTGTGGCGGCAGGACGATCGGGTGATGGTGCAGGTCAGCGACAGCGGCCCTGGTATTCCGCAGACGCTGCGCGCCGATCTGTTCGTGCGCCCGTCTGTCCTGAGCGGCGCCCGGCGCCCTTCCGGCGGGCTGGGGTTGATGATCGTGCGGCGCATTTTGCAGCTGCACGATAGCGATATTCAGCTGATCGAACAAGCGCAAAGCGGCGCCTGCTTCCGGTTTGCCATTCCGCCGCGTTAATCGAGGCAGCTGCGATCGACGCTAATAAACTTGTCGTTATAGATAATGAATTTCTGCCCCTTCAGCCGAATACCGGCATGGGTCAGCGTATCGCCGGGGCGCAGGTATTCGGTGACGCCCTCTTCATCCGTGCTGTTGCAGCCCGGCTTGAGCAGGAACTTGAAGTAGGTGTTGCCGGTGTTGGTGAGCGTACCGCGCTGGGTATCGAGCCGATAGGCAAAGTTTACCTGACGCGGACGCACCACAAGAATGGTGTCCATCACCACGATCGGCTCCAGGTTGACGCCGGCGCCCCGACGCGGCCCCGGCTCGAACAATCGGGTCGGCACTTCGCGAAATGACACCCGGTAATAACGCTCGCGATTATCCTGCGGCCCGCGGTAGAAAAACTTGTAGTACTCCGCCTGCCCGGCCTGCAGCGTCAGCTGGCGCGGTGCGAACAGCAGCTCGCCGTCCGCCGGCCGGCTGCGCACCTCGCGCTCTCCCGGCCGAACGATGGCGCGAATGCTCACCTGATACAGGCGCGCGCTGCGGTTGTTATTCAACACCCGCTTGGCGGTGAATGAGCGATCCTGATCCATGGCAAACGTCAGGGTGCCGACATTGATTGCAGCGGCGGTAAAGGGGAAGGACAAACACAGCAACCCTATCAGCATAAGTTTCACGCTCTGCCCTCAATTGATGTTGCGCCAGGTGGCTTCGACATGAATTTCACCGGCGGCGCTGACGTCGCCGTACCAACCGTTGCCGTCGACGGTTCTCAGCGAGATCGGATTATTCATCGGAATGCTAAAGGTCACGCGGGTCTTGTTCAGCACCCCCACTTCACCGGAAATATCATTCCACGGGGTGCTGCTCCAGAGCGCATTGGTCATATCGTGCCACTGGCCATCGCAGCCGGCGGCGAAGCTCTGCTGGCCGTTGGTGCTGGTGGTAATGCCGAGGGTGGCGGGAAACGGCACCTGGGTACTGTTATCCGCGGAAGAAAAGAGGCAATAGTTCACCCCGTTGATCGCCTGAGTCGGCCCGGTCGCCATCACCCTCACCTGATCGGCGGCGGTTTTGCCGCTGGTAGTCACCAGGTAGCCGAACTCCAGCGCCGGCTCCGCCGGGCCGACATAACCTTCACGATGTGGGCTGTTGTCGTAATCATCGGAAATAATGCTGATGCTGAAATCGCGCGGCTTGATAATCAGCTGGTTTGAGGTGGAAAACTCATACCATCCCGACTCCGGCGAGGTGGTGTTCTGAAAACGGAAATTGATCAGATCGCGGGTGCCGCTGTCGGAAATCCCCAGCGCAACCATCTGTTTGAAGAAGTTACTGGAGAAGAACACATAGACGGCATTGCTGCTCTTCAGTTCGTTAAAGGTATAGTAGCTGCCGGTGCCCGACGTGTTTTTCCAGGTGTTGCCGTTCAGACTGAACTGCAGATCGGCGGCGTTCACCGCGGATGACAGCGCCGCATGGTTAATCGCCGGGAAAACATGAATCGAGGTATTGCTGACGCTGCCGTCGGTCTGCAAATCATAGCTGACCATCTTGCACATGATGCCCGAGCGGGCGCCGATAGTCTGGTTCTTGCAATCGGCATTGCCCTCGCCGATGATCGGCACCCCATCGCTGTTGACGAACACCTCCGATACGGCGTTGGTATTGATAAAGCGCAGGTGCGCCGCCTTGCTGTGCGTGACGGTGCGCTTGTACCAGTTGCCGCTGGCCTGATCCTGGCAGCGGCCACCGGCCGCGGCGTCGTAAGCCACCGACGTTTGGCAACCGTTGATCTGCATGCTGAAAGCGTCACCCGCAGCCATCTGCTTCAGATACTGATAGAAGCTCGGCGACATCATGCCGTGCATCCATTTTGCGCCGCCTGGCGTGACCACGGCGCCATAAAATCCCTTTTCGTCGGTGGTCTGCGGCAGAATCAAGCTGGTATCCATATTGCAACCGGCATACCAGTTGATGCAGCGCAAGCCGAGGAACGGATTCTTTATCGGCGCATTTTCCAGCCACATGTCATAGCGCCAGTTGGCATTCAGCCCCGTGTTGTAACCATTGTCCACGTACCCCAGGCTCTGCTGATAGATAGTGCCGGAACCGCCGTATTTCAGCCCGGTCCACTTGTTGGCGCCGGTCATGCGCGGATCCAGCCCGCCGGCCGGCGTAACGAAAAAGTTGTCGTCGGCGTTGTTCTCCACGAAGACAAATTTCATTACCGCCGCATCCGGCCAGTTGGTCTGGCTGACCGCCGCCTGCAGCGCGGGGGCGACCAGCGCCAACAACAACAGCGCAACGTTAGCTCTCATGGTCAGACTCCCCGGATGACAGATTGCCCGCATAGGTTTTCAGCCCGGTGCAGATCACGTCGCCGACCCACACCGCGCCTTGTGCCTTGCTCAGATCCAAATCCACTTCGCACGTCTGATTGCCGCTGTGGGTAAAATCGATAACCGGGAATTTTTTGTCGACGTCCATGATAAATTCGCCTTTCTCATCGGTGCGGGTGCGGCCGATATGGTTCTTGATATAGGCGTTGGCCAGCAGCGTGCCATCCTCCGCCTTGATGCGGCCGAACACCGTCACCATCTGTTTTATCTCCGGCGAGATCACCGCCACGTTGCCCGGATACAGGGTGAGCCTGCTCTTGCGCTTGGTAACGATGTCGAAGCTCTCCGCCGAGTTTTTGTTGTTCATCAGCTCAACGTCGTACTGACCGTAAGGCGACAAAGGCAGGTAATTCTTATTGCCGCTCAGCTTCACCATCCGGCCGTCAACCCGTGCGGTCAGCAGGCCTTCGTTTTCAATGCCGGTATTGAAGATAATCCCGGCGTTGCCTTCGTTGCGGCCGCTGATGGCAATATCACGCCCTTGCCAGCCCATGCTACCGCTCGCGGTCAGGCTGCTGTTAACGTAGCCGTCAGCGGAGCTGCTGACGTTGAGCGTGCCGGCCGAATACTTGGTGTCGAAGCGCGCATAGCCGCCGCCGTTGAAACGGTTGTCGCCGCGGGTATCACCGGAAATCGCCCGCGACAGGTTGGCGCCCAGAGTGCGGATCGGCCCGTCCTTGATGTCCTTGCGCGCCGCCAGGTTGGCGGTGGTGTAGCCGTTTTGATTGGAAACGCCGGCGCTGAGCCAATTGCCCATCGGCAGCGAAAAATCGAGCGCGATGTACTTGCCGGTATTGGCGTTGCTGCTGCCGTTGTTGTAGCGTTGCACGCCCGCCCGCACGCCCAGCGTGCCGAAGCGGCCGGTAAAGATGTTCTGGTAATAGTCGGCGTTGTAATAGTGGCTGTCGTTCTTCTTATCGTCGTTGTAGCTGGCGCTCAGAGTGCCCAGCGGAGACCACAGCGCCCCCAGATTAAGGCTGCCGCCAACGGCGCGGTTATAGGCGTCATTTTGCAACAGACGATCGCCAATCTGCGTTTTCTCCTGATTGATCCATACGCTGCTGAAGCCGCCGGGCAACGCGGCGCTGACGCTGTTGACCAGGCTCCAGGAGCGATCGGAGGCCGCCATGTTTTGCAGGTTGATCTGAATCGACTCGGTCACCGGCAGGCTGACGCGGCTCTCGCCGACGGCGTTGCCGTCAAACGAATACCCCGACAGCGCCCAATTCAGCGTGTGCAGATTGCCGGTAGCCGAAGCGCCAAGCAAATAAGAGTCCTTTGCCGGGCGGTGGCGCTCTCGCTCGCCGCGCCAGTCGTCCATGCGCAGCATCCCGCCCCAGAATTGCCAGGCCAGCGGCGCATTGGCGCCGCGATTGGGGCTGAACAGTTTATTCACTCGCTGCATGCGTTTATCCACCACTTTGCCGTTGACCACGATCTCCACCTCGACGTCATAAATGCCGTAAGGCAGGCTACCGGTGTCCACTTCATGGTTGCCCATCGTGAAGTTTTGCACGCTGAGCAGCCGCCCATCGCGCGACAAATGCACCTCGCCGGCCGAGGGGAAAAAAACCACGATCGGCGTCAGCGATTGGGAATTATCGAATACCGTCGAGTTGGCGCGGTTGCCGTAGGACAGACCATAAATCTTGCTCGAGTTGATGGTGGTGACCGGCCCCAGCGACTGCAGATTCCAGCTGTCCAGCATGCCGGCGGCGAAACGGCGGCCGGCGAAATCACGCTCGTACATCGCTTTGTACAGCGTGGCGTTTTCATCGCCGCTGCCGATACCGTAGATGGAACCGTTCAACTCCACGTGGTGCTCACGCAACGCGGTAACGCTGTTGAGCGATAAATAACTGGAGGTATTGCCTTCGCTGGCGCGGGCCCGGTTATCGTAGACCCCGAGGTTATAATCCAGCGTGCTGCTTACGGCATCCACGCTGGACGCGCCGATGTCGCTGGAGCGGGCGCGCAGCACCGTTCCGAGCGCGGATTCCTTCACCACCAGCTGCAGGTTGAGCTGCCGGAAATCCAGCGCCAGCCAGGCGTCGTCCGCGACCCGGATATGCTGCTGCCGATCGAATGGCGCATCCTGCAAAGCCTGCAGTTGGCCGGCTATCGCCGCCGTCAGCCGGGCGCCGTCGTCGTTATCCTCCAGCGTCACCCGACGAATCGTTAGCCTGTCCTGATCCAGGTAGAGAAAGGCATGGCCGATGCGGCTGTCGTCTTTGACGCCATCGCTCTTTTCATAATGCAACAACAGCGGAATACTCATCCCCTCGCGCAACGCCAGGCTGAAGGTTTGCGGGATCAGCACGCCGTTAATCTGCGTCAAACCGGCCGCCATCGCCATACGGCCAGGCAACAGCGTCGGCAGCGCCAGCGCACCGGCAGCCAAAAGCGTTTTCAACAGCACAGCGTTCACATGCCACTCCTTGCGTGATTGTTTTGCATCCATCGTGGATAACGCGCGCATTACTTCACCGGGATAAACTGTTCGCCGTGCCACAGCGCGACGCGCCCTTTTTTATCGTTGACGTCAACCTTGCTGAAGGCGCGATCCTTGCCCGGCATCACGAAATAGTTCTCCTTGCAGTCGCTGCCGTCTTGCTTGTTCCTGCAATTGCCGTAGGCCACCACTTTGAACGTGGCGTTGCCGGTGTTTTTGATCCGTCCGTTGGCGAACTGATAGGCGAAGCGATCCTGCCGAGGCGCCACCACCAAAATGGTGCCGATGCGCGCCGACGTGGTGGCCACGGCATTACGCCGATCCGAGTTTTGCCCCGCCTCGCTCAGCGCCTGATCGAACCAAACGATGCGGTAGTAGCGCTCCTGAGCATCGTTCGGCCCCTTGTAGTAAAAGCGGATCACGTCGCTGGCGTTGGCCGGCAAGATCAGGCTGGCGGGCGACAGCAGCATTTCATCCCGGCTGCTCATCGGGATCGCCGTACCGGAGGCCAGAGGGCTGGAAATGCGTTCGATCTTGATGTTCACCAGCCGGCCGCTGTCGGTGGTGTTTTTGATTTCCTTGCTCAGGCGCGCGCTGTCGCCAGGCATGAAGGAGCTGATCTCACCCACATCGAGAGCCAAAGCCGGCCGCAGCAGCATTAACATCAGGGTGACGGCGAGAGAAAAGCGTGTCATTGCGGTATTCCACTGGCGTTGATGAGCGATAAATAGCAGGAGGTCTCCCCCCTGCCAGGTGCAGATCGTTCGGGGGATTAGGAAGTCCAGGTCGCGTTGAACTCGACGCTGACGTCGCCGCTCCAGATACCTTCCGGCAACGTGCTGAAATCCGTGACGGCGGTGGTGCCGTTTGACGTCGCGCCGATGATGCTGAAGGTGAACTGATCCTGCGCGCTGGTGCGGCCGGCCTGGTTGTAGGCGTTGGACAGGGCGCTCAGATTGCCGCCCAAAATGCCGGCGGTGGTGTCGATCATGGTGGTTTCAGCCGTTTTCTCTACCGCCGCACCGTTGTAGTTCACCCCGACCTCCAGCGTAGAACCGGAAGTATCCAGCTGAGTCAGCGTATTGGAGACCAGTTTTGAGGTCAGTTTGAAAGCGGTGGCCGTGGTATCGCCTTCCACGGTGACGTCAAACAGGCCTTTCTGACTGTTGAAACCCTTAATGCCTTCTGCATAGTTGAAGGTCAGGCTGCCAATCGGCGTCACAACCAGTTTGCTGGTGGTGTCTTTCTTGGCGGTCGCAGACCAGGTTGCCAACGCCTGAGCGGTAACGTCGGCGGCTTGAGCAGTGCTGACCGCTGCAAAGGCGGAAACGATCGCCAGAGCCAGTGTCATTTTCTTCATGGTATAACTCCCTTCAATGTTGAATATGTTTTCTTTCTTTCGTCCATTCTCAGCCAGCCGTTTGCATCACTGCGTTTAGCCAGTCTGCTTGACGCCACAAGAATATCCCCAGCCGATCAAAAAAGAATCATTAACTATTAAAGTTCAAATATTTAGATTTAAATTCTGCAATTAAGGTTTTAAGCACCTCCAGTCACGTTAAAACACGGATTAAGCCTTTGATGAAAGCACAATCATATTGTGGTTTAACCCCATCAAAGCGGTTGTTGTTTAACCACAAAGCAGCCCTGTTTATCCTTGCCATGTCCGTACAGAATTTCAGCCCGCGTCATTCGTTGCGGAGAGAACATTGATTGGATTAACTCAGGAGAGCAGCAGCCAATGAAGATCGACTGCTGCAGAGAAGAGGTGACTCTTGCCACATTTCAGGAAGGATAGCGGGTTCTCAGGGTAAGAATAAGCCGCATAAAACCGGCCTGATTGAGGCTCAATTTTCGCATAATATTCAGTTTATGGGAGCTGATGGTTTTGTAACTTCGCCGGGTCAGGTTGGCAATGCTTCGTGGAGATGCGCCGGCAGCCATCATGGCCAAAACTCGCCATTCACCGTCAGATAATGCGACAGGCGAATGGGCCAACCGGGCACGAATATGCGGGGAACGATAGCCGGAGAACTCCCCCGCAGCCGCAATGGCATCACGCAGGCAATGCAAAGGCTCCTCCTTTGCCACTATAGCTATGCGCGCATCCGTCGCTAACAGCGCTAATATACCGGGGTGTTCTACCGCGGTGAAAATCACCAAGGGAATTTCCGGCCAGACATTTTTTGCCGTCAGAACGAACCGCAATACATCATACAAATATTCATTCTGATGATATAACTCCATAATAAGCGCGCGCGGCTTCCCCCCTTTCAATGCTCCCTCCAGCTCGCTCAAGGCATCGATAAAATACCTGTCACTTGATCGGGTCACGAGAAATGCTTCCATTCCTGTTCTCACTAAATAGCTGGGTTCAAAAAATAGCAGCGCATCACCGAAATCGGCTTTAACCATACATAATCACCATAATGAGGTAGAAAGCGGTAGAGAAAGGGAAATACCTCTCGATAAACGCCACACGGCACCCCGCCAAATGAAAAGCAAACGTTCAATTTCAATGCTGTAATATTTTTGTCATATCCACCGTCCTTTCAATCGCGTTGGGCCGACGGCTATCGATGGTCAATTAATAAACTCGGCATTGTCGCTTTCCAAACCGGAACAGATCTCCATTTTATGTTCACGCAAAATCTTGCAGCGCAGCAGGAATAAGCGGGAAATGCCGGAAATGTAAGCCCTGACCTGATTGCTGCGCACCACCAGCAAAAACTCATCGCCGCTGCATTCCCCCGTTTGGTGAGCGGCGTAAGCCAGAATGTCCCGATTCAGGCTGGCGTTGACCGACGCCGAGGCGGCAGGCAAGGACATGAAAACCTTACAATTGCCGGACTTTCCCAGGTAGCTCTCCTGCCGGGCCTCCGAGCCGCTGAAATAGGCGGTGACAGCAATGGCCATGAGGATCCCCCCCAGGACCAATGCACAGATCATCAGCCAGCCGCGGCGGGAATCACCGAAAAAAGAGGTGGCCCGGTTGATGACGGTTGCGGATGGCGGGTTTATCGCCGCTTCGGGCGCAGGCTCCGGCAAAGAGGCGGCGGGTTCTGCATCGTGTCTATCTTCCGCTTCCTCATAAGACTCGATGGTAATCTCATCACGCAGCATAAAACCCACTTTAGGGACAGTGACAATAACCTCTTCTTCGACGCCCAGATTTTTAATCACCCGGCGTAATTTGCTGACGCACTGATTAAGATTATTATTGCTGGAAACCATGCCGTAATCGTCCCAGACCTTCTTGAATATCAATTCACGCCCCACGGCCTCGCCATGGTGGGCAATCAGCAGCAGCAACAACCGCTTGGAAGGACTGGATATGGATATGGGATCGTCAGAAAAATCAGTTGGGCTAAGGGTTCTGGTGTCTGCGTCAAAGAGAATATGGTCATTAAATCTATATTTCATTTTATTCACATGTTTTCACTATAGCGATAATTTATAGTTTGGCGTCAAATGTTAATGAAATATTAAATCGGGTTAATTCGCAAAAACAGCCAAATGCAGGCAAGAAAAACCACGCAATCAACGCCACGAAATACGCTTTTTCACCTCACCACCGTTATATAGGATTTTTCTTGCAAACCATAACCAAAGGTTAACCAATCACCACGCCCATTGATATATTGACGTGATAAAAACCACAAAGTTAGTTTTTTATATCGCAAATTACAAACTTTAAGGAAAATCATCTCAAAAAATGGTCGCAGAACTAAATTTTAATAAAAAAATAATAACACGTGAATGTTGAGCGCAATCACATATAGCCGGCATACGCATTAGCCTGATGAATTAACGCGCTTGCCGCGACGCAAATGTTAAAATTTAGGTTCAGCCAAGGCGCTGGGGAAATAATAATGAAAGGAAAAGCTTACGAATGACGCCTGTCGCATTATCCGCAACAGGCGAAAATATTCGCGCAGTTCATTGAACTGATGAAGGGAATATCAGGCTAAAGGTCAAGCAAGCAGCATCCTGGCCAGCGGAACACTGCGCGCGCACCTCACCGCCGTGCAGCGTCATGATGGCGCGCACGATAGAAAGCCCCAGCCCACTGGCATGATTGCCGGCGCTGCGCGCGGGATCGGCGCGGTAGAAACGATCGAACAGTTTTTCCAGCTGTGCCGGCGCGATCGGCGGCCCCTGATTGATAACCTGCACCCACCAGGCATCGGCGCGCCGTTCAGCCCGCAACGCGATCAGGCTGTTTTCATCGGCATAGCGCACCGCGTTGGCCACCAGGTTGCTCAGCGCCCGCTGGAACAACATCGCGTCCGCCTTCAGCTCGCCTTCCCCTTCGCAGCTCAGCGCGATGCCGCGTTCTTCCGCCAGCCCTTCGAAGTAATCCGCCACCCGCCGCAGTTCCAGCGCCACATCCAGACGGCCGTAGTTCAGCGCAGACTGCGCCTCCCCGGCGCGCGCCAGGAACAGGATGTTTTCCACCATGCGGGAAATGCGCTCCAGCTCATCCATATTGTTCGACAGCAGGGTTTCGTACTCCTCCACGCTGCGGGGCTGGTAAAGCGCCACCTGGCACTGGCCCATCAGCGCCCCTACCGGGGTGCGGATCTCATGGGCCAGATCGGCGGAAAACTGCGTCAGGCGCTGATAGCCTTCATTCAACCGATCGAGCATCGCATTGAACGAACGGGTCAGCTGCTGCAACTCCTTCGGTGCCCCCTGCTCGCTGAGGCGCGTCGACAGCGTATTGGGCGCAATCTGCGACGCCTGCGCCGCCATGCGCCATAACGGCTTCAATCCCCGGCGCATGACCCCATACCCCAGCAGCGCAATCAGCAGGAAAGCCACCGCCACCGCCGCGACGATGCGCCACAGGTAACGCGCCAGCATCTTCTGCTCGTTGACCATCACGTGCGCGGCGGAGATCTGCAACAGGCTGCCGTCTTCCAGGCGCACCATCGCTGAAGCCGCGCGCAGTGGCACCCCCTGCGCCGTTTCCCCGCCGCGCACGGCGGCCAACGTCTGCGCCTGGCCGGCCGGCGTCGGCGCGATCGGCGGCAATGCCACCCCGGCCGGGTTCACGTTGATGAGCGGTTTTTGCCCCGGAATTTGGAAAATCAGCACGTCCTGTTCATTGCCCAGCATGTTTTCAAACAGGCCGTTATTGGCGGTCAGGCGCGCCAAAGGAAAGCGCTGTCCCAGCAAATGGCGGAAATACTCTACGCGCCCGGTCACCTGCAGATCGCTGCGCAGCGTCATTTCCTGGCGCATGGCGCTGTACAGATACCCGCCCGTCCCGCTCACCACCAAAGCGGCCACCAGCGCGAACAGCGTGGCGGTGCGCAGCGTCAGCGATACCGGCCGACGTGAAGTGCGGCCGTTCACGAGCGCGGCTCGCAAACATAGCCGATGCCGCGCACGCTGTGGATCAGCTTGACGTCGAACGGCCGGTCTATTTTGGCGCGCAGGCGTTTGATCGCCACGTCAACCACATTGGTGTCGCTGTCAAAATTCATGTCCCACACCTGAGAGGCGATCTGCGTGCGCGACAGCACTTCGCCCTCGCGCCGCACCAGCAGGTGCAGCAGCATGAACTCCTTGTTGGTCAACGGGATCACCTGTTCCTGACGCACCGCCCGGCGGCGCAGCACGTCCAGTTGAAGATCGGCGATGGCGTAATGATCGGCTTCGCGCGCCGGCCCGCGGCGCAGCAAGGTGCGTAAACGCAGCACCAGCTCGGTGAACGAAAACGGTTTAATCAGATAATCGTCCGCGCCCAGCTCCAGACCGTGGATGCGATCCTGCACGCCGTCGCGAGCGGTGAGAAACAGAATCGGCACGTCGCTTTTCTTGCGCAGCACCTCGATGATCTGCCAACCGTCCAGCCCCGGCAGCATCACGTCGAGCACGATCGCATCGTAATCTTGCTCCAACGCGCGAAACAACCCGTCGGTGCCGGTGCGCGCCAAATCGACGCCGTACCCCGCCTCGCTCAGCCCTTTCTTCAGGTAATCCCCTGTGCCGATATCGTCTTCAACTACCAGTATTCGCATGCTCGCCACCTCGTTACGTCTGCAAAAATACTAGCAGCTTCGGCGGACAAACTTGATGACATTAATGTCATCAAACGGCCATGGCGCTGACCCAATGGCTCAACCATGCTTACCCGGCAAACTCATTTCAGGAGAACGTTATGATTACCCGTCATCGTATAGCCGGTTTACTGTTGTCCACCTTGCTGCTGTCCAGCGGCCTGGCTGCCGCCGCCCAAACGCCGGGCAAGGTTATCGCGCCGCTGCGCGGCACCATCAGCCAAGTGGCCGACGGCAATCTGCAGCTGACCGATCGCAAGGGCGAGACGCTCAGCGTCAAGCTGAACGATCAGACCAAAGTGCTCAGCGTGTCCAAGGCCACGCTGGACGACATCAAACCGGACAGCTTTATCGGCACCGCCGCCGTGCCGCAGCCGGACGGCACGCTCAAAGCGCTGGAGGTGCACGTGTTCGCCGCCAGCCTGCGCGGCACCGGAGAAGGGCACTCGGCCTGGGAATCCGCCGACGGCAAAGTGGACACCATGACCAACGGCACCGTCGGCAAACTGGTGAAATCCAACGGCCGCACCCTGACCGTCACCTACGGCAACCAGCAGAAAACCGTCGTCGTGCCGGAAGACGTGCCGATCGTGACGCTGGATCCGGGCGATGTGAGCCTGCTGAAGCCGGGCGTGCACATCGTGCTGTTCTCCGCCGCCAACGATAAGGGCGAGCGCGTCGCCACCCGCATATCCGCCGGCAAAGACGGCACCGTACCGCCGATGTAACCGGAGAAAGCCATGAAAACCAACGCGTCGCGGCCGGTGCATCGCTGGCCGGTTCGAATCACTCATTGGATCAACCTGTTCGCCATGGTGTGCATGTTTATGAGCGGCTGGGAGATCTATAACGCCTCGCCGCTGTTCGATTTCCGCTTTCCGCCGCAGATGACGCTGGGCGGTTGGCTGGGCGGCGCGATTGGTTGGCATTTGGCGGTGATGTGGCTATTGGCGCTCAACGCCGCCTGCTATCTGCTGTGGAGCCTGTTCAGCGGCCATTTTCGCCGCGATCTGTTGCCGCTTCGCGTCGGCGCGCTGCGGCAGGATATCTGGCTGGCGTTGACGCTGCGCCTGCGCCACCGGCATGGCCACTACAACGCCATTCAAAAGCTGATGTACCTCGGCGTGCTGGCGCTGGGCCTATTGCTGGTGCTGTCCGGCCTGGCGATTTGGAAGCCGGTTCAGCTGCAGGGATTGGTCGCCCTGTTTGGCGGCTTCGATTTCGCGCGCTACGTGCATTTCTTCGCCATGGTCGGCATCGGCCTGTTCGTGGCGATCCACGTCTTTATGGTGATCGTCGTGCCCAAAACGCTGTGGGCGATGATAACGGGTGGCAAACATGAATGAGAAAAAGCCGCGGGCAACCGCGCCAAAACTGGAACCGGACCAAAAAAAGCAGCTGGTCAATCTGCAGCGCCGCCTGATGCTGCGCTCCGGCCTGACGCTGGGCGGCATCGCCATGCTCACCGGTTGCAACCTGCAAGACGGCGATCGGGTGGATAAGGTGCTGTGGGCCATGTCGCGCTGGAACGACCGGGTGCAGGCCTGGCTGTTCAGCGGCCAGCGGCTGGCGCAAACTTACCGGCCCGATCAGATTACCCAGCCTTTCCCTTTCAACGCGTTTTACCCGGAGTACAACGTCCCCGAGATCGATCTCGCCGGCTACCGGCTTGAGGTTGCCGGGAAGGTGGAGAAAAAAGCGCCCTGGACGCTGGAACAGCTGCAGCGGCTGCCGCAGCAAAGCCAAATCACGCGTCTGATCTGCATTGAGGGCTGGAGCGCCATCGGCCAATGGGGCGGCGTGCCGCTGCGCACCTTTCTGCAGCACGTCGGGGCGGACCTGAATGCCGGTTACGTCGGCTTCAAATGCGCCGATCGCTACTACTCCAGCCTCGACATGGCCACCGCGCTGCACCCGCAGACCATTCTGGCGCTGGATTTCGGCGGCAAGGCGCTGCCGGCGGACTATGGCTACCCGCTGCGGCTGCGGGTGCCCACCAAGCTGGGGTTCAAAAACGCCAAACATATCGCCGCCATCTTCGTCAGCGACGTCAATCCGGGCGGCTATTGGGAAGATCAGGGCTACAACTGGTTCAGCGGCATTTAGTTTTGCGCGGCGCTGCGCATAAGCTCCATCGGCGGCTGGAGGATCTTCTCCGCCGCAGTTAATAATCGGTTCGTCACAAAGGGGATAACTATAGGAAAAATAATAGTAAAAAGGATTTCATCATGGAGATTGATGTGAGGGAGATCAATGCGCGACCGGCCACAGAGTATAGATACCGAATAACGGTTTATAAAAATGCAGGCGCTGCTGCTGCGTATTACCTTGATTTTAAAAAAGCGACGTTAAGGATGCGTCAATGGCTTATTGGGGCTTATCCCACCTCGGAAATATTGGACAATGCGTATGCCATGGAACTATATGATGTAAAAGCATTGGAAGTCCGCGCCGAAGTAGCCAGATCCTTATTTGATACCTATACCAGGATGGCGTACACCCGATATGAACGAGAACAACTCTTCATTAATGGCATTGGTCTGGCGATCGTCACCTTTGTTGCGCAATACCAAGCGAGATTGGTTTTCAGCGTACCGCTCAGGCCGGCATTAGCCAGAATTTATGACTCGCTCTTGAAAAAACACGCGCGTCGCGTACATTATTTGTACAACCAGGAGCTTATTGAGGACGGATTATATGTCATCGAAATCCCGCCTGTTAACGGCAGAATCCCACCCAACCCCTATGAGCATGAAGGAACGGCACCAAAAAGAGATGCAAGCTTTCCACGAAGAATGGGCGGAACAAAGGCGCCGCGAATGGCGTGAACGCGGCGGCGTTGAAGCAAGTGAACCGCCCGCACGTGGCATCGATACCGAACTTTTATCCTGACTCCGGTTCGTTCTTACTCTTCTTCCCCTGCCGTCAGCAACGCAAGCCCCGCTTGCTCGATTGCCTCCCGCGCGGCGGCGGGCAGCCCCTCGTCGGTAATGACGGCGTCAAAGGCGGCGATCGGCAGCGCCAGGTAGGTCGCGATCTTGCCGTATTTCGAGGTGTCGCTGAGCAGAATGCAGCGGCGGCTGGCCTCGACGATGGCCTTCTTTACCATCACCTTGTCTTCGTTCGGCGTCGACAGGCCGCGCATGCTCCACGAAGAGGCGGAGATAAACGCCAGATCGATAAACAGACCGCGCAGCGCCTGCGCCGCCGCTTCGCCGACGCAGGAGCGGTTTTCCCGGCACACGGTGCCGCCGGTGTGGATGATTCTGCACTGGCTGTGTTCGATCAGGAAGCCGGCGATGACAAAGTCGTTGGTCACCACCGTCAAATCGTCACGCTCACCGATCTGCTTCGCCAGCGCCAGCGTGGTGGTGCCGGCATCCAGATAAATACAGCTATTGGCGGGAATTTGCCGCGCCGCCAGCCGGCCGATGGCGATTTTCTGCCGGCTGAACATCCCCTCTTTGGCCTGGTGCGAAGGTTCGCTCGCCACCCGCTCGGGCGCCTGCACGCCGCCCGAGACCGACTGCACCGCACCCTGTTCCTCCAGCTTTTGCAAATCGCGGCGGATCGTCATATGCGACACCCCCAGCCGTTCGGTCAGCTCGGCAATGCTGACGACGCCGCGTTCGGATACCAGCGCAAGAATTTGTTGATGGCGTTCTACAGGTATCACGGTTCCCTCTCGTTGCTGCGGTGATAATAATTGTGATTTTACGTCAATTTTCGTTCGCCGATAGCCCTAATTTTTCGCGGCGTGACGGCGCGCGCAGTGACGCCAGAAAAACATAAACTTATTTAAAAACATAACAATAATGTTGATGCAGGCCAGAAACCGTACGAAGAATTCGTCTCACGCATTGTTAATTATTGTGATATCGATCGCGGATAAACGGCCGTCAAGCGCTTACATTTAACACAACAAAACAAATTATCACTAAAATTAACAGGAGTGCAGTATGACACACCCAGGGAATTATGCCGTCTGCGTCATTGGGCTGGGCGCGATGGGCATGGGCGCGGCGCGCTCGTGCCTCCGCGCCGGATTGGCCACCTACGGGGCGGACCTGAATCCGCAGGCGCTGGCGGCGCTGCAACAGGCCGGCGCAAAACACGCGTCTACCAGCGCGCGCGACTTCGCCGCCGAACTGGACGCCGTGCTGCTGCTGGTGGTGAACGCCGCCCAGGTGAAGCAGATCCTGTTCGGCGAACAAGGCCTGGCGCCAAAGCTCAAGCCGGGCACCGCGGTGATGGTCTCTTCGACCATTTCCGCCGATGACGCCAAACAGATCGAGCAACGGCTGCTGGACTACGGGCTGCCGATGCTCGATGCGCCGGTTTCCGGCGGAGCGGCCAAGGCGGAGGAAGGCCAGATGACGGTGATGGCCGCCGGCGCCGACGCCACCTTCGAGCGCCTGCAACCCGTGTTGGACGCCATCGCCGGCAAGGTTTACCGCATCGGCGAGGCGATCGGCCTGGGCGCGACGGTTAAAATCATCCACCAGCTGTTGGCCGGGGTGCACATCGCCGCCGGAGCGGAGGCCATGGCGCTGGCCGCCCGCGCCGGCATCCCGCTGGACGTGATGTACGACGTGGTCACCCACGCCGCCGGCAACTCCTGGATGTTCGAAAATCGCATGCGCCACGTGGTCGACGGCGACTATGCGCCCAAATCGGCGGTGGATATCTTCGTCAAGGATCTGGGGCTGGTGGCCGATACCGCCAAGGCGCTGCACTTCCCGCTGCCGCTGGCCTCCACCGCCTTCACCATGTTTACCGCCGCCAGCAACGCCGGTTACGGTAAAGAAGACGACAGTGCGGTAATCAAAATCTTTGCCGGCATCGATTTGCCGCAGAAAAAGGAGGCAATCTGATGCTGCTCGGCGTAATCGCGGATGATTTTACCGGCGCGACCGATATCGCCAGTTTTCTGGTGCAAAACGGCCTGCCGACGGTGCAGTTGAACGGCGTGCCGCAAGACGAAACGCCGGTCAGCGCGCAGGCGGCGGTCATCAGCCTGAAATCGCGCTCCTGCCCGGCAGAGCAGGCGGTCGAACTGTCGTTGCAGGCGCTGGCCTGGTTGCAAAAACAGGGCTGCCGCCAGTTCTACTTCAAATACTGCTCCACTTTCGACAGCACCGCGCAGGGCAATATCGGCCCGGTGACCGACGCTCTGCTCGCCGCGCTGGGGGAAAGTTTCACTGTGGTATCTCCGGCGTTGCCGATAAACGGCCGCACGGTCTATCAGGGCCACCTGTTCGTCGGGGAACAGCTACTGTCCGAATCCGGCATGCGTCATCACCCGGTCACGCCGATGACCGACAGCAACCTGCTGCGCCTGATGGAATCCCAGGCCACCGGGCGCTGCGGGCTGGTGACGGCGGCAGAAATGGATCGCGGCGCCGGGGCGGTCAGCGAGAAACTGCGGCAATTGGCGCAGGAAGGCGTGCGCTACGCGGTGCTGGATACGCTCAACGAACGGCATCTGCTCAGCCAGGGCGAAGCGTTGAAAACGATGAAGCTGGTGACCGGCGGTTCGGGCCTGGCGATCGGCCTGGCGCGGCAGTGGGCGCAGAACGGCGAGCGTTCGGCAGAGGCGGCCGGCGCGCCGCAGGGCGAGAAAGCGGCGGTGCTGTCCGGTTCTTGCTCCGTCATGACTAACCGGCAGGTGGCGCACTACCGCGAACGCGCGGCGGCGCAGGCCATCGATATCGGCCGCTGTCTCGACCCGCAGGCGCGCGCCGCCTACGCCGCCGAGCTGGCGCATTGGGCGCAGCGTCACGCCGGGGAGGCGCTTGCCCCGCTGATCTACGCCACCGCAGCGCCGGAAGCGCTGCAGCAAACGCAACGGCACTACGGTAGCGCCGCCAGCGAGGCGGTAGAGGCGTTGTTCGCCGAGCTGGTGGTGCAACTGCGCCAGTTGGGATTCAGCCGCTTTATCGTCGCCGGCGGCGAAACCTCCGGCGTGGTCACGCAGGCGCTGGGCATTCGCGGCTTCCATATCGGCCCCAGCATTTCCCCCGGCGTTCCCTGGGTGCGCGCCAGCGATCGGGCCATTTCCCTGGCATTGAAATCAGGCAATTTTGGCGATGAAGCCTTCTTCGCGCGCGCGCAAACGGAGTTTCCAGTATGACCACGACCATCGAACAGCAGGCACGAGAAGAGATGGTGCGCCTGGGCGCCTCGTTTTTCCAACGCGGTTACGCCACCGGCTCAGCCGGCAACCTCTCGCTGTTGCTGCCGGACGGCGCGCTGCTGGCGACGCCGACCGGCTCCTGTCTCGGCGAGCTGCAGGCCGATCGCCTGTCTAAAGTGAGCCTGAACGGCGACTGGCTGTCCGGCGACAAGCCGTCGAAAGAGATCAGCTTTCACCGCGCGCTGTATCTGAACAACCCGGAATGCAAAGCGGTGGTGCACCTGCATTGCACCTACCTCACGGCGCTCTCTTGCCTGCAGGGGCTGGACGTCGACAACGCCATCAAACCGTTCACCCCCTATGTGGTGATGCGCGTCGGCAAGGTGCCGGTGGTGCCCTACTATCGCCCCGGCGACGAAAGGCTGGCGCAGGATCTGGCCCGCCTGGCGCCCACCCACCGCGCCTTTTTGCTGGCCAACCACGGGCCGGTGGTGACGGGTAAAGACCTGCGAGCGGCGGCGGACAATACCGAAGAGATGGAAGATGCGGCGCGGCTGATCTTCACCCTCGGCGATCGTCCGATCCGCTATTTGACCGATGATGAAATTGCCGAATTACGGAGCTGACCCATGCCTAAATTTGCCGCCAATTTATCGATGATGTTTAACGAAGTGCCGTTCCTCGAGCGCTTCGCCGCCGCTGCCGCACAGGGCTTCAACGCGGTGGAGTTCCTGTTCCCTTACGAGCATCCCGCCGAGCTGTTGGCGGAAAAACTGCGCGAACACGGCCTGCAACAGGTGCTGTTCAACACCGCGCCCGGCGATGTCGCCGCCGGCGAATGGGGGCTGGCGGCGCTGCCGGGCCGCGAGCAGGATGCGCGCGCCGATATCGATCGCGCGCTGGCCTACGCCATCGCCCTCGCCTGCCCCTGCGTGCACCTGATGGCCGGCGTGGTGCCCGCGGGCGCGGACCGGCAGCGTTATCTCGACACCTTTATCGCCAATGCGCGCTATGCCGCCGACGCCTTCGCCCCGCACGGCGTCAAGGTGCTGATCGAAGCGCTCAGCCCACCGGTCAAACCCGACTACCTGTTCGCCAGTCAATATCAGGCGGCGGAGGCGGTGGCGGCTATCGAGAGACCGAACGTGTTCATTCAGTTCGACTTTTTCCACGCGCAGTTAGTAGATGGCAATATCAGCGGGTTGCTGGAAACGCTGGCCGGGCGCTACGCGCATATCCAGATAGCCTCGGTGCCGGATCGCCATGAGCCGGATGACGGCGAATTGAATTACCCGTGGCTGTTCGACAGGCTGGATGCGCTCGGCTATCAGGGCTGGGTAGGTTGCGAATACCGGCCGCGCGGCGACACTGCCGCCGGGCTCGGCTGGCTGAAACCTTACCGCTAACGCCGCCGCCGACACCAGGAAATCGATTTTATAACAATGAAACGCACCCGTATCGCCACGCGGCGATCGCGGTGCCCAACGCTTACCCAACGAAAGGCTTTTTTCATGTCTACCTCTCTGCTGTTGCTGATTGCCGTACTCGGCGTGGTGCTGCTGTTATTGATGGTCATCAAGGCGAAGGTGCAACCCTTTGTCGCGCTGTTGGTGGTCAGTCTGCTGGTGGCGTTGGCCAGCGGCATTCCGACCGGTGAAGTGATGAAAGTGATGACCGCCGGGATGGGCGGCGTGCTCGGCTCGGTGACCATCATCATCGGCCTGGGGGCGATGCTTGGCCGCATGATCGAACACTCGGGCGGCGCCGAGTCGCTGGCGCAGCGCTTCAGCCAGGGGCTGGGGCCGAAACGCACCGTCGCCGCGCTGACCCTCGCCGCGTTTATCCTCGGCATTCCGGTGTTCTTCGACGTCGGCTTTATCATTCTGGCGCCGATTATCTACGGCTTCGCCAAGGTCGCCAAAGTGTCGCCGCTGAAGTTCGGCCTGCCGATGGCCGGCGTGATGTTGACGGTCCACGTCGCGCTGCCGCCGCACCCCGGCCCGGTGGCCGCCGCCGGTTTGCTCAACGCCGACATCGGTTGGCTGACCATCATCGGCCTCGCGATCTGTATTCCGGTCGGCGCGATCGGCTATTTCGCCGCCAACTACCTCAACCGCAAAACCTATCCGTTATCGATAGAAGTACTGGAACAGCTGCAGCTGGCGGCGCCTGAACCGCGTCCGGAAGGGCAAGCGCCGCTCAGCGATCGCATCAACCCGCCCGGCGCCGGGCTGGTGGCAGCGCTGATCGTCATCCCGATCGCCATCATCATGCTCGGCACCGTCTCCGCCACACTGTTGCCTGCCGGCTCGGCGCTGCGCGATACGCTGTCGCTGCTGGGCTCGCCGGCGGTGGCGCTGATGATCGCCCTGCTGCTGGCCTTCTATTTCCTGGCGCTGCGCCGCGGCTGGAGCCTGCAACACGCCAGCGACGTGATGGGCGCTGCGCTGCCGACCGCCGCGGTGGTGATCCTGGTGACCGGCGCGGGCGGCGTGTTCGGCAAGGTGCTGGTGGAATCCGGCGTCGGCAAGGCGCTGGCGGAGGTGCTGACGGCCATCGGCCTGCCGCTGGTGCCCGCCGCCTTTATCATTTCGCTGGCGCTGCGCGCTTCGCAGGGATCCGCCACCGTGGCGATCCTGACCACCGGCGGCCTGTTGTCGGAGGCGGTCAGCGGCTTGAATCAGCTTCAGCTGGTGCTGGTAACGCTGGCGACCTGTTTCGGCGGGCTGGGGCTTTCCCACGTCAACGACTCCGGTTTTTGGATCGTCACGCGCTATCTGGGGCTGTCGGTGGCCGACGGCCTGAAAACCTGGACGGTGCTGACCACCCTGCTTGGCCTGAGCGGCTTTCTGTTCACCTGGCTGTTGTGGCTGGCGGTGTGATTTCTCTGGCATACTGAACGCCGTTGTTTTTCATCGCCTTTCACCCTGTGCAGGAGCAGCAACATGACCGTAATCAACACCGCGCCAACGCTTGTCACCGAACGCCTGCGGCTGGACGCGCACAGGCTGGACGACTTCGAGTCGCTGGCCGCATTGTGGGCCGATCCGCTGGTGGTACGCTATATCGGCGGCACGCCGCGCGACCGGGAAGACTCCTGGGGGCGCCTGATGCGCTACGCCGGCCACTGGGCGCTGTTGGGGTATGGAAATTGGGCAGTGCGTGACAAACAGAGCGGCGAGTACCTCGGCAGCATCGGCTTCTTCGACGGCCTGCGCGATATTACCCCGGCGCTCGACGCGCCGGAAATGGGCTGGACGCTGGTGAGTTCGGCGCACGGCAAAGGCTACGCCACCGAGGCACTGCGGGCGGCGCTGGCCTGGGGTAAAACGCACCTGCCGGGGGAGAAAACCGTCTGCATCATCTCGCCGGAAAACCAGGCTTCGCTGGCGCTGGCGAAAAAAGTCGGCTTTAGCGAAAGCCGCCGCAGCGAGTATCACCAGAGCCCGATCCTCGTGATGCATTGCCCGCTCTAAAACCTAACCGCGTTGCATCGCCAACGCCGTCTGAACAAAGTTGTCCCGCAGCGCGTCGGCGCGCTGCGGGTCCCAGGCGATACCGACCTGCCACTCTGTTTCCTCGCCGCTCAGCGGTAAAATGTCGATGCCGGCCGGCGCGATATGCGTGATGCTGTGCGGCAACAGCGCAACGCCGACGCCGGCGGCGACCAGCGCCAACAGCGTCTGAATATCGCCGGCCTGCTGCACCACGTTCGGCGTCAAGCGGTGAGCGGCGATAAACCGCAGCGACTGATCGCTCAGCCCGCGCCCGCGCTTCGGAGTCAACTGCAACAGCGGCAGCTGATTGAAACGCGCCATCAGATCGTCGGCGCGCAGCGCCAGCGCGCCCGGCGCGGCCAGCACCAACCGGTCACTCAGCATTGCCACGCCGCACAGCGGCGTATTGACCGGCAAACGCACGAACCCCGCCTGCAACTCCCCCTGTAACAGCAACTGATACTGCCGCTCCGACGGGATGTCCTCCAGGCCGATCGCCACCTCGGGAAACCGTTGGCGAAAAGCCGCCACCAGCTGCGGCGCCAGATGAAAGCTGGAGAGGCCAAATCCCAGCGCCAGCCGCCCCGCTTCCCCGAGCGCCACCCGCCGGGCGCGCCGCTGAAACTGCTGGTACTGTTCCACCAGCGCCTGCGCCTCCGGGTAGAGCCGCTGCCCGCCGGCGGTGAGCACCGCGCCCTGTCGGCCACGCTCGAACAATCGAACGCCGAGCTGGGTTTCCAGCGCCTGAATCTGCTTGCTCAGCGCCGGCTGGCTGATGCACAGCCGGCTCGCCGCCTGTCGATAGTTGCCCTGCTCGGCCAGCGCCACCAGGGCGCGCAGTTGTTTTATATCCATTCCACCAGGTTATCAAATAAGGAATTTAATTGATTATACAGTAATCAATCCACCTGCTGTAATCAACGCAGACCCTAACCGGAGAGACACCATGACCATCTCATTGCGCGCCGCCACGGTGCAGTTCCAGCATCGCGCTAACGATAAGAATTACAACCTGTCGATCATTGAGCGCTTTATCGCTCAGGCGGCCGAGCAGCAGGTACAGCTGCTGGCCTTCCCGGAAATGTGCATCACCGGCTATTGGCACGTGCGCCATCTGTCCGACGCCGAAGTGCGGGCGCTGGCGGAACCGATCGCCGCCAGCCCTTCGCTGGCGCGCATTCGCCCGCTGGCGGAGCGTTACAACATGGCGATCGGCGTCGGGCTGATCGAGCTGGGCGACGACGGCCGTTGCTACAACGCCTACGCCGTATGCCTGCCGGACGGCGCGCTGCATGTGCACCGTAAACTGCACGCCTTCGAACACCCGGCTATCGCCAGCGGCGATCGCTATACCGTATTCGACACCCCCTGGGGCGTGCGCGTGGGCGTATTGATCTGCTGGGACAATAATCTGGTGGAGAATGTGCGCGCAACGGCGCTGCTGGGCGCGGAGGTGTTGATGGCCCCGCACCAGACCGGCGGCACCCATTCGCGCAGCCCGCACGGCATGAAGCCGATCCCACAGGCACTGTGGCAGCGGCGGGCGGAAGATCCGCAGGCGATAGAAGCCGCCTTTCGCGGCGAACACGGCCGCGGCTGGCTGATGCGCTGGCTGCCCTCGCGCGCTCACGACAACGGGCTGTTTTTGCTGTTCAGCAACGGCGTGGGCCGCGATGACGATGAGGTACGCACCGGCAATGCGATGATCCTCGATCCCTACGGCCGCATCGTGGCGGAGACCTGGGCGGCGGAAGACCGGATGGTCAGCGCCGATCTCGATCTGACGCTGATCCCGCTCAGCACCGGCCGCCGCTGGATTTACGGACGCCGCCCCGAGCTGTACGGTTTACTGACCGAACCGCAAGGCTATGAGCGCGATGCCCGCAGCGCACGCTTTTCGACGCAGCCGACGGGGCGCGGCGGCCAATGACAGATAAAAAAAATCCGCCCGAAGGCGGATTTTTTATCCGCGCGGCAACCTGTGCCGCGCATTCACACCCGCAGGCATGAAGAAATCTTAGAAGCGGTAGCCTACGCCAACGTTCCAGCTGCCAACGTCCACGCTGCGGATGCGGCTCTGCTCGTAGCCAACGTCCAGGGCAACGTTTTCGATTGGGTTGAACTGCAGACCGGCACCGTAGGTGAAGCCGTAGTCGCTGTTGCCACCTTTGTTACCACCAGCCTGGGCGTTGTCGATGTTTTTGCCGTAGCCAACACCGATCACACCGTAGATGCTCGCCCAGTCGTTGAAGCGGTAAGCTGGACCTGCGGTGATGGAATCGTACTGAGATTTCTTGTAGAAACCGTTTTCAGAACGATTTTTTTCCAGGTGGGTGAAGGAGCCGATCACACCCAGTGGGTTGTTGTCGAACTCGTAACGGTATTTCAGGTTGAAACCGTCGGCCTTGTTAGCAACGCCTTGGAGATCACCCTGCGCATAGCCAGCGGATACGGTGCTCTGACCAGCGAATGCGGTACCTGCGCTAACTGCTAATACGCAAGCTGCTACTGCGGAAAGACATGCAATTTTTTTCATAACCACCTCAAACGCGTTTTATTATTAAGTACATCCATTTGTTCATGCTTTGAAAATATAACAAAAATTAGCGTGAAACTCTGCCTTGAAATGAGTGTCTAAAGCTTTATATCGTGTAACAGAAGATTTCAAGAACAGTGTATCTGCTTCTTTTCGCTCTATTTTCGGCCGTATTCTACGGCTTTCTGTGACAAAAATCACCAATTTAATATCCAGATAATTCTTAAGAAAAAGCGCACTTTTTGACCAAATCCGCCGCATCTCATCCGAGGATCGGCGGATTTCACCGCGATGCGCGCTTTTCTCAGACAGATTTTCGCCATTTCATTTACACTGCTCGCATCCCCGTTTCGACCGTTTTCTCAAGGCTGAGGAACGGCGCAAAAAAGGCTCGTTAAGGATGTCGTTATCTACTTCCGGCAGAGCGCCCTCCGCGCTGCTGCCCATCTGTCTGTTAATCATCGCCATGGTGTCTATCCAGAGCGGCGCCTCGTTGGCCAAAAGCCTGTTCCCGATCGTGGGCGCCGAAGGCATTACGACGCTGCGCCTTTTCATCGGCACCCTGATTCTGTTCATTATCTTCCGCCCGTGGCGTATGCGCATCGTCGCCGGCAGCCGCTTGCCGCTGCTGATTTACGGCCTGTCGCTCGGCGCGATGAACTACCTGTTCTACCTGTCGCTGCGCACCGTGCCGCTCGGCATCGCCGTGGCGCTGGAGTTTACCGGCCCGTTGGCGGTGGCCATGTTCTCGTCGCGCCGGCCGATCGACTTTCTTTGGGTGGCGCTGGCGATCGCCGGGTTATGGTTCCTGTTGCCGCTCGGCCACGGCGTGGGCGGGATCGATCCGTTCGGTGCCGCCTGTGCGCTCGGCGCCGGCGCCTGCTGGGCGATCTATATCATCTTCGGCCAGAAGGCCGGCGGCGATCACGGCCCCGGTACGGTGGCGCTCGGCTCCTTGATCGCCGCGCTGGTGTTCTGCCCGATCGGCGCCTGGCAAACCGGCAGCGTGCTGTTCAACCTCGATATTCTGCCGGTGGCGCTGGCGGTGGCGATCCTCTCCACCGCGCTGCCATATTCGCTGGAGATCATCGCGCTGCCCAAAATTCCGGCGCGCACCTTCGGCACCTTAATGAGCCTCGAACCGGCGATGGCGGCGCTGTCCGGTATGCTGTTCCTCGGCGAACACCTGAGCGGCGTGCAATGGCTGGCACTGGCGGCGATTATTGCCGCCTCCATGGGCTCCGCCCTGACCATTCGCCCCAAGCCGCGCCTCGAAAGCCTTTCCTGATCGCCTGACTCGCCTGCCGACCGCAACGTCGGAATGCAGGCGGGTTAACTGTTTTCCTCGTGACAAATCGGCATACTTCCCCTTAGCCTGTATCGCAGGCTCTTTGGACTTTCGCTCACATGGAGAATAACAGTGATTCACAACAGCCTGTTCAACCCCCGCTTCGGCCGCGGACTCGCGCCGGCGCTGGTTTCAACCCTGACCGAGTTGCGCCGATGCGACCTGCCCGAACTGGCGCTGGGCCATCACCCGATCGACGGCGACAATATCTTTATGGACGTGATGACGCTGACCACCGTGCCTACGGCGGAAAAGCGCGCCGAAATGCATCAGGAGTACATCGCGCTGCATCTGCTGATCAGCGGCGAAGAACGCATCGAATACGGCCTGGCGGGCGACTGGCACCGCGAACATCCCCACGCGGAAAATAGCGACCTTCTGCTGCTGGACATCAAACGCCACCCGCAAACGCTGCACATGACGCACGGCATGTTCGCGATCTTTTTCCAGATGGAAGCGCACAAAACCGGCTGCCTGTGGCAGCGGCCGCAGCACATCAAGAAAGCGGTAGTGAGGATCCATCACCGCCTGCTGCTGTGAACCTGCGGCAGCGTCCGTAGAAAATCGGCGGCCTGGCGGGGAGAGCGCAAGCGCTTGAAACGGCGCCCTGCATCGGTACGGGCCATCTCCGCCAGGTATTTTCGCCGGTTCTTCGAGTAAGTGCGGATCGTCCACAGCACGATCGACTCGCGGCTGAAGAAAGAACGGCGGAAACTTTCCCGATTGCCGGTGCCTGGCCACAGCTCGCTTTTGCTGGCCGCGCGCCGGCACGCGCGGCGCACGGCCTGCCACAGCGTGCGGCAGAAGCCGTAGTCCAGCCACAGGATATAGTCGACCTCGCGCCACTTGATCGGCTGCGTGCGGCTGTAGTTGCCGTCCAGCACCCAGCCTCCTCCCGCTGCGGCCAGCGTCTGCTCAAGCCGCGCCAGGAACGCGTCATCGGGCGTCCCCTTCCACTCGGGCAGCCAATAGAGCCTGTCCATCTCGATATAGGGAACGTCAAGACGTTCCGCCAGTTGACGCGCCAGGGTGCTTTTACCGCTGCCGCTGGTGCCGACGACGTTAATTTTCATTATTCGCCTATAAAGAGAGAGGATAATTGCCCTACTGTAGCGGCATCAATTACCGCTATCAATATGAATGGATGAGAAATTAACACCACGATAACAAAGCGGATATTTAGCCGAAACCCGCAGGCGAAAAAATAAAATAACCAAGGTAAATTTTCACAGCCATAAATAATAAATCAGTGAATGATAAATAATTATATTTTTCATGCTGTTGCATTAAATAAAAATTCAACCAGACCAATTATTCGTAGGCTAACCCTATTTGTGCAATAGCCATTTTCGTCCGGCAAAAATAAACAGCCCTGCTATAATTGATCCCGTAACGAAATAGGACAACGACTAATCAAGAGGATATCTGATATGAGTACCGCTAAACTGGTGAAAACGAAATCTTCTGATCTGCTGTATACCCGTAACGATCTGGACGAAAAAGTCAAACTGGCCGCCATCAAGGCGCTGAACCATCAGGTCGTGCAATTCATCGATCTTTCGTTGATCACCAAGCAGGCGCACTGGAATATGCGCGGCGCAAACTTCATCGCGATCCATGAAATGCTGGACGGCTTCCGCACCGCCATCATCGAGCATCAGGACACCTTCGCCGAACGCGTGGTGCAACTGGGCGGCGTGGCACTGGGCACCGTACAGGTGGTTAACGATCGCACGCCGCTGAAAAGCTATCCGACCAATATCCACAGCGTGCAAGAGCACCTGAAAGCGCTGGCCGATCGCTACGGCGCGGTCGCGAATGACATCCGTAAAGCCATTACCGAAGTGGAAGACGAAGATACCGCCGACATGTTCACCGCCGCCTCGCGCGATCTGGACAAGTTCCTGTGGTTCATCGAATCCAACATCGAATAACGCTAAAAAGTTGCAGAGCGCCCGTCGTTCCGGGCAGAACAGGCTGGGCTTCGCCCGGCCTGTTTTCTTTTGCGCGGCCGTTGCATTGTACAAAAAACGGCCCATATTAAACGGTAAGGTTCCTTTGTCAGGAGGTAATGATGGCCAGCGGCTGGGCGGCGGACGGCGCCGTACAAGATCAGATTGATTCAACCGTCGACGATGCGGTGCAGCGCGCGCGTGAAGCGCTCGGGCACGGCGAGAGCGAGCGCTATTGCCAGGAATGCGGAGAACCGATCCCCGAGGCGCGCCGCAAAGCGTTAACCGGCGTGCGTTTTTGCCTCGCCTGCCAGACCGAACAAGACAAAAAACACGCGGCCGCCAGCCTGTATAACCGGCGCGGCAGCAAAGACAGCCAGTTGCGCTAGCATTATCTGCCCCCCCCCTTTTCGCCGCTCGCGGCTCCGCTTGCACCGTCAGTGCATCATGAAAGTTAGAGTTAGTCATCAATATTGAAGCAAAAACGTTAAAGAACGGTTGTTTCACAGCCAAAGTTTGGTTAATGATAGCCCCGTGCACCAAGATAATTCTTACGCACCATTTTGGTGCCTCACGTTGGTGCATAACCATAACAATTCGCCTTTACGGCACAACATCACGCAATAACTCTTTGTTTTTATAGTAGTTGAAAACATGGCACGATTTTTTCATGGCACCAACTGCAATATAAAAAATGGGTAATCCGCAACCTGTACAGGAATTCCTCTCATGAAGTCGATTTTTAAAGTCTCCCTGGCCGCACTCTCTCTGGCCTTTGCCGTAAGTTCCCACGCAGCAGACAAACTGGTGGTCGCCACCGACACCGCTTTCGTTCCTTTTGAGTTCAAACAAGGCGACAAATACGTCGGCTTCGACATCGACCTGTGGGCCGCCGTCGCCAAAGAGCTGAAGCTGGACTACACCCTGAAGCCAATGGACTTCGGCGGCATCATTCCGGCGCTGCAGACCAAAAACGTCGATCTGGCGCTGGCCGGCATCACCATCACCGATGAGCGCAAGAAAGCCATCGACTTCTCCGACGGCTACTACAAGAGCGGCCTGCTGGTGATGGTCAACGCCGACAACAACAGCGTGAAAAGCATCGACGATCTGAACGGCAAAGTGGTGGCGGTGAAGAGCGGCACCGGCTCGGTGGATTACGCCAAGCAGCACATCAAAACCAAGGATCTGCGTCAGTTCCCTAACATCGACAACGCCTACATGGAGCTGGGCACCAAGCGCGCCGACGCGGTGCTGCACGACACGCCAAACATCCTGTACTTCATCAAGACGGCCGGCGCCGGCAAGTTCAAAACCGTGGGCGATTCGCTGGAAGCACAGCAGTATGGCATCGCCTTCCCTAAAGGCAGCGACGAGCTGCGCGAGAAGGTGAACGGCGCGCTGAAGACCCTGCGTGAAAACGGCACCTATAACGAGATCTACAAGAAGTGGTTCGGCACCGAACCTAAGTAAGCTGTGAATTTGGCAAGCTATTAACTTAAGCACAGGGGGGCGCTTATCCCCCTGCGCTTCGTTGTATCTGATACCCACGTTCGGGATCACCGGGAGAAATATCATGCAGTTCGACTGGAGCGCCATCTGGCCCGCCATTCCTATCTTGTTAGAGGGCGCCAAAATGACCCTGTGGATTTCGGTCCTCGGTCTGATTGGCGGCCTGATCATCGGCCTCGTCGCCGGCTTTGCCCGCACCTACGGCGGTTGGATCGCCAACCACATCGCGTTGGTGTTTATCGAAGTGATCCGCGGCACGCCGATCGTGGTGCAGGTGATGTTCATCTACTTCGCCCTGCCGATGGCGTTCACCGATTTGCGCATCGATCCGTTCACCGCGGCGGTGGTGACCATCATGATCAACTCCGGCGCCTACATTGCGGAAATCACCCGCGGCGCGGTGCTGTCGATTCATAACGGTTTCCGCGAGGCCGGCCTGGCGCTCGGCCTGTCGCGCCGCGAAACCATCCGCTACGTCATTATGCCGCTGGCGCTGCGCCGCATGCTGCCGCCGCTGGGCAACCAGTGGATCATCAGCATCAAAGACACCTCGCTGTTCATCGTGATCGGCGTGGCGGAGCTGACCCGTCAGGGTCAGGAAATTATTGCCGGTAACTTCCGCGCGCTGGAAATCTGGAGCGCCGTGGCGGTTATCTATCTGATTATTACCCTGGTGCTGAGCTTCGTGCTGCGTCGTCTGGAAAGAAGGATGAAAATCCTGTGATTGAATTTAAAAACGTCTCCAAGCATTTTGGCCAAACCCAGGTGCTGCATAACATCGATTTGAAGATCGACAAAGGCGAAGTGGTGGTGATCATCGGGCCGTCCGGCTCCGGCAAATCCACCCTGCTGCGCTGCATCAACAAGCTGGAAGAGGTCACCAGCGGCGATCTGATCGTCGACGGCCTGAAAGCCAACGATCCGAAAGTGGACGATCGGTTGATCCGCCAGGAAGCCGGCATGGTGTTCCAGCAGTTCTACCTGTTCCCGCACCTGACGGCGCTGGAAAACGTCGCCTTCGGCCCGATCCGCGTGCGCGGCGCGAAGAAGTCCGATGCGGAAAAGCTGGCGCGCGAGCTGCTGGCCAAGGTCGGTCTGGCGGAGCGTGCCCACCACTATCCGTCCGAACTGTCGGGCGGGCAGCAGCAGCGCGTGGCGATTGCGCGCGCGCTGGCGGTGAAGCCGAAAATGATGCTGTTCGACGAGCCGACCTCCGCGCTCGATCCGGAATTGCGCCACGAAGTGCTGAAGGTGATGCAGGATCTGGCCGAGGAAGGCATGACGATGGTCATCGTCACCCACGAAGTCGGCTTTGCCGAAAAAGTGGCGTCGCGCCTGATCTTTATCGATAAGGGCCGGATTGCCGAAGACGGCAACCCGCACGACCTGATCAACCATCCGCCAAGCCCGCGTCTGCAGGAGTTCCTGCAGCACGTGTCCTGATCCTGGCGGTTTCACGGCGGGCGCGCCACGCGCCCGCCGCTTTCATTCCGCACGCGTTCCCACGCCACATCGCGCCACCTTTCCTACTATATTCATTGTTTTTCATCGTATTGCTCTGACATCCGCCGATCACAGAACGCCAAAGAGAGGAACAATGCCGCCAAACGCAGACTCCCGACGAGGTTCTCATCTGCGAGAACACCTGCTTTTCCTGCTGCTGTTGCTGACCCTGAACGTCTTCGCGCCACCGGCGCTGGCGCAAAACGCGCCGCCGGCGCCCGCCGACAAGAGCGAGCAGCAGAAGGCCGCCTACGCCGCGCTGGCCGATCTGCTGCAAGACGACAAAGCGCGCGCGGCACTCATCAACCACCTGAAACAGGCCGCCGGCGACGCCCCCGCCGCCCCAACAACGCCGGAGGAATCAACGCCGGCCACGCTGAGCGACAGCCTGAACTCGCTGGCGCAGGAAGGCATCGGCACCTTTAACCAGAAGCTCGGCGCGCTGCAAAAGCTGATCGACTCCGGCCCGAAGCACGTTTTCAATCCCGCCGGCTTTTTCCGCGCGCTGGGCTACTTTCTGCTGACGGTGGCGGTCACCTTTGCGCTGTTCCACCTGATCCGGCGGCTGATCGCGCCGCTGTACAAACGCATGGGCAGTTGGGGGCACAACGCCCGCCTGCAGCGCGGCCCGTGGTATAAGCGCCCCGCCGCCATTCTCGGCGCTTTCGCCGTCGATCTGCTGGTGCTGCTGCTGGCGCTGGCGGCGGGCAACCTGTTCGCCCGCCACGTCCACGCCGACAGCGCCACCATTCTGCGGCTGCAGACCCTGTTTCTCAGCGCCTTCGCGGTGATTGAATTTTTCAAAGCGGTGCTGCGGCTGATTTTCGCCCCCAATTTCGACTACCTGCGCCCCTTCCCCTTCAGCGACCAGAGCGCGCGCTACTGGAACACGCGCCTCGCCTGGCTCAGCGGCCTGATCGGCTACGGCCTGATGGTGGTGGTGCCGGTGGTGGCGGTGCAGATCAGTTACCCGGCCGCCGCCGCCGTCAACCTGGTGGTGATGCTGGCGCTGACGCTGTACGCCATCTGGCTGATCCTGCACAACCGCAAGCCGATACAGCAGCAGATCAACCTGCTGGCCGAACGGTCGATGGCGTTTTTCAGCGTGATCCTGCGCGGCCTGGGGCATATCTGGCATCTGCTGGCGATCGCCTATTTTCTGGTGTTGTTCGTGCTGTCCCAGTTCGACATCGGCAACAGCCTGCGCTTTATGATGAGCGCCACGGTGAAAAGCCTGCTGGTGGTCGGCGTCGGCGCTCTGCTGTCCGGCATGCTGACCCGCTGGATTTTCCGCCGCATTTCGCTGCCGACCGACGTTAATCTGCGCTATCCGATGCTCGAGCGGCGCATCAACTCCTACATCCCCAACGGGCTGAAGATACTGCGGGTGATGGTGGTGCTGGCGGTGACGCTGTTCCTGCTCGATGCCTGGCACCTGATCAACCTGTACCAGTGGGCGGGCAGCGAAAATGGCCAGCGAACGCTCGGCGGGCTGGTGCATATTCTGCTGATCCTGTTGATCGCCGTGTTCAGCTGGACGCTGATGGCCAGCATCATCGAGCACCGCCTGGCGCTGGAACTGAGCAACGGCGTGCGGCCGAGCGCGCGCGAACGCACGCTGCTGACGCTGTTTCGCAACGTGTTGGCTATCGTTATCAGCACCATTACCGTGATGATCGTGCTGTCGCAGGTGGGGCTGAACATCGCGCCGCTGCTGGCGGGCGCCGGCGCGCTGGGGCTGGCCATCAGCTTCGGTGCCCAGACGCTGGTGAAAGACGTGATCACCGGCGTGTTCATCCAGTTTGAAAACGGCATGAACACCGGCGAATACGTCACCGTCAGCGGCATCACCGGCACCGTGGAGCGCATGACCATCCGCTCGATCGGCCTGCGCGACGACTACGGCGTCTACCACATCGTGCCGTACTCCTCGATCACCACGCTGGCCAACTATGCGCGCGAATTCGGGGTATACCGCGCCAACTACACCGTCAGCCGTGACGAGGACATCGATCGGGTCAATGAGGTGCTGCATCAGGCCGTCGCGGCGCTGAAGCAGGATGAACAGGTGAAGCATTTCCTGATTGGCGAGCCGGTCTTCAACGGCGTGGTGGCGCTGGGCGACCGATCGTTCACCACCCGCGTGACGGTGCGCACGCAGGCGCTGAAACAGTGGGTGGTGCAATACGCCCTCGATCGGCTGGTGAAAATCCATTTCGATCGGGCCGGCATCGGCATGCCGCAGCAGGCGATGCAGATCTCCCGCGCGCCGCAGCCGCAGGAACCGCCCGCCGAACGCTAGCTTTCAGGCCCCGTCCGGTACGGGGCCGGACCATTCAGTGCAGCGCGTCGCCCTGCTTCACCGACGTGAACGCCTGCATCAGCTTCACGACGTCGTGCATGCCGATGTTGACCTGGTTGATCACTTCCCCGGCGTCATGGGTCAGCGCCACGCCGCCGCCGGCCTGCTCTACGCAGGTTGCCATGCCGGCAATCGCCGCCGCCACGCCTTGCTGGATAGATTTGGTCATGCGTTCGATCTCGGTCGCCGCCTTGCGCGACTGTTCCGCCAGCGTGCGCACTTCGTTGGCCACAACCGCAAAACCGCGCCCGTGCTCGCCGGCGTGGGCGGCTTCGATCGAGGCGTTAATCGCCAGCAGGTTGGTTTGGGAAGCGATTTTACGAATAGCTTCGACGATGGTGCCGATCTGCTGAGAACACTTGCCCAGCTCGGTGACCACGTCCGAGGTTTCGCGCGCCGCCGCTTCGACCTGCTGCATGCCTTTCACCGCCTGCTGCACAATGATCGCGCCCTGCGCCGCCTGCCGATCGGTATCGAGCGACAGATGATGCGCGTTGCGCACCATCTCTTCTTCATGCTGCTGCTGTTGCATCAGCCGGGTGATGTCCTGGGCAATCTTCACCACCTTCACCACCTGGCCTTCGTTGTCGAGGATCGGGTTGTAACTGGCCTCCAGCCATACCCGTTCGCCGCGCCGGTTGAGGCGCTCAAAACGCCCGATGATAAACTCGCCGCGCGCCAGGCGCTGCCAATGCCGCCGATAATCGTCGGAATTGGCGAACTCCGGCGGGCACAGCACCGCATGCGACTGCCCGCACGCCTCTTCCAGCCGATAGCCCATCAGCGCCAGCATATTGTCGTTGGCGCTGACGATGGTGCCCTGCGGCGTGAAAGCGATCATCGCCATCGATCGATTCAGCGCCGCCAGCAGGCTGCGATGCTCCTGCGCCTGGGTCACTCGCTCGGTCACTTCGCTGGCGATCTTGACGATCTCCACCACCTTACCCTGTTTATTCAGCACCGGCGCATAGGTGCCCTGCAGCCACACCGCCTCGCCGTTTTTCGCGATGCGCTTTATGGTGTCCGTGATGGGCTGGCCCTTATTCAGCGTCTCCCAATGTTTGCGGTACAGCGGGCTGGCGACATAGTTCGGATCGCAGAAAATACGGTGATGCCGGCCTATCACGTCATCGCGTTGAAATCCCAGCGTGTTGAGGAAAAGATCGTTGGCGCGCAATACCGTGCCGTCGGGCGAGAATACGATCATCGGAACGGCGTGTTCTATCGCGCTCAGCTCGGCGCCTTTGTGGGTAGTTAACTGACTGAATCGTAACAGCATAAGGTGTAGTCCTTGTGGCAGATGATGGCGCTTTTCTTATTTTTGCCTGGCCACGTGCCGCGCCCACACGCAGACGTGCCATCGCGGAAGGAACGGGCAGCGCCGTTCCTTCTGGTTATTGCTATTAACCGGATTAAATTTATTTATTCAGTAAAGTAATTATTCGAATTTAAATAAACCAACAGCCTAAGATTTTTATTATTAATTCCGTATTGAGAATAACGTAAGTGATGAAAATTGAAAGGTAAAATGCGGATTTTTGTCGGCGCCGGCAGGATAACCGGCGCCGTTGAGCTAAAACGACTCCTCTTACGCGACCAGCGGCTCCGGCTCAACCACCGTGCCGTTGAGTATGATTTCCGGAACATAGCGCAGTTCGTTGAGCAAACTTTGATGATCCTGCCCCAAGAGCAGGATGATGCTGTCCGCTTCATCCAAACGGTGATCATCATTGTTATCGACAATAAGATAGCTGCTGTTTTGCTCGCCGAGAACGCTACTGACCCCGACCTTGGCGCTCAATGCCCCAGGTTGGCCAAGATCGAGCAACGCGGCCAACAGCTGGCTGGCACTGCCGCCTTGTTCGGCCGTCAGGGCACCGATTCTCGTCTCCACGCCTTGCGCATCGCTGACGCCATAATCTGCCAGCTCGCCACCGCCGGTACCATGAACGATCCGCAGGCCTGAGAGCACATCGTCGATGCTGCCCTGCGTCAGCGAAAAGTCTTTTAACGTCACGCCTGACGCCGCCGTGCTGCTGTGCAGCGTCACGTGGCTTTTCCCTGCGCCGGCCACGATCGTCGTATCTCCCAGCACGTTAAATTGATCGCTGCCTCCCCCGCCTTTGACCAGCAGCTGTTCGCCCTGTAGCCCAAGATCTTCCAGCAGCGGCGCCAATTTGGCCTGCGTGTCACCACTTAACGGCAGCGAATCCAACATTTGAATGATCGTGCCGTCACCGCTGCCGCCATGAGAGGACGTCAGGGTAAACCCATTACCGGCGAAGGCCGAAGCGTCAACCAGGCGGACCTGAGTATACCCCTCGGTCAGCGTCAGGTTGAAATTCGCGCCGCCGGACAACGTAATGTCTTGCACCTGATCATTTTGCCCCGTCAGCGTCAGCGCGCCATTTCCCCAGGCGCCGGTGGTGACGGCGATCAGCGTCAATGGGTTTTCATCGCCATGCGAGTCAAGCGCCAATGAGCCGGCGTTACCGCGCCCGGAGAACAACAGGTCGAAACGAGCGGTGGCATTCTCAAGGAAGGCTATCTCCAGCCGGCTGTCCGCATGATCGCCGATGCCGCTGATTTCAAGGCGTGCCGCATCGGCATTGGCGTTGATCACCTTGACGTTATCCGCCCGGCCGGACAACAGCAATCCCTCACGGCCAAGCGCCTGCGCCGCCCAGCTCTGCACGATCGTCCCGCCGTCCGTTCCCTCTACGGTGGCGTTGCCACTCAATACCCCGTAGTCAAACACATGAGCACTCGTCGCCAGCGCTTTCGTGCTGTAACCGTTCCAACCGATTTGCGTCAACGTGGCTTCCGCCTGGCCGATATAACCCGCCATATCTATCTGTTCGAAATGACTGAAATTGGCGGCGTTGCTGCTCACCGTACTGATGCGCGCGCCAAAAAGATCGAGCGTCGAGGTCATTTTGACGATCAGGTTGGCGGACAAAATATCGTGCCCGTCACCGCCATCGGCGCTGAATATCCACCCCACATGATTGGCGCCGCCATCGGCATTGCCTCCCCATAGCAGGCTGTCATTGCCGTTGTTCAGATAAAAGTGCCCTTGGGCGGCGGCGAGATCGGCCTGCGAAGTGAGCTGCACCCGATCGTCGCCATAGGTGCCATGCACTGTCACATTGGCATTGTTTACCGTCATGTCCACCCCATACCGAGCCGCAGGGTTATTATGCAGCCAGATATCCGCCGCAGCGTCACCATTGACGATCAGGTAAGAAAGCTGCGAGGCATAGCTCAGGTCAACCGTGACGTCCGCGTCAGCATCCAGGAACACCCTGAACAGCACGGCGGTTTCCGCATTGCTCAGCGTATGGTGAGCATGCGTATTCACCGTACCCGACGCGTTGCCTCCACCCTCGCTGGTGGCGAGAGACGCGGTCGTTTTATACGCCAGGCTGGCGCCGACATCGCGCGCGAACATCCACTGTTCATACTGAACATCACCTGTCGGCGGCGCATTGATCAGATCGGCGATCACCGCCTGCGTGACCAGGGCCTTGTCGCCGCCCAGCGCCCGGTAGTGGTCCAACTGCTGTTCATTCGCCGCCCGGCCATGCACCGCCTGATAGACGTGCTGAATAAAGTCGTCCCCCTGTAAACCACCGATCTGCGCCTGAAATTCCGGCGTCGCCAGAAGGGCCGTGACCAATTCGGTATAGCTCAAGGTGCCGGAGGCCAGCGTCTTGCTCCAATTGTCCAGCGAGACGCTGTCCACCGCCCGCTCGGGCAATGCATGGAACAGCGCCGCTATCTGCTCCAGATACTCGGTCGCCGGCAGTTCGCCCGGCGAATATTCCTGGCCCGCCGCATTGAAATGCTGTTGAGCCGCCGCATCTTCCGGCGCCACCGCCCCGCGCAACTGCGCGATCATATCCACCAGCAGATCGCCGCGCGTCGCGCCTTCCGCCAGCCGTTGCTGGTAAGCGGCCAGTTCAGTTGCCGTCGGTGGCCGTTCGAATCCCTGAGCGAACAGATGCAAAATGAAGTCATGATCGGAAAGATCGTTAAGCGGCAGGGTGGCAATCTTGCTCTGCGCCAACTCCGCCAGATTGCCCCCCTGATTGAGCAGCTTGCCGTCATGCGCAATTTCATCGGTCTGCCAAGGCGCTCGCAGCAGATAAAACATCGCCTGCGCGTCGCCGCTTCCGCCGGCGGCATCGGCGGCCGTGCCGGGATACAAACCTTCTGCAATGCGCTGATCGAGCGCATCACGTTGCGCCAGCATCACCGGATCGTCCCCCAGATAGTTGAAGAGTTCGATGACAACGCTGGCGACAGCGCTGTTGAAATGCCCCTGCTGCAGCAAGGCATTGATGTAATCCGGATCGGGAGCGCTATTGTAAACGGAGAAATAAACCTGGCTGAGAATGTCGTATTCGCTTTGGCCGCTCATCCAAGCGGCATCGGGTTGGCTCATTAAAATACTGGCCATATAGGCGGGCGGCTGGCTGCCGATATCAAATGCGCTGTCGTAGTAATCGATTTCCGCCGCCGTTGGCAAACGCCCGAAAATGCCGATAATTAAGGCGCCGACCTCTTGTTGCGTAGCTAAAGGAATCATAATAAATCCCGTCAGTGTGATGGATTACGTTCGCGGCATGGCTGCACCGCGGCCTGTCTCCTGCATCGTGAAAAGAGACATTGCACACTGCCTGAATGGGTTTTATTGGTATTTCTACAGTTAAGAAATGCTGATGCGATAAGTCAATAAAACGGGGAAAACCGGCCCTCAGTATGGGACTTTGCTCCCATACCGAGGCACCGGAAGGATTAGCGCCAGCGTTCGGCTGCCCAGGCGGCCTGTTGCTCGGCGTCGTGGAAGGTCCAGGCGACAAAGCGGCTGATCTTCTGCCCTTGCGCCATCTCGATGGTGCGTACCTCGGCCGCGCCTGCCACCTTCAGCGCATGGTAAATGGCCGGCAGCGTGGTGTTTTTCGAGATGAGCGAAGTGAACCACAGGCAGTTGTTGGCCTTGCCGACGCTCTCTTCCACCATCTTGCTCACGAAGGCCTCTTCGCCGCCTTCGCACCACAGTTCGTTGTTCTTGCCGCCGAAGTTTTGCACCGGCTTGTCGGCCACTTCCCCTTTGCCCAATTTATGCAGCTTGCGGCGGGTGCTGGCGCGCGCTTCCTGCTCGGACGCGTGGAACGGCGGGTTGCACAGGGTGGCGTCGAATTTCTCGGCCGCGCCGATGATGCCGCTAAAAATCAGCTCAGGCTGTTTTTGCAGCCGCAGACGCACGCTGTTACGCAGCGTCGGGTTCATCTCGACGATCATTTTGGCCGCGTTGAGCGACACCGGATCGATTTCAGACCCGGTGAAACGCCAGCCGTATTCGCGCAGGCCGACGATCGGGTAGATGCAGTTGGCGCCGACGCCGACGTCGAGGATCGCCACCCCCTTGCCGCGCGGGATCTCGCCGCCGTTGCTGGTTGCCAGCAGATCCGCCAGGTGGTGCAGATAATCGGCGCGGCCGGGGATCGGCGGGCACAGGTAGTCCGCCGGAATATCCCAGTGCTCGATGCCGTAAAAGTGCTGCAGCAACGCACGGTTGAGCATTTTCACCGCCGCCGGATCGGCGAAGTCCACCGAGACATCGCCCCAGGCGTTCGGTTTTACGAACGGCGCCAACGCCGGGCAGCTGGCGATCAGCGCCGGGAAGTCATAGCGTGAACGATGACGGTTGCGCGGATGCAGGCCGCTTTTCTGCTGCGGGAAGGTTTTCTTTTTTTCCACCGTGACGGGCTCTCTTGAAGGTATTTCCGGCGCGTAAGATAACACATCCCGCCCGCAATGGCGCAGCGGCGGGAAACCCGGCACAATGAAAGCCTCATCGATTGCCACAGGATCCCCCATGAGCCGTGAATCTCGTTATTATTATGAACCCGCCGCCGGCCACGGCCTGCCGCACGATCCGCTGAACGCCATCGTCGGCCCGCGCCCCATCGGCTGGATCTCTTCCCGCAGCGCCGCCGGCTTGCGCAATCTGGCGCCCTACAGCTTTTTCAACTGCTTCAACTACCGCCCGCCGATCGTCGGTTTCGCCAGCACCGGCTGGAAAGACAGCGTGGCGAATATCGTGGAAACCGGCGAATTCGTCTGGAACCTGGCGACACGCCCGCTGGCGGAAGCGATGAACAACAGTTCCATCCCCCTGCCGCGCGGCGAGGATGAATTCGCCTTCGCCGGCGTCACGCCGCTGCCCGGGCGCCGGGTCAAAGCCGAGCGCGTGGCCGAAAGCCCGGTTAACTTCGAATGCCGGCTGACCCAATGCATTCAGCTGCAAACCGCCGCCGGCGAACCGGTGGAAACCTGGCTGGTATTGGGCGAAGTGGTGGCGGTGCACCTCGATCCGGCGCTGCTGGACGAACACGGCGTCTACCAGACCGCCGCCGCCGAACCTATTCTGCGCGCCGGCGGCCCGACCGCCTACTACGGCATTTCCGAACAGCACCGTTTCGATCTGGCGCGCCCGACGCGCTGATCGTCTCCCCCGTTTAGGCAGAAGATGAACGGGGGAATAAATAATCAAAAAATCTGAACAAAACCATCAACACTCTCCGATTTCATCCCGCCTGTCACTGCGCAATAATCTTCCCATCGAAAGGCAAACCCCTTTCTCCCTAATTCACTTTGACAGGAATGACGAACATGAAAACCATCAAAACTTTTGCTGCTGCTATCGCCCTGGCCACCGTTTCTTTCACCACTTTCGCCGCTGAGCACGTCAGCGCCCAGGATGCCGCCCAATTCGAAAAAGCCGGCGTGATCGTCGCCAGCGGCGCAACCGACCTGAGCAGCCTGAAGTCGCAGCTGGCCGCCAAAGCCGATGCGGCAGGCGCCAAGGCCTTCACCATAACCTCCACCAGCGGCAACAACCTGATGCACGCCACCGCGGTTATCTACAAATAATCACCGCCCCAGACGTCAAAAAGCCCGCCGGCTATCACCCCGGCGGGCTTTTTTATGTTCAAGTGTATTAGCGCCGAATGGGTACGACAGCGAGTTTTTTGCCGTCCGCTTTGTCAGCACCCCACGCGTAAACGAACCGGAAAATTCTGTCGCCAACAGGCAGAAACCCTGTATTCAATGGGGTTTGCACACACATTTTTTTACCTGCCCATTGCTGGACTAACGGGAGAGGATGATTATCATATTACGCAGACTACAGATGCAGAGAGCGTTGTATGCAACATATCATTGAAGGTTTCCTCAGTTTCCAGAAAGAGATTTTCCCGCAGCGTAAGGAGCTCTTTCGCAGCCTGGCCTCCAGCCAAAATCCCAAAGCGCTGTTTATCTCCTGTTCTGACAGCCGTCTGGTGCCGGAGCTGGTGACGCAGCAAGAGCCTGGGCAACTGTTCGTTATTCGCAACGCCGGTAACATCGTCCCTTCCTTTGGCCCGGAGCCGGGTGGGGTTTCTGCGACTATCGAATACGCGGTAGTGGCGCTGGGCGTCACTGATATCGTGATTTGTGGCCACTCGAACTGTGGCGCCATGAAAGCTATCGCGTCCTGCCAATGCCTCGACCCTATGCCTGCCGTTGCCCACTGGCTGCACTACGCGGATGCGGCCAAAGCGGTGGTCGAGAAGAAAACCTGGAATAGCGAAACAGACAAAGTTAACGCTATGGTGGAAGAGAACGTTATCGCCCAGCTAAATAATATCAAAACCCACCCTTCCGTTGCGGTGGGTCTGCGCAACAGCGGGCTGCGCCTGCACGGCTGGGTGTACGACATCGAAAGCGGCGAAATTCGTACGCTGGATAGAAACACCAAGAGCTTCGTTTCCCTGGCCGATAATCCCGACGTCTATTTCGAATAAAATAACGCCCAGATTTTATCATTAAATAAAATCCACGCTGCCGCGTGGATTTTTTTATTGTCAGCCTTAAACCAAACGCGCCTCTATCGCCGCGGCGAAATCGCGACACATCCGTTCGTCGCCGTCGGCGTTGTCCGCCAATACCGTCTCACCGTCCACCACCCGAATATGCGCCTCCAAATCGAAATCCGCCGGCGGCTGCGGGCGCGCGGCGGCGGCGGCCATCGTCTGCTGCGCCTCGCGCCACGCCTGCGCCACCGTCTGGTTACAGGCCTGCGCCAGATAGTCCGGGTTGAACCCTTCACCGGTCAGGCTGCGCAGCGTGTCATCATGGCTGACGCTGTTGCCCGGCAACCAATAGTGTTGCGCCAGATCCGGGCCGATGGCCGGGTTGTCCGTCAGGTAACCGTCGCGCTGCAGGAAGAACTGGCGGGTTTGTTCCACCGCCATCATCGCCAGCAGATAACCCTGATAAGAGCAGGCGGACTCCAGCGACAGCAGGTGCGGGATCGCCAGCGTCGGGCGCGGGCTGCCGCTGATGCCGAGGATCTTCTGCTCGACCTCGCGCGCCAGCGCGGTGATGGCTTCCGGCGTGCGCTGCTCGTCATCCCACTGATACAGCGCCCACTCGAAGTACGGTACCAGCAGGATATGGCGTTCGTTGAACGCGCGCATCGGCTGGCGCGCCGCGATACCGGCTTCGATTAGCGCATCGGGCACCGCTTCGCCGGCGGCGTTTTTCGCATAGCGTTTCAACCAGTCGGCGTCGTCCAGCAGGCTGTCGCAGAACATCGACTGGGTTTCGGCATAGGCCATCGAGGTCGGTGGGAATTCCTGCGAGAAGCACGGCGCATTCTGGCGAATGTTGGCGAAATGCGCCGCGTGGCCGCCCTCGTGGAACAGGGTGTTGAGCCCGTAAGCCCCGCTGCCCACCTGCCCCGGCTGCGCCAGGCTGGTGAAGTTGATGCGCGCCGGCACCCATTCCCCCTGGCGCACAAATGGCGGCACCGGGCCGTGCATAAAGCCGTTCTCATACTTGCCTTTGCGCACCAGCAGATCGAGGTTCATCTCGGCGCCGCCAAAGCCGATGTGCAGGCGTTTGAAGCTGTCGACCCAGCGCTCCAGCGAACGAGAAAACGGGAAGTAAGGATCCAGTTGGCGGGTGACGTCGCCGGCGCTGGCGAAGCGCACGTTCCACGGCTCCAGCGCCTGGCTGCCCTTGTCGGCCGCCAGTTGCTGCAGGCTGCGCGCGTTGGCCTCGCGGGTTTCCCGCTCGAAGCGATCCAGAATGGCGAACAGCTGCTCCGGCGTCATGCGCTCGGTTTTGTTCACCTTGTAGTCGAAATAGTTGCGATAGCCCATCTGGCGCGCAAAGCGGTTGCGCAGGCCAATCAGTTCCGGCAGGCCGTTATGCAGCAGCCATTGCTCCAGATCGCGCAGCGCCTGCTGCGAGCTGCGGCGGTAGTCTTCGTTCGGGTTGGTCGCCTGGTTGGTCAACAGCTCGCCGAGCGAGGCCGCCACCCGCCGGCCTTCGGCGTTCAGATGCGTAACCTGATAGCCCTTGCGGCGCGCGTAGAGATCGGACTCGGCGTGGATGATCCGATCCAACAGCGCCTGCGCCTGCGGATCTTCAATGGCGTTGCAGTCGAAGAAGCGCAGCCAACCTTGCAGGCCGTGGATCAGCGCCTCGCGCTGCGCCGTCTGCGGCAGCGTTTCCAATCCGGCCAGCAGATTGCGGATCTCCGCCAGCCGGCGCGGTTCGGCGATAAAGCGCTTATAGGCGCTTTCCGCGGCGGCAAAGCGCGCCGACACCTCTTCACCGCCGGTGCCCATGTAGTTTTGCCAGAACAGCTCTTCTTTGGCGCGGTGTACGTCGAGGTAATCCTGGTTCAATTGATTGAAGTAATCGAGAGCCTGTTGCATAACCGTCCTTCTCAGCCGATGAGGAAATATCCCAGTATAGTCGCGCTCAGGCCTGATGCAGGCGCTGCAGCCCCTGTTCCAGCGTCTCGCTCTCGCCGGCGGCCACCAGGCAACAGGCGACCTGCCGCTGGATGGCCTGCGGGATCGCCACCTCGCCCGCCAGGCAGCGCTCGGTCCAGCGCGCGGTGGTTTCCGCGTCTTTCGCCGCCGGCAACGTTGGCGTTTCATCCTGCAAGGTGCGCTCCAGCAACACGCGCTGTTCGCCGCCGACGATATGGTGAATCTGCGGGCAGCGCAGCGGGTTGGCGTAGGCTTCGCCTTCGGTGCCGTGCATCAACAGCCCGCGGGCGCCGATCTGGCGGAAAAACGACGCCACCCGGCCGACATACTCCGGGTGTGAGACGCTGGCGAGGCGCAGCGCATCCCGTTCGCCGAACGGCGTCGCCAGCTTGGCCAGCGTATGGGCGCTGTTGCGCACCCCCATGCGCCAACGCAGCCCGAGCTGCCGCGCCAGCGGCGCCGACAGCGTGGAAACCGGCATGAACACTGCCTCGCCGTTATCGAGACGCTGCTGGGCGTGAACGGCCTGTTCCGACCACGGCAGCCCCAGGGCGCGGAAAATCTCGGCGCTGGTCACGCGGGTGCTGTCGTCCAGCACGCCATGCACCACCACCGGCAGGCCCACTTTCGCGAGCAGCAGCGCCAGCAGCGGCGTCAGGTTGGCCTGCTTGCGCGCGCCGTTATAGCTCGGCAGCACCACCGGCAGCGGCCGCCCCTGCGGCGCCTGCAGCGGCAACACCTGCTGCTGCATCGCCTGGTAGAAGCCCAGCATCTCCTCTTCGGCCTCACCCTTGATGCGCAGCGCGATCAGAATGCCGGCCAGCTCCAGCTCGGGGACCTCCCCGGCCAGCATCGCCTGATACAGCTCAAAGGCGGTCTGCCGATCCAGGTCGCGCGCATGGTTTTTGCCGCGGCCTATTTCTTTGATAATTTTGGTGTAATCCATCCGAAGGTTCCCCTTGCTCACTCTTCGGTTAGCATACCCTATCCGCGCCGCCGCTCAACCTCCTCCGCCAGCCGCCGCTGCGTTTCATCGCCGTCGCGCAGCCCGGCGATCACCCCATCGGCATCGTCAGCGCTGCGGTTTTGGCTCATCTTCCATTTGCCTTCGCGCCGGGTGACGGCGATCTCGATACCGACGATGCCTTTAAGCTGCGCGGCGATGTAGTTGGCCGGCGCGTCGTCGAGCCGCCAGGGCGCCGGGCGCCCTCCTTCCTGCTCCGCGGTCAGATCGATCAGCTGGCGCCGCAGCCAGGCCGGGTCGTCCGTCACCGTCGGTACGCCATACAGCTGCACCACGCTGTAATTCCAGGTCGGCACCACTTTGCCGGTCTGGCGCTTGCTCGGATACCAGCCGGGCGACACATAGCCCTCCAACCCCTGAAAAATCACCAGGCATTCCGCCGCGTGCTGCAGCCGCCGCCAGTGCTCGTTGGCGCGCGCCAGGTGCGCCCGCAGCCGGATCTGCCCCTGTTCGACATCGGCCAGAAACGGCAGCGGATCGGCCGTCAATCCCTGCTCGCCGTGGCTGACCAGCAGCCCCAACGGGTGGGCGCGCACCAGCGCCAGTTGGGCATCCAGATCGTCTTCGCGAAATGCGGCGAGTTGAAACATCAGTGTGGCTCCTTACGCTCTCTCATCATGACGACAGTAAAGCACCCGCCGGCGGCCTACTTAAGATCCGCTTTCTGACTATTTCGCGTGATCCGGTTTAACAAGATCAGGGCGACGCCCATCGCCAACAGATTAAATACCATGGCGCCGGCAAAGGCCTCGGCATAGCGCTCCGCCGCGCCGCCGTGCGCCAGCAGCGGCACGAAACCGACGCCACTGACCACGATGCCCAGCGCGCCCCCCACCTGCTGCACGGTGGCAACCAGCCCCGCCGCCATGCCCGCCTGCCGCTCGTGCGCCAAACCGAGCACCAGATTCAGCAGCGGCGTCATGCTCAGCGCCTGGCCGAATCCCAGCACCACCAACCCCGGCAGCAGCCGCAGCGGATGCGCCAGCGCCGCGCCCCACAGCGCCTGCGCCATCAGCAGCGCCAGCCCGGCGGCGTAAATCGCCACGCCCGCGCTCAGCGCACGGTTGCCCCAACGCAGCGCCAGCCGGGGCGCCAACATCGACGCCAGCATAAAGGCCGCGCTGGCCGGGGCGAACAGGCTGCCCGCCTGAAAAGGCGTCAGCCCCGCCCCCGCCTGCAGCAGCAGCGCGAAACATAAAAAAAACGAGGAAGCGGTGGCATAAATCGCCAGCACCACCGCCATACCCGGCGCGAAGCCCGCCTGGCGGAACAACGCCGGATCGAGCACCGCATCGTCGCCGCGCTGCGCCAGACGGCGCTCCCAACGCAGGAAGCCCCACAGCGTCAGCATTGCCAGCGCCAACATCGGCGCGATCCACCACGGCCAGCCGCGCGCCGGCCCTTCCAGCAGCGGCAGCAGCAACAGCGACAGGCCGGTCGCCGCAAGCCCCAGGCCAACGCCATCCAGCCGCTGCGCCTGCGCCACCCGCGATTCGGGAATGCGCCGCGCCGCCCACAGCGCCAGCGCGCCGATCGGCAGATTAATCAGAAAGATCATGCGCCAGCCGCTGCCGAACAGGTTGGCCTCGATGATAAAACCACCGAGGATCTGGCCGAAGATTGCCGCCAGCCCCAGCGTCATGCCCAGCCAGGCGAAGGCGCGCCGCCGCTGTTGCGGCTCGTACAGCACCCGCATCAAGGCGTAAATTTGCGGAAACAGCAGCGCCGCCGCCGCCCCCTGCAGAATACGCGCGGCGATCAGCAGGCTGAGCGATCCCGCCAACCCGCAAAGCAATGAAGTCAGCGTGAATCCCAGCATGCCGAGGCTGAACAGGCGCCGGCGTCCGAAGCGATCGCCCAGACGCCCACCGGCGATCAACAACACCCCAAACGCCAGTTCATAACCGGCGACGATCAACCCGACACCGGCGAAATCGGCGGCGAATTCTCGCTGGATCACCGGCGCCGCCACGTTGACCACAAACAGATCGAACACCGTGACAAAACCGCCCAACAGCAGCACCGGCAGGCCGGCCAACCCTCGCCGCTCACGAGATAATGAATGTTCCATACCACCTCCAGAGATTATGATGGCCGCAGTATGAAACATGTTTTAAACTGTTACTATATAGCCACTTATACTATTACTAACAGCAACAGGACGGCCGCCATGCCCCCACGCACCCTCGAGCGCACTCGCCACGAACTGGCGGATTTTCTACGTCAAAAGCGAGAACAGCTGTCGCCACAGGCGGTCGGTTTGCCGAGCGGCAGCCGCCGCCGCACGCCGGGATTGCGGCGCGAGGAGGTCGCGGCGCTGGCCGGCGTCGGCCTCACCTGGTACACCTGGCTGGAACAAGGCAGGGAAATCAATGCGTCGGTGGCGTTTTTGGAAAACCTGGCGCGGGTGCTGCAGCTCGACGCCGCCGGCCGCTACCACCTGTTTTTATTGGCGCATCAGCGCCCGCCGGTGCCGGTCGGCCATCAGTGGTGCCAGGTCTCGCCGCTGGTGCGGCGGCTGCTGGACGATTTGGCGCTGCGGCCGGCCTACGTCATGAACCTGAGTTGGGACATCATCGCCTGGAACCCGGCGGCGCAGCGGCTGTTCGTCATCGCCGAACGCCCGCCGGAAGAGCGCAACATGTTGTGGATGCTGTTTGCCGATCCGCAGCTCAATGCGCGCCTGCTGGAGTGGCGGGCGCAGGCGCCGCAAATCCTGGCCAGCTTCCGCCGCGACTACGCTCGCGCGCCGGAGGATGAGGTGATGCGCCAACGGGTACAGGCGCTGGAGCGGGTGTCGCCGCAGTTCCGCCAGCTCTGGCGGCAGCACGACATTCACGGGCGCTGCCAGGGACGGCGCAGCTTCGCCATCCCGGAAATCGGCCCGGTCACCTTTGACCACGCCTCTTTCATCGTCGACGAAGAGAATCACCTGCGGCTGGTGATGTACAGCGCGCTGCCGGACGAACCGGCCAGCGCGGCGTTTGAAGCGCTGCTGCGTGAGGGTTAGCGGCGGCTGTCGAAAATGAGCTTGCAGGCCAGCCCGGCGAACACCCCGCTCAGCAGGTAGTTCGGCCAGCGGGCGCTGAAGCGGCGGCCGGCAAAGCGGCTTTTCATGCCGCTGACCGCCAGGATCACCCCGCCGTTAATCAGCAAGCCCACCAGATTCAGCACCGTCGCCAGCGCCAGCATCTGCACCACCACCGAGCCTGAACGCGGATCGATAAACTGCGGAAACAGCGCCAGCACGAACAGCGCCATTTTCGGGTTGAGGATATTGGTGAACAGCCCCTGGCGGAAGATGCGCGCCGTCGGCACCGCTTGCAACCCGGCGGAAGCCTGCAAACTGCTGCCGGATCGCAGCGTTTTCCACGCCAGATAAAGCAGATAGGCGGCGCCCAGCATTCTCACCGCGTCGTAAGCCAGCGGCACCGCGACGAACAGTTGCGACAACCCCAGCGCCGCCGCCAGCGCGTGGCAATACGTGCCGAGCTGAATGCCCGCCAGCGAAGCGAAACCGGCGCGCCGCCCCTGGCTGACGCTGCGCGAAGCGATCAGCAGCATATCCGGGCCGGGGGTCAGCGCCAGCGCCACGCAGGCACCGGAAAACAACAACAGCGTTGCGGCATCAATCATGAATCACCTGATAAGAAGAGGGACGGGAATGGAGCGCCCATCATAGCGGCGCCGACGTGGCTTGTCAGCGCCGCTCGCGTCAGATCACCCACAGATCGAGATACTCGTTGACCGGCATCTGCGCCAGCCGCTGCCGGTCCAGCGACACCTCGAGAATGCGCTGCTGCTGCAAAGCCGGGAACTGGCGCGCCAGGTTGGTTTTGAACTTCTCGACCAGCAGCGGGATGCCCTCTTCGCGCCGCCGCGCATGGCCGATAGGATACTCCACCGCCACCTCATCCAGACGGCTGCCGTCGGTAAACTCCACCGTCAGCGCATTGGCGATCGATCGTTTTTCCGGATCGTGATAATCGCGGGTGAAGGCGGGATCTTCATGGCAGCGGATCTTGCCGCGCAACGCATCGATGCGCGGATCCTCGGCCACCCGATCCTCGTAGTCCGCGGCCGTCAGCCGGCCGAACAGCAGCGGGATCGCCACCATATACTGAATGCAGTGATCGCGATCCGCCGGGTTATCCAGCGGCCCCTGCTTGTCGATAATACGCAAGCAGGCCTCATGAGTGCGGATGCTTACTGCGGCGATGTCGGCGGCGGTTTTGCCGGCGGCCTGCATCTGACGATGCAGCGTCATGGCCGCCTCCACGGCGGTCTGGGCATGGAACTCCGCCGGGAACGAAATTTTAAACAGCACGTTCTCCATCACATACGCGCCGTACGGCCGCTGGAAGCGGAAAGGTTTGCCGTTGAAAGAGACGTCGTAGAACCCCCAGGTCGGCGCCGTCAGCGCCGAGGGATAGCCCATCTCGCCGGTGGCAGCCATCAGCGCCAGCCGCACCGCGCGGGCGGTCGCATCCCCCGCCGCCCAGGATTTGCGGGTGCCGGCGTTCGGCGCGTGGCGATAGGTACGCAGCGACTGCCCGTCCACCCACGCCAGCGACACCGCGTTCAGGATCTCCGCCCGGCTCAGGCCGAGCATCTGCGCCACCACCGCGGTGGACGCCACCTTCACCAGCAGCACGTGATCCAACCCCACCCGGTTAAAGGCATTTTCCAGCGCCAGGCAGCCCTGGATCTCATGCGCCTTGATCATGGCGATCAGCACCTGCCGCATGGTCAGCGGCGCTTTGCCCGCCGCCACCGCCTGGCGCGAGAGCCAATCGGCCACCGCCAGGATCCCGCCCAGGTTGTCCGACGGGTGGCCCCACTCCGCCGCCAGCCAGGTGTCGTTGAAGTCGAGCCAGCGGATCATGGCGCCGATATTGAACGCCGCCTGCACCGGATCCAGCTGGAAGCGGGTGCCCGGCACCCGGCTGCCGTTCAGCACCTCGGCGCCCGGCACCACCGGCCCCATCAGTTTCTTGCAGGCCGGATAGCTCAGCGCCTCCAGCCCGCAGCCGAGGGTATCGAGCAGGCAATAGTGGGCGGTGCGGTACGCCGCCGGGGTATCGACGGCCTCTTTCATCACATAATCGACGATATCGACCATTTCGCGATCGAACGGCGGACGGCGGGTATTGGCAGACTCAAGCATCATGATTCCCAAACGCTCCATAGTGAATAACGATCGGCGCTCAGCGCTGATCCAGCGGTACGAACGCCCTCGCTTCCGGCCCGGTATAGTTGGCGGACGGGCGAATGATTTTGTTGTCCTGCCGTTGCTCGATGATGTGCGCCGACCAGCCGCTCACCCGCGCCATGACAAACAGCGGCGTGAACATTTCGGTGGGCACCCCCAGCTGGTGATAAGACACCGCCGAGAACCAGTCGAGGTTGGGGAACATCTTTTTGGTGTCGCGCATCACGCTTTCCAGCCGATCGGCGATGTCATACAGCTTCATCGCCCCCGCCTCCTGCGACAGGCGCAGCGCGATCTCTTTGATCACCTGATGGCGCGGATCGGAGACGGTGTACACCGGGTGCCCGAAGCCGATCACCACCTCTTTGTTGTCGATGCGGCGGCGAATGTCGGCTTCCGCTTCGTCCGGCGTTTCATAGCGTTGCTGGATCTCCAGCGACACCTCGTTGGCGCCGCCGTGTTTCGGCCCGCGCAGCGCGCCAATGGCGCCGACGATCGCCGAATAGACGTCGGATCCGGTGCCGGCGATCACTCGGCCGGCGAAGGTCGAGGCGTTGAACTCATGCTCGGCGTACAGGATCAATGACGCGTGCATCGCCTGCTCCCAACTGGCGGAAGGCGCTTCGCCGTGCAGCAGGTGCAGAAAGTGGCCGCCGATGGAGTCGTCGTCGGTCTCCGGCTGAATGCGCTCGCCGTTGTGGCTGTAGTGATACCAATACAGCAGCATCGATCCCAGCGACGCCAGCAGCCGGTCGGCGATGTCGCGCGCGCCGGCCGCGCCGTGCTGCTCTTTTTCCGGCAGCGTGCAGCCGAGGGCCGAAACGCCGGTGCGCATCACGTCCATCGGGTGAGACGCCGCAGGCAACGCCTCGAGCACCGTGCGCACGCTGGCGGGCAGGCCCCGCAGGGCTTTGAGACGGTGTTTGTAGGCCTGTAGCTCATCGCGGTTGGGCAATTTGCCGTGGATCAGCAGGTGGGCGACCTCTTCAAACTCGCAGTGGCGCGCGAGATCGAGAATGTCGTAACCGCGATAGTGCAGATCGTTGCCGCTGCGCCCTACGGAGCACAGCGCGGTATTCCCGGCGGGCACGCCGGATAACGCCACGGATTTTTTCGGCTTATCGCCAGTCGGGCTTTGCGGGGGGATCGCTTGGCTCATACCGTCCTCATTTGGCTTGTGCGTGAATGGCGCCTATTCGTCGCGCTGGCGAGCGAACAGGGCGTCGAGTTTCTCTTCGAACAAATAGTAGTTGATGCTTTCATACAGCTCGTTGCGGGTCTGCATGGTGTCGATGACGCTTTTCTGCGTGCCCTCCTCGCGCAAAGCGCGGTACACCCGCTCCGCCGCGCGGTTCATCGCCCGGAAGGCCGACAGCGGATACAGCGCCATATCCACCTGGGCGCTGCGCAGCTCGTCGGTGGTAAACAGCGGCGTCGCGCCGAATTCGGTGATATTGGCCAGGATCGGCACCTGCGTCGCTTCGGCGAAGCGGCGGTACATGCCCAGTTCGGTGATCGCTTCCGGAAACAGCATGTCGGCCCCGGCCGCCACGTAAGCCTGAGCGCGTTCGATGGCCGCCTCCAGCCCCTCCACCGCCAGCGCATCGGTGCGCGCCATGATCACGAAGTCCGGATCGCTGCGCGCATCCACCGCCGCCTTGATGCGATCCACCATCTCTCCGGTGGAAACGATGGCCTTATTGGGGCGATGGCCGCAGCGCTTGGCGCCGACCTGATCTTCGATATGCAGCGCCGCCGCCCCGGCCTTGCTCACCGATCGCACCGTGCGGGCGACGTTGAACGCCGAAGCGCCGAAACCGCTGTCGACATCCACCAGCAGCGGCAGCGGGCAAACGTCGGTGATGCGGCGAATATCGGTCAGCACATCGTCCAGGGTCGAAATGCCCAGATCCGGCAGCCCCAGCGAACCGGCCGCCACGCCGCCGCCGGAAAGGTAGATGGCCTGGAATCCGGCCCGCTGGGCCAGCAGCGCATGGTTGGCGTTGATCGCGCCGGCGATTTGCAGGGGTTTCTCTTTACTCAGGGCCTGACGAAAGGCGAGCCCGGGTGAGCGCAGCGTCATGACGTTCTCTCCGATTAGCTAGATGGAACAGACAGAGCAAGGGGCGGGCCAGGTTGTGCTTCGGTGAGGAAAAAATTAAACACGATAAAAATAAGTGAGTTACAACATATTCAGCGCCATTAGCCTGGCAAAGGGGTAAAAAACGTTTCAGCTAACGTTTCAATCGCTGTTTCACGCAGAAAATTTGAAACATAACTGAAACCGGGCTACACCTAATGCAGCCACTTCCATTCGGTAACCCACCATGAGCGATCACGTCACGCCGGACAAACCGGTGATCTGGACCGTCTCCATCACCCGCCTGTTCGATCTGTTCCGGGATATCAGCCTCGAGTTCGACCATCTGGCGGTCATCACCCCGATCCGCCTCGGCTTTGAGGAGGCGGTGCAGCATATCCGCGCTCGCCTGGCGACCGAGCCTTGCGACGCCATCATCGCCGCCGGCTCCAACGGCGCCTACCTGAAAAGCCGCCTGTCGGTGCCGGTCATTTTGGTCAAGCCCGGCGGCTTCGACCTGCTGCAGGCGCTGAGCAAGGCGCGCAGAACCGCCGATCGAATCGGCGTCATCACCTACAAAACGCCCCTGCCCGCGCTGCTGGAGTTCCAGCAAACCTTCGATCTGCCGCTGGAGCAGCGCAGCTACGTCACCGAAGAGGATGCGCGCGGCCAGATCGCCGAGCTGAAAGCCGCCGGCATTCAGGCTGTGGTCGGCGCCGGCCTCATCAGCGATCTGGCGGAAGAGGCCGGGCTCACCGCTATTTTTCTCTATTCCGCCGCCACCCTGCGCGCCGCCTTCAGCGATGCGCTGGACGTGACGCGCCTGATGCTGGGCGGCGGCAAACGCGGCGGCGATTACGCCGCGCGCAATACCCTGCAGCCGCGCTACGGGCTGGGCGATTTGCAAGGCGACTCCCCGCAGATGGAGCAGACGCGGCGCACCATCATGCTGTACGCCCGCTCGCCGGCGGCGGTATTAATTGAAGGAGAAACCGGCACCGGCAAGGAGCTGGCGGCGCAGGCGATCCACCGGGAATACTTTTCCCGGCGCGGCGCGCCGTCCAGGAGTGCCGCGCCGCCGTTCGTCGCCATCAACTGCGGCGCCATCGCCGAATCGTTGCTGGAGGCGGAGCTGTTCGGCTATGAGGAAGGCGCCTTTACCGGCTCACGGCGCGGCGGCCGACGCGGACTGTTGGAAACCGCCAACGGCGGCACTCTGTTTCTGGATGAGATCGGCGAAATGCCGCTGCACCTGCAAACCCGACTGCTGCGCGCGCTGGAAGAGAAGGCCGTCACCCGGGTCGGCGGGCAGCAGCCGGTGGCGGTCGACTTTCGCGTCATCAGCGCCACCCACAACCACCTGGAGCAGGCGATTCAACGGGGCGGCTTTCGCGCCGATCTGTTCTACCGCCTGAGCGCCCTGCGGCTGCAGCTGCCGCCATTGCGGGCGCGCGGCGACGATATCGCGATGCTGGCGGAACACTTTCTGAAGCGGTCGCTGGCGGCGCTCGACGTGCCGCTGACGGAGCCGCTGCGCGCCGCCCTGGCCGGCTGTTACGCCGCGCTGAGTCATTACGCCTGGCCCGGCAACCTGCGCGAACTGCGCAACATGATGGAGCGGGTGGCGCTGATGCTGAGCACCGGCGCCGCGCCGAGCGGCGAGACGCTGCGCTGGCTGCTGCCGGAGCTGGCGGCGGGCACGCCCCCCGAGACGCCGCCAGCGCCCGTCTCCGCCCACGAAGCGCTGGCGCGGTGCGGGGGCGACCACGCCGCCGCCGCCCGGTTGCTCGGGATCAGCCGCACCACCTTATGGCGCCGGCTGAAAAAAGCGAACTGAGCATCAGCCGGCGCGCCGGCCGTCCGAGGCCGGCAGCAGCCGCGCTCGCCGCTCGCCCAGCAGGTTCATGCCCGCCGCCGCCAGCAGGATGATCGCCGCGCCCAGCAGCTGCCAGGCCGACAGCCGGTGGCCAAACGCCAGGCGATCCACCAGCATGGCGGCGATCGGGTAGATGAACGACAGCGAGCCGATCAGGTTGGTCGGCAGCTTCTGCAGAGCGCCGTACATCAGCACGTACATCAGGCCGGTGTGCAGCACGCCGAGCGTCGCCAGCATGCCCCACTGCCCAGCGCTGGCCGAAACGTGGAAATCCACCAGCGGCAACAGCATCACCGCCCCTACCGCCACCTGGATCAGCGCAATAAGATGCGGCGGCGTGCCCTTCAGCCGCTTGGCCGCCAGCGCCATCAGGGCGTAAAAAAACGCCGCGCCAAGCGCCAGCGCGATGCCCGCCAAATAATGACTCTGTTCCCCCGCCTGCCGCGGCTGCGCCAGCACCACCAGCATCATGCCGCCGAACGCCAGCCCCAGCCACAGCAGCTTGCGGGCGGTCAGCCGTTCCCCCAGAAACAGCGCCCCCAGCCCCACCAGCATAAACGGCTGGGTGTTGTACACCGCCGTGGCGATGGAGATAGAGGCATAGGAATAGGCGGCAAACAGCAGCAGCCAGTTGATCACCAGCGCCACCCCACCGGCGATCGCCAGCAGCAGCGTGGCGCGCGTCAGCACATCGCGCCGCAGCTGCCCCAGCGCGCCGCACACCGCCAGCAGCACCAGCGCCCCCACCGCGCAGCGCCAAAACACCACGTTGACCACCGGCTGGCCGGACATCAGCACAAACCAGCCGATGGAGCCGGAAATCAGCATCGCCGCCGTCATCTCCAGCGAGCCGCGTTTTATCTCTGCATTCATTCTGCGTTCCTCCAAACTTGCCCAGAGGCATAGCTTGCGGCTTCGCCGGGCGGCTTTCCATAGCATAAAAAAGGCAGATGTGCTTAACTGCCTTTTTCTCGTAGCTATAATAAAGAAAACACCTAACGGAGGCGTTATGGATGATATCGATCGCCAGATCCTGACTCTTTTGGCGCAGGACGCGCGCGCGTCGTTGAAGACGCTGAGCGCGCAGGTGGGGCTGTCGTCGCCGAGCACGTCGGAAAGGCTGCGGCGGCTGGAGGAAAGCGGCGTGATCCAGGGCTATACCCTGAACGTCAATCTACAGGCGGTGGGCTACGCCTTCGAGTCACTGGTGCGCATCAAGCCGCTGCCGGGCATGCTGAAGAAGGTTGAACAGCTGATTCAGGCGATTCCGGAAGTGGTCGAATGCGACAAGGTGACCGGCGAAGACTGCTTTATCGTGCGGCTGGTGGCGCACTCGATGGCGCAACTCGACCACACCCTCGATCGGCTGGCCGAGCAGGCGCAGAGCAACACCTCGATCGTGAAAACCACGCCGGTCAAGCGCCGCCTGCCGCCGCTGCTCTGATTAACGCCGCCGCTTGCGGGCGAACGGGTTGCCGCGCTTCTTCTCTTTTTTGGCCGCGTCGGCGGCGGATTTCAACGCCGCCAGATGCGCCTTGTCGGCCTCCGGCACCGCGCGCTGTTCGATCGGGAACACCGGCAGCGACGCCAACAGCCGCGAACCGTAGTTTTTGGTCAACAGCCGGCGATCGTAGATCACGATCTCGCCGTAGCATTGGTTGCTGCGGATCAGGCGGCCGACCTGCTGGATCAGGTTGAACGAGGCGCTCGGCAGGCTCTGCACTTCGAACGGATAGCGCTTCAGCGATTTCAGCCACTCGCCTTCGGTAATGATCACCGGGCTGTCGATCGGCGGGAACGCAATTTTGTGAATGTGTACCTGGGTCAGCAGCTCGCCTTTCAGATCCAGCCCTTCGGCGAACGATTGCAGCCCCACCAGCACGCTGGCGACGCCCTTCTCCACCCGCTTGCGGTGCTCTTCCACCAGCCGGTAGCGCGGCTGGTCGCCCTGCACCAGCAGCATCAGCCGCAGATCGGTCACGTAGCTGAGGAAAGTCTGCATCGCCCGGTGGCTGCTGAACAGGATCAGCATGCCTTTGTGCTTGCCGCTCGCCTGCTCGGCGCGGAAACATCGCGCCATCTCCTCGAGGTGCTCCGCCTCGTTGGCGAGCGCCGGTTCGTAGCGCATCTGCGGAATGACAATCTTGCCCTGTTCGACGTGATTGAACGGCGAAGAGAGCGTTTCGAAACGATCGCCGGCCTTCTCGCTCAGCCCGCTCATCTCCTGCAAACGCGCGAAGCTGTTCAGCGAACGCAGCGTGGCCGAGGTGACCACCACGTGCGGCACCTTGCGCCACAGCAGCTTCTCCAGCTGGTCGCTGACGCGGATGCCGACGCAGTGCAGGTAAAGATGAGTGACGTTATCGCGCAGCTCGCGCGTGACCCATTTGGAGATCGGCGCATTGGACGATTTGTCGAGCGCCGCCAGCCGCCACAGCTTGCTCATCGCCTCCAGATAACCCAGCGTGCGGCTCATCTGAATGATCGACCGGTGCAGGCGCACGATGTCATGCTTGCCGGTCTGCTCGGTGAGATCGTTAAGCACGAACTCCGCCAGCCCGCGCAGCGCGTCGGTCAGTTTGAACAACCGCGCGCAGCTCTCCACCATCTCCGCCGGCAGCTCGCCCATTTCAAAACGGTGCTCGGCCGCCACGCTGTCGCCGGGCAGATAGGCGCTGACCTGATGCTCGAAGATCTGCACCAGCTCGCGCAGCTCCTCGCAATGGTTTTTCAGCCGCTCGCTGTTGGCCAGCCCCGGCGGATTCTTCGGCCGGTACTGCGTCATGCACTGCTCGACCTGGCGCACGATCATGTCCAGCTGCAGGTTGGTCGACAGCGCGGTGATTTCCCCGTCGATCTCCAGCGCGTCGCGCGCCACCTCCGGCAAATGGTGGCCTTCGTCCAGCACCAGCAGCAGCTCTTTCGGGTTCGGCAGCACCGATTCCGTCTCCAGCGCCGCCATCACCAGAGCGTGGTTGGCCACCACCACGTCGGCGCTCTCGATCTCTTTGCGGGCGATATAGAACGGGCATTCGCGAATGTAGTGGCAGTTGCGCCCCAGGCAGTTGGCCTTGTCGGTGCTCAGCTTGGCCCACAAAGGATCGTCGATGCTCTGCTGATAGTGATCGCGCAGGCCGTCCCACTCGAAGCGGGCCAGCGCCTTGGTCAGCTTCTGGCACAACGCCTGCTCTTCGCCGCTGGACGGCGCCAGCTCGTCGTCGAGGAACAGCGTCAGATCGCCCTGTTGGCTGACGTCGGTGCTCATCGCCGCCAGATTGCGCGGGCACACGTAACGCCCGCGGCCAAAGGCGCCGGTAAATTTCAGATCGGGGATAATCTTTTTCAGCAGCGGCAAATCCTTGCTGTAGATCTGGTCCTGCAGCGCCACGTTGGCGGTGCTGACCACCAGCGGTTTACTCTCCGCCCGCCCGACGGCGATGCCCGGGATCAGGTATGACAGCGTTTTACCGACGCCGGTCGGCGCCTCGATCGCCAGATGGCGCGGGTAGTCGCCGGCCAGCGTCTTCGCCACCTCGGCGATCATCTGGCGCTGGGGCGCACGGGAAATGAAATCCGGTATTTGCTGCTGCAGGGCTTTGTACCACTGGCCAATCTGATCTTTAACTGCGGAGGAGAGCGCCATTCAACTCTTATCTAAACGAAATGATGGCGCCATTGTCCCACAGACCGCCCGCGGCGTCAGCCCGAGTTACGCCTGCGGATCGATCATCGAGGCGCGCCCGGCGCTGAACGACCACTCGTCCAACTGGGTGGTGGTGATCACCACCATCACATCCTCGGGGCGCAGCCGCAGGTTTTCCGCCAGCAGCGCCGCCAGCCGCCCGTAGAAGCGCCGCTTGGTGTCGGTGTCGCGCGGCCGCCCGGCGGTGATGTAAAACAGCACGAAATCCGCGCTGCGCGGCCCGCCGAGATAGTCGCGATCGTAGATAAGCTCACCGGGGCGGTATTGATCGATCACCTGAAATTTATCCGTCGGCGGCACCTCGAAGGCCTCCACCAGCGCCTGATGCAGGCTGTCGGACAAGGTTTGCAGATAGTCGGCGGACTTGCCCTGATGCAGGGCGATGCGGCTAAACGGCATGGTTGTCCTCCTGTTCCAGTTCACGCAGGCGCGCCACGGCCGACGCCGCCGCGGGCCAGCCGGCGTAGAACGCCAGATGGGTGATGAGCTCGGCCAGCTGCTGGCGCGTCACGCCGTTGCGCTGCGCCAGCTGCAGGTGAAACGGCAGCTGTTCCACGCGGTTGAGCGCCACCAGCGCGGCGACGGTAATCAGGCTGCGCTCGCGCGGGCTCAGCGCCGGCCGCTGCCAAATATCGTCAAACAAGACGCTGTCGCTGAGCTGCGCCAGCTTGGGGGCAATATCGCCGAACGCCTGCTGCCCGGCCTGGGATTCTGATGGCATTACACTCTCCTGTCAGTTGCGGATAGCCTTACGCTACCCGCCGCCGCAGCGAGTGAAAATCGGGATTTTCAGCAGTCTCAGTTCAGAAAAACGGGAGGGTTCCCCGCCGGGCGGCGGGGAGGCATCACGATTCCAGCGGGGCAACACCGTCGAAATGGGCGCTCAGCAACGCATTCAGCTCCGGCCGCTGTTCCACCCGCTCTGCGATGGCGTACAGCCGCGGGCAGTGTTGCCGGAACCACGCGCGGCCCGGCCGCCAGTGGCACATCACCGCCACGTACAGATCCAACGCGCTGAAGCTCTTGCCGAGAAACCACGGGCCCGCAGCGCCGGCGGCGGCGTTCAGCTGCCGCAATAAGCGCTCGCGATAATCCATTACCGCGTTTTTCAACTGTTCCGCCCCCGCCGCCTGCGGCTGCCAGCGCTGCGGATGGTCGGCATAGGTGAAGGTGGGGTAAATCTCCGCGTTGATGAACAGCAGCCAGCGCAGAAAACGCGGCAACAGCGGCGAGCCGCCGGGCGGCGCCAGTTCGGCGTGCGGCGCGCGATCGTGCAGCAACAGAATGATCGCCGCACTCTCCGTCATCACTTCGTCATTGGGCAACACTAAGGTGGGCACCTGGCCCAACGGGTTCAGCGCCAGCAGGCGATCGCGCTCCGGGCCGTCCTGCGTGTAGTCCACCTCCTCATAGCCCCAGGGGAAAGCGGTCAACACCAACGCGGCGGCCACGATCGTCGAGCCGCAGCCCTGCGTGCCGAACAAAGTATAAGTATCGTGCATGATTCCTCCCGCAGCGGAACAAGGTATCGATAACTGTAGACCAGCCGCCGACCGTCGGCCGAAGAAAAAATTCACTCTTTACGCGACTTTTTTAATCGTTCGACATGAAAATGAATTTTTTGTCATAAATAGATCACATTACTACGGTAAAAATTCTCCGCCGCCAACAATCAGGCGGCACAGTAAAACAGCAATGCAACTGATGATAAGCGTCTTTCAATCGAATAAAGCAGGGTAACCCATGAAACGTAATCTTCTGGCCGTTATTATTCCGGCACTTTTACTTGCGCAAGCGGCACAGGCAGCAGAAATCTACAATAAAGACGGCAACAAACTCGATTTTTACGGTCGTGTAAAGGCCCTGCATTATTTCTCCGATGATGCCGGCAACGACGGTGATAAAACCTACGTGCGTATCGGCTTTAAAGGCGCGACTCAGATTAACGATATGCTGACCGGCTACGGCCAGTGGGAATATCAGATCGCCGCCAACCACACGGAATCCGACGGCACTAAAGATACCAAAACGCGTCTGGGCTTCGCCGGTCTGAAATATAAGGACCTCGGTTCCTTCGACTACGGCCGCAACTACGGCATCATTTACGACGTCGGCGCCTGGACGGATATGATCCCTGAATTCGGCGACGATGCTTACATCAAGACCGACAACTTTATGAACGGCCGTACCAACGGCGTCGCCACCTACCGTAATAACAACTTCTTCGGACTGGTCGACGGCCTGAAATTTGCCGTGCAGTACCAGGGCAAGAACGAAAACGACGGCCGCTCCGCCAGCAAGGCGAACGGCGACGGCTGGGGCCTCTCCTCCAGCTACGAAATCATCGATGGCCTGAGCGTGGGCGCCGCCTATGCCTCTTCCAACCGCACCACCACGCAAAAAGCGGGCACCTTCGGTAAAGGCGACAAGGCCGATATCTGGGCCGGTGGTCTGAAATACGACAACAACAACGTCTACCTGGCCGCGACTTATTCGCAGAGCCGCAATATCGCGCCTATTTCCGGCACCGCCACCATCAATAACAACGCCACTTCCGTTAGCGGCTTCGCCAATAAAGCGGAAGGGATTGAATTGGTCGCACAATATCAGTTCGACTTCGGTCTGCGCCCATCGCTGGGTTACGTTCAGCAGAAAGGCAAAGATATTGAAGGCATCGGCGACGTCGATCTGGTGAAATATTTCGACGTGGCGGCAACCTATTACTTCAACAAAAACATGTCCACTTATGTCGAATATAAAATCAACCAGCTCGATGACGACAACAAGCTGGGTCTGAAAAACGACGACGTGGTTGTTGTCGCCCTGACCTACCAGTTCTGATGTGATGAATGAATAACCACCACTGCAAACTTTAGCGTCACTTGATACCCAGAGTTTTATTTCGCCGGGCGGCTGCGTCCGGCTTTTTTGTTTTTATTTTCCCCCTGTCCAATCCCCCCGCTTGCCTTGCAAAAAAAACGGGTCTACATGTATAGCTTTCTCCCCGAGCGAAATCAGCCATGCATAACGACGGACGCTTCGACTTCCACAACGCCCTGCGCTACAGCAGCGACGAACTGGCGAACATCCTCAGCCACTGCTTTGAAAACTACATCGTGCGCTTCGTTGTCGACGGGCCGACCTTCGCCGCCCGTTTCGGCGCCGAAGATCTCAGCCTGAACGACAGCCTGATCGTCACCCACCGCCATGAACCGGTGGCGGTGGCGCTGATCGCCCGCCGCGGCCGGCACAGCCGGGTCGCGGCCTTTTCCGTGCGCCCGGAGATGCGCGGCCAGGGCCTGGGCAAGGCGCTGATGCAGCGGCTGGTGGCAGACGCCCGCCACCGCGGCGACCGGCGACTGTCGCTGGAAGTGATCGAAGGCAACGAAGCCGCGCTGGCGCTGTACCATCGCGCCGGGCTGCGCATCGTGCGCACCCTGACCGGCCATCAGGCGCCAGCGGAAGCGCCGCCAGGCACGGCGGAACTGCAGGCGGTCGATCCGCTGACCGTCAGCCATCGCCTGACGGCGGAAGGCGCCACCGATCTGCCCTGGCTGATCGCCCCCGAATCGCTGTTCAAGCTGCCGGGCAAACCGCAAGCCTATACGCTCAATCGTCAGGCCTACGCCATGGTGATGCCCGGCGCCGAGCACTGCTGGCTGCGCCTGATCTACGTGCCGCCGCAGCACCGCGGCCAGGGGCATGCGCGCGCCTTGCTGGCCGCCCTGCAAACACGGTTCGCCCCTTTGCCGCTGACTGCCAACGTCGTTGTGCCCGAGGTGGCCGCCCCCTTCTTTACGCATCTTGGCTGGCGGCAGGATCCCCTGCGCCAGTTCGAGATGGATATGCTGCTGGACAGCCCACAAGAATAAAACCGAGAGAGATAACGATGGCAGGAAAACAGGCAAGGACACTCACCCTCGGCGCGGCGATTGGCGTCGCGCTGCTGACGTTGGCCGGTTGCGCGCAGCCGCCGCACACCGACGCGCAGGCCCAGCAGCGGCTGGCGGATCAGTCGGTGCTGGCGGTGAACTGGTTCCAACAGTCCGGCGAATACCGCGCGCTGGCGCATCAGGCTTTCAACAGCGCGCAGCGCGCCTTCGATCAGGCCAGGGCCGCGCCGGGCCGTAAAAAGGCGGTGGTGGTCGATCTGGATGAAACCATGCTGGACAACAGCGCCTACTCCGGCTGGCAGGCGCAGCAGGGCCAGCCATACGACGGCGTCACCTGGGCCAAATGGACGCAGGCCGAACAGGCCGGCGCGGTGCCGGGCGCGGTGTCGTTCGCCCGCTACGTCAACGCCCATCAGGGCACGATGTTCTACGTGTCGAACCGCAAGCAGAGCGAATACGCCGCCACGGTGGCCAACATGCAGAAGCTCGGTTTCACCGGCATGTCGGAAAAGACCGTGCTGCTCAGCACCGATACCTCCAATAAGCAGGCGCGCTTCGACGCCATCAAACAAGCCGGCTACGACATCGTGGTATACGCGGGCGACAACCTGAACGACTTCGGCGCCGCGACTTACCACCAGGACAACACGCAGCGCCGGGCGTTCGTCAGCGAGAACCAGAACAAGTTCGGCACCGAATTCATCGTGCTGCCCAACCCGCTGTACGGCGATTGGGAAAGCGGGCTGGCCCGCGACTACAACAAGCTGACGCCGCAGCAGAAGCTGCAGGTGCGCCAACAGGCGATCAAAGCCTGGCGCGGGCGCTAAGCCTCACAGCAGTTTGTACATATAGCAGGTGGCTTCCAACGCCCCGCCGTCGCTGGCGCGGGCGTAATGCGGAATGTCGCCCGCCGCCTCGAACCCCAATTGGCGGTACAACCCCTGCGCCGCGCTGCCGCTTAGGGTGTCCAGCACCAACAGGCTGCGGCGATGACGCGCCGCCAGCGCCTGCACTTCCTGCATCAACTGCCGGGCGACGCCCTGCCGCCGCGCCTGCGGGTGCACCATCAGCTTGGCCACTTCCGCCCGGTGGCGGCCGTTGTCCGGCATCGCCAACAGCAGCTGCACGGTGCCGACCGGCCGACCGTTCGCCAGCGCCACCAGCATCGCACGCTCTCCCCGCGCCAGGGCCGGCAGCAGCCCCTGCCAAAATGCCCGCGCCTGCTCCACTGTAAACGGCATGACAAAACCGATGCTGGCGCCGTGCGCCACGCTGGCGTGCAGCATCTCGGCCAAGTCGGCCATGGCGCTTTGCGCCGCGTCGGCGCCCCACTGTTGCAATTCAATCATGGCTATGGCCTGCAGATAACGAGCGTGTAATGGGCCGGCTCATCGCCGGGGACATGGAAACGGGACGCGCCGAACAGGCGGTAGCGCAGGCAGTCGCCGGGCGACAGCCGGAAAACGCGCCCTTCCAGCGTCAGCTCCAGTTGCCCGGACAGCAACCAGAGGTGATGCTCCAGCGCCGGTATCGACGGCAGGTCGTAATCAATCTGCGCGCCGGCATCGAGCCGGGCTTCGATAAACTCGGCCTTATACAGCGCGGCGGGAGGAGAAACGGAGCGACGGTGGAAACCGCTGGCGCGATCGACCCATACCGGCTGTTGCGGCGGCCGCAACAGCTCCGGCGGTTCGTCTTCGATTTCGCTCAACAGGCGCGACATGGTCAACTCGTAGGCGGCGCACAGCCGGTTCAGCAGCGACGCCGTCGGGCTGGTTTCGGCGCGCTCCACCCGCGAGAGCGTCGCCCGGCTGAGGCCGGTGCGGTGCGCCAGCGCCTCCAGCGACCACCCCTGCTGCTGGCGCAAATCCGCCAGCCGCTGCGCCAACCTCAGGTCGGCCGTCTCCAAACCGTTATCCATCGCTCACACTCCGCCTTGAAATCCCATATAAGAGAAATAATCTCAAATTAGAGATATGGCAAGCGGATTTTAAAAAATGCCGCGCAGCGCGATGAATATCAGCATGCTCAGCAACACCACCGCCAGCATATTGCGCAGCAAGAACGCCACTATCACCGCAAACACCATCGAAGAAGGAGGAGCGTTCTAGCACTCGCGCGAGGGCGGGTTTTGTACAAGATTGCCCGTCTCGGCGCCCGGCGGCGCGATCGCCGCGCAGCGCCAGGCGCTGAATACCGCCAGCAGCGGCGCCAGCGCGAACGCCAGGAACAGCCAACGCGCCGCCGACGCTGCGCCCGCCGCGCCGCCCGGATCGTTCAGCCCCGCCAGATTGGCGATCATCCCGGCCAGCGCCGCGCCAAATGCGGTGGCGAACAGCTGCACCGTGGTAATCGAAGCGCCGGCGATGTCTTTGTCCGCTTCGGGCGCCACCTGCAAAATGCGCGTCAGCAGGTGCGGCCAGCCGAAGCCGATGCCGAACCCCACCAGCAACAGCGCAATGACGATCGGCGCCAGCGCCTGCCAGTGGCCGCCGGACGGCACCGGCATCAGGATCGCCAGCGCCAGCAGCCCCACCAGCACAAACAGCGGCCCGCTGACGATCGCCCGGCGAATGCCCGCCCCGCGCCAACCGGAGCTGAGGATCTCGGACAGCGTCCAGCCGGCGGCCATGGCGGCGGCGATATAGCCGGAGATCAGCGGCGACTGGCCGTGCAGCAGCTGCAGAAAATAGGGCACGAAGATCTCGCTGGTCATGCCGATCACCAGCAACGCGGTCGTGATGTAGAGCGCCGCCAGCGATGAGCCGCGCCGCAGTGCGCCGTGCGGTAACAGGCGGGCGCGCGAGTGCGCTTCGCGCTTCAGCAGCCAGGCCATCAGCACCAGCGAGAGCGCGATGCCCGCCAGGTTGATCCAGGCGCTGTGCGCCAGGCTGCCGGCGGACACCGCCAGCACCGCCACGGTCAGCAACAGCAGCTGCGCGGTCGGCAACGGCGCGGCCGCCTGCTGCGCTTTGCCCTTGGGCAGGATCAGGAAGGTAAATGCGGCGTACAGCGCCATGATCGGCAGCAGAATGCCGAAGGCCCAACGCCAGGCGTTCAGCTCGGCGAAAATGCCGCCCACCGCCGGCCCCACCAGGGTGGCGATGCCCCACATCGCCGAGATGAGCGCCATGGCGCGCGGCCACAATCGCTGCTCGAATACCAGGTTGATCATCGCGTAGGAGAGCGCAAAGATCAGCCCGCCGCCGAAGCCCTGCACCGTACGGCCGATCAGCATCACCGGCATGCTCGGCGCCAGCGCACACAGCGCCGCCCCGGCGATGAAGAACAGCGAAGCCACCAGATAGGCGCTGCGCGCGCCGTAGCCGCTGAGCAGCCGGGCCGACAGCGCGGAACCGAGGATCGACGCCACCACGAACAGCGTGGTGTTCCAGGCGTAGAGATCCAGCCCGCCGATATCCTGCACCACCGAGGGCAGAATGGTGGTGGCGACCAGAATATTGATGGCATGCAGCGCTACGCCGAGCGAAAGCGCGATCGCACTGGCCGCATTTTTGCCGGAGAAAAGGTCGCTCCAGCGGCTATCGTCATGGGTTATCACGGTTGTCGTCCTGTTTTCAGAGGAATGGCATTGAGTTGGTCATAAGATTGCGTTAAATTTAACAAGAGTTATCTTGGAATAAGTTAGGGCGAGGCGGAGAAATATGTCAAGAATAAACTTGGAAAATAGCGGCGGCACCGCACAATCGGTCAGTGACCGCTTGCTGACGCTCTTGAAAACCCGCGGCCCGCAGCAAGCTTCTGACGCAGGAAAGGTGCTCGGCACCACCGGTGAGGCGGCCCGCCAGCAGTTCGTCAAGCTGGCGAAAGAGGGGCTGGTCGAAGCGGTGGCGGAAACGCGCGGCGTAGGCCGCCCGGTGCAGCTGTGGCATTTGACCTCGGCCGGCAACGCGCGCTTTCCCGACACCCATGCGGATCTGACGGTGCAGCTGCTGCGCACCGTGCGCGACAAGCTGGGCGAACAGGCGCTCGACGTGCTGATCGAGACCCGCGAGCAGGAAAACCGCATCAACTACAAGCAGGCGATGATCGGCGCCGCCGATCTGCAGGAGCGCGTGGCGCGCCTGACCGAAATCCGCTGCCGCGAAGGCTATATGGCCGAATGGCGTCAGGAGGAAGACGGTTCCTATCTGCTGGTGGAAAACCACTGCCCGATCTGCGCCGCCGCCACCGTCTGCCAGGGCTTCTGCCGGGCGGAGCTGAGCATCTTCACCGAAGTGCTGCAGGCGCAGGTGGAGCGCGCCGAACACATTCTGGCCGGCTCGCGCCGCTGCGCCTACCGGATTTCGCTCCTGTAACACCGGTTTTTGCCCACGTTTTCAACCGGTACAGATTATTCTGCTTGTGCATCCCGCACCTTCCCTTCTAAGGTTGAATTAACGCATATTCAGACCAACAGCGGGCCTCGCGCCCGCTCTGAGAAATCCGCCGGCGCCTGGCGCGCAGCGGCAGAGTAACCCCACGGGAGTTGAACGATGAAGAAGCCGCATGCCGGATTCTGGCTGGCGACGCTGGGACTGGGCGTCTGCTGGCTGCTGGCGCTGCTGACTCGCGATCGGCTCAACGGCATCCTGCTGGCCGGCGCGGCGCTGGCGCTGATCTTTACCCCGGCCGCCCGCCGCAAAGGCGCGGCCCTGGCCGCCCTGGGCGGTATTGGCATGGATGGGCTGTGGAGCTACAGCGGCGTGCTGCACTACAGCGGGCAACACGGCCTGCCGCTCTGGACCATCGCGCTGTGGATCGGCTTCGGCTGCTGGTGGTATTGGCTGCTGGACGTGGTCAGAGCGGCCCCCTGGCCGCTGGCGGTGCTGGGCGCCGCCGTCGGCCCCTTTGCCTACGCCGTGTCCTGGAAGCTGGACGCCTTGCTGCCCGGCGTGCCGCCGGAGTTCATGCTGCTGCTGCTGGCCGTCGGCTGGTCGATTTACCTGCCGGCCGTCAGCTGGCTGCAGTGGAAGCGGCGGGACAGCTGAACGGCGGGCGGCGGGCGGCGGGCGGCGGGCGGCGGCCGGGAAAAATAATGCCGAAAGCCATTGCTTATCGGTTGCCCGATCGGGTTTACTGAGCGTTCTAATAATAATCATCCCTGCAAAAACATATCCCTATGCTTAGCCAACAAAGCCGTAGCGTCCTGCCGTTGATCGGGGCGTTGTTCACGTTATATATCGTTTGGGGTTCCACCTATTTCGTCATTCGCCTCGGCGTCGCGCAGTGGCCGCCGCTGATGATGGCCGGCATTCGCTTCCTGGTTGCCGGCATCGTGCTGTTCAGTTTCCTGGCCTGGCGCGGCCACGCGCTGCCGACGCCGAAGCAGTGGCTGGCCGCCGGCGCCATTGGCATTCTGCTGCTGGCGGTGGGCAACGGCCTGGTGACGGTGGCGGAGCACCAACACGTGCCGTCCGGCATCGCCGCGGTGATGGTGGCGACGGTGCCGCTGTTCACCCTCTGCTTCAGCCTGCTGTGGGGGATGCGCAACACCAAACTGGAATGGGCCGGCATCGCGCTCGGTCTGGTGGGCATCGTGCTGCTTAATACCGGCAACAACCTGGTGGGCAACCCGACCGGCGCGCTGCTGATTTTGCTGGCGTCGGCCAGCTGGGCCTTCGGATCGGTGTTGGGATCGCGCATCTCGCTGCCGGCCGGGCCGATGGCCGGCGCGGCGGAGATGCTGGTCGCCGGCGTGGTGTTATTGGCAGCCAGCCTGCTGAGCGGCGAGCGCCTCGTTCAGATGCCGAGCACCGGCGGCTTTCTGGCGCTGGGCTATCTGATCGTTTTCGGCTCGATGCTGGCGATCAGCGCCTATATGTTCTTGTTGAAGAACGTGCGCCCGGCGGTCGCCACCAGCTACGCCTACGTCAACCCGGTGGTGGCGGTGCTGCTCGGCATCGGCTTTGCCGGCGAATCGCTGGCGCCGCGCGAGTGGCTGGCGCTGGTGATCATCGTGGCGGCGGTGGTGCTGGTGACGCTGGGAAAATACCTGTTCGCCCGCCCGGCCAACGTACAGGCCATCGACTGCGAACGGCGATGATCACAAAGGGCGGTCTGCGGGCCGCCGTTAAAAACGATTCTTGTTTCACCCGGCGAAGGGGCTATAATTCCCGCTGTTCCAAGCAACCTGCGAAATTATTCCTATGCTGAAAAAAGCGTTCGTCATCGTCATCGCCCTGTGCGCCTTCGGTTCTCTGGGCGGCGTATTCCTCGCCGGGCTGAACATCTACACCCGTTCCACCACCCCGCACGAAGAAAGCGCGCCTGCCGGGGATACCGCCGCCACGCCGGCGCAAACCGAAACCCTTCAGGCCAAGTGATCGTCCATCCAACGCTGGCAGCGCTGCTGTAAAAAGCGCTGCAGTTGCCTGACGCGTTCCGACACCTGCGAACGATGCGGGCAGACCAGATTGATCGGCACCGCGTCGCTGCGCCATTCCGGCAACAGTTGCACCAGCCGCCCGGCGTGAATGTCGGCCGCCACGTCGATCGCCGACTTGCGCACCACGCCGTGCCCCGCCAGCGCCCAGCGCCGCGCCACCTCGCCGTCATCGGTAAAATAGCTGCCGTTCAGCGGCACTTCGACCCCTTCCTCACCGCGCCACAGCCGCCATTCCACCTGCCGTTTGCCGCTGGGCTGATACACCAGAATGCTGTGCCGGGCCAGATCGGCCGGCGTTTGCGGCGCGCCGTGACGCCGCAGGTAATCCGGGCTGGCGCAGATCAACCGCCGATGCTGCGGCAAGATCGGCAGCGCCACCAGCGAAGAGTCGGCCAGCGGCCCGAAGCGCAATGCCACGTCCACCGGTTCGCGGAACAGGTCGGCCTGCCGATCGTTGATCAGAAGCTGCAGCTGAATATGCGGATGCTGCAGGCGGAACTCATCCAGCCAGCAGAGCAGCAAATTGCGGCCAAAATCCGACGGCGCGGAAATCTGCAGCACCCCGGACAGCCCCTGATGCTTCTCGCGGATCGCCTGCTCTCCTTCGGCTAACGCGCCCAGCGCCAGGCGCGCGCTGTCGAGATAGCGAGCCCCCTCCTCCGTTAACCTCAGGCTGCGGGTGGAGCGCACCAGCAGCCGCGCGCCCAACTGCTGCTCCAGCCTTTTCACCGCAATGCTGGCCGCCGCCGGCGTCATGTCCAGCGCGCGCGCCGCGGCGGAAAAACTGCCGCCGTCCACCGTGCGGACAAACACCTCGAGATCGACAAATGAGGTCATGTATTTCCCTTTTTAGAGAGCCGGATTCACGGCGTATCGGATTGACGATAAAACGCCCAACAGTTATGATTAGATCATAATAAATGGAGCTTTGATCAATGGATGAACACAACGGACTGGACTACATCCTTAGCCTGCATGGCACGCGGGTCAATCGTGAGGATGGCTATTGGTGGAAAATCGAGGCTTGGACGGTGACCCAAACGGCCTTTATCCCTCACGGCATCCGTTACAATTTGACCTTGCATGATAACCACAATACCCGGGTTTTTGGCATAGACAACGCGCATGCCATTAAAACACCCCGCAAAGGTAAATTTTCGGGCCGCGTCGTTTACGATCACCAACATGACTCCCCGACGGACAAAGGCTCACCCTACGAGTTTCATTCCGCCTATCAGTTGGTGGAAGATTTTTTTACCCGGATAGACGAAGTCATACGCAAGAGAGAAAACCGAGGTTGATGATGAAAGCACTGATTGGCGTGATGCCTGAAGAACTGATTCGCAAGCGCACACTGGCGATCGCAAAAGGGGAATACCAGCCACAGGAACGTGAGCCCAAAGTGTGGTTTACGTCGATGATTGCGCTGGCCCAGGTGCTCAGCAACGAGAATATTGCCCTGCTGCGTCTGATCGACACTGCCCGCCCCGAGACCATCAGCCAGTTGGCCGCACTGTCGGGGCGCCAGGTCAGCAATCTGTCCACCACGCTGAAAACGCTGAGCGGGCACGGCCTGGTGGCACTGGAAAAACAGGGGCGTTCAGTGAAACCCCGAGCGCTGTTTACCGATTTCGAAATCATCGTGGATCAGAAGCTAAACGCCCGCTTTAGCGCCGCATGATCTTTAAAAAATATTAATAAGAGTTTGTCAGCAAGGCCGATTGTTAGGTGATTTTCAATCAGGAAAGATAGATCCCGTTGAAACTTACCTAAAAAGAGGCCTTAACATGACAATTCCTGACTCCCCCCTGAAACGACAAAAGCTGGTGATCCTGGGCGGCACCAGCGGCATTGGCGCCGCGGTGGCCTACGCAGCGGCGGCGCGCGGCGCTGAAGTGGTGCTGGCTTCGCGCCGCCTGCCCCACGCCGGGGAGAAGAACGACGCGCTGCGCCTGATGCAGGCCGACCTGACCGATGAAGCGTCGCTGCGCGCGCTGTTTGCCGCCGTCGGCGCTTTCGACCATTTGGTGATCACCGCCGGGCCGCTGGTGCAGGCGAAACCGCTGGCGGAGACTGCTTTTGAGCAGGCGCAGGCCGACTTCAACGTCAAATTCTGGGGCAGCTTGCGCGCGGTGCAGGCCGCGCTGCCGACACTGGCGCCGCAGGGCTCCATCACCCTGACTTCCGGCCAGCTGTCGCGTAAATACCTCGGCGGGCAGCTGGTCAAAACCGCCATCAACGCCGCACTGGAAGCGGCCGGCAAGCAGCTGGCGAAGGAGCTGGCGCCGCGGCGGGTGAACGTGGTCAGCCCCGGCATCACCGCCACCGAAGCCTACGACGGCATGAGCGCCGCGCAGCGTCAGGCGCTGTTCGAACGGGTTGGCGGCAGCCTGCCGGTCGGCAGGGTCGGCCAGGCGGCCGACGTCGCGGCGGGTTACCTGCTGGCGATGGAGAACGGCTTCGTGACCGGCAGCGTGATCGACATCGACGGCGGCGGCCTGTTGTAACGGCGGCTAGAGCGCCGTTACACCCTGCGCGGCGGCCTGCTGTTCCAGCACGGTGATAATCTGGTAGGCCGAACGCGGCACCAGGCTGAAATCGCCGATCAGCAGGCGGTCGCTGACCGCCTCATCCAGCATCGCACGGGCGCCGGCGCGCAGGATTTCCACCTGTTCCGGCGGCGTGCCTGCCGCTGTGATCAGCGGCAGGCCGGGCACCGCCGCCGTGCGGCCGATGATTTTCAGCCCCTCCAGCGCCTGCGGCTGCGCGCGGCGCAGCAGTTCCATGCTGATCGAATCGATGGCGGCGATATCCGCCTGCCCGCTGCGGATCAGCTTCAGCGACTGATAATGCGCGCCGGAAGCGATAGCCGTACCAAAGAATTTCCCGTCCTGCGCCAGCGGCGCGATCAGCGCGCGCAGGCCATTGTAGCCGGACTGGGAATCGGTGCTGTTATAGGCCACCGTCCGGCCGCGAAAATCCGCCAGCCGTTCGCCGGGGTCGCCCGCGCGCACCACCAGCCAGCTGCGGTAATTCGGCCCGTCGCACCCCTCAACCCGATAATGGTAGGTGCCAATCAGCTGCACCTGCGGCAGAGTGCTGACCAACGGATAACCGCAGGTTTGGCTGAGCAGCAGATCGTCGCGCCGCCAGTGCTGCGCCAGATCGTCCGGCCAGCTGAGCCGCTCCGGCGCCGCCGGCAGCCCCAGGCGCAGCAGCTTGTCGCGCAATACCTGCCAGAAAGATTCGGCCTGCTCCCGGCCAACGCCGTACATCGGTAGAGACACCTGCATCATTTCCCCCTTACCCCGCCGGAGTAGTCGCCAGCGTCTGCTGACGCCAGGCGGTGAGATAACGCACCCAACGTTCGAACAGCATATCGGTGATAATAGCCAACAATGCCACCACCGCCGCGCCCTGGATCACATAGGCGGTGTTAAAGCCGCTCAGACCGATGATGATCGGCGAGCCGAGCGTCTTGGTGCCGACGGTGGAAGCGATGGCTGCCGTGCCGATGTTAATGATCACCGACGTGCGGATCCCGGCGACGATCACCGGCGCCGCCAGCGGTAATTCGACCCGCCACAGGATTTGCCAGGCGCTCATCCCCACGCCGCGCGCAATCTCGCGCGTGGCGGGCGGCACCGATTCGATGCCCGCCAGCGTGCCCTGCAGGATCGGCAGCAGGCCGTACAGCACCAGCGCAATGATCGCCGGCTGTTCGCTGAAGCCCATCACCGGCACCGCTACCGCCAGCACCGCTACCGGCGGGAAGGTCTGCCCCACCGCCACCACCGTTTCCACCAGCGAACGAAACTCCCGGCCGCTGCGCCGGGTCACGGCCACGCCTGCCGCCACGCCGAGAGCCACCGCGATCAGGCTGGAGATCGCCACCAGCGACAGGTGCGCCCCCACCAGCGCGATAAAGCTGTCCTGCTGATAAATGGGCCGCTCCAGATCGGGGAACCAGGCGGCGAACAGGCCGCGCAGATGATCCATGCCGAACACCAGCGCCAACAGCAGCGCCAGCGTCCAGGGCAGCGGATCGCGCAGCAGGCGCCAGATGCGCCCGCTCATGACAGCGCCTGCCCGGCGATCAGATCGTTGAAGTGCAACACCCCCAACGCTTCGCCCCGTTCATCCACCACCGGCAGGCAGTCGCTGCCGCGCGCCACAAACACCGACAGCGCCTCGCGCAGGCTCATGGCGGCGGCGATCGGCTCGCCCTCGGCGGCGCCGGGCCGCACTCGCTCCGCCACCGTTCCCAGCGACAGCAGCTTGATGCCGCGATCGCTGCGCCCGAAGAAGTCCCGCACGAAGTCATTGGCCGGCGCGGTCAGCAGCGCCAGCGGCGTGCCCTGTTGCACCACCCGCCCCTGATCGAGCAGCACCAGGCGATCCGCCAAGCCCAGCGCCTCGTCGATGTCGTGCGTCACCAACACGATAGTGCGGCCGGAGAGCTGATGGATGCGCGCGATCTCCGCCTGCAACGCCGCGCGGGTGACCGGATCCAGCGCGCCGAACGGTTCGTCCATCAGCAACACCTCGGGATCGGCGGCCAGCGCGCGCGCCACCCCTACCCGTTGCTGCTGCCCGCCGGACAGCTGGTGCGGATAGCGACGGCGAAACAGATCCGGCTCCAGATGCAACAGCTCCAGCAGTTCGGTTACCCGATCGCGAATGCGCGCGCGCGGCCATTTCAGCAGCTGCGGCACGGTGGCAATGTTTTCCTCCACCGTCCAGTGCGGAAACAGGCCGATCGATTGGATCGCATAGCCCATGCGCCGCCGCAGATCCTGCGGTTTGAACGACTGGATCTCTTCTCCGGCAAAGAGAATCTTGCCCCGATCGTGCTCGATCAGGCGATTGATCATTTTTAACGTCGTGGACTTGCCGGAACCCGAGGTGCCGATCAACACGGTGAATTCGCCCTCGGCGATATGCAGCGTGAGATCGTCTACCGCCGGCTTGCCCTGAAAAATTTTGCTGACTTGCTCAAAGTGAATCATCGGCGCGATACGTCCAGGATTGAAACCCAAAATTTAAACAGCGAATCGACGATGACCGCCATCATGACCACCGGGATCACCCCCAGCAGAACCAGATCCAGCGCGCTGCTGAGCAGCCCCTGAAAGACGATGGCGCCAAAGCCGCCGGCGCCGATCAGCGCCGCCACCACCGCCATGCCGACGGTTTGCACCGCCAGAATGCGCACGCCGGTCAGGAACAGCGGCAGCGCCAACGGCAGCTGCACGCGCAGGAAGATCTGCCCGCGCGTCAGCCCCATGCCGGTGGCGGATTCGATCACCCCCGCCGGCACGCTTTGCAGCCCCGCCACCACGCTGCGCACCAGCGGCAACAATGCGTACAGCACCAGCGCCACGATCGCCGGCGCCATGCCGATGCCGCTGACGCCGTGTTCTGCCAGCCAGGGCACCGCCGTCGCCAGCCCCGCCAACGGCGCGATCAGCAGGCCGAACAGCGCAATGGACGGCACGGTCTGGATAATGTTCAGCGCGGAGAAAATCGGCCGCTGCCAGCGCTCGGAGCGAAAACACAGCACCCCGAGCGGCACGCCGATCGCCAGCGCCGGCGCCATCGTCGCCAGCAGAATGGTCAGGTGCTGCAGCAGCGCAGCGTCAAACACCTCCTGGCGATTGTGGTACTCCTTCAGCAGCGACAGCTGATCGAGCTGATGCCCGAACAGCAGCAGCGCCGGCGGCACCAGCACCAGCGCGTTGCCCAGCATGCGCCACAGGTGCGACGCGGTGATGCGCGCCAGGGCGTCGGCGGCGATCAGCAGGCTCAGCGCCATCGTCAGCCAGCATCCGCTGCCCCAGGAGGTGCGCGCCAGGCGCGATCCCTCCTGCGCCAGACGCCCGGCGGCCTGCCCGCTGATCCAGAAGGCCAGCGTCAGCACCCCGCAGGCGGCCAGCGCCGCCAGCAGCGCCCGTCCCCGCGTCGGCGGCAACAGGCTGAGGATCGCCAATGCCGCCAGCGGCAACAGCAGCCACAGCGCCGGGCCGTGCAACAGGGAGAACAAGGAGAGACTTTTGCCCGACAACAGGCGATTGGGGGCATAACTGAGGAACGGCAGGCCGAACGCGGCCAGCAGCAACAGCATGAACAGCGTCAACAAGACGCGATGTTTTACGGCGATAGTCAAAGAAACGCTCCGATTCCCTCGGTTTACCCCCTCTCCCGACGGCAGAGGGGGCACCTCGGCATTATCCCTTAACAAACCCTTTCTCTTTCAGGTAAGCGGCCGCCACCTGTTTGGCGTCCTGGCCTTCCACGGCGATCTGCGCGTTGAGTTTTTGCAGCGTCGGCCCGTCCAGCGAGGCGAACACCGGCTTGAGCAGCTCAGGCAGATTGGCGTGCGCCTTCAGGGCCGCTTCACGCACGATCGGCGCCGGCGCGTAGATCGGCTGTACGCCTTTCGGATCCGCCAGCGTCTGCAGCCCCAGCGCCGCCACCGGGCCATCGGTGCCGTAGGCCATCGCCGCGTTGACGCCGGAGGTCTGCTCCGCCGCCGCCTTGATGGTCACCGCCGTATCGCCGCCGGCCAGGGACAGCAGCTGATCCTGATTCAGCTTGAAGCCGTAGGCATTCTGGAACGCCGGCAGCGCATCCGGCCGCTCGATAAATTCCGCCGAGGCCGCCAGCTTGAACTTGCCGCCGCCGTTGATCCACTTGCCGAGATCCGACAGCGTCTTCAGGTGATTGGCCTCCGCCACGTCCTGGCGAATGGCGATGGTCCAGGTGTTGTTGGCCGGCGCCGCGTCCAGCCAGACGATTTTGTTTTTGTCGTAGTCGAGCTGTTTCACCTTCTCGAAGCCGGCCTGGGCGTTCTTCCACGCCGGATCTTTCTCATCGGAGAAGAAAAACGCGCCGTTGCCGGTGTATTCCGGGTAGATGTCGATCTCGCCGGAGGTGATGGCGCCGCGCAGCACCTTGGTGGTGCCGAGCTGCAGCTTGTTGGTGGTCTGAATGCCGTTGGCTTCCAGCACCTGCACGATGATGTTGCCGAGCAGCGAACCTTCGGTATCGATCTTGGAGCCGACGCGCACCGAGTCGGCCGCCTGCGCCAGACCGCCGGTGGCCAGCAGGGCCAGCGCGACGGCAAAGGAACGTCCGCGTGATAAGGTGATTGCCATACTTTTCCTCTGGTTATACGTTTTCCGGCTCATGGGCCGGTTAGGTTGGAAAATCCTGAGAAACGCGCTTCCAGCGCGCAATAAATTTTTCCGTCGGCAGGGCATCGTCGCCCTCCTGCGGTTCACCGGCGCGCAACGGATGCACGCCGACGTCGATCGGCGTCAGGGCGTAATCGCGCAGCCACTCGCCATAGCCTTGCGCGACAAATCCCTGGCTGCGGCGCTGGTACGCCTCGCGCTCCGCCAGATAGACTTCGCGCAAACCATACCAGGGCAGGCCGGGCAGATCGTGATGCACTAAATGGTAGTTCAGATTGAGAAACAGCAGCCGCCACGGCCAACCCGCCTCATTAATAATAGAACGTGCCTGCGGTGCGTCCACGGCGCGATGCTCAAAAAACGATCTTACCTTGGTCAGCGCCAGCGCCGGGTAGCTGATGGCCAGCAGGTAAAACGCCGCGCCGATACCCTGCGCCTGCAGCCAGTCGAGCAGCATCGCCAACAGCGACAGGTGCACCAACCACCTCGCCCAGACGCGCCACTCCCCAGCGGCAAGCGCTTTCACCGCCCCGACCAGGGTCGCGGCGATATCCAGCGCCGGGCCAAGGAGCACCCGGCCGATCAGCGTATTGCGCACGGCGGCCAGCAGCGGCAGCATCCGGGGATAGCGCCGCCACTGCGCGGCGCTGAAGTAATAGCTTTCGGGATCTTCGTGCGGATCGGTCAGGTGGTCGTTGCGATGGTGGCGCAGATGCGAATCGCGATACAGCCCGTAGGGATACCACACCGCCAGCGGCAACAGGCCGAACAGCTGATTGACGCGCGGCCAGCGCGTCGGATGGCCGTGGATCAGCTCGTGCTGCAACGACATGTACCAGGTGGTCAGCAGGATCAGCAGCGGCGCGCCAAGCCACGGGCCCAGCGTTTGCCACCCCAGCGCCACGCCGAACCAGCCGCCGTACACCGCCGCCATGATCCCCCAGGTGGGCAGCTCCAGCCGCCAATGCCGGCGCCGATAAAGCTGCCTGATTCGTTCGCGCTGTTCGGGGTGTAAATAGTGGGCGTGGGACATGCTGCAGCTCGCGGTAAGAGATTTTCTCCCAGTATCCGTGAGCCGTAGCGGCATTCAAAATAACGAAAATGGCAAAGCTAAGTGAAAATTCAGCGGGTTGCGTACGCGTAAAAGCGAAAAAACGGGCCGCGCAGGCGGTCCGTCGGTCACATCTTCAGGGAACGAAATCGAGCACCACGGCGTTGAACAGCGCATACTCGGTGGCGTTGGCCATCGGCGGAAACTGCGCGTGCTGCACCGCCGCGCTCGCCGCTGCGCACAGGGGCGCGTCGCCTCTTACGATCTTGCTGCTCGCCAGCTTGCCGTCCGGCCGCAGCCGAATGCTGATGGTGCAGCGTTGGCCGCGCGCGCGTTCAGGCAAACGCAGCTCGCGGCTCACCGCGTTATGCACCCGCACCGGATAGCTGAGCGGCGCTGTGGCCTGCGCCTCGGCCTGCGGCTCCGGCAACGGGATGCCGGCCTGACGCCCGGCGCCGCAGCCGCTTAACAGCAACAGCGCCAACAGGCTTAGTGTCTTTTTCATTCCCTATATCCTTATTGGGTTGTTAATCCTTATATGACGGCGATCACTGCGCCGCCGGGTAAGCCTCGCCGTCATCCGCGTAACGCTGCAGCCGCTCGCGCCACCACTTGGTCGCCAGACCGCTGGCGCTTTCCCGCCAGCCGAAGTAGGCAACGTCGCTGCAGCGCTCAGATTCAACGCGTTTCGCCACCAGTTCGCCGCTGTTCAGGTAAGGTTCCGCCAGAGAACGCGGCAGATAGCCGCAGCCCAGCCCGGCCAACTGCGCCTGCAGTTTGGCGTCGAAGCCGAAGACCGTCAGCGTATCCTGTTCTTCCAGCAGGTTCAGGCTCTGCGGCGCGTTGACCCGCGAGGTATCGCGCACCACCACCGCCCGGTGCTGACGGATCTCATCTTTCGGCAACGGTTCCGGCAGCGCCGCCAGCGGATGCTGTGGCGCGACGGCGAACACGTAATCCAACTGCCCCAGGCGGCTGAACGCATAACCCACCCGCGACGGCGGCTCGCAGATGGCGCCGATGATAATGTCGGCGCAGCCGTAAACCAGCGATTCCCAGGAGCCGGCCAGCACCTCGTGGCTGAAACGCAGCCGGGTATGATGATGCTGCCGATAGAACTCGTCGATCAGCGGCAACAGGCGGGCAAACGGGAAGGAGGCGTCGATCCCGAGCGTGATCTCGCTTTCCCAGCCGTTCTCCACGTAGCGCGCCTGCTGCTCCAGATCCTGCGCCGCCCGCAGCAGCACCCGCCCTTTTTCCAGCATCAGCTTGCCGGTATCGGTGAACTTCGCCCGGTGGCCGGAGCGGTCCAGCAGGGTGATGTCGAGATCGTTTTCCAGCTTTTGCACCATATAGCTGAGTGCCGAAGGGGTTTTAAACAGTGCGGCGGCCGCGGCGGCGAAAGATCCGTGCCGGTCCAGCGCGTCCAAAATCAGCAGCGCTTCCAGGTTTAATCTCATGCTTTCTCCCGTGTATAAAAAAACTCAACAAGTCGGCAAAAATTCTGCGGTATCTTTGAAATCGCCCTCTGCCTACCATGCGTTTTATCGGCGTTACACTCATCAGATGTTCAACCGAAATATCACTGGGAAGGTAAATTATGTCCAAGTTTCAACTGCTTGATAAAGACAACTCCGCACTGATTTTTATCGACCATCAACCGCAAATGGCCTTCGGCGTGGCTAATATTGATCGTCAGCAACTGAAAAACAACGTTGTTGGTTTGGCGAAGGCGGGCAAGATTTTCAACGTGCCAACCCTTTTCACCTCGGTAGAAACCGAAAGCTTCAGCGGCTATATCTGGCCGGAACTGCTGGCGGTACACCCAGAAATCACCCCGATTGAACGCACCTCGATGAACTCCTGGGAAGACGCGGCCTTCGTTAAAGCCGTGGAAGCCACCGGCCGCAAAAAGCTGGTGATCTCCGCACTGTGGACCGAAGTGTGCCTGACCTTCCCGGCGCTGATGGCGCTGGAAGCCGGCTATGAAGTGTATGTGGTGACCGACACCTCCGGCGGCACCTCCGTCGATGCGCACGAGCGTTCGATCGATCGCATGGTGCAGGCCGGCGCCGTGCCAGTGACCTGGCAGCAGGTGCTGCTGGAGTACCAGCGCGACTGGGCGCGCAAAGACACCTACGACGCGGTGATGGCGCTGGTGCGCGAACACAGCGGCGCGTACGGCATGGGCGTCGACTACGCTTACACCATGGTGCACCACGCACCGGCTCGCACGGTGAAATAATCCCCTTGCCCCGGCCCTGCGCCGGGGTATTTTCAGGAGTCGGTTTTATGGCCCATCCGCAGCATGTCACGCTGGTGATCACCCACCGTTTGGCGCCGGGGAACGAGCAGGCCTATGAGGCCTGGCTGAACCGCATCATGCCCGACGCCGCGGGCTTCACCGGCCATTTGGGCGTCAACGTGATTCGCCCTTCCGGCGACGAACAGGCCTATACGGTGTTGGTCCGCTTCGACAACCTCGACAATCTGTACCGCTGGATCCACTCGCCGCTGCGCAAGCAATACATCGAAGAAGTCACCCCGCTGTTGCTGGAGAGCGACCATATCGAGATCCGCCCCGGCGCGGAGTTCTGGTTTACCCCGCCCAGCCCCGGCGTGCGCCAGCCGCCCCAGTGGAAGCAGTTCATCATCACCCTGCTGGTGATCTTCCCTTCCACCAATCTGGTGCCCTGGTTTTGGGGGCTGGCGCTGCCGCAGCTGAACGGCACGCTGCTTGGCCATTTTCTCAATGACGCCACCGTGGTCGCCCTGGTGGTGTACCTGTGGATGCCTATCGTGACTCGCGTTTTTCATCAATGGCTGACCCGCCGCTAGGCGGTTCGCCGGGAGAATGTTATGAACCACCACGCTTCATTGATCATCACCAACGGCAAGTTTCACACCGTCGATCGCCAAAATCCCACCGCGCAGGCGGTCGCCATCCGCGACGGCAAGTTTCTGGCGGTCGGCAGCGAAAGCGAAGTCATGCAGCACGCCGGGCCGGAAACCCAGGTGATCAACCTGCACGGCCACACCGCCATTCCGGGCCTGAACGACTCGCACCTGCACCTGATCCGCGGTGGCCTGAACTATAACCTGGAGCTGCGCTGGGAAGGTGTGCCTTCGCTGGCCGACGCGCTGCGCATGTTGAAAGAACAGGCGCTGCGCACGCCGAACCCGCAGTGGGTACGGGTGGTCGGCGGCTGGACCGAATTCCAGTTCGCCGAGCGCCGCATGCCGACGCTCGACGAGATCAACCAGGCGGCGCCGGACACGCCGGTGTTCATTCTGCACCTCTACGATCGCGCGCTGCTCAACCGCGCGGCGCTGAAGGTGGTCGGCTACACCAAAGACACGCCGAACCCGCCGGGCGGCGAGATCCAGCGCGACGCCAACGGCAACCCGACCGGCATGCTGATCGCCAAGCCCAACGCCATGATCCTGTACGCCACGCTGGCGAAAGGGCCGAAGCTGCCGCTGGAGCAGCAGGTCAACTCCACCCGCCAGTTTATGCGCGAGCTGAACCGTCTGGGCCTCACCAGCGCCATCGACGCCGGCGGCGGTTTCCAGAACTACCCGGAGGATTATCAGGTGATCGCCGAGCTGCACGAGAAAAAGCAGCTGACCATTCGCATCGCCTATAACCTGTTCACCCAGCGGCCGAAGCAGGAATTGGAAGACTTCGAGCTGTGGACCGACATGCTCAAGCCGGGCCAGGGCACCGACTTTTATCGCCACAACGGCGCCGGCGAGATGCTGGTGTTCTCCGCCGCCGACTTCGAAGACTTCCTGCAGCCGCGCCCGGATCTGCCGCCGGGCACCGAGGACGAGCTGGAGCGGGTGGTGCGCCATCTGGTCGAGCACCGCTGGCCGTTCCGCCTGCACGCCACCTATGACGAGTCCATCAGCCGCATGCTGGACGTGTTCGAGAAGGTGAACCGCGACATTCCGTTCAACGGGCTGCACTGGCTGTTCGACCACGCCGAAACCATTACCGAACGCAATATCGAACGGGTCAAGGCATTGGGCGGCGGCATTGCGGTGCAGCACCGCATGGCGTTCCAGGGCGAGTATTTCGCCGACCGCTACGGCATCGAAGCCACCAAACATACGCCGCCGGTGGCGAAAATGCTGGCGGCCGAGCTGCCGGTCGGACTGGGCACCGACGCCACCCGCGTCGCCAGCTACAACCCGTGGACGGCGCTGTACTGGCTGGTTTCCGGCCGCACCGTCGGCGGCATGGCGATGTACGACGACAGCGCCCGGCTGGATCGCGAAACGGCGCTGATGCTGTGGACCCAGGGCAGCGCCTGGTTCTCCACTGAACAGGGCAAGAAAGGCCAGATCAAGGTCGGCCAGTTGGCGGATGTGGCGGTGCTATCGCAGGACTATTTCAGCGTGCCGGAAGAGCAGATCAAAGGCATCGAGTCGGTAATGACGGTGGTGGACGGCAAGGTGGTCTACGCCGCCGGCAGCTTCTCGCCGCTGGCGCCGCCGCCGCTGCCGGTGCTGCCGGAGTGGTCACCGGTCACCCAGGTGCCGGGCCACTACCGCTCCGCGCCGCCGTCGGCGGCGGCCAAAGTCGGCGTGCTGAGCCAGGCGCACCAATGCTGCGGCCCGTGCGGCGTACACGCGCATCAGCATGACATTGCGCGCCACTCCAGCATCCCGGTGTCGGATGAAAATGCCTTCTGGGGCGCGTTCGGCTGTTCATGCTTCTCGTTCTAAGTTGCCAGGTAAGCAACTTACTATGCAACTAGCTTAATAAGATATTAAGTTAGCAACATAACAAATTAATGGCGCTGTCCAGGGGAGAGCGCCATTTCATTTTCAATCGCGGTTGATCTCCAGCCAGCGCCGCTGCTCGGCGGAGGCGGCTATCGCATCCAGCACGCAAGACACCTTCCAGCCTTCTTCAAAGTCCGGCCACATGCGATCGCCCGCGGCGATGCCGTTGACCAGATCGCGGATCTCCACCGTCTTCTGATCGTTAAAGCCGATGCCGTGCCCGGCGCTGATACAGAACGCCGCGTAGTCCGGATGCTTCGGCCCCACCAGCAGCGTCTTGAACCCCTGCCGCTCCGCCGGCTCATCGTGCCGATACAGCTTCAGCTCCGCCATCCGTTCCTGGGTATAGCTCAGCGTGCCCTTGGTGCCGGTGACCACATAGGTCAGCCCCATCTTGCGCCCGCAGGCGATGCGCGAGGTTTCGATAGTGCCCATCGCCCCGCCGGCGAAGCGCAGCAGCGCGCTGGCCTGATCTTCGTTTTCCACCGGCAGCAGGCGCGCCGGGTCTTGCGGATCCGGGCGCTGTTTGATCACGGTTTGCATATCGCCACAGACCGCCACGATGTCGCCCACCAGGTAGTGCGCCATATTGACGATGTGCGCCGCCAGATCCCCCAGCGCGCCCAGCCCGGCGCTGGCGCGGCGGCAGTGCCAGTCGAGCGGCGTGCGCGGATCGGCCAGATAATCCTCATTGTGGGTGCCGTAAAAGTGCACCACCTCGCCGATTTCGCCGTTGGCGATGATCTCGCGCGCCAGCTGGCTGGTCGGGTTCTTCATGTAGTTGAAACCGACCAGCGTTTTCACGCCCTTGGCGCGGGCGGCCTGCACCATCTCCGCCGCGTCGGCGGCATCCAGCGCCAGCGGCTTTTCCGAATACACGTGCTTGCCGTGGCGGATCGCTTCCAGCGCCATCTCTTTGTGCAAGAAATTGGGCGCGCAGATGTCCACCACGTCGATCGCCGGATCGGCCACCAGCTGCCGCCAATCGCCGGTCGAACGCGCAAAACCGAACTCGGTGGCGCGCTGCGCCGCCAGCTCGGGCGTCACTTCCGCCAGCATCTCCAGCACCAGCTTCCCTTTCAGAGGAAAGACCGTGGCGGCCTGCGCATAGGCGATGGCGTGACAACGCCCGATATAGCCGGTGCCGATTAACCCAACGCGTACCTGTTTCATCATTTTCTCCCGTGATCGAAATCCTGTGTAGAACCAGGCGCCGCTCAATGAAACGCGCCGGTTGATAACGGGTTTATATGGAATATAAATTTCAATAACAAGCGCACGGGAAAATAAAGTTCATATTCGTGATGCCGTTCATGAAACATTGATAGGATGATGCAACGGGGAAAGTCCGGACACAGCTTGCCATATCCGGACGAGGTAAAATGAACCGTTTATTTCATATCAAGGTAATCCGTTGGCGCCGTGCTGCACGTAGCCAGGGCGTTGCAGCAGGCGCTGCTGATAGGCCGCCAACGCCGCATAATTCGGCCGCTCGAACGGCGTCATCAGCCAGCGATTCAGCGACAGCCCCAGCACCACGTCCGCCAGCGTGAAGGCCGCGCCGGCGGCATAAGGGCCGTGCTGCGCCAAATGCTTGTCCAGCAACCCCATCAGCCGATTCCACTCACGCTCGGCGGCGGCCAGGCTGGCGGCATCCTGATAATCCGCATGCCCGCGCACCCGCGACATGAACACATAGCGCCAGGCGCCGTTCAGATCGGTGGCCTGCCAATCCATCCACATCTCCACCGCCGCGCGCGCGCCGGGTTCCTGCGGCAGCAGATCGCGGCGCCCTTCCCGTCCGGCCAGGTAGCGGCAGATGGTGTTCGACTCCCACAGCACCCGCTCGCCGTCGATCAGCACCGGCACCAGGCCGTTGGGATTCAGCGCCAGAAACGCCGGCTCCTGCGTGGAGCGAAAGCCGCTGCCCCAGTCCTCCCGCGCCAGCGGCAACCCCAGCTCCTGGCAGGTCCACAATACCTTGCGCACGTTGATCGATGAGGCTTTGCCCAATAATTTCAGCATTCGCTTTCCTTACCCTCTCCAGAACGGTTTATCGCCTTCGCGACGCGCATCCGCCCGCGTCAGGCCGATATCCGCCAATTGCCTGTCGTTCAGCAGCAGTAACTCTCTGCGCGTACTGCGGCGCAACAAATACCAACGCCAGCGTGACCAGCCTACCCGTCGCCACGTCGTCATGCCATCAAACAGTGCCATGTTGTTATTCTCCCTGCTGTTTTTGCGTTGTAGTCATCATGCTCGCCGGGAGAAAAACAATACAGATTCACGCTGGCGCTATTTTTTTCATACAGCTGCGCCAAAAAAACCGCTGAATGGTTTACTTTGAAAGCATCTGTACCGGTTTTTTAATCCTGCATCCCGATAAGAGGCCTCTGTATGACACGCTACGCCACTCTGGCCGCCATTCTCAGCCAACGCATTCAGCAAGGGCTGTATCCCGCCGGCCATCGCCTGCCTTCGGTGCGCGCGCTGAGCCAGGAGCACGGCGTCAGCATCAGCACGGTGCAGCAAGCCTACCGGCTGCTCGAGGAACAGCGCCTGGTGGAGGCGCGGCCGAAGTCGGGCTACTTCGTGCATACGCGGCGCGCGCAGGCCGAGCTGCCCGCCATGACGGCGCCGGTGCAGCGGCCGGTGGACATTTCGCAATGGGAGCAGGTGCTGGAGCTGGTGCGCAGCAGGCCGCGCGAGGGCCTGATCCAGCTGGGGCGCGGTATGCCGGATATCGCCGAGCCGACGATGAAACCGCTGATCGTCGCCCTGCGCAACGCCGCCCGCCACGGCGATCTGCGCAGCCTGTATTACGACAGCATTCAGGGCGTGGCCGCGCTGCGCGAGCAGGTCGCCCGCCTGCTGCTGGATTCCGGCTGCCAAATCGGCCCCGATCAGTTGCTGATCACCACCGGCTGCCAGGAAGCGATCTCCGCCGGGCTGCGCGCCGTTTGCCAACCCGGCGACATCGTGGCGGTCGATTCGCCCTGCTTCCACGGCACCATGCAGACGCTGAAGGGCCTGGGCATCAAGGCGCTGGAAATCCCCACCGATCCGCTCACCGGCGTCAGCCTGGCGGCGCTGGAGATGGCGCTGGAACAATGGCCGGTCAAGGCCATCCTGCTGACGCCCAACTGCAACAATCCGCTGGGCTACATCATGCCCGACGCCCACAAACAGCGGTTGCTGACGCTGGCGCAGCGCCACGACGCGGCGATCATCGAAGACGACGTCTACGGCGACATCGCCTATCACTACCCGCGGCCGCGCACCATCAAGTCGTTCGACGAAGACGGCCGCGTGCTGCTGTGCAGCTCGTTTTCCAAAACGCTGGCGCCGGGGCTGCGGGTGGGCTGGATCGCCCCCGGTCGCTACCTGGAGCGGGTGCTGCACATGAAGTTCATCGGCTCCGGCGCCACCGCCACCCAACCGCAGCTGGCGATCGCCGAATTCATCCGCGGCGGACACTATCTGCAGCACCTGCGGCGCATGCGCGCCCGCTACCAGCAGAACCGCGACCGCATGGCCGACCTTATCCTGAAACACTTCCCGGCCGGCACCCGCGTCAGCCGCCCGCGCGGCGGTTTTATGCTGTGGATCGAACTGGACGAGGCGTTCGACACCCTGCGGCTGAACCGCCATCTTGAACAGCAGGGCGTGCAGATCGCCGTCGGCAGCATCTTTTCCGCCGCCGGCAAATACCGCAACTGCCTGCGCATCAACTATGCGCCGAAGCTGACGGCGGAGATCGAACAGGCGGTGCAGCGGGTCGGCGCCACCATCCAGGCACTGATGCCGAGCGGCGTGCTGCAACCTCAGACGGACTGAAGCCAATACTCCGCCACCCTGCGGCGCAGATGTTCGATGCCCTGCGGATGGTGAATAAACTGCGCCACCGGCATCATCTGCCAGCGCTGGCCTTCATCGCCGAAGCGAATGGCGGCGATCTGCGCCGGGGCGATCTCGCCGGCCATAAACCAGGTCGGTGGGGAGCCGGGCAGGATGCCGTCGTAGCGCCGCTGCCAGACAACCTGGCGTTCGGCGAGCAACACCCCGAACTCTTCCTGCGTTTCCCGCAGCACGCACTGCAGCGGCGTCTCGCCGTTTTCCCGCCCGCCGCCGGGCAGATCCCACATCCCGGGCCACGGAATGCCCGGCTTGTCGTCCCGTTGGTAAACCAGCAGGTGGCCGTCGCACAGCAGCGCGATCTTGGCCCCGCCAAACGCCCGATCCGTCATGTTTTCCGTCTCCCGCCCATACCGTTGCCTGAACATCATACTCCATCCCGGCACGGCCTGGTGTATAGTGAAAATCCGTTTTCACAACAGGCGAACAATACGATGAATTCTCCGTTTCTGGTGACCCCTCAATGGCTTGCGCAACATATCAACGATGAAAATCTGGTGGTGATCGACGTCCGGATGTCGCCGGTGGGGCTGACGCCGAAGAAAGACATGCTTGCCGAGTTCGAACGCGGCCATATCCCAGGCGCGGTCTATTTCGATATCGACGAGGTGGCGGATAAAAGCACCGCGCTGCCGCACATGCTGCCGACGGCGGCGGAGTTTGGCGCGGCGGTGGGCAAGTTGGGCATCAGCGAGCGTGACACCCTGGTGATTTACGATGAGGGCAACCAGTTCTCCGCGCCGCGCGGCTGGTGGACTTTCCGCAATTTCGGCGCCAAGCGCGTTTACGTGCTGGACGAAGGGCTGAACGGCTGGACCGCGCAGGGCCAGGCGCTGGCAACCGGCCCGGCGCAGCCTGAGCCGCAGACGTTCAACGCCCGGTTCAACGCCGACGCGGTGGTGGATATGCGGCAAGTGGAGCAGGCGTTAGGCACGCCGGTGCAAATTCTCGATGCGCGCGCCGCGCCGCGCTTTTATGCCGAAGCGCCGGAGCCGCGCCCCGGCCTGCACCGCGGCCATATTCCCGGCAGCATCAACATTCCGTACGGCGAGCTGCTGGAAAACGGCCGCTTCAAATCGCTGGAGGCGCTGCGCCAAACCTTCAACGACAAGGGGGTGGATATCAACGGCCCGATCATCACCAGTTGCGGCTCCGGCGTGACGGCGGCGGTGCTGGCGTTCGGCCTGCTGTCGCTCGGCGCGCCGCAGGTCAAGCTGTATGACGGTGCCTGGAGCGAATGGGGCCAGCTGAGCGGCAAGCAGCCTATCGCCAAAGATTAAGTTTCGATCCGCTCGACCACGATCTGCGCCAGCCGCTGCACGGCGGCGGAAGGCTGATCCTCGGCGCGGTGCAGCACCACGCCGAGCTGGCCGAGAGCGGGCAGCAGTTCGGGCGCCAGCGGCGCCAGGCCAGGCGGCAACCCCGCCGCCGTGCGCACCGTAACGCCCAATCCGGCACTCACCGCCGCCCACACGCCGTTCAGGCTGCGGCTGGTAAAGGCAATGCGCCAGGGAATGCCGGCGCGATCCAGCGCCTGCGTCGCCGCGCTGCGCATCAGGCAAGGCGCGTCGAACATCACCAATGGCAACGGCTCATCCCCTTCTCGCCAGGGCGCCAGCGCGAAGCCGGGCGAGGCGATCCAGTGCAGCTGCCGCTGCCCCAGCGCCTGATGAAACGGCGTGTTCAAGCCGCCATCCCACGCCAGCGACAGATCCAGTTGGCCTTTCAGCACCCAGTCGATCAGCTCGGCATTGCGCGCGATGCGCGCCTCGATGCGCACCTTTGGATTGGCGCGCGCGAAGCTGCCCAATACCTGCGGCAGAAACGTCTCGCCGAAATCCTCCTGCAGCCCCAGCCGCACCGTGCCCTGCAAATCCAACCCGCGCACCGCGGCGGCGGCTTCGTCATTGAGCTCCAGCAGGCGGCGCGCGTAACCGAGCAGCGTTTCCCCCGCCTCGGTCATCACCATGCCGCGCCCGGCCTTGCGCAGGATCGGCGCGCCGACCTGCTGTTCCAGCTTTTTCAGGTGAGCGCTAACCGCCGACGTCGAACGCCCCAGCCGTTCAGCCGCCTTGGCGAAGCTGCCCAGCTCGACGCCGGTGACGAAGCTGCGCAAATCCTCGAGATCGAACGTTATTCGCCTCATGCTGACCATCCTGATTTTCTGAACCATCGATAAAAATAATACCGATTTTACTGATAAAGATGGCGTGTCACGCTCTCCCGGTCAACGTCTTTGCGGAGAATCCTTATGCTCGCGATGCACGCAGCCCGCCAAGTGGCGGTTAGTGCGGCTGGATTGATGGCGTGAACCGCCGCAGGCACAGCCGCAAAACGGCCAGCTGTTCCGCGTCGGCCATCTGTCCGCCCCCTTTGACCACACTGCGCCGCGGGTTGACAGCCAAACTTGATATTGATAATCATTATCAACATTGAATATTCACTTGCGGCTCGCGGGATGCGGGCCGCTCTCCGGGGTCAACCGCCATGCCGTCATCACCGATCACACCTTACGCCACCACCTGCTGCATCGTGGGAGGCGGCCCCGCCGGGCTGATGCTCGGCTATCTGCTGGCGCGGGCGGGGATCGACGTGATGGTGCTGGAGAAGCACGCCGACTTCCTGCGCGATTTTCGCGGTGACACCATTCACCCGTCGACGCTGGAAGTCATGCACCAGCTGGGCCTGCTCGACGAACTGCTGACGCTGCCACACCAGCGCGCCGAATCCCTGCACGCCGAAGTCGCCGGGCGCGACATTAAGCTGGCGGATTTCACTCGCCTGCCGACGCGCTGCAAATTTATCGCCTTTATGCCGCAGTGGGAGTTCCTCAACTTTTTGGCACAGCAGGCCGCCGCGTTCCCCCATTTCAGGCTGCTCACCTCGACGCAGGTTCATAAGCTGCTCTACGACCGCGGCCAGGTATGCGGCGTGCTGGCCGACACGCCGGAAGGCCCGATCCGCGTACGCAGCCAGCTGGTGATCGGCACCGACGGCCGCAACTCGGTGGTGCGCGAGCAGGCGGCGCTCAGCAGCCGCTCCTTCGGCGCCCCGCGCGACGTATTGTGGATGAAGCTCAGCAAGCAGCCGGGCGATCCGGCCTGGTCGATGGGCCATACCGGGCCGAAGCAGAACTTCATCATGATAGATCGCGGCGACTACTGGCAGTGCGGTTACTCGATCGACAAAGGCAGCTTCGATGCGATCCGCCACAGCGGGCTGGAGAAATTTTTACTGCACCTCGCCGAGGTAGCGCCGTTCCAGGACGATCGCCTACAGGAGATCGTCGAGTGGGATCAGGTCAAACTGCTGAGCATTCGCATCGATCGTCTGGATCGCTGGGCCAAACCGGGAGTGCTGTGCATCGGCGACGCCGCGCACGCCATGTCGCCGATTGGCGGCGTGGGCGTCAACCTGGCGATTCAGGACGCGGTGGCCGCCGCCAACGCCCTGATCCCGCCGCTGCGCCAGCATCGGCTGCAGCTGAAGCATCTGCTGAGCGTGCAGCGCCGGCGCGAATTCCCCACTCGCGCCATTCAGTTTTTGCAGATCAAAATGAGCCAGCGCAAGCCGGGCGAACGCCGCGCGGCGGGCGGTTCGCGCCTGATCGTCCGCGTCGGCAACAGCCGCTGGCTGCCGCGCCTGTTCGGCCGCATCATCGGCCTGGGTTTTCGCCGTGAAACGCCGCGGCATCTGTCCAGCGAAACCTGCCCGCCGGAATAATATTGGTTGTTTTTCCATCGCACCGTATAATGGTTAAATCGAACGATTTAATTAACTGGAGCGATTAAATGTACGCACTCAGCGCGAACGAGGCCAAAACCCAATTCGGCGATTTGCTGCTCAAGGCGCAGCGTGAACCGGTGCAAATCAATCGCAACGGCAAACCGGTCGCCGTCGTCATGTCGGTAGAAGACTACCAGGCGCTGGAAGATCTCAAATTACGCGCGCTGCAGCAAAAAATCGCGCAGGCTACCGCCGAGGAAGACGCCGGTAAGGCGGTAGACGGCGATGCCTTCTTCAACCGTCTGCTCACCGATGAAACCGACTGATATGCCCGCGTTTCGCCTCACCCCGCAGGCTCAACAAGATCTGCTGGCTATTCGCCATTTCACCGTCGAGCACTGGGGCCAAACGCAATCTCGCCGCTATCTTGAGCAGTTGAGAGAGATCATGCATCATCTGGCGGACATGCCGGAAGCGGGTAAAGCCCACTTTCACGATCTGGGCGAAGAGATACGCAGTTTTCCTTACGCCAGCCATAGGATCTACTACCGCAGCCGCCCTGCCGGCATCACCGTTCTTGCCATTTTGCATCAGGCGATGGTGCCCCACCGGCATCTGGAACAACGGCTGTAATTTTTCTAACTCAAAGGGGCACTGATGTTCACCGTCCGTCAGGCATTGCTGGAAGATTTAACCCAGGTGCGCGATATCGGCATCCGCACCTATCGCGCACACTTCGGTGAGCTGTGGCACTACCCGCACGAGCTGGAGGCCTTTCTGGCCGAGGATTTTGCCGTCTCCGCGCTGGAACGGACGCTGCGCGATCCCGACGTGTGCTGGCTGTTGGCCTATGAGGATGACGCCCTGGTTGGCTATGCGCGGCTCAACGTCGACAGCCTGCTGGCGCCAACGCAAACCCGCGGCGCAGAGCTGCAGAAAATCTATTTCCTGCCGGGCCATGCCGGCAACGGCTATGGCCAGCGCCTGTTCGAACAGGTGCAGCAGCGGGCCATCGAGCGCCGGCAGAAGACGCTGTGGCTGGAGGTGCTGCAACGCAACACCGGCGCCCAACGCTTTTATCAGCGCCAGGGATTGAGCATTTGTGGCGAGACCTGCTACACCAGCGCCCAGGGCTCGATAGGCATCTGGTATATGAGCAAGGCGCTGTAACCGCGCCGCGCTCCGCCGTCGTTTAGCGCGGCTCCCGCTGCAGCATCAGGAACAACAAGGCAAACGCATTGGGCGCCAGGTAGATCAGCGCCCCCAGCTGCACCGCCAGCGGATCCTGCTTGGCCTGCCAGGCCATAAACCAGTCGCCGGCGACCACCATAAAGCCGACGCCCCACACCGCAATTGCGCAAATCGCCCCCAGCATCGCCCAGGCTTTGCCCTTGGCGAAAGCGGCGTAAGGGCCTTTAAATCGCCCGATCATCAGCAAAACGCCCGCCGCCGCGAATAGGCCGGCCAGCGTTTCCAGCGTGGTGATGACAGCCAACCCCAACATGCAGGCCCAGTCGGCGCCGATCGCGCGCCACATCAACCCCGGCGTCTGATAGGTATCCTGCATGGCGAGCAGCGGGCCCACCGCATTGCGCGCGGTGCCGACGAAATCCGCCGTATTGTTCAACAGGCTGAACAGCCCCCACAGGGCTGGAAACAGGGACAGGACGATGCAGCCGAGGCGTGACACAGTGATTTCGTTCATGATGATGTTAGCTATCCATGGCAAGGGATTAATAAAAAACGCCTTTTAGATTAATCCATAACATCCGCAAGGAGAAACAGCTGCACGACTTTCAGATATGCGGCTCCCTTTGCCTCGTTCAAATCGCCACCAGCCCGCGTACACCGTCCTGTTCCATATTGCTGCCGGCGCCGCGCTGCACGATGCTGCCGCGCGACATCACCAGATAGCTGTCCGCCAGATCGGCGGCAAAGTCATAGAACTGTTCCACCAGCAGGATCGCCATATCGCCCTTCGCCGCCAGCTGTTTGATCACCGCGCCGATCTCCTTGATCACCGAAGGCTGGATCCCTTCCGTCGGCTCGTCGAGGATCAGCAGCTGCGGCCGGCAGGCCAGCGCCCGGCCGATCGCCAGCTGCTGCTGTTGCCCGCCGGAGAGATCGCCGCCGCGCCGATCCTTCATTTGCCGCAGCACCGGAAACAGTTCATAGATCGGATCCGGCACCGTGCGCGCGGCGGCGCCGGAAAAGCGCGCCAGCCCCATCAGCAAATTTTCCTCGACCGTCAGGCGCGGGAAAATCTCCCGCCCCTGCGGCACATAGGCGATGCCCGCCCGCACCCGCTGATGCGGCTTTCTACCGGTGATGGTTTCGCCCTGCCAACGCACGCTGCCGCTGCGCGCCGGGACCAGCCCCATCAGGCATTTCAGCAGCGTGGTCTTGCCCACGCCGTTGCGCCCCAGCAAGCAGGTCACCTCGCCAATGCGCGCCTCGAACGACAGGCCGCGCAGAATGTGGCTGCCGCCGTAATACTGATTCAATTCTTCTACCTGCAGCATGATTACGCCTCCTCAGCGCCCCAGATATACCTCAATCACCCGTTCGTCGGCCTGCACCTGCGCCAGCGATCCTTCCGCCAGCACCTGCCCCTGATGCAGCACCGTCACGCGATCGGCGATGGTTTCCACAAACCCCATGTCGTGCTCCACCACCATCAGCGAATGCTTGCCCGCCAGCTCGCGGAACAGTTCAGCGGTGTAGTCGGTTTCAGCGTCGGTCATGCCGGCCGCCGGCTCGTCGAGCAACAGCAGGTGCGGTTCCTGCACCAGCAGCATGCCGATCTCGAGAAACTGTTTCTGCCCGTGGGACAGCAACCCGGCGGGCCGGTGGCGCTCATGCCCCAGCCGCAGGGTCTTTAGCATCTCGTCGATGCGGTCGCGCTGTTCGCTGCTTAAACGGGCGCGCAGGCAGGCCCATACCGACTTGCGGGTTTTCTGGGCGATCTCCAGATTTTCGAACACCGTCAGCGCCTCGAACACCGTCGGTTTTTGAAACTTGCGGCCGATGCCGGCATGGGCGATCTGCATCGGCGCCAGCCGGGTCAGATCGACGGTCTGGTCGTAAAACACCCTGCCGCTGTCCGGCCGGGTTTTGCCGGTGATCACATCCATCAGCGTGGTCTTGCCGGCGCCGTTGGGGCCGATCACGCAGCGCAGTTCGCCGACGCCAATGCGCAGCGACAGATCGGTCAGCGCGCGAAAACCGTCGAAGCTGACGTTGACGTTGTCGAGCTGCAGCACCGGATCGGTTTGCTGCCGGTATTTGTCCGCCGGCAGCGGATGGGTAAACAGTTCGTCGGTCACTTGCATCGCCTTCATGAGGATTTCCTCCGACGCAGCAGGCCAATCACCCCTTTGGGCAGAAACAACGTGACGACGATAAACATCAGGCCGAGGAAAAACTGCCAGTATTCGGGAATGGCCATGGTGAACCAGCTCTTGGCGCCGTTGACGATGCCGGCGCCGAGCAGCGGCCCCACCAGGGTGCCGCGCCCGCCGAGGGCGACCCAGATGGCGGCCTCGATGGAGTTGGTCGGCGACATTTCGCCGGGGTTGATGATGCCGACCTGCGGCACATAGAGCGCGCCGGCCAGCCCGCACAGCACCGCCGACAGCGTCCAGACGAACAGCTTGAAACCCTTCGGATCGTAGCCGCAGAAGGTCAGGCGGTTTTCCGCATCGCGCACCGCGGTCAGCACCCGGCCGAACTTGCTGCGCGCCAGCGCAAAGCCGATGGCCAGGCTGGCGGCCAGCAGCAGCACCGTCGCCAGGAACAGCGCCACCCGCGTGCCGGCGGCGGTGATGGGAAAGCCGAGCAGCGTGGTGAAACCGGTAAAGCCGTTATTGCCGCCGAAGCCGGTTTCGTTGCGAAAGAACAGCAGCATGCCGGCATAGGTCAGCGCCTGGGTCATGATCGAGAAATACACCCCTTTGATTTTCGAGCGGAAGGCGAAGTAGCCGAACAGGAAAGCCAGCAGGCCCGGCACCAGCACGATCAGGCACAGCGCCCAGGCGAAATGCTGGGTGCCGCTCCAGAACCACGGCAGCTCATTCCAGGAGAGGAACGCCATAAACGCCGGCAGCCCGTCGCCCGCCGCCTGCCGCATCAGGTACATGCCCATGGCGTAGCCGCCGAGCGCGAAGAACAGCCCGTGGCCGAGCGACAGCAGCCCGGCATAGCCCCACACCAGATCGAGCGCCACCGCCACCACCGCGTAGCACAGGATCTTGCCCGCCAGCGTCAGGGTATAGGTGGACACCGCCAGCGGATGATCCGCCGGCAACAGCGTCAAGAACGGCATCACCAGCAGCACCAGCAACGCCAGCGCGCCGATGCTCAACGCCAGCCGGGGCGCTTTCTGCACGCCGGTTACGGTCAATGGTTGGCTCATCAGTCAATCACCCTGCCCTTGAGGGCGAACAGCCCCTGCGGACGCTTTTGAATAAACAGAACGATCAGCACCAGGATCAGGATCTTGCCCAGCACGGCGCCGATCTGCGGCTCGAGGATCTTGTTGACGATGCCGAGGCCGAAGGCCGCCGCCACCGTCCCCGCCAGTTGGCCGACGCCGCCGAGCACCACCACCAGGAACGAATCGATGATGTAACCTTGCCCCAGCTCCGGCCCGACGTTGCCCAACTGCGACAGTGCCACCCCGCCGAGCCCGGCGATGCCGGATCCCAACCCGAAGGCCAGCATGTCCACCCGCCCGGTGGGCACGCCGCAGCAGGCCGCCATCGCGCGGTTTTGCGTCACCGCGCGCACGTTCATGCCGAGCCGGGTCTTGTTCAGCAGCAGCCAGGTCATCGCCAGCACCAACAACACGAACGCGATCACCGCGATGCGGTTCCACGGCAGCACCAGGTTCGGCAGCAGCTGCACGCCGCCCGACAGCCACGCCGGGTTGGCGACCTCGACGTTCTGCGCCCCGAACAGCACCCGCACCAGTTGGATCAGCACCAGGCTGATACCCCAGGTGGCCAGCAGGGTTTCCAGCGGCCGGCCGTACAGGTGGCGGATCACCGTACGCTCCAGCAGCATGCCGATCCCGGCGGTGATGGCGAACGCCACCGGCAGCGCCGCCAGCGGGTAGAGCGCCAGCCACTGCGGCGCAAACTGCTGAAACAGCCCCTGCACCAGGTAAGCGGAATAGGCGCCGAGCATCAGCATTTCGCCGTGCGCCATATTGATGACGCCGAGCAGGCCGTAGGTGATCGCCAGCCCGAGCGCCGCCAGCAGCAGGATCGAACCGAGCGACAGGCCGCTGAACGCCTGGCCGAGCAGATCGCCAATCATCAGGCGATGCTGCACCCGCTGCAGGCTGCGTTGCGCCTCGGCGCGCACCGCGGCGTCCGGCTCGTGAGCGGCGTCGGTCAACGCCTGCAGCCGCGCGCGGGTTTCCGGCTCGCCCGATTCCCCCAGCAGCCGCACCGCATTGAAGCGCACCTGCGGGCTGGCGTCGGTCAATTGCAGGTTCGCCAGCGCAATGCTCAGCGCGTCGCGTACCTGCGGGTCTTTCTCCTGCGCCAACCGCCGGGTCAACAGCGGCAACTGCTCGCCCTGCGCTTCGCGCTGCAGCGCGGTCGCCGCCTGCAGCCGCACCGCCGCGTCCGTTCTGACCAGCCGCTGCGCCGACAACGCGTTGGCGATCAGAATGCGCAGCCGGTTGTTCAGCCACACCTTCTTCGGTTCGCCAACCGGGGCCGCCTCGCCCTCGAGCGGCAGATAGCGATCGCCCTGGCGGATAAAGGCGCGCTTCGCCCCGTCGATCGCCACGGTTTCCTGCTGCAGCCCCTGCAGCAGCGGCAGGCGCGCGGCGTCCGGCTCGGCCGCCCACGTCTGCAGCAGTTTCGCCTGCTGCGCGCGAGTGGCCGCCGCGAACTCGTCGGCCGGCCCGGCCTGCGCCAGCAGAGGCCAGGCGCACAACAGCCACAGCCCGGCGCGCAGAGAGGATAAAAACGGAGATTGCATCAGCTGCCTCTTCTGTTGGGCCGGCGGGCGTCGAGCCGCGCCGGCGCTGAGTGACGTTACTTGCCGCCTTTCACCGGGTAATCCGGTTTTTTGTCGTTGCCGGCAATATACGGACTCCACGGCTGCGCGCGCACCGGCGCCTCGGTCTGCCACACCACGTTGAACTGGCCGTTGCCCTCGATCTCGCCGATCATCACCGGCTTGTGCAGGTGGTGATTGGTCTTGTCCATGGTCAGCGTGAAGCCCGACGGCGCGGCGAAGGTTTGCCCGGCCATCGCCGCGCGCACCTTATCGACGTCGGTGGTGCCAGCCTTTTCCACCGCCTGCGCCCACATGTGGAGGCCGACGTAGGTGGCCTCCATCGGATCGTTGGTGACCGCAGTGGCGTAATTCGGCAGGTTGTGCGCCTTGGCGTAGGCTTTCCACTGGCTGACAAACTGCTTGTTGGTCGGGTTATCCAGCGATTCGAAGTAGTTCCAGGCCGCCAGGTTGCCCACCAGCGGTTTGGTGTCGATGCCGCGCAGCTCTTCCTCGCCGACCGAGAAGGCGATCACCGGCACGTCGGTGGCCTTGACGCCCTGGTTGGCCAGCTCTTTGTAGAACGGCACGTTGGAGTCGCCGTTGATGGTGGAGATCACCGCCGTGTTGCCGCCGGCGGCGAATTTTTTGATGTTGGCGACGATGGTCTGGTAATCGCTGTAGCCGAACGGCGTGTAGACCTCTTCGATATCCTTGTCCTGCACGCCTTTGCTGTGCAGGAAGGCGCGCAGGATCTTGTTGGTGGTGCGCGGATAGACGTAATCGGTGCCCAGCAGGAAAAAGCGCTTGGCGCCGCCGCCGTCCTCGCTCAGCAGGTATTCCACCGCCGGGATCGCCTGCTGGTTCGGCGCCGCGCCGGTATAGAACACGTTCGGCGACATCTCTTCGCCCTCGTATTGCACCGGGTAGAACAGCAGCCCGTTCAGCTCCTCAAACACCGGCAGCACCGACTTGCGCGACACCGAAGTCCAGCAGCCGAACACCGCCGCCACCTTGTCCTGGCTCAGCAGCTGGCGCGCCTTTTCGGCGAACAGCGGCCAGTTGGAGGCCGGATCCACCACCACCGGCTCCAGCTTTTTGCCGAGCACCCCGCCTTTGGCGTTGATCTCGTCGATGGTCATCAGCGCCACATCCTTCAGCGGCGTCTCGGAAATCGCCATGGTGCCGGAGAGCGAACTCAGAATGCCGACCTTGATGGTGTCGGCGGCCTGAGCGCTCCAGGCCAGGCTCAGGCCGACAGCGGCGGCGGACAGCGCAAAAGCTTTGATAAAACGACGACGTTGCATAGTTCAAACTCCTGATGTGTGTGAAATCAAAATCGTTACGCCGAGCGCGCCGGCTGCTGGGCCCGCGCCTGGTGCAACATGTGCAGCGTTATTTTTCGTACCTCTGCCTTGCTGACGGCGATATGCTCGCCGAGCAGCGCTTGCGCCACCCCGCTTTGCCGCTGCAGGATCGCCTGCAAAATGGCGGCGTGTTCGCGGTAGGTGGCGTCCACCCGCGCCTGCTGGGTGAAATCCAGTCGGCGAATGATGCGGATCTTTTCGGTCAGCTCGCGGTGGATGCGCGCCATTTCGCCGTTGCCCGCCGCGGCCACCAACGCCTGGTGAAACTGCTCGTCGTGCTGCGACACCGCCTGGCCGTCCGCCAGACGCGGCGCTTCGGTCCAAAAACGGTTCAGCGCCGCCAGCGCGGCCGGCGTTTCCCCGGCCGGCCATTCGCACAGCCGTTTCACCGCCTCTTGTTCCAGCACGATGCGCAGGTCGTACAGCTCTTCGAAGTAGGCGAAATCGAACGGCCGCACCTGCCAGCCGCTGCGAAACAGCACCTCGACATAGCCTTCGCGCTCGAGTCGAAACAGCGCCTGACGCACCGGCGTGCGGCTGGCCGCCATGCGCTGCGCCACGTCGCTTTCGCTGAAGCGATCGCCCGGCAGCAGGCGAAACTCGAAGATGTCGGCCTTGAGCTGCAGATAAATGCGCTCCGCCAGCCCCTCCGGCCGCGCCTTGTGCTCTCCGTTGGTGATTTGCATCCTCGCCCCTCCATTCAGATCGCTTTTTCCAGCCACAGCAGGGCGTCGCCCGGCCCGACCGGCCGCCCCTGCCGGCAGCTGATGCGTTTGACGATCCCGGCGCGCGGCGCGGTGACCGCCAATTCCATCTTCATCGCCTCGACCACGATCAGCGGCTGCCCGGCCGCCACCGCCTGCCCCGGCTCCACCAGGATCTTCCACACGCTGCCGTTCAGATCGGCGCTGACCAGCTCGCCGTCGATGGCGTCTTCTTCAACCGGCGGCAACAGCTGCGCCTCGGCCTCGTCGTCATCGCTGCGCCAGCGCGCCACTTCGGCGTTGAACGCCTGCTGCTGGCGATGCTGGAAGTCGGCGATCGCCCCGGCGTTGTCGGCCAGGAAATCGGTGTAGGCGGCGAAGTCGAATTCGCTCTCTTCGATGCGCACCTGCATGCGCCCTTCGCGGAACGCTTCGCGCTGCTCGTCCAGTTCTTGCTCGCTGACCGGGTAGAAGCGCACCTGATCGAAGAAGCGCAGCAGCCAGGGCTCACCGGCGGTGAACTGCGGGTTTTTGAGGAATTTGTTCCAGATCGGCAGCGTGCGCCCCACCAGTTGGTAACCGCCCGGCGAGTCCATGCCGTAGATGCACATGTACATGCCGCCGATGCCGACCGTTCCTTCGGCGGTGTGGGTGCGCGCCGGGTTGTATTTGGAGCTCAGCAGGCGATGGCGCGGATCGAGCGGCACCGCGCAGGGCGCGCCGAGGTAAACGTCTCCCAGACCGAGGATCAGGTAGCTGGCGTCGAACAGGATGTCGCGCACCTGCTCGCGCCGGCTCAGGCCGTTGATGCGCTGAATGAAATCGACGTTGTTCGGCAGCCAGGGGGCCGAAGCGCGCACCGTCTGTTGATAACGATCCACCGCCCCCAGCGTGGCCGAATCCTCGAACGCCATCGGCAGCCAGACGGTGCGCGTCGGTACCTTCAGGCGGCTGACGTCCCCCAGCGCCCGTTCGCGCGCCAGCAGGCGCTGCAGCAGATCGGCCTGGCTTATCAGCCGGCTGTCGTAGCGGATCTGCAGCGAACGCACGCCCGGCGCCAGCTCCGCCACGCCCGGTATCGCCTCCTGCCGCAGCGACTGCATCAGCAGATGAATGCGCAGCCGCAGCGCCAGATCGAGCACGTTGTCGCCGTACTCCATCAGGATGTAGCCGTCTCCCGCCTGGCGATACGCCACCGCCGGGCGCCCTTCCGCCGCCGGCAGCGCCGCCAGCACCGCGGCGGAAACGGTATCCGCCGGGGCCAGATCCGGCGGCGGCAGGGTGATGGCCTTCACCGCCGCCAGCGCTTCGATGCTGCCAAGCTGCGCCTGCTCCAGCGACTGCGCCTGGCGAAAGCCGATCGGATGAAACCGGATGCGGTCGCCCGGCTTCACCTGCCCCACTTTCCACAATTCGGCCTTGGCGATGGTTACCGGGCAGACGAAGCCGCCGAGGCTGGGCCCGTCGCGGGTCAGGATCACCGGGAAGTCGCCGGTGAAGTTGATGGCGCCGATGGCGTACTCGCAGTCGTGCACGTTGGAAGGATGCAAACCGGCTTCGCCGCCGTCCTCTCTCGCCCACTCGGGCTTCGGCCCCGACAGGCGCACGCCGAGGCGGTTGGAGTTGTAATGCACCTGCCAGTCGGTGGCGAAGAAGGCCTCTATTGATTCGGCGGTGAAAAAGTCCGGCGCGCCGTGCGGCCCGTACAGCACGCCGATGTGCCACTGGTCGCCGTAGTGCGGGATCAGGCTGTCGTCCATCGCCTGCGGCGCGGCGATCGGTGCCGGCGTGGTGCTGGCGGCCAGCGCCGGTTGAGCGATCGCCAGCATGTCCGCCACGCGCAAGGTGCGCCCGGCATGCCCGCCGAACTGGCCCAGCGCAAAGGTGGAACGGCTGCCGAGATACACCGGCACGTCAAAGCCGTTGCGTACCGCCAGATAAGTGCGGCAGCCGTGCGTGGCGCGCCCCAGCGTCAGCACCTGCCCGGCCCGCACCGCGATCGGCCGCCAGTAAGCGACTGCTTCGCCGTCCAAATCGGCCGGGCAGCTGGCACCCGTCAGCGCGAGGGTGGCGTCGCAGTGAAAGCGCAGCGTCGGCCCCTGCAGGGTAAACTCCAGCCCGGCGGCCGCCGGGTGGTTGCCGACGATGCGGTTAGCCAGCCGGAACGCGAAGTCGTCCATCGGGCCGGACGGCGGCACGCCGATGTCCCAATAGCCGAGGCGGCCGGGATAATCCTGCACGCTGCTGTAGGTGCCGGGTTGCAGCACTTCGAGGCAGTGCGGTTGGAAACGCACATCGTCCAGCAGGCGCGTCCAAACGTCGCCGCGCTGAAATTGCGGCGTGGCGATCACCTGCCGCAGATAGTCGAGGTTGGTGGCGATGCCCTGCAAACGGGTCGCCGCCAGCGCCACGCGCAGTTTTTCCAGCGCCTGCTCCCGATCCGCGCCGTGCACGATCAGCTTGGCGATCATCGGGTCGTAAAACGCCGAGACTTCGCTGCCGGTCGCTACCCAACCGTCGAGGCGCACGTCGTCAGGGAAATGCACCTCAGTCAGCACGCCGGGGCTGGGCTGGAAGTTTTTCAGCGGATCTTCGGCGTAGAGACGCACTTCGATCGCCACGCCCTGCGGCGCGCGTTGCAGCGCCGCCCAATCCAGCGCGTCGCCCGCCGCCACCTGCAGCATGCCTTCGATCAGATCCAGGCCGGTGACCATCTCGGTGATCGGGTGCTCGACCTGTAAGCGGGTGTTCACTTCCAGGAAGTAAAACTCGTCGCGCGCGGCGTCGTAAATGAATTCCACGGTGCCGGCACTGCGGTAATTCACCGACTCGCCCAGCGCCACCGCCGCCCGATGCAGCGCCTGGCGGGTCGCCGCCGGCAGGTGTGGCGCCGGGGTTTCTTCCACCACCTTTTGGTTGCGGCGCTGCAGCGAGCAGTCGCGCTCGCCGAGCGCCACCACCCGCCCCTGGCCGTCGCCGAAAATCTGCACCTCGACGTGGCGCGCCCGATCGACGAAGCGTTCGATAAAGGCGCCGGCGTCGCGGAAGAACTGTTCTCCCAGCCGTTTGACGCTGTCGTAGGCGTCGCGCAGCGCCGCCTCGTCGTCACAGCGCGTCAGGCCTATGCCGCCACCGCCGGCGGTGCTTTTCAGCATCACCGGGTAGCCGATGCGCGCGGCGGCGGTAACCGCCTGCTCGACGCTCTCCAGCAAGCCAGTGCCCGGCGTCATCGGCACTCCGGCCAACGCCGCCAGCTCGCGCGCCCGGTGTTTGAGGCCGAACTCGCGGATCTGCGCCGCCGTCGGGCCGATAAAGGCAATGCCCGCCGCCTCGCAGGCGTCGGCAAACTCGGCGCTCTCGGACAAAAAACCGTAGCCGGGGTAGATCGCCTGCGCGCCGGTGGCCGCCGCCGCCGCGAGGATTTTGTCAATGCACAGGTAGCTGTCGGCGGCCTTGTCGCCGCCGAGCGCCACTGCCCTGTCGGCCTCGGTGACGTGCGGCGCATTGCGGTCGGCGTCGGAATAGACCGCTACGCTGGTGACGCCCAGGCGTTTCAGGGTGCGAATGGCGCGGCAGGCGATTTCGCCGCGGTTAGCGATCAGTACGGTATTAAACATGTTCGTGCCCCTTAACGCCGGCGAGATAGTCGCGCCAGCCGCCAAACTCAGTGATATCCGTGGCGCCTTCCAGCGCCCAGGCTTCGCAGATAAACCCCTTCACCCGCCGGCCGTCCGCCAGCAGCAGCGTGCCGATGCCCAATGGCGCCGGGATTTCCGCCACAAACTCGCCGAAACGGGCCAGCGGGATGTCCCACAGCTCAAGGCGGATCGCCGCCCCCTGCGCCGCGCGCGCCAGCCCCGGCTTCGGCGGCTCGGTATCGGCCAGCGCGTAGAGGCGGTAACAGGGGGCGGTGACGGTTTGCTCCACCCGCACCGCGTCGCGCTGCGTCAGCTGGACGTTGAGCGGCATACCGCTGAGGTGAGCGCCCACTACCGCCAGACGCACGTGTCCCGAAGACGGCGCCGGCGCGGGCTGCGGCGGCAATGCCAGGCCGGTAGCCCCGAGCGGTAAGGCGCTTTGCCGTTGCCAGCGCAGGCCAAACGCCGCCAGCGCCCGGTCATGCCAGGCGGGCGCAATCAGGGTGATACCCGCCGGCAGCCCGTCTTCGCGCAGCGGCCCCGGCAGCGCCAGCGCGCTCAGATCGGCCAGGTTGGTGAAATTGGTGTAAGTGCCGAACTGCGAATTGAACAGCACCGGCTCCTGCGCCATCTCCGCCAGGGTGCGGATAGTGGGCGCGGTCGGCACCACCAGCGCGTCGAACGGCGCCAGCCGCTGGGCGATTTGCCGCGCCAGCTCGGCGCGCAGGTATTCCGCCTTGTAGGCGTCGCAGGCGCTGTAGCCCAGGCCGTTGCCGACGATGCCGCGCACCACCGGGTCGATAGCCTGCGGGCTCGCTTCCAGCACCTGCTCAATCGCCACGGTGCGCTCCGCCACCCAAGGGCCGTAATACAGCTGTTCCGCCAGGGTGCGAAACGGCGCGAAATCGAGAGGTTCCAGCGTGGCGCCGCCCGCCTGCAGCTGCGCCAGCGCGCGGTGAAACGCCCGCTCGGCCTGAACGTCACCGAAAAACTCCAGCTGGGCGGGAACGGCAAAACGCGGCGCGGCGGGAATATCCGCCGGCGCGGTATGCGGATCGGGGCGGGAATACGGGTCTGCCGCGTCAAAGCCGCTCGCCAGTTCCGCCACCTGCGCGGCATCGGCTACCGTCAGCGCGAAGACCGACACCGTATCGTGCAACCGGCAAGCCGGCACCACGCCACGGTTGGACAACCGCCCTTTGGTCGGCTTCAGCCCGACGATGTTGTTGAACCCGGCGGGCACGCGCCCCGAACCGGCGGTGTCGGTGCCCAGCGCGAACGGCACCAGGCCGCGCGCCACCACCGAGGCGGAGCCGGAGCTGGAACCGCCGCTGACGTAGCGGCTGTCGAAGCTGTTGACCACTGCGCCATAAGGTGAGCGGGTGCCCACCAACCCGGTAGCGAACTGGTCGAGGTTGGTTTTACCGAGGGCGATCGCCCCGGCGGCGCGCAGATTGGCGACCACGGTGGCGTCCGCCGCGGCCTGATAGGTGAACGCCGGGCAGGCGGCGCTGGTCGGCCAGCCGCCGACGTCGATATTGTCTTTGATGGCGAAGGGCACGCCGAACAGCGGCAGGCGGCTGAGATCGCCGTCGACCGCCGCCAGCAGTATCGCCAGTTGCCGATACTGCTGCTCGCGCTGCGCCGGCTTGGCGAGATACAGCCAGGCGTTATCGTCCGGGTTCAGCCCGGCGATCAGCGTTTCGATCGTCGCGCTGACGCAGGCGAGGCGCTCGCCCGCCGGACGAGTTTGATAATGGTGTTGCCATTCACTGAGGGTAAAACCGCACGCTTCAACAGGGTCGCTCATCGGCTGAATTCCATCTGGTACACAAGATGGGATTCAACAGAGCAACCGGCATGCCAATTTTTAATCTCATGATTTCAATAAATTATAATTAAAACTTATGACGAAGACGGCGAGCGGCCTGCACCAGCGGCGCGCAGCGGGAGAACAAAAAGAGTGCAATGGCGGGATGACGAAGCAGAAAAACCGGGGCGACGACACTCGCCGCCCCGGGAGGCCGATGGGGATCAATCCTTGATGCGTTTCAAACCGACCGGCGTAATGCAGTAGGTCTGTTGCTTGCCCTTCTCCGCCAACCGCACGTGCTGCATCTCGTTGACGACCGCCAGACGGTTGTCCGGCTCTTCATGCCGCAGATGGATCACCTCACCGCCGTAGCCTGACAGCGGCAGCACCCAGGTTTTAGCCTGTTGATTTTGGCTGCCGATGACGTCGTAGCTGAGCAAGGTATTGCCGTCCGCATCCGTCACACTGAGGAAGGCGTAACTGTCGGCAAAGTAGTGGTGAGCAATCCCCGCCGCCAGCGTCACGGTCACGGTTTTCTTCACCAGATCGACGGCGCCGGTCAGAAACTGGCGATCGCCGATCCCTTTGCAAACCACGGTAAACGCATTGCCGACGTTAGCGCCCGGCGGCGTATTGTCGGCCGGCAGGCAATCCCAATAGGTCGCCAACAGCGACTCGCGCTGCGGCTCGGCAAAGGCGCCGATCGCCAGATAAATATCGTCCTTGAACGACGACGACGGCGCGTAGTAGGCCGGCAGCAGGCGGCGCAAACGCTGCGCCGCCTGTTCCAGGCGCGTCAGCAGCGCCTGCTCGGGATCGCCGGACAGCGCCGGGTTTTTCAGCCCGCTGGTTTCGATACGCAGCACGTTGGTTTTGTTTTTGTTATCGATGACGCCGGCCGCCGCCGGATTCAAACGCACCCGGCTCGGCTCCACATGATAAATCTCGATGTCATCACCCTCGGCAAACGGCAGCTCGTCATGACTCAACGTAGCCTGAGTGCCCTGAACCTCTTTGCTGAAGCGCACCGCCCCCTGCCGATCGCGCAGCGTCACCCGGGCATAGGTTTCACCCGGGAAGTAGGCGTGCGGCGTGGTGCTGGTCACGTCAACCACCACCGCCCCTTTGGCGCGATCGACGACCACGGTGGCGAAGACCGCATCGCTCAGGCCCAACAGGTTGATCTCCTGCGACACGATCGGCGAAGCGGCTTTGCGCTCGAAGCGAAGCGTCACCGCGCTTTTCCCCTGTTTCACCGTCAGGTAACCCGCCGTCGGCCGGTATTTGCGATCTTTACCGGTCGGCAACCGCAGGGTGTACACGCCGATCGGCAACGCATTCAGGGCCAGGGCCGGCGCGTCGATACGGACCTTGTGGGCATAACGCGCCCCTTCCATCAGGACCAGATCCTCACCGTAGATCTGCGCAAAGTCATCGATATCCAGACTCAGGGTGACATCGCCTTTCAGGCCGCTCGCCTTGAGCTGAGAGGAATCGACCAGCCGCAGGGAGGAATCCAGCTTCAGCTGTGCCTGCACCGCCGGCAAACTCTGCGCATCCACCAGTTGATACAGCGGATACACCGCCTTGGCGTGGCTGAACGCGTTGCGGTCGCGCTGCGCTTGGGTGATCACGCCGCCGGTCAGCTCGACGAACGGCGTCACGTCGATTTGCTCGCCGGCCGCGGCGAAGCTTGCCGACAGCAGATCCAGCAAGGCATGTTCGGACGGCACGAAGCCTGGCGTATTGCAGCTTTGCCGATATTGCTGGTTAAAGTGCGTGAAGGCATTCTTGCCTGCCTTGTCGACCATCAGCATCGCGAAGAACAGCTTGGAGCGCAGATCCCACTGGTTGAGCGGCGTGCCCTGAGCGATCAGATCGACGATTTTCTTCTCGACGCCGGCCGCGTTGCCGTAGTTATACAGCCACCCTTCCTGGTATTTGCGCTCTCCCAGCATCACGTCCTGATAGCAAGCGGCATAAATATTGTTCCACATCTCACCGGTGGAGAAATATTTGTCGCCCATAAAGTGCCCCTGATAGCCGTGCGCGATCTCATGCAGGCTGCCCCAGTTGCTGTCTTTCGGCGTCAGCCAGAAGCTGCTGACCGAGTTGCTGGTTTCCGCCGTCCAGCGGCCGCCGTAATACGCGGCGCCGGCGCCGTGTTTATCGGCCTTCATAAAGTAGCGGTTGTGAATATTGCGATCGGATTCGTGTTCAGCCTCGAACGAGACGCCGGTCAGCGCATTGTAGAAGGTGAAAATGCGGTCATAGTAGGCGATCAGCCCGTCGATGTTTTTCGCTTCGCCCAGCGACTTCAGTGCCGGTTTACTGATTTTCGGCACCAGCAATACCGCATATTCCGCATCGACCAGCGCAAACTCGGCGTCCCGATCGTCCCAACGGGCGAAGAATGCTGCTTCGTTTTCGCCGCGGCGATAAACCGGCAGCGCTTTCGCCGCGTCCGGATACTCGAACTCCAGCGCCGGTTCGCCCTGCCCGTACGGCGTATCGATAAACGGCACCGAGACGGCATTGACCTGGGCCTCGACCCAGCTCGCGCCGACGCTGAATTCAGCCTCCGTTTTGCTGTCGTCATTCAGCAAGCGCAGCGTGAGCTTGCCGGTAAACGCCGCGTTGGTCTGCCGCACTCGCAGCACCTGCCCGGCGGCGAGAATGATGCCCAGATGCTGGCGATCGTGATCGATACCTTTGCTCATGCCTGCCGCATCCAGCCAGACCGGCCGGGTCAACGTGTAAAGTGATTGGGTTTTCGTGATGGTTGGCATCCTGCTTTCCTCATGGTTGGGGGGATTGAATTGACCATGAGAAAGTAACCGGAGGGGCGGCCCGCCCTCCATCGATGACGGATGGCTGAGAGCCAGTACAACAACGGCGGGCGGGAGAGCGGCAATAAAAAAGGCGCAACCTTGCGATTGCGCCTGAGGCTCGGTGAACGCTGCGTATTACTCGCCGCGAACGCGCTGCGCCAACCCTTTGAGGAAGTAGCGCAGCATCTGATCGCCGCATGGGCGGTAGTTCTTGGTGCCTTCTTTGCGGAACAGCGCGCTCAGCTCCGGCTTGGAGATGCGGAAGTCCACCGCGGTGAAGATCTGGTGCATGTCAGTGTCTTTCAGCTCGAACGCCACGCGCAGCTTTTTCAGCACCAGGTTATTGGTGATTGGCAGCTCAACCGCCGGCGCCGGGAACTTGTCGTCCTTGCCGCGCTTGAAGAACACCAGGCCGTTGAGGAAGTGCGCCATCACTTCGTCCGGGCACTTCTCGTAGCCCGGCTCACCTTCTTTGATCACGTAAGCGTCCATCGCCGACACCGCCACCTCGAAATCGTCCAGTTTGATAATCTCGACCATTTTGGCGTTGTTAATGCTCAGCATATAGCGCACGCTGCGCAGCACGTCGTTGTTCATCATGGGATTGCATTGCCTTTACTTGTCTAACGGGGACGTGCGCACATTGCGAAACGAAATGACTGCCACACACCTTGAATGTGCGGCAGTATAGGGATCGGCAAGGGGTTTCTCAATCGATTTGGCTTTTTTGCTGATACAGCGGGATATCTTCGCCGATGATGTACTTGTTGCGCAGCATCGACGAGACCTTATCCATGATCATCACCACCACCACCAGGATCAGGGTGATGAACATCACCACGTCCCAGTTCCACAGCCGCATGTTTTCCGCGTACACCAGGCCGATGCCGCCGGCGCCGACGAAGCCCAGCACCGCCGCAGAGCGGGTGTTGGACTCGATCTGGTACAGGCTGAGCGCCAGGAAGGTGGGGAACGATTGGGTGAAGATGCCGTAGCGGTGCTTCTGCAACCCGTTGGCGCCCACCGCCGTCAGGCCGCGGCTGGGGGATTTGTCCACCGCCTCGTGCCCTTCGGCGTACAGTTTGCCCAGCAGCCCGACGTCCTGCATCACGATCGCCAACACCCCGGCGAGCGGCCCCATGCCGACGGCGCGCACGAAGATCAGCCCCCAGATCGCCATGTCGATACCGCGCAGCACGTCCAGCAAGCGGCGCACCAGCACGGAGATCGGCCGCAGCAGCGGCGTCGACATCACGTTGCGCGCGGCGAAGAACGACAGCGGCAGCGCGATCAGCGACGCGGTGATAGTGCCGGCGAACACGATGGCGATGGTGATGCCGATCTGCTGGAAGTAGTACATGAACGGCCAGTTGACGAAGTCGTGCCAGACGAACATGCGCAGGAAATAACGCCCCAGCTGCTGGCAGCCGTTGATAAACTGCGGCCAGGTAATGCCGAAGACCAGGAAAAAGAACACGTAATACAGCACGATCGCCAGCGCGATCAGGCCGACGGTGCGCAGGTAGCGCCCCTGCTGCGCGAAGATCGCCGGATGCTGCTGTTTCAACTGGCGCAGCGTTTCCGCCGACGCCGGAGTGCCTGCTATCATTTTGCCCCCTCCACCACGCGCTTGCGCAGCTCGCCCGACACGTAGTCGAGCACGGAAACCACCACGATGATCAGCAGCAGCGTCATGCTGACCTGATCGTAGCGGTCGAGTTTAATGTTGGTCATCAGCTCCTGGCCGATGCCGCCCGCGCCCACCAGCCCCAAAATGGTCGACTGACGGAAGTTGATCTCCAGCCGCATGAAGCTGTAGGAGAGAAACACCGGCTTCACCTGCGGCCACAGGCCGAAGCGCATGCGCTGCAGCGGCGTGGCGCCGCAGGCCGCCAGCCCGCGCACCGGTTTGTTGGAGGCGGTTTCGATCGATTCGTAGAACAGCTTGGTCAGGCTGCCGACGGTGTGCAGCGCCAGCGCCAGGAAGCCGGGAATGGCGCCGATGCCGAACGCCATCACGAACATCACCGCCCACGCCAGCTCCGGCATGGTGCGCAAGAACGCCACCAGCGTGCGGATCGCCAGCCGCACCGAGGCCGGGGTATAGGTATTGCCGGCGGCCAGAAACGCCAGCACGGTCGCCACCAGCACCGAGAAAATGGTCGCCGCCAGCGCCAGCTGCAGGGTCTCCCAGATCAGCGGCAGCTGGATGTTCAGGCGATAGCCCCAATAGGCCAGCGAGCCCTCGGTGCGCCCGTCGGCGAACAGCAGAGGCCAATGCAGCGTCGGAATGGTTTCGGCCAGGTAGTCGAAGAAGTGCGGAATAGACACCCAGACGGTGTGCAGGTTGAACTCGGCGAGGTTGCCGGCGCCCAGGTACAGCGCCACCAGCCCGAGCGACCACAGCAGCGCTTCGCGCTTTTGCTTGCTGCGGATCCGTTGGTAATAGTGTGCGAAATCGGTATTCAAAAGAGGTCTTCCATCTTTATGGAACAAGGGGTTCAGCACGCTGAACCCCTTCATTCGGACGGCCGAGGCAGCCGGGAATTAACGGTCGCCTTTAGTCAGCTCGCGCTTCATATCGATGATGGTCTGGTATTCCGCCAGGGTGGTGTCGCCGATGTGCTGTTTGCCGCCCATCGCTTTGATAAAGCACTGGTGATCGTCTTTATCCAGCTTCTTGATGGCGGTCACCACTTTGGCCTTGAAGTCGGCCGGCAGCGAGTTGCTCACCAGGATCGGGCCGTTCGGGATCAGCGGCGACTGCCAGATGATGCGGATCTGTTTCATCAGGTCCGGGTGATCCATGCGGATCATGCGGGTGAACGCGCCGCTGGTGTAGCCGGTATTGTAGTCGCCTATCATCGACGCCCAGGTCACCGCACCTTCGAACTGGCCGTTCAGCACGCCGAGGATGTCCTGCTCGTGGCCACCGGAGAAGGTGACGCTGGAGAAGGTGTTGTTGTATTTGTTGTCGACCGTGCCGCCGAACAGCTTTTTAAACGCCTGGTTCGGGATCAGGAAGCCGGAGGTGGAATCCGGATCGGCGAAGCCGATGGCCTTGCCCTTCAGGTCTTCCAGTTTCTGGTACGGGCTGCCGGCCTTCACCACCACCACCGAGTGGTAGCCGCGCGACTGGTCGACGTCGTCGACCGCGATGCCGACGATGTCCACCGCTTTCGGATCCTTGATGTAGACCGAGGCGAACGACGACGGCGACATGCTCAGCACCAGGTCAATCTTGCCGCCCAGCAGGCCCTGGATCACGCCGGAATAGTCGGACGAGTTGCGCAGCTTGGTATCGACGTTCAACTCTTTATCCAGGAACTGCTTCACGCACTGGTTATCGCCGATCTGCTGGGTGGCGTTCTGGCCGCCGAGAATGCCCAGGTTCAGCTCTTTCGGCGCATCCGCTGCGGCAGCATTAAATACCATCATCGCGCCGGCCATCAGGGTGGTCAGACTCAATACTTTTTTCATCAGGTGTGCCTTGTGTGTAAAGGGTAAAAGTCAAAAGTGCTTCAATGGATCTGATTGGCTTCTTCGCCATACAGCTGGTGCAGGATCCGTTCGTTCAGTTGCGAAGGATGCCCGTCAAACACGATCTTCCCGTGGGCGATGCCGATCACCCGCGAGCAATACTCTTTCACCAGTTCGACCGAGTGCAGGTTCACCATCACCGCGATGCCGTCTTCGCTGATTTTCTGCAGCGCGTCCATGATGCGGCGGGTGTTTTTCGGATCGAGCGACGCGACCGGCTCATCGGCCAGCAGGATTTGCGGGTTTTGCATCAGCGCGCGGCAGATGGCGACGCGCTGCATCTGGCCGCCGGAGAGGTGCTCGGCGCGCTGCAGCGCGTGCGGCAGCATGTTGAGCCACTGCAACAGCTCGATGGCGCGAGCACGGTCGGCGTCATCGAACAGTTTGAAGAAGGATTTCAGAGTGGAAGTGTGGCTCAGACGGCCCAGCAGCACGTTGGTCATTACGTCCAGCCGCGGCACCAGACAGAAGTCCTGGAAGATCATGCCGCAGCGCGCGCGCCACTGGCGCATCTGGCGGCCGGCCAACTGGGCGATATCCTGCGCCGCGCCATCGTCTTCGAAGTGCAGCATCTCGCCGCAGCTGGAAGGAATGGTGCCGTTCAGGGTGTGCAGCAGCGTGGACTTGCCCGCGCCGGAACGGCCGATCACCGCCACAAATTCGCCGGCGTGCAGATCGAAATTGATGTCATCCAGCACGCGCTGCTGCGCTTTGTAGGCCTTGCCGAGTCCCTTTACCGATAATACTTTGCGGGATGCGGCGGCGTGCTGCCCTGGAAAGTCGTGCTGTGCCAATTTTAACAGTGCCTGAGCCATATGATTTCTCTGGTTTCAGTGGCTAATCATTATGGGCACCTATTAACGGATAAGTTTATGACAGTGGGATGATCGTTTTATGGCCGGGGCGTGACGCGTGCCGCCCCGGCGTTCACCTCACGCCAGGGTGAAGAAGTCCAGCCCCAGCGCCGTCTTGACCTGTTGCAGCGTCTGCTGGCTGACCTGATGCGCGCGGCGGGTGCCGTGCTGCAGGATGCGCGTTAGCTCGCCTTTATCGGCGATGAATTCGGCGCGGCGAGTGCGGATCGGCTCAAGCAGGCTCTGCAGGCAATCCTCAAGCAGCCGTTTGATTTTCACGTCCCCCAACCCGCCGCGGCGGTAATGCGCCTTCAGATCCGTCACCAGCGCGGCGTCTTCGCAGAAGGCGTCCAGGTAGGTGAACACCATGTTGCCCTCCACCCGGCCGGGATCGCTGACGTTGAGATGGCCGGGGTCGGTGAACATGCTCATCACCGCCTTGTGCACCTCGTCGGCGCCGGCGCCCAGCGGGATGGCGTTGCCGCGCGATTTCGACATTTTGCCCTGCCCGTCCAGCCCCGGCAGACGCCCGACGTTGCTTAACAGCGGCTGGCACTCCGTCAGCACCGGTTGGCCGACGATGTGGTTGAAGCGCCGCACGATCTCGTTGGTTTGCTCAAGCATCGGCAGTTGATCCTCGCCGACCGGCACGTGGGTGGCGCCAAAGGCGGTGATGTCCGCCGCCTGGCTGACCGGATAGATCAGAAAACCGGCCGGCAGGCTGCGGGCGAAATCCTTCTCGGCGATTTCGCTTTTCACCGTAGGGTTGCGTTCCAGCCGCGCCACGCTGGCCAGATTGAGGTAGTACATCGTCAGCTCAGCCAACGCCGGCAGCGCCGACTGCAGGCAGATCGTGGTCTTGTGCGGATCGATGCCCACCGCCAGATAGTCGGCCACGACGTTGAGCACGTTGGCGCTGATTTTTTGCGGGTTGTTGCCGTTGTCGGTCAGGCCCTGCAGATCCGCCACCATCACCGTTTGGTTATGCTGGTGCTGCAGTTCGACGCGCTGGCGCAGCGAGCCGACGAAGTGGCCTAAATGCAGTGGGCCGGTGGCGCGGTCGCCGGTAAGAATGGTGTAGCTCATGACAGTGCTCCTGAAGGTCTGTAGACCGCCGGATCAACGCCACAAAAAACAATGCCGCCAAACCGGCGGCATTAAAAAGAGATGTGAATACTCGTGCCGCCTCAGAAGAGGCGCCACCATGACTGATTGTGGGTGGAGTGCATCGATATATTCATGCCATCAAGGTATACCCACAGCGGCAGCGCGTCAATAGCCCGCCGCCGGCGCGTAAGACGGCGTTACACTCCGGCATTTGCGTTCCTGGCCTGGCGCGCTAGGGTAAAACCTTCAACCTGAAAAAGGAGCGCATGATGAAGATCGGATTTGCCGGACTGGGTGGGATGGGCAGCGCCATGGCGGCTAACCTGTTGCAGGCGGGCTTCGCCTTAACGGTATGGAACCGTTCGCCGCAGGCGGCGCAGCCGCTGGTGAGCGCCGGCGCGCGGCAGGCCGAACGGCCGGAACAGCTGGCCGATGCCGACGTGCTGATCACCATGCTGGCCGACGATGCCGCTACGCAACAGGTGGTGGTCGACAGCGGGTTGCTGCAACGGATGAAACCGGACGCGCTGCATATCAATATGGCGACCATCTCGGTCGAACTCGCCAAGCGTTTGACGGCGCTGCATGCGGAACACGGCATCGGCTATCTCGCCGCGCCGGTGCTGGGGCGGGTCGACGTGGCCGCCGCCGGCAAGCTGAATATTCTGGCGGCCGGCGATAGCGAGCGGCTGAAGCAAGCGCAGCCGCTGTTCGATGCCCTCGGCCAGAAAACCTGGCACTTCGGCGCCGATCCGGCGCAGGCCAACGTGGTCAAAATCGCCACCAACTTTACGCTGGCCAGCGCCATTGAAGCGATGGCGGAAGGCAGCGCGCTGGTGCGCAACTATGGCGTGTCCGGCGCCGACTACCTGCAGATGCTGAGTAGCACCGTCTTTGCCGCCCCGGCCTATCAGGGCTATGGCGCGCTGATCGCAGCCGAGAAGTATTCCCCCGCCGGATTCCGGTTGGCGCTGGGGCTGAAGGACGTCGGGCTGGCGCTGGCTGCCGGGGCCGACAGCCATACGCCGATGCCGTTCGCCGGGGTGCTGAAAGACAACTTCCTCGACGCGATGGCGCAGGGGGATGCGGATCTGGACTGGGCTGCGCTGGCCAAGGTGGCGGCGCGGCGTGCGGGCCTAAAATAACGAACGGGGGCGTTGGCCCCCGTTTTTCCGTTCTCAGAACACGATGTCCGCCGCGGGAACGGCGCGGATCGGCACGCCGAAGCTTTCGATATTCGACAGCGTCTCGTTATGGTGGGTGCGGATCAGCAAACCGTCGGCATAGGGTTTGTCGTGGCAGGTGTGGGCATCCGCCGCCAGCGTCACCGGATAACCGTGCGCCGCCGCGCTGCGCACCGTGGTGTCGATGCAAAACGGCGTGGAGTAGCCACAAACCACCAGCTGCGATACGCCGTTGGCGATCAGCAACGCGCCCAGTGAGGTGCGCAGGAACGAGTCCGGCGTGGTTTTATCCACCCGGTGATCGCCCGGCGCCACCTTTAGCGCCGCGAGCACTTGCCAGGCGGCGCTGCCGTGCCGCAGCTCATCGTCCGGCGTGTGGTGCTGAATCACGACAACCGGCACGCCCGCCAAGCGGGCGCGCTCGCTCAGCTGATTGATGCGCGCAACGGTGCCCGCGGCATCCGCCGGCGGCGGCGTAAACAATCCTTCCTGCACATCGATAATCAACAGCGCGGTGGTCATGGCGGCTCCCGAAGAGAAGATAAATAGCGTCAGCACACCGGCTGGCGCGGGCGGAAAATATGGTCGACGCCCTGCTCCCGCAGCCGGTTCACCAGATCGTGCCCGCCGTTCGGCGTGGCGTGCGCCAGCTGCCGCTCGGCGGTAAACACCGGGCTGGCCCAGAACAGGTTCACCGGATCGCCGTACTGCTGCGGCAGAGCCAGGTGCGCGCTATGCGGGTAGAAGGACGACGATAAAATATAGCCCTCGTAGCCCAGCGGCGCCACGTCCGACTCCAGCGTATGCCCTTCGCCGATCCAGGTCAGCCGCGCCCACGGCGCGTGCGCGAAACCGGCCAGCGCGCTGGCCATCTGCACCGCGTTGTCTTCGGTCATGTATTGGCTGTCGATAGCGATCGCCATCTCCATGCGGCGATAGCGCGAAGCCTCGTCGTTGAACAGGATCTCCACCCACGGCATCGGCCGGATGCTCACCCCCATGGTGAGGAAGTAATAGATGCCGTCGCGCTCGTGCTGGGTGATGGCCATCGGTGGCCACTTGCCCTGATCGATGGCGTAGTACTTCACCGAAGGGCCAAAATGCGGCTCATAGCGCGCCTGAAAATCGCGCTGCATCTTCGGCCACGGATTGCCCTCTTCACGCTGCCAGCTGCGCCAGAACTGGCGGGTGCTCTCCGCCTGCGCATACTGGGTGTTGGTCGAGGCCGAGCCGAGCGGATAAGCCAACGGGCTCTCCTTAATGCAGCTGGCGGAATAGCACACCGAATGGTCGATATACAGGCTCCAGCCGGGGATCACCGCCAGCAGTTGGCCGTAATACCACAGGGCCGCGCCGTCGTCGCTTTCGCTCCACACCACCATCAGCCCTTCCGGGTTCAGCGGCGCTTCGCCTTCCAGGTTGCGGCAATACTCCGCCGCCAGCATCGGCGGCTGCCCTTGTTCCAGCGCGGCGCGATCTTCCTGCAGCGGCGCGGCGGCCAGGTTGCGCAGCCAGCAGGCGCGCACCTGATAGCGATCGCTGTAGGCTTCGGCGGGATAGATATAAAAATAGGCTGCCCGGTGATCTTGCTGAACCACCGCAACCAGCGTCTGGTTCTCATTGCTGACTTCAGCAAGTACGTATGACTCGTTCATATCACCTCAATAGGGTCAGGGCGCGGCAGAATCGGCTGCGCGCCAAAAATGGAATGTGGCTTTGCCCCCAAGTGTAAAACGCATTACTGGCCGGATCACCCGTAAAAGTCTCAAAAGCGTCCGTAAACGAAGATAAACAAAGGTTAATTATAGCGGCTGCGGCTCATGACGGCTGAGTGATGCGCCGCACCGCGCGCTGATAGGAGCCGTTGCGCATCGACGCGCCCAGCACCTTGCCGAGGCCTGCGGCGCCCGTTCGCACCAGCCGCCGCCGCAGCGCGCCCGGATGAAAACCGAACTGCCGCTGCGCCCAATCGGGTAACAGATCGATGCCCGCCTGCATCACCACCCCACCGAGCGGACGCGCCAATGCGCTCGGCGCCGGCGCCTTCAGCAGAATGCGCGCCACCTCTTGCGTGCGTTCATCGCAGACCAGCTGCGGCCGCATCGCCTGCAGGTACTCTTCGACCTCCGCGCAGGACAGAGGAATAGCGGTCGCCCCCAGCGCGGCGGCCACGCGCGCCGCTTCGCGGTAGTATTGATCCTGTAACTCGCGGGAAAGATGGGGGTTGCGGTAGCGCAGGTGGCTGGCCAGAAAACGGCTGCTCTCCGCCACGTGCACCCAGGTGAGCAGCGCCGGATCGCTGGCGGCATAAGGCGTGCCGTCGCTGCCGATGCCGGTCACCCGCAGATGGATGGCTTTGACTTTGGCGATCAGCCGCTCCGCCTCGGCGGTCGGGCCGAAGGTGGTGACCGACACGAACTGACTGGTGCGGCGCAGGCGGCCAATCATATCTTCGCGGAAGTTGGAGTGATCCCACACCCCGGCCAGCGCCAGCGGGTGCAGCATCTGCAGCAGCAAGGCGCTGACGCCGCCGCACAGCATCGGGGTGAAATCGCGGTGTACCTGCCAGATGACCGACTGCGGGCCGAACAAGCCCGGATCGCCCGGTGGGTTTTCAAAATCGACGCCGCCGAGCGCCAGCCCGGTCAGGCTGAGCACCTGTTTTTCTATCGCTGCGCGTACCGCTTCCATCCTGCTGCCCTCTCGCTCATTCAGCGGCCAGTGTATCACGCGGCGGGCGCCCCATTACGCCCCGCGGCGGTTGAAAGCATTAACTTACTGAATTACAGTTGTTATACCGCTGGCAGAAAGGCGGGCCTATTCGATCCACTGCAGAGGCGCTTTGCAGGGCGTTAACCCACGTTAATTCGGCACTAACCCCACAAAACCTCTATCTAGTTTTTTTCCTCCAACTTAGATAGCAGAGAGTTCGATGATTACCATCAGAGCACGCGCGGCGGAAGACAACGCGCAATTGGCAGATATCTGGCTGCGTTCGGTGCGCGCCACTCACCATTTTTTAACCGAAGACAACATCGCGCAGCTGTTCCCGCTGGTGCTGAACGACTACCTGCCGGCGGTTAACGTCTGGGTAGCCGAAGAGCGGCCGGGGCACCCCTGCGGCTTTATCGGCCTGAACGGCAACAAGGTGGAGATGCTGTTTATCGACGCCGATCAACGCGGCAAAGGGGTGGGCAAAGCGCTGCTGACCCACGCGGAAACGCTGCACGATGAACTGCAGCTGGACGTGAACGAGCAAAATCCGCAGGCCAGCGGCTTCTACCGCCATTACGGGTTTGTCATCACCGGCCGCTCGCCGCTCGATGGCCAGGGCAACCCGTTCCCGCTGCTGCACATGAAGCTGGACAAACGCTAGCCCTCCCGCCGGCCGCCCTGCGGCCGGTTTTCTCCCCCCTGTTTCACCCGCCGTTTTATATATCAAATCAGAATAAGTAATAGAATTTACATTCTTCCTGTCACTATAAACCCTCGGTAGGATTGCCCGGTATTCACCCGCAACAGAGATTCCGTCCGCCACTCCCCGCCGGGTTGTGCCCGCCGAAAAGCCGAACGATCCCTGTCCGGCGCACCGCGCTCCGGACGGAATGCTGTGAAGTATCGATAAGGATCCGCTTCGCTATGATCGTTCTTTCGAACGTTTGCAAAACTTTTGACAGCACACAGGGCCGCGTCGTGGCGGTAGACAATGTCAGTCTGGCGGTAGAGGCCGGGCAAATTTACGGCATCATCGGCTACAGCGGCGCCGGCAAAAGCACGCTCATCCGCCTGCTTAACGGCCTGGAAACGCCCACCAGCGGCCGCATTGACGTAGGCGGCTTCGATATCGCCCGCGCCAAAGGCAGCCACCTGCGCCAAGCGCGCCTGAAAATCAGCATGGTGTTTCAGCACTTCAACCTGCTGTGGTCGCGTACCGTCAGCCAAAACATCGCTTTTTCCATGCAGATCGCCGGCGTGCCCAAGACGCAGATTGCGCCGCGCGTGGCGGAACTGATCGCGCTGGTCGGCCTGCAGGGGCGCGAAGACGCCTACCCGTCGCAGCTCAGCGGCGGCCAGAAACAGCGCGTCGGCATCGCCCGCGCGCTGGCCAATAACCCGAGCGTGTTGCTGTGCGACGAGGCCACCTCGGCGCTCGACCCGCAGACCACCGACGCCATTCTCGACCTGCTGCTGGACATCAACCGCCAGCTGAAATTGACCATCGTGCTGATCACCCACGAGATGCACGTGGTGCGCAAAATCTGCCACCGCGTAGCGGTGATGGAAAACGGCCGCATCGTCGAAGAAGGCCCGGTGCTCGACGTGTTCACCCGGCCACAGCAACCGATCACCCGGCAGTTCGTCAAACAGGTGTCGCAGTATGCGGATACCGAAGAGAGCTTCAACCCGCTGCTCACCGCCCATCTGCCGGGGGCGATTTTCAAGCTGACCTTCGTCGGCGTGCAAACCCATCAGGCGGTGATCTCTGAAGTGATCCGGCGCTATGCCCTGACCGTCAACATTCTGCACGGCAAGATCAGCCACACCCTCAACGGTTCGTTCGGCGAACTGTATATCCACGCCGAAGGCAACGAACAACAAGTCGCCGACATGCTCAACCTGCTGCACGAAAGAGACATTGCCGTCGAGGTTATCCAACATGATTGAATCCCTGTTCCCCCACCTGCGTCTGGATCAACTGTGGGACGCCACCTGGGAAACGCTGTACATGACCGGCATCGCCGGTTTGGCCACGTTGGTACTGGGCATCGTGCTCGGCGTGCTGCTGTTTTTAACCTCCAAGGGCCAGCTGTGGCAGAACCGGGCGGTCTACTCGCTGATCTCCGTGTTGGTCAACGTCTTCCGCTCCATTCCGTTCATCATTCTGATCGTGCTGCTGATCCCGTTCACCAAATCGCTGATCGGCACCATTCTCGGCGCGGACGCGGCCCTGCCGGCGCTGATCGTCGGCGCGGCGCCGTTCTACGCCCGGTTGGTGGAGATCGCGCTGCGCGAGGTCGACAAAGGGGTGATCGAAGCGGCGCGCTCGATGGGCGCCAAAAACCGCACCCTGATTTTCCGCGTATTGCTGCCGGAGAGCTCGCCGGCGCTGGTTTCCGGCATCACCGTTACCCTGATCGCGCTGGTGAGCTACACCGCGATGGCCGGGGTGATCGGCGCCGGTGGCCTGGGCAACCTGGCCTATCTGGAAGGGTTCCAACGCAACCACAGTGACGTGACGCTGGTGGCGACGCTGACGATCCTGCTGATCGTTTTCGTCATTCAGTTCATTGGCGACACCCTGACAAGAACGCTCGATAAACGTTAATTAACCAAGGAAAACGATGATGAAAAAGCACCTACTGATGTTGGCTTTCGCCTCCGTCGCCACCCTCGCCTCTTACGGCGCCGCCGCGGCGAGCAAGCTGGTGGTCGGCGCCTCCAACGTGCCGCACGCCGAGATCCTCGAACAGGCCAAGCCGATACTGGCGAAGGAAGGCATCGATCTGCAGATCAAGCGCTTCCAGGACTACATCCTGCCGAACACCGCCTTGGCCAGCCACGACATCGACGCCAACTACTTCCAGCACGTGCCTTACCTGAACTCGGTGCTGAAAGACCACGCCGACGACAAGAGTTACGACTTCGTCAGCGCCGGCGCGATCCATATTGAGCCTATCGGCATCTACTCGAAGAAGTACAAGAGCCTGAAAGATCTGCCGGAAAACGGCAAAATCATCATGCGCGACGCGGTGGCGGAAGAAGGCCGCATCCTGTCTATTTTTGAACGGGAAGGCGTGATCAAGCTGAAGCCGGGGGTGAGCAAGGTGGACGCGCGCATCAGCGACGTGGTGGAAAACCCGAAACACCTGAAGTTCCAGGCCAACGTTGAAGGCGCGCTGCTGCCGCAGATGTACAACAACGACGAAGGCGACGCGGTGGTGATCAACGCCAACTACGCCATCGACGCCGGGCTGAATCCGACCAAAAATCCGATCGCGGTCGAAAGCGGCGAAAACAACCCGTACGCCAACATCATCACCGTGCACCAGGCCGACGTGAACAAACCGGAGATCGTGGCGCTGGTGAAGGTGCTGCACTCCAAACCGATTCAGGACTTTATCCGCGAGAAATACCAGGGCGCGGTGATCCCGGTCAATCAATAATGGGTTACACGGCCCGGTAAAAACCGGGCCGGTTGTTATACCTTATTGCCAATCTGGCTGAGCCGCGGCCACACCAGCATCAACGCCTCCAGCAACCGCAGCAGATCGCTCCGGCTTGCCCCTTCGCGCGCCTGCACCGACATGCCTTCAATGGTGCAAATCACGTATTTCGCCAGCAGCGTGGTGTCGGTTTTCGCCAGCAGTTCGCCCTGCTGCACCTTGCGATCGAAGCAGGCCTTCAGCGCCGCTTCCTGCGCATGATGTTTCCTGCGCAGCATCTGGGCGACGTCGTCGGACGCAGACGACAGCGCGGCCGAGGCGCACACCATAAAGCAGCCTGACGGCGTATCGGGGTCGGTAAACACTTCAACGGAAGAGCGTACGTAGGCCTCGACGATCTCGGCCACCGGCAGATCCTGCTCCAACAGTTGGTTGGTGCAGGTGGTGTATTTTTGCAGATAGCGTTCCACCGCCGCGCGGAACATTCCTTCCTTGTTGCCGAATTCCGCATACAGCGTCGGCGCCTTGGCGCCGGTCACTTCCACCAGATCGGCCAGCGAGGTGGCTTCATAACCGTGCCGCCAGAACAGATCGAGCGCGCTTTCCAGCGCCCGGTCGCGATCAAATTGTTTCGGTCTGCCGCGGCTTTTCTTGCCGCAAACCTCTTCATTGATGCTCATCGTTCCTCTCCTATCCCGCTCCACGGCAGGGTTAGCACAAATAAATTAACGATCATTATAAAAAAATATTGCGCCTTCGTCGAGAACCGATTAGCATTTAGTTATCGATCGTTAAGATAATTTAGCGAAGCGGATTAAAACCCTCTATTCACCGTTATCGGAAAGGAATTAACATTATGAAAAACTTAAAATTAACCTTAGCAGCTCTCACTCTGGCCAGCGTTTCCTTCGGCAGCTTCGCCGCCGATTTAGTCCAGAACCAACCGGCAGACCAGCAGAAAGTGGGCGTCATCACCGTCAGCGGCGCGTCCGATCTGACCTCGCTGGAAAGCAGCCTGGCCGCCAAAGCCGATCAGGCGGGTGCCAAATCCTTCCGCATCATCGGCGCCGGTGGTAACAACCAGCTGCATGGAACCGCAGAAATATATCAATAACAAGACATTAAACCAGCGGATCGCGAGAAATTCTGCTCCCGACACCAGGGCATCAAAAAAAATTAATTAACGAGCATTAAAAAAATACTTGCAATCCGTCAAACCGGCATCTAACATTAAATTATCGATCGTTAATTAATTTAACGACCTTACAAAACAAACATCGTAAAGAACATAGATAGGAAATAAGACCATGAAAAACCTGAAAATGACCATAGCCGCCATCGCACTGGCCTCCGTCTCCTTCGGCAGCTTCGCCGCCGAACTGGTCAACGCTCAACCGGCCGATCTGCAAAAAACCGGCGTCGTTACCGTCAGCGGTGCTTCCGACCTGAGCAGCCTGGAAAACAAACTGGCGGCCAAAGCCGACGCGGCCGGCGCCAAATCTTTCCAGATCATCGCCACCACCGGCGACAACAAACTGCACGGTACCGCGATCATCTACAATTAATTGCCAGATAGGTAATCGTGCAAAAGGGCGGCTCAGGCCGCCTTTTGTTTGTTTTGACGCCAACGTTCTGTTGTAAGCTGTAGCAACCTTTTTTTGCTGAGCCGAGCAACGACATGACTCCCCTGCTGTTTCACAAATATCACGGCCTGGGCAACGACTACCTGGTATGCCACCGTTCGGTCGCCGATCGTCTGAGTCAGGAACAGATCCGCCTGCTGTGCCACCCGCATTACGGCATCGGTTCCGACGGCCTGCTGATCGACAGCGGCGACGCCGTCAATCCCACCCTGCGCATCATCAACCCGGACGGCTCCGAAGCGGAGAAAAGCGGCAACGGCCTGCGTATCTACGCGCGGTATCTGTTCGACAGCGAGCGCGTGGGGCATCAGCCGTTTCTGGTGCACACCGCCGGCGGCGACGTGCGTTGCCAAGTGGCGGAAGACGCGCATCAGATAACCGTGGAGATGGGGCGCGCCAATTTCAGCCCGGCGGCGCTGCCGGCCTTGATCGATCTGCCGGAGGCGCTGAACTATCCCCTGCCCCTGAGGGAGGAGACGTTAAGCGTTTCGCTGGTGTCGATGGGCAACCCGCACTGCGTGGTGCCGGTGGAGAAACTGGATCTGGCGCAGGTGCATCGGCTCGGACCTCAGATTGAACGCCATCCGCTGTTCCCGAAACGCACCAATGTACAACTGGTGGAAGTGGTCGATCGCCAGACGCTGCGCATCGGCATCTGGGAGCGCGGCGCCGGTTTTACCCTCGCCTCCGGCAGCAGCAGCTGCGCCGCCGCCAGCGTGATGCGCAAGTTGGGACGAGTCGGCGATCGGGTTAGCGTGCGGATGCCTGGCGGCGAACTGCAGATCGCCTTCAGCGGCGATTTTCAGGTCAGCATGCGCGGACCGGTGCATAAAATCGCCACCCTGACGCTGGACGAAGATTGTTTTGCCGGCGGCGCGGGGCTGTTTACGGGATCCACCCCAGCAGCCTGAACCACAGATAGTCCAACGGCACCAGCAGCGCAAAGCTGAGCGCGGCCAACAGCAGGCACAGCTTCAGCCCTTCGCGCGCCGGCACTTTGCCCATCCCCATCGCCACCACGATCGGTGAAGCCTGATACGGCAGCAGCGGCGTGGCGTAACCGATCACCTGGGTCATCAGCACCGTCAGCAGCGGCAGGCCGCTGCCCGCGGACAGCGCCTGCGCCAGCGCCAGCGGGGTAAACAACGCCGGCACGCCGTTGGCGGTCACCACGAAATTCAGCAATGCGGTGATCCCCACCAGCGAACCGAATGCGGTGAACGGTTTGCCGTGCAGATCCGGCATCATCGCCAGCAGCGCACCGCCCAGCCGATCGCCAAGCCCCGAGTGGCTGACCAGCGCCGTCAGCCCCAGGATCCCCGCCACGTAGATGCAGGTGCGCACATTAACCCCGGCGGCGAACTGCTCGCCGTTGAGAAACCCGATACGCGGCAACAGGCACAAGCAGGCCGCCGCCAACCCGATCCAGGCGGGAGCGATGCCGTGCCAACTGTCGGTCATCCACAGCAACACCGTGGCGCCCAACAGCGCGATCAGCCGCCATTCAGCGGCGCTGAGCGGGGTTTGCGCCGCCTCGGCCGCCACCGGCTGCGGCCGCGCACGGAACAGGCCGCAGATGCACAGCGTCAGCAGCGCGCCTTTGGCGATCCCGAGCACCGGGGCGTGCAACAGCAGGTAAGAGAGATAAGCGAAGTGGCTGCCGTAGGCGCTTTCCGCCGCGCCGCTCATCACCAGGTTGGGCACGTTGGCCGGCAGGATGCTGGCGGAGAGCTGGAAGGTGCCGAACCCCACCGCCAGCGCCAAACCGATGCGGCCGCGCGTGCCCTCCGCCAGACCGGCGCGATCGGCCAACGCCATGACGATCGGCATCAGCAGCGTAATGCGCCCCATGTTGGAAGGCATGACAAACGCCAGCGCGTAGCTTATCGCCACCACGCCGCCCACCAGGCGCGGCCAGGAGCCGGCCAGGTGCGGCAAGAGTCGGTTGGCCAGGCGATCCGCCAAGCCGGTGCTGCGGATGGCGGTGCCCAGCACGAAACCGCTGAGCACCAGCCAGAATGCGGAAGACGCGAAACCGGAAAAGGTCACTGCGGCGGGCGCCAGCTGCAACACCATCACCGCCGCGAAGAACAGCAGCGCGACCAGATACTCCGGTAAGCGGGCGCTGGGCCATAGCGCGATGACCACCAGCGTGACCAGCGCGGACAGCGCCATCGGATCCCCCAACATAGTTTCCTCCCTGATAAAACGTTGTGATTGTTATCAAACGGTTAACAGGGTGGCACAAGGCGCGGGCGCTAACCTTGAAACCGCTCACATATCGTCGTTCTGCAGATTTTTCAGCATGCACACGTTGCAGCCGTGATGGCCGGTGTTGCCGCGCCGTTCCGTCAACAGCGTGAACCCCAGCGCGTAGTATAGCCCGATCGCCTCTTTCAGCTGTTCGGTGGTTTCCAGGTAGCAGTAGCGATACCCCGCCGCCCGCGCCGCCTTAAGCGCCTGCACCACCATATAGCGCGCCATGCCCAGCCCGCGCGCGCCGGGCTTGAAGAACAGTTTCTGCAGCTCGCAATAGCCGGGCTCTTCGCCCGACAGCGGCGCCATGCCGACGCCCCCCACCACCTGCCCTTCCCGCTCCAGCACCCAGTAGTGGCCGCCGTTATCGCGATACAGGCCGGTCAGCCGATCGAGATCCGGATCGTGCAGGCTGACCCCTTCCATCTTGTCCATATCGTACTCGCGAAACACGTCGCGAATGATCGCCGCCATCGCCGCATCGTCGCGCGCGGCGATCGGCCGCACCTGCAGGTTGGCGTCGCGCTGTTTGCGCGCGCTGCGCAGCGCCGCGGTCATCTTTTTCATCGCCGCAGTGGTGCTCGCCAGCTCATCGTCGTCCAACTGCGCCAGCGCCGCCTGCATAAAACCGTCGGCGTCGCTCTCGATGCCAGCCAGCGCCTTGCCGCCCTTTTTACTCAGCCGATGCAGGTTGTGCCGCTTGTCATCCGGATGATCCACCGTTTCTATCACGCCGGCGGCCACCAGGCTGCGCAGCGCCCGGCTGGCGCTGGCCTTGTCGATGCAAAGCCGGGCCGCCAGCTCGGTGACGCCCAGCGGCTGCTCGCTGACTTCGATCATCAGATGGATCTGCAGCGGCGAAAAGCGCGAGCCGTTGCTCTGCTTGTTCAACATGCCGAATTCTCTGACCAAACTACGCGCCAATGCTCTGAAATCCCTGATGTTCACAATTGATATCCCCGATTAGCTACCGATGAAAAATGACACTTAGTTGATAGTGTTACCTAATTTTCACTACCTTAACGGATCATCAAGCCGCCATGAACCCCGGCATAACGCAGGAGTTGATGCAAAACGTAACATTACTCAATACAACAAACTGATTAGTTAAAATATTTCAGGATTAATGGCCATATGTTTGCGATTAAAAAGACAATAACCCAGACAAAAAATGCACAATCGTGGAAAACGCTGTGATGACAAGAGAAAATCGATACTAATTCATTGTATTCCAATAGGTTACAACAATGTTAATAGCGGCATTAATGCCGATATCTTGTTGTAATTTGTTACATATTCATGGCAGGATCGCGGCGTTTCCATAACGGCGACAACGTTCGTTATGTCAACGTCGGGCGCGGGTTGCTCCCGCACTGTTTTATGCTCATGGAGAGATCGCATGCCAATGAAAAAATCACTCGCCGTCTGTTCCGTTGCCCTTTCCGTCACTTTGCTGGCGGGCTGCGCGACCGAATCCTCCCGCTCTTTGGAAGTGCCGAAAGTGGCTTCCTACAACACCACTTATCAGGGCCCACGCAGCCCTATCGCCGTCGGCAAATTCGACAATCGATCCAGCTACATGAACGGCATCTTCTCCGATGGCGTCGATCGGCTGGGCAATCAGTCCAAGACTATCCTGATCACGCATTTGCAGCAGACTGGCCGTTTCAACGTGCTGGATCGCGCCAACATGGAAGAGTTGAAAACTGAAGCCGGCATTAAAGGGAAGGCGCAAACGCTGAAAGGCGCCAACTATGTGATTACCGGCGATGTCACCGAATTCGGCCGTAAAGAAGTCGGCGATCATCAGCTGTGGGGGATTTTGGGCCGTGGTAAATCACAGGTCGCTTACGCCAAAGTCAATCTGAACGTCGTAAACGTACAGACCTCAGAAGTCGTCTATTCCTCTCAGGGCGCCGGTGAATACGAACTGTCCAATCGCGAAATCATCGGTTTCGGGGGCACCGCCAGCTACGACTCCACCCTCAACGGCAAGGTGCTGGATCTGGCCGTGCGTGAAGCCGTCAATAACCTGGTCACCGGTATCGAAAACGGCGCATGGCGCCCTGCTAACTAACGGAATAGAAGCAGAGAGATGATAACTAAAAAAATGGGCGGGGCGCTGTTTGCAGCGACCCTGCTGGCCGGCTGCGCCGCGCCGAAAACGCTTTACAATTGGGATGGCTACCAGACTTCTCTCTATCAATACTACCAGCAGGAAGGGCAAAGCCCTGAGCAGCAGATCGCCACGCTGAAAGAGATCGTCGAGAAATCCCGCGCCAAGGATAAAGCCGTACCGCCAGGTCTGCATGCGCAGCTGGGGCTGCTGTACAGCAAAATCGGCAACGACGGACAAGCCATGAATGAATTCAACACGGAAAAAACGCTGTTCCCGGAGTCGGCGCCGTTTATGAATTTCCTGATGGCCAAGGATAAGGGGAGCTTTAAATGAAGCGTGTACTCACTTTCCTCGCCGTTGCCGCCACCCTGTTGCTAAGCGGCTGTGCCAAGCAAACGCCTTATGACTATGCGGCATTCCATGAGAGCAAGCCGAAGTCGATCCTGGTCTTGCCGCCGGTTAATCAGTCGCCGGACGTCAAAGCCAGCCACAGCGTGCTCGCCAGTGCAACCTTACCGCTGGCCGAGGCCGGTTACTATGTGCTGCCGGTCGCTGTAGTGGAGGAAACCTTCCTGCAAAACGGCCTAACCAACGCCAACGACATCCGCGCCGTCAGTCCGAAAAAACTGCACCAGATTTTCGGCGCCGACACCGTACTGTACCTGGATGTCACGCAATACGGCACCAGCTACATGGTGATCAGCAGCGAAACCCGCGTTACCGTAACCGCTCGCCTGGTCGATCTGCGCAACGGCAAACAGCTGTGGGCCGGCACCGCCACCGCATCCAGCAACGAAGGCAACAACAACTCCGGTGGCTTGCTGGGCATGGTGATCAGCGCCGCGATTTCGCAAATCGCCGATACCATCAGCGACAAAGGATTTGATGTTGGCGCCATCGCCAACACCCGCCTGCTATCGGCGACAGGTCAGAACGGCGCCATTCTTTATGGCCCACGCTCACCTCATTACGCCAGCCAGCGTTAAGCCGTCTCTCGGGCGGCCTTCTCGGGCCGCCTATGCCAAACTTGTCCCTTTTGCCAAAAGTAGCCCATGCTTTAACGGCAACTGCTCCTCTCCTTCTGGCTAACCGGGACGCTGGCTCATGACGAAAAAAACCACCCTGCTGCAATTCTTCCACTGGTACTACCCCGACGGCGGCAAACTGTGGCAGGAGGCCGCCGAGCGCGCGCCGCACCTCGCCGAACTGGGCATCACCGATCTGTGGCTGCCGCCCGCCTGCAAGGGCGCTTCCGGCGGCTACTCCGTCGGCTACGATACTTACGATCTGTTCGATCTCGGCGAGTTTGACCAGAAAGGCAGCGTGGCCACCAAATACGGCGACAAGGCGGCGCTCGAACACGCCGCCAATACGCTGCGCGAACACGGCGTGGGGGTGCTCTACGACGTGGTGTTCAACCACAAGCTCGGCGCGGACGAGAAAGAACAGGTACACGTGTTCAAGGTGGACGCCAACAACCGCAACGACATCGACGACCAGGGCTTCGACGCGCTGGCCTACACCCGCTTCACCTTTCCCGGCCGCCAGGGCGTGCATTCCGAGTTTATCTGGGATTACAAATGTTTCAGCGGCGTCGACTACGTTGAGCAGCCGGACGACAAAGGGGTGTTCAAAATCGCCAACGACTATGGCGACGACGGCTGGAACGATCAGGTCGACGACGAAAAGGGCAACTACGACTATCTGATGGGCGCCGACGTGGAGTTCCGCAATACCGCCGTGACGGAGGAGCTCAAATACTGGGCGCGCTGGCTGTTGGAAAGCCTGCCGTGCGACGGCTTCCGCCTGGACGCCGCCAAACACATTCCCGCCTGGTTCTTCAAAGAGTGGGCGGATCACGTGCGCGACAGCGCGCAGCGCGACCTGCTGATCGTTGCCGAACACTGGTCGCACGATCTGAGCGCGCTGCAACAATACATCGAGTTGGTGGACGGCAAGGTGATGCTGTTCGACGTGGCGCTGCACCTGAAGTTTCATCAGGCGTCGAAACAGGGCGACGGCTTCGACATGGCGCAAATCTTCACCGATACCCTGACCGCCGCCGATCCGGCCCACGCGGTGACGCTGGTCGCCAACCACGACACCCAGCCGCTGCAGTCGCTGGAAGCGCCGGTGGAACCCTGGTTCAAACCGCTGGCCTACGCGCTGATCCTGCTGCGCGAACAGGGCGTGCCCTGCGTGTTTTACCCCGACCTGTATGGCGCCAGCTACCGCGACAAGGGGCGCGACGGCGGCGAGTACCAGATTGATATGCCGGCGATCCCGGAGCTGGAGAAGCTGATCGCCGCCCGCCAGCGTTTCGCCAACGGCCCGCAAACCGACTACTTCGACGACAGCCACTGCGTGGCCTTCAGCCGCGCCGGCACCGCCGAGGCCCCCGGCTGCGTGGTGGTGCTGACCAACGGCGGCGAAAGCGGCAAAACCGTCGCGCTGGGGGCCGATCTGGCGCACACCGCCTGGCGCGATTTCCTCGGCAACCGTCAGGAGGAAATCACCACCGACGACCAGGGCAGCGCCCATTTCCCGGTCAACGCCGGCAGCGTCAGCGTCTGGGTACCGGCCGCCAGCCTGTAAGCGCCCGCCGCCGCGCAATGATGCAGCGGCGGCAAAACTAATGTTTGCCTTTCGGGTCTAACTTACGCTATCAACTGCGCAAGCCATTCACACCGGAGCCTAAATAGGGTACAAGGCTGCATGAAAATTCCAAAACGACTCCAGCCGCTGGTTGATGACGGATTAATCGACGACGTCATCCGCCGGTTGAAAAGCGGCAAAGAAGCCGACGTGTTTATCGTGCGCTGCGGCGATGAGATCCGCTGCGCCAAAGTGTACAAAGAGGCCGAGAAGCGCAACTTCAAGCAGGCCGTTCACTATCAGGAAGGGCGCAAGGTGCGCAATAGCCGCGACGCGCGCGCCATGAGCAAAGGCTCCAAATTCGGCCGCCAGCAGCAGGAAGAAGCCTGGCAAAACACCGAAGTGGACGCGCTGTATCTGCTGGCCAAGGCCGGGGTGCGGGTGCCGCAGCCGGACATCTGCCTGGACGGCGTGCTGCTGATGGAGCTGATCACCGACGAAGAAGGCCTGGTGGCGCCACGCCTGAGCGATGTCATCCTGACGCCGGAACAGGCGCGCGCCGATCACGCCCTGATGATGAACTACGCGGTGCGCATGCTGTGCGCCGGCCTGGTGCACGGCGACCTGTCGGAATTCAACGTGCTGATGGATAAAGACGGGCCGGTGATCATCGACCTGCCGCAGGTGGTGGACGCCGCCGCCAACAACCACGCCAAAAGCATGTTCGAGCGCGATATCGGCAATCTGGCGGAGTATTACGGCCAGTTCGCGCCGGAGCTGCGCGACAGCCAATACGCCAAAGAGATTTGGGCGCTGTATCAGGAAGGCAACCTGACGCCGGACAGCGTCCTCAGCGGCCGGTTCAGCGAAACCCTGAAACGCGCCGACGTCGGCTCGGTGCTGGAAGAGATCCAGGCCGCCGGCGAGGAACATCAACGCCGCATGATGGCGCGCAACGCGGAAGAGTAACGCGCCGCGCTATTCGACGCGAAACACCTCCGGCCGCTGCAGCGTCGCCGCCTCGTGATAAATATCCCCCAGATAGCCGGCGATCTCCTCTTCGCGCAGGTCGGCCGGCAGCACGATATCGTGGCTGGGGGCATATTTGCGCTCCGGCAGCGTCACGCGGAACAGCCGCCATTCGTCCCCGATGCGCTTCACGCCCAGCAGACGGCCGAATACGTTAAAAATCATCATCCGCCATTCCCCCGCTCGTCGCTTTCAGGCTATAACACTGTGATGCCGCCGCAGTGAAAAGGAAAGCGTATGAGTGAAAAAACGCCGCAGTTCTGGCGCGATCCGCAGTTGCCGTTCGTCGAAGCCCGCGCCATCGCGGATGGCCGCCAGGTGTGCTACAGCCTGCACAGCCACGAATTCTTTTCCATCGGCGCCATCACCGGCGGCGTCAGCACCTATGTCAACGGCGAGCGGCGCATGCAGGTCAGCGCCGGCGATCTGGTTGTCATCAACCCGCAGCAGGCGCATGCCTGCAACCCCATCGCCGATCGGCGTTGGTCGTACATCATGTTCTATCTCGATCTCGCCTGGCTCGGCGCGCTGCAGCAGGAGCTGCTCGGCGGCGACGGCGACCGTTTTGTTCCGTTCAGCCAGCCGCTGAGCCGCGATCCGGCGCTGTTCCACGGCCTGAACCGGCTTTATGCGCTGCTGACGGATCCGCTGTGCTGCGCGCTGGAAAAACAGATCGCCATGGTGGAGTATTTCAGCGCCCTGCAGCTCGGGCTGGGCGACGTCCGCCAGCCGGAGACACCATCGCATACCCGACTGGAAGCGGCGGCGGCGTTTATCGACGCGCACTGCACCCGGCCGCTGACGCTGGACGACATTTGCCGCGCCGCCGCGCTGTCCCCTTCTTACCTGATCCGCGCCTTCCGCCAGCGTTACGGCATGACGCCGCACGCCTATCTGGTCAACCGCCGCGTGCAGCACGGCCATCGGCTGTTGAAAAGCGGCCTGCCGATCGCCGCAGCCGCCAGCGAAAGCGGCTTTGCCGATCAGGCGCACTTCCAGCGCACCTTCAAACAGCTGCTGGCCGCCACGCCCGGCCAGTATCAAAAACCCTCCGCCAGCAGATAGCAGGCGCTGGCCGCCAGCAACGCCGCCATTGCGCGGTTGAAACGCCGCACGTTGCGCGCCTGCCTGAGCAGGCCGCGCAGCATCGCGCCGACATAGGCCCAGCAGGCTACCGAGGCATAGCAAATTACGAAGTAGAGCCCGGCGAACTGCCACAGCAGCCGGATGTCACCGTCGCCGACAAAGGCGCCGAGGCTGGCCACCGACGCCAGCCACGCCTTGGGGTTCAGCCATTGCATCAGCGCGCCGTAGCGGCAGGAAGGCGCCCGCGCCGCGCCGCTGCCCAACCTGCCGTCGTCAAACGCCAACCGATAGGCCATAAACAGCAGGAAAGCCACGCCGGCCCACTGAATCAAGCGGGTCAGCGCCGGCCACAGGATCAGCAGCTGGTGCATGCCCAATCCCAGCAGCACCAGCAACAGGGTAAACCCCAGCGTGGCGCCGAACACGTGGCGCTGGGCCGCGCCAAAGCCGAACTGCGCCCCTGCGCTCAATGCGACGATGTTGACCGGGCCGGGGGTGATGGAGGCCGCCAGCGCAAACGCGGCCATGGAAAGGTAGATATTCATGATGGTCACCTGAGAAAGTATTCACAGGCGCCAGAATGCCGACCGCCGTCGACAAGGTATTGAACAGAATTGCCCTGTTCGGTTTAACGCGCGATCGCCGCCCGGCGGCGCGGCAGCCCGAAGGTGTTGACCGCCATGCCGCCCAGCACCAGCAATGCGCCGCCGAACTGCGCCGGCGACAGCGCTTCGTCCAGCAGCAGCCAGGCGGCGAACAGCCCGACCAGCGGCACCAGCAGCGTCAGCGGCGCAACGCGCCAGGTTTCATAGCGCCCCAGCAGGCTGCCCCACACCGAATAACCGAACAGCGTGGCGGCAAACGCCAGGTAGGCAACCGCCAGCCAGGTGCCGACCTGCACATGGCTCAGGCTGCTCAGCACCGCCTCAGGGCCGTCGAACAGCCAGCTGCAGGCCAGGAACGGCACGACCGGGATCGGCGCGCTCCACACCACCAGCGACAAAATGTTGCGCTGCGGGAAACCGGCCAGGATCTTCTTGTTGGTCAGGTTGCCCAGCGCCCAGGAAAACGCCGCCGCCAGCGTCAGCAGCAGGCCTGCCAGGGGGACCGCGCCGCTGCCCGGCTTATGCAGGCTGGCCTGCGCCAGCACCAGCATGCCGCCGCTGGCGATAGCGATGCCGACGAAATGGTTGACGCGCAGCTTTTCGCCCATCAGCACGACACCCAACAGCAGGGTGAAGAACACCTGCGCCTGCAACACCAGCGAAGCCAGCCCCGCCGGCATGCCCACCTTGATGGCGACAAACAGGAAGGCAAACTGCGCGAAGCTCATGGTCATGCCGTACAGCAGCAGCCATTTCCACGGGATCGTCGGGCGCGGGATAAAGAAGATCGCCGGCAACGCCACCAGCAAAAAACGCATCCCGGCCAACAGAAACGGCGGCATGCCCTGTAAACCGAACTTGATCACGACGAAATTCACGCCCCAGATCACCACCACCAACAGCGCCAACAGCCGATCGCGCAATGTCATCCTCGCCCCGCTTATCCCATTGAAAATTCGCTTTAGCTTGCAGGTTACAACCAAACCGGGCGTATGGACACCGGCAAACGCCGGCGATTATTCCGGCATCAGGCCGATAAAGGTGGTCTTCTTGCGCGGGCCGGTCATCAGCGCTTCCAGCTTCTCCACGCACTGCAAGTAGTGCGGGGTCTGCTTGTGCGCCGCCACCGCCTGCTCGTCGCGATAGGCTTCGTAGATGTAAAACCGCGTCGGAATCTGTTCATCCTGCAGCACGTCGAAGCGCAGGTTGCCCGGCTCTTCGATTGCTCCCAGGTGATTGGTGCGGAAAACATCGATAAATTCGTCGATTTTGTCTTGTTTAACGTTGATCTCAACCAATGTGACGTGCATGACAGCTCCTTGTTTGAACGGCGCGCCGTAGCATGGCGCTTTCCAACCATAGGTTTATTCCCGTCGATTGCCCTGCCGCAACGGCAATTTTGCCGCCTGGCTCACAAATCGCACCGGCGACGCCCACTCCTCCCCCGGCGGGGTATGGCGGCGGCATCTATAGTAAACACTCCTCCCCCTGAGAGCATAGGCTATGGATAACTACTTGATGGCGCTGGACGCAGGAACGGGCAGTATTCGCGCGGTGATCTTCGATCTGGCGGGCAATCAGATCGCGCACGGCCAGGCGGAGTGGCAACACCTGGCGGTGCCGGGCGTGCCCGGCTCGATGGAGTTTGACCTCAGCCGCAACTGGCAGCTGGCCTGCCAGTGCATTCGCCAGGCCTTGCAGCGCGCCGGGCTGACGGCGCAGGCGATACGCGCGGTGGCCTGCTGCTCGATGCGTGAAGGCATCGTTCTGTACGACCGCAACGGCGTGCCGATCTGGGCCTGCGCCAACGTCGACGCGCGCGCCAGCCACGAAGTCAGCGAGCTGAAAGAGTTGCACAACCACGGCTTCGAACGCGAGGTGTATCAATACTCCGGCCAGACGCTGGCGCTGAGTGCCATGCCGCGTCTACTGTGGCTGGCGCACCATCGGCCGGACATCTACCGCCAGGCGGCGACGCTGACCATGATCAGCGACTGGCTGGCCAACATGCTGAGCGGCGAGCTGGCGGTCGATCCTTCCAACGCCGGCACCACCGGCATGCTGGATCTGACCAGCCGCGACTGGCGGCCGGCGCTGCTCGACATGGCCGGGCTGCGCGCCGATATTCTGTCGCCGGTGAAAGAGACCGGCAGCGTGCTGGGGCGCGTCACCGAACAGGCGGCGCAGGAGAGCGGGCTGCTGCGCGGCACCCCGGTGGTGATGGGCGGCGGCGACGTGCAGCTCGGCAGCCTGGGGCTCGGCATCGTGCGCGCCGGGCAGACGGCGGTGCTCGGCGGCACCTTCTGGCAGCAGATCGTCAACCTGCCGGAGCCGGCCATCGATCCGGAGATGAATATCCGCATCAACCCCCACGTCATTCCCGGCATGGCGCAGGCGGAATCCATCAGCTTCTTTACCGGCCTGACCATGCGCTGGTTCCGCGACGCCTTCTGCGCGGAGGAAAAATTGCTGGCGGAGCGGCTGGGGGTCGATGCCTACAGCCTGCTGGAGGAGATGGCGGCCAGGGTACCGCCGGGCGCCTACGGCGTGATGCCGATTTTTTCCGACGCCATGCATTTCAAAACCTGGTATCACGCGGCGCCGTCGTTCATCAATATGTCGATCGACCCGGAGCGCTGCAATAAACAGACGCTGTTCCGCGCGCTGGAGGAGAACGCCGCCATCGTCTCCGCCTGCAACCTGGAACAGATCGCCGCCTTCTCCGGCGTGCAGGCGCGCTCGCTGGTGTTCGCCGGCGGCGGCGCCAAGGGCAAGCTGTGGAGCCAGATCCTCAGCGACGTCACCGGGTTGACGGTGCGGGTGCCGGTGGTGAAAGAAGCCACCGCGCTGGGCTGCGCGATCGCCGCCGGCGTCGGTGCCGGGCTGTTCGAGTCGCTGGCCGAAACCGGCGAACGCCTGGTGCGCTGGGAGCGCGAGCATCAACCCGACATGACCCACCATGCGCTGTATCAGGAACAGAAAGAAACCTGGCGGCAGGTTTACGCCGATCAGCTGACGCTGGTGGATAACGGCCTGACCACCTCGCTGTGGAAAGCGCCGGGGCTTTAAACGCAAGCGGCATTCGGTCATAACCTTATGCCGTTTTATTCCTTTCCCCCGCAGCGCGGCGCAAGCCGCGTTTTCACTCGCCGCCGGCGATTGTTTCCCCTCAGAAACAGTGTAACCACCGCAAACGGATTTATCCGCGGCTTCGGCCTGCCGTAGATTGTGACTTCGGTCACACCGCGCCCCGAGCGCGGCCTGCGCATTCACCCAAGACGAGCGGCATTATGCTGAATAATAAAGATAAACCTGCATCATCCCCGTGGCCGGCGATCTTCTCGCTGACGGTCGCCTGTTTTGTCATGGTCACCACCGAGTTTCTGCCGATCGGCCTGCTGACCAACATCGCCCCTTCGCTCGGCGTCAGCACCGGCACCGCCGGGCTGATGGTCACCATGCCCGGCATCGTGGCGGCGGTGGCCGCACCGGTGTTGAGCCTGGCTTCCGGCCGGCTGGACAGACGCCTGCTGATGCTGGGACTGTCGTTGCTGCTGATGGTGTCCAACCTGGTGGCGGCGCTGGCGGTCAACTTCCCGATGATGCTGTTGGGCCGCGTGTTGCTGGGCATCTGCGTCGGCGGCTTTTGGTCGTTCGCCGCCAACTACGGCCGCCATCTGGTGCCGGAAGCCAGCCAGGGCCGCGCCACCGCGCTGATCCTCAGCGGCATCTCGGTCGGCGCGGTGTGCGGCGTGCCGGCGGGGGCGCTGATCGGCGATCTGTTCGGCTGGCGCGCCGCCTTCTTCGGCGGTGCGGCGCTGGCGGTCGGCGTACTGTTGGCGCAGCTGCGTTTACTCACGTCGGTACCGCCTTCCCGGCCGGTTACGCCGCGCGATCTGGTGCTGCCGCTGCGCCTGCCGATGGCGCGCATCGGCCTGATCGCCATCGTGCTGCTGTTCATCGGCCACTTCGCCGCCTATACCTATCTGCGGCCGCTGCTGCAACAGGTGTTCGTGCTCAGCCCATCGGCGATTTCGCTGCAGCTGCTGGCCTATGGCGCCATCGGCCTGCTGGGCACCTTCCTCGGCGAGCGCCTGGCGGAACACAGCCTGCGCGCCACCTTTATCCTGATCGCCGCCATGCTGGCGGGCATTCTGATCGTTTCGCCGCTGCTCAGCGGCCTCGCCGGCGCCACGCTGATGGTGTTGGTCTGGGGGTTGGCGTTCGGCGCGGTGCCGGTATGCGCCACCAACTGGATGTTCGCCGCGGTGCCGCAGGCGCCGGAAGCCGGCCAGGCGCTGCTGGTGTGCGTCATCCAGATCGCGCTGGCCTCCGGCGCACTGCTGGGCGGCGAGGTGGTGGACTGGCAGGGCGTCAGCAGCGCCATGCTGTTCGGCGGCGCGCTGATCCTCTCCGCCACGCTGGTGTTCGGCCTCAGCTTGCGCTCCGGCGCGATTGGCGCTAAACAGTGTTAATCATTATCTATCTGCAGAAACATGCCCCGGCCACTGCCGGGGCATGACGTTGGGAACCTATGGACCATCATTTGCTCGCTATCCGGGTATTTAACCGCGTGGTGGAAACCGGCGGTTTTACCCGCGCCGCCGATTCGCTGGGCATGCCGAAAGCGACGGTCACCAAGCTGATCCAGAATCTGGAGGATCACCTGCAGACCAAGCTGTTCCAGCGCACCACCCGCAGCGTGTCGGTCACCCGCGAAGGCGAATGCTATTACCAGAATACGGTGAAATGGCTGGCGGATTTGGAGCAGATGGAGGGCTGTCTGACCGAGTCACAGAATTCTCCGCAGGGCGTGCTGCGCATCGATACCGGCAGCGGCACCGCCCGCCAGCTGCTGTTGCCGGCGCTGCCCGGCTTTTTGGAACGCTACCCGCAAATCCAGATCGATCTCAGCATCGGCGATCGCGTTATCGATCTGATCAGCGACAGCGCGGACTGCGTGATCCGCAGCGGCCCGTTGGCCGACTCCAGCCTGATCGCCCGGCGTCTGTTCGATCTGGATTGGGTCAGCTGCGCCACCCCGGCTTATCTGGCGCGCCACGGCGCCCCACGCCACCCGTGCGATCTGGAACAGGGTTTTCCGATGGTGCACTACCGCCATCCGGTCAACGATCGCATCCATCCGCAACGCTATGTCGAACGCGGCAAAGAGATCGCCATTCAACAGCGCTACCCGGTCAGCATTAACGAAGGCAACGCGCTGCTGGCGGCGAGCCTGGCCGGATTGGGCATCATCCAGATCTATCGGTTTATGGCGCAGCCGCACCTCGAGCGCGGCGAGCTGGTCAGCTTGCTGCACGACTGGCAGCCGCCGCCGGAGCAGATGTACGTGGTGTACCCGTCCAATCGCCACCTCAGCGGCAAGCTGCGGGCGTTTATCGACTGGGCGGTGGAGACATTTCGCTAGCGACAGGATGAGCCGCACGTTGTCGCCGCACGCAGTGTGGTATTATTTGTCGCATAGTGATTCACGACGGACGACCACCATGGCCTATATCCCCAAAAACTATGCGAAGCTGGAAACCGGCTATCGCGAAAAAGCGCTGAAACTGTTCCCCTGGGTATGCGGGCGCTGCTCGCGCGAGTTCGTTTATTCCAACCTGCGCGAACTGACGGTGCACCACATCGATCACGATCACAGCAACAACCCCGAAGACGGCAGCAACTGGGAAATGCTGTGCCTGTATTGCCACGACCACGAGCACTCGAAATACACCGAGGCCGATCAATACGGTTCGACGGTGGTGGCCGGTGAAGACGCGCAGAAAGATGTCGGCGTCGCCACCCACAACCCGTTCGCCAACCTGAAGGCGATGATGAAGAAATAATGTCGGCGACAGCTTAATGAGCCACTAACTTATTAAGCTGTTAAATTAACAAAACCTGCCTCCGCATCGCCACTTCCCAGAGAATTCCTACTTACCCATCCGGGCCATCCAGCGCAAAATAAGCTGCGCAGTTAACGACATACTGGCTTGGCAAGCCGCCGCAGTTGGTGCATATTGTTCGCGAGTTGTTCTTGTTAACCTGTTTGATTATCAACCTAATAAGCAAATTAACTTAATAAGTTATCAGCTTAATAACTTGAGAGATGGCAGCATGATTGTTCTGATTGGCTCGCAAAAAGGCGGCGTCGGCAAATCGACGAAAGCGGTGAATATCGCCGGGTATCTGATTCTTAAGCAAGGCAAAACGGCGATCATCGTCGATGCCGACGACCAGAAATCGATCATGACCTGGTACAACGACCGTCAGAACGTTGAGGGGCTGCCGCACATTCCGGTGGTGGCCGCGTCGGGCAAAATCAAGGAAACGCTGCTGGAGCTGGATCGCCATTACGACTACGTGATCGTCGACACCGCCGGCCGCGACAGCGCCGAACTGCGCTCCGGGCTGCTGGCCGCCGATCTGTTCCTCTCGCCACTGCGCCCTTCGCAGATGGATCTCGACACCATCGGCTATCTGTCGGAGATGTTCTCCACCGCGCAGGAATACAACGAGAAGGTCAAAGGCTACATCGTGCTGAACATGTGCCCGACCAACATCTTCATCAATGAAGCCAACGAAGCGGCGCAGGTGCTGAGCGAATACCCGGAGTTCACCCTGGTGAGCCACCGCCTGTGCGACCGCAAGATTTACCGCGACGCCTGGGGCGAAGCCATCACCGTGCATGAGGCGAACAACGAAAAGGCGCAGAGCGAAATTGAATGCCTGGTGAAAGAGGTGATCCTGTGAAGAAGCGCACCCCCACCCACCGCATGTCGGAAGACGAATTCATCAACAGCGCCACCTCGCACACGCTGCCGGTCGCGGCGCCCGCGCCGGAAGCCAAACCGGCCGGCCGCAAGCGCACCTATAAGGCGATTTCCGTCAGCCTGACGGACAGCCACATTGAAGCCATCGATGAAGTGATCGTCCAGGCGGCGCGCAGCGGCATCGTGCGCATCACCCGTTCCGACATCATCAAGCTGGCCATCGACGGGCTGGCGGAGAAAAGCGAAGCGCAGCTGCTGGCGCTGCTGAAGAAGCTCTGACCGCGCGGCAGCCGCCGGCTGGCCATAACCGGCGGGCCGTTACACCGAGGGGAACTCGCGTGGGAACGGCATCGTACGATAGGTTTTGCCGGTGGCCTTATGCAGCGCGCTGGCCATCGCCGGAGCGACCACCGCAGTCGACACTTCTCCGCATCCCTGCGGCGCACGCGCACTGTCGAGCACCACCACTTCCACCTTGGGCATTTCGGCGATCGCCAGCAGCGGATAACGATCGAAATTCCCTTCCACCACGCCGCCCCGTTCAAAGTGCAGTTCGCTGTGCAGACAGGTGGTCAGCGCAAAGCCGATGCCGCCCTCTACGTTGGCGCGCACCAGGTTCGGGTTTATCACCTTGCCGCAGTCAATCGCACATACCGCGCGGAGCACCCGCAGCCGCCCTTCCTGAATGGCGATTTCAACCACCAAACCGACGTAAGTGGTGAAAGCGTTATTGCGGCCAACCCAAATATTGCACGACATCCCGCGATAAACGCCCGGCGGCGGTTCATGCTGCCAACCAGACGCCGCCGCGGTGGCGTCCAGTACGCGCAACGCTTCCGGGGTGTCCTGCAACAGATGCCGCCGATACTGGTACTCGTCCCGGTTGGCCTTATGGCTGAGTTCGCTGATAAAGCTTTCCAAAAAGAATAGGCTGGCGACGCTGCCGACGCCGCGCAGATAGCTCAGGGAAATCGGTTGTTCGACGATGCCGGCCTCCACTTTCAGATGAGGGATGCAATACGGCGTGCTGTAAACGCACTCCACCATACTTTCATCCCATCCCCCGGCCTCGTGTACCGTTTCGCGCCGCATCTGCCAGAAGAGCGACTGCCCGGCATAGCGCGCCCACAGTGCCTGCGGGTAGCCGTTTTCATCCAACAGCGCCCGATAATGGCTGATGCAGGCCGGACGATAGTATTCATGCCGCATGTCGATCTCGCGCGGATAGATCACTTTGACCGGTTTCCCCACCGCCCGGGAGGCGGCGGTAGCATGCATCACGGCATCCGGCAGATATTTGCGCCCAAAGCTGCCCCCCAGGTAGGTCGTATTCACCACCACATCCGTCGGCTTCAGCCCGAACATTTTCGCCAGAACGTTGCGCACCATGTCCTGCCCCTGGAAAGGGCCCCAGGTTTCGATACGGCCCTCTTCATAATGGCTGGTGGCGTTGCAAGGCTCCAGGGTGGCATGCGCCACATAGGGCGCGCTGTAACGCGCCTCATGCAGGCGCGAATCCTGCTCAGCGTTATGAATCAACGCCGACGCCTCGCCGCGATCGACCGCCGGCACCAAGGTATCGCCGTCCAGCATCGCCAGATTCTCCGCCGCAATCGCGCTGCCGGTCAGCGCTTGCCCTGCGCCCGGCAGCCAGTCGACCTCCAGCAAATCCGCCGCCTTTTTGGCCTGCCAGTAGCTCGCCGCCACCACGATCACCGTATTGAGTGACATATCGTGATCCAATCCGACCATGTTGTTCATCGACCACTGCCGGGTCAGCACCAGATCCACCACGCCCGGCATGGCCCGAATCTGCCGTTCATTACGCACGGCGACCAGCTTTCCGCTGAGGTCGGGCACCATCCAGGGGACGCCGATCAGCATCTCCGGCAGATCGATATCGATACCGTAAATCGCACTGCCGTCCACTTTCTCCGGCGTATCGACCCGCAACAGCGGCTTGCCGATGAAACTCTCTTGCTCTTGCGCTTCGCTCTTTAAAGCAGGCTGCGGATCCAACGGCAGCTCGGCGGCATAGCGCACCAGATCGCCATAGGCGACCTTGCGCTGCCCGCCCTCCTCAAGCACCCAGCCTTTCTCCGTGCGGCACTGCTGCGGTGAAAGCGCGAAATGTTTTGCGCCGGCGCGCAGAAAGAAATCTCTCGCCTGTGCGCCGGCCAGCCGGGTGCGCTGATAAAATTTGGTCATTGAGGTTGAAGCGGCGACAAATTGCGCGAAAGCCTCGCCCCCGGCAACCTGACGGTAAGCATCACGCCCGGTGACGAATTTCACCGTCACCTGTGCCCAATCGGCATCCATCTCCGCCGCCACCACTTCGGCCAGGCCGGTGTAAATCCCCTGCCCGACCTCACATTGCGACACGCCGATGACGATGCGGCCACCGCGATCGATCCAGATCCAATCGTTCAATTCGTACTGACCGTCCGGTGGCGCCGCGTCCTGTGAAACCACGGCCGCCAGGCTGCGCGTCGATATCGGCAGCAGCATGGCGGCCACTGCCAACGTGCTGCCTTTTAACAAGGTTCTGCGGGTGATCGCCATACTCAGGGTTCTCCCTTGTCGGCGGCGCGGTGCACCGCCGCACGGATACGGTGGTAAGTGGCGCAGCGGCACAGATTGGTCAGGCCCGTATCTATCTGTCGATCGTCCGGCCTCGGGTGTTCCGCCAGCAGCGCGCTGACCGCCATGATCATGCCTGATTGGCAGTAGCCGCACTGCGGCACGTCCTCCGCAATCCAGGCCTGCTGCACCGGATGACTGCGATCGGTGGACAACCCTTCGATAGTGGTCACCTGCCGGTCGCGTACCAATTGCAGCGGATAGCAACATGAACGCACTGCCTTACCGTCGACATGTACCGTACAGGCGCCACAGGCGCCGATACCGCAGCCGAACTTGGTGCCGGTCAACTTAAAATGTTCTCGGATCACCCATAGCAGCGGCGTATCCGGCTCGCCGTTAAATTCGACCGCCTGGCCGTTCAGATTGAACTTCATGCCATCCTCTCTTAGATCAATGCTTCATCCGACGTTTCACCCACGCCCCGATGACGATCAATGCCAGCAATACACCGCCCCAGAACACATAAGGCAATGACGCGATCAACAGCGGTTTTTCACCGCCCGCCCGCTGCCGAGCCACTTGCTCCGGCGTTATCCTGACTGCCGGATTGCCGAATTGCTGCAATACATAGTTGCCCAACTCGGCCAGTTGTCGGTCATCCAGGCTATCGGCGAATCCCGGCATCCAGGTTTGCAGCGTCTCTCCCTGGCGCTGCACGCCATGCAGCATCACCATGATCAGGTTATTGACCCGCTCGCTGCCTACGGTGGAATTGTGAGTCAAAGCAGGGAAATGGCCGTCATAGGCGCCTTCGCCGCCCAGGCGATGGCAGCTGGCGCAGGCAGCGGCATACAGCGCCTGCCCGGCTGCACGGCCTTCACCGCCTCCCTGATAGTCATAGGCCGCTTTCGTTCCTTGCACGGTGACGATCGGCGGCGTCTGTTTAAGCCAGTCGGCGATGGCGTTGAGATCGTCGTCACTCAGGAAACGCAGGCTATGCTCCACCGCCTCCGCCATGCCGCCGGCCGCCTGGGCTTTGTCATTGCGCCCGGTGCGCAGATACTGCACCAACTCTTTCCGGCTCCAGCCGCCGATGCCGCTGACGGGATCCGAGGTGATATTCGGCGCGATCCAACCGCCGGCCTCCCCTCCCGCCAGATAGCGATCGTCGCGTTCGGCCATCATCCCGTTACGCGGGCTGTGACACGCCGAGCAATGCCCCAAAACATCCACCAGATAGCGACCCCGCGCTTTTTTCTCATCTTCATCGCCGGGCCTTTTTTTCAGAAACAGCCAGTTCCAGCCGTGGATCGCATAACGCCAGGAAAAAGGGAACGTCAGTTGGGTCTCAGGCACCGCACGATCGACCGGTGCGACCCCGGTCATAAAATAACGATACAGCGCGTGCAGATCGTCATCGCTCAACCCCTGATAAGCGGTATAAGGCATGGCGGGATACAAGGGTTGGCCGTCCCGCCGGATGCCCTGCGTTAACGCGCGGCGAAACTCGGGTTCACTGTAGTCGCCAATGCCGGTTCCTTTGGCGGGCGTGATATTGCTGGCGATGATATCGCCCATCGGCGAAGCGATGGCATAACCGCCGACGTAGGGGGCGTCCTGTTGGCTGCTGCCGCGGTGACAAGCCGCGCAATCTGCGGCGATCGCCAGGTATTTTCCGCGTGCGATGACCTGTTGGTCATTCTGGCTGGCGAAGACCGAGCAGGAGAAGATCCCCAACGCGATAACGCACAGCTGTTGTGCTCTCCGCCAGCGGCCGATCACGCTTCACCTTCCGGCTTCATCGCTCCCGCGCGCTCCTCCGCCAGCAGCGCAAACTCGTCCGGCAATAGATTTTCCTGTTCGAGCATCGCTATCGCGTTATGTTTGATGCCAAACAATACGCGATAAAAAGCCTCCAGATCGTCGGCCGAAATGCCGCTAAGCAGCTTTTGCCGCGCCTGTTGGCTGGAGTGATCCAACTGCGCTAGCATCTCCTGCCCGGCCACGGTCATTCTCACGCCTTTAGCGCGCTTATCTTCAGACAGGGCATCGCGAGAGATCAGCCGATTTTTTTCCAAAAACAGCAACGCACGCGACATCGTCGAGACTTCGGCGTTCAAATGCTGCGAAACGTCTTTCAACGTGCAGCCATCACCCAGATCGGCAATCGCACTCAGCGCCAGCCAGTGCGGGCGCGTAAGATTGGTCATTTTCACCGACTGGTCCATCGCCGTGCGCCACAGGCGATTGGTGACATCCAGATGGATGCCCAGTGCAGCAGGAAGTTTGCGTGGTTGTGACATACCGGATTGCTCTCGATTATTTATTTGCTTGTGCAAACAAATAATAGATCGGACGTTATGACGAGATCAAGCAGATGAGGGAGAATAAAATAAAAACGATTTAATACATTTGGTTAGTTCATATCGCACGGCATACGCTCCCCAACGACGGGGAGCGATAAGAAAAACTCAGTTCCCCGCGACCTCGCACCGGTAGTCCTGAATTTCGCCGGCCGAGCCCAGGTTGAGATCGGTCAGCTTCAAACGGTTCGCCAACAGCAGCATCTCGCCCTGCGGGCTGACCGCCAGCGCCAGGCCGTAATTGCCGATGCTGTCGCCCTGCTCGACCACATAGTTCTGCAGTAAACGGAAAGGATCTTCCTGGGTTAAATCGGTGCCCGCCAATTTTCTGGCCAGATATTGGTGGCCGACCAATTTCACCGCCAGCGGCCGCCACTGTTGATCTAATTGTTCCGCCTGCTGCCCCAGCGCGTTATAGACATCCTGGCGCAAGCAGGCAACGTGAATATGCAGCTGATTCTGAGAGCGACCATATTTCGAATTGACCGCCAGAGAAACCCATGCGTCTTTTAACGGTTTACCCAGCTCGCTGGATATATGTTCGCGGTTATTCCAGGCTTGGGCGAAATAAGGCGGCGTTCGCTCCGCTTGCAATATCGGGCTCTCGATGCCGCTGACCTTTTCGGTCGGCATCACCAGATCGTGATAGGGGCCTTTGCTGTCCTTAAACAGCACATAACCCTCGGTTAAATCAACCTTTAAGCAGGGCGCCGGATCGTTGTTCTGCTGCTGATTGGGCACGCACTGTTGGCTGACGATTTGCCACAGCGCATTCGGATTACCGCGCCCGAAGAACCACCACAGCACCGCCGCCAGCAGCAAAATGACAAGCAAAATAATTAATAGTCTGAAAAGTCTTTTCATCGCGACGCCCTGTTTACCTATTCCATCTTGAAAGAAGCGCCAGCATAAACCAAGGCTCTTATCGTCACCAGAATATTATCCTTAGCGTCACCTTTCATTGACGTCTTGTTATCAAGAAAAATTAAAAATAAGGGTTTACCTAAGTAATTTAAGGTAAATTAATACCGCAGGTTGAATATGAGTGTGATATAAGCAGCCGGACTCTCTTTATATAAGGAACCGACAAGATGCCAACGATGGGCAAATCCCTGCATTACCTCGACGTGGGTTCGGGCTTTCCGTTGCTGCTGAGCCACAGCTATCTGTTCGATCTGAACATGTGGGCACCGCAGTTCGAGGCGCTGGCGAAACGCTACCGCCTGATCGTGCCTGATCTCTGGGGCCACGGCGACTCCCCGGCGCTGCCGCCTGGACGAAACAGCCTGTCGGATATCGCCGCCGATCATTTGGCGCTGATGGATCATTTGGATATTGCAGAGTTCGGCATCGTCGGCCTGTCCGTCGGCGGCATGTGGGGCGCGGAACTGGCGGCGCTGGCGCCGGAGCGGGTGAAAGTGCTGGCGCTGCTGGACAGCTACCTGGGCGACGAAACGCCGGAGGCGCGGCAGCGCTATATGGGCATGCTGGCCGCCGTGGAACAGGCCGGCGCCATCACGTCACCGCTGCTGGAATATATCGCCGCGCAGTTCTATTCCGACGACGTGCCCGCTGCTCTGTCGCAGCCTTTGCTGGCCCATCTGCAAAGCCTGCCCGCCGAGCGCCTGCGCGACAGCATCGTGCCACTGGGCCGGATGATCTTCGGCCGCCCCGACAAGCTGGCGCTGCTGGAAAACGTCACCGCCGCCAGCATCGTCATCACCGGCGCGCAGGATAAGCCGCGCCCGCCGGCGGAAGGCCAGCGCATGGCGGATATTCTCGGCTGCCGACATGTGCTGATCCCCAACGCCGGGCATATCAGCAACAAGGAAAATCCGGCGGCGGTCAACGAAATCCTGCTGGCGTTTCTGGCTGAAAACACTACGCCACTATTCTGGTAAGATTCTCCGGGCCGCCTGGCCCGGAGATTCCCTTCAGACGAAGCCTTAGGGAGGGGGAGGCTACATCCGGCGTTTATTGACCAATAGACGTCAGACCCTGGCGGATCCCTTCGTCAGCCTGCTGGCACCATGTCTGCAGACCCTGTGGCGCTTCCTTTTCCAACGCAACCACGTTGCCGTCGTCGTTCAGCACATTGCCTTCACGGCCCATCGCTTCACGCTTGTCGCCGTCGCGGGTGTCGACGCCGCCGGGAATAGCCGCCACGTAGGCCACCATTTTCTTGGCGTTGTCGATGCTGTCCGCTTTCAGAAAACCTTTATCGACGCAGTAAGACATCAGCCCGCTGGTATTACGCGTAATGTCATAGACGTTTTTCAATGCAGCAGGGTCCATCCCTTCGGCATTAGCGGTATTGAACAGGCCCAGAGTCGCGGCAATCATGCCGGTCAGAATGCTCTTTTTCATTGTTATCTCGTTTTAATAATGAATTATTTAGCTTTGAATTATTCACAAAAATAATGTGAATATCGGTACGGTATAACGGCGACTCAGATTAACACAACCCTAACGCGTTAATAACTGTGATTAAGTTAACCTCCAGTAAAATAAAAATGCATGATGGGGTTATTACTCCGCCCGACGTCAGTTTTTACGTTCGACATTAACCGCGCCCAATTCAATTTTAAAATATTCTCACTATGGAATTATTTACAACGTAAGCGTTGGCCTGCGGTCAATCGCGCCCCCGTCCTTTGCTAAAACCACAGACGTAACATAGCCTGTTAAGACGCGCCATGCCTTAGTGGGAGAGGATTCACATGAACCATTCCGTCCGGCCGCCGCAATGCGACGACAAAACCATTCTCGATATCACGATGAATTTATATCTCTATCCGGCGGCGCTTATTGCGCACCGCCTGGGCATCTTTGAATTTATTGCATTGCACCCCCGCAACCTGACCGATATATGCGCTCAGGCCAATGTGGAAAGACGCCCGGCGGAGACGCTGGTCATGGCGCTAGTGGCATTGAAATTGATAGACAGAGACGGCGAAACATTCTCTCTGACGCCGGAAGCGGAAACCTTTTTGTTAAAAAACAACCCGCATTATTTCGGCTATTTTTGGGATTTGATGGTTGAAAACAGCGAGATTTTCACGCTGAAAAACCTGGAAAGCGCCATCAGAAAGAATGCCTCGCAGGTGTACGGCGAGCAGGAGCTGTTTGAAACCCATACGCTCGACGCCGACAGAATGCGGCTGTTTACCCACGCCATGCACAGCCTGAGCATGGGATCGGCCAGCGTTTGGCCTACGCTGTTGCCCCTCGGTGCCTGCCGCACGGCGCTGGATATCGGCGGCGCCTCCGGCGCCCATGCCATCAGTCTGGCGACCCATTGGCCGGCGCTCACGTGCACCGTGTTCGATCTGCCGGAGGTGTGCCCGCTCGCCGCCGACTACGCGCACGATTACGGCCTCAGTCAGCGCATCGGCACCCACAGCGGCGATATGTGGCGCGATCCCTACCCGGCGGCGGATCTGCACCTGTACTCCAATATTTTCCACGACTGGCCGATGAACAAGAACCGCTTCCTGGCGCAAAAGAGCTATGCGGCCCTCCCGCCCGGGGGCAGGATCGTGATCCACGAAGTGCTGTACAACGATGACGGCGACGGCCCACCTGCCGCCGCGGGGTACAGCCTGATGATGATGGGATGGACGCAGGGCCGCCAATACTCCGGCCGGGAAATCGGCGACCTGCTGCGCGACGTCGGCTTCGGGCCTGTTCAGGTGCTGCCGTCACTCGGCTATTTCAGCATCGTGACGGCGCAAAAGTCCCGGGCTTAGCGGTTCACCGATCTCGCCATGCGGCTGTAGGTGTGGCGCACGCCGCGGATCGCCACGCTGTAGGCGAAGATGTTTTCCGGCAGCGCCAGCCCCAGATAGCCGGTATCGCCGATATGGTGCAGATCCGCGCCGGCCATTTTGCTCATCAGCGCAATCTGCCGCACGGTCTGCACGTCGGCCCCCTCTTGCGAGGTGCCGATCGCCGTCATTGCCAGCGCGCCCTGCCGCTGCGCATAAGCGATCAGCGCCGCCACTTTCTCCTGCGACATGCCGGGAATGGTGCCGGGCGCCGGCAACAGCACGATGTCCGCACCGTTCTCCACGAACAGCGCGATGTCCTGCTCGCCGATCAGCTGGCTGCCGCTTTCGCGCACAATACCGGCCCCGTGCATCTTGCCGGTCACCAGCACCATCTCGTCGCCCACCTCATCACGGATCGCTTTCAGCGCGGCGGCGATCGCCTGATTGCTGACGCCGTTGTTCGGGTTGCCGGTCAGCACCAGCATGCGCGCGCCGAGCTGATACAGCTTGCGCGCATTCTCGGCGGTGGCGGCACGCCCCGCCGTCATCTGCCAGAAATCGTTATGTTCGGTGGCGAAGGCCGGATCGACGGCCTCCAGGTTCACCCCGATCACCCGCCCGGTCAGGCGCTGCAGCGTGCGCAGCGCCTCCTGCGGCGGCACGTCGGCGGGCAGGCCCGCAATATGCGGCTGGTCGACGTCGAACAGGTTCAGCAGCAGCAGGTCGGCGCCCTGGCTGGCCGCCAGCTCGGCGTTGGTGACGTTATTGAGCAGCGGCTGAGTGACCGCGATGGTTTCGCTGACCAAGATGCGCCCTTCGCTGGCGCGGATGGCGTAGAGCAGATCGGCTTTGCCGATATCGGCCAGATCGCTGGCGCTGCAGTCCAGATAACGTTTCATGAGACAGGCTCCGATGACGTTGGCGGGAATGGATGGTCCCCCTCTCCCACCGCAGTGAAAGAGGGGGAAGACTTACTTCAGGGTAAAGCTTTGCGACTGCACGTTGTCGGAATCCAGGCCGACAAACACGTTGAATTTGCCCGGCTCCGCCCCCCACTTCAGGCTGGCGTTGTAGAACTTCAGATCCTCTTCGCTAATCGGCAGCTCAACCTGCTGCGACTGACCGGCCTTCAGCGTCACTTTCTTGAAGTTGCGCAGCTCTTTCACCGGGCGGCTGACCGACGCGGTGACGTCCTGCAGATACAGCTGCACCACCGTGGCGCCGTCGTACTTGCCGGTATTCTTCAGCGTGACGCTGGCGGTTAACTTGCCGTTGCGCGCCATCGTCGGGCTGGACAATTTCAGATCCGACAGGCTGAAAGTGGTGTAGCTCAGGCCGTAACCGAACGGATACAGCGGGCCGTTCGGCGAATCGAAGTAGCGCGAGGTGTATTTGCCGGGGTTCTCCTTGCCGAACGGCCGGCCGGTGTTCAGGTGGTTGTAGTACATCGGGATCTGGCCGACCGAGCGCGGGAAGGTCATCGGCAGCTTGCCCGACGGGTTGTAGTCGCCGAACAGCACGTCCGCCACCGCGTTGCCGCCTTCGGTGCCGCTGTACCAGGTTTCCAGCATCGCGTCCGCCTGCTCGCTCTCCCAGCTCAGCGCCAGCGGCCGGCCGTTCATCAGCACTAGCACCAGCGGCTTGCCGGTGGCTTTCAGCGCGGCGATCAGATCGCGCTGGCTCTGCGGAATAGTGATGTCGGCGCGGCTGGAGGCCTCATGCGCCATGCCCTGCGATTCCCCCACCACCGCCACCACCACGTCGGCCTTGTGCGCCGCCTGCACCGCTTCGTCGATCATCTGCTGCGGCGAACGGGTGTCAAACGCCACCGCCGGCTCATACTCGTTCAGGTAGTCGATAATGCCTTTATCCTGCGTGACGTTGGCGCCCTTGGCGTAAAGAATGCGCGCCTTGTCGCCCACCGCCCGCTCCAGCCCTTCGCGCAGGGTGACCGACTGCTTGACCACCCCGGCGGCGGACCAGCTGCCCATCACGTCGCGCTGGCTGTCGGCCATCGGCCCGACCAGCGCGATGGTCGCCTGTTTGCTCAGCGGCAGCGTCTGCTTATCGTTCTTCAGCAGCACCATCGTCTTGCGCGCCACCACCCGCGCTTCGGCGCGGTGCAGGCGGCTTTCGGCGTTGGTGTCCTGCGGATCGGCACCCGCCGGGCCCAGATGCACATACGGATCGGTGAACAGCCCCATGTCGTACTTGGTGTTCAGCACGTCGCGGCAGGCGCGATCGATATCGCTTTCAGCCACCAGCCCGTCTTTCACCAGGCCCGGCAGGTATTTGTCGTAGAACTCGTCGCTCATGCTCATGTCGACGCCGGAGGTGATCGCCAGCCGCACCGCGTCGCGCGCGTCGGCGGCCACGCCGTGTTTAATCAGTTCTTTAATTGCGCCGTGGTCGCTGATGGTGATGCCTTTAAAGCCCCACTGGTCGCGCAGCAGATCTTTCAGCAGCCACGGGTTGGCGGTGGCCGGCACGCCGTTGATCGCGTTGAGCGACACCATCACCCCGCCGCTGCCGGCGTCCACCGCCGCTTTGTAAGGCGGCAGATAGTCCTGATGCATGCGCAGCGGGCTCATGTCGACGGTGTTGTAATCGCGGCCGCCTTCGACGGCGCCGTACAATGCAAAGTGCTTGACGCTGGCCATCACCGAACCGGGTTTGGCCGGATCGCCGTTCTGGAAACCGTCGACCATCACCTTGGCGATTTTCGATACCAGCCAGGTGTCTTCGCCGAAGCCTTCGGAGACCCGGCCCCAGCGAGGATCGCGGGTAATATCGACCATCGGCGCGAAGGTCATGTTCAGGCCATCGTCGCTGGCCTCCTGCGCCGCCACGCGGGCGCTGAGCGCAATGGCTTCCAGATCGAAACTGGCCGCCAGCCCCAAGCTGATCGGGAACACGGTGCGCTGGCCATGCACCACGTCATAGGCGAAGAACAACGGGATTTTCAGGCGGCTGAGCTGCATCGCCTGATCCTGCATCACCCGGATATCCGGCCGGGTGACGGTATTGAAGATGGCGCCGATCTGCCCTTTGCGGATCCCCTCGCGGATCGCTTCTTTCGGGTTATCCGGCCCGACGCTGATCAGCCGCAGCTGGCCGATCTTCTCTTCCAGCGTCATCTGCTTCATCAAATTGGACACGAAGGCGTCGCGCTGCTGGGCGTGAATGCCCTGCGTTATCGGCGTTTCCTGCGCAAAAGCCGGGCTGAGGGCCAGACCGGACAACATACTCACCACACAAAGCCATTTCATCTTGTTTTATCTCAGGCGTGTTTCCGCCGCCAACGCCGCGGAGTTTAATCGGAGTGAAGAAACAGTTTGCCACACTCTGTTTCATCGCCAAGGGAATTCGCATCGCTAATGTTTACAAAGCATTACAGGTTATCGGCAGGTAATTCTGCAGCCGGGCGCGGCTGTCGGCGGCCTCCGCCGCCAGAAAATCGACCAGCGCGGTTAACATCGGCGGCGCCACCGTGCGTTCAGGATAGACCAAATAATAGGCCGCGCCGCTGCTGACGCAGAGCGGGAACGGCGTGACGATGCGCTGCGCCTGAATATCTTCCTCCAGCAGGCACAGATCGCCGATGGCGATGCCGAATCCCTGCAGCGCGGCGCTCATCGCCAGATCGAGGGTATCGAAATGCTGGGCCTTACCGGACGGCAACGCATCGGCGCCCGCCGCCTTCAGCCAGCGCAGCCAGTCGCGCCGATCGCGCGTCGGGTGCAGCAGAGTTTTGTCCGTCAAGTCCGTCAGCCGAGGCGCAGGCGGCAGGAACGTCGGCGTGCAGACCGGCGTGAGGATTTCGTCGAACAGCAGGTGCGCGCTCAGCTTTTTGCCCGGCGGCCGGCCGAATATCACCGCGGCGTCAAACTGCTCGGTGCTGAAATCCAGGCCGTGCGACACCGAGGCGGTCAGCTCAATATGCATATCCGGCCGTTCATTCTGCAGGCGAATGATGCGCGGCAGCACCCAGCGCATCGCGCAGGTCGGGCATTTGATGCGCAGCGCCCCCGGCGGGGCGGCGGCCCGCGTCAGCGCCTCGTCCAGCTGCCCCAGCGCCTGCTGCACCGGCGCCAGCAGCTGCGCGCCCTGCGGCGTCAGCGCCAGACCGCGCGCCTGGCGGCTGAACAGCGGATAGCCCAGGCGCTGTTCCAGCCCGAGGATTTGCCGGCTGACCGCCCCCTGCGTCAGGTGCAGCTGCCGGGCGGCATGGGTAAAGTTGAGGCGTTGCGCCACCACCACGAAGGTTTTCAACACGTCGAGCGACGGCAGGGATATCGGCATAGCGGGCCTCGATTAGGTATGATCGTAGTGCATGGCAAGTATGACAAACTTTCCCTTGTCCGCCTACGCCGCCTGATGCTTAATCGCTCAACACTTCCCTGTTTGCCTGGAGCCCATCATGCAGAGCGCCTGCTCATCCCGCTCGAAGCTGCCGGACGTCGGCACCACCATTTTCACCGTCATTGGCCAACTCAGCGCCGAACATCAGGCCCTCAATCTGTCGCAGGGCGCGCCCAACTTCGCCGGCGACCCGCAGCTGATCGAGGCAACGGCACAAGCCATGCGCGCAGGTCATAACCAATACGCGCCGATGAGCGGCGTGGCGGCGCTACGTGCTGCTCTGGCGGAAAAAGCTGAACGATTGTATGGCGCACGCTATGACGCCGACGAAGAAATCACGGTGATCGCCAGCGCCAGCGAAGGGCTGTACTCGGCGATCAGCGCGCTGGTGCATCCCGGCGACGAGGTGATCTATTTCGAACCGGCGTTCGACAGCTATGCGCCGATCGTGCGCCTGCAGGGCGCCACGCCGGTAGCGATCAAACTGTCGCTGCAGGATTTTCGCGTCGACTGGGACGAAGTGGCCGCCGCCATCAACGGCAAAACGCGCATGATCATCGTCAACACACCGCACAACCCGACCGGCGCGGTGTTTGACGCGCACGACATCGAACGTCTGACCGCCCTGACCCGCGACACCGACATCGTGATCCTGTCCGACGAGGTCTACGAGCACGTGGTGTTCGACGGCGATATTCACCACAGCATGGCGCGCTACCCGCAGCTGGCGGAACGCAGCGTGATCGTGTCGTCGTTCGGTAAAACCTACCACGTCACCGGCTGGCGCGTCGGCTACTGCCTGGCGCCGGCGGCGCTGATGGACGAGATCCGCAAGGTGCACCAGTTTATGGTGTTCTCCGCCGATACGCCGATGCAGCACGCCTTCGCCGCCGCGCTCGCCAACCCGCAGAGCTACCTGGGGCTGGCGGCGTTTTATCAACAAAAGCGCGATCTGCTGGCCAGCGCCCTGCAGGATTCGCGCTTTGAGCTGCTGCCCAGCCGCGGCAGCTTCTTCATGCTGGCCCGCTTTAACGGCTTCAGTCACGAAAGCGACAATGATTTCGCCGTGCGCTTGATCCGCGAAGCGAAGGTGGCGACGATCCCGCTGTCGGCGTTCTACAGCGACGGCACCGATACCGGCATTATCCGGCTGAGTTTTTCCAAAGATAACGAGACCCTGCTGGAAGGCGCGCGCCGCCTGAGCCAGGTGTGATTTTTTGTCCAACCATGGGAAAGGGGCACTGCCTATGAAAGCATTGAAAACGCTGTTCGCCGCCGGATGCCTGCTGGCCGCCGGCGCTTCGCTGGCGGCGGAAAACAGCCTGCGCTTCGGCCTGGAAGCGCTGTATCCGCCGTTCGAATCCAAATCCGCCAGCGGCAAACTGGAAGGGTTCGACATCGAACTGGGCGACGCGGTGTGCGCCGCCGCGCAGTTGCAATGCAGCTGGGTGGAAACCTCGTTCGACAGCCTGATCCCGGCGCTGCAGGCGCGCAAGTTCGACGCCATCAACTCGGCGATGAACGTGACCGAACAGCGGCGCCAGGCGATCGCCTTTACCGACGCCATCTATCAGGTGCCGAACCGCCTGATCGCCAAGGCCGGCAGCGGCCTGCTGCCGGACGCCAAATCGCTGGCGGGCAAACACGTGGGCGTGCTGCAAGGATCGATTCAGGAGATTTACGCCAAAACCCATTGGGCACCGGCGGGCGTGGACGTAGTGTCTTATCAGGATCAGAACCAGGTTTATCTCGATCTGGCGGCTGGTCGGCTTGACGCCACGCTGGTGATGGCGCCGTCGGGGCAAAGCGGCTTCCTGTCGCAGCCGGACGGCAAGGGCTTCGCCTTCGTCGGCGAGGCGGTGCGCGACGACAAAATCCTCGGTGAAGGTATCGCCTTCGGCCTGCGTAAAGGGGATGAGGCGCTGAAGAAAAAACTGGATGCCGCCATCGCCAAAGTGAAACAGCAAGGCACGGTGGCGGCGCTGTCGAAGAAGTATTTCGACGACATCGACGTGACGGTAAAGTGATAGACGGGGGCGGCACCGCCGCCCCCTGCCGCGTTTAGCGATCGAACACCGAACTGTTCAGCGCGCGATCCTGCTGGTGGCGCTCCAGCGCCAATTCGATCAGGCGCGTGATCAGCGCCTGATAGCTGACGCCGCTGGCGGCCCACAGCTTGGGATACATGCTGATGTTGGTGAAGCCCGGCAGCGTGTTGATTTCGTTGATCACCACCTGGTTGTCCGGCGTCAGGAACACATCCACCCGCGCCAGGCCGAAGCATTCCAGCGCGCGGAACGCCTTCAGCGCCACCTCGCGGATGTGGTCACTCACTTCCGGTGCGATCGCCGCCGGCACCACCACCTGAGCGCCCTGCTCATTGATGTATTTGGTGTCGTAAGAATAGAAGGCGTCGCTCAGCACGATCTCGCCGCACACGCTGGCCTGCGGATCGTCGTTGCCCAACACCGCGCACTCGATCTCGCGGCCGACGATCGCCGACTCCACCAGCACCTTGTGATCGAAACTGAAGGCCAGCGCCACCGCCGCGTCAAACCCGGCGCGGTTTTCCACCTTGCTGACCCCGACCGACGAGCCCTGGTTGGCCGGCTTGACGAACAGCGGCAGGCCGAGGCGCTCGCTCAGTTGCTCAAACGTGAACCCGGCGCGGTTGGCGCGCGTCAGGGTGACGAACGGCGCCACCGCCAGCCCGGCGTCGCGCAGCAGGCGCTTGGTCACGTCTTTATCCATGCTGACCGCCGAGCCGAGCACGCCGGCGCCGACGAACGGCATATTGGCCATGCGCAGCAGCCCCTGCAGCGAGCCGTCCTCCCCCAGCGTGCCGTGCACGATCGGGAAAATGACGTCGAGTTGGCCCAGCGCGCCGGCGCTGCCCGCTTCGATCAGCTGCTGTTTTTCCTGGCCCGGGATCAGCGCCACGTTCTTGTTCGAGCGGTTCAGCGCGATCAGCGCCGGATTCTCGGCGTTGAGCAGGTAATTGGAGGCGTCGTTGATGTGCCACTGCCCCTGTTTGTCGATCCCCAGCAGCGTGACGTCAAACTTCTCTTTGTCGATTGCATCCACAATGTTTTTGGCTGACTGCAGCGACACCTCATGCTCCGCCGATTTACCGCCAAAAATCACTCCAACACGTAGTTTAGTCACGCCTTAAATCCTTCTGAAAAATCATGGCAAAAAAGTCGTTCATCACAATAAACGCATTGCCTGGCGGCGGCAATCGTTGTTGCCAGAATCTTCTTACGCCACAGAATGCCACATCGCGACCATCCAAAACGTATACACTTCGTATATTGTTCATTTATGGAGACGCCGATGGGCATCGTAAAAATTTCAGACGCGCTGCATGACGATCTGCGCCTCGCCAGCCTGACCATGACGCGTTCGATCAATGCGCAGGCCGAGTACTGGATCAAGATCGGCATGCTGGCGGAGTTCCATCCGGAACTGACCTACCCGCAGCTGGTAAAAAAAATGATGAAAGATAACGCGCTGACGCTGAAGGAGATTGTCGGGTGAAACAGATTGTGATTAAAACGCCGGAAGAGATTGCCAAAATGCGCCATTCCGGCGCCCTGCTGGCCAAAGTGTTTGCTATGCTCGATGAGGTCATCGTCGAAGGCATCTCCACCATGGAGATCAACGACCGCGCCGAGGCGTTTATCGTCGAAGAACTGAAGTCGCGCCCGGCCAGCAAGGGGCAGTATGATTTCCCCTATGTGCTCAACACCTCCGTAGACGACGTGGTGTGCCACGGGGTGCCGTCGGCCAGCAAGATCCTGCGTTCCGGCATGATCGTCAACGTGGATATCACGCTGGAAAACGGCGGCTATATCGCCGACTCCAGCAAGATGTACTGCATCGGCCAGGTGACGCCGCTGGCCAAACGGCTGGTGAACAACGTCTATGAATCGATGTGGCAGGGCATTCGCGCGGTCAAACCGGGCGCCACCCTGGGGGATATCGGCCACGCCATCCAGCGCCACGCCGAACAGGCCGGCTACAGCATCGTGCGGGAATATTGCGGCCACGGCATCGGCCGCGACATGCACGAAGAGCCGGCGGTATTGCACTACGGTCAACCCGGCAGCGGCATGGCGCTGCAGGAAGGCATGGTGTTCACCATCGAGCCGATGATCAATCAGGGCGACCGCCGCATCAAGCAGAAGAAGGACGGCTGGACGGTGGTAACGCGCGACAAAAAACTGTCGGCGCAGTGGGAGCACACCGTGGCGGTCACCGCCGACGGCGTGGAGATCCTGACGCTGCGCGACGAAGAGCGCCGGGCCGGCTACGCCGAGCGCTACTAAACCCGCAAGCCATTAGCCCACTAAGCTGATAGCTTAATAAGTTATTTAATTGGTAACCTCTTAGCTTATTGCGCGGCACTCCGGCGCCGCGGTTAAGGCGACGGGGATGACAGGGAGACAGGCAGCATGCAGTCAGGCAATCAGACGTTTATCAATCAGCTCAAGGACATCGTCGGCGGCCCGCAGCTGTTGACCGGCGATCGCAACACCGAGCGTTATCGCAAGGGGTTCCGCTCCGGCGAAGGCCAGGCGCTGGCGGTGGTGTTTCCCACCAGCCTGCTGCAGCTGTGGCGCATTTTGCAGGCCTGCGTGGCCGCCGATAAAATCGTCATCATGCAGGCCGCCAACACCGGCCTGACCGAGGGCTCAACCCCCAGCGGCAACGACTATGATCGCGATATCGTCATCGTCAGCACCCTGCGCCTCGACCATATTCAGGTGCTGGACAACGGCAAGCAGGTGGTCGGCTTCCCCGGCAGCACCCTGCACCACCTCGAGAAATTGCTCAAACCCTACGGCCGCGAACCACATTCGGTGATCGGTTCCTCCTGTATCGGCGCCTCGGTGATCGGCGGCGTGTGCAACAACTCCGGCGGCTCGCTGGTGAAACGCGGCCCGGCCTATACCGAAATGGCGCTGTACGCCCAGCTAGGGGAAGACGGCCAGCTACGCCTGGTGAACCATCTGGGCATCCGCCTCGGCGACACGCCGGAAGAGATCCTTACCCGGCTGGAAAAAGGCGATTACCGCCCGAGCGACGTCGAATACGGCGAGCTGCGCGCCTCGGATAACGAGTACGCCAGCCGGGTGCGCGACGTCGATGCCGACACCCCTTCCCGCTTCAACGCCGACAAACGCCGCCTGTACGAGGCCTCCGGCTGCGCCGGCAAGCTGGCGGTGTTCGCGGTGCGGCTCGACACCTTTGAGAAAGAAGGCCAAGAGCAGGTGTTCTATATCGGCACCAACGACACCGCGGTGCTGACCGAACTGCGCCGCCACATGCTGAGCCAGTTCGACAACCTGCCGGTGGCCGGTGAGTACATGCACCGCGATATCTTCGACATCGCCGAGGTGTACGGCAAAGACACCTTCATGATGATCGACAAGCTCGGCACCGATCAGATGCCGCGCTTCTTCACCCTGAAAGGCCGTATGGACGCCAGTCTCAATAAGCTGCCGCTGCTGCCGCACAACCTGACCGACCGGCTGATGCAGGGCCTGAGCCATCTGGCGCCGAGCCACCTGCCGAAGCGCATGAAGGACTACCGCGAACGTTTCGAACATCACCTGCTGCTGAAGATGGCCGGCCCCGGCGTAGACGAAGCGCAGCGCTACCTGACCGAGTACTTCGCCCAGGCCGAAGGCGCTTTCTTCGCCTGCACGCCTGACGAAGGCAAAAAGGCCTTCCTGCACCGCTTCGCCGCCGCCGGCGCCGCCGTGCGCTACCATGCGGTGCACGCCGACAAGGTGGAGGATATTCTGGCGCTGGATATCGCCCTGCGCCGCAACGACACCGACTGGTTTGAAACGCTGCCGCCGGAGATCGGCAGCCAGCTGGTGCATAAGCTGTATTACGGCCACTTTATGTGCCACGTCTTCCATCAGGACTACGTAGTGAAAAAAGGCGTGGACAGCCACGCGCTGAAGGAAAAGATGCTCGAGATCCTCAACCGGCGCGGCGCCGAGTACCCGGCGGAGCATAACGTCGGCCACCTGTATCACGCCAAACCGGATCTGCAGGCGTTCTACCGCGCCGCCGATCCGACCAACAGCTTCAACCCCGGCATCGGCAAAACCAGTAAACGCAAAGGCTGGGCCGAAGGCCCCCGCTAAGACCGCCCGATTGGCCCGCCGCCGCACCCGGCGCGGGCTTTTGATAGACGACTTTATCTTCGCGGGCGGCGTTCACCGCTCCGCGCGCAGCAGCAAGGACACAATGAACGCGCCCCCCAGCCCCGCCGTAATGATGCCGATGGGCAGTTCCTGATTGGGGATCAGGCTGCGGCTGAGCATGTCACCGCCGGTCAGCAGCATCGCCCCCAGCATGCCGCACATCGGCACGGACAATCGGTGGCGCACGCCCACCAGGCGCCGGGCCAGATAAGGCACCATCAGCCCGACAAAGCCGATCACGCCCGTCAGCGAAACGAGAAACGCCGTGGACAGTGCGCAGCACAGAAAGGTCTCGGTGCGCAGCCGCGCCACGTTGACCCCCATCGAATGGGCGGTTTGCTCGCCCGCCAGCAGCGCGTCCAGCGCCCGCCAACGCAGCGCTGTAAACCCGGCCAGCAGCACGAAACTCACCAGCGGAATGAACAGATTATCCCAACGCGCCAGCCCCAGCCCACCGAGCGACCAGAACAACACCGAACCGGCCGCCCGCTGATCGCCGGAAAACACCAGGTAGCTGGTGAGCGCGCTAAACAAAAATGAGACCGCCAGGCCGCAGACGATCAGCTGCTCGGCGCGCCTGACCCGGCTGACGCGAAACAGGATCATCACCGCCAATGCGGACAAAACGCCGCCGACGAAAGCGGACAGCGGCAACGTCAGTACGCCCAGCGCATCGCCGAAGCGCGTGATGACCAGCACCGCGCCGGCGGAGGCACCGGAAGAGAGCCCAAACAAAAAAGGATCGGCCAGCTCATTGCGGGTGGTGGTCTGCAGCAGCGCGCCGGTCATCGCCAGTCCGGCGCCGGTTAACGCCGCCAACAAAGCCCTGGGCACCCGTAGCTGCACGACGATGGTGTCCAGCATGCCGGAAAGCGGCGCCGAACCGAGCCCTAACGCCGCAAACGCCTGCCGCCATGACAGCGCGACGCTGCCCAGCTGCAGGCTCCAGATCATTAACCCGCACAATACCGACAGCGCCAACGGCGCGAGCAGCATAAACCGCCGGGTCGGCGAGTTCATTCAGCCTCCGGCGCGTACAGCGCCCGCGCCAGCTTTTCCACTGCGCCGATGTTGGCCGGCCCCGGCGTCAGCTCCGCATACTGCAGTTTCAGATAGCGGTGGTGCCGTACGGCAGGCGTCAATTTCATCAACGGGTGAGACTCGAGGAAGCGCCGCAGCGCATCAGCGCCCGAACCGGTCTGGTAATCCAGCAGAATAATGAAATCGGGCTCTGCCGCCGCTACCGCCTCCCAGGACGCCGTCGTCCAGCTCGCCGGCAAGCCGTCCATCACGTTGCGGCCGCCCGCCGCTTCGATGATCGCCGTCGGCATAGCGTATTTGCCGCTGGTGAAAGGCTTCTCCTCCCCCGAGTCATAGACGAACACCTTGAGCGGCGCCTGGCCCGCTGGCCTGGCGGGAAGCGTAGCCAACCGGCGCTGCCAGCCCTCAACCAGCGCGGCGGCCTCTTGCTGCTTGCCGAAAATCTTGCCGAGTTTTAGCTCATCGTCATACAGCAGGTTCATATCGGCCTTCTGCGGCCGCCCGCCGGCCTGTACGCAGCTCTCGCTCAGCACCAGCGTTTTGATGCCGAACGGGGCGAGCTTCTCCGGCGTGACGTCGCCGCCGATCTTCATGCCGTAATTCCAGCCGGCGAAGAAGAAATCCGGCTGCGCCGCCAGCAACGTTTCCAAAGCGGGATATTTCGGCGCCAGTTCGGGAATGGCGCCCATCGCCGCCTTGAAGTCGGGCGTCAGTTTGTACCAGCCGGTGATACCGGTCAGCCCGACAATGCGATCCTGCAGATGCAGTGCAAAGGCCATCTCGGCCATGTTGATGTCGTTGATGACGGCGCGCTGCGGCGCCTGGTTGAAGGTGACCGGCACACCGCAGCTTTCTACGGTGACGGGAAAATGTTCAGCCGCCGCCGACCTGGCGGCCAGCAGCAGAAGCAGGATGAATACGCGTGTGTTCATGTTTATCTCTGGTTTATCAAGCGCAATAGGGAACGTCAAAAATGCGCAGCGTTTTCCCGCTGACGGGATGCGCCACCTTGAAACTGTTCATGCCGAACACCGGCAGAATCACCGGGGTCTGCAACACCGCCTCGGGCGTACCACAGGCCACCTGACGGCTTTCGTTGAGCACCAGGATCCGATCGGCAAACGCCTCTGCCACGGGCAGATCGTGCAAGACCGCAATCACGGCGATGTCTTTATTTTTCACTAACGACAGCAGCGCCGAGCGCCCGGGCGGATCGAGGTGATTGGTCGGTTCATCCAGCAACAACAGATCGGGAGACTGCGCCAACGCCCGAGCCAGCGCGGCACGCTGGCGCTGGCCGCCCGAGAGCCGCCCCAACGGATGGCGCCTGAGCGGCGCCAGCCCGGTTTCCCCGATGGCTTCGTCAACGATGCGCTTTCCCGTCGCAGAACATGCGCCATGCGGCAAACGGCCCAACGCAACGTAGTCCTCAACCGACAGCCGCAAATCCGGCGAGTCGTTTTGCGCCAGAAAGGCGATGCTTCTGGCGCGCTCCGCCGCCGGCCACGCGGACAAGGCGCGCCCTCGCCAGTAAATGCCGCCGCTGTCCGGCCGCGTTTCGCCGATCAGGGCACGCAACAGGCTGGACTTGCCGCTGCCGTTAGGGCCGATCACCGCCAGCTTCTCACCGGCGCGCAGCGCGAAATGGATGTTGTCGAGTATCAATGCCCCGCCGTGGCCGGTCAGGCTAACCCCATCAACATGGAGGATGTCGTGAACTGAATTCATTATGCGTAAATTGTTATATTATAACATATCAATATTTTTACCACGATTACGCGCCTTCTGCAAAAGCGAATCGCAACGTCTTTTGTCGCACGCATTGCGTGAACCGAGGCAAGGGCAAGCCGCGCCCTCTGCGTCAACACTGCGCGGCCAAAGCAACATAGCATACCTCTCAATAAATGATAATGATTTTCATTATCATTTAAGCCACTACGATTTCCGATTGCACGCCCCGCTGAACTTAGTTATGTTTGAACGATTAGTTTCATTCCCGGTTTTCAGGAACTCACGTGACCTACCTGGCGCACAGCACAGATCCGACAAACGCGACCGTTCCGGCCGCCGTTTTGCTGTGTGCTTCCTCCGCCCCACCCGCCGTTTCCTCTGTCGTTTCAGCGGTTGCCGCTTACCCGCCACGCATTGTGGTCGTGTGCTAAGCCAAACCGACTTTTTACCTCCGGCTTATTGCTCTGTTGCGTTCAGGCGTAGACCGCCGCGCGCGCCGGAGCCTGTAATTTTCACGACAGGTGAAATTGACATGCGATTACCTTCTCTCTGGGCCAATGCCGGCCTGGCTACGCTGTTCGTCCTGCTTTGGAGCAGCGGCGCGATTTTCTCCCGTTGGGGGCTGGAGCACGCCTCCGCCTTCGCTTTCCTGTTCTTCCGCTGCGCCATCGCGCTGGCGGTGCTGTTGGCCATCGGCCTGTGGCAGCGCCAGTGCCTGCCCGCCCCCGGCACCCGCCGGCGCGTCGCGCTGATTGGCGTGCTGATGATCGGCAGCTATCAAATCTGCTATCTGCTGGCGTTGGAACAGGGTATTACGCCCGGCGTGCTGGCCACGTTGCTTGGCGTACAGCCGATCCTCACCCAGTTCATCACCGAACGGCGCTGCACCGGGCTGCGGGCGCTCGGCCTGGCGCTGGCAATGGTCGGGCTGACGCTGGTGGTGTACCAAAGCCTGATGGTGGCTCATTTCTCGCCGAGCGGCATGCTGTTCGCCTTTATCGCGCTGGGCTGCATGACCGCCGGCACCCTGCTGCAAAAGGGCATGACGCAGCCGCCGCTGGCGGTCTTGCCGCTGCAGTATGCCGTCGGGTTGCTGATGTGTACGCTGGCGCTGCCGTTTGAGCCGCTGCGGGTCGACTGGCGGCCTGAGTTCGTGCTGCCGCTGCTGTGGATGGCGGTGGTGATCTCGGTGCTGGCGACCTTCTTGCTGTATCGCCTGATCCAGCGCGGCAACCTGGTGCAGGTCACCAGCCTGTTCTATCTGATCCCGGCGGTGACCGCCCTGCTGGACTACCTGCTGCTCGGCCACGCGCTGGCGGCGCTGAGCCTGCTGGGCATGGCGGGCATCGTGCTCGGCGTGATGCTGGTTTTCCGCCGCGCATAAAAGCAAAAGCCCCCGCGCCATTCCACCGGCGCGGGGGCGACAACAACAACCGTTAACTCAGAATAACCAGGAACCGTACCCCCACAGCAGCACCGTCACCCCAAGCAGCAGCTCGAGCAACAGAATGCCGATGGCGAAGGTCGAGCTGGAGAAGATGAACCCTTCCTTACTGTCGATATTCAGGAAGTGCGGGATCCCCAGATTCAGCAGATAGCCCGAATAGCACAGGCCGATAATGCCGACAAACAGACACAGCCAGACGACCGGATAGAGCGCCACAATCCCGCTGAGGAACATCGGGGTCGCTACGTAGCCGGCGAACACCATGCAGCGGTGCAGGCTGGGGCGCGATTCATAGCGCCGCGCCATCCAGTGAATGACTTTCCCCATGGCCGCTACGCCCGCCAGCATCAGCAGGTAAAACGCCACGGCGGTATAAAGCGCGGTAAACATGTCGAGCCTGATGGCATGTCCCTCGCCGGAGAGCCAGCCCAGCTGGGTGGTGCCGATAAAGGCGCAGACCACCGGGATTGCTGCCAAGAGCAACACGTGATGGGTGTATAGGTGCGAGACGCTTTCATTCTCGTTTTTGATCTGTTCGAACTCGGCGCTGGGATGCGCCAGAAGTCCCCAAACATGACTGACCATGAGACACCTCCTATCTCGCCGTAGGCCGCGATCGGCGAACGAATTTCACACCTCCGACGGACTGCTACCCGTGCGAGGATTGCGGCCACGGGGCTCTCTCCCCTGTACTCATTATAGTCTTTCGGCGAAAAAACGTGCGGAAAGCGCAACGCCGCGGCGCTTTGTCTTATACTCCCACCATAAAAACCAGGCTGCGAGGAAGGCCATGTCATCCGTTATCACCACCCGCCAGGCGGGGATCGTCGACGTCGACGCCGGGCGCAACGTCACCGTTGTCGAGCCCTGCAATCTGTACGGCTGCCGGCTCGGCGACGATGTCTTCGTCGGCCCGTTCGTGGAGATCCAGCGCCACGTCAGCATCGGCGCGCGCAGTAAAATTCAGTCGCACAGCTTTATCTGCGAATACGTTACCCTCGGCGAAGCGTGCTTTGTCGGCCACGGCGTCACCTTCGCCAACGATCTGTTCAAAGACGGCGCGCCCAATGCCGATCCGGCCAGCTGGGGGCGCACGCGCGTCGGCGATCGGGTGTCCATCGGCTCCGGCGCCACCATCCTGGCGGTGGAGATCTGCAGCGACGCGGTGATCGGCGCCGGGGCGGTCGTGACCCGCGACATCACCCGCAAGGGGATTTATGCCGGCAACCCGGCGCGCCTGCTGCGGGAGCTGCCGTAATGACCCCGGCCATCCGCATCGCGGCCATTGAGGCGCTGCCCGATGATTACCTGACGCGCAGCGATTTCAGCTTTACCATCCGCTGTTACGCCCTGCCGCAGTTCGACACCCCGGTCGACAGCTGGTCAACCCGCCCGGTGGCGCCGTTTCGCAAACAGTATCCCCTGGCGCCGTTCGCCAACCAAGACAGCGCGACTTTCCTGGCGTATCGCCAGGACCAAGCCGTTGGCCACATCACGCTGAGCAAAAACTGGAACGGTTACACCCTGATCGACGAGATCGCGGTCAGCGCTCACGCGCGCCGTCAGGGCATCGCCGGGGCGCTGCTGGACTGCGCCAAACAGTGGGCGCGGCAGCAGGAAACCTCAGGTATGATGCTCGAAACGCAGAACAACAATCTGGCCGCCTGTCGCTGCTACCAGCATTACGGGTTTATTCTCGGCGGCATCGACCGTTTGCTGTACCGCGCCGAGCCGGAGATCGCCGATCACGAAATCGCGCTGTTCTGGTATTTGCCGTTCAATAGCGAAATCGGTTACTGATTTATCGGCCGCCATTGAGGCTATGTTTACTTTTTAACCCCTACCATCGGATGAGAACTGTTATCACTGACTCTGATAAGCCAGCGACACCCAGGGAGGGCCGTATGAACCAGAACAAGGTTGTTTTACTGATGTTAGCTATCGCCATGAGCGGATGCGCCGAGCGCCCCACCGCCGTCTCCCCCGCAACGCCGCCGACCGACGTCACCGTTTCGCCGCCGGCTGTGCAACCGCAGATGGACGCCAGCACCCGCAGCAAGCTGCATGAGATCCTCGCGCTGCGCGCCGGTTGGCCCGCCACGCAGCCGCATGGCCGCACCGTCGATTTGATTTCGCGCGAGTTTCTCGGCACGCCCTATCTCGCCAACCGCCTGATCGGTTCGCAGAGCACGCCCGAGCAGCTGGTGATCGACTTCCGCGGGCTGGATTGCTTCACCTACATCGATTATGTGGAAGCGCTCAGCACCGCCCGCAGCGAGGGCGAGTTCGTACAGCGCCTGGTAGACATTCGCTACGTCGACGGCAACATCGCCTTCCCGCAGCGCAAACACTTCTTCACCGATTGGGCGCAGCGGCCAAAAAAAGTGGCTGAAGACATCACCGCGCGGCTCAGCCCGCACGCCGTCACCCTCGTGAAAACCCTCAACCGCAAAGCGGATGGCGGCAGCTACCTACCCGGCTTGCCCGACGTACAACGCAGCGTGACCTATATCCCCAGCGACCGCATCGACGACAAGGTGCTGGCCCAGCTGCGCACCGGCGATTACATCGGCATTTACACCAACCTGGACGGGCTGGACGTGACCCACACCGGCATCTTCGTAATGACCGACAACGGCCCGGTGCTGCGCAACGCCTCATCGCGCAAGGCCAACATGCGGGTGGTCGATTCGCCCTTTATGGATTACGTGATGGCCACGCCGGGCATCGTGGTGCTGCGTTCGCTCAGCCGATAATCCCCCGCCGCATAACGGCTATAAGCTATAGCCGTTTATGCTGAGCGAGCGTTTGACTTCATCGGCGGTTCAAGCTTAGCTGTAAGAACAAAAACCAACTGATTTTATTGTTCTTTTCAGGGAGACTTCGATGACCTTACGCTGGCGTATCACCCCTCTGGCGGCGGCCTTCGCCGCCGTTTTGGCGCTTCAGGGCTGCGATCAAAAAACCGATCGGAACCATATCAAGGTCGGCGTCATCAACGGCGCGGAACAGGACGTGGCGGAAGTCGCCAGGCAAGTGGCGAAAGAGAAATACGGGCTGGACGTCGAGCTGGTCGGCTTCAGCGGTTCGCTGCTGCCGAACGACGCCACCGACAAGGGCGAACTGGACGCCAACGTGTTCCAGCACCGCCCGTTCCTCGAACAGCAAAACAAAGATCACGGCTATAAGCTGGTGGCGGTCGGCAATACCTTTGTCTTCCCGATGGCCGGCTACTCCAAAAAGATAAAATCGCTCAAAGAGCTGCCGGACGGCGCGGTGATCGCCATCCCGCTCGATCCGACCAACCTGGGGCGCGCCCTGCTGCTGCTGGAAAAAACCGGATTGATTACGCTGAAACAAGGCAAGGGGTTATTGCCCACCGCCCTGGACATCAGCGCCAACCCGCACCGTTACCAAATCATGGAGCTGGAAGGCGCGCAGCTGCCGCACGTGCTGGACGATCCAAAGGTCACCGTCGCCGTCATCAGCACCACCTACATCAACCAGACCGGCCTGTCGCCGACCAAAGACGGCATCTTCATCGAGGATAAAGACTCGCCGTACACCAACATCATCGTCACCCGCGAAGACAACAAGGACGCGCCGAACGTGCAGAACTTCATCAAAGCCTATGAGTCTGACGAAGTGGCCAAGGCCGCCGAGAAAATCTTCAACGGCGGCGCGGTGAAAGGCTGGTAATTCCAGGCACAGCGCCACAGGGGCTCTCCCCAAAGAGCCCCTGCCACATCATCATCGCCTTTTCTTATCTCACCATAAGAAAACCCGATTTATCCCGGCGGCGAGCGGCGCGCATAATGGCGTTTATCCGCTGATTTCCAAGGTAAACAGGCATTGCCATGACGCTCTCCGCTCCCGTACTCAACCTCCTTGACGCCACGCCGGACGATATGGCCGCCGTGCTGCGCATTTACACCCACCACGTGCTGTACGGTGCCGCCTCGTTTGAAGAACAGCCGCCGCCCCTGGCGGAAATGCAGCTGCGGCTGAGCAAGGTGCAAGAAGCCGGGCTGCCCTGGCTGGTGGCGAAAAGCGAAGGCCATATTGTGGGCTACTGCTACGCCACGCCGTATCGGCCCCGGCCGGCCTATCGTTTTACCGTGGAAGACTCGGTGTATATCGCCGAGGGGCAACAGGGCAAAGGCATCGGCAAGGCGCTGCTGAGCAAGCTTATCGCCCGCTGCGAGCAAGGCCCCTGGCGCCAGATGCTGGCGATCGTCGGCGATTCCGCCGCCAACCGCGGCTCGCTGGCATTGCACCAGTCGCTCGGTTTTACCAGTGCGGGAACGTTAAAGGCCGTGGGGTTCAAACTGGGGGAATGGCGCGACACCCACCTCATGCAGCGCGCGTTGGGCGCGGGCGACAATCGGCATCCTTGAATGTACGGCGACGCACGATAGGGAGTTAGCGTCTATAGTGAAGAGTGATTTCATTGAGTTAGCGCCAATCGTGCGCCACATTTAACCGGTAAGGGAGAAGTAAATGAAAATTATTCTGTGGATTGTCGCCATCATCTTCATCGTGGGTTTGTTGACGATTACCGGCGTTCTCAAACTGATTTTTTAAAGCGTCAGCTCCGTCCCGCCCCTTACGGGGCGAGACTTTTCATCATACCTTGAAACGCGCGCGCACCGCGCCCAGCGCCGACACCACCGCCAGCACCACGCCGCCGGCGATCACACCGAACACCACGTTCAGCAGAGCTGGAATGACCCCCTGCAAAATATGCCCCAACGTCGGCACCACCGTAGCGTAGGAAGCCCAGTCCTCAAACAGATGATGTACCGGCGGCAGACCATGGGTCAGGATGCCGCCGCCGACCATAAACATGGCGACTGTGCCGACGATCGACAGCGTTTTCATCAAATAAGGCGCGGCGCGCACGATGCCGCCGCCGACGGCGCGCGCCACCGCGCTGCCCTTGCGGCTCAGGTACAGCCCCAAATCATCCAGCTTGACGATACCGGCGACGATGCCGTAAACCCCCAGCGTCATCGCCAGCGCGATGCCGCACAGCACGATCACCTGCTGACTGAAAGTGGCGCCGGCGACGGTGCCCAACGTAATGGCGATAATCTCGGCGGATAACACGAAATCGGTACGCACGGCCCCTTTTATCTTGCGCTTTTCATAGGCCGCCACATCCTCATTGGCGCCCGGTCCGTCTTGCTTATCCTCATGTGCCTGCTTGTCTTGGCTCAGGCTGTGAAACACCTTTTCGAACCCTTCGTAGCACAGGTAGGCGCCGCCCACCATCAGCAGCGGCGTGATCGCCCAGGGCGCGAAAGCGCTGATCAGCAGCGCCAGCGGCACCAGGATCGCCTTGTTGATCAGCGAACCTTTGGCGACGCTCCACACCACCGGCAGTTCGCGGTCGGCTTTAACGCCGGTGACCTGCTGCGCGTTGAGCGCCAGATCGTCCCCCAGCACCCCGGCGGTTTTTTTTGCCGCCATCTTGGTCATCAAAGAGACATCGTCCAGCAACGAGGCGATGTCGTCGATAAGGGTAAGTAAGCTACTTCCTGCCAAAATGATTTATCCTTTTCATGTTCACGGGCCATTCTATATTTAGCATAGCGGTAAAGCGTCATGAAAGGATATGGGAGGATCGCGGAAAACGCCGGGTGGAAGTTAAAACCTCTCGCCTGACAGTCCCTCATCAGCTCCGAGAGCGAACGCGCGTGAGATATGTTGAAGGACCGGGCCGTGGGCCTCAAAGACGCACGATAAATGCGTACTGCCCTCAAGCAAACCAAAGGCAACATGCACGCTGCCATGCTGTTCGACGAAACGCTGCAAGGATTGCGCGCTGAACAACTCATCCTGCGCCGCCGCCAGCAACAAGGTCGGCAATCGCAGCGCCGCCAGTTGCTTTGCCGGGGTACGTGGCGTCAAGGCGTTAGCCATATTAACGCTGTATTGGCAGACAAAATCGGGGGCGGCGGCCAGCACGGCCGGGGGAAAATTCAGGCTGACCGCCCGAGATTGCCCAAACCACCGCCCACCGCTGAGCGCATTGGCCACAAAAGGCCATTGCCGCACCTGGGCAAAACGGGCCGCCGCCGCCAGATCGCGGGCCATCCCGGAAAATGGCCCCAGCTCGGGTGCCAGCAGGATCAGGCTGTCCGCCTGCTGTTCACAAGGATAGCGGGTCAGGTAGTTGAGCAACATCCCGGCGCCGCTGGAATGGCCAAGCAGGTGCCTGCGCGCTAACGGAAAACGCAGGCGCATTTCCGCCAAAATGACATCGACATCGCGCCAAATACGCTCAGGCCGCTCAACCGTCCCCCGCTCTCCCGTGGAATCGCCATGCCCGCGAATATCGACCAGGCACACCGCGAGCGTTGGCTCGGCGGCCAGCTGGCGCGCAAGAATGTCATACCCGGCGGCGCTGTTAACCCCGCCGCCGTGATAAACCACGATCACGTCTTCGCTCTCGGCAGTTTGCCGATACAGGCGGTAGCTCAATCCCTCAACGCAACCGGACAACGTGCCCACCTGTGCCCCCGGCCACTCACCGTAAGACTTCGCTTGCTCAACATAGCGGTCAAAATCAATCAATTCGCACCTTTCCCTGATGTTGTCGGTATTCCCCACGGCAGAGTTCCTGCCCCGGCGATAAGCATATGAAACAACAGCAGGAACTACCATGCCTTTTGCACACTCCCCCTTAGCCTCAGGGCAGATCCCCCGCCGGCACATTGAGCTGCCAGGAGAGCCCAAAGCGATCGTTGAGCCAGCCGAAGCGAGCGCTGAAGCCGTAGTCGTCAAGCGGCATCAGCACCTTGCCGCCCTCCGCCAGGCGGTGGAAAGCCTGCTCCAGCGCCTCTTCGTTAGGCAAGTTGATGAACAGCGACACCGCCGGGGTAAAGCTGAAATCATGGCTGATCGGGCTGTCGATAAACACCAGGTTCTGCCGGTCGAAATCGATGGCGGCATGCTTGATCAATCGCCGGCCGTCCGGCGTCGGGTCGTAATGCTGCACCTGCATGAGCCGAAAACGCGCAAACACCTGGCTGTAGAGGTCGATCGCCTGCTGTGCCTCCCCCTGGAACATGACAAAGGTCGAAACCTGACTCATAACATCCCCTCCGGTAATCGTTGTGGTATTAATGGAGGATAGCGGATTACCGTTGAAGCGGCGAAAGGAGCAACCATGAGCATCATTCATCGCCTGGCGCAGCCGGACGATCTCAACGGCCTGTTGGCTCTGTATCGCGAGCTGCGCCCACAGGATGCGCCGCTGCGCAGCGACGACGCGCGCCGTACCCTGCAGCGCCTGCTGGACGATCCGGCCATTCGTCTGGTGGTGGCAGCGGAAGAGGAACAGCCGATCGCCACCTGCATGCTGGCGCTGATCCCGGGGCTGGCGCACCAGGCGCAGCCGTTCGGCGTCATCGAGCACGTGGTGACGGCGGAGCCCTACCGCGGCCACGGCGTGGCGCTCGCGATGATCGAATACGCGCTGCAGCTGGCCTGGCGCAAGGGCTGTTACAAGGTGATGCTGCTGTCGGGGCAGCAACGCACCGGCGCGCACCAGCTTTATCTCAAGGCGGGTTTCGACGGCGATCGCGAGCGGGGATTTGTCATCAGACGGCCCGGGGGCCGATAGCGGCCTGCCGCAAACGGGCAGGCCGCCAGGCGGGTTATTCGCTGTCGTTCTTCGCCAGACGGGCGTCTTTTTGGCGGCGATAGTCACGGGCGGCGGCCGGGATCGGCGTCACCTTGCCGGTTTCAATCCAGCTGCGCAGACGGTTGGCGTCGGCGAAGTGGGTATATTTGCCGAAGGCGTCCAGCACCACCAGCGACACCGAGCGGTTACCGATTACCGTACGCATCGCCAGGCAGTGGCCCGCCTGGTTGGTGAAGCCGGTTTTGGTCAGCTGGATGTTCCATTTCGGGTTATACACCAGATGGTTGGTGTTGCGGAACGGCAGCGTATAGTTCGGATCTTTGAAGCTGGCCATGCGCTCGGTGGTGGTGCTGAGCTGGCCAATCAACGGGTATTGTTTGGTGGCGATCAGCAGCTTGGTCAGATCGCGCGCCGTCGACACGTTATGAATAGACAGCCCGGTCGGTTCCACATAATGGGTATTGGTCATGCCCAGTGCCCTGGCCTTGGCGTTCATCGCTTTGATGAAGGCGTTGTAGCCCCCCGGATAGTGGTGCGCCAGGCTGGCGGCGGCGCGGTTTTCCGACGACATCAGCGCCAGCAGCAGCATATCCTTACGGCTGATTTCGCTGTTCAGCCGCACCCGTGAATACACCCCTTTCATCTCCGGCGTCTGGTGGATATCCACCGCCAGCATCTCGTCGAGCGGCAGATGCGCGTCCAGCGTGACCATGGCGGTCATCAGCTTGGTGATCGAGGCGATCGGCACCACTTCATCCGGGTTGCGCGCGTACATCACCTTATGGGTTTGCATATCGACGACCATCGCGCTGCCGGAGGCCAGCTCCGGCTGGGTGGCGTGCAGAGCGGCGGCGTTGTCGCTGGCCAGCGCGCGCGGCGCAAAGCCTGCGCCCGCCTGCAAAGCGAGCAGGGTCAGAACTAAAACACGTATTTTCACAGGCATTACTCTGAAATGGGGGCTTGAACTCAGCGAATTATATGTGAGGGTTCAGCGCTTGGCACTGGGATTGTATGGCGGATTTGTGACAAATTCTGTCGGCCGAAAAACGACGCAGCCCGCGGGCGCTCTGGGATGAACGCCCGCGTAGAAAAAGTTACAGCGCCGGCTGCCAGGCCGACTGCGGCAGCAGGTACAGCCCCGGCGTTTGCCGCGCCCCCGCGCCGACGATATGGCCGATGCCGGCCGCCATCACCGCCAGCGTCACGTCGAAGGCGTTGAGGCTGTCGCCGTAGCCGGCGGTCAGGTTGAACATCGAACCGTTGGCCAGCAAATAGACCGTCTTTTCATTCAGTTGGTAAGCATTCACATAAGGCATCGGCTCGTGGTGCGGCAAGCCTTTGAGGAAGCCGACGTCGATCTCTTCCGCCACGTGGCCGACGTTGAGGATAAACACGCCGTCCTGCGCCTGCCGCAAATGCTGCGCCGAGAGCACGTTTTTCGCGCCGGTCGCGGTAGCGATCACGTCCGCCTGCGCGACGGCGCTCGCCAAATCCACCACCTGCCAGCCGTCATAACGCGCCTGCAGCGCGCGTGCCGGATCGATTTCCGCCACCATCACCTGGCCACCGTAAGCCCTGGCCGCCGCCGCCGTCCCCTGCCCGACCAGGCCGTAGCCGATCACCAGCACGCGTTTTTCGTGTAGCGTCAAGTGGGTGGTCTGGAAGAAGGTGTGCCAGGCGGTCAGCCCAACCATATGCCGATTGTGCAGCCCCTCTTTCACCGGCAGATCGTCCCAGTTGAAGATCGGGTAGCGCGGCGCCACGCCGTTCAAACGGCTGATGCCCGAGCCGGTGGCTTCCAGCCCGGCGACGATCTGCGGGCCGTTCGGCGATTGGTGCAAACGGGTGGTCAGATCCGCCCCCATTTCGCACAGGTGAGTCGGCTGCCAGGCCAGCGCGCGGTCGAAAGATTCCGACCACTCGCCGGCGCTCATGTCGCGCCAGGCATAGGCCTGCGCGCCCCGCCGTTCCAGCCAGGCCACCACCTCGTTCTGCACCGTGGTGGGATTGCAGGTGGTCAGAAAGATCGCCGCGCCCTTATCCAGCAGGCCGGCCACCAGCGGCGCCATTTTCAGATCCAGGTGCATATTGCACGCCAGCCGCACCCCGTGCAGGTCCGGCAACGCCGCCACCGCCGCCCGGGTGCGCGGCATATGGCGCATCGCCCAGTTCATTTCGCTCTCAAAGTCCTGATACATCCGTTGCTCCTCTGGTGTGCCCCGCCGCCAGGCGTGGCAAAAAAGTTATCCCGCGCGGCCGAGCCGGCGGATCGCCTGCGGCGACAGGCCAAATATGCGGATAAACGCCCGTCTCATGCGCTCCGGATCGCTGAATCCCACCGAGCGGGCGATCGCCTCCAGCGGCTCGGCGCTCTCTTCGATGCGCACCCTGGCCGCCTCCACCCGCAGCTGTTCGATCACCTTGGCCGGCGTCTGCCCGGTTTCGGCGCGGAACAGCCGACCGAACTGGCGCTCGCTCAGGCAGGCGGCATCGGCCAGATCCACCACCGACAGCGGCAGGTGCAAGTGCTCGCGCGCGAACGACAGCGCGGCGCGCATGCGATCCGACGACGGGTTCAACGCCAGCAGCAGCGAGTACTGCGACTGCCCGCCGGGGCGCCGGTGATAGACCACCAACTGCCGCGCCACGGCCGCCGCCAGGGTGGCGCCCAGATCGTCCTCGATCAGCGCCAACGCCAGATCGATGCCGGCGCTGATGCCGGCCGAGGTCCAGATATCGCCGTCGCGAATGAAGATACGGTTGCTGTCGACGCGGATGCGCGGATAACTCTGCTGCAGCCGCGCCGCGTGATACCAATGGGTGGTGGCGCGTTTACCGTCCAGCAAACCGCAGGCCGCCAGAATAAACGCGCCGGTGCACACGCTGGCGATGCGCCGCGCCCGCCGGCTGTGGGTGGTCAGAAACGCCACCAGCGCCGGCGACTGCGCCGCCATCACGTTGCCGCTGCCGCCGGCCACCACCAGCGTATCGAAACGCTCATCGCCGCACGGCTGCGTGGCGATCTCCACCCCGGCCGAGCTGGCGACCATCCCGCCCTGCGGCGAGATCGCCACGCAGCGGTAGGCCGGCGGATCGGTAAACTGGCTGACGTTATCGAACACCGCCAGCGGGCCGGCAAAGTCCAGCAGGTTGAAACCGGGGAAAACCACAAAACCGATCGTTTTCATGATGGCGCTTTTTGAGGGTTATCTGTCATATCAGCCAAAAACAGGGCGGCTATTATGGCCCAGGTCCAACGATAAAAATGAGGCGAATGTCATGTCTGAACCACTCGTGATTGTATTTCCCATCTATCAAGGCGTCACCCAGCTCGACTTCACCGGCCCGCTGCAGTTTCTGCGCCACATACCGGGCGCGGAAATCATCGTCGCTTCGGTAGACGGCGCGGATGTCGAATCGGAAGGCTTGCACTTCACCCAGTTGCGCCCGCTGCCGGAGATCGCGCGCTGCGACGTGCTGTGCGTGCCGGGCGGCAGCGGCTGCACCCAGGCGCTGCAGGATGAAGCGTTCATGCGGCAAATCCGGCGGTTGGGCGCCGATGCACGCTACCTGACCTCGGTGTGCACCGGTTCGCTGATCCTGGCCGCCGCCGGCCTGCTGGCGGGTAAACGCGCCGCCTGCCACTGGTCGATGCGCGACAGCCTGAAGCTGTTCGGCGCCATCCCCAGCGCGGCTCGCGTAGAGCGCGACGGCAACGTGATCAGCGGCGGCGGCGTCACCGCCGGCATCGACTTTGCGCTGGCGCTGATCGCCGAACTGCACGGCGAAGACACCGCCCAAACAATCCAACTCTACCTGGAATACGCCCCGGCCCCGCCGTTCACGGGCGGCACGCCGGAACTGGCCCCGCCGCACATTTACGCCAAGGTACAGGCACAAATGGCGGAAAGCCTGGCGCGGCGCAGAGCGTTGGTGGCCCAGATCGCCCAAGGCTAGCGATCGGGCGTATACTTGCCCTTATGCGTCAGTCACATAAGGAGTAAGGAATGACCGATTTGGCCCACTACATTACGGACTACGGCTACTGGGCGTTGTTTATCGGCTGCCTGGCTGAGGGAGAAACCATCACGCTGCTGGGCGGCATCGCCGCCCATGAAGGCTTGCTGCACTGGCCGTGGGTGATCGCGGTGGTGGCGCTGGGAGGCACGCTGGGGGATCAGTTGCTGTACTTCGCCGGCCGCCGGTTCGAAGGCCGGGTCATCTCGCGGCTCAAGGGGCAGGAAAAGCGCATCGCGCGCGCCAGAAAGCTGATCGCCCGCCACCCGATGCTGTTCGTTATCGGGGTGCGCTTTATGTACGGTTTCCGCATCATCGGCCCGGTGCTGATCGGCGCCAGCCGCCTGCCGCCGTCGCGCTTCGTGCCGCTCAATATCCTCGGCGCCATTCTGTGGGCGACGATCTTCGTCATGCTCGGCTATTTTGGCGGCCAGGCGATCGAACGCTTCGTTACCGGCTTCGACAAAAAACTCTCCAGCCTGCTGTTTGTCGCGCTGGCGATCGCCGCCATCCTGCTGGTGCGCTTCTGGTGGCGCAAACGCCACGCGGAATAAGCAAGCGTAGCGGGCGTCAGCTTTCCTGCGGTGCCGCGCGCATCAGCTCGACCAGTTCGCGCGCCGCCTTGTCCAGCGGGCGATTCTTCAGCCAGATCAAATGCATTGGCAAGCGCAGCTCGTTCTTGGTGTTTTTGAATTTCAGCCGCACCAGCCGCCCCTGCGCCAGCAGCGGCTCGGCCAGCGACAGCGGGAAATTGCCCCACCCCAGGCCCGCTTCCACCATGTTCAGCGCCATCGGCAGGCTGTCGGTGCGCCAGTAGGCCTCCGCCACCTGCGGGCGCAGATCGCCGATCGGCAGATCGCGGCTGGCCACCATGATCTGCCGCACGTTGACCAGATCCTCGAGAAACAGTTCGCCCGCCGCGCCGTCCAGCGCCGGGTGCTGCGGCGAGACCATCGCCACCAGCGATTCCGCGCCGACGGAGTGGAACTGCTCCGCGCTGTTGATGTTCAGCCCGCCGAACGCCAGGCAAACGCCAATGCGCTCCTGGTGCAGCATGTGCAGCACGTCGTCCTGCGGCGCGCTGAGCACTTCGATGTTGAGCAACGGATAACGCTGCGACAGCGTCTTCACCGCCGCCAGCAGGCTGGCGCCGTTAATGTCCGACGCCACGCCGATCGAAAGCCGGCTCTCCAGCCCCTGAGACAGTTCGATGGCGTGCACCTGCAGCTGCTTAAGCTGCCCGGCGATCAGCCGGGCGTGCGGCGCCAGGGCCAACGCCAGCGCGGTCGGCGTCGGTTCACGGTGCGAGCGATCGAACAAGGCGAAACCGAGTTCCGCCTCCATGTTGGCGATGCCCATGCTGACAGCGGACGGTACGCGCCGCAGCGCGCGGGCGGCGGCGGAAAACGAACCGCGATCGAGCACCGCCAGAAACAGTTCGATATTGTCGCTGGAAAAGTTCATCGTTTAACCTGTCAGTAAAACTGACAGCTCCTTACTTTTTCTATCAATGTGATTGACGTTATCTTAGCCGCCGTCGCCGCAGAGGCAACTAAAAACAGATCGGGAGAAAACGATGCAAGGCGTCAAACGCAAACTGGTGTATGTCACCGCTTATGAAATCATCGGCATGGCGATCTCGGCGCTGGGGCTGGCGCTGCTGTCGGGCCATGCGCCGAGCAGCACCGGGCCGCTGGCGGTGGTGATCACCACCATCGCGGTCAGCTGGAACTTTATTTACAACTCTTTATTCGAGTGGTGGGAAAGCCGCCAGCTGTCGCGCACCCGCACGCTCAAGCGCCGCATTTTGCACGCCGTCGGCTTTCAGCTGACGCTGGTGGTGTATCTGATCCCGCTGATCGCCTGGTGGATGGGCATCACGCTGTGGCAGGCGCTGCTGCTGGACATGGCGCTGATCGTCATCATTCCTTGCTACACCTTCCTGTTTAACTGGGCGTTCGACAAGCTGTTCGGCCTGCCGGCTTCGGCTCTGCCGGCCGGTGAATCCGCCTAAAAAGCCCCCGCGTCCGATTCGCCTGCGCACGCTAATTACTGCGCAGGCGCCATCGCTTTATTTTCCGCCCGCCTTCCCCCTCACGCAAAATAACTTCAAAATCCCTTTAATTTGCGCGGTAATTATTATTCTGTGATTTCAATCACTTTTATCGTTCGATATTTCCGTGTTGATAATGAGACTCATCTTACTGAATAATATGCGCTTTTGTTTTCAGTTTAAAAAATACACACAATTGTTCACGCTTTGTACGCAGGTTTTTTTGCCAGCTTTATCGGGAAACGGTAGCATGCCACGCCGTTATTTAACGGCGGCTGTATACACAATAAACAGCGGAATGATGCCACGACCTCATTCTCATTACGATTGCTGATGGCAATCGTTTGCCCTGCAGCTCAGGGCGGCGTTCATCATAGACAGGTAAACAGGACGGATAATGCACTCACAAAAAAAGTCGGCGGACGATAAACACGCCGCCAGAAGACGCTGGCTAGACTCCCATGAATCCGGTTATCACAAAAGCATGGGCAACCGGCAGATCCAAATGATCGCCATCGGCGGTTCGATCGGCACCGGCTTGTTCCTCGGTACCGGCGGCCGTCTCGAACTGGCCGGGCCGGCGCTGGCGCTGGTCTATCTGGTGTGCGGGATCTTCTCTTTCTTCATCCTGCGCGCGCTGGGCGAGCTGGTGCTGCATCGCCCTTCCAGCGGCAGCTTCGTTTCCTACGCCCGCGAGTTTCTCGGTGAGAAAGCCTCTTACGTCGCCGGCTGGATGTATTTCCTCAACTGGGCGATGACCGGCATCGTCGACATCACCGCGGTGGCGCTGTACATGCACTACTGGGGCACCTTCGCCGACGTGCCGCAGTGGCTGTTCGCCCTCGGCGCGCTCGGCATCGTCGCCACCATGAACATGATCGGCGTGAAGTGGTTCGCTGAGATGGAGTTCTGGTTCGCGCTGATCAAGGTCGTCGCCATCGCGCTGTTCCTGATTGTCGGCGTCGTCTTCCTCGGCACCGGCACCCCGGTCGCCGGCCACACCACCGGCATGCACCTGATCACCGAAAACGGCGGCATGTTCCCGCACGGTCTGCTGCCGGCGCTGGTACTGGTGCAAGGGGTGATCTTCGCCTTTGCCGGCATCGAGCTGATCGGCACCGCCGCCGGCGAGTGTAAAGATCCGGCCAAAATGATGCCCAAAGCGATCAACAGCGTGATCTGGCGTATCGGCCTGTTCTACGTCGGCTCCGTGGTGCTGTTGGTGCTGCTGCTGCCGTGGAACGCCTACCAGGCCGGCCAAAGCCCGTTCGTCACCTTCTTCAGCAAGCTGGGCGTGCCTTACATCGGCACCATCATGAACATCGTGGTGTTGACCGCCGCGCTGTCCAGCCTCAACTCCGGCCTCTACTCCACCGGCCGCATCCTGCGCTCGCTGGCGATGGGCGGCTCCGCGCCGAAGCTGATGGCCAAAATGAGCAGCCAGCAGGTGCCTTACGCCGGCATCCTGGTCACCTGCGGCATCTACGTGATCGGCGTGGTGCTCAACTATCTGGTGCCGTCGCAGGTATTCGAGATCGTGTTGAACATCGCCTCGCTGGGCATCATCGCCTCCTGGGCGTTTATCATCGTCTGCCAGATGCGCCTGCGCAAAGCCGTGCGCGAAGGCCGCGCGCAGCCGGTATCGTTCAAAATGCCGGGCGCGCCGTTCACCTCCTGGCTGACGCTGGCGTTCCTGCTGATCGTGGTGGTGATGATGGCGTTCGACTACCCGAACGGCACCTGGACCATCGCCACCATTCCGGTGCTGGCGGTGCTGCTGACGCTGGGCTGGTTCGGCCTGCGCAAGCGCGCGCAGGAAGTGAAGCGGGAGCAGCAGGCTCACGAAGAGCAGACCCCGCACTGAATCGACAAACCGCCCTCCGGGGCGGTTTTTTTATCCGCTATAAGCGGCCGTAGAACGTCATTCTGGCGCTTTCCGACAGCATCACGTCCGGCTGCGCATTGTAGGCCAGCACCACCAGCATGCGCGTGGTGTCGCCTTCGGTCGGCGTCACCCGGTGCATGGCGTTGCGCCCGCGAAACAGCACCAAATCCCCCTCCTCCATCGCCAGCCGTTTGACCGCCCGCGCGCCGTCCAGCACCTGCGTGACCCCGGCATAGTTCATCTCGCCGCGATCGGCGTCGCGCAGGTTCTCCACGTACTCGAAACGCCCGCCCGCCGCCGGTTTCTGGATCAGCAGCGTGATGGCGAACGACGAGTTGTCGAAGTGCCAGCCCAGCTCCTGGCCGGTGTGGGCGTAATGCAGGTTGATCGACGACAGCCGATCGGCGTAGGGATACAGCTTCGCCTCATCCAACACCGCGCAGAGGAACGCGCGAAACGCCGGGGCATCGTACAGCGCGCGCAGCGGCGACTGCGGCGGGATATCCTCGTCGGTAATGCAGCCCTTGGACGACACCACCAGCCGGTTGCGCGCGTGATCGGCCGGCAGCGTATCGTCCTGCGGCCGTAGATACACGTTGTGTTTGCTGGTGGCGTAAAACGCCGCATGGTGCTGTTCGGCGCCTTCCAACCGCACCGTCGCCAGCGCAGCGGCACGCAGAAATCCCGGCAGCACCAGCGCGCCGGCGCGCTCCAGCGTTTGCCGGCAACGGGTGCGGAACGCGGCGTCGTCGATGGGATGGGCGGACAGATCGATAATATCGGCAAGTTGCGGCATGGCGTTCCCCTCGTGTGCGATAGCCGGATGCCTCTCACTGTAGCGAATGGCGCATTGCCGCCATAACAAAAATACGTTATGGATAAGCTAACCAATTCTTAGCGATAGCCCTGCCCATGCACTCACCGTCCCGCGTGCGCTTGCCCAAGCTGAGCGCCATTCTGGCGTTCGAAACCGCCGCTCGCACCGGCAGCCTGGCCCGTGCGGCGGATGCGCTGGCGCTGACCGCCGCCGCCGTCAGCCAGCAGATCCGCCAGCTCGAACAGCATCTGGGCATCACGCTGTTCATTCGCGCCAAAAGCGGCGTCACGCTGACCGAACAGGGAGCGGACTACCTGGCCTACGTGCAGGAGGCGTTCGAAACGCTGCGCGTGGCGCAGCAGCACGTCGAGCGCCAGCGCGGCAAACAGACGCTGACGGTGTTCGCCCTGCCGGCGTTGGCCTCCAAGTGGCTGAACCCGGCGCTGGGCGACTGGTTGGCGCAGTGCCCCGACGGCGATCTGCGGCTGCACGCCACCCATGCTGCGGTCGATTTCGCCCATTCGGCGGCGGACTTCGCCCTGTGCTTTGGCGATCAGGACTATCCGCTGCTGGAAAAGGTGCGGCTGTTTCAGGATCGGGTGCAGCCGGTGTGCAGCCCGGCGCTGCGCGATCGCGGCGACTGGACGCAGTTGCCGCTGATCCACGTCGACTGGGGCAAGGAGAGCCAGTTTCTGCCGGGCTGGCACGAGTGGTTCACCGCCGCCGATCGAATGCCGCCGGCGCGGCGCGGGCTGACCTATAACCTGACCTCGCTGGCCATCGACGCCGCCGTGCAAGGGCGCGGGGTGCTGCTCGGCCAGCGGCGGTTGATCGGCCGAGAACTGGCGGCAGGCCAGTTGGTCACCCTGGCCGAACCGGCGCTGCCGCTCAGCAAACCCTACTACGTGGTTTACCCGCCGCGCACGCTGGAAAAACCCGGCGCAGCGGCGTTTCTCAGTTGGCTGCAGGCGCTGGCTCAGCGCGCGGTATAACCGCCGTCGATGCTGTAAAACGCGCCGGTGGTGAAACTGCTGTCGTCCGAGAGCAGGAAAGCCACCGTTTTCGCCACCTCTTCCCGCGTCGCCATTCTCCCCATCGGGTGCGAAGCGGCCATCTGCGCCCGCGCCGACGCCGGCAGTTTCCTCATCGCCGGCGTCTCCACATAGCCCGGCCCGACGGCGTTGATGCGCACGCCGCGCGTGGCGAACTCCAGCGCCGCCGAGCGCGTCAGGCCCAACACGCCATGCTTGGCGGCGGTATAAGGCGCGATCCCGGCAATGCCCACCACGCCGTTGGCGGAAGAGAGGTTCACCACCGCCCCGCCGCCGCCGGCGACGATCGCCGGCAGGCCGTACTTCATGCCGAAAAACGTGCCGCTCAGGCAGGTGGCGATCACCTCATGCCAATCTTCGACCGCGTACCGATCGATGTCCACCTCATGCGGGCCGGTGATCCCTGCGTTGTTGACCAACAGATGCAGCGCGCCGCAGCGCCGCACCGTCTCTTCAATGCCCTGCTGCACCGACGGCGCATCGCGCACGTCCATCCGCAACGTCATCACCCGCCGGCCCTCGGGATCGAGCCGCGCGGCGGCGGCGGCGAGAGGCGCGGCGTGGCGGCCGGTCATCACCACCGTGGCGCCGCGCCGAAACAGTTCGGCGGCGATCGCTTCGCCGATGCCGGTGGAAGCGCCGGTCACCAGCGCCACCCGATGTTTGAAATCTTGCATAGCCGTTCTCCTGCCAGATTGAACTCAGGGGAACAGGCTAACGCCGGCCAGTGACAGTTTGCGGCAGCAGTAACAGCGCCGCACGTAATGCGCTCACAAAAGCCGCAAAGCCCGCTATTTTATGCCTACTTTTTCTCATGCGAGACTCCCTGTGGATACCCAACGCTACCTGCAGCATATCGGCTTTACCGGCGCCGCCCGCCCAGACCTCCCCACGTTGCAACAGCTGCACCATCGCCACATGCTGAGCGTCCCGTTCGAGAACCTGAGCATTATTTATCATCAGGGTATTCAGCTGGCGCCGGAGGCGCTGTTCAGCAAGGTGGTCGAGCGCAACCGCGGCGGTTTCTGTTATGAGCTGAACGCGCTGTTTGCTCTGCTGCTGCGCGAGATCGGTTTCAAGGTGAGCTTCATCTCCGGCGAGATCCGCGCGCGCGACGGCCATTTCGGCCCGCCCTACGACCATCTGGCGCTGCGGGTGGATCTGGCGGGCCAGGCCTGGCTGGTGGACGTCGGTTTCGGCGATTCCTTCCTGACGCCGCTGAAGATCGTCGCCGCCGAGCCGCAACCGCAGGCCAGCGGCACCTTCCACCTGGAACGAGAAGGCGAGTATTACCTGCTGGAGCGCCGCAACGGCGACCAACGTTCGCATGCCAAAACCCTGTATCGCTTTACCGTTCAGCCGCGCGAGCTGCATGAGTTCGACGAGATGTGCCGCTTCCACAGCACCTCGCCGCAGTCGCACTTCACCCAGCGGCTGGTGTGCTCACGGCCGACGGACCACGGCCGGGTGACCCTCAGCGACATGAAGCTGATCGTGACCGAAGATCATCAGCGCCACGAAACGACGCTGCATTCGGAAGAGGAGCGGCGCGCCGCGCTGTGGCAGCATTTCGCCATCGATTTGGATCGTTGACGGCGCAGGCGGCGCCCTTTTATTACGATTCTGTTACACCGATTGCATAACCGCGCTTGGCTGATTGCCAGCACCGCGGCGGCAGGCATCATAGGGCCATGATTCGGCAACAGAGTGCGAAAAATGATCCGTGTGATACTGGTGGATGACCATGTGGTGGTGCGCTCCGGCTTTGCGCAATTGCTCAGCCTCGAGGACGATCTCGACGTGGTGGGGCAATACAGCAGCGCGGCGGCGGCCTGGCCGGCATTGCTGCGCGACGACGTCAGCGTCGCGTTGATGGACATCGCCATGCCGGATGAAAACGGCCTCAGCCTGTTGAAGCGCCTGCGGGCGCAGAAGCCGCAGTTCCGTGCGATCATCCTCAGCATCTATGACTCCCCCACCTTCGTGCAAAGCGCGCTGGACGCCGGCGCCAGCGGCTATCTGACCAAACGCTGCGGGCCGGAAGAGCTGGTGCAGGCGGTGCGTTCCGTCGATATGGGCGGCCATTACCTGTGCGCCGACGCGCTGCGAGCGCTGCGCGGCGGCGAGCAGCCGGCCACGGCGCTGGAAGCGCTGACCCCGCGCGAGCGTGAAATCTTCGATCTGCTGGTCAAAGGCGACAGCGTAAAGGAGATCGCTTTCAAGCTCGCGCTCAGCCATAAAACGGTGCACGTGCATCGCGCCAACGTCCTGGGCAAGTTGCAGTGCAACAGCACCATCGAGCTGGTGCATTTCGCCCTCGACCATCAGCTGCTGGCGGGGCATTGATGTCGCCCAAACTCCGGCCCTGGGTTATCTCGCTGTTTATCCTGTTGGCCTGGGGCAGCGGCTGGCTGATGCTATGGACGCTTGGTTTCTATCTGACCCACAACGGCAATCAGGCGGCGCTGTTTCTGCCGCACGGCGTCTATCTCGCGCTGCTGATCCTGCTGGCGCGCCGCTATTGGCCCGCCCTGATAATTCCGCCGGTGCTGTTGCTGTTCTGGCTGCACGGCGAACGCCTGCTGAGCGGCTACGGCCTGCTGGCCGCGCCGTTTATCACCCTGCTTCCGGCCGCGGTCGCGCAACGACTCTGGCACCGTTTTCCGCTCTACTGGCAGCGGCTGACGCTGCTGCTGGCTGCGGTGACCGCCGCCTCGCTGCTCAATACCACCCTGCTTTCGCCGTTTGTGCCAAGCCCGGCGATGCTGCTTGGCCTGGCGTCGTTTACCGGCGGCGTCTTGCTGACCCCGTTCGTCTATCTGATCTTTGAATTTCTGCGCCAGCAGCACCGTTACCACCTGCTGGGGCTGGACACCCCCAACCCGCCGCTGCGCGCGTCCTTAATCATCTGGTGCAGCCTGTTTTTCGTTATCGGCATCGGCACGCAGATGGTGCTGTCGCCGGAAATCGAACGCCTGCTGCTGATCGTGGTGTTTCTGCCGAACGTGGTGATGGCGTGGAAGTTCGGCTGGCAAGGCGGCGTGCTGTCCGGCCTGCTCGGCAGCATGATGATCACCCTCGCCCGGCAGGTCGGCGTGGGGTTCGGCAATCTGGTCGAGCTGGAAATCTTTCTGGCGACGCAGGCGCTGCTCGGCATCGGCTTGGGCATCGCCATCAGCCGCCAGCAGCACCTGGCGCAAAACCTGCACCACTATCAGCGTCGCCTGGAAGAAGAGCTGGCGGCGCGGCGGGCGCTGACAGAAAAACTGATCCACACCGAAGAAGACACGCGGAAAAACCTGGCGCGCGAGCTGCACGATGAAATCGGCCAGAACATCACCGCGATTCAAATCCAGTCGCAGCTGGTCAAACGGGCGCGCGATCCGGCGCAAACCCAGGCCGCCGCGCACCAGATAAGCGAGCTCGCCCGGCGCATTCATCACTCCACGCGCCAGCTGCTGCGCCAGCTTCGCCCGCCCGCGCTGGACGAGCTGGCGTTCAAAGAGGCGCTTCACCACCTGCTGAGCGAATTCGCCTTTGCCGAACGGGGCATCCGCTGCCGTTTCGATTACCGGCTGAGCGACACGCCCGCCGGCGAAACGGTGCGCTTCACCCTCTACCGGCTGCTGCAAGAGCTGCTCAACAACGTGTGCAAACATGCCGAAGCCAGCGAGGTCGCCATCGTCTTGTATCAACAGGGCGCGCTTTTGCACCTCGAGGTGCGGGACAACGGCATCGGCATCCGCGTGGACAAGGCGCCCGGCCTCGGCATTCAGGGGATGCGCGAGCGGGTCAGCGCGCTGGGCGGCGAGCTGACGCTGGAAACGCATTGCGGCACGCGGGTAATTGTTAACCTGCCCACAAATTTGCAACAAACCATCGACTAACTAGGAAAAAGTCTTAGCCACTCCGGACTTTCTCTCATCCCCTTTCCCTTTCACCTTCTTATAGTCAGCACCAGGGAGGCGGCTATGCAGGCACGCTCGGCATCTGAAATCGATCATCGTTACCGCGCGCTGCGCCCGCGACTGCTGCTGTACATGGTCATCGGGTACGCCGCCTTTTACCTGACGCGCAAAAGCGTGAATTACGTGCTGCCGGCGCTGCAAACGGATTTGGGGCTGGATAAAGGGGACATCGGCCTGCTCGGCTCGCTGTTTTACCTGAGCTACGGCCTGTCGAAATTCGCCGCCGGACTGTGGCACGACGGCCACGGGCAGCGCAGGTTTATGGGGATCGGCCTGTTCGCCACCGGCTTGCTGAACGTGGCGTTCGCCTTCGGCGAATCGCTGACGCTGCTGCTGGCGGTCTGGGCGCTGAACGGCTTCTTTCAGGGCTGGGGCTGGCCGCCCTGCGCGCGGCTGCTGACCCACTGGTATTCGCGCAACGAGCGCGGCTTCTGGTGGGGCTGCTGGAATATGTCGATCAACCTCGGCGGCGCGATCGTGCCGCTGATCAGCGCCTTCGCCGCCCAGCGCTGGGGCTGGCAGGCGGCGATGCTGATCCCGGGTGCCGTCAGCATGGTGTTGGGCATCTGGCTCACGCGGCGGCTGACGGGCACGCCGCAGGAAGAAGGCCTGCCGTCGGTCGGCCGGTGGCGCCACGATCCGCTGGAGCTGCGCCAGGAACAGCAAAGCCCGCCGATGGGGCTGTGGCAGATGTTGCACACCACGATGCTGAAGAACCCGATGATCTGGCTGCTCGGCGTCTCTTACGTACTGGTCTACCTGATCCGCATCGCGTTGAACGACTGGGGCAATCTCTGGCTGACGGAAAGCCACGGCGTCAACCTGCTCAGCGCCAACGCCACGGTGATGCTGTTCGAGGTAGGCGGCCTGCTCGGCGCGCTGTTCGCCGGCTGGGGCTCGGATTTGCTGTTCGGCGGGCAGCGCGCGCCGATGATTTTGCTGTTCACGCTCGGGCTGATGGTTTCCGTCGCCGCACTGTGGCTGGCGCCGGTGCATCACTACGCGCTGCTGGCGGGCTGTTTCTTTACGGTGGGCTTTTTTGTCTTCGGCCCACAGATGCTGATTGGCCTCGCCGCCGTGGAATGCGGGCACAAAGGCGCAGCGGGCTCCATCACCGGTTTTCTCGGCCTGTTCGCCTACCTGGGGGCCGCGTTGGCGGGCTGGCCGCTGTCGCAGATCATCGAAGGCTACGGCTGGTCAGGCATGTTCAGTTTGCTGTCGATCGCCGCCGTTCTTATGGGTTTATTGCTGATGCCGCTGCTGATGGCGAGCGTCACCACCTCTACCGAGAGAAGGATAAAACAATGAAAAAAACCTTAGTCACTACCCTGATAGCTTCCGGCATCGCGCTGGCCACGCTGAGCGGCGCCGCGCACGCCAAGGGCCGCCTGGTGGTCTACTGCAGCGCCACCAATGAAATGTGCGAAGCGGAAACCAAAGCCTTCGGCGAGAAATATGACGTGAAAACCTCGTTCATCCGCAACGGCTCCGGCAGCACGCTGGCGAAAGTGGACGCCGAGAAGAAAAACCCGCAGGCGGACGTCTGGTACGGCGGCACGCTCGATCCGCAATCCCAGGCCGGTGAAATGGGGCTGCTGCAGCCCTACAAATCGCCAAACCTCGAACAGGTGATGCCACAATTCCGCGATCCGGCGAAGCTGAAAGGCAACTACTCCTCGGCGGTCTACGTCGGCATTCTCGGCTTCGGCGTCAATACCCAGCGCCTGAAAGAGAAAAACCTGCCGGTGCCCAAGTGCTGGAAAGACCTGACCAAGCCGGAATACAAAGGTGAGATTCAAATCGCCGATCCGCAGAGCTCCGGCACCGCCTACACCGCGCTGGCGACCTTTGCCCAGCTGTGGGGAGACGATCAGGCGTTCGATTACCTCAAGCAGCTGAACGCCAACGTCTCGCAGTACACCAAGTCCGGCATTGCCCCGGCGCGCAACGCCGCCCGCGGTGAAACGGCGATCGGCATCGGTTTCCTGCATGACTACTCGCTCGAAAAGGAACAGGGTGCGCCGCTTGAGCTGATCGCGCCTTGTGAAGGCACGGGCTACGAAATCGGCGGCGTCAGCATCCTCAAAGGCGCGCGCAACCTCGACAACGCCAAGCTGTTCGTGGATTGGGTGCTGTCGAAAGAGGCGCAGGAACTGGCATGGCAGAAAGGCAAGTCCTATCAGATCCTGACCAATACCACCGCCGCTACCTCACCGAACTCGCTGAAGCTCGATGATCTGAAACTGATCAACTACGACATGGACAAATACGGCTCGACCGAGGTCCGCAAGGCGCTGATCAACAAATGGGTCAGCGAAGTCAAGATGGGTAAATAAACCCGCATTCTGCGCCTGTTGCCGGGTAAGCCTCACGCCTTACCCGGCCTGAACATCCGGGAAACTTATGTCACATACACATGCTCTCCATCTCGTGAAAAAACGAGATGCGATATTCCTTTGGGTCTTGCTTGGCTGGCTGGCGTTCGCCCTGCTGCCGAGCTGGAGCTTGGATTACGGCCTGCTGGAGTCCACCGGCGATGAAATCCTCGCGGCCTACGGCTGGTCACACCGCAATGTCAGCTGGCTATGGTGCCTGTTGCCGAGCCTGCTGCTGCTTCGCCCTTACGCCCCAGCGGGCGGTGAACGGCGGCGGCGCCACGCGTTCGATGCCGGCTGGGCGCTGCTGTGCATGGCCTTTATCGTCGTCAGCGCCACGGTGGCGGGGCGCGGTTTAGGCTACGCCACCCTGGTGCAATTAACCGCGCTGGGCGCCATCATGACGCTAGCGCTGACCCGCCTCGAATGGCTGGGCGGCGACCGTTTCGTTATCGGTGCGCTGGTCACCATCGTGGCGCTGATCGGCGTCTTCATCGTCTGGCCGAGCATCGCGATTTTCATTCCGATGTTCACCGACCAGACGGGTGCGTTCGCGCCGCTGGCGTTTATGAACGTGCTGTCGCAGGCGCATATCGTTCAGGTGATCCTCAACTCCATCGCCCTGTCGATCGCGGTGGGCGCCGGCTGCACCTTCTTCGGCCTGGTGCTGGCGATTTACACCACCCGCATCGCCAAGCGCAGCGCCATTATCGGCCGCATCTTCTCCATCCTGCCCATCGTCACGCCGCCGTTCGTCGTCGGCCTGGGCGTCACGCTGATGATGGGGCGCTCCGGCTACGTCACCGAGTGGATGGTGGCCTGGTTCGGCCTGACCAACACCAACTGGCTGTACGGCTTTACCGGCATCTGGCTGGCGCAGGTGCTGGCGTTCACCCCGATGGCGTTCATGATCCTCGACGGCGCGATCAAGACCATTCATCCTTCGCTGGAAGAAGCCTCCTACACCCTGCGCGCCAGCCGCTGGCAAACCTTTAACGGCGTGTTCGTGCCGCTGCTGAAACCGGCGCTGGCCAACGCGTTTCTGATCGTGGTGGTGCAATCGCTGGCCGACTTCAGCAACCCGCTGGTGCTCGGCGGCAACTTCGACGTGCTGGCGACGCAAATCTATTTCTACATCACCGGCTCACAGCTCGACTATCAGGCCGCCAGCACCCTCGGCGCCTTCCTGCTGCTGTTCTCGCTGCTGGTGTTCTGCATTCAGTACCTGTGGATCGGCAAGCGTTCCTACGTCACCGTGTCCGGCAAATCCTACCGCGGTGACGTACAGCCGCTGCCGGTCACGCTGGTGTGGGGCGTGATCGCGTTGCTGGCGGTGTGGATAGCCTTTAACGCCCTGCTCTACGGCAGCATTTTCTACGGCAGCTTCACCGTCAACTGGGGGGTGGATTACACGCTGACGCTGGATAACTTCATCAAGCTGTTCGGCCAGGGTATGAGCGACGGCGCGTGGCCTTCGCTGCTCGACACGCTGCTGTACGCCGGGATCGCCGCGCCGATCACCGCCGCCTTCGGCCTGCTGATCGCCTGGATCGTGGTGCGCCAGCAGTTCAGGGGCAAAAAGACCATCGAGTTCACCACCATGCTGTGCTTTGCGGTGCCGGGCACCGTGGCCGGCGTCTCTTACATTCTCGCCTTCAACAGCGCGCCGGTGTACCTCACCGGGACGGCCGCCATCGTGATTATCTCGATGGTGATGCGCAACGTGCCGGTGGGCATTCGCGCCGGGATCGCCGGGCTGGGCCAGATAGACAAATCGCTGGACGAAGCCTCGCTCAGCCTGCGCGCCGGCTCGCTGCGCACCATCACGCACATCCTGCTGCCGCTGCTGCGCCCGGCGATCCTGTCGGCGCTGATCTACAGCTTCGTGCGCGCCATCACCACCGTCAGCGCCATCGTCTTCCTGGTCACCCCCGATACCCGCGTGGCCACCGCCTACATCCTCAACCGCGTGGAAGACGGCGAATACGGGGTGGCGATCGCCTACGGTTCAATTCTGATCGTGGTGATGCTGGCGATTATTTTCCTCTTTGACTGGCTGATCGGCGAGGCACGCATCTCCCGTTCAAAAGCCAAAAACCAGGCGTAATGGAGCCCATGATGAGCCAGAAAAATTTCGTTGAACTGCGCAACGTCTCCAAACGGTTCGGCAGCAACACGGTGATCGATAACATCACGCTCACCATCCCTCGGGGGCAGATGGTGACGCTGCTCGGCCCTTCCGGCTGCGGCAAGACCACCATTTTGCGCCTGGTCGCCGGGCTGGAGAAACCGAGCGACGGGCAGATATTCATTGATGGCGAAGACGTCACCCATCGTTCCATCCAGCAGCGTGACATCTGCATGGTGTTCCAGTCTTATGCCCTGTTCCCGCACATGTCGCTGGGGGAAAACGTCGGCTATGGCTTGAAGATGCTCGGCATTCCGCGCGCCGAAGTGAAAGCGCGCGTGCAGGAAGCGCTGGCGATGGTGGATCTGGCGGGGTTCGACGATCGCTATGTCGATCAGATCTCCGGCGGCCAACAGCAGCGCGTGGCGCTGGCGCGCGCGCTGATCCTCAAGCCGAAAGTGCTGCTGTTCGACGAGCCGTTGAGCAACCTCGACGCCAACCTGCGCCGCAGCATGCGCGAAAAGATCCGCGAGCTGCAAAAGCAGTTTGATATCACTTCGCTGTACGTCACCCACGATCAGAGCGAGGCTTTCGCGGTCTCAGACACCGTGCTGGTGATGAACAAGGGGCATATCATGCAGATAGGCTCGCCGCAGGATCTCTATCGGCAGCCGGCGTCGCGCTTTATGGCGAGTTTCATGGGGGACGCCAACCTGTTCCCGGCCGGCTTCAGCGCGGACTATGTCGATATCAGCGGCTATCGCCTGCCGCGCCCGGCGCACTTTGCCGCCGAAGGCGCCGGCACGGTGGGCGTGCGGCCGGAAGCGATCACGCTGAGCGAGCACGGCGAGGAAAGCCAGCGCTGCGTGATCCAGCATGTCGCCTACATGGGGCCGCAGTATGAGGTGACTGTGGCGTGGCATGGGCAGCAGATTTTGCTGCAAGTTAACGCCACTCGCCTGCAGCCGAACGTCGGCGAACATTATTATCTGGAAATTCACCCCTACGGCATGTTTATGCTGGCGGACGCGGCATAATAAGCATCACTCTTAAGCGTTAGAATAACGGCCATTCCGCATGGAATGGCCGGAAATAACCGTCTAAAAAACCGTATTTATCTATTTTTACAATTCCACCCAAGTCCTTGTTCAATCGAAAAATAAATATAGTCGCATTCATTAAAAAATAACCACCAGGGCCGATAAGGGTGATATTTTTATTTAGATAGGGTAAGCTTAATCTCGCAGTCGAAATTATTTAACGGCCAACTCAAGGAGAAATTCATGAGCAACAATGCAAACGCACAGGCGCAGCTGGATAATTTACGCAACGTCGCTTCCCAGCTGAAGGAAATGCGCCACTATGCGCAGTCGAATACCGAGACGCTCTCCGCACACTGGCTGGCCTTCGATCAGGGGGAATGCAAAAATAAGGCATTCGCCGAAGCCATTAACGACCTGTTGAATAAACAGGGTGCCTGTCTGGAAGGGCTGGAAAAAACCATTCAGGATATCGAGATAGAATTGAACCGTCTCGACAACGCCGCCTGATAATACCGATTTAAATAAACCCGCCGCGTGCGGGTTTATTTTTAGCTGCGGCAGATGACGCGCGCAATATCCCCTGAGGTCGTCAGCGCGCGTATTTCGCTGAACAGTTCGGTGGCTTCGTCATATTCCTTGCGCAAATAGCCCAGCCACTGTTTGATACGCGCCACGTGATACAGGCCGGTGTCGCCCTGCTTTTCCAGATGGACGTATTTTTGCAGCAGCTCAACCACCTGCGGCCAGGGCATGCGCGGTTCGTTGTACTTCACCACCCGGCTCAGGTTCGGCACGTTGAGCGCACCGCGCCCCAGCATGATGGCGCCGCAGCCGGTCGCCTGCAGACAATCCTGCGCGCTCTGGTAATCCCAGATCTCGCCGTTGGCGATCACCGGGATGCTCAGCCGCTGACGGATCTCGCCGATCGCCGCCCAGTTGATGCGATCCGCCTTGTAGCCGTCCTCTTTGGTGCGGCCATGCACCGTCAGCTCGCTGGCACCCGCCTGCTGCACCGCATCGGCGATTTCAAAACTGCGGTTGGAGGAGTCCCAACCCAAACGCACCTTCACCGTGACCGGCAGATGGGTCGGCACCGCCGCGCGCATCGCTTTGGCGCCCTGGTAGATCAATTCCGGATCTTTGAGCAGCGTCGCCCCGCCGCCGCTGCCGTTCACCAGCTTGGACGGGCAGCCGCAGTTGAGATCGACGCCGTAAGAGCCCAGTTCCACCGCACGCGCGGCGTTCTCCGCCAGCCACTGCGGGTACTGCCCCAGCAGCTGTACGCGCACCAGCGTGCCCGACGGCGTGCGGCTAGCGTGACGCAGCTCCGGGCACAGCCGGTAGAATGACTTGGCCGGCAGCAGCTGATCGACCACGCGCAAAAATTCGGTGATGCACAGATCGTAGTCGTTCACTTCAGTGAGTAACTCACGCACCAAAGAATCGAGAACGCCCTCCATTGGGGCGAGAAGAACTCTCATAATACACCGTAGGCCATAATTTTAATTACCCGACAAAAAATCACTAATTTCAAATATATAATCTTTGATTATTTTTCCCTTTGAATTATGCAATGATCTATATAAGTTAGGGCATTTGATATATTTAACAATTTTATGATGCTCCACGTGATTTATTCCTTTATTTTCAGCAATAATATATAGTGCTTCTAAGCATCTTAACGCTTCATACGTCGAACTGTATATCCTTTTTGAAAGGGAATCTATCAAGCTGTTATCATTATTATACATGTCAACATCAAAGTTCAATATTAAATATTCTAACAACTTATCCACATCTAAACGAATATCATCCAAGTTAACATTAGTTATATTCCCCCCCCTATTCATAGCTTTATACTTTCTAAACTCCTTAAGTCTATCAAGCTCTTCTCCAGCCAAACAGAAATGTTTTTTTGATAAAGAGATAACCTCCTCTAAACCAAAAGCCAAAATTTTTTTCTTCGCAAGACTTTTAATTAAAAAGTCACGGGAAACACAATAAGCAAAGTCCACTTTCCAACCAATCAATGAATCCTCATTTGGGAGAGAAGCTATGAAAGAAAGAGTGGACTTACATCTTTCCAGTTCGCTATCTTCAGGAGGAATTAAATGACAAGATTTAAAAAAAGAATTAAAAAAACCATATCTATCACATGTAACCACACCATCTCTTTTTATATGCTGTAAAAATAGAGATCCCTTTTTTTTCATCCAATAAAGTTGTTTTATAGAAAAAAAAGAAATATTGTAATCAGCATAAATTCCATTATCTACGATAGATTTTCTTGCCTTATCCGCGCAAATCACGAGTAGATCGTTATCACTATACTCATCTGAAAAACCACTAGTTTTAGATCCAAACCTAATCGATATATGCATTTTACACCCTTAGAATACGGTTAACAAATGCACTAACAAATAAAGACATAAAGACAAAACCGACTAGAGCCTCAAAAATTACAATTATCTTAGCCCCCCCCGTAATTGGGGTTATATCTCCATATCCTAACGTAGTCACGGTTATACAAGTAAAATAAATTGCATCAATGATACTTTTCATCTCATTTTGGGTCGTGAAACCACTTCTAAATATCAGATTTATCATTGCCATTATAAAAATAGTAATTAAAAGCGTAGCAAATATCCTGCTAATTTTTAGTCCGTACCCGGTTGTGTATTTATTTATTACGTCAATTGATTTTTCAATAAAAAACCTTAGAATACCTATTTTTTTTGATTTATATTTGTAATTAAGATTATATCCTAGGGCTACTTTCATTTGGTAAAGACTTTCAATTGCATATTTAGGCTGTTCTTCTATCTTAGAGTTTTTATATAATTCTTGAAATAGATCAACCGCTATATTTGCATCATATTTCAATTCAAAATTATTCGAAAATTGTCGCGGGTCAATCAGGCAACTCTCAATCTTTATTTTATGCGTATTTGTACCATGAAATTGACAGTCTATAAATTCGCAATTTTTAAGAGTGCTACCTATGAATAGACAGTCATAAAAATAACAGTTGATAAAATTGACATTTTCTATGCTTGTATCTTTAAAAGAGATTGTGTGAAATTCTTTTTTCCTTATAACTAACGGTTTTTTCTCAGAAGACCCAAAGAAGTCAGGGAAGTAGTTTATCGAAACCCAACCGAAATCATTACCCTCTTCAATAAAACTATCCTGTGAATGCAAATCTTTATTATTATTTAAAGAAAAAAAATTTGCCGCCATCCCTCTCCCCTCTTACTCAACCAATTATTAGTTATATAATGAAAGCGTTACTTCCATGATAAGTTTATCCTTTAACTATTTACTCAACAACAACTGATATCGCACTATAAAATCATGCCCGACGGCGTGCGGCTGGCGCGGCGCAGCTCCGGACACAGCCGGTAGAACGATTTGGCCGGCAGCAACTGATCGACCACGCGCAAAAATTCGGTGATGCACAGATCGTAGTCGTTCACGTCGGTGAGCAACTCACGCACCAAAGAATCGAGAACGCCCTCCATCGGAGCCAATAATACGCGCATGACCAATCCCAGCTAAAAAAAGACCCGCAATGATACGGGTGAATGCCCGCGCCAGACAAGCCTCTGCGGGCATTAAAAGCGCCGTCAGCCCAGCCGGCGGATCGGTTGGCCGGCGAGGAACGCCGCAATATCCTCGACCGCCTCGGTGAAGTAGGCGCGGTAGTTGTCGTCCGCCACATAGCCCACATGCGGCGTCGCCAGCACGTTGGGCAACTGACGAAACGCATCGTCGGCCGGCAGCGGCTCCGTCTCGAACACGTCCAACCCGGCGCCGGCGATCTTCCGCTGTTGCAGCACGTCCACCAACGCCGCCCGATCGACGATCGCCGCACGCGAGGTGTTGAGCAGGTAAGCGGTGGGCTTCATCGCCGTCAATTCGTCACGCCCCACCAGCCCGCGGCTGCGATCGCTCAGCACCAGGTGGATAGAGACAAAATCGCTCTGCTCGAACAGCGCCCGTTTGGACGGCGCCAGTTCAGCCCCCTCCTGCGCCGCCCTTTCCGCCGTCAGGTTCTGGCTCCAGGCCAGCACCCGCATGCCGAACGCCTGCGCCACCCGGGCCATCTGGCCGCCGATCTTGCCCAGCCCCAGCAGCCCCAGCGTTTTGCCCTGCAGGGTGACGCCGAGATCCCGCTGCCACGGGCCGTTGTTTTGCAGCCCGACGCTTTCCGGCACGATATGCTTCGCCAGCCCGAGCAGCAGCGCCCAGGTCAGCTCCATCGGCGCCGCCGATCCGCTGCTGGTGCCGCACACCACCACGCCGCGCTCGGCGGCGGCGGCCAAATCGATAGCGGCGTTGCGCATGCCGGAGGTGATCAGCAGCTTCAGCTTCGGCAGCCGCGCCAGCAGCGAGGCGGTCATCGGCGTGCGCTCGCGCATGATGACCAGAATGTCGCACTCCTGCAGATGCACCGCCAGCTCCGCCTCATCGGTAAAGTGCGCGCTGATGGCGGACACCTCCACCCGCTCGGCCAGCGCCGACCAGTCCGCCATCTTGAGCGCCACCTGCTGGTAATCATCGAGAATTGCGCACTTCAATTTCATCTCCGTCTCCTGGAATGTAGGGGTAGCCACCGTCCAGCCTAGTACGAAAATGCCTTTCCGCCAGGCAAAAAAAAGCCGCCCGTATCGGCGGCTTACTCTTAGAGCAATCAGGCTTATTCGGCCGGTTTGCGATTGCGCGGGCGGCGCGAAGGCGCGCCGGAACGGCGCTGGCCGTCACCCTGCGGGCGGGCGTTACCGTTGCCGTTGCCGCGGTTTTCACGCTGGCCGCCGTTCGCGTTACCGCTGCGCTGACCGCCGCCGTTACCGGAACGCTGGCCACCGCCGTTGCCGCGCGGCGCACCGCGCCCGCCACCCTGGCGGCCGTTGATGATCGGCTCGGCCTTGATAGTCGGATCCGGCTCGTAGCCCGGCAGCGCGATGCGTGGAATTTCACGCTTCAGCAGACGCTCGATGTCGCGCAGCAGCTTGTGCTCATCCACGCACACCAGCGAGATAGCTTCGCCGGTGCGCTCCGCGCGGCCGGTACGGCCGATACGGTGCACGTAGTCTTCCGGCACGTTAGGCAGCTCGTAGTTCACCACGTGCGGCAGCTGGTCGATATCCAGACCGCGCGCCGCGATGTCGGTGGCCACCAGCACGCGGATGCGGCCGTCTTTGAAGTCCGCCAGCGCACGGGTACGGGCGCCCTGGCTCTTGTTGCCGTGGATCGCCGCGGCGGTGATGCCGTCTTTGTTCAGCTGCTCCGCCAGGTGGTTGGCGCCGTGCTTGGTGCGGGTAAACACCAGCACCTGTTTCCAGTCGCCTTCGCCGATCATCTGCGACAGCAGTTCCCGCTTACGCTTCTTGTCGACGAAGTGCACGCTCTGCTCAATCTGCTCGGACGCGGTGTTGCGGCGCGCCACTTCTACCGAAGCCGGGTTGTGCAGCAGCTTGTTGGCCAGCGCCTTGATGTCGTCGGAGAAGGTGGCGGAGAACAGCAGGTTCTGACGCTTGGCCGGCAGCTTGGCCAGCACGCGGCGGATGTCGTGGATAAAGCCCATGTCCAGCATGCGGTCCGCTTCGTCCAGCACCAGAATTTCGATTTTGGACAGGTCAACCGCGTTCTGATGTTCCAGATCCAGCAGACGGCCCGGCGTTGCCACCAGGATATCGACGCCGCCGCGCAGCTTCATCATCTGCGGGTTGATGCTCACGCCGCCAAACACCACCAGCGAACGCAGGCGCAGGTGTTTGCTGTAGGCATCGACGTTTTCGCCGATCTGCGCCGCCAGCTCACGGGTTGGCGTCAGGATCAGCGCGCGCACCGGGCGACGGCCCTTGACCGGATGGTCATGCTTGCTCAGCAGCTGCAACAGCGGCAGGGTAAAACCGGCGGTTTTACCGGTGCCGGTCTGGGCGCTGGCCATCAGGTCACGACCTTCCAGCACGACAGGAATAGCCTGACGCTGAATTGGCGTCGGTTCGCGATAGCCCTGTTCTTCAACAGCGCGCACAATTTCAGCACTTAAGCCGAGGGTTTCAAATGACATAAAGAGAAAAACTCCAGATCCCCCCTAACCTAACGGTGTTCGGTGCAGTTTCCTGGGAGGATGATCAGACGGGGCATTAAGCATGACCACGAGGGATTGGCACAAACTGCAGTGCACCAGGCGCCGATTGTAACAGAAGTCGCGCAATAAAAAGCACTTTTACGCGTGGAGAGCACAATCTGCCGTAAATTCAGCATTGTCTGAAGCCGATCACATAACGCATTGTGATTGGCGGTTGCATTTTAAACAATCTGGCATAAAGTTAATCATATGATTGATTAACTTCGAGCGTGACCCATGCCAGCTTCCGTACCTCATCAGGCCGCCGGCCGGGCGCGCGGCGAGCAAGCGCGCCGGCAGCTGCTCGCCGCGGCGACCGACCTGTTCGGCGAATATGGCCTGCAGGGCGCCACCACCCGCGATATCGCCCAGCGCGCCGGCCAGAACATCGCCGCCATCACCTACTACTTCAGCTCCAAAGAGGGGCTGTACCTGGCCGTGGCGCAGTCGCTCGCCGATTTCATCCAGCAGGCGTTCGCCCCGCTGGCCGAAGAGGTCGATCGCTTCTGGCAACAGCCCGTCGCGCAGCGCTCACCCGACGCGGCGCTGCATTTGCTGCAGCGTGGCCTGCTGGCCTTCAGCGAACTGATGACCCAGCCGCACACGCTGAACCTGAGCAAAATCATGTCGCGCGAACAGCTCGCCCCGACCGACGCCTACCCGCTGATCCACAGCCAGGTGATCGCGCCGATGCACGAGCGGCTGTGCCGCCTGCTGGCGGCCGCCACCGGCATCGACGAACGCGCCCCCCGCCTCGTGCTGCATACCCATGCGCTGATCGGCGAGGTGCTGTCGTTTCGCGTGGCGCGCGAAACCATCCGCCGCCAGGCCGGCTGGCAAGCCATTGGCGAGGGCGAAGCGGCGCAAATCGCGGCGGTGCTGAGCGAGCATATCGAGATTCTGGTTGTTGGGCTGCGCCAACGTCATGGCGCGTAAATTCAGGCAGGGAGTGTTATGAACAAAAAACGCAGTGCCTTGATCGTGTTGTTAATTCTGCTGATCGCGGCCGCCGCTTACGGGGTATGGCATTACCAACAGCAGCAAGATAAGCCGCTAACGCTGTACGGCAACGTCGACATCCGCACGGTGAACCTCGGCTTTCGCGTCGATGGCCGCCTGGCGTCGCTGACGGTGGATGAAGGCGATGCCGTTCAGCCGGGCCAGCTACTCGGTAAGCTGGACGACGCCCCCTACCGCAACGCGCTGCAGCAGGCCGAAGCCAACGTCGGCAGCGCGCGCGCCAAGCTGTCGCTGCTGCAGGCCGGCTACCGCAGCGAAGAGATCGCCCAGGTACGGTCGGAAATGGCGCAGCGTCAGTCCGCCTTCGCCTACGCCGACAGCTTCCTGAAACGCCAGCAGGGGCTGTGGGCGAAAAACGCCACCTCCGCCGACGCGCTGGAAGATGCGCGCACCGCCCGCAATCAGGCGCAGGCCAACCTGCAGGCGGCGAAGGACAAGCTGTCGCAATACCGCAGCGGCAACCGCCCGCAAGAAATCGAACAGGCCAAGGCCGACGTGGCGCAGAGCGAGGCGGCGCTGGCGCAGGCACAGTTGAACCTGCAAGACGCCACGCTGGTTTCCCCTTCCGCCGGCACGGTGCTGACCCGCGCGGTGGAGCCGGGCACCATGCTCGGCGCCGGCGGCACGGTCTTCACCCTGTCGCTGACCCGGCCGGTGTGGGTGCGCGCCTACGTCAACGAAACCAGCCTGAGCCAGGCGGTGCCCGGCACCGAACTGGAGATCTACACCGACGGCCGCCCCGGCAAGCCTTATCACGGCAAGATCGGCTTCGTCTCGCCGACCGCGGAATTCACGCCGAAAAGCGTTGAAACGCCGGATCTGCGCACCGATCTGGTGTACCGCCTGCGGGTGATCGTCACCGACGCCGATGACGCGCTGCGCCAGGGCATGCCGGTCACCCTGCGCTTCGCCAAACCCTGAGGCCGGCCATGGAACAGGCGCACACCATTGAGCTGGAAGGGCTGGAGAAGCGCTTCCCGTCGCTTGAGAAACCGGCGGTCGCCAGCCTGACCACCACCCTGCGCAGCGGCGCGGTGATCGGGCTGGTCGGCCCGGACGGCGCCGGCAAAACCACCCTGCTGCGCATGCTGGCCGGGCTGCTGCAGCCCAGCAGCGGCAAACTGCGGGTCGCCGGGCTGGATCCGATCGCGCAGGATCGTCAACTGCACGCGATCCTCGGTTACATGCCGCAGAAGTTCGGGCTGTATGAGGATCTGACGGTGATGGAGAACCTGACGCTGTACGCCGATCTGCGCGGCGTCACCGGCGATCTTCGCCGCCAGACCTTCGAGCGGCTGTTGAAATTCACCGATCTGACCCGCTTTACCGAGCGCCTGGCGGGCAAGCTGTCCGGCGGTATGAAGCAGAAACTCGGCCTGGCCTGCACGCTGGTGGGCGAACCTCAGGTGCTGTTGCTGGATGAGCCGGGCGTCGGCGTTGATCCGATCTCGCGCCGCGAGCTGTGGCGCATGGTGCACGAATTGGCCAACGACGGCATGCTGATCCTGTGGAGCACCTCTTATCTCGATGAGGCCGAACAGTGCCGCGAAGTGCTGCTGCTCAACGAGGGCGAGCTGCTGTTCAGCGGCGCGCCGCAGGAGCTGACCCGCCGTATGGCCGGGCGCACGGTGTTGATCGCCGCGCCCCCCGGCAGCCATCGATCGCTGCTGCAGCGGGCGATCTGCCTGCCGGCGGTCACCGACGGGGTGATCCAGGGCAAGTATCTGCGCCTGATCCTGAAGGAAGGCGAAGATCACCGGCAGCTGTTGCAAGCGCTGGATCTGCCGGACGCCGAACTGGACGAAGCGGATCCGCGCTTCGAGGATGCGTTTATCGATCTGCTCGGCGGCGGCCCCAACCACCGCTCGGCGCTGGCGGAGATCATGCCGACCGTCAACGGCGCAAGCGGTGAAACGGTGATCGAAGCGGTGCAACTGACCAAAAAATTCGGCGACTTCGCCGCTACCGATCACGTTGATTTCCAGGTGCGGCGCGGCGAAATTTTCGGCCTGCTCGGGCCGAACGGCGCCGGCAAGTCCACCACCTTCAAAATGATGTGCGGCCTGCTGATCCCCTCCAGCGGTAAAGCGCTGGTGCTGGGGATGGATCTGAAGACCAGCTCCGGCAAGGCGCGCCAGCGCCTCGGCTACATGGCGCAAAAATTCTCGCTGTACGGCAACCTGACGGTGGCGCAAAACCTGAAGTTCTTCTCCGGCGTCTACGGCCTGGGCGGCAAGGCGCAGCGCGACAAAATCGACGAGATGTCCCGCGCCTTCAACTTCGCGCCGATCCTCGATCAGACGCCGGACGCGCTGCCGCTCGGCTTCAAACAGCGCCTGGCGCTGGCCTGCGCGCTGATGCACGAACCGGATATCCTGTTCCTCGACGAACCGACTTCCGGCGTCGATCCGCTGACGCGGCGCGAGTTCTGGTTGCACATCAACGGCATGGTCGACAAGGGCGTCACGGTGATGGTGACCACCCACTTTATGGACGAGGCGGAGTACTGCGACCGCATCGGCCTGGTGTACCGCGGCAAGATCATCGCCGCCGGCACGCCGGACGATCTCAAACAGCAGGTGGCGCGCGACGACAATCCCAACCCCTCGATGGAGCAGGCGTTTATCGAGCTGGTGCAGGGCTACGACGAGGAGGAATCACGGTGAGCGATAACCGAACCCCAATCGACGACGGCGGCTTCTCCTGGCGCCGGCTGCGCGCGCTGTGCCTGAAGGAAACGCGGCAGATACTGCGCGATCCCAGCAGCGGCCTGATCGCCTTCGTCATCCCGCTGATGCTGCTGTTTATCTTCGGCTACGGCATCAACCTGGACTCCAGCAAGCTGCATCTGGGCATTCTGATGGAGCAGCAGAGCGAAGACGCGCGCGATCTAGCCCACGCCTTCGCCGGTTCGCCCTATATCGAACCGACCATCAGCGACAACCGTCAACGGCTGATCCAGCAGATGCAGGCCGGCACGATCCGCGGCCTGGTGGTGATCCCGGTGGATTTCGACCAGCGCATGGCGCGCCCGCACGACAGCGCCCCGATCCAGGTGATCACCGACGGCAGCGAGCCGAACACCGCCAACTTCGTGCAGGGTTACGCCCAGGGCGTATGGCAAGTTTGGCAGCAGCAGCGCGCCGCCGATCGGGGTAACAGCGACAAGCCGCTGATTGACGTGCAGATGCGCTACTGGTTCAACCCGGCGGCCATCAGCCGGCACTACATCATTCCCGGCGCCATCACCATCATCATGACGGTGATCGGCGCCATCCTCACCTCGCTGGTGATCGCCCGCGAATGGGAGCGCGGCACCATGGAGGCCCTGCTGTCCACCCAGGTGACGCGCAGCGAGCTGCTGCTCTCCAAGCTGATCCCTTATTACTTCCTCGGCATGGCCGCCATGGCGCTGTGCATGGCGGTGGCGGTCTGGGTGCTCGGCGTGCCCTATCGCGGCTCGCTGCTGATCCTGCTGCTGATCAGCAGCCTGTTCCTCGCCAGCACCCTCGGCATGGGCCTGCTGATCTCCACCCTCACCCGCAATCAGTTCAATGCGGCGATGGTGGCGCTGAACGCCGCCTTCCTGCCGTCGATCATGCTGTCCGGCTTCATCTTCCAGATCGACAGCATGCCGGCCATCGTGCGCGCGGTGACCTACATCATTCCGGCGCGCTACTTCGTCAGCACGCTGCAAACGCTGTTCCTGGCGGGCAACGTCGGCACCGTGCTGCTGATCAATCTGCTGTTCCTGATCGCTTCCGCGGTGGTGTTCATCGGCCTGACGGCCTGGAAAACCCAGCGCCGGCTGGATTGAGGAGAAAGAGCGATGTTTCATCGTCTGTTGACGCTTATCATCAAGGAAATGCAGGCGCTGCTGCGCGATCCGCAAACCCGCGCCATTTTAATCATGCCGGTGATCCTGCAGGTGCTGCTGTTCCCGTTCGCCGCGACGCTGGAAGTCACCAACGCCACCATCGCGGTCTACAGCGAGGACAGCGGCCAGGCCTCGGTAGAGCTGACCCAGCGCTTCGCCAAGGCCAAGGCCTTTCAACACGTACTGCTGCTGCGCAGCCCGCAGGAGATAAAGACCACCATCGATAACCAGCGGGCGCTGCTGCTGATCCGCTTCCCGGCGCAGTTCTCGCGCGATATCGCCACCGGCAACACCGCGCCGCTGCAGCTACTGCTCGACGGGCGCAACTCCAACAGCGCGCAGATCGCCGCCAACTATGTGCAGCAGATCGTGCAGGAATATCAGAACGAGCTGCTCGGCAACCGCGCCAAACCCAACAACAGCGAGCTGGTGGTGCGCAACTGGTATAACCCGAATCTGGACTACAAATGGTTCGTGGTGCCGTCGCTGATCGCCATGATCACCACCATCGGCGTGCTGATCGTCACCTCGCTGTCGGTGGCGCGCGAACGCGAACAGGGCACGCTGGAACAGCTGCTGGTCTCGCCGCTCACCACCTGGCAGATCTTTATCGGCAAGGCGGTGCCGGCGCTGATCGTCGCCAGCTTCCAGGCCAGCATCGTGCTGCTGATCGGCATCTTCCTGTACCAGATCCCGTTTGCCGGATCGCTGCTGCTGTTCTATGCCACCATGCTGATCTACGGGCTGTCGCTAGTCGGTTTCGGCCTGCTGATCTCATCGCTGTGCGCCACTCAGCAGCAGGCGTTCATCGGCGTGTTCGTGTTCATGATGCCGGCGATCCTGCTCTCGGGTTACGTCTCGCCGGTGGAGAATATGCCGGTGTGGCTGCAGGATCTGACCTGGGTCAACCCGATACGCCACTTCACCGACATCACCAAGCAGATCTACCTGAAGGACGCCAGCTTCGACATCATCTGGCACAGCCTGTGGCCGCTGCTGGTGATCACCGCCACCACCGGCAGCGCCGCCTACGCGCTGTTCCGCCGCAAAATCGCATAAAAAAGGCTCTGCATGTCACATGCAGAGCCTGGTAAGTCCTAGGGATTTCAAGCTACTGCTTGAAAGGCCACGGATTTAGCGACGGTTGCCGAAGATACGCAGCAACATCAGGAACAGGTTGATGAAATCGAGATACAGCGTCAGCGCGCCGACGATGGCGTACTTGCGGAAGCTGTCTTTATCATCGGCGTTCAGCTGCTCGCCCATCGCCTTGAGCTTTTGCGTGTCGTACGCGGTCAGGCCGACGAACACCACCACCCCGATGTAGGTAATCGCCCACATCAACGCGGTGCTTTTCAGCCAGATGTTCACCAGCGAGGCCAGCACGATGCCGATCAGCGCCATGAACAGCATGCTGCCGAAGCCGCTCAGATCGCGCTTGGTGGTGTAACCGTACAGGCTCATGGCGCCGAACATGCCGGCGGTGACCACGAAGGTGCTGGCGATCGAGCTGTAGGTGTAGGCGATGAAGATGCTCGACAGCGTCAGCCCGGTCAGCGCCGAGTACAGCATGAACAGCGAAGTGGCCACCGCGCCGCTCAGGCGGTTGACCATGCCGGAGATCACGAACACCAGCGCCAGTTGGGCGATGATCAGGCCGAAGAAGGTGATCTGGCTGGAGAAGATGAAGTTGAGGATCGCGGGCGTGTTGGCCGCATACCAGGAAACGAACGCCGTCAGCAGCAGACCGCAGGTCATCCAGCCGTAAACCTGCGCCATGTAGGCCTGAATGCCGCTGTTGGCACGTTCGACGATTGAACCATTAGAGCGTGGATATCGGTCCATGACGGTTACCTTTTGCGTTGTAAACAAGATTCCGAAGCCCCGCAGACGGGGCTTCGCCTGCTATAAGCGTACCACAGAATAGGCCGGGCGAAAGCGGCAAAGGTCTTGATTTGTTTCCGCTGTTGACGCGTTATTTAGCCGCATCGTGCCAGCGCTGCGCGGCCTCGCGATCGCTGTCGCGAGCGTCCACCCAACGATCGCCCTGGCCGGTCGCTTCGCGCTTCCAGAACGGCGCGCGGGTCTTCAGGTAGTCCATGATGAACTCGCTGGCGGCGAACGCCATGCTGCGGTGCGCGCCGGTCACGCCAACGAACACGATCTCGTCGCCGGGATACAGCGCGCCGACGCGGTGGAGCACCGTCACCCGCTGCAATGGCCAACGGCTGCGCGCCTCGGCCACGATCTCCGCCAGCGCCTTCTCGGTCATGCCGGGATAGTGTTCCAGCGTCAGGGCGCTGACGTCGTCACCCAGATTATGGTTGCGCACCTTGCCGGTGAAGGTCACCACCGCGCCATCGGCGTCGCACTGCGCCAGCCACTGGTACTCGTCGCCGACGTTAAACGGCGCTTCGCCCACGCGAATGCGGGTATTTTCCATGCTTACCCCCCGGTGACCGGCGGGAAGAAGGCCACTTCATCGCCGGCGCGCAGCGGATGGTCCGCCGCCACCAACGACTGATTGACCGCCGCCAGCAATTTGCCGGACTCCAGCGCCAGCGCCCAGCGATCGCCGCGCGCGCACAGCGCCTGGCGTAACGCCTCGACGGTCGGGTAATCCGCCGGCATCGACAGGCCGCCGGTGCCCACCAGTTCGCGCACCTGCGCGAAGAAAAGAATATCGATCATACGTTCACCTTAAAATCGCCGGATTTGCCGCCGCTTTTCGCCAGCAGGCGCACCGGGCCGATCACCATGTCTTTCTGTACCGCTTTGCACATGTCATAGATGGTCAATGCCGCCACCGAGGCGGCGGTCAGCGCCTCCATCTCGACGCCGGTTTTGCCGGTCAGCCGGCAGCAGGTTTCGATGCGCACCCGGCTGTGCTGTGTTTGCGCCTCCAGCTGCACTTCGACCTTGCTCAGCATCAGCGGGTGGCACAGCGGGATCAGCTCCCAGGTGCGTTTGGCCGCCTGAATGCCGGCGATGCGCGCCGTGGCGAACACGTCGCCCTTGTGATGGCTGCCGTCGACGATCATCGCCAGCGTGGCGGGCAGCATCTCGACGAAGGCTTCGGCGCGCGCTTCACGCACCGTTTCGGCCTTGGCGGAAACGTCGACCATATGGGCTTCGCCGGCGGCGTTAATGTGGGTTAGCTGTGTCATGACTCAGGGCTTCTTCAAGTGGGGCTGGAAGTTGCACGGGCGATGGCGCGCGTCCAACTGCTCTTCAATAATCCGCTCCCAGGCGGTGCGGCAGGCGCGGGTAGAGCCCGGCATGGCGAAGATCACCGTGCGGTTGGCCAGGCCGGCCAGCGCGCGCGACTGGATCGTCGCGGTGCCGATCTCTTCGTACGACACCATGCGGAACAGTTCGCCGAACCCTTCCACCTCTCTGTCGAACAGCGGCAACAGCGCTTCCGGCGTGTTGTCGCGGGCGGTAAAACCGGTGCCGCCGGTGATCAGCACCGCCTGCACGTTGTCATCGGCGATCCAGGCGGAAACCCGCGCGCGGATCTGGTAAATGTCATCTTTGACGATGGCGCGATCCACCACCTGATGGCCGGCTTCCTGCGCCGCTTCCTGCAGATAGTGGCCGGAGGTGTCTTCCGCCGCGCCGCGGCTGTCGGAGACGGTCAGGATGGCGATATGCGCCGCAATAAACTCGCTGCTCGCATGGCTCATGGTTCAATAGGCTCCTATTCTGAGATACCCAACAGATTTCAAGTTGCAGCCAACAACGCTGCGGCTTGAAATATGTGGGTATCAGCCGCCGATAAACGACAGGTTCTGGGTGATCCCGCTGTTGCCCTGATGCAGGAAATGGGTCTGCTTCTTGCTCAGCAGCCCGCTCTGGATGCGCGCCTTCAGCGCGTCGAGCTGGCCGTCGTCCGCCAGCAGATCGCGCAGGGGCACCCCCTGCTCGCCGAACAGGCACAGGTGCAGATTGCCGATGGAAGACACGCGCAGCCGGTTACAGCTGGCGCAAAAGTCTTTCTCATACGGCATGATAAGCCCCACCTCACCCTGGTAGTCCGGGTGGCTGAACACCTGCGCCGGGCCGTCGCTGCGGCCGCGCGCCTGGCGCTGCCAGCCCTGCTGTTCCAACTGCAGGCGAATCACTTCGCCGGAAACGTGGTGTTTGCGAAACAGCTCGCCGCCCTCGCCGGTTTCCATCAGTTCGATAAAGCGCAGCTGGATAGGCCGGTCCTTGATCCAGGCGAGAAAGGCGCCGAGCTGCTGGTGGTTAACGTCGCGCATCAGCACCGCGTTGACCTTGACCTTGCTGAAACCGGCGCTGAAAGCGGCGTCGATGCCGTCCATCACCTGGCGGAACTTGTCCTGGCCGGTAATGGCGTGAAACTGGCGGGGATCCAGGCTGTCGATGCTGACGTTAATCGCCGTCAGACCGGCGTCACGCCAGGCGGCGACGTCGCGCGCCAGACGGTAGCCGTTGGTGGTGACCGCCAGGGTACGAATGGCCGGGTTTTCCCGCACGGCGGCGATGATCTCGGTAAAATCGCGGCGCAGCGAAGGCTCGCCGCCGGTCAGGCGCACCTTTTCGGTGCCCAGTTCGGCGAACGCGCGGCTGACGCGGCGGATTTCATCCAGCGACAGGAAGCTTTTCGGGCTGCCGCTCGGCTTGTAGCCGTCGGGCAGACAATAGGTGCAACGAAAGTTGCACACGTCGGTGATCGACAAGCGCAGGTAATAGAACTTGCGCTCATAAGCATCAATGAGTTGCGGCACCATAACACCTTTCCAAAGTCGGGAGATGCGAGCGTTTCCCCTCTGCACCCTGGTGGCTGACTTCGCCACGGCCCAGGCGCCATATCGTTCCGGATGAACAACGTAGGCGCAGGGGCTAGGAGTTTGATTTCTCTTCCCGCTACCTTGAGTAGCCGGAACGAAACCGTGGTTTTCAGCAGAATTCTAGCGCTAATCGGCAACGATAGCCAACGCGTAAATTCGCTATATAATTGTATATACAGCGTTTTTAGACGCCGCGTATTCTGGTAAACCATGATAAACATCACTTGCGCGGACGAATTGACCGGAATCACGCAAATGACACTCTTTATGCCCTAAATAATTGGAGTTGCCTCCCGACGGCAAGAGCGGGACAAATCGGTCGGGAACCGATTTGAACAGCGCTTGCGCTGGCCCGAAGGGGGGGCCTCAGGACGAGGCTCATCAGTCCCCAGGAGCTTACTTAGGTAAGTGACTGGGGTGACAAATCTGCCGGGAGCAGATTTGAACGCTGCTTGCAGCGGCCCTGAAGGGGCGTGGCCCATGGACGGGCCACGTAACTAAATGCAGCCAACACAGAGGCAACTTCAAGGATGACGGGTATATCGCGTTTTTATGCCGGATCCGTTACCTTATGCGGGCAGTTCAGCCCCTTTGTAAGGAAATTTATGCGTAATCGTACCCTGGCCGATCTCGACCGCGTGGTGGCGTTAGGCGGCGGACACGGCCTGGGCCGTGTGATGTCGGCCCTGTCGTCCTTAGGCTCCCGCCTGACCGGCATCGTCACCACCACCGACAACGGCGGTTCCACCGGCCGCATCCGCCGTTCGGAAGGCGGCATTGCCTGGGGCGATACCCGTAACTGCCTCAACCAGCTGATCACCGAACCGAGCGTCGCCTCGGCGATGTTCGAATACCGCTTCAGCGGCAACGGCGAACTGGCCGGCCACAACCTCGGCAACCTGATGCTGAAAGCGCTGGATCACCTGAGCGTGCGCCCGCTGGAAGCGATCAACCTGGTGCGCAGCCTGCTGAAGGTGGACGCGGCGCTGATCCCGATGTCGGAGCAGCCGGTGGATTTGATGGCGCACGATCACGAAGGCAATCACGTTTACGGTGAAGTGAATGTCGATCAGCTGGCCCATATGCCGCAGGAGCTGATGCTGTCGCCGCCGGTCAGCGCCACGCGCGAAGCGCTGGACGCCATCGCGCAGGCCGACGTGATCCTGATCGGGCCGGGCAGTTTCCTCACCAGCCTGATGCCGCTGCTGCTGCTGGACGATCTCACCCAGGCGCTGCGCCGCAGCAGCGCCAGCATGATCTATATCGGCAACCTCGGCCGCGAGCTGAGCGTGGCCGCCGCGGCGCTGTCGCTACAGGATAAGCTGACGCTGATGGAAGAGAAGATTGGCCGCCGGATGATCGATGCGCTGATCGTCGGCCCGGCGGTAGACGCCAGTGAAGTGCAGGATCGGGTGGTGATTCAACAGCCGCTGGAAGCGAGCGACATCCCCTACAGACACGATCGCCAACTGCTGCGCCAGGCGCTGGATCGGGCGCTGGTGGCGCTGGCCGCCCGCCGCTGACCGAATTTAACCGTCTCGCCCGCGCAGCCAGGGATTATCGCTGGCTGGGGCGGGATGGCTGACCATATCGATATACAGATCTTCCACCTCTTTGCGCGCCCAGGGCGTGCGACGCAAAAACTTCAGGCTGGACTTGATGCTCGGATCGCTGCGGAAGCAGTTGATGCGAATGCGTGCGCCCAGCTCGGACCAACCGTAGTGATCCACCAGCTTATTCAGCAGTTGCTCCAGCGTCACGCCGTGCAGCGGATCTTTGGACTGGTGTTGGCTCATGTTCGGTACTCTTCGTGGTCAAATCGGGCCGCACACCTTAACAGCTTTGACGCGGCCGACAAGAAATTTCGACGCCCGCCGCGCGGGCGCCATCCAACGGTCAGGAAATCGCAATAAACTGCTCGCGCAGCTGGTGGATCTGGTCGCGCAGCGCAGCCGCCTGCTCGAACTCCAGGTTTTGCGCGTGGGTGTACATCTGCGCTTCCAGATCGCGGATTTTCTGATCCAGCGCTTTCGGCGTAAGGTTCTGCAGCGAAGCGCCGCCGTCCGCCGTCTTGCCCTTGCCTTTGCTCTTGGCGCGGTTGACCGGCTGGCCGATCTGCAGAATGTCGCCGATCTTCTTGTTCAGCCCCTGCGGCACGATGCCGTTGGCTTCGTTGTAGGCCTGCTGCTTGGCGCGGCGCCGCTCGGTTTCACCGATCGCCTTGGCCATCGAATCGGTGATGCGATCGCCATACAGGATCGCCTTGCCGTTCAGGTTACGCGCCGCACGGCCGATGGTCTGGATCAGCGAACGCTCGGAACGCAGGAAACCTTCCTTGTCGGCGTCCAGAATCGCCACCAGCGACACCTCAGGCATGTCGAGCCCCTCACGCAGCAGGTTGATGCCCACCAGCACGTCGAACTCGCCCAGACGCAGGTCACGGATGATTTCGACCCGTTCCACGGTATCGATGTCCGAGTGCAGGTAGCGCACGCGCTCGCCATGCTCTTCCAGGTATTCGGTCAGGTCTTCCGCCATGCGTTTGGTCAGGGTGGTCACCAGCACGCGCTCGTTGATCGCCGCGCGCTTGCGGATCTCGGAGAGCAGATCGTCCACCTGGGTGGCGACCGGCCGCACCTCCACGATCGGATCCAGCAGCCCGGTCGGCCGCACCACCTGATCGATCAGATCGCCGCCGGATTTCTCCAGCTCGTATTTGCCCGGCGTCGCGGAGACATAGATGGTCTGCGGCGCCAGCGCCTCGAACTCCTCGAAGCGCATCGGGCGGTTGTCCAGCGCCGACGGCAGGCGGAAGCCGTACTCCACCAGCGTTTCCTTGCGCGCGCGATCGCCCTTGAACATCGCGCCGATCTGCGGAATGGTGACGTGGGATTCGTCGACCACCAGCAGGCCGTCCGCCGGCAGGTAGTCGAACAGCGTCGGCGGCGGCTCGCCCTCGGCGCGCCCGGACAGGTAGCGCGAGTAGTTTTCGATGCCCGAACAGTAGCCCAGCTCGTTCATCATCTCCAGATCGAACTGGGTGCGCTGCGTCAGGCGCTGCTCTTCCAGCAGCTTGTTGTTGGCCAGCAGCACCTTGCGGCGGTCCGCCAGATCGACCTTGATCTCTTCCATCGCCTGCATGATCCGCTCACGCGGCGTCACGTAGTGCGATTTCGGGTAGATGGTAAAGCGCGGCACCACCTGCTCGATCTGCCCGGTCAGCGGATCGAACAGCGACAGCCGCTCCACTTCTTCGTCGAACAGCTCGACGCGCAGCGCCAGCTCGTCCGACTCCGCCGGGTAAATGTCGATCACCTCGCCGCGCACGCGGAAGGTAGCGCGCTGGAAGGCCTGATCGTTGCGGGAATATTGCAGCTCCGCCAGGCGGCGCAAAATGGATCGCTGATCGATGATCATCCCCTGGGTCAGGTGCAGCATCATCTTCAGGTAAAGATCCGGATCGCCCAGGCCGTAGATCGCCGACACCGACGCCACCACCACCACGTCGCGCCGCTCCAGCAGCGCCTTGGTGGCGGAAAGGCGCATCTGCTCGATGTGCTCGTTCACCGAAGCGTCTTTTTCAATGAAGGTATCGGAGCTGGGCACGTAGGCTTCCGGCTGGTAGTAGTCGTAGTAGGAGACGAAGTATTCCACCGCATTCTCCGGGAAAAACTCTTTCATCTCGCCGTACAGCTGCGCCGCCAGCGTCTTGTTCGGCGCCAGCACCATGGTCGGCCGATTCAGATCGGCTATCACGTTGGCGATGGTGAATGTCTTGCCCGAACCGGTGACCCCCAGCAGCGTCTGGTGCGCCAGGCCGTCTTCCAGCCCCTCTTCCAGCTTGCGGATGGCTTCCGGCTGATCGCCGGCCGGTTTGAAATCAGAATGCAGTTTGAAAAGTTTACTCATTGCTCGGCTACCCTGTGGAGATGCGCGCGCTCAGGCGGCCAGCCGACTCTGCGCCGGGCATGGCCCCTAATTATGGAAAGTGTCGGCGATTTGCGCCAGTGCCCATGATACTGGATATAAAACCAGCTTCAAGCGGATTCGTCGCTGCGCCCGATGCCGCGGCAACGCCGTTGCACCGTGGCGTTACAGTCCGGTGACATTTTTATTGTCAATAACAGATTTATCCCCAGAACTTGCCGCGAATTAACTTATTGATAGCACCGCGTCGAAAAATCATACATAGAGACCTGATCAATACCCTCGCGTCTTGATTTTAATTAAATTATTGATAATTAATTACTTTAATAAAAAGACGAGAATGCGGGCAAAGCGAACAGAACCCGCGTCCGCTCTCGCTTTACAGCGTTTTTCTAAATCTAATACACAAGGTTATCCACAGGAATAGTGGATAACTCTCACCGCCCCGCCCGGGGCGGGAGTTACAGAAAGAAAGCTTTTCGCCCTTTACACTGGCCAAAATGCCTTTTTTAGTTATTTTTTCATAAAAATATCGCTTTGTTTATGCCGATTAATACTAAAAATCCCCATTGCCAAAATCGCATTGGCTCCTTTCACGCGGATCACTCTTGACGGCGGCGCAATGCCTTGCACCATGCCCACACCGAACAGCACCACAAGAGTGCAAAAAACGTCCGGGTTAACTTGCCCGCGTATTTCCAGGCCGTCACGGCAGCGCGCGTCAGGCCTGACGTGCGGTTAACAAGGCGATAACAATCCCCCGTTTTCACCCGGCGGCAAAAATTGGCCTGGGAGTTGCTTTATCTTCCTGCGTATAAATGCGGTGCGGCAGCATGATGCGCTGCCGACCGCGGAGTTTCACCGCCGCGGCGTTATCGCCCGTAAAAACGCAAGAACGACACCAAGTCGTCACAAGCGTCGTTTTTAACGACATATTGACTGTCATTCCGTCCACCGCAGACCTGCCTCTGGCTCCTCGGACGGACGGCATTTTGTTCCAGACATTGCCACACTCGGGAAATTCGCCGCGCATGCGGCCTTTGCAGCCCCCGCCAACGAGTGAAACGAGCGTCTATGAGGAGAATGCCAAATGCTGAGCCTGAGATCGGTCAATCAATTTTACGGGCAGAACCACACCCTGTGGGACATCAACCTGGAGCTGCCGCGCGGCCAGTGCACCGTGCTGCTCGGGCGCAACGGCGTGGGCAAGACTACGCTGGTCAACTGCATCATGGGGCATGTGCCGGTGGTGAGCGGCAGCATGACCTGGCAGCCGGCGGATCAGCCGCCGCAAAATCTGCTGCTGCAGCCGATGGAGCGCCGCGCCGCGCTGGGCATCAGCCACGTGCCCCAGGGGCGGCAGCTCTTCTCGCAGTTGAGCGTGGAGGAGAATCTGCAGGTGGCGCAAATGGCCGGGCGCGGCGCCCCTCGCCGCATTCCGCCGCTGATCTACAGCCTGTTTCCCCATTTGCGCCAAATGCGCGCGCGCCGCGCCGGCGATCTGTGCGTGGGCGCTCAGCGCCAGCTGGCGATCGGTCGGGCGCTGGCCCAGGAGCCGGCGCTGCTGATCCTCGACGAACCGACGGCGGGCGTACCGCCCTCGATCGCCGCCGACATCGGCAACGTGATCCGCCGGCTCAACCGCGAACTGGGCATGACCATTTTACTGGTGGAGCATCAGCTGCCGTTCGTGCGCCGGGTGGCGGATCGCTTCTGCCTGTTGGATAGCGGGCGCACGGTGGCGCACGGCGCGCTGGCGCAGCTGGATGAGGCGCTGATCGGCGCCGGGTTGACAGGGCAAGAAGAAGGATGAGGGAGAGAAGCCCCCCTCATTGAGCGTTTATAGCAGACTGATATCCAGATACTGCCCCAGCGGCGCCCGCTCGGCCTGCGGCAGGTGCGGGATTTCGCCCAGCAGCGGCGCCGGCAGCATGCGGCGCAGCGTGGCCAGGTATTCCTGATGCCGCCGCCCCGGCGGCGCCACGTCGTTGGCGATCCAACCGGCCAGCGTCAGCCCGGCCTGCTGCACCGCCTTCGCCGTCAGCACCGCGTGGTTGATGCAACCCAGTTTGATACCCACCACCAGGATCACCGGCAGTTGCTCCTGCTGCACCCAGTCGGCGAAGGTGTACTCCGCCGACAGCGGGGTAAACCACCCGCCCGCGCCCTCGACCAGCACCCAGTCGGCGCGCTGCTCCAGCCTGCGCAGGCCGTCGGACAGCCGCGCCGCGTCGATCGGCCGGCCTTCATCGGCGCTGACGATATGCGGCGAGGTGGGTTCGGCAAAAACGTAAGGGTTCACTTCATCGTAGCTGAGCGCCACGCCGCTGTTGGCCTGCAGCGCCAGCGCGTCGCCGTTGCGCAGTCCCTCGGCGGTCATCTCGCTGCCGGAAGCCACCGGCTTATACCCGGCGCTGCGGTAGCCCGCCCGGTTGGCGGCCTGCAGCAAGGCGCTGCTGGCGACGGTTTTCCCCACTTCGGTGTCGGTGCCGGTTACGAACCAACGTTTAATCACGATAAATCACTCCATAAGCCAGATGATAGCTGAGCGGGAACTGCCCCCGCCGGCACGGGTAAGCCGCCTGCAGCGCGGCGAGACGGCCGCGCGACATCAGGCCGCCCTCGCGCCCCTGATGCAGGTGCGTGGCCCCGATGCCCTTGAGCGAACGCATCAGCGTCATCACGTCCGGGTAGTTCAGGGTGCGCAACTCCGTGACCAGCTCGTGTCGATAGCCAGCACAGGCGGCGCGGATCTGCGCCAGCGGCAGAAAGGCGTTCACGTGGCGCTCACCGTCCACCTGTTGCCAGGCATCCCCCAGCTCCTGCAGCGATCCCGCCGCCAGCGTGGAAAACAGGATCGCGCCGCCGGGGCGGGTCACGCGATACAGCTCCGCCAGCGCGGCGGGCAGATCGCTGCACCACTGCACCACCAGGCTGCTGAAACAGATGTCCATCGCCGCGTCGGGCAACGGCACCTGTTCGATATCGCCCAGCAGATAATGATGCGCCGCCTGCCGTTGGCGGGCGACGTCCAGCATGCCCGGCGCCAGATCGAGCGCGGTCACCTGCTTGCCGCGCTCGCGCCACAGGCGGCTGAAATAGCCGGTGCCGCAGCCGGCATCCAGCAGCCGTTCGCCCGGATGGGCACTCCCCATCCCCAGTAAGCGCTCGCCAACGTCACGCTGCAGCGCGGCGGCGGCATCATAGCTGCCAGCAGCGCGGCTGAAGGCCGAAGCGACCGCCTGTTTGTTCACCCAGTCATTGGCTGACGTCATGCAATACCTCCAGCAGGCGATCGATATCCTGCGGCTGATGCGCCGCCGTCAGGGTGATGCGCAGCCGCGCGCCGCCCGGCGGTACCGTCGGTGGGCGGATGGCGCTCACCCACAGCCGCCGCTCGCGCAGGCGGGTCGCCAGATCGAGCGCGCGTTGATTGTCACCCACCAGCAGCGGCTGGATGGCGGTGTCGGAGTCCGTCAGGGTCAGCGCCAGCGGTGCCGCGCCCTGGCGGAAACGCCGAATGTTGTCCCGCAGCCGGGCACGCAGTTCATCGCCCTCTCGAATGCAGGCCAGCGCCGCCTGCAGCGCGCAGGCCTGCGCCGGCGGCATCGCGGTGCTGTAAATCAGATGGCGGGCGAACTGCAGCAGATACTCGGCGGTCGCCTCATCGCACAGCACCGCCGCGCCGCTGACGCCGAACGCCTTGCCGAAGGTGGCCACCAGCAGTTCAGGGCGCACACCCTGCTGCCAGCAGCTGCCGCGGCCTTGCTCGCCGCGCACGCCGACGCCGTGGGCATCGTCTACCATCAGCCAGGCGCCCGCCGCGCGGGTTAAGCGATGCAGTTCCGCCAACGGTGCGCCGTCGCCGTCCATGCTGAACACCCCTTCGGTCACCGCCAGCCGCTGCCCTTCACAGGGTTTGGCCAGCAGATCCGCCAGCGCCTGCGGTTGATTGTGCTGGAAGCGGCGCAGCTCGGCCGGCGACTGCGCCGCCGCCTCCAGCAGCGAGGCGTGGCTGAGGCGATCGGCCAAAATGCGATCGCCCTTTTGCATCAACGCCGCCAGCACCGCCTGGTTGGCGGCGTAACCGGAGATGAACAGCAGCGCGCGCGGGTAGCCGAGCCACGCCGCCAGTTGCTCCTCCAGCGCCTGATGCGCCGCGCTAAAGCCGGTGACGTGGCCCGAACCGCCGCTGCCGACGCCGTAACGCTGCGCGCCCTGCTGCCAGGCGGCGATTACCCGCGCGTCCTGGCTCAGCCCCAGGTAGTCGTTGCCGGAGAAGTTCAGGTAGAGACGATCGCCGAGCCGGATCTGGCGGCCATTGCCGCCCTCGGTGGCCTGTCGCCGACGATAGGCGGCGTTGAGGCGCCGCTCTGCCAGCGCCTGCTCAATGCGTTGTGGCCAGCTCATCACAGCGCCGCGTTGTAAAACTCGGCGGTATCGGCGTTCAGCAGTTGCTTAGCCAGCACCTGCTGTTGCTGGTTGTCGCCGTGTTCGGTGGCGGTCTGCTGCGGGTTCAGCCCCAGCTTGCGGAACAGCTGCAGGTCTTTGTCTTCTTCCGGGTTCGGCGTGGTCAGCAGCTTGCAGCCGTAGAAGATCGAGTTGGCGCCGGCCATAAAGCACATCGCCTGCGTCTGTTCGTTCATCTGTTCACGGCCGGCGGAAAGGCGGACATAAGAAGACGGCATCATGATGCGCGCCACCGCGATGGTGCGGATGAAATCGAACGGATCGACGTCGTCGTTATCCGCCAGCGGCGTGCCTTTCACCTTCACCAACATGTTGATCGGCACGCTCTCCGGCGGCTTCGGCAGATTGGCCAGCTGCACCAGCAGCCCGGCGCGGTCACGCACCGTTTCTCCCAGCCCGACGATGCCGCCGGAGCACACTTTGATGCCGGCGTCGCGCACTTTGTCGAGCGTATCCAGGCGTTCCTGGTAGCTGCGGGTGGTGATGATGCTGCCGTAGAACTCCGGCGAGGTATCGAGGTTATGGTTGTAGTAATCCAGCCCGGCCTCCGCCAGCCGCTCAGCCTGAGTGCCGTCCAGCGTGCCCAGGGTCATGCAGGTTTCCATGCCCATCGCTTTCACGCCCTGCACCATCTGCTGCAGATAAGGCATATCGCGCTCGTGCGGGTTCTTCCACGCCGCGCCCATGCAAAAACGGGTCGAGCCGTTCGCCTTGGCCTTGCGCGCCGATTCCAGCACCTGCTCGACCTGCATCAACCGCTCCGACTCCAGGCCGGTCTTGTAGCGCGAACTCTGCGGGCAGTATTTGCAGTCTTCCGGGCAAGCGCCGGTTTTGATCGACAGCAGCGTGCTGACCTGCACCTGACGCGGATCGAAGTGTTGGCGGTGTACGGTTTGCGCTTCGAACAGCAGTTCAAGCAGCGGTTTATCAAACAGGGCCTGGGCTTGCCCTACTGTCCAGTGAATGCGGTCGGCCATCATGGCGTCTCCAAAACGAAAAAGTGTCGCCAGTTTAAATATTGTGGATATACTGTCAACCAATCTTAATTCAATTTGGTTTACAAGCATGTCTGTCACCGCTTCCGACCTGGCGTTTGACCAACGTCATATCTGGCACCCCTACACCTCCATGAGCCGCCCGTTACCCTGTTACCCGATCGAGTCGGCCAGCGGCGTCGAGCTGCAGCTGGCGGACGGCCGGCGTCTGGTGGACGGCATGTCCTCCTGGTGGGCGGCGATCCACGGTTACAACCATCCTCGCCTGAATCAGGCCGCCAGCCAGCAGCTGGAGAAGATGTCGCACGTGATGTTCGGCGGTATTACCCATCCGTCCGCCATCTCGCTGTGCCGTCGGCTGGTGGAGATGACGCCGGAAGCGCTGCAGTGCGTGTTCCTGGCGGATTCCGGTTCGGTGGCGGTGGAAGTGTCGCTGAAGATGGCGCTGCAGTATTGGCAGGCGCGCGGCGAGCGGCGGCAGCGCATCCTGACGCTGCGCCACGGCTATCACGGCGATACCTTCGGCGCGATGTCGGTCTGCGATCCGGACAACTCGATGCACAGCCTCTATCAGGGCTATCTGGCGCCGCACCTGTTCGCCACCGCGCCGCAGTGCCGCTTCGACGAGGAATGGCGTGAAGAGGACATCGCGCCGTTCGCCGCGCTGCTGGAGCAGCACGCCGGTGAAGTGGCGGCGGTGATCCTGGAACCGGTGGTGCAAGGCGCCGGCGGCATGCGCATCTACCACCCAAGCTACCTCAAGCGGGTGCGCGAGCTGTGCGATCGCCATCAGGTGCTGCTGATCGCCGACGAGATCGCCACCGGCTTCGGCCGCACCGGCAAGCTGTTCGCCTGCGAGCACGCGCAGGTGGTGCCGGACATTCTCTGCCTGGGCAAGGCGCTGACCGGCGGCTACATGACGCTGTCCGCCACCCTGACCACCCGCCACGTGGCAGAGACCATCAGCAACGGCGCGGCCGGCTGCTTTATGCACGGCCCTACCTTTATGGGCAACCCGCTGGCCTGCGCGGTGGCGGACGCCAGCCTGGCGCTGCTGGCGGAAAATCGCTGGCAGGCGCAGGTGAGCGCCATCGAAGCCCAGCTGAAGCAGGAGCTGCTGCCGCTCGCGGCGCTGCCGAAGGTGGCGGACGTGCGGGTGCTGGGCGCGATTGGGGTGGTGGAGATGCGTGAACCGGTGGACGTCGCCGAGCTGCAGCGCGGGTTCGTCGAACGCGGGGTGTGGATCCGGCCGTTCGGCAAGCTGATTTACCTGATGCCGCCTTACATCATCGAAGCGGAACAGCTCAGCCGCCTGACCGCCGCCGTGGCCGCCGCCGCGCGTTAATGGCTTACCAATGCTGGTCCAGATAGCGGGCCAGCAATCCCAGACACAGCAGCCAGAGTAAAATGATCATCACCGCCGCCATGCGGCCGGTGGGGTTATCGACGCGCTTTTGCGCCTTTTCGCGCAGCTCGGCCATCAGCGGCTTGGGGATCAGGCGCACCGCCAGCATGATGCCCAACGGTACGATAATCACGTCGTCCAGATAGCCCAGCACCGGAATGAAGTCCGGGATCAGATCGATCGGCGAGATCGCATAGCCGGCCACCAACAGCGCGATCAGTTTGGCGTACCACGGGGTGCGCTTATCACGGGCGGCCAGCCACAGCGCGTAAATATCGCGCTTGATGCCTTTGGCCCAACGGCGCAGCCAGCCGAACCACGGCGTGCGTTTTTTCAGTGAGATCATGGTGGCGTTGTTTGGCTATCCGGCGGTCTGTAGGAAGGAAGATGGGGCCATGGTAACCGATCCGCGCCGCCGTTGGCGAATGGCAATCCCGCTTGTATTGTCACGACGAAACGATCTAGCTTAAGGGTTCGCGTTTACCGACAACTGGGAGTCACTATGGCTTTTCGTTTGTACAGCAACGATCTGCAGGACGGCGGCAAACTGCCGCAGCAGCAGGTTTTCAACGGCATGGGCTATCACGGCGATAACCTGTCGCCCCACCTGGCCTGGGACGGCGTGCCGGCCGGCACCAAAAGCTTCGTGATCGCCGTATACGATCCCGATGCCCCGACCGGCTCCGGCTGGTGGCACTGGATCGTGGCCAACATTCCCGCCGACGTGTGCGAGCTGCCGCAGGGCGCGGGCTCCGGCAAAGCCCCGCTGCCCGCCGGCGCGCTGCAGACCCGCACCGACTTCGGCTCAGCCGGCTACGGCGGCGCAGCGCCGCCGAGTGGCGAAAGCCACCGCTACCAGTTCACCGTGCATGCGCTGGACGTGGAGCGCATCGAGGTGGATGAGGGTTCCAGCGGCGCGCTGGTGGGCTTTAACGTCCATTTCCACAGCCTCGGCAGCGCCACGCTGACGGTGACGTTCAACTGATCCCCCGCCAATAAAAAAGCGCGATCCCACCGAATCGCGCTTTTTCCATACTCGTCTGACCGCCGAATTACTTCGCCAGCACGCTCACCCACATCGGGCCTTTGCCCACCGGATAACGCGCCAGCGTGGTCAGCTTACCGCTGGCCTGGTCAATTTCATGCACCGCGATGTGATCGGATTTCTGGCCGGACGAAATCACGAAACGGCCGCTGTGATCGATGTTGAAACCGCGCGGCTGCGCTTCGGTCGGGTGATAGCCGACCACGCTCAGCGTGCCGCCGTCTGCGGAAACGCTGAAGATGGTCAGAATGCTGGCGGTGCGATCGCTGGTGTACAGGAAACGGCCGTTCGGCGTGATGTGGATGTCCGCCGCCCAGCGGGTGCCGTCGAAGTCAGCCGGCATGATGTCCAGCGTCTGCGTGACGGTGTATTTGCCGCCGTTTTCCGAGATGGCCAGCACGTCCACCGTGCCGTCCAGCTCATTGACGCAGTAGGCGAACTTGTCGTTGTGGTGGAACGCCATATGACGCGGGCCGGCGCCGGCGGCGGTCGCCACCGCTTCCTGCGCGTGCGGCGTCAGCTGGCCCGCCAGGCTCAGGTTGAACAGGCGGATGCGGTCTTCTTTCAGGCAAGGCACCAGCACCAGCTGGTTGGTCGGATCGATGTTCGCCGAGTGCGGCGCGGTCAGGCCGTCGATCTGCTGAATAGGCGCCGTCACCACGCCGTCGTGGCCGATCGGGCTGATGCTGGCGCAGTTGCCGCTGTAGGAGGCGGAGAACAGGTAACGCCCCTGCAAATCGGTGGAGATATGGGTCGGGCTGCCCGGCAGCGGCGCCATGCCGGCCTGCTGCAGCGTGCCGTCCGCCTCGATGCGGTAGCTGACGATGCCGAACGCCGGACGCACGCCGACGTACAGGTGGGTCTTGTCCGGATGAAGGGTCATCGGCTGCACCTGGCCCGGCACGTCAACGGTTTGCAGCAGCGCCAGCGCGCCGGCGTCATCCAACTGCCAAACGTGGATCTGCTGGCTCTCCGGGCTGGCGACATAAACGATTTGCTTCATGTGTTCTCCTTGCAAAGGGTAAAAGAGGAACCGGTTTCAGGCCGTTCGATTGCCCCTAGCTTACCGCACATCCGTCGCATGGCAACCCCGCTTAGCACCGGAAGCTCACGCGGTTTTCTCCGTTGGCTATCCGGTGTACCATCGGATTAATTTTATGGCTAACGATAACGAGAACCCTATGAGCTACCGCGTCATCGCACTCGATCTTGACGGCACCCTGCTGGACAACCAAAAACGCATCTTACCGCAGTCGCTGGAAGCGCTGGCGCAGGCGCGCGCCGCCGGCATCCAGGTGGTGGTGGTCACCGGCCGCCACCACGTCGCCATCCATCCGTTCTACCAGGCGCTGCAGATAGACACCCCGGCCATCTGCTGCAACGGCACCTATCTGTATGATTTTCAGCAGAAGAAGGTGCTGGCCGCCGATCCGCTGGCAAAAGATCAGGCCAGGCAGGTGCTGCAGATGCTCAAACAGACCGACATTCACGGGCTGATGTACGTCGACGACGCCATGCTGTATCAGGAACCAAGCGGCCACGTGACCCGCTCGCTGGCCTGGGCCGAAACCCTGCCGGCGGCGCAGCGCCCGACGCTGCTGCAGGTCGGCAGCCTGGCGCAGGCGGCCGACGACGCGCAGGCGATCTGGAAATTCGCCACCTCGCACGCCGATACCCTGGCGCTGCGCGAGTTTGCCGACACGGTGGAGAAAGAGCTGGGGTTGGCGTGCGAATGGTCCTGGCACGATCAGGTGGATATCGCCAAAGGCGGCAACAGCAAAGGCAAGCGCCTGCGCCAATGGGTGGAGTCGCAGGGGCTGAGCATGGATCAGGTGGTGGCGTTCGGCGACAACTACAACGACATCAGCATGCTGGAAGCGGTCGGGTTGGGCGTGGCGATGGGCAACGCCGATGACGCGATCAAGGAACGTGCCGATCTGGTGATCGCCGATAACCTGCAGCCGGGCATCGCCGAGGTGATCCGCACCCGCGTACTCTAGTTTTTTCGCCCTCCCGCCGGGAGGGCCTGTCTTAGCGGCTCTCGCGGCTGATAGACACGCTCTTCACCTGCGCGTACAGCCACTGCCCAGGGCGGATCGCCAGTTCATCGCGCGCCCAGGGCGTGATCCGCGCCCACAGCACGTGTTCCCCGACCGCCAGCTTCACTTCCACCTGCCCGTCCACGTCCAGACACTCGCTTACCTTGGCCGGCAACACGTTGCGAATGCTGCTGTTGACCGGTGGCTGCAGCACCAGCGAGACGTCGGCGGCGTTGATGCGAATGCGCAGCTGGGTGCCCAGTTCGGCGTCGATGCCGCTGACCCACAGCCTTTGATCGCCGAGCGCCAGCGCGGTCATGGCATAGCGTTGATGATGCTCAATCACGCTGACGCGCAGCACGCTGCTCTGATCTTCACGCTGCAGCCACGGCCGCAGCGCGCTGCTGGCCCAAACGGCTTCCAGCCCGCCGAACGCGCGCACCTCGCCGCGATCCAGCACCATCACCTGCTCGGCCAGGCGCAGGATCTCGTCCAGGCTATGGCTGACGTAGAGGATGGGGATGTTGACGTCCTGTGCCAACCGCTCCAGATACGGCAGCAGCTCGCGTTTGCGCGGCAGATCGAGCGAGGCCAGCGGCTCGTCCATCAGCAGCAGTTCCGGCGCGGTCAGCAGCGCGCGGCCGATCGCCACCCGCTGTTTTTCACCGCCGGAGAGCGTCAGCGGCAGCCGATTGAGCAGCGGCCCGATGCCCAGCAGCTCGACGATGGTGTTGAACTGCGCGCGCATGCCGGCCGCCATGCCGTATTGCAGGTTGCCGCGCACCCGATAGTGCGGGAACAGCCGCGCATCCTGAAACACGTAGCCGATACGGCGCTTTTCCGGCGGCAGGCAAAGGCCCGCGGCGGTATCCACCAGCGTGCGGCCATTGAGCGCGATTCGCCCCTGCTGCAAACGGGTCAGGCCGCCGATGGCGTTGATCAGAGAGGTTTTGCCCGCGCCGGACAGGCCGAAAATCGCGGTGATGCCCTGCGCCGGCAAATCGGCGCGGACGTTGAGATTAAGGTCGCCCAGTTGCTGCGAGAAATCCAGCTCCAGCATTTACACCCCCATCCGTTTGCGGCCCCAGCGAGCCAGCCATTCGGACACCATCAGGGAAGCCAGCGACAGCACAATGGCGATCGCGCACAGCCGCGCGGCGGCGGCTTCCGCTCCCGGCGTTTCGATCAACGTATACATCGCCAGCGGAATGGTGCGGGTTTCACCGGGAATGTTGGAGACAAAGGTGATGGTGGCGCCGAACTCCCCCAGCGAGCGGGCGAAGGCCAGCACCACGCCGACAATGACGCCGGGCAGCGACAGCGGCAGCGTGACGGTGAAAAACACCCGCCACGGGTTGGCGCCCAGCGTGCGCGCCGCCTGCTCCAGCCGGGTATCCACCGCTTCCAGCGCCAGCCGGATGGCGCGCACCATCAGCGGAAACGCCACCACCGCCGATGCCAGCGCGGCGCCGCGCCAGCTAAAGCTGAAGCTGAAGCCGAACCAGTCGTACAGCCACTCGCCGATGACGCCGCGCCGCCCCATGGCGATCAGCAGCAAATAGCCGACCACCACCGGCGGCAGCACCAGGGGCAGGTGAATGACGCCGTCCAGCAGCGCCTTGCCGGGAAAGCGGCAACGCACCAGCACCCAGGCCATCAGAATGCCGAACGGCAGGCTGCAGACCACCGCCAAACCGGAGACTTTCAGGCTCAGCTCAACCGCCTGCCACTCGTACTCACTCAGAATCATTTACGCGGGGTGAATCCATAATGTTCGAAAATAGCGGCCGCTTCCGGGCCCTTCAGATAGGTATAGAAAGCGCTGACCGTCGGATTTTGACGATCTTTCACCATCGCCATCGGATATTCAACCGGTTTGTGGCTGTCTTCCGGGAATACGCCCACCACTTTCACCTTGTCGCTGGCGACCGCGTCTGAGCCGTAGACGATGCCGAGCGGCGCTTCACCGCGCTCCACCAGCGCCATCGCGCTGCGCACGTTGTTGGCGCGTGCCAGTTTCGGCTCCAGCGCGCTCCAGGCGCCTAGGTGTTCCAGCGCCTCTTTGGCGTAGATGCCGGCCGGCACGTGATCCGGATCGCCCACCGCCAGGCGGCCGCCGCTGAGCAGCTTGGCCCAGTCGGTCTGCTTGTCGATGGCGATCTTGTCTTGCTTATCGCTCTTGGCGGCGATCAGCACCAGTTCGTTGCCCAGCAGCGTGTAGCGGGTGTCTTTCACCATCTGCTGCTTGTCGATGGCGTAATCCATCCACTGTTGATCGGCGGAGATGAACAGATCGGCCGGGGCGCCCTGCTCAATTTGGCGCGCCAGCGTCGAGGACGACGCGAAGGAGGAAACCACCTGCACGTCCTTGCCTTTTTGATACTGGGTGGCGATGTCCTGCAGCGCGTTGGTCAGCGACGCGGCGGCGAACACGGTGATCTTTTCCGCCGCCGAAGCCTGTGCCACCAGGCCCGATGCCAACACGATCCCGCCAACCCATTTGGTCCATTGCTGTTTCATTGTTTTTCTCCGCAAGTTAACGTGCATTATCACTCTTCGTTATATAAAAAATAATATAACGTTGCGCGAAAGCTTGTCATGCGGTTTATCGGCAAAGCGTGAGATAACTTGAGGAATGCCCGCCGGGCGATGCCGGCGGGTATCGGGATGGGGAACGGTCAGTGTTGGGTGCGGTTTTCTTTCGAACGGCCCACTTTGGAGAAGACGTTGAACACTTCGCCAAAACCGTAGATCAGGCCGAGGATCAGCGCCATGACCACCGGCACCATCACCACGGCAAACAACAGACTTTTCAATAATTCCAACATGATAGCCTCGCTTAACTGCCCATTGAGCGGCAAATGCCTTTCACCGCATATCGGATTATTCTAACCCAAAAAAATCGCTAAAACCGGAGTTATTTTAGCCAGCGGGGCGAAATTGTGATCGGCCAAACGTGCCCTTTCCACCGGCTCATCCCGCCGCAGGATAGTAGATCAGCGGTGGCGCATAGCCGGCGGGCGCCGCCAGCCGGGCCTCCACCCCGTACACCGCGCGAATGTGCTCCGGCGTCAGTGCCTGCCGCGGCGTGCCCGCCGCGCAGACCCTGCCCCGCTGCAGCAGCGCCACCCGATCGCAATAACAGGCCGCCAGATTCAGATCGTGCAGCGTCACCACCACGCTGAGTTTCAGCCGCCGCAGCAAGGCCATAAACTGCTGCTGATGGGCGATATCCAGATGGTTGGCTGGCTCATCCAGCAGCAGCCACGGCGTCTGCTGCGCCAGCGCGCGCGCCAGATGCACCCGCTGTTGTTCACCGCCGGACAGCCGCTGCCAATCGCGATCGGCCAAGTGGCTGATGCCCACTTGCTCCATCGCCTGCCCGGCGAGGCGGCGATCCTCGGGGCCGAAACCGCGCCAGCGGCCGACATGGGCCAGGCGCCCCAACAATACCGCCTCCTTCACCGGCAGCGCGAAGGCGCCGGGGGCGGATTGCTCGAGAAAGGCGATGCGCCTGGCGCGCTCCCGCCCGGAAAACGCGGTAATTTGGCGCCCTGCCAGCCAAACGCGCCCCCTGGCGGCGGGCTGCAACCCGGCCAGCAGCTTGAGCAACGTGGATTTACCGCTGCCGTTGACGCCGAGCACGCCGGTGACCTCACCGGGCAAGGCGCAGAAATCCAGATTTTCCAGCACCGTGCGTTCGCCCGCTCGCCAGCTCACCGCCTCGGCGCACAGGCCGGATCGCGCTTTTTCAATCGTCATGCATTGACCTTCCGATACAGCAACAGCAGGAATACCGGCACCCCCAGCAGCGCCGTCAGCACGCCGACCGGCAGCTCGCGCGGAGCAAACAGCGTTCTGGCCAGCGTGTCCGCCGCCACGGCGAACAGCGCGCCGCACAGCGCGCTGGCCGGCAACAGCAGCCGATGCCGCGAGCCGACCAGCCGCCGGGCGACGTGCGGCACCGTCAGCCCGATAAATCCCACCGCACCGCTGAACGCGACGATCGCCGCCGTCAGCGCGGTGGTCACCACATACAGCAGCAGCTTCAGCGGAGCCACCGCCACCCCCAGCGAAGCGGCGGTCACGCCGCCGAACGCCAGCGCGTCCAGCTCACCCGCCCGCAGCCAACACAGCAGCAGCGCCGCCGCCAGCGCCAACCCGCACAGCCCGACCTGCGGCCAGCGCGCGTCGCTGAACGATCCCAGCAGCCAGAACATCACGCCGCGCGTGGCGTTGGCGTCCGCCTGCCAGAGCGTGATCAGCGAAGTCAACGCAGAAAGCAGCTGCGTCACCGCCACCCCGGCCAGGATAAACAGCGTGGACTCCCCCTGCAGCGAACGCCCGGCCAGCAGCATCACCAACGCAAACGCTCCCAACGCGCCGATAAACGCACCGCCGGACACCGACAACAGGCCGCCCCCCAGTCCCAATACCAGCACCGTTACCGCTCCCACGCCGGCGCCGGAGGAGATGCCCAGCACCCAGGGATCGGCCAGTGGGTTGCGGGTCAGCGACTGCAGCACGGTGCCCGCCAGCGCCAATCCGGCGCCGGCCAGCGCCGCCAACAGCGCGCGCGGCATCCGCAGCGACCAGATGATGCGCTGATACACATCGGCATCGGTCGCCGCGCTGCCGCTGACGCCAAGCACGATGCGCCAGGCGTCGTGCCACGCGATCGGCGCTGGCCCCGACAGGGTGGCGCCCAGCAGGGCCAGCGGCAGCGCCGCCGCCAGCAACAGCAGCCAGCCGGCCTCACGGCCGGGCAGTAACCGCCGGATCATGCTATTTCCAGCCTGCGATCACATAGTCGTCCAACAGCTGCCACACCGTCCCCGCCTCGCTGAAACCGGCCTGCCTGAGGGCCGCGAGCTGGAAATCCACCGGCGTCGGCGGCGGCACCGGGCGGCCGGCGAACAGCGCTTCACGCTCGGCCTGATAAGCGGCCAACGCCGGCGATTGCAGCGCGCCCGCAAACCAGCGATCCCAATCCTCAACGCCGTTGTCCCAGGCGCGCTGTTGGGTCTGCTCGTCGTGCCGCTCCGCCAACGCTTTCAGCCGCGGCTGGCGCTGGTCATAGCGCTGATGATCGGCGTTCAGGAACACGCCGCCGTCGGCCAGCAGCCCGGCGACGTTGCGGTACAGCGCCAGCTGCTGCTCGGGCATCAGCCAGTGCAGCGCCGTGCTGGACACCGCCGCCTGCGGCGCGGGGCCGGACAGTGCGGAAAAACAGGCCGGATCCGCCAGATCGGCCTGCAGAATGCGGATCCGATCGCCGTACGCCGCCAGCGCACCGCGCGCCACCGCCAGCAGCAGCGGATCGAGATCGATGGCGGTCACCCTGGCCTGTGGAAAGCGCTGCAAAATGCGCAGGCTCAGCGATCCCGGGCCGCAGGCCAGATCCACCACGTGAAAATCCTGGCCGGCGGCCAGCGCCAGCACGTCCAGCTGGGCGTTAAAACGCGCTTCCCGTTCGGCGATGTAGGCCGTCTGCTGGCGATCCCAGGAGTCCAGCAGCGAAGAGAATGAAACGGCAGTCATATCAAGGTTCCTTGTTGGAAAAAGTCGGCGCCTGCGGCGGCAAGGCCGCCAGGCCCCGAATCAAACGGCCCAGCGCCGCCACGGTGCGGGCGGAAGGGTCCATGTCGTAACCGGGAAGGATCACGTAGCGCCGCTGGCGCACGGCGCGCAGCGTCGCGGTCAGCGGGTGATGCTCCAGAAAGGCGATCTTGTCCGCCGCACTGTCGCCGAGGCCGCCGCGCGGCAGATCGCCAAGCACGATCGCATCCGGATCGCGGGCGGCGATAACCTCCCAGGACACCGTCGGCCACAGCTCGGGCCGATCGCCGAACAGGTTCTCGCTGCCGACGCTGCGGCTCAGCAAACCTGGCGCGCCGCAGCAGCCCGCCACGTAGGGCGTTTGCGCGCCGGCATACCACCACAGCAGACGCAAATGCGGCAGCTGAGCACGCTGTGGTTCGAGCGCCCTCAGCTGCCCGCGCAGCCGTTCGACCAGCGCTTCACCGGCGCGGCTGACGTTGAAAATGCGCGCCAGCTCCCGCAGCTCGGTGAAAATGTCTTCGAACGTCAGCGCGGCGGCGATCGCGCTTTGCTGGCCGCTGCAGGCGCCGGGAGAGAGATAAGTGCCGATGCCCCATTCTGCCAGCCGCGCCCGATCGGGCGTTTCCGGGCTGTGCAGCCAGTAATAGCTGGCCGAATAGACAAAATCCGGCCGCATCAGCAGCAACGCTTCCGCCGTGGGCGGCGCCGGGCTGGTGGGCACCCGCAGCACATCGGCCTGCGCCGTCGGCGTGGGATCGCGCGCGCGGTCATACCCGACCACACCGATCGCGCGGGCGGCCAGCCCCAGCGCCAGCAAATTTTCCAGCGCCGGGTTGGCGTAAACCAGCACCCGCTGCGGCGGCTGCGGGTAATTGCGCGTTACCCCGCAATTTTGCAGGCTGACGGCATCGGCACGCAGCGGCGCGCCCCCGCCCAATCCCAGGGCGCACAACAGCAGAGCAAGCCAGCGTTTCACGCCGTCAGAACCTGACCGACACAAAGGTTTCATAGCTGCGCGGCGGCGCGATCAGCGCCTGATCCGGGTAAGTGCGCTGGTAGGCGTACAGCTGGTTGGTGGCGTTGCGAATGCGAAAGCCGACATTGACGATCGGCGTCAGCTGATAGTCCGCCGCCAGATCGAGCGTGGTGTACGCGCGCATCTTGCGCCGGTTGGCGTCGTCGTTGTAACTGCTGCCGACGTAGCGCAGTGAAGAAGCCAGCCCCAGACGCTCCGTCGCCTGATAATGCACGCTGAGGTTGGCGGTCCAGTCCGGGATATAGGCCGGGCGATTGCCGTTGTAGCTGCGCAGCGGGCTGCCGCCGCGATAGTCGTCGTAGCGGGCATGCGTGTAGGCGGCGTTGCCGGCCAGCTCCCAGCGCTCGTCGGGATGCAGCACCACGCCAAGCTCGATGCCGCGCGACGTCTGCCTGCCTACCGCGTTCAACGCATCCGGCCGCTGCGCGTCGGGCACAAACAGGTTGTCCTTGCGCAGTTCATACAGCGCCAGCGTCGCCTCGCCTTTGTTACCCCAGAACTGCCCTTTGGCGCCGGCCTCCCACTGGCGCGCTCGCGTCAGCGGCAGATCGGTCTGCGTTGGGCTGAGGAAGAACAGATCGTTGCCCGGCTCCTGGCCGGTGGTGTAGTTGGCGTAGAGCGTGAGGTTATCGGTCAATGCATAGCTGGGGCCCAGGCTCCAGGTGCTGAAAACGTAGGTATGCGCGCGGCTCTCTTCCTGCGGCCCCTGGAAGCGCCAGTCCATGTTCATATGGTTGTAGCGCAGCTGGCCCAGCAGCGCTAAACGCTCGGTCAGGCTGAAGCGATCTTCAAGAAAGGCGGCATACTGGTTCTGGGTAACGTGGCGCACCGGCGCGCGTTGGCGGTCGGTTCCCTGGGCGAACGGCTCTCGGGGCGGCGCGCCAAGCGGCACGTCTTCAGATCCGGGGAAGCCATTGGAGTAGTACTGAAAATGCCGCTTGCTCAGATCGAGGCCGACCAGCAACCGGTTATCGAAACCGGCGATGGCGCGATCGAACACCAGCGAACTGCGGTTGCCGATCAGATCGTCGTCGTGCGCCAGGGCGCCGAAGGAGTCGCGGTTGACGTCACCGGACCGGGCCGCCGCCGCGACGCGAAAGCGTTCGACGTTGTGCCACTCGCGAAAGCCGCTGTAGTAATAGAATTGGTTATGCCACTCCACTTCGGGCGTCATAAACCAGTCCAGACTGGCCTGAAATGCGGTGGCGTTGCTCTGGATGCGGCTGTCGGTCAGGTTGTTGTAATTGATGTCGCGCAGCTCGCCGGCAATGCGCCCGTCCAGCAGCGGCGTGCCGTAGTAAGGGTTGTTGGTGCGGTTGAGCATGCGGTCCAGGCTCAGCGTCAACAGCGCATCGTCCGTCAGTTTAAACAGCAGCGAGCCGGAAACCCGCTTCTGCCGATCGCGTTCGTACTGCACGTTGCTGCCGCTGTCGTTGCCGCTGACGTCCAGCCGGTACGCCACCGCATCGTCCACCAGCGCGCCGCCGGCCCCCAGATGCAGACGCTGGCTGCGGTAGCTGCCGAAGCCATAATCGAGCTCAAGCGGCTGGCGGCTGAAGGTCGGCCGCCGCGAGATCAGGTTGACGCTGCCGCCCGCGGCGCTCAGGCCGTTCAAGGCCGATCCCGGCCCGCGCAGTATCTCGATGCTGTCGTAATGCGCCGGATCGCCCAGCTGCAGCGTGCTGCCGGGCATCTCCACGCCGTTATACAGCCAGGCGATCGGCCGGAAACCGCGCGCGGAAAAGTTGTTGGACAGCGTCGGCGAAGCGACGCCGGACAGGCCAGTGGCGTGCTCGACGGCGGCGGCCAGCGAGCGATCGCCCCGCTGTTGGATCGCTCTTGCGCTGATGATATCGACGCTGCGCGGCGTCTCCCGAGCGGTCAGCCCAAGCTGCGAAGCGCTGCGGCTCACGGCGCTCAACGCATCGTAGCGCCCGGCGGGGGCCGCCGCCTCCACGGTGAGCTGTTCTTCGCATCCCGTGGCATTGCGGGATTTATCGCAGTCGGCGGCGAAAGCCAACGGCGCCGTCAGTGCGCCGCCGACCCAGGCGGCGGCAAGGCATAACGATTTTCTGGGCGTGACAAGACGCCGGCGTGTCGTACTCATGTGAAGCATCCCTGTGGTGAAATAAAAACCGGCCGCAGCCAGCGTAAAGCCTTATCGTTTTTCTGTTATGTTATATTATAACAACAAGGCAATGCCAGTCTTTATTGCCCCGCCCTCCAGCGCACTGCGCTTGGCGCTTTGCCGCCAAATCGGCGACAATAAGATTTTTGCCGCCGACAGGATGCGCTATGCAGGCCGAAATTCTTCTGACTCTCAAACTCCAGCAAAAGCTGTTCGCCGATCCGCGCCGCATCGCGCTGCTGAAACAGGTGCAGCACACCGGCTCCATCAGCCAGGGCGCCAAACTGGCGGGCATCAGCTACAAAAGCGCCTGGGACGCCATCAATGAGATGAACCAGTTGGCGGAACAAACGGTGGTGGAACGCGCCACCGGCGGTAAAGGCGGCGGCGGCGCACAGCTGACGCACTATGGCCAGCGGTTGATCCAGCTGTATGACCTGCTGGGCCAGGTGCAGCAAAAAGCTTTCGACGTGTTGCAGCAGGACGATCTGCCGCTCGACAGCCTGCTGGCGGCCATCTCGCGCTTCTCGCTGCAAACCAGCGCGCGCAATCAGTTCTTCGGCACCGTCATCGAACGCGATCATCAGCAGGTGCAGCAGCACCTGGCGATTTTGTTGAATGACGGCACCACTCGCCTGACGGCGGCCGTCACCCAGCAAAGCGCCGACCGGCTGCAGCTGACGCCGGGCAAAGAGGTGCTGGCGCTGATCAAGGCGCCCTGGGTGCGGTTAAGCGTCGATTCGGCGGAGCATATCGGCGCGGATAACGCGCTGGCGGGCGTGGTGGCCGGCATTCAGCCGGGCGCCGAACACAGCGAGGTGCTGGTGACGCTGGCGGGCGGCGAAACCCTGTGCGCCACCCTGACGACGGCGGAGCTGCAGCGCCTGCAGCTGAGCGTCGGCACCGCCGTACACGCCCTGTTCAACGCCGATCGCGTGATTGTCGCCACGTTGTGTTAAGCGCAACGTAACGTTGCGTTTTTGTTGATTGACATCCCCCTGCAATGCGCCTATTCCTAAGGCAAATAATTGCAAAAAAAGGAACAGGTGATGTCGTCGTTGCACATTTCGCAAGGTTCATTCCGCTTAAGCGATACCCGCACCCTGACGCTGGACGCGCTGGAAATCCAGGCCGGCGACAGCTGGGCCTTCGTCGGCGCCAACGGCAGCGGCAAATCCGCCCTGGCGCGCGCGCTGGCCGACGAACTGGTTCTGCTGAGCGGTGAGCGCCGCAGCGACTTTCAGCACGCGGTGCGCATCTCCTTCGAACAGCTGCAAAAAATGGTCAGCGACGAGTGGCAACGTAACAACACCGATCTGCTCAGCGCGGACGAGGACGACACCGGCCGCACCGCGGCGGAAATCATTCAGGAAGAGGTGCAAGACGCCGCGCGCTGTGAGCGGCTGGCCGCGCAGTTCGGCATCACCGCCCTACTGACGCGCCGCTTCAAATACCTCTCCACCGGCGAAACGCGCAAAACCCTGCTGTGCCGGGCGCTGATGCCCGAGCCTGACCTGCTGATCCTCGACGAACCCTTCGACGGGCTGGACGTTCACTCGCGCGCGCAGCTCGCCACGCTGCTGAGCGAGCTTTCCGCCCAGGGCCAGACCGTGGTGCTGGTGCTCAACCGGTTCGACGACATCCCGGATTTTGTCCGGCAGGTGGGCGTGCTGGCGGACTGTACCCTGACCAACCGCGGGCCGCGCCGCCAGGTGATGGCGGACGCGCTGGTGGCGCAGCTGGCGCACAGCGAAAACCTCAGCGGGCTGGCGCTGCCGGAGGAGGAGGATCCAACGCAAAAGGTGTCGCTGCCGGCGGATCGGCCGCTGATCGTCCTGCGCGACGGCGTGGTCAGCTATAACGATCGGCCGATCCTCAATCATCTCGACTGGCAGGTTAACCCCGGTGAACATTGGCAGATCGTCGGCCCGAACGGCGCCGGCAAATCCACGCTGCTCAGCTTGATCACCGGCGATCATCCGCAGGGCTACAGCAACGATCTGACGCTGTTCGGCCGCCGCCGCGGCAGCGGGGAAACCATTTGGGAGATCAAGCGCCATATCGGCTACGTCAGCAGCAGCCTGCATCTGGATTATCGCGTCAACACCAGCGTGCGCAACGTGGTGCTGTCGGGGTTCTTCGATTCGATCGGCATTTATCAGGCGGTTTCGGATCGTCAGCGGCAGCTGACCGAGCAATGGCTGGCGCTGCTCGGGCTCGACGGCGCGCGCGGCGACGCCCCGTTCCACAGCCTTTCCTGGGGCCAACAGCGGCTGGCGCTGATCGCCCGCGCGCTGGTGAAACACCCGGCGCTGCTGATCCTCGACGAGCCGCTGCAAGGGTTGGATCCGCTCAATCGCCAGCTGGTGCGCCGCTTCATCGACGTGCTGATCGGCCAGGGCGCCACCCAGCTGCTGTTCGTCTCGCACCATGCCGAAGACGCGCCGCAGTGCATCACACACCGCCTCAGCTTCGTACCCGACGGCGAGGGCGGCTACGGCTACCAACAGCAACGGCTGGAGCCGACCTCCGCCTGAAGCGCGGCGTAAACATATCCGGCAACACTTCACCGCAGCACATCACATTTGGCCTTTTATCATAGAAAGAAAGAAGGCCATTTTCTGGAGACGCCATGTCCGCTGCGTTGATTATCATCGACCTGATCGAGGATCTGATCGGGCCCAAAGGGCGCGCCAACCACTGCCGCGAACAGGTGACGGCAAGCCACCTGCTCGCCAACGTCAATGCCGCCGCGGCCTACGCCCGGGTGCGAAAAATCCCGGTGATTTGGGTGCGGACGGGATTTGCCGACGATTATCATGACATCCCGCTCCACTCACCGCTGTTCAACCATTTGAAACAGATAGGCGCGCTGCGGCTAAACGGCCCGGGCTGCCGCTGGGCGCCCGATCTGCATCAGGAGGAGACCGATCTGCAGTTTGATAAAACGGCGGTGAGCGCCTTCTCCGGTAACAATTTGTTAGCCTGGCTGCGGCAACATCGGTGCCATCATCTGCTGCTGGCGGGCGTCAGCACGCCGCTCGCCATCGAGAGCACCGCGCGTCAGGCGCACGACGCCGGCTTCCAGGTGACCGTGCTGCACGATCTGTGCGCAGCCCCCACGCAGGAGCTCCACCAGCAGAGCCTGGACACCCTGCAAAACCTGGCGGAAATCGCCCGTTCGCAGGCCTGGATGCAAGGCTGACCTCAATATCGCCGGTCGTGTGGGCCGGCACCCTGCACGGATGCGTCACTGCCCCGACCTTTAGCGTCATCTTGGTGTGCTACTATCCGCTCTAGCGCTCAATTTCGCCATCATCGCACGCCGCATAGGCGCTGAGCGCCGTGTACATATTTTAAAGGGACATATCATGTGGGGCGTACTGGCTGCTTCGTTATTTTTCTTACCGTTTAACCGGCTGATAGCCTGGGTTATCCTGGCCGCCTCGGCGGGCATGGGGCTTTATCATGGGGTATTGACGCCGCTCAGCCTGGGTTGCCTGTTGGCCATCGTGGCGCTGGCGGGGCTACGTCACCATTTTCGCGAGCGGCGTAGTCTGGCGATCGCGTTCGAAGAGTTGGTGGTCGCCGGCTGCGTGGCTCTGTTCTTGCACCTGGTGCCGGGCATCCACAATCAGCTGATGATCGACGGTGAAAAAGCCGGCCCGCTCAGCGCGCCGTTCACCATGTATTACAACTTCGACAAGGCGATGGTGCCCTTCCTGCTGTTCGCCTGCTTGCCCACGCTGTTTTCCGCTGAACGCGGCGGCAACGTCGGCAAAGCGGGCTGGATTGCGCTGCTGCTGGCCGTGCCGGCGCTGCTGCTGCTGGCCGTGGCGCTGGGTGGCTTAAAAATCGAGCTGCATGCGCCCGCCTGGATCCTGCCTTTCGTGATGGCGAACCTGTTCTTCGTCTGTATGGCCGAAGAAGCGCTGTTTCGCGGCTACCTGCAGCAGCGCCTCAGCCAGTGGCTGGGCGCCTGGCCGGCGCTGATCGTCGCTTCTCTGGTGTTCGGCGCCGCGCATTTGGCCGGCGGCATGCTGATGGTGATCTTCGCGACGCTGGCCGGGGTGATCTACGGCCTGGCGTGGATGTGGAGCGGCCGCCTGTGGGTGCCGATTCTGTTCCATTTCGGGCTTAATCTGACCCATCTGCTGTTCTTTACCTACCCGCTGTATCAGCATCCTTAACGGCTGACGCCGGCAGAGAGCCCTTCTCTGCCGGCAGGTCGGGTGAAAACGCTATCACCGGTAGCGCATCGCAATGCCCTCAATCACGTTGCCAACGGCTTTTCTCCGCCCATCAGGCGCTTTTTATCACAGTGTAAACGATTCCATTTTTCGCGTTAGATCACCTTTTTAGCGCCGCGGGCGTGCTATCTTTTTGCGCAATGACCTCTCCCTGTTCAGCAACGGGCGTATTAAGACGGTAATTGGAAGCGATTACACCCTCGTCGACGCCAAGAAAGGAACCGTATGACAGAATTTAACCCTATCGATCATCCGCACCGCCGCTACAACCCGCTGAGCGGTCAGTGGGTGCTGGTCTCACCGCACCGCGCCAAGCGCCCCTGGCAGGGCCAGCAGGAGGCCGTCCCGACGGAAACGCTGCCGGCGCACGATCCCGACTGTTTCCTGTGCCCGGGCAACGCGCGCATCACCGGCGATCGCAATCCGGATTATCGCGGCACCTACGTCTTCACCAATGATTTCGCCGCGCTGCTGAGCGATACGCCGCCGGCGCCCGACAGCCAGGATCCGCTGATGCGCAGCCAGAGCGCGCGCGGCGTCAGCCGGGTGATCTGCTTCTCTCCCGATCACAGCAAGACCCTGCCCGAACTGACGCTGCCGGCGCTGGAGCAGGTGATCGCCGCCTGGCAAGCGCAAACCGATGAGCTGGGCAAGCACTACCCCTGGGTACAGCTGTTCGAAAACAAAGGCGCGGCGATGGGCTGCTCCAACCCGCACCCGCACGGGCAGGTCTGGGCCAACAGTTTTCTGCCGAACGAGGCCGAGCGCGAAGATCGGCTGCAGCACGCGTATTTTCGGGAACACGCCTCCCCGCTGCTGCTGGACTATGCGCAGCGCGAGCTGGCCGCCGGCGAACGCATCGTGGTGAACACCGAACACTGGCTGGCGGTGGTGCCCTACTGGGCCGCCTGGCCGTTTGAAACGCTGCTGCTGCCGAAAGCGGCGGTGCAGCGCATTACCGATCTCAGCGCGGCGCAAAGCCAGGATCTGGCGCTGGCGCTGAAGAAGCTGACCAGCCGCTACGACAACCTGTTCCAGTGCTCCTTCCCCTATTCGATGGGATGGCACGGCGCACCGTTCAACGGCGCCGACAACCGACACTGGCAGCTGCACGCCCATTTCTATCCGCCGCTGCTGCGTTCAGCCAGCGTGCGCAAATTTATGGTCGGTTACGAGATGCTGGCGGAAGCCCAGCGCGATCTGACCGCCGAACAGGCCGCAGAGCGTCTGCGCGCCGTCAGCGATATTCATTACCGTGAAGCCGGAGCCCAAGCATGAGCCTGAAACCGCTTACCCATTCCCTGTTTACCGAACACTTCGGCTACGCGCCGGCGTTGACCATCCAGGCGCCGGGGCGGGTGAACCTGATCGGCGAGCATACCGATTACAACGACGGCTTCGTGCTGCCCTGCGCCATCGATTACCAAACCGTCATCGCCTGCGCCAAGCGCGACGACCGCCAGATCCGCGTGCTGGCCGCCGATTATCAGCATCAGCAGGATCAATTCTCGCTCGACGATCCGATCGTCAGCCACCCCGATCAGCGCTGGTCGGACTATGTGCGCGGCGTGGTGAAGCACCTTCAGCGCCGCAACACCGACTTCGGCGGCGCGGATCTGGTGATCGCCGGCAATGTGCCGCAGGGCGCGGGGCTCAGCTCCTCCGCCGCGCTGGAAGTGGCGGTGGGCCAGGCGCTGCAGGCGCTCTATCAGCTGCCGCTGGACGGCGTAGCGCTGGCGCTGAACGGCCAAGAAGCGGAGAACCAGTTCGTCGGCTGCAACTGCGGCATCATGGACCAGCTGATCTCCGCGCTCGGCCGGCGCGACAGCGCGCTGCTGATCGACTGCCGATCGCTGGAGGCCCGGGCGGTGCCGATGCCGGACAACGTCGCGGTAGTGATAATCAACTCCAATGTGCAACGCGGGCTGGTGGACAGCGAGTACAATACCCGCCGCAAACAGTGCGAGGAAGCCGCGCGGTTCTTCGGCGTCAAGGCGCTGCGCGACGTCAGCCTGGAACAGTTCGAAGCGCGTCAACATCAGTTGGATCCGCTGGTGGCCAAACGCGCGCGCCATGTCATCAGCGAGAATGCCCGCACGCTGGCGGCGGCCGACGCGCTGGCGGCCGGCGAGCTGCAGCGCATGGGCCGGCTGATGGCGGAGTCCCACGCCTCGATGCGCGACGACTTTGAAATCACCGTGCCGCCGATCGATAAGCTGGTCGAAATCGTCAAAGCGGCGATCGGCCCGCGCGGCGGCGTGCGCATGACCGGCGGCGGCTTTGGCGGCTGTGTCGTCGCGCTGATGCCGCAGGATCTCGTGGAGACGGTGCGTGCCGCCGTGGCGCACGAGTATCCGCGGCAAACCGGCGGATTACAGGAAACCTTCTATGTCTGCCAGGCTTCGCAAGGCGCCGGCCTATGCTGACCGCAACCACGGCAGTTGCCCCCGATGGGCAACCTTATCAGCTGACGCAGCTGCAAAACGCCGGCGGCATGACGGTGACGCTGATGGACTGGGGCGCCACCTGGCTGTCCGCCGTCTTGCCGCTCAAATCCGGCGAAAGACGCGAGTTGCTGCTCGGCTGCCGCAGCCCGGCGGACTACCCGCGTCAGGGCGCCTATCTGGGCGCCACCGTCGGCCGTTACGCCAACCGCATCGCCAACGCCAGTCTGCCCATCGACGGGAAACCCCATGCGCTGGCCGCCAATCAGGGCGCCCACCAGCTGCACGGCGGCCCCGACGGTTTTCATGCCCGCCGCTGGCGCCGGGTACAGCATGATGCGCAACAGGTCTGCTATGTGCTGCACTCGGCGGAGGGCGATCAGGGCTTTCCCGGCAATCTCGACGTGCAGGTTTGTTACCGCCTGACTCATGACAATCGCCTGGAAATCAGCTATCTGGCGCAGGTCGATCGACCCTGCCCGGTCAACCTGACCAACCACGCCTATTTCAACCTGGACGGCGCCGGCACCGACGCCCGCGCCCAGCGGCTGCAGCTGTTCGCCGATCGCTATCTGCCCGTCGACGCCGAGGGCATTCCCTGCGCCGATCTGACGCCGGTGGACGGCAGCGGCATGGATTTTCGCCAGCCGAAAACGCTGCTGCAGGATTTCCTGCGCGACAGCGACCAGCAGCGGGTGAAAGGCTACGATCACGCATTCCTGCTGCATCGTACCTGTGGGGCGCTGGAGAGCCCGGCGGCCCATTTGTGGTCCGCCGACGGGCAAGTGCAAATGAGCGTGTTCACCGACGCGCCGGCGCTGCAACTCTACAGCGGCAATTACCTGGCCGGCACGCCGGCGCGCGATGGCGGCAGCTACGCCAACCATGCCGGCGTGGCGCTGGAAAGCGAGTTCTTGCCGGACAGCCCGCACCATCCCGAGTGGCCGCAGCCGGACTGCTGGCTGCAGCCGGGGAGCCGCTACCGCAGCGCCACGCATTATCAGTTTTATCCTATCTGACCCGCCACGCCCCTCGCCGTGCGGCCGGGGGCAATTTGTTATAAATGCTTACCTTTTAACGCTATCCCCCCACCGGCGCCCGCCTTCCCTTATTCCAAAGCGCGCACTACACTCAGGCTACCGTGATAAGCACAACGCCTTGTGCAACGTCACCTTTTTCGGCCGATGGCGGCCAATCAATAGCTGAAGGAACACCTATGCGTCTGATTACTGCACTTCCATTGCTGGCGGGCTTAATGCTGAGCACCAATCTGATGGCGGCCGACGCGACGACGGCGACGAAAACGCCTTCGCCGGCGCAGGCGGCTCAACAGAAACGCATGACCGACTGCAACCAGCAGGCATCCACCAAATCGCTGAAAGGCGCCGATCGTTCCACCTTCATGAGCACCTGTCTGAAATCCGAAGGCTCCGCCGCGACGGGCAAAACCCTGACGCCGCAGCAGCAGAAAATGAAGAACTGCAACGCCGACGCCAAGACCAAGGATCTGAAGGGCGACGCGCGTAAAACCTTCATGAGCAACTGCCTGAAAAAATCGGCCTGATTTTCCCCACGCCACGGCGCGCTCGAAGCGATTTTGGTGCGCCGTTTCCCCCCTCGCAGCGCCAGCCTGAACGATTCAGCTTTTTCCTTTCGCCAGCCCTTACTTTGCGGCAAGAAATTGGCTATGGTTAGACACTATCGATTGCCGAGCCCCGGCCCGCGGCAATATAATGATTTTCGTTATCATTGAAATGTCAGATTATTAAGGAGTTAAGCTATGGCTGTAACTAAGCTGGTTCTGGTGCGTCACGGCGAAAGCCAGTGGAACCAAGAAAACCGCTTCACCGGTTGGTACGATGTTGATCTGTCCGACAAGGGCCGCACCGAAGCGAAAGCAGCAGGCAAGCTGTTGAAAGAGGAAGGTTTCACTTTCGACTTCGCTTACACCTCCGTACTGAAGCGCGCGATCCACACCCTGTGGAACATCCTCGACGAGCTGGATCAGGCCTGGTTGCCGACCGAAAAATCCTGGAAGCTGAACGAACGTCACTACGGCGCGCTGCAGGGTCTGAACAAAGCGGAAACCGCTGAAAAATACGGCGACGAGCAGGTGAAACAATGGCGTCGCGGCTTCGCGGTGACCCCACCTGAGCTGACCAAAGAAGACGAACGTTACCCTGGCCACGATCCGCGCTACGCTTCTCTGACCGAGCAAGAGCTGCCGCTGACCGAAAGCCTGGCGCTGACCATCGATCGCGTTATTCCTTACTGGGACGAAGAGATCCTGCCACGCATCAAGAGCGGCGAGCGCGTGATCGTTGCGGCGCATGGCAACTCGCTGCGCGCGCTGGTGAAATACCTGGATAACCTGAGCGAAGACGAAATCCTCGAGCTAAACATCCCAACCGGCGTGCCGTTGGTGTATGAGTTCGACGAGAACTTCAAGCCAACCAAACGTTACTACCTGGGTAACGCCGACGAGATCGCTGCAAAAGCGGCCGCCGTGGCAAACCAGGGTAAAGCGAAGTAATTTCGCCCGTTAACGTAAAAGCCCCCGGTGAAAACCGGGGGCTTTTTTATTACTGCTGCGCCATCGCCTCATTCACCGCGTCCAGCCGTTCCTGCATCGCCGGATGGGTGCTGAGCCAGGCCGGCAGCGCCCAGCCGTCGGCCGTTTCGCGTTCAGGCGCCTGCGCCAACGCGCGGTAGATAGCCGCCATTTGCGCCAGCGAACGCCCCTGGCGCTGCATTTCCGCTATCGCAAACGCATCCGCCTCACGCTCCATGCCGCGGGAAAACTGCATCTCATTCACGAAGGACGCAGACTGCAGCAGCGTGTCGCCGATGCCGCTGACGTCGCCGGTCATCCACATCAGCGTCAACGCCACCAGTGACGAACGCACCAGCATGCGCATCGGATGGCGATAAGCGTGATGCCCCATCTCATGCAGCATCACCGCCGCCAGAGCATCGTCGTTTTTCGACAGGGCGACCAGCCCATCGCTGAGCACCAGCGTGCCGTCCGGCAACATAAAAGCGTTCGGCGCACCGGGCGCCGCCATCAGCTTTAACGACAGCGGCGTACGCTCCTGGCGCATCTCGGCCGGCATCGCCTGCCGGAACAGCTGCTGCAACGCCTGCTGCCGCTCGGCCGGTAATGCGGAAGGTTCAAAGCCGCTTTGGCTCAAAAACGTCTGCGTATGTTCGCCCAGCGTCTGTTCCACCGAGGTGGGGATGCGCATGGCGATCTCGCTGCTCGCCCACGGCAGCACGACGTTAACGTAGGCCACGACCGCCAGCAACGTCATCAGCAGCGCCACGGCGACGCCGCGTTTGTGGCGCTCCAGGCGATGCACCCACCCCGGCGAACGGCGCTGATAGAACCAGCGGCGGAAGGCCGCATCGTCATCCGGCACAAAGCGCGCGCCGTCCTTGAAGGTCAGCGTCAGCGGAATATTGCCCAGCGCCGCAGAGACGGTGATGTCCGCCAAGGGGATGTAACGTTGCTCATCCTGCCGCTGCAGCGTCACCCCCTCGCCGCTTTCGTTCACCAGCAGGCGAGCCGCCTCACGCGCAGCCCGCCCCGGCAACTGATAGGCGCCCTCGAGGATCATCGGCGCCTCAGAAGCTGCCGCCCAGATCCAGCGCCTGCACCGCTTCTTCGGCCACCGCGCTGTTGGCGGTTTCCTGATGCGCCGCGATGTCCAGCAATGCCAGATCGCCTTCGACCGCCGTGCACTCCGCCAGATAACGGGCGTGGCGCACTTCCGCCACCGGCACGGCGAAACCGAGCGAGAACAGCGTGATCAGGGTATTGGTGATCAACAGCCCCATATACGGCAGCGTTTGCATGGAAGAGCGCAGTTTAACGTTGCCGTTCAGCGTCGCCTGGTTAAACAGATAGTTGCGTTGGGCGACGACCTGATAGCTGCCGGCGATCAAGGCGCCAATCAGCAGCACCACCATCATCAGCAGCAGGCTGCCAATATTTTCCAACACCAGCAAATCGGCGGTTTCATCCGTCAGCATGCCCATCAATACCATTTGGTACAGCGACAGAATGAACGACCCCATACACACCAGCGCCGCCAACATAAACGGCAGGAAAATGAGCAGGCCGATCAAGGCAAATTTGATAAAGGCCGACTTTTTCAGCTCGGCAATAAACGGCGTATTCCCGAAAAACAGGTTATTAACGTACAGATCGTGCTGCAGCGCGCTAATAATACCGTTGACGGCGGCGAATGCCGGCACGGCCAACAGCAGCGTCAACACCAACATCAGGCCGATGGCGTTGATGCTGTCAAAACCGCTACCAATGCTGAGCAAAATGATTAAGGCGACATAAAGCCCGATAATCAGCAATAGCGGGCAGAACAGTAACGCCCAATAAGCGCGCCCGGTGCGGCAAACATAATTAAAACGCACGCCGCGATAGCTCGACATAATCGCATTGTAGCGCCAGCTGCGGATAACGATCCACGGCAGCAGGGCAAGCAACACCAGCAAAGCCAGCAGCCCCAGCAGTGGCGTTACCGCCAACAGGATATAAAATACGATGAGGCCGCCGATCACCAACAGCCGCCCTTTCAGAATTTGCAGCGGCTGCGCATGGTAGTCGAAACGATCGCCGTCCAATTCCGTGTTGCCGTAAAAATAGCGGCGGCGGCGCACCGTCGCCCAGGCGGAATAGATGCCCAGCGTCACGATGGTCAATAATGCGTTAACCAACCAAATCGCGAAGTACTCGCCGCCTTTCCCATGGAATTTAATCCGGTGCAGCCCCAGCGGCTGCGAGGTATTGCTTGTCATAATTCTTTCGTCCTGAAAGGAATAGGTCATACCACTCCCCGCTTATTCGTCATGCGGGGTTTGCGGAATAAAAAAGCGTCTTATATAAGCACAATGCCGCGAGCAGTGACAATTATTCTTTTATTAAATAGGAATAATGCGAAGGTGGCCGCTTAATGATTTCATTGGCCTATTAAGTGTAAGCCTTAAATTAGCGGGAGAGAGAAGTACAATGACAAGGATAAAACAAGGGCCCGCTGTCGGGCCCATTTCATTTTTTGCGATTATCCGCGGCGCGCTTTCACCGCCGCCGCCAGATCGCGCAGCACGGTTTCGGTATCCTGCCAGCCGATGCAGCCGTCGGTCACGCTCTTGCCGTAAACCAGCGGTTCGCCGCTTTCAAGGTTCTGGTTGCCTTCCACCAGGTGGCTTTCGATCATCACGCCGATGATCGCTTTTTCACCGCCGCCAATTTGCCCGCAAACGTCAGCGCTCACGTCCATCTGCTTTTTGAACTGTTTGCTGCTGTTGGCATGGCTGAAGTCGATCATCACCTGCGCCGGCAGCCCGGCTTTGCTCAGGCCGGCTTTGACGTCCTTCACGTGCGCCGCGCTGTAGTTCGGCTCTTTGCCGCCGCGCAGGATAATGTGGCAGTCGCCGTTGCCGCTGGTGTTAACGATCGCCGAGTGGCCCCATTTGGTCACCGACAGGAAGCAGTGCGGCGCGCCGGCGGCGTTGATGGCGTCGATCGCCACCTTGATGGTGCCGTCGGTGCCGTTCTTGAAGCCCACCGGGCAGGAAAGGCCGGAGGCCAGCTCGCGGTGCACCTGCGATTCCGTGGTGCGCGCGCCGATGGCGCCCCAGCTCATCAAATCCGCCAGGTACTGCGGAGTGATCATGTCGAGGAATTCGCCGGCGGCCGGCAGGCCGCTGTCGTTGATCTCCACCAGCAGCTTGCGCGCCAGGCGCAGACCGTCGTTGATGTTGAAACTGTTGTCCATCTGCGGATCGTTGATCAGGCCTTTCCAGCCCACGGTGGTGCGCGGTTTTTCGAAGTATACGCGCATGACCACTTCCAGCTCGCCGCTCAGTTCTTCACGCAGCGCCAGCAGGCGCCCCGCGTACTCTTTGGCGGCTTTCGTATCATGGATAGAGCAAGGGCCAATCACCACCAGCAGGCGATCGTCGCTGCCGCGGAGGATATTGTGAATTGCGCTGCGGGCCTGGGACACCGTCTTTGCCGCGCGTTCAGTGGCCGGGAATTTCTCCAGCAAAGCCACCGGCGGCAGGAGTTCCTTAATATCATTAATGCGTAAATCGTCGTTTTGGTAATTCATAGCTTTTCCATTCGGTATCGAGGGGTATTTCGCAGTGCGTAACGGTGTAGATCCCAACAATCTAGCCTGTGGGAATGGCGCTGTAAATCACCTTTGCCCCCCGCCGCTGGAACCACCAAATTAACAGCAGATTGTGCTGTTTCATCAGGGGAGCGCAGAGCCTCCTTTTTCGCTATGCTAGCGATCGGAATATAAAGCGACCCGAGTTGAACATGCCCTCTCTGTTATTAGTTGATGACCACCCGGTGGTTCATGTCGCACTGGAAGCGGCGCTAATGAAATCATCCCGCCCCTACCGCCTGCAGGCGGCGCAGGACGACGTCCAGGCGCTGGCCCTGCTGGCCGAGGCCACTTTCGGCCTGGTGATCCTGGATATCGGCCTGCCGCAGGTCGACGGGCTGCAGCTGTTGAAAAAAATCCGCCGCCGCTACCCGCAGCAGCCGATCCTGATCTATACCGCGCAGGAGGCCGAGGTCTATGCGCGCATGGCGCATGCCGCCGGCGCCAACGGTTTCGTCAACAAAGGCAGCTCGTTGGCAGAGTTGTTGCAGGCGATCGAGCAGGTGCTGGACGGTGAAACCCGCTTCCCCGCCGCCGCGCTGGCTGAAGAGGCGCCGACGGCGGACGGCGGGCTGCTCACCCCCAAAGAGCTCGAGGTGCTGGGCTTGTTGAGCCAGGGGCTGTCCAACCTGCAGATCGCCGATCGGCTGCACATCAGCAACAAGACCGTCAGCACCCACAAGAAGAACATCCAGCGCAAAACCGGCGCCGGCAACCTGCTGGAGCTGGTGGCGGTGTTTAAAGAGCTGGCGCCATGATGCGCCGCGCCCTGCTGCTGCTGCTGCTCCTGTGGTGCGGTCTGGCGCAGGCGGCGGAGCCGGTGCGCTATCAGCTGGTCAGCAATCTGAATACCCCCGAGAATATGCTGATCGTCGGCGAGAAAAACCCCTGGCGCGACCGTACGCTGCGCGTCGGCATCGTCAGTGAGAACACCAGCCCGTACAACATCATCGTGGATGACGATCTGTACGGGCTGAATGCCGACTACCTCGGCTATATCCAGCAGGTGACCGGCATTCGCTTCGCCATTTACGGCTTTGCCGATCTGACGCAGTTGGAGCAGGCGCTGCACGACGGCAAGATCGATCTTCTGTACGGCATCCCGCAGAGTGAGGCGCTGCACGGCCTGGCGATCTCTCAGCCCTATTACGTCAGCAACCTGCGCGTATTGCGCGATCGCAGCAACGATCGGCCGGTGATGCTCAACTCCGCCAACGCCCGCGTCGCGATCGGCGCGCTGACCGACATGCAGTCCGGCGGCGCTCTGCAGGCGGTCGCGTCGCAGATCCAGCGCTACGACAACAATCTGCAGGCGGTCTACTCGCTGCTCAACGGCAGCAGCGACTACTTTATCGCCGACGAGGCCAGCGCCAGCTTTATCATCGATCAGCTGCAGCTCGGCCAGCTCTATCAGATTGAAAGCAACGAGAACCTGGGCAACCTGTCCTTCGTGTTCGCCGCCGACGACTCGCGGCTGATAGACACGCTGGACACCGCCATCGCCGACGCGCCGATGGAGCTGATGAACGCCCTGCAGGGCCGCTGGAGCAAGAAGATCCCCAGCTACCTCGACACCGGCAATGCCGATCTGACGACGATGGAGAAGAATTGGGTGGCGAGCCATCGCGTGGTTTACTACGCCGCCATCGAGAACAACTTCCCGTTCGCCTACCGCGGCTCCGACGGCCAGCCGCGCGGCTACGCCATCGACATTCTCAACATCATCGCGCAAAACACCGGGCTGCGTTTCGCGCCGCTGTGGGCGCGCAACGCCGAGCAGGCCGATCAGCTGGTGCAGTCCGGCCAGGCCAGCTTCCGCGCCGCCCTGCCGCTGGCGCGCGGCGTCAAGGCGCGCTACGGCGCCAGCATGCCGATCCACCGTTCGCTGTGGGGGGTTTACGTCGGCCAGCACGCCGACGGCATTTCCACCTGGAGCGATTTGGCCGGCAAGCGCATCGGCGTGCTGCAGGGCGATTTGGCGCAGGGGCTGGTGCCGGAACAGGAGCAAACCATCAGCTTCGCCGACAGCAAGTCGATGTACGACGCGCTGGCCAACGGCCAGCTGGATGCGCTGTTGGATAACGTCATCTCCGCCAACTTTTTGGCGCTGTCGCGCTATTCCGGCGCCATCAAGCTGGCCTTTGCCGCCAACAACATCCCCTACCCAGTGGCCTTCGGCGTGCGCCGCGATCAACCTCTTCTGTTGGCGATCCTTGATAAGAACCTGATGCAGATCCCGGCGGACACCCTGCAATCGCTGCGCGACGAGTGGATCGTCGACCGCAGCAATCTTATCGACGCGGTGAATGACAACCGCATGCCGCCGCAGACCACCTGGTTGCTGGCGCTGCTGGCCGCCGCCACCGTGCTGCTGCTGGCGCTGACGCTGCGCCGTTTCATGCTGCAGCGCCGTGAAAAACGCGAACGCGAAGAACTCGAGCACGCGCGCCGCCGCGCAGAGGCGGAAAACCGCATGAAGAGCAAATTCCTCGCCACCGTCAGCCATGAGCTGCGCACGCCGATGCACGCCATCCTCGGCCTGCTGGAACTGGAGCTCAAACGCCAACCCGCGCCGGAAGGCCTGCCGGTGATATACAGCTCGGCCTCATCGCTGCTCAACCTGCTCAACGACCTGCAGGATCACGCGCGGTTGGAAACCGGCTCGCTGACGCTGGCACCGAAACCGGTGGTGCTGCGCCCCTGGGTCGCACGCATCGACGCCCTCTACCGGCCGCTGATCGGCGAACGCCCGTTGACGCTGAGCGTGCTGGCGGATCCGGCGCTGCCGGAGGCGGTGATTATTGATGGTGAGCGTTTACTTCAGGTGGCTAACAACCTGATAAACAACGCGATAAAATTTACGCCACGCGGCACTATTCAGGTCGAGATCGGCTGGCGCGCGCAAGATGAGCGGCAGGGGGAATTGCGATTAACGGTGAACGACAGCGGCTGCGGCATCGCCGCCGATGAGGTAGGCAAGCTGTTCCAACCGTTTTACCGCGCACGCAGCGCGCAACGCATCTCGGTGCAGGGCACCGGTTTGGGGCTGTCGATCTGCAAAGAGATCGTCGAACAGATGGGCGGCCGCATCGAGCTGCACTCGCAGCCGGGCATCGGCACCCGCGTCGAGGTCGCGATACCGGTCGAGCTGAGCGGCGCGGCGCCGGTTGCCGCCCCGGAGGAAAGCCCCTTTGCTCTGCCGTCTTCCGCCTTGCGTACCGCGCTGATCGACGATCACCCCACCAATCTGTTGCTGATGGAACGCCAGCTGCGCCACTTCGGGCTGCAACCCGCCCGCTTCGAACAAGGCTATGCGCTGTTGAAGGCCCAACGCCGGCAACCGTTCGATCTGCTGTTTATCGACTATAACATGCCGCGCCCGGACGGCCTGACGCTGGCCAGGCTGATCCGCCGCGACGAACAGCGGCTGCAACGCCCGCCTTGCCGCATCGTGCTCTGTTCGGCAGACGTGCAGGAGTTTACCCGCATTCCTCCGGGGCTGGTGGCGATCGACCACTTCCTGACCAAACCGATTTCACTGGTGGCGATCGGCCAGGTGTTGGCTCAGCAACCGCAGGTGCAGGAAGCAAAGTCAGTCCTTACTGACCTGCGGCAAACGCTGGTCGAAATGGCGGGTGGCGATCGCGCCATGCTGCAGCGGCTGGCGCAGACGCTCGGCGATACGCTGCGGCAAGACCGGCAGCGGCTCGCGGACGCCGTCGCCGCGAACGACTGGCCGCGCCTGGAGCAGGCGGCGCACCGCATCAAGGGCAGCCTGCTGATGCTGCAACTGCCGGAAGCCGCGCAGTTGTGCCAGCAGCTGGTGGAAACCGCACGTCGGGGCGCGCTTGCCGCCGCCGCTTATACTAAATTAAAGGCGTTAGTGGCGCAGATAGTGCCGGAGCTGGACGCTCTGCTCGCCGCCGCCCCCACTTTGGCTATGCATAAGGATGAATAATGTCGGACACTCCACACGTACACCTGCCGAAAGACAGTAATAGTAAACGCCTACTGACCGCTTTTTTAGTCACCGCCGTCTTTATGGTGGCCGAGGTGGTCGGCGGCCTGTTGTCCGGCTCGTTGGCGCTGTTGGCCGACGCCGGCCACATGCTGACCGATGCCGCCGCGCTGCTGGTGGCGCTGATGGCGGTGCACTTCTCCCAGCGCAAGCCCAACGCGCGCCACACCTTCGGCTACCTGCGCCTGACCACCCTGGCGGCCTTCCTCAACGCCGCGGCGCTGCTGGTGATCGTGGTATTCATCCTGTGGGAGGCGATACGGCGTTTCTTCGAGCCGCAGCCGGTGATGGGTACCCCGATGCTGATCATCGCCGTAGCGGGGCTGCTGGCGAACCTGTTCGCCTTCTGGCTGCTGCATCGCGGCAGCGAAGAGAAAAATATCAACGTGCGCGCCGCCGCGCTGCATGTGCTGGGCGATCTGCTCGGCTCGGTGGGCGCCATCGTCGCCGCCATCGTCATTCTTGCCACCGGCTGGACGCCGATTGACCCGATCCTGTCGGTACTCGTCTCCTGTCTGGTTCTGCGCAGCGCCTGGCGGCTGCTGAAGGAGAGTTTCCACGAGCTGCTGGAAGGCACGCCGCAGGAGGTCGATATCGCCAAGCTGCAAAAAGACCTGTGCCTGAATATCCCGGAAGTGCGCAACATCCATCACGTGCACGTCTGGCAGATCGGCGAACAGAAGCTGATGACGCTGCATGCGCAGGTGATCCCGCCGCATGACCACGATGGGCTGTTGCAACGCATTCAGGCTTATCTGTTGGAACACTACAAGATTGGCCACGTGACCATTCAGATGGAGTACCGGCACTGCGAGACACCGGACTGCGGTATCAACCGGGCACCGGAGCCGAGTGAACACTCACATGCCGAAGCCCACTCCCATCTGGGACATCGCCACTAAGCCAAGAGGGCGCCATCACGGCGCCCTCTGCGTTGTTAAGGTGCGGAAGAGAGCGGGTTGGAACCATTGCGCCCGGCGCTCTTGATCCATAGCCAAGAGCCGTTCAGGGCGATCAGCGTCAGAATGACATACTCCAGCGCCATCGCGTACACCCCCTGGTAGGCGAAGATCGCCACGCTGATGACATCGATAACCACCCACAGCAGCCAGTTTTCCACGTACTTGCGCGTCATCAGAATCATCGCCACGATGGAGAGCACCATCATCGCCGAATCCCAGAACGGGAACGCGTCCGGCTGCAGCTCAGGCATCTGCACGTTCAGCCCCAGCCCTTGCATCACTGCCACCGCGATCTGCGTCAGCCAGGCGAACACGCGGTCGATATTGAAGGTCATCAGGCCGATGCCGATGACGCAGACCGCCGTCCAGGCCAACGCTTTCGGCAGCGGCAGCCAGCGGATCTGCAGCTCAGCCTGATTATCCTGGGTCTGGCGGCTCCAAGCATACCAACCGTAAATGTTGGCGCCGAAGAAGAACAGCTGTAGCAGCAGGCTGGCGTACAGCTGGATCTGGAAGAAAATCACCGCGAACAGCGTGACGTTGATCAGGCCGAACAGGTAGTTGATGATTTTTTCCTTGCTGGCGTACCAGATGCACAGCAACCCGAACAGCGTGCCGATGGCTTCGATCCACGACAGATCGTAACCGCCCGCGCCAAGCGGAATGTGCACCAGAATATTGCTGGTACTGAAGAAGCTCATGAGGTCATCCTTTTAAACGGTTAAGCGTTGCCTTTAACCTGCATTTTAAGCTGAGCGGCGAAATCCAGCATGCGGTTCAGCGGCACCAGCGCCTTTTCACGCAGCGCGGCGTCCACGTGGATCTCATGCTGCGCGCCCCCCTGCTCCAGCCCTTCGGCAATCGCCTTCAGACCATTCATCGCCATCCACGGGCAGTGCGCGCAGCTGCGGCAGGTCGCCCCTTCTCCGGCGGTCGGCGCTTCGAACAGCTCCTTGTCCGGACAGGCCTGCTGCATCTTGTAAAAGATACCGCGATCGGTGGCGACGATCAGCTGTTGATGCGGCAATGTTTTCGCCGCCTGGATCAGTTGGCTGGTCGATCCCACCGCATCCGCCAATTCAACCACCGCCTGTGGCGATTCGGGATGCACCAGGATGGCCGCCTGCGGATAGAGCGCCTTCATACGCCGCAGCGCCTGAGTCTTGAACTCGTCATGGACAATGCAGGCGCCTTGCCAGCACAGCACGTCGGCGCCGGTCTGCTTCTGCACGTAGCTGCCGAGATGGCGATCCGGCGCCCAGATGATCTTCTCGCCCAGGCTGTCCAGGTGTTCGATCAGCTCAACGGCGATGCTGGAAGTGACCACCCAGTCGGCGCGTGCTTTGACGGCCGCCGAGGTGTTCGCATAGACCACCACGGTACGATCGGGGTGGCTATCGCAAAACGCATGAAACTCCTCTTCCGGGCAGCCCAGATCCAGCGAACATTCGGCAAACAGCGTCGGCATCAGCACCTGCTTTTCCGGGCTGAGGATCTTGGCGGTTTCCCCCATGAAACGCACGCCGGCCACCAGCAGCGTGGAAGCCGGATGGGCGCTGCCGAAGCGCGCCATTTCCAGCGAATCCGCCACGCAGCCGCCGGTTTCTTCCGCCAGCGCCTGGATTTCCGGATCGGTATAATAGTGGGCGACCATCACCGCATTGCGCTGCTTGAGCAGGGTTTTGATCTTCTCGCGATAAAAGGCTTTTTCGGCTACGTCCAGCGGTACCGGTTTAGGCGGGAAGGGATACACCGCCGCATTGACATCAAACATTTCACTCATCGCTGCAATCTCATGCTAGGCTGGGCGCCTGCCGCGTGAATATCGCCTGCCGCAACGCCCTTCGTTTTATATACTAAACAAAATACCTAAATTTGCGCGAAAAGTCCGCTGAAATTTTCATATTTGCGCATCCATTGTTTAATGAATTAAAAACACGGACATTGGCCGTGCAGTTCACAGCGGATAATGGCCTGACGAGACCGTATAGCCCGTTCAGAGAACAGCGGGATGATGATCGGTGCAGTGTTGAAACGAGAAAGCACGAATGTAGATTACGGTGCTGCAGATGCGAAAAAAGCGCCAAAAGGCGCTTTTTTCTGAATTGGTGGGTCGTGCAGGATTGATTCGGCCTGCGGCCTCACCCTACGGGCAACGCTGCGCGTTGTCGTATCGTTACGCGATGCTCGAACCTGAACGCAGGCTCTCACCCGCACGACTAGGTGAACTCTGTTGGCAAGAGGATAAAGCAGAATCTGGTGGCGCAGATGCGAAAAAAGCGCCAAAAGGCGCTTTTTTCTGAATTGGTGGGTCGTGCAGGATTGATTCGGCCTTTGGCCTCACCCTGCGGGCAACGCTGCGCGTTGTCGTATCGCTGCGCGTTGTCGTATCGCTGCGCGATGCTCGAACCTGAGCGCAGGCTCTCACCCGCACGACTCGGTGAACTCTGTTGGCAAGAGGATAAAGCAGAATCTGGTGGCGCAGATGCGAAAAAAGCGCCAAAAGGCGCTTTTTTCTGAATTGGTGGGTCGTGCAGGATTCGAACCTGCGACCAATTGATTAAAAGTCAACTGCTCTACCAACTGAGCTAACGACCCGCAGTGTGGTGGGTGATGACGGGCTCGAACCGCCGACCCCCTCCGTGTAAAGGAGATGCTCTACCAACTGAGCTAATCACCCACTGTTGTGGTTACTGCTATTTTTCACTCTCAAAGAGTGGTGGGTCGTGCAGGATAACTCGGCCTTTGGCCTCGCCCTTCGGGCCATCACCGGAGTGATGTTGTCTCGCTTTGCGAGACTCGAACCTTTACGGTTCTCATCCTGACGATTTAACACCTTGCTCTATTAAAGAGTGGTGGGTCGTGCAGGATTCGAACCTGCGACCAATTGATTAAAAGTCAACTGCTCTACCAACTGAGCTAACGACCCACTGATGTGGTTTACTGCTGATGGCGAATGGGTTACTGAAACCAACTCGCGGAAAACAAGGATGGGGATGTTCAGGACAACTCGACGGGTACTCGACTCGGACCTTTACTTTGCCACATCAAACCGATTCTGAAGCTGTCATTCTTTCTTAAAGAATGGTGGGTCGTGCAGGATAACTCGGCCTTTGGCCTTGCCCTTGCGGGCCATCACCGAAGTGATGTTGTCTCGCTTCGCGAGACTCGAACCTTTACGGTTCTCATCCTTTACGATTCTCTATCGCAGCCATTCTTAAAGAATGGTGGGTCGTGCAGGATTCGAACCTGCGACCAATTGATTAAAAGTCAACTGCTCTACCAACTGAGCTAACGACCCATAACAGTGGTGGGTGATGACGGGCTCGAACCGCCGACCCCCTCCGTGTAAAGGAGATGCTCTACCAACTGAGCTAATCACCCACTGTTGTGGTTACTGCTACTTCAGAAATTGGTGGTTCGTGCAGGATGACTCGGCCTCTGGCCTCGCCCTGACGGGCCATCACTTCGTGATGTTATCCTTCCCGATTCCACTTCATTTCTTGCTTCAAAATTGGTGGGTCGTGCAGGATTCGAACCTGCGACCAATTGATTAAAAGTCAACTGCTCTACCAACTGAGCTAACGACCCAATTTCCCTGCCGCTTTAACATCTTGCAAGATGTCTTGGCAACGGCGGCATATATTACTAATTTATCTTGGCAGCGCAACCTAAATTTTTTACCGATGCGTTCAACTGCTTGTTCTTCACGCGAATGAGCCCAGAAATCGGTCAAATCGACTAACTTCTGGGCTCATTTTTCTGACTGTTAACCGCCTACGCGACTTTTCGCCTGTTTGGCCGCCGCACTGGTTGGGTACTGTTTAATCACCTGCTGGAACACGGCTTTGGCCTTATCGGCCTGCCCTTTCTCCTGCATGATGATACCCACCTTGTACATGGCGTCCGGCGCCTTCGGTGATTTAGCGTAATTCTTCACCACCACCGCAAAATAGTAGGCCGCGTCGTCTTTTTTACCCTTGTTGTAGAACAACTGGCCCAGCCAATAGTTGGCGTTGGGCTGGTAAGTAGACTTCGGGTACTGTTTTACGAAGGACTGAAAGGCGGAAATCGCCTGGTCATACTGTTTTTTTTCCAGCGCCAGAGAAACAGCGGCGTTGTAGTCGCTGTTCTCATCACCGCCGCTAGGCGTGGCGGAGGCGGCTGCAGGCGCGCTGCCGCCCGCATCGGAAGATGCGCCTGCGGCTGCCCCGCCGGCAGCGCCCGCGGCCGCAGAGGCACTCTGAGCGCCGCCCTGGCTGAGGCTATCCATCTGCTGATAGATTTGCTTCTGGCGTTCAACCACCTGATTCAACTGATACTGGCTTTCCTGGATTTGCCCACGGAGAGAATCAATGTCGCGTTGGTTATCAGAGAGTTGTTGCTGGAGTTGGTTTAAAAGCTGGCCTTGAGCATTGCTGATGCGCTCAAGCGAGGTGACGCGGTCTTCGACCGAGCCGGAGCCGACATTACTGATTGGCGCTTGGGCAGTAGCGGCCCAGGGGGCCGCTACGCCAACCAGTAACGACAGACTCAACAGGTGACGTCTGAAGTTACTGTTCATGCGATTCTCTTAGTAAACCAGAACGGCACGACGGTTTTTAGCATAAGCCGCTTCGTCGTGGCCCAGTACTGCTGGTTTTTCTTTACCGTAAGAAACGATAGAGATCTGGTCAGCGGAAACGCCTTTACCCTGCAGGTACATTTTAACGGCGTTAGCACGGCGCTCACCCAGAGCGATGTTGTATTCCGGCGTGCCGCGTTCGTCAGCGTGGCCTTCAACGGTCACTTTGTAAGACGGGTTGTTACGCAGGAATGCAGCGTGCGCGTCCAGCATCTGAGCGAATTCGGAGCTTACGTCATACTTGTCCAGGCCGAAGTAAACGATGTTGTTCTTCTGCAGTTCTTGCATCTGCAGACGAGCTTGTTCTTCGGAAGACAGGTTGCTGCTGCCGTTTTCCATACCAGTGCCAGCGCCCATACCAGATTGGTCGTTGTTTGCGCTTTTGTTAGAACTACAAGCTGCTACAGCCAGAACTGGCAGTGCCAGCAGAAGCCCTTTCAGCACTTTGTTCAGTTGCATTTCTTTGATCCTTTTATAGTTTGCCATACATATTTACACATGCATCACAGATACGGCGACCAGGCAGGGAATTTGACCTGTCCATCAGTTGCCGGAAGACGCGCTTTGAAACGCCCATCAGTTGACACCAACTGCAGCACGGAGCCCATACCTTGCGTCGAGCTATAGATCACCATGGTGCCGTTTGGCGCAATACTAGGCGTTTCATCGAGGAAGGTACCGGTCAAAACCTGAACGGCGCCCGATCCAAGATCTTGTTTGGCGATGTGTTGCGCACCACTGTTGGTGCTGACCATCACCAGGAATTTACCGTCGGAGCTGACTTCAGAATCCTGGTTCTGAGAGCCTTCCCACGTCAGGCGCTGTGCGGCACCGCCGCTGGCGCTGATTTTATAAATCTGCGGACGCCCGCCCTGGTCGGAGGTAAACGCCAGAGACTGGCCATCCGGGAACCAGGTCGGTTCGGTGTTGTTGTTGCGGCCATCGGTCAGCTGCGTGATCTGGCCGGAGCCGAGGTTCATCACGTACAGGTTCAGGCTGCCGCTCTTGGACAGCGCGAAGGCCAGTTTGCTGCCGTCCGGCGAGAACGCCGGCGCACCGTTGTGGCGCGGGAACGAGGCGATCTGGCGGATGGCGCCGTTAGCCAGGGTTTGCACCACCAGCGCGGAACGGCCGCTCTCGAAGGTCACGTAAGCCAGTTTGCTGCCGTCCGGCGACCAGGCCGGGGACATCAGCGGCTCAGGCGAACGGTGCACCGTAAACTGGTTGTAACCGTCGTAATCCGCTACGCGCAGCTCATACGGGAATTTCCCGCCGTTGGTCTGCACGACGTAGGCGATACGGGTACGGAACGCGCCCTTGATGCCGGTCAGCTTCTCGAACACTTCGTCGCTGGCGGTATGGGCAGAATAACGCAACCACTGTTTGGTCACTTTATACTGGTTCTGCGCCAATACGGTGCCCGGCGAACCCGAGGTGTCCACCAGCTGGTAGGAGATCAGGTAGCTGCCGTCGGCGCCAGGTTGAACCTGGCCGACAACCACGGCGTCGATGCCTAGCGCAGTCCAGGCCGCCGGGGTCACTTCAGACGCGGAGGTCGGTTGCTGCGGCATGCGCGCCACGTCGATCGGGTTGAATTTGCCGCTGTTACGCAGATCCGCGCCGACAATCTTGCCGATATCTTCCGGCGGCGTGCCTGGGCCCGCCCATTTAAACGGCACCACGCCAATCGGACGAGCGGAGTCGACCCCTTGGGTGATTTCAATGCGAACTTCCGCGTGCAGCACGGACGCCCACAGAATTAAAAAACCTAGCGCTACTCGAAATGCCTGCTTCATCTCATCTCCCTTATCCAGGCGGGATGCCTGCGATAAATTAGCAGAATTTTAACAAACCAACTTACGTAAAACTACATAATCCCTGTTGGTTACCTTAGTACATCCCTGTGATATCACTCAGTCAATCAACCGTTATTTCGGTTTGAATTCAAGGATAGAATTCTTAAAGTGCTGATAAACGGCATCGCTCGGCGGCTTCGGTATATGCGCCAACTTGGCGGCAGACACCGCGGCCTGACACAGCGCCGGATCGCCGCCCGCCGCTTGTACGCTTATCAGCAGGCCGTCCGGCGCCAGCTTGATACGCAGATCGCAGGTTTTGCCGGCGAACGAGCTGGCGTCATAGAACTTGCTCTGAATCGCCCCCTGAATTTGCCCCATATAACCGCTGATATCCGCCCCGCTGGCCCCAGCCGTTTTGGCATTGCCCTGCCCGGCCGGTTTACCGTCGCCCTTCGATTTGGCACCGCCGCCTTTCGGCGCGTTCTTGCCGTCCGCCAGGCCACCAAACAGATCGTTGACCTCCTCCGATTGCTTCGCAGCCTCAGCGGCGGCCTTCTTCTTGGCGTCCGCGGCGGCTTTCTTGGCGGCAGCGGCTTTCTCGGCTGCAGCTTTCTTCTCGGCTTCCGCTGCGGCTTTTTTCTCGGCTTCAGCGGCCGCTTTCTTCTCCGCAGCTTCTGCGGCTTTTTGCTCTGCGGCGGCGGCCGCGGCTTTCTTCGCCTCTTCCGCCTGTTTCTTGGCGGCGGCAGCGGCGGCCGCTTCTTTCTTGGCTTCCGCTTCGGCTTTCTTCTGCGCGTCCGCCTGCGCTTTGGCGATCTTGTCCGCTTCAGCCTTCGCCTTCGCGGCGGCGGCCTCGGCGACCTTCTGTTGCTCTTTGGCCTTGGCTGCGGCGGCTTCCGCCGCTTTTTGCTGCTCGGCGGCCTGTTTCTGCTGCTCCGCCGCCTTCTGCTGTTGCTCAGCCTGCGCTTTGGCGTCCTGCGCGGCTTTCTCCTGCGCCGCCAAACGCTCTTTCTCCAGCTCTTTCAGGCGCTGCTGTTGCTCCGCCTGCTTCTGCTGAAGCTCTTCGGCCTGTTGCTCCGCCTTTTTCTGGCGCTGCTTTTCGGCACGCTGCGCATCGTTGCTCTGCTGCTGCTGGCGATTGTACTGCTCCACCACCGCGCCGGGATCGACCATCACCGCGCCCACCACGGTGCCATCACCACCACCGCCGGCGCCCATGTCGACATTTTCCTGCAGCGATCCCCAAATCAGCAGGGCAATCAGTATGAAGTGCAGAACGACCGAAACAATAACGGCGCGGTTCAGCTTATCGTTTTGCTCAGTTGCCTTTACCAAAATAGATTCCCAAAAACTGGTGTTGCTTATACGGGGTTCCTGGGCCGCAGCGCAGGAACCGGGTTGCCGTTCGCCTTACGGTCAGATTGGCTGGGTCATCAGCCCCACGGAAGCCACGCCCGCCTGATGGAGAATATTCAATGCCTTGATAATCTCATCGTAAGGGACTTCCTTCGCACCGCCGATCAAAAAGACCGTTTTCGGGTTAGCCGCCAAACGCGACTTGGCTTCGGCCGCGACTTGCTCAGGCGGCAGCAGCTCCATACGGTTGTGATCCACCACCAGGGTGTATTGACCTACGCCGGAAACCTCAAGGATCACCGGCGGATTGTCATCGCTGGACACCGTTTTGGAATCGGTGGCGTCCGGCAGGTCAACCTCCACGCTCTGCGTGATGATTGGCGCGGTTGCCATAAAGATCAGCAGCAGCACCAGCAACACGTCGAGCAGCGGAACGATGTTAATTTCGGACTTCAGCTCGCGCCGACTACGTCCACGTACTCTCGCCATGCTACCTCCTACTTATTTGCTGTCGCTGGAGAAGGCCTGACGATGCAGAATAGCGGTGAACTCTTCCATAAAGTTGTCGTAATTCTGCTCAAGCTTGTTGACGCGCTGGTTGAGACGGTTGTAGGCCATGACCGCCGGGATGGCGGCGAACAGACCGATCGCGGTGGCGATCAGCGCTTCGGCGATACCCGGCGCCACCATCTGCAGCGTGGCTTGCTTCACCGCGCCCAGCGCGATAAAGGCGTGCATGATCCCCCACACGGTGCCGAACAGGCCGATGTACGGGCTGATCGAACCGACGGTGCCGAGGAACGGAATATGGGTTTCCAGCGTTTCCAGCTCGCGATTCATCGAAATGCGCATCGCGCGCGACGCCCCTTCGATCACCGACTCCGGCGCATGGTTGTTGGCACGGTGCAGGCGGGCGAACTCTTTGAAGCCGGAATGGAAGATCTGCTCGGAGCCGGTCAGGCTATCGCGACGCGCCTGACTTTCCTGGTACAGACGGGAAAGCTCGATACCGGACCAGAATTTGTCTTCAAAGGCTTCGGCGTCACGCGTCGCCGCATTGAGGATGCGGGTGCGCTGAATGATGATCGCCCAGGAGGCTACCGAGAAGCATATCAAAATCAACATGATAAGCTTAACCAGCAGGCTCGCCTTCAAGAATAAATCTAGGATGTTCATGTCAGTCACTGCTTAAACTCCGCGACAATAGACTTAGGAAGCGCTCTCGGCTTCATTTGGTGTGGATCAATACAGGCAATCAGGACATCTGCCTGGCTCAGTAGGGCCCCGTCAGAATTGACAATGCGTTGAGCAAACGTGAGAGAAGCCCCGCGCAGGCAGGTGATTTCGCTCTGGACCTCCAGTTGCTCGTCGAGACGAGCCGGAGCCAGATAATCCACCTTCATGCGCCGGACGACAAAAGCGACTTGTTCACTGAGCAGCTGCTGTTGATGAAAGTTGTGCTGACGCAGCATCTCTGTGCGCGCTCTTTCAAAAAAGGCGACGTAGCGGGCGTGATAGACCACACCACTGGCATCGGTATCCTCGTAGTAAACGCGAACCGGCCATCGAAACAACGTATTACTCACTCTACTTCCCAGCAATGCAATTTAACGCTGCTACTATACGCAAGACGGATCGGGTTGGGAATGGGTTACAAGATGGGAATGAAAATAATTATGGGCCGTGAGGGCCCATAACATGGGGACATCGGGGAGATTATAAAGAAACGTAAAGTAATCCTGCGCACAAGATCACAATTGCGGGAAGCGGCGCGAAAAAAGCGCGCCAGACGCTGCGCTGCGGGCGGAATCCGAAACCGTGGATCACCCCGGCGCACACCGCCCAAATCAGCAGCAGCCCTTCCCAAATCTCCAGCGAACTGGTTTTGGCGGCGAAACGCGTCGGATCCCAGAACACGCACCCCGCCAAAACCAACGCCAGCACCAGGGAAAGGGCCCGGATCGGGCCCTTGTCGGTGACAGCGTACAGCTTGTCAATCACGGACGAGCTCATCACTTACCGTCTTGCTGAGCTTTAGTCGCTTCGCTCTGCTCAAGCGCCAGCGCCGTGATGATGCCGAAGGCGCAGGCAAGAAGCGTTCCGAGAATCCAGGCAAAATACCACATGGTTTAGCTCCTTATCCTTAGTACAGCGAATGCTTGTTGTTTTCGATGTAGTTCTTGTCGAGGCGACCGAACATTTTGTAGTACGACCAGCTGGTGTACGCCAAAACGATAGGCACAAAGATCGCCGCCACGACGGTCATCACTTTCAGCGTCAACAGGCTCGACGTCGCGTCCCACATGGTCAGGCTGACGTTAGGCACGGTGCTGGACGGCATCACGAACGGGAACATGGTGACCCCGGCGGTGAGGATGACGCAGGCGATGGTCAGCGACGAGGTGACGAACGCCAGCGCACCTTTCTCCAGACGCGAGAACAGGATGGTGAACAACGGCAGCACTACGCCCAGCGCAGGCAACGCCCACAGCAGCGGATACTTGTTGAAGTTGATCAGCCAGGCGCCGGCCTGATGCGCCACTTCTTTACGCAGCGGGTTGGATTCCGCCAGGGTGTCCAGCGCCGAAGTGATCACGTAGCCGTCGATGCCTTTCACCAGCCATACGCCCGCCAGCAGGAAGCATACCGCCATGATCAGCGTCGCGATCTGCGCTGCGGCGCGTGACCGCAGGTGGATCTCGCCGGTGGTGCGCATCTGCAGGTAGGTCGCCCCCTGAGTGACCAGCATGGTCAGGCTGACCACGCCCGCCAACAGACCGAACGGATTCAGCAGTTGGAAGAAGTTGCCGGTGTAGAACAGACGCAGGTACTCGTCCACATGGAACGGCACGCCCTGCAGCAGGTTGCCGAACGCCACGCCGAACACCAACGCAGGCACAAAGGAACCGATGAAGATGCCCCAGTCCCACATGTTGCGCCAGCGGCTGCTCTCCAGCTTGGAACGGTAGTCAAAACCGACCGGGCGGAAGAACAACGCCGCCAGCACCAGGATCATGGCGACGTAGAAGCCCGAGAAGGCCGCTGCGTAGACCATCGGCCAGGCGGCGAACAGCGCGCCGCCGGCGGTGATCAGCCACACCTGGTTACCGTCCCAGTGAGGGGCGATGGAGTTGATCATCACCCGGCGCTCGGTATCGGTTTTACCGATGATGCGCACCAGGATGCCGACGCCCATGTCGAAACCGTCGGTGACGGCGAAGCCGATCAGCAGTACGCCAACCAGCACCCACCAGATAAATCGCAGTACTTCATAGTCAAACATACGTGGACTCCTGTTTAGCGCGCTTCCTGCACGGCGGCAGTCGGTTGTTCAAAGTGGTAGCGGCCGGTTTTCAGGCTGCTTGGACCCAGACGCGCAAACTTGAACATCAGGTACATTTCAGCCACCAGGAACAGGGTGTACAAGCCGCAAATCAGCCCCATCGAGAACAGAATGTCGCCCGCGGTCAGCGAAGAGTTGGCGACTGCGGTCGGCAGCACCTCACCAATCGCCCACGGTTGACGGCCGTATTCCGCCACGAACCAGCCGGCTTCCACCGCGATCCACGGCAGCGGCAAGCCATACAGCGCCGCACGCAACAGCCATTTTTTCTGGCCGATGCGGCCGCGCACCACGCTCAGGAAGGACAGACCGATAATCAGCAGCATCAGCACGCCACAGGCCACCATGATGCGGAAGGCGAAGTACAGCGGCGCCACGCGTGGAATGGAGTCCTTGGTCGCCTGCTGGATCTGCGCTTCCGTCGCGTCGCTGACGTTCGGGGTATAACGCTTCAGCAGCATGCCGTAGCCCAGGTCTTGCTTGGTTTTGTTGAATTCCGCACGCACCGCAGGATCGGTATTGCCGCCGCGCAGCTCTTCCAGCAGCTGGTAGGCTTTCATGCCGTTGCGGATGCGCACTTCATGTTGCGCCAGTAGATCTTTCAGGCCGGTGACCTGAGTGTCGGTGGAACGCGTGGCGATCAGGCCAAGCGCATACGGGATCTGAATAGAGAAGGAGTTTTCCATCTTGTCCTGATCGGGGATGCCGAACAGGGTAAAGGACGCCGGCGCCGGCTGGGTATCCCACTCCGCTTCGATGGCGGCCAGTTTGGTTTTCTGTACGTCGCCCATTTCGTAACCGGATTCGTCACCCAGCACGATCACCGACAGCACCGCAGCCATGCCAAAGCTGGCGGCGATGGCGAAGGAGCGTTTGGCGAAAGCGATGTCGCGGCCCTTCAGCAGGTAGTAAGCGCTGATGCCCAGCACGAACATGGCGCCGGTGGTGTAGCCTGCAGCCACGGTGTGAACGAATTTCACCTGCGCAACCGGGTTAAGCACCAGTTCAGAGAAGCTGACCATCTCCATGCGCATGGTTTCGAAGTTGAAATCCGACGCGATCGGGTTCTGCATCCAGCCGTTGGCGACCAGGATCCACAGCGCGGACAGGTTGGAGCCGAGGGCCACGAACCAGGTTACCGCCATGTGCTGCACCTTGCTCAGACGATCCCAGCCGAAGAAGAACAGGCCGACCAGCGTCGATTCAAGGAAGAACGCCATCAGACCTTCGATAGCCAGTGGGGCCCCGAAGATATCGCCGACGTAATGAGAGAAATATGACCAGTTAGTCCCGAACTGGAACTCCATGGTCAAACCGGTGGCCACACCCAGAGCAAAGTTAATCGCAAATAACTTTCCCCAGAATTTGGTCATGTCTTTATAGATTTGTTTGCCAGACAGGACATATACCGTTTCCATAATTGCCAGCAAGAACGCCATACCGAGCGTTAATGGGACAAATAAGAAATGGTACATCGCCGTTAAAGCAAACTGTAAGCGCGACAGTTCGACAATATCAAACATCTTGACTCCTTGCTCCTCGCAGGAAGACTCCGACACGCGGTTATCGGCACGCCTCTTTCAAAGCCGCCAGTAACGCCCCGCAGTGAATGCCCTTAAACACAACAAATTTGATCCAGCTTCTCCGCTTTCAACCGCACACTCGGCCAATAGCCCCTCGGGCCCTCGACAAGCACGCCACTGAAAACCGACAACGGGTAACAAATGCAACAAGATCAACCATCCATAATCACAACATGGATGATACTCGCCCAATCCCACACAATAAATAGGTTTTTACGTGACGTGGGTTAGACTTTTGGTTACAGGTCAAATCTTAGCCGAAAGAGGTACTTCGGGCTAATTTGATCTGAGACAATTTAAGCCTATCCGCATCTTATTTCCATATTCATCAGCACATTTCGCATAATTTTCTTAGGGTCATGTTGCGCAATGGTTTAATTGTTTTTTAATGATATTTTTGTGTTAAATAAATGTAATTTAAAAGAGCCGCCATTGTATTATTACGCGCTTATTATGCGACATAATTAACCTTTTATTTCCAATAAGCCGTGACAGTGATAGCAGTCACAAAACAACAAATCTCTCTCCAATATTAGTCTATTTCTCGCGATGGGATCGTAAAGGTTGCGATTTTGTAGCAGAATGACCACTTATGTTAAAATTGCATTGAGTGACAATAACTTATGAAAAAAATCATCTTTGCCTCTGTCTTGGGACTCTCGGGAAACGCCATGGCCGCCGAAACGGTAAATATCACCCTGCTGGGCACCTCCGATCTGCACGGCACCTTCGTGCCCTGGGACTACGCCAGCGACACGGAGAATCTGGCGGGCAGCCTGAGCCAGATAGCCACCCAGGTCAAAAAAGTGCGCGCCGAGCAGCCCAACCTGATCCTGGTGGACGCCGGCGACACCATTCAGGGCAACTTCGTCGAAACCTTCAAGCATGAGGCCGTCAGCCCGATGATGCTGGGCCTCAACGCACTCAATTACGATGTCTGGGTGATGGGCAACCACGAGTTCGACTTCGGCCTGCCGGTGCTGGCCACCCCGCTCAAGCAGTTCAAGGGCGCGGCGCTGGCGGGTAATATCGTCTGGGACAACGGCAAGCCCTATCTGCCGGCCTACACCATCGTCGAACGCCAGGGCGTGAAGATCGGCATTATCGGCATGGACACGCCGATGACCGCGGAATTTGCCAAGGGCACCGATCGCATCAAAGGGCTGAACTTCACCGATCCGGTGCAGGCGGTGAAGCAGGTCATCAGGCAAATCGACGGCCAGGTCGACGCCATCGTGCTGGTGGCGCATATGGGCATCGACAACGAGAACCAGCGCCCCGGCACCGGCGTGGCCGACATCGCCAACGCCAACCCGGAGCTGGCGGCGATCGTCGCCGGCCATATGCATGTGAAGATCGACAAAGCGGTGGTTAACGGCGTCATCATCACCGAGCCGGATAAATACGGCCGCGCGCTGTCGCGTATCGATCTGCAGTTTGAACGCCGCGACGGCAAATTCACGCTGATCGACAAAAACAGCTACACCTACCCCATCAAGGGGATGACGCCGGACAGCGCCATGCAAGCGCTCTACCAGCCGTACCATGACATTTTGCGCGCCAATGCCAACCGGGTCGTGGCGAAGCTGAGCGGCAGCGATCTGGTGCCCGCCGACGAATTCCGCGGCATTCCCCAGGTGCATGTGCAGGATACCGGCATCAGCGCGCTGTTCCAGCAGGCCGCCCGCCACTATGCGCCGCTGGCGCAGGTGATCGCCCTGCAGATCGACAACGATCGCGCCAAACTGGACGTCGGTGACATCAAGGCCAAGGATATCGCCTTTAACTACCAATACGCCGGCGGCGAGATCACCGTGTATCAGCTCAACGGCAAAGCGCTTAAACGCTACATGGAGTGGTCCGCCGACTATTTCAATCAGCTGCAGCCGGGCGACGTCACCTACAGCTTTAACCCGGCGCGGCGATCGTCCAAATATTCCACCAATGATTTCTTCGACGGCGTCACTTACACCATCGACCTGCGCCAACCCGCCGGCTCGCGCATCGTCGATCTGCGCCTGACGAACGGCACGCCGGTCACCGACGATATGCCGATCCGTCTGGGCATGAACAGTTACCGCATGGGCCACCTGACGCAAAAGGGTGGCGCGCTGGAGGGGCAATCCTTCCCGGTGCTGTTCGACAGCAAAGCGCAATACGGTGAAGAAGAAGGCACCATTCGCCACCTGACCCTGCGCTACCTGACGGAAGTGAAACACGGCCACTATCAGGGCGTGCCGCCGCAGCGCTGGAAGCTGGTCGGCATGGAGGGTTACGAACCGCAGCGGGCGATCGTCAAACGGCTGCTCAATGAGGGCGTTATCCAGGTACCGACCACCGACGACGGCCGCTACACCAACGTCGCGTCGATCAACGTCAAAAACGCGCTGTTCCGCAACGCCGACGATTACCGCGCCGCCCTCACCTCGCTGGAGCAACAGCGCCAAGCCGCCGTGGATCCGGTGCAGCAGCGCCGCCTGCAGGATCGGATCGCGCTGATCAAGGCGCTCAACGACTTCTGATCGTCGTCCATAAAAAAGGCCACCCAATGGGTGGCCAAACATGTCGAGATAGTGTTATTTCGTACTCAATGCTTAGCGCTTCAGCACCGCTTTTACCGCGTCGCCGATGTCCGCCAGGCTGCGAACGGTTTTCACGCCCGCCGCTTCCAGCGCAGCAAACTTCTCGTCCGCCGTGCCTTTGCCGCCTGCGATGATGGCGCCCGCGTGGCCCATACGCTTGCCTTTCGGCGCGGTTACGCCGGCGATGTAGCCGACAACCGGTTTGGTGACGTGTTCTTTGATGTAAGCTGCTGCTTCTTCTTCAGCGCTGCCGCCGATCTCACCGATCATCACGATCGCTTCGGTCTGCGGATCCTGCTGGAACATCTTCAGGATATCGATGAAGTTGGAGCCCGGGATCGGGTCGCCGCCGATGCCCACGCAGGTGGACTGGCCCAGACCGGCATCGGTGGTTTGTTTCACCGCTTCATAGGTCAGGGTGCCGGAGCGGGAAACGATGCCCACTTTGCCCGGCAGGTGGATGTGGCCAGGCATGATGCCGATTTTGCACTCGCCTGGGGTGATCACGCCAGGGCAGTTCGGCCCGATCATGCGCACGCCGGCTTCGTCCAGCTTCACTTTCACGGTCAGCATGTCCAGGGTCGGGATGCCTTCGGTGATGGTGATGATCAGTTTGATACCGGCATCGATCGCTTCCAGGATGGAGTCTTTGCAGAACGGCGCTGGAACGTAGATCACAGAGGCAGTGGCGCCGGTCGCTTCAACCGCTTCGCGCACGGTGTTGAACACCGGCAGGCCCAGGTGCTGAGTGCCGCCTTTGCCCGGGGTTACGCCGCCAACCATTTTGGTGCCGTAAGCGATAGCTTGTTCGGAGTGGAAAGTCCCCTGGCTACCGGTGAAGCCCTGGCAAATTACTTTGGTGTTCTTATCGATTAAAATGGACATTATTTACCCTCCACTGCTGCAACAACTTGCTGAGCCGCATCAGTCAGGCTGGTCGCAGCAATGATATTCAGGCCGCTGTCCGCCAGTTTCTTGGCGCCCAGTTCGGCGTTGTTCCCTTCCAAGCGCACCACCACCGGGACGTTAACGCCCACTTCGGCCACTGCGCCGATGATGCCGTCGGCGATCAGATCGCAACGTACGATACCACCGAAGATGTTAACCAGAACCGCTTTCACCTTGTCGTCGGACAGGATGATTTTGAACGCTTCGGTCACGCGCTCTTTGGTCGCGCCGCCGCCAACGTCCAGGAAGTTGGCCGGTTCGCCGCCGTGCAGTTTAACGATGTCCATGGTGCCCATCGCCAGGCCGGCGCCGTTAACCATGCAGCCGATGTTGCCGTCGAGGGCAACGTAGTTCAGCTCCCACTGAGCCGCACGGGATTCGCGCTCGTCTTCCTGGGAAGGGTCACGCATTTCACGCAGTTCCGGCTGGCGGAACAGGGCGTTGCCGTCGGCGCCCAGTTTGCCGTCCAGGCACACCAGATCGCCCTGCTTGGTGATCACCAGCGGGTTGATCTCAACCATCGCCAGATCGCGCTCCAGGAACAGCGTCGCCAGGCCCATGAAGATCTTGGCGAACTGGCTGACTTGCTTACCGGTCAGGCCCAGTTTGAAGGCCAGCTCACGGCCCTGATAAGGCTGTGGACCCGCCAGCGGATCGATGGTCATTTTGTGGATCAGTTCTGGGGTTTCTTCCGCCACCTTCTCGATTTCCACGCCGCCTTCGGTAGACGCCATGAACACGATGCGACGGGTCGCACGGTCTACGACGGCGCCCAGGTACAGCTCTTTATCGATGTCGGTCGCCGCTTCAACCAGGATCTGGTTAACCGGCTGGCCCAGCGCGTCAGTCTGGTAAGTCACCAGACGCTTGCCCAACCAGGCTTCCGCGAAGGCACGGATATCTTCTTTGCTGTTGACGACTTTAACGCCGCCCGCTTTACCGCGGCCGCCAGCATGAACCTGACATTTCACCACCCACGGGCCGGAGCCGATTTTGGATGCGGCTTCTTCTGCTTCACGCGGAGTGGTACAGGCGTAACCGGTCGGTGCCGGCATGCCATACCGAGCAAACAGCTGTTTTGCCTGATATTCGTGTAAATTCATGATGTTCTATCCATTCAGTTCTGAAGGTTTTTAGCCGGACCATTATTACGCAGTAAACCGCATGGTTTTCCGGCCACATAGCACAGAGTGCGGGCGCGGCATGCCGCGCCCGGCAAGGGTTACTAGACGTCCAGCAGCAGACGAGCCGGATCTTCCAGCATCTCTTTGACCGTCACCAGATAACCGACGGATTCTTTACCGTCGATCAGGCGGTGGTCATAAGACAGCGCCAGATACATCATCGGCTGGATCACCACCTGACCATTGACCGCCATTGGGCGATCTTTAATGGCGTGCATGCCCAGGATGGCGCTCTGCGGCGGGTTGATGATCGGGGTAGACATCAGGGAGCCGAATACGCCGCCGTTGGTAATGGTGAAGTTACCGCCGGTCAGCTCTTCCACGGTCAGTTTGCCGTCGCGGCCCTTAACGGCCAGCTCTTTGATTTTCTTCTCGATGTCAGCCATGCTCATGGCGTCCACATCGCGCAGTACCGGCGTCACCAGGCCGCGCGGAGTCGAAACCGCGATGCTGATGTCGAAGTAGTTGTGGTAAACCACGTCAGAACCGTCGATCGACGCGTTCACTTCCGGGAAGCGCTTCAGCGCTTCAACCACCGCCTTGATGTAGAAGGACATGAAGCCCAGACGCACGCCGTGGCGCTTCTCGAAGGCTTCGCCGTACTGCTTGCGCAGATCCATGATCGGCTGCATGTTGATTTCGTTGAAGGTGGTCAGCATCGCGGTGCTGTTCTTCGCTTCCAGCAGACGCTCGGCGACGCGTTTGCGCAGGCGAGTCATCGGCACGCGTTTTTCGCTGCGGCCGGCCAGAGCAGGCTGCGGCGCGGCTTCAGCGGCGGCGGCCGGTTTGGCGGCGGCGCCGCCTTTGGCCAGGTGCGCTTCCACGTCTTCACGCGTGATGCGGCCACCCACACCGGTGCCTTTGATGGCGCCGGCATCGAGATCGTGTTCGGCGATCAGGCGGCGAATCGCCGGGCTGAGCGCGTCATTGCTTTCTTCTTCCAGGCTCGCGGTAGCGCGCTGTGCAGGCGTGGCTTCTTTCTCCTGGCTCTTCTCAGCGGTCGGCTTGCCGGAGCTGTCGCCCGGACGGATGCGGCCGAGCAGTTGGCGAGACAGTACGGTCGCGCCCTCTTCTTCCACGATAGCATCGAGAATGCCCGCTTCACTGGCCGGCACTTCCAACACCACTTTGTCGGTTTCGATTTCAACCAGGACTTCATCACGCTGCACGCTGTCGCCCGGTTTTTTGTGCCAGGTGGCTACGGTCGCATCGGCAACCGATTCAGGAAGGTCAGGAACCAGAATATCTACGCTACTCATTTAGCTTTCCCTTAAGTTTTTTATCATCTGCTTGCCGGCCCCTCGGCCGGCAAGCGAGCGAACATTAGTCAATATTCAGCGCGTCGTTCACCAGAGCCTGCTGCTGCTTCTGGTGTACGGACATATAGCCCACCGCCGGAGAAGCGGAGGCCGGACGTCCTGCGTAACGTAAAGAAGCCCCGAACGGCACCACTTCACGGAAGTTGTGTTGGCTGCAGTACCAGGCGCCCTGGTTCAGCGGCTCTTCCTGACACCAGACGAAATCATGCACGTGCGAGTATTGCTCCAGCACGGCCTGCACGGCCTGATGCGGGAACGGATACAGCTGCTCGATACGCACGATGGCCACGTCTTTCTGCTCGTTCTTGCGACGCTGTTCCAGCAGGTCGTAGTAGACCTTGCCGGAGCACAGCACGACGCGCTTGACCGCTTTCGGATCCAAGTCGTCGATCTCGCCGATCGCCGGCAGGAAGGTGCCGTTGGCCAGTTCGTCCAGCGAAGAAATCGCCAGCGGGTGACGCAGCAGCGACTTCGGCGACATCACCACCAGCGGACGGCGCATACCGCGCAGCGCCTGACGACGCAGCATATGGTAAACCTGCGCCGGCGTGGACGGGACGCACACCTGCATGTTCTGCTCTGCGCACAGCTGCAGATAGCGTTCCAGACGCGCGGAAGAGTGCTCTGGGCCCTGGCCTTCATAGCCGTGCGGCAGCAGCATCACCAGGCCGCACATACGGCCCCATTTTTGCTCGCCGGAACTGATGAACTGGTCGATAACGACCTGCGCGCCGTTGGCGAAGTCACCGAACTGCGCTTCCCAGATGGTCAGCGTGCGCGGTTCCGCCGTGGCGTAGCCGTATTCGAACGCCAGCACCGCTTCTTCAGACAGCACGGAATCCCAGACCTTGAATTCGCCCTGGCCGCTGTGGATGTTCGCCAGCGGAACGTAGACCGAACCGTTTTTCTGGTTGTGCACCACCGCGTGACGGTGGAAGAAGGTACCGCGGCCGGCGTCTTCGCCGGAGATGCGGATTGGAATGCCTTCATCCGCCATGGTGGCGTAGGCCAGCGTTTCGGCGGCGCCCCAGTCGAACGGCTTGTTGCCCGCTGCCATCTCGGCGCGGTCCGCGTAGATTTTCGCCACGCGCGACTGCATTTCGATCGCTTCCGGCACGGTGCTGATGCGGCGGCCCAGCTCCTGCAGGCGCTTCATCTCAACCTTGCTCGGGTACTCTTCGTCCCACTCGTGGTTCAGGTACGGTGACCAGGTGAAGGAGTGCAGGTTCATCGGACGCCATTCTTCAACCACGCAATCGCCGCGGTCGAGCGCGTCGCGGTACAGGTTGACCATTTCCGTGGCATCTTCCAGGCTGGCCACGTTCTGTTCGGTCAGAACGTCAGCGTAGATTTTGCGCGGCGTAGGGTGTTTCTTGATCTTCTGATACATCACCGGCTGGGTGGCGCTCGGCTCGTCGGCCTCGTTGTGCCCATGGCGACGGTAGCAGACCAGATCGATCATTACGTCACGCTTAAAGGTGTTACGGAAATCCAACGCCAGGCGGGTGACGAAGGCCACGGCCTCCGGATCGTCCGCGTTGACGTGGAAGATCGGTGCCTGAACCATTTTGGCGATGTCGGTGCAGTATTCGGTAGAGCGAGCATCCAGCGGGTTGGAGGTGGTGAAACCAACCTGGTTGTTGATGACGATACGCACGGTGCCGCCCACTTCGTAGCCGCGAGCCTGAGACATGTTCAGGGTTTCCTGAACCACGCCCTGGCCGGTGATGGCGGCGTCGCCGTGAATGGTGATCGGCAGCACCATGTTGCTGCGCGCTTCGTCCAAGCGATCGCGACGGGCGCGAACCGAGCCCATGACCACCGGGCTAACGATCTCCAGGTGCGACGGGTTGAACGCCAGCGCCAGGTGAACCATGCCGCCTTCGGTTTCGACGTCGGAAGAGAAGCCCTGGTGGTATTTCACGTCACCGGTGCCGAGGTGTTCTTTATGCTTGCCGGCAAATTCGTCGAACAGGTCGGCCGGCTTTTTGCCCAGCACGTTGATCAGCACGTTCAGACGGCCGCGGTGGGCCATGCCCAGCACCACTTCGCGCGTGCCGTTCTTACCGGCGTGGCGCACCATCTCTTTCAGCATCGGCACCAGCGCGTCGCCGCCTTCCAGCGAGAAGCGTTTGGCGCCCGGGAATTTGGCGCCCAGGTAGCGTTCCAGGCCTTCCGCCGCGGTCAGCTCGTTCAGGAAACGGCGTTTTTCGTCGGCGGTAAAGCTGGCGCGCCCCACCACCGACTCGATGCGCTGTTGGATCCAGCGTTTCTCTTCGGTGTTGGTGATGTGCATGTACTCAGCGCCGATCGAGCCGCAATAGGTCTGCTTCAGCGCGGCGTACAGATCGCCCAGCTTCATGGTTTCTTTGCCGATGGCGAAAGAGCCCACGTTGAAGGTTTCCTGGAAATCGGCTTCGGTCAGGTTGTGGTAAGCGGGATCAAGGTCAGGAACTTGCTCGCGCTGCCACAGGCCGAGCGGATCGAGGTTGGCATGCTGATGCCCGCGGAAGCGGAAGGCGTTGATCAGCTGCAGTACCTTGACCTGTTTGGCGTCGGTTTCCGGATCGGTGATGGTGGTATTGTAGCGCGCGGAGTCTTTCGCCAGGCGGCGGAAGTAATCGCGCGTTTGAGAGTGAAGCTGATCGGGTTTGACACCCGCGGTTGGTAGCTGTTGAAAAATGGAACGCCAGCTATCTTCAACGGAACCCGGATCGGTTAAGAAGTCTTCATAGAGCTGCTCTATGTAAGACTGGTTCGCGCCCGCCAGATAGGAGGAATCCAGCCAGGCCTTCATTGCGCCGTTCTGCATCATGATCCCTTAAGCTTTGAAGCTTTAGTTTTCGCCGTGGTTAACATAATTACCGTGATGAATACGGTTTGCCGTAAAACGGTTCACTCGACGTACTTGCGGCCATGACGGCCCGATACGTTCTGTTATGGACCTTGCGGTCCCTTACAAGGAACCTCTAAAAACCGGCGGAAGAACCAGGCTGCATAGCGCCGCAGCCGCGGGTCAGTTTTTAGAGGTTCCCTCCCCTATGGGATGTGCGCCGGAAAAGAGCCCGGCGCAGCATCTCATTCCGTTTATGCGCCGCGTTGCAGCAGCATGGACTTGATATGCCCGATCGCACGCGTCGGGTTCAAGCCTTTAGGACATACACTGACACAATTCATAATGCTATGGCAGCGGAAAACACTAAAAGCGTCGTCCAGATCATCTAAACGTTCTTGCGTTTCCGTGTCACGGCTGTCGATCAGGAAGCGATACGCCGCCAGCAGACCGGCAGGCCCGATGAACTTGTCCGGGTTCCACCAGAACGATGGGCAAGAGGTCGAGCAGCAGGCGCACAGAATGCACTCGTACAGACCGTCCAGCTTGGCGCGCTGCTCCGGCGACTGCAGGTGCTCGCGCGCCGGCGGGTTCTTGCCGTCGTTCAGCAGGTATGGCTTGATCTTTTCATACTGGGTATAGAACTGGCCCATATCCACCACCAGATCGCGCACCACCGGCAGGCCCGGCAGCGGACGGATCACGATCTTGCCGTTGCCTTTGCGCAGCGACGAAATCGGGGTGATGCACGCCAGGCCGTTTTTACCGTTCATGTTCAGGCCGTCGGAACCGCACACGCCTTCGCGGCATGAGCGACGGAACGACAGGGTCGGGTCTTTTTCTTTCAGCTGGATCAACGCATCCAGCAGCATCATGTCGCGACCTTCTTCCGCTTCCAGGGTGTAATCCTGCATGTGCGGCGCGTCATCGACATCCGGGTTATAGCGATAAATGGAAAATTCGAGTTTCATCTGTCGATCTCCGCAATTAGTAAGAACGCACTTTCGGCGGGAATGCCGGGCGCAGCTTCGGTTGCATGTTCACTTCACGACGCGTCATGCTTTCCGATTGCGGCAGATACAGCGAATGGCACAGCCAGTTGGCGTCATCGCGTTCCGGGTAGTCGAAGCGGCTGTGTGCGCCACGGCTCTCGGTACGGAAGTTGGCCGACACGGCGGTGGAATACGCGGTCTCCATCAGGTTATCCAACTCCAGGCACTCGATGCGCTGGGTGTTGAACTCGCTGGAGGTATCGTCCAGGCGTGCGTTCTTCAGACGTTCACGGATCACTTTCAGTTCTTCCAGGCCCTTGGCCATCGCATCGCCTTCGCGGAATACCGAGAAGTTGTGCTGCATGCAAGACTGCAGCGCCTTGCGAATTTCGACCGGGTCTTCGCCGGAACGGGTGTTGTTCCAACGGTTCAGACGGTCCAGCGAGGCTTCCACGTCGGAGTCGCTGGCGTCACGGCTCACGCCCTGCTCTTCCAGCGATTCCTGCAGGTGCATGCCGGCGGAACGGCCGAACACCACCAGGTCGAGCAGCGAGTTGCCGCCCAAGCGGTTGGCGCCGTGCACCGATACGCAGGCGATTTCGCCCACCGCGAACAGCCCCGGGATCACCACGTCTTCGCCTTTCTCGTTCACGGTCAACGCCTGGCCGGTCACCTTGGTCGGAATGCCGCCCATCATATAGTGACAGGTTGGGATAACCGGGATCGGCTCTTTCACCGGATCGACGTGCGCGAAGGTGCGGGACAGTTCCAGAATGCCCGGCAGACGGGATTCCAGCACCTCTTTACCCAGGTGATCCAGCTTCAGCTTGGCGTGCGGGCCCCAAGGACCGTCGCAGCCGCGGCCTTCGCGGATTTCGATCATGATCGAACGGGCAACCACGTCGCGGCCCGCCAGATCTTTGGCGTTCGGCGCATAACGCTCCATGAAGCGCTCGCCGTGTTTGTTCAGCAGGTAACCGCCTTCGCCGCGGCAGCCTTCGGTCACCAGCACGCCCGCGCCGGCGATACCGGTCGGGTGGAACTGCCACATTTCCATGTCCTGCACCGGCACGCCGGCGCGCAGCGCCATGCCGACACCGTCGCCGGTGTTGATGTGGGCGTTGGTGGTGGACTGGTAAATACGGCCTGCGCCGCCGGTCGCCAGCACGGTGGCCTTGGCTTTGAAGTAAACCACTTCACCGGTTTCGATGCAGATAGCCGTGGTGCCAACCACCGCGCCGTCCTGGTTTTTCACCAGATCCAGCGCATACCACTCGGAGAAGATGGTGGTGTGGTTTTTCAGGTTTTGTTGGTACAGGGTGTGCAGCAGCGCGTGGCCGGTACGGTCGGCTGCGGCTGCGGTACGCGCCGCCTGCTCGCCGCCGAAGTTCAGCGACTGGCCGCCGAACGGGCGCTGATAGATGCGGCCGTCGTCCAGACGAGAGAACGGCAGGCCCATGTGTTCCAGTTCCAGAATCGCTTCCGGGCCGGTTTTACACATATATTCGATGGCGTCCTGGTCACCGATATAGTCGGAACCTTTCACCGTGTCGTACATATGCCATTCCCAGTTGTCCTCGTGGCTGTTGCCGAGCGCGACGGTGATGCCGCCCTGTGCGGACACGGTATGGGAACGGGTCGGGAAAACTTTGGACAGCAGGGCACAGGTCGAGCCCGCTTGGGAAATTTGCAGCGCGGCACGCATGCCCGCACCGCCGGCGCCGATTACGACGGCATCAAACTCTCTGACTGGCAGTTTCATTTAAGCACCCCACACTACGATTGTTCCGTACAGTAAATAGACCAGCAACGCGACCACGACAGCCAGCTGCAACACCAGGCGAACCGCCAGCGGCTTGACGTAGTCCGTCAGCACCTGCCACAGCCCGATCCAGGCATGCACCAGAATCGACAGCAAGGTCAGCAGAGTGAACACTTTCGTAATGGAAGTGGCGAAGAAACCGCGCCAGATGTCATAAGTGAGTTCCGGAGCCGTGACGAAGAAGCCCAGGATATACAGGACGTAAAGGGTGATGATGATAGCGGAAGCGCGCAGCAGCAGCCAATCGTGCACGCCGTTGCGCCCTAATGCAGAAACGTTGTTTACCATACGAGGACTCCAGCCAGAACTGACAGCACGACGGTCAGGCCGATCGCCACCTGGGCGGAACGGGTACCGGCGGCCAAACTCTCTTCGATGTAGCCAAAATCCATTAACAAGTGACGGATGCCACCGCAAATGTGATAGGCCAGCGCCGTGAGGATGCCCCAGAATATGAATTTGACGATGAAGCTATTCATGATGGCGGCCGCCTGCAGGAACCCCTCTTGGGAAGAGAGTGACAGGCCCAGCAGCCAGAGGAGGATACCCACGGCAACGAAGGTAATTACGCCAGAGACTCGGTGTAAGATAGACGCTATCGCAGTTACGGGGAACCGGATCGTTTGCAGATCCAAGTTGACAGGTCGTTGTTTTTTCACGTATTTGCCCACACAGCTCTTATTATTTTCCTTCCTCCGGGCCTGGGCGGGGATCAGACAGCGTTAAGAGCCTAAAACCCTTACACGTCACGCGCTCAAACATCAACATCCTCTGTGCTCAAACGGCGCGCATTTATAACGCTGGGTGCTCCTACTTCAGGGTAATCCGGAGACCTGGCGGCAGTATAGGAGGATCACATTCTGATTACAATTCTCATACAACCGCTTTGATAACATTTCCCCCGAACAGTGATTCAGATCACGGATTTCACAATTAGTGCAAAATTAATTATCTGATTTGACAAGAGATCAACATTTCCATTACATATAGGGGCACAAACGGTCCTATGATGCGCTATGGGTCAGCAGATACACTTCCCCCCGGGTTCGAGTTGTGCAACAGTGTATTTGACGAACCTATCCCAATAGCCGTTGTTTCCCGCTCGATTTTGCCGGCGTCAAAAAGCAAATAAAGCAAATAAAAACAGATTATTGGGATAGGTTCACATCTCTTCGAACAGCTCATAGGTAAGATTAACAGACTATAACGAATTACTATGAATCGTTAACAACTGGTCACCCGTCTCGTTCGCCTGGTCAGCACTCTGTACCCTACCCGCGCACAGTTGCGCAGTCGCTCACAGAGTTAGCGTCCGCACCATTTTTTTGCGGGCAACCTGCAGAGATTTAAGGTATTTCAGTTGTTAGTGGTTTTTAAAATAAGGCGCTAAGGAGACAGTAAATGACTGATAAGAAAGCGACGCTAACCATTAACGACAGCGAAGCTCCGATCGAACTGGGCGTATTGACACCGACACTGGGCCCCGATGTCCTCGATGTCCGCGCTCTGGGTTCCAAAGGTTATTTCACATTTGATCCCGGCTTTACCTCCACCGCTTCTTGCGAATCCAAGATTACCTTCATCGACGGCGACAAAGGCGTGCTGCTGCACCGCGGCTTCCCTATCGAGCAGCTGGCGAAAGAATCTTCCTACCTGGAAGTGTGCTACATCCTGCTGTACGGCGAGACCCCAACGCCGGAAGAGTTCGAGACCTTCAAAACCACCGTCACCCGTCACACCATGATCCACGACCAGATCACCCATCTGTTCCGTGGCTTCCGTCGCGACTCGCACCCGATGGCGGTGCTGTGCGGCGTGACCGGCGCGCTGGCGGCGTTCTACCACGATGCGCTGGACGTCAACAACGAGCGTCACCGTGAAATCACCGCGTTCCGCCTGCTGTCCAAAATGCCGACCGTGGCGGCGATGTGCTACAAATACTCCCTGGGCCAGCCGTTCGTTTACCCGCGCAACGATCTGTCCTATGCCGGCAACTTCCTGCACATGATGTTCGCCACCCCGTGCGAAGAGTACGTGGTGAACCCGGTGCTGGAACGCGCCATGGATCGCATCCTGATCCTGCACGCCGACCATGAGCAGAACGCCTCTACCTCTACCGTGCGCACCGCCGGCTCTTCCGGCGCCAACCCGTTCGCCTGCATCGCGGCCGGCATCGCCTCCCTGTGGGGGCCGGCACACGGCGGCGCCAACGAAGCGGCGCTGAAAATGCTGGAAGAGATCAAGACCGTCGAGCACATTCCGGAATTCATCAAGCGCGCCAAGGACAAGAACGACTCCTTCCGCCTGATGGGCTTCGGCCACCGCGTGTACAAGAACTACGATCCGCGCGCTACCGTGATGCGCGAAACCTGTCACGAAGTGCTGAAAGAGCTGAACAAGAAGGACGACAACCTGCTGCAGGTCGCGATGGAGCTGGAACACATCGCGCTGAACGACCCGTACTTCATCGAGAAGAAACTGTACCCGAACGTCGACTTCTACTCCGGCATCATCCTGAAGGCGATGGGCATTCCTTCTTCCATGTTCACCGTGATCTTCGCCATCGCGCGCACCATCGGCTGGATCGCCCACTGGAACGAAATGCACGACGAAGGCATCAAAATTGCCCGTCCGCGTCAGCTGTACACCGGCTATGCCGAACGCGATTTCAAATCCCAGCTGAAAAACAAGTAAGCCGCTTTCCCGGCTGAAACCGCACCGCGCCGCCCCTTCGGGCGGCGTTTTTTTTTGGTTATTTCTGGCAGCCCGGGCACCAATAAAACGGCCGCGATGACAGATCGGTACGCACGATCATCCCGCCGCAGCGTTCGCAGGGCTCGCCGCTGCGATGAAACACCTTGAAGCGAAACAGCGCGCCGTGATGCCGGTTGTCATCCGCCTGCCCGCGCGTCTGGTAGGAAAGGCGCGGCACCGCCAGCAATGCGTCCGCCAGGCGGCGCAGCGCCTCCGGCGGCAGATCCTGCGGTTTGTGCTGCGGCGCCAGTTCGGCCTGCCACAGGATTTCAGCGCGCAGATAGTTACCCAATCCGGCAAGAAACGCCTGGTCGAGCAGCATGCCGCCCAGCTGCCGGCGGCGAAAACGCGGCGTCAGCAACCGCTCCGCCACCTCGTCCACCGTCAACGACATGTCCAACACGTCGGGGCCGATGCGTTGCAAAAACGGGTGCAGCTCTATTTCCTCGCGCGGCCCGACGGTAATGTCGGAAGCGCTGTAGAGCAATATCGCGCTGCGGGCGGTTTCCAGCCGCACCCGCAGATCGCGCCTGGTCTCCGGCGTCTCCCCGGCCGCCGCCACTTTCCACACGCCGTACAGCTGGTTGTGGCTGTACATCGTCAACCCATTGGAGAAATGGGTCAGCAGCGCCTTGCCGCGCGGCTCGATGGCGACGATGCGCTCGCCGAGCAGACGCTGGCGGTAGTGTTTCAGCTGGGGAAAAGCGAAATCGACGGCGGTCAGCGGCTGATCGATCACCGCCGCCGCCAGTTTGTCCGCCGCCCGGCGAATCTCCGGTCCTTCCGGCATAGACCACTCCTTACGTAGACCCGGCGCAGCCCGATGCGCCGGGGATTTTCTTGATTAATGCGTCGCGCCGCCCACCACTTTCAGATCGTGCTCCACCTGCAAAGCGATGGAAACGGCCAGCTCCAATGCAAACAGCACCGTCGAAGCCGCCATGCTCGGCGCGCCGGGGTGCGCCGCCGCCTGCTCCGGCAGATACGGGATATGGATAAAGCCGCCCTTCACCTCACGCTGGCCGCTCAAACGGTGCAGCAGGCCATACATGACATGGTTGCACACGTAGGTGCCGGCGGTCTGCGAAACGGCGGCCGGAATGCCGGCCTCACGCATCGAACTGACCATCGCTTTAATCGGCAAGGTACTGAAATAGGCCGCCGGGCCGCCGGCGACGATCGGCTCGTCCACCGGCTGTTGCCCCTGATTGTCGGGGATACGCGCATCGTCGACGTTGATCGCCACCCGTTCAATCGTGATGTCGGTGCGGCCGCCGGCCTGGCCGATAGCCAGCACCATCACCGGCTGCACCTCGTCGATCGCCGCATTGAGCGCCTCCAGCGCCGCGCCGAACACGCACGGCAGTTGGCGCGCCACGATGCGCGTGCCGACCAGCTCCATATCATTGAGCTGCTTCACCACTTCCCAGGAGGGGTTGAGGCGCTCGCCGCCAAACGGCTCAAAGCCGGTAATCAATACTTTTTGCATCCTTACTCCTACAGGAACATCAGGAAATACAGCAGGAACACGTTAACCAACAGCAGCAGCACGCCGGTCGGCACCTGCGCCTTGATCACCGCATTCTTGTCCGGCAGCTCCAGCAGCGCCGCCGGCACGATGTTAAAGTTCGCCGCCATCGGCGTCATCAGGGTGCCGCAATAGCCGGAGAACATGCCGATCGCCGCCATCACCGCCGGGTTGCCGCCGTGCTGCAACACCAGTATCGGAATGCCGATGCCGGCGGTAACGATCGGGAAGGCGGCGAAGGCGTTGCCCATCACCATGGTCAGCACCGCCATACCGATAGCGTAGACCGCCACGGCGATAAAGCGGTTATCCACCGCCAGATACTCCTGGGTCAAATGCGAGATCGCGGTACCGACGCCGGCGACGGTAAACAGCAGCCCCAGCGTGGCGAGGATCTGCGGCAGAATGAACGCCCAGCCGATCGAATCCAGCAGGCGCCGCGCTTCCTGCACCGGCTGCAGCGCCTTCTCATGGGTCATTTTCACCGCGATCGCCAGGCCAATCAGGCAGCCGACGGTCATTGAGAACAGGGTGATCAGCGTCGCATGGTTGCCGCTGCCGAATACCGCGCTTTGCAACGCCGGCACGTTGTTGAACAACAGCACGCCGATCACCGTCACCACCGGGATTGCCAGAGCGGGAATAAACAGCTTGTTGCCCAGGCGCTTGGCGCTGGCCTCGCGCTCCTGCGGCGTCCGTTGATGATAGCTGCCGAGGCGCACACCGCCAAAGCCGGCAATCAGGGCCATCACCACCACCACCGCGCCAACGATGATATGCAGCATGCGTTTTTCGTTGCTGCCCTCGCCCAGTACATCGCCCAGCAGGCGATAAGTCCAGTCGCCGACCAGGAATACCAGGCCGTACAGCCCCCAAAACAGCCCGGTGGTGATGCGGCGCGGGTTGGCGCGATCGCGCAAGGACATCACCGCCACAATCAGCAGCACCGCGCCGGCCAGCCAGTAAAGGTATTGTTGCTGGAAGTTCATCGCGCTTCCCCCTTCGCCTGCAGCGCCGCCTGATTCAGCTGCGCCAGCTCGGCGCTCAGCTGTTTATCCATCCGATACAGCCGGAAGGCGTGAATCAGGAAAGCGAAAATGGCGGTCGGAATGCCCCACAGCGCGATATGCAGCGGCTCGGTCTGAATGCCGCCGGACTCCAGCATAAAGTTATGCATGAAGATGATCGCACCGAAGGCCACGAAGATATCCTCGCCGAAGAACAGCCCGACGTTGTCGGTAGCGGCCGACATGGCGCGCAGGCGGTGGCGGGTGCGCTCCGGCAGCTCGCCGTAACGGTTTTCCGTCGCCCCTTCCGCCATCGGCGCCAGCAGCGGCCGCACCATCTGCGGATGCCCGCCCAGGCTGGTCAGCCCCATCGCCGCGGTGATCTCGCGCACGAACAGGTACACGATCAGCAAACGGCCGGCGGTGGCGCTTTTGATCTTAGCGATCCACGCCTGCGCCCGCTCTTTTAGCCCGTGACGTTCCAGCAGGCCGATCACCGCCAGCGGCAGCAGCAGGATCAGCGGCAGGTTGCGGGTATTGAGAAAGCCCTCGCCGAGCTTTTCCAGAATGACGTCCAGCGGCATCAGCGCCGCCAGACCGGTGATGATACCGGCGGCGATCACCACCAGCACCGGGTTGAAACGCAATACAAACCCGACCACGATGGCGGCGATGCCGATCAGTGGCCAGAGATTCACGGCCTGTTCCATAGTCTTCCCTCGATATTTTCTAATAGTTTTTTGCTTGTGATGTTGTGTCTTGCTTTATTGCTTCACTGCTCCGCGCTGACGCGGATGCCCTGCTGAACAAAACTGTCCCGCAGCTTGCGCGCATACGCCAGCGCATGCTCGCCGTCCCCGTGCAGGCAGACGGTTTCCGCCTGAACGGCGGTCCAGACGCCATCCACGCTGCGCACCCGGTGATGGCGCACCATCTCCAGCGTTTGCGCCAGCGCCTGTTCGTCATCCTCAATCAGCGCCCCCGGCAAACCGCGCGGCACCAGCGTGCCGTCGGCCTGATAGCCGCGATCGGCGAACACCTCTTGCCGGGTGGTCAGACCGAGTTTTTCCCCGGCGCGAATCAGCTCGCTGCCGGCCAGCCCCACCAGCCGCAATGCCGGATCGACCGCCAGCACCGCCCGGGCGATCGCTTCCGCCAGCGCCGGCTCAACCGCCGCCTGGTTGTACAGCATGCCGTGCGGCTTAACGTGCACCATCACCCCGCCCTCGGCGCGGGCGATGGCCGCCAGCGCCCCGAGCTGATACACCACCTGTGCGTACACCGTTTCCGGCGGCAGCTGCATGCGGGTGCGGCCGAAGTTCTCCCGATCGGGAAAACTCGGGTGAGCGCCGATCGCCACGCCGTACTGTAATGCCCAGCGCACCGACTGACGCATGGTCTGCGCATCGCCGGCGTGGAAGCCGCAGGCGATGTTGGCCGAGCTCACCAATTGCAACAGCGCCTGGTCGTTGGCGCAGCCTTCGCCGAGATCGGCGTTCAAATCAACGATCATGTAACCCCCAGGCAATCTGTCGAAGGAAGAGATCCTGCTCGGCTTTGGCGCGCTGCGCCTCCGCCAGTGAGCAGAGAACGAAGTGGATCGGTTCGCCGAGACGGATCTGCGCCAAGTGGTAGAGATCGGCCTCGATCACGCAGGCGATACGCGGGTAACCGCCGGTAGTTTGCGCATCGGCCATCAGCACGATCGGCTGGCCGTTGTGCGGCACCTGCACCACGCCGGGCAGCAGGCCGTGCGACAGCATCTCGCGGTCGGTGGTGCGCGCCAGCGGCGTGCCGCCGTGCAGGCGGTAGCCCATGCGGTTGCTCTGCGGGCTGAGCTGCCAGGCGGTGCGCCAGAACGTGTCCTGCGCCTCTTCGCTGAACTCAGCGTACTCCGGCCCCGGCAGCGCGCGAATGCGGTTGGTGAACAGCAGCTGCTTCACGCCGCAGCGGTGTTGCGGCAGCACGGTGGATTTGCCCAGCGGCAGCCGATCGCCGTCCTTCAGATTACGGCCTTCGTGGCCGCCAAAGGCGGCTTTCATGTCGGTGCTGCACGAGCCCAGCATTTCCGGCACGGCGATGCCGCCCGAGATCGCCAGGTAGCTGCGCATGCCGCGTTTCGGCGTGCCCAGCGCCAGCCGCTGCCCCTTTTTCACCGGGTAGCGCCAGCCGGTCCACAGCGGCTTGCCGTCCAGCTGCGCGTCGCAGCCGGCACCGGTCAAGGCGATCCAGCCAGGTCGGGTAAACTCGGCGCTGAACTGGCCGAGGGTGATCTCCAGCCCGGCGGCCTCCGGCGCATTGCCCACCAGCAGGTTGGCGATCTTCAGCGCCGGTTGATCCAGCGCCCCGCCGGTGCTGATGCCCAGGCGGCGGAATCCCTCGCGGCCCAAATCCTGCACCGTGGTATAGATGCCGGCACGCAGAATAATCAGCATACGCCCTCCTTCTGCGGCACGAAGCGCACGTTATCGCCCGGGCGCAGCAGCGTCGGCGGCATTTCATGCGGATTGAACAGCGCCAACGGCGTGCGGCCGATCAGCTGCCAGCCGCCGGGCGTCACCAGCGGATAGATACCGGTCTGGCCGCCGCCGATGCCAACGGAGCCGGCCGCCACCGCCAGACGCGGCTCAGCGCGGCGCGGCGTCGCCAGCTGTTCCGGCATGCCGCCCAAATAGGAGAAGCCCGGCTGAAAGCCGAGGAAATAGACCACGTAGACCGCCGCCGCGTGGCATTCCACCACCTGCCGCGGCGTCATGCCGGTATGGCGCGCCACTTCAACCAGATCGGGGCCTTGTTCCCCGCCGTAGACCACCGGAATATCCACCTGGCGCGATTCCGGCGTCAGGCTCTCTTTGCTTTCCCAACCTTGCTGCAGCAATGCGAGCATCGCTTCGGCGTCGGCCTGCGGCGTATGCAGCAACAGCGTCAGGTTATTCATCCCCGGCACCACTTCCCGCACGTCGGGATGGTGATTCAGCTTTTCCGCCAGCGCCCAGATGCGCTGCTGGCTCGGTAAGGTCACCGGCGGCGACAGTTCAAGCACTACCGCTCTTTCACCCAACAGGTAATAACGTGCTTGTTGCACCCTTATTCTCCTTATTATTATCGCGATGAAAAACACACCAGTTATGCGTGACGCGGCCCCGGCTGTCAATAGAACGCAACCATAGGGAAAATAAGGAAATAGCGCGATAGAAGGATTCAGCCGGCGCACAGGCCGGGCTGGATCCGGGGAAGAAAAAAATCAGGCGGGATTCGGGATGTCGATAAAGGTCACATCAAAGCCGTGGTGCTGCGCCAGCCAGTCGCCTAGCGCCTTCACGCCGCCGCGCTCGGTGGCGTGGTGGCCGGCGGCGAAGAAATGCACGCCCATTTCGCGCGCGCTGTGAATGGTCTGCTCAGACACTTCACCGCTGATGAACGCATCGACGCCGAAGCGCGCCGCGCTGTCGATAAAGCCCTGGCCGCCGCCGGTGCACCAGGCCACCCGGCGAATGTGCTCAGGCGCGTTATCGCCGCAGTGCAGCACCGCGCGCCCCAGCCGGCTTTCGATACGCTGCTGCAGCGCTTCGCCGGTCAGCGGCTGTTCAAATTCGCCGTGCGGCACCAGCGGCTCGACGTCGCCAATCACCCGAATGCCCAGCGCCTGCGCCAGCTGCGCGTTGTTGCCTAGCACCGTATGCGCGTCCAGCGGCAGGTGGTAGCCGTACAGGTTGATATCGTGGGTCAGCAGCGTTTTCAGGCGGTTGCGCTTCATGCCGCGCACCGCCGGCGCCTCGTTTTTCCAGAAATAGCCGTGGTGCACGATAATCGCATCGGCCTGATGCGCCACCGCGGCGTCCAGCAGCGCCTGACAGGCGGTGACGCCGGTCACGATGCGCTGCACGTGCGGGCGGCCTTCTACCTGCAATCCGTTGGGGGCGTAGTCCTGAAACGCCGCGGCGTTCAGTTCCGTGTTGATCAGTTGTTCCAGATCGAGGTTACGCATTCTCTTCTCTCTTCATAGTTAAAATGTCTGCCGGTCGCCCTGCGCCATCAGGATGAATTTCACCCCCAGATCGTTGCCCTGCGCCAGCTGTTGCGCAATGGCGGCGCGCGCATCTTCGCCCTGCTTCAGGCTGGGCTTGATGTGGCTGATCACCACCGGCAAACCGTTCAGCGAGCCATCGCCGCCGCTGTACTGCGTCAGGTTCTTCAGCTCCTTCAGCAGCCAGGCCGGCGTCAAATGGCCGTACAGATGTTTATCCTCCACCCCATTAGGGTAAGAGGTTTCGATAATCATGCCCTTGAGCTTCTTCTGCTCGACAAGCGGCCCCAGCGCGCGCCAGACGGTATCGAGATCGCGCGACTGCTCCACCTTATCCGGCCCGGTATCGCCGAAGTAGGCGAAGAACTCGTTGCCGTTGGAAATCAGCAGCATCGACGACGGATAGCGATCGTGGCTGAGCGGGTACATCACGCCGGTCAATCCGGTCAGGCCGAGGGTAAACCGCTGCTGCGGCCGCACCGTTTGCAGCCGGTAGGTGCCCAGCCGCGAACCGTTGCCGGCGTCGGTAAAGTTCGGCCACGCCTTCCAGTTGAAGTAGTGATTACGTAGGGTCAGCACGGTGTCCGCCTGGGCGTAAACGGTTTTTTTATTGTCCTCGGGTGAGCCGAGGATCAGCCCCGCCACGTGGTCCAGGTGGCCGTGGCTGATAAAGTAGCTGCCGATCAACTGCCGGAACACATAGCCCTGCGGCGTGTAAGGCGCGGCCAGCTCGGGCGTCACCTGCGGGAAGCTGCCCTTCTCCAGCCCTTTGGCGATGCCCGGCAGCAGCGAACCGGCGTCCAGCGCCACATACCGCGGCTGATTGTCGCTGCGGATCAGGTAGGAAGTCAGGTTGCCGTCGCTGACGCCGCCGTCGACGCCCAGCGCCACCACGTCAAAGCCGGCGATCGCCAGCGCGGAATAGCCGCTCAGGCACAGGGCCAGCACCTTTTTCATCATTGCATCGCTCCTTGCAGTTGCCTCAAGACTCTCCCCGTTTTGCCGCCTCGAACGCCGCCAGCGTCTCCAGCCGGGCTTGCTTATGATCGACGATCGGCAGCGGGTAGTTCAGCGTGCATCGCTGCTTTTCCGCCCAGCGATGGGGATGATGGATGTCATTGTCGGGCACATCCGCCAGTTCCGGCAACCATTTACGGATAAAAGTGCCTTGTGGATCAAAACGTTCACCCTGAGTCGTCGGGTTGAAGATGCGGAAATACGGCGCGGCGTCGGTGCCGGTGGATGCCGCCCACTGCCAGCCGCCGTTGTTGGCCGCCAGATCCCCATCCAGCAGTTGCGACATGAAATAGCGCTCCCCGGCACGCCAGTCGATCAACAGATCCTTCACCAGAAAACTGGCGTTGATCATGCGCAGCCGGTTGTGCATCCAGCCGGTGGCATTCAGCTGGCGCATAGCGGCATCGACGATCGGGTAGCCTGTCTCGCCCCGCTGCCAGGCGTGCAGCTTCGCCGCGTCATCGCACCAGCGCACCTTGTCCGTCCAGGCAATAAACGGCCGATGGCGGCACAGATCGGGATAGGCCACCAGCAGATGGCGATAGAACTCACGCCAAATCAGCTCGTTGAGCCAGGCGAAGGCACCGCTTTCGCGATCTTCCAGCAGCTGCGGGCATTCGGCGCGCAGGCGGTTGAAGCACTGGCGCGGCGACAGCACGCCGATCGCCAGATAGGGCGACAGGCTACTGGTGCCGGCGAGGGCCGGCAGATCGCGCTGCCGGAGGTAATCCTGCACCTGCCCGCGGCAAAAGGCGCGCAGCCGCTGCAACGCGGCCTCCTCACCGGCGGGATAGCCATCCCCAGTCTCCGCCATAGGGTAATCGAACGCCGCCGGCGCTTCAGGCGCAGGCAACGCGCCACCGGCGCGAGTCTTCGGCGCCGGCAGGCAGCTCACGTCGGACTCGGTCAGGCGTTGAATGAAGGCGTTGCGAAACGGCGTGTAGACCTTGTACATCTCGCCGCCGCCGGTGAGTACGCTGCCCGGCGGCAACAGCAGGCTGTCATCGAAAGCGTGGCACCTCACCCGGCCGCTCAACCGCTGTTCCAGCCGCGCATCGCGCCGCCGTTCGTTCAGTTCGTACTGGCGATTGTAAAATAGCGCATCCACCTGCTCCCGCTCGCAATAGTCCGCCAGCCAGTCGATCGACGCGGCAAAGTCCGCACAGGAATGGCAATACAGCGCAACGCCCTTGTGCGCCAGCGCCTGCTGCACCGCCCGCAGGCTGGCGTGGATCAGCGCCGCCTGCCGCGGCGCCATCTCATGTTGCCGCCACTGCTGCGGCGTGGCGATAAACACCGCCAGCACCCGGGCTTCGGGATCGCTGCAGGCGGCGTGCAGGGCTTTGTTGTCGGTGATACGCAGATCGTTACGCAACCAGACCAGATGCGTGGTCATAAAACTCCTTGTCAATCAATGGCCGTAACGCAAACGCAGCGCCTCCGGATAAGGTTCGAAATAGCGTTGTTCCGCCAGATAGCGATCGGGGTATTCCGCCATGTAATGCTTGAGCAGCGCGATCGGCGCCAGCAGCGGCTGCATGCCCTGCCGGTAGCGGTCGATCAGGTGCGCCAGCTCCTGGCGCTGCGCCGCGCTGAGCTGACGGCGGAAGTAGCCCTGCACGTGCATTAACACGTTGGTGTGGTTGCGGCGCGTTGCCTTGTGCGCCAATAGCGCCATCAGGCGGCTGCGGTATTCCACGGCGAAGGCCTCCAGCGAATCCCAGCGGTGAATATCGGCGACGAAGCGCCCCAGCTCGCGATACGCCGGCTGCGAATGCGCCAGCAGCGACAGCTTGTAGCGGCTGTGAAACGCGATCAGCCCGCCGCGGGTCAGCCCCTGGCGCCACAGCATGTTCAACTCGTACAGCGCGTACACCCGCTCGATAAAGTTTTCCCGCAATGCCGCATCCTGCAATCGTCCGTCTTCTTCCACCGGCAGCCACGGCATCTGGCGCAGCAGTTCGGCGGTAAACAGCCCGACGCCGTTTTTACGCGAGTCCTTGCCGTTTTCGCTGTAGACCCGCACCCGCTCCAGGCCGCAGCTCGGCGACTTGGCACAGACGATATAGCCGCACAGATGCTGCAAGGCCGCCACGCGCTGCGCGGAGAAGCCGCGCATCTCCTCGGTCAGATCCACGCCGGCGTCGTTGCTGTAGCGCATCGCCGGCCACGGCTGCGCCTGCTTCACCAAGCGCAGCGCCGGGCGCGGCGTAGGCAGGCCGATCGCCATTTCCGGGCAAACGGGCTCAAAGCGCACATAGGGCGCCAACTGTTCCACCGCAAAGGCCAGCCGTTTGTGGCCGCCGTCGAAACGCACCGCGTCGCCCAGTAAACAGGCGCTGATGCCGATAGGGATCTTGTCGCTCATACCGCTCTCCCGTGTTGTTGGCCGATGAGGAAAGTGTAGAAGAATGGCTTGCCGAATACGACCTTGCGCTTGATAGGGCCGACTATAGGCATAAAAAAAACCCCCGCCGCAGGGCGAGGGTTTTCGTGAATCGGTAGCGACTCAGTAGAAATCGCAGGACGCCAGTTCCGCCTGCTGCAGCCAAACCGGCTTATCGCTGGTTTTTGACCAGACGCGGTGCAGGTAGCTGTAAAAACGCCCGCGATCGCTGCGGAACAGCATTACCGGCAGAGCCAAAATGCCCGCGATAACCACTGCGCTGCGGCGCAGGAGAATCCGATGCAGTGAATAAGCGTGATAGGTCGTAGACATGCGAACCTCCTTAAAAACGCCTGCCGTTGATTTGTCAGGGAAAACGGCGTCGGCGTATCAAATGAACAATCGGTAATTTGGTAACTGGACAAAATTTTAGCGCACTTGATGAAAGTTTACTACTCATCCGACCACTAAATCGCACAAAAAATCGCTAATCGCCGCCGCGATCCGTAATTTTGTTACAGCAAGGTTAATTTTTAACTTACCATGAGTTATATTGTGGTTATTATCTGGTTCATTATTTCCCGCTTACGCCCGTTCTCCCTCCCCCATCAGGGACAATCTCGCCACCGGCCTGATGATTGAAATGCTAAATTTCCGCTGAAATTTCAGCCATTTTTATACTTTTTTTACACCCGCCCGCGCGATTTTTTCATCTTCTTTCTACCCCTCTCCCTACACTGCCTCTATCAAAAACAACACCTCTGGAGGTGTCCCGTGAGTTTCAGCGTTATTGGTGGTGCGCTGTTGGTTCTGCTGCTGTTGACCTATCTGGTCTACGCCCTGTTTAACGCGGAGGATTTCTGATGGCGGCTTCAGCCTTTTTACTGATCGCCAGCTTCCTGCTGGTGCTTCTGCTGCTGGCCCGGCCGCTGGGCGGCTTTATGGCACGCCTGATCGAAGGTGAACCGCTGCCTGCGCTGCGCGGGGTAGAAGCCGGCGTCTGGCGCGCCTGCGGCATCCGCGCCACCGAGATGAACTGGTGGCAGTACGCGCTGGCGATCCTGGCGTTCAACCTGCTCGGCCTGGCGCTGCTGTTCGCCCTGCTGATGACGCAGGGCTCGCTGCCGCTCAACCCGCAAGGCTTCCCGGGCCTCTCCTGGGATCTGGCGCTCAACACCGCCGTCAGCTTCGTCACCAACACCAACTGGCAGGCCTACAGCGGCGAAAGCGCCCTCAGCTATTTCAGCCAGATGGCCGGGCTGGCGGTGCAGAACTTCGTCTCCGCCTCTACCGGCATCGCCGTGGCCTTTGCGCTGATCCGCGCCTTTACCCGCCGCGCCGGCAAGACCGTCGGCAACGCCTGGGCCGATCTGTTCCGCATCACGCTGTATGTGCTGCTGCCGATCGCGCTGCTGATCGCCCTGTTCTTCGTCAGCCAGGGCACGCTGCAAAACTTCCTGCCTTACCTGCACGTCACCACGCTCGAAGGCGCGCAGCAGACGCTGCCGATGGGGCCGGTGGCCTCGCAGGAAGCGATCAAGATGCTCGGCACCAACGGCGGCGGCTTCTTCGGCGCCAACTCTGCGCACCCGTTCGAGAACCCAACCGTGCTGACCAACTTCGTGCAGATGCTGGCCATCTTCCTGATCCCCTGCGCGCTGTGCTTCTCCTTCGGCCAGTTGGCCGGTGAAAACCGCCAGGGCCATGCGCTGATCTGGGCGATGGCGCTGATCTTCGTGGCGGCGGTGGTGGCGGTGATGGTCGCCGAGCTGGCAGGCAACCCGCACCTGAGCGCGCTGGGCGCCGACAGCAACATCAATATGGAAGGCAAAGAGTCGCGCTTCGGCATTCTCGCCAGCAGCCTGTTCTCGGTAGTCACCACCGCCGCGTCCTGCGGGGCGGTCAACGCCATGCACGACTCCTTCACCGCGCTGGGCGGCATGGTGCCGATGTGGCTGATGCAGATCGGCGAAGTGGTGTTCGGCGGCGTCGGCTCCGGCCTGTACGGCATGCTGCTGTTCGTGCTGCTGACGGTGTTTATCGCCGGTCTGATGATCGGCCGCACCCCGGAATATCTGGGCAAGAAAATCGACGTTTACGACATGAAGATGACCGCGCTGGCGATCCTGGTCACGCCGACGCTGGTGCTGCTGGGCAGCGCGCTGGCCATCGGCACCGACGCGGGCCGCGCCGGCATCCTCAACGCGGGCGCCCACGGCTTCAGCGAAGTGCTGTACGCCCTGTCCTCCGCCGCCAACAACAACGGCAGCGCCTTCGCCGGGTTGAGCGTCAATACGCCGTTCTACAACCTGCTGCTGGCCTTCGCCATGTTCGTCGGCCGCTTCGGGGTGATCCTGCCGGTGCTGGCGATCGCCGGCTCGCTGAGCGCCAAGCAGCGCCAGCCGGCGGGCAACGGCACCCTGCCGACCTATGGGCCGCTGTTTATCGGCCTGCTGATCGGCACCGTGCTGTTGGTGGGCGCGCTGACCTTCGTGCCGGCGCTGGCGCTGGGCCCGGTGGCCGAGCATTTGCAGCTTTGGTTGGCAAACTAATCGACGTCACAGAGAGAGAATAAGAGATGACTCGCAAACAACGCGCGCTGTTTGAACCGGCTCTGGTGCGCACCGCGCTGATCGATGCGGTGAAAAAACTGGACCCTCGCGTTCAATGGCGCAACCCGGTGATGTTCGTGGTGTATATCGGCAGCATTCTGACCACCGCCATCTGGCTGGCGATCCTCACCGGCCAAACCCACGGCGCCGCCGCCTTCACCGGCAGCGTCGCCCTGTGGCTGTGGTTCACCGTGCTGTTCGCCAACTTCGCCGAGGCGCTGGCCGAAGGGCGCAGCAAGGCCCAGGCGGAAAGCCTGAAGGGCACCAAGAAAACCAGCTGGGCGAAAAAGCTGGCCGGCCCGCGCCGCGACGGCGCCACGGAGAAAGTGGCCGCCGAGAGCCTGCGCAAAGGCGATATCGTGCTGGTGGAAGCCGGCGATACCATCCCGTGCGACGGCGAAGTGCTGGAAGGTGGCGCCTCGGTGGATGAAAGCGCCATCACCGGCGAATCCGCGCCGGTGATCCGCGAGTCCGGCGGCGACTTCTCCTCGGTCACCGGCGGCACCCGCGTGCTGTCCGACTGGCTGGTGGTGCAGTGCAGTGTCAACCCGGGGGAAACCTTCCTCGATCGCATGATCGCCATGGTGGAAGGCGCCAAACGCCGCAAAACGCCGAACGAGATCGCACTGACTATCCTGCTGGTGGCGCTGACCATCGTGTTCGTCCTGGCCACCGCCACCCTGTTCCCGTTCTCGCAATACAGCGTGGAAGCGGCCGGCAGCGGCAGCGTGGTCACCATCACCGTGCTGGTCGCGCTGCTGGTCTGCCTGATCCCCACCACTATCGGCGGCCTGCTGTCCGCCATCGGCGTGGCCGGGATGAGCCGCATGCTCGGCGCCAACGTGATCGCCACCAGCGGCCGCGCGGTGGAAGCCGCCGGCGACGTGGACGTGCTGCTGCTGGATAAAACCGGCACCATCACGCTGGGCAACCGCCAGGCTTCGGAGTTCCTGCCGGCGCCAGGCGTGAAAGAGCAAGAGCTGGCGGACGCCGCGCAGCTGGCCTCGCTGGCGGACGAAACGCCGGAAGGCCGCAGCATCGTGGTGCTGGCCAAACAGCGCTTCAACCTGCGCGAACGCGATCTGCAGGCGCTGAACGCCACCTTCGTGCCCTTCTCCGCCCAGACCCGCATGAGCGGCGTCAACGTGCAGGAGCGCATGATCCGCAAAGGCGCGGTGGACGCCATTCGCCGCCACGTCGAAACCAATCAGGGCCACTTCCCGCGGGCGGTGGACGATCTGGTGGAAAGCGTGGCGCGCACCGGCGGCACGCCGCTGGTGGTGGCGGAAGGCGCCCGGGTGCTGGGCGTGGTGGCGCTGAAGGATATCGTCAAGGGCGGCATCAAGGAACGCTTCAATGAACTGCGCAAGATGGGCATCAAAACGGTGATGATCACCGGCGATAACCCGCTGACCGCGGCGGCGATCGCCGCCGAAGCCGGGGTGGACGATTTCCTGTCGGAAGCCACGCCGGAAGCCAAGCTGGCGCTGATCCGCCAGTATCAGGGAGAAGGCCGTTTGGTGGCGATGACCGGCGACGGCACCAACGACGCCCCGGCGCTGGCGCAGGCCGATGTGGCGGTGGCGATGAACTCCGGCACCCAGGCTGCCAAAGAGGCGGGCAACATGGTCGATCTGGATTCCAACCCGACCAAGCTGATCGAAGTGGTGCACATCGGCAAACAGATGCTGATGACGCGCGGCTCGCTGACCACCTTCAGCATCGCCAACGACGTGGCCAAATACTTCGCCATCATTCCGGCGGCGTTCGCGGCCACCTACCCGCAGCTGAACGCGCTGAACGTGATGCACCTGCACTCCCCCGCCTCCGCCATCATGTCGGCGGTGATCTTCAACGCCCTGGTGATCGTGTTCCTGATCCCGCTGGCGCTTAAAGGGGTGAGCTATAAACCGATGAGCGCCGCGGCCCTGCTGCGCCGCAACCTGTGGCTGTACGGGGTCGGCGGTCTGCTGGTGCCGTTCGTCGGCATCAAATTGATCGACCTGATCCTGGTCGCGCTGCACGTCGCCGGTTAACCATTGAGGGAAATGAACATGACTTATTTACGACCTGCGCTGGTGATGCTGATTTTGCTGACGCTGATCACCGGCATCGCCTATCCGCTGCTGACCACCGGGCTGGCGCAGCTGCTGTTTCCGGCCGCGGCCAACGGCTCGCTGCTGTACCAAGGCGACAAGGCGGTCGGCTCCGCGCTGATCGGCCAGAACTTTACGCGCGCCGACTATTTCTGGGGCCGCCCGTCGGCCACCGGCGATTCGGCCTATAATCCACAGGCCTCCGCCGGCAGCAACCTGGCGGCCACCAACCCGGCGCTGGATAAGGCTATCGCCGAACGCGCAGCGCAGCTGCGCCAGGCCAACCCGGCAATGAGCGGCCCGATCCCGGTCGATCTGCTGACCGCCTCCGGCAGCGGGTTGGATCCGCAGATCTCGATCGCCGCCGCGCAATATCAGCTGGCGCGGGTCGCGGCGGCGCGTCATCTGCCGCCGGAACAGGTCGCCAAACTGATCGAAGACAACACCGATCGGGCCACGCCCAACTTCATGGGGGAATCGGTGGTCAACGTGCTGAAGCTGAACCTGGCGCTGGATGCGTTGAAGTAACGCGCCGTATTCAGCATAGTGATAGGGTTCGGCATGCCGAACCCCTTTTTGCTTGGTAACACAAGGAATTGTCATGGTCGAAGAAGAGCAGCAGCGCCCCGATCCCGATAGCCTGCTGGCGCTGGCCAATGAAAAGCCGCGCGGCCGGTTGAAGGTATTCTTCGGCGCCTGCGCCGGCGTGGGCAAAACCTACGCCATGCTGCAGGAGGCCCAGCGTTTGCGCGCTCAGGGGCTGGACGTGCTGGTCGGCGTGGTGGAAACCCACGGCCGCAGCGAGACCGCCGCCCTGCTCGACGGCCTGTCGCTGCTGGCGCAAAAACGCATCCAGCATCGCGGCCGGCTGGTGCATGAATTCGATCTCGACGCCGCGCTGGCGCGCCACCCGGCGCTGGTGCTGATGGACGAACTGGCGCACAGCAACGCCCAGGGTTCGCGCCACCCCAAACGCTGGCAGGATGTGGAAGAGCTGCTGGACGCCGGCATCGACGTGCTGACTACCGTCAACGTGCAGCATCTGGAAAGCCTGAACGACGTCGTGGGCGGCGTGACCGGCGTGCGGGTGCGCGAAACGGTGCCCGACCACGTGTTTGACGAAGCCGCCGAAGTGGTGCTGGTCGATCTGCCGCCGGACGATCTGCGCCGGCGGCTGCACGAAGGCAAAGTGTATATTCCCGGTCAGGCCGAGCGCGCCATCGAGCACTTCTTTCGCAAAGGCAACCTGATCGCCCTGCGCGAGCTGGCGCTGCGCCGCACCGCCGATCGGGTCGATGATCAGATGCGCGAGTTTCGCGATACCCAGGGGCGCGAGAAAGTGTGGCATACCCGAGACAGCATTCTGCTGTGCGTCGGCCACAACAGCGGCAACGAAAAGCTGGTGCGCATCGCCGCCCGGCTGGCGGCGCGGCTTGGCTGCCACTGGCATGCGGTCTACGTGGAAACCCCCAAGCTGCACCGGCTGCCGGAAAACCAGCGCCGCGCCATTCTGCGCGCGCTGCGGCTGGCGCAGGAGCTGGGGGCAGAAACCGCCACCCTGGCCGATCCGTCCGAAGAGCGCGCGGTGCTGCGCTACGCCCGCGAGCATAACCTCGGCAAAATCATCATCGGCCGCCGCAGCGAACAGCGCTGGAAGCTGCGCGGCAGCTTCGCCGATCGCCTTGGCCGGCTGGGCCCGGATCTCGATCTGGTGATCGTGGCGCTGGAAAACGACGCCGCGCAGCCGCCGCCGGGCAAGGAGCACGACGGCCGCAGCTTCAATGAGAAATGGCGCATGCAGCTGCGCGGCTGCGCGGTGGCGGTGGCGCTGTGCGCGCTGATCACCCTGCTCTCGCAGTGGCTGCTGCCGGGCTTCGATCAGGCCAACCTGGTGATGATCTATCTGCTCGGCGTGGCGATCGTCGCGCTGTTCTTCGGCCGCTGGCCGTCGGTGCTGGCGGCGGTGATCAACGTCGCCAGCTTCGATCTGTTCTTCGTCCAGCCCGAATGGTCGTTCGCCGTCAGCGATATGCAGTATCTGCTGACCTTCGGCGTGATGCTCGCCGTCGGCATCATCATCGGCAACCTGACCGCCGGGGTGCGTTATCAGGCCCGGGTGGCGCGCTACCGCGAGCAGCGGGCGCGTCACCTGTACGAAATGTCACGCGGGCTGAGCCGCGCGCTGACCGTGGCCGACATCGCCAACACCAGCCGTCACTTCCTCTCCAGCAGTTTCCAGGCGAAAACCGTGCTGCTGCTGCCGCAGGAAGACGGCCGCCTGCAACAGATGGTCGGCGAGGAAGGCGGGCTGCTGTCGGTAGATGAAGCCATCGCGCGCTGGAGCTTCGACAAAGGCCTGCCGGCAGGTGCCGGCACCGACACCCTGCCCGGCGTGCCTTACCAGCTGCTGCCGCTCAATACCCCCAAGCAGACCTTCGGCCTGCTGGCGATCGAGCCCAACAACCTGCGCCAGCTGATGGTGCCGGAACAGCAGCGGCTGCTGCAGACCTTCGCGGTGCTGATCGCCAGCGCACTGGAGCGGCTGCACCTGGCGCGCAGCGCCGAAGAAGCCAAGCTGGACGCCGAGCGCGAACAGCTGCGCAACTCGCTGCTGGCGGCGCTGTCGCACGATCTGCGCACGCCGCTGACCGTGCTGTTCGGCCAGGCGGAAATCCTCACGCTGGATCTGGCGGCCGAAGGCTCCAATCACGCCACCCAGGCCAGCCAGATCCGCCAGCAGGTGCTGAGCACCACCCGGCTGGTGAACAACCTGCTGGATATGGCGCGCATCCAGTCCGGCGGTTTCAGCCTGCGCAAAGAGTGGCAGTCGCTGGAAGAGATCGTCGGCGCCTCGCTGCACATGCTGGAGCCGCTGCTCAGCCAACACCCGATCGTGGTCGAGCTGCCGCCGGAACAGATCCTGGTCAACTGTGACGGCAGCCTGTTGGAACGGGTGTTCACCAACCTATTGGAAAACGCCAATAAATACGCCGGCGCCGAGGCCACCATCGGCATTCGCGCCCGCACGCTGCCCGAGTGGCTGGAAGTCGAGGTCTGGGATAACGGCCCCGGCATCCCCGCCGATCAGCTGCAGCTGATTTTCGACAAGTTTTCACGCGGCAATAAAGAGTCGGCGATCCCCGGCGTCGGCTTGGGGTTAGCGATTTGCCGTGCCATTATTGAAGTGCATGATGGCCGCATCTGGGCGGAAAACGGCGCCAACGGCGGCGCCAGCTTCCGCTTCGTGCTGCCGCTGGAAAAACCGCCCGAGATCGACGGCGACGCCTTCGATCTGTAATCAACGCAGGGGAAACGTGAGCATAACGCCAACCAACATTCTGATTGTTGAAGATGAAAAAGAGATCCGCCGCTTCGTGCGCACCGCGCTGGAAAGCGAAGGCCTGCGGGTGTTTGAAAGTGAAACGCTGCAGCGCGGGCTGATCGAAGCCGGCACGCGCAAACCGGATCTGATCATCCTTGATTTGGGGTTGCCGGATGGCGACGGGCTGAGCTACATCCGCGATCTGCGGCAGTGGAGCGCCATTCCGGTGATAGTGCTGTCGGCGCGCAACGCCGAGGAGGACAAGATCGCCGCGCTGGACGCCGGCGCCGACGACTACCTCAGCAAACCGTTCGGCATCGGCGAGCTGCTGGCGCGGGTACGGGTCGCGCTGCGCCGCCACTCCGCCAGCCAGCAGGAAAGCCCGCTGGTGAGTTTTTCAGCGATCACCGTCGATCTGGTGAATCGCCGGGTGCTGCGCAACGACGAAGATTTGCACCTGACGCCGATCGAGTTTCGCCTGCTGGCGGAACTGCTGGCCAACGCCGGCAAGGTGATCACCCAACGTCAGCTGTTGAGCCACGTCTGGGGGCCGAACTACGTGGAGCACAGCCACTACCTGCGCATCTACATGGGCCATCTGCGGCAGAAGCTGGAAGCCGATCCGGCCCGGCCCAAACACCTGCTGACCGAAACCGGCGTCGGCTACCGCTTCATGCCTTAACCCCGGCGGGCGCGGTGTGCCGCGCCTTTACGCCGCCGGGCCTTTCTTCAATCCGACCATAAATTCCTTAAACGCATCGCGCAGCGGAGCGAACACCGGGTGTTTGCGGTTTTCGATCATCACTTCGGAGAACAGCTTCAATCCCACGGCGAAGGCCGCGCTCTGCTCGGGGCCGAAGTTCAGATCGTCACGCGCCCGGATGCGCTCGACGATCTCGAGAATATCGTCGTGGTTGGTCACTTCAAAACTCAGCGGCGCTTTCGCGACGGGATTGCCCTGGCGATCGCTCAGGGCTTCAACGGTAATAGTAAAACGGTGGCCGGGCATCAGTTCTTCTCCTGCTGCGTGGGTTGAATACGCATTTCGCTTTCGATCGCCGCCACGGCGGTCAGCAACGCGGCGTTGATGCGCTCCACCTGCTGCGGCGTAAGATCGGCGCGCATCACGTTGCCGCGCAGTAGGCTGCGCAGGCGGTTCATGGCGTCGTAGATGCCTTCCGCCAGGTTGCCGTGCCGATGATGCTCGCGGCCGGCGCCCGCCAGGCGCGCCAGAATGACGTCAACCGCCTGTTGATGCTTTTGCAGCTCGCCCTCGCCCGCCGCGGTGATGCGGTAGCTTTTGCGGCCGTTGCCGGTGGTGAGCGGCTCAAGGAAATCCTGCTCTTCCAGCAGCGTCAGCGTGGGGTAAATCACACCCGGGCTCGGCACGTACAGGCCGGAAGAGGCTTCCTCGATCGCCTTGATCAGCTCATAGCCGTGGCTGGGCTTGCGCGCCACCAGCGCCAGCAACACCAGGCGCAGATCGCCGTGTTCGAACAGACGATGACGCCCGCCCCGGCCGCCGCGCCCACCCCGGCCGTGCTCTTCACCGTCGCCGCCGAAATGATGGCGCCCGCCGCGATGACGGCGGCCCTCTTCACATTCATGATGGTGATGCCGGTGTAAACCTAATCGATGAAACATAGGGTGATACCTCGCTTTAACAGTGAACATCAATACGAGGTTGTTTAGATATATCTAAACAGCGTCGATAACGCTAATCTAGATCGATATATCTAAATGCGCAAGCACGCACCGATAAAAAGATATATCTAAATTTCAGGCATAAAAAAAGCGCTGTAAAAACAGCGCTTTTTATCAATCAGGGAAAGTGATTACTTGGCGGAAGCCAGCACTTCGCTGACGATTTCGACCGCTTCATGCTCAATCTTCTCGCGGTGTTCCGCGCCGAGGAAGCTCTCGCAATAGATCTTGTAAGCCTCTTCGGTACCGGAAGGACGGGCCGCGAACCAGCCGTTGTCGGTCATCACTTTCAGCCCGCCGATCGAGGCGCCGTTACCCGGCGCCGCGGTCAAACGTGCGGTGATCGGATCTCCGCCCAGCGTACTGGCCTTGACCATCTCCGGCGACAGCTTGGACAGCGCCGCTTTCTGCGCATGGGTTGCCGGCGCCTGGATGCGGTTATAGCTCGGCGCACCGAAACGCTTGGCCAGATCGTCATAGTGATGCTGCGGGTTCTCACCGGTTACCGCGGTGATTTCAGCCGCCAGCAGGCACATGATGATGCCGTCTTTGTCCGTCGACCACGGCTGGCCGTTGAAGCGCAGGAACGAAGCCCCGGCGCTCTCTTCGCCGCCGAAGCCCAGGCTGCCGTCGAACAGGCCGTCCACAAACCATTTGAAACCGACCGGCACTTCCACCAGCTTGCGGCCCAGGTCGGCCACCACGCGGTCGATCATCGCGCTGGACACCAGCGTTTTACCGACTGCGACATCGGCGCCCCACTGCGGGCGATGTTGGAACAGGTAGTTGATGGCTACCGCCAGATAGTGGTTCGGGTTCATCAGGCCTTTCGGCGTGACAATGCCGTGGCGGTCGTAATCCGGATCGTTGGCGAACGCCAGATCGAATTTGTCGCGCAGCGCCAGCAGGCCGGCCATCGCCGACTCGGACGAGCAGTCCATGCGGATGATGCCGTCGTGATCCAGGTGCATGAAGCGGAAGGTCTGATCGATGGAATCGTTCACCAGCGTCAGATCCAGCTTGTAGTGTTCCGCCACGCGCTGCCAATAGGCGATGCCGGAGCCGCCGAGCGGATCCACGCCCAGCTTCAGGCCGGCGCGTTGAATGGCCGGCATGTCGACCACCTCAACCAGGCCTTCGACATAAGGCTGCACCAGGTCTTTGGCGTGCAGGTGGCCACTGTTCCAGGCCTTGTCCAGCGACTGGCGCTGAACGCCTTTCAGCTGCTGCGCCAGCAGTTCGTTGGCGCGCTTCTCGATCACCGACGTCAGGTTGGTGTCAGCCGGGCCGCCGTTCGGCGGATTGTATTTGATGCCGCCGTCTTCCGGCGGGTTGTGGGACGGCGTAATGACGATGCCGTCGGCCTGCGCGCCGCCGCGGCGGTTGTGGCACAGAATGGCGTGCGATACCGCCGGCGTTGGCGTGAAACCGTTATTTTCCTGCACGATCACATCGACGCCGTTGGCGGTCAGCACTTCCAGCACGGAAATGAAGGCCGGCTCGGACAGCGCATGGGTATCTTTGCCCACGTAGCACGGGCCGGTGGTGCCCTGCTGATGACGAACTTCGGCGATCGCCTGAGCGATGGCGAGGATGTGCGCTTCGTTGAAGCTGTGGCGCTGCGCGCTGCCGCGGTGGCCGGAGGTGCCAAACTTCACCGCGTGTGCGGCATTGCCGGCTTCAGGTTGCAGCACATAGTACTGCGACGTCAGCTGGGCTACGTTGATCAGATCGCTTTGGCGGGCGGGCTGCCCGGCACGTGGATTATTCGCCATCGACATATCTCCCTCATCCCTGTCGGTGACCGGGCAATACGTCGCGCACGGCCAGCATGACGGGCTGTTCGCTAAATTAGACGGTACCGCAAACTTTCTCGATCAGTTCCGCCGGGAACTGCATGGCCTGCATGATGTGTTCGATCATGCTGCGTTTGCGGCCGGTATTGGTATTGGTGATCACCCAGTAAGGGGTGCCCGGTACATGCTTCGGCTTGGTATGCGTGCCGTTGGCCAGCAGGGTCTGCTGATCGCCGGCGAAATAGGTGCGGGTACGGCCGGTCAACGCCTCGGTGGCGGCGGCGAAACCGGCGGCATCGAGGGTGTACAGCGTGGACAGCACCAGCATGAAACGGTTGACCGCTTTGTTCTGCTCGGCGTATTCATCCGATAACAGCAGCTCACGCATGGCGCGCACGCGATCGCGCGGACGCTGCGCCGGCGCCGCTTTTTCCAGCTCGACGGACTGCGGGGCACTGGCGGCAGGCAACGCGCGCACCGGCTGCCCGGCGGTGAACTTCAACATGCGGCGTAAAATATCGGACGCGCTTTCACCGATGTGTTGCGTGTGGCTGGCAATATAACGGTAAAGCTCTTCGTCGACTTCAATAGTTTTCATCTTTATCCAATACTGTTTTTTCTACTTAGAACCTGAAGCCAGATCCTGCATTCAAGCCATGGGATTATAAGGTTAAAAGCGCTGGGGCGAACACAACAATGTGCCTCCGGACGGCAAATGCAGACTAATACCTATAGCCGGCACTGCCAAGCCCGCGCCGCGAAAATTCCGCATGATTCATCGTGCGATTCAATCATGATACCCTAATCTGAATCTCTCTCAGTATGAACTTCGCCATGAAATTACATTATCAACTGCTGGCCGCCGAGTCAGACGCGCTGCCGGTGCTGCTGATCCACGGGCTGTTCGGCAATCTGGACAACCTGGGCGTGCTGGCGCGCGATCTGCATAAACAGCACACGGTGATCAAGGTCGATCTGCGCAATCACGGCCTCTCCCCGCGCGCCGACGACATGAACTACCCCGCCATGGCGCAGGACCTGCTGGCGCTGCTCGACGAACTGCAGCTGGAGAAAGCGATCGTCATCGGCCATTCGATGGGCGGCAAAGCGGCGATGGCGCTGACAGCCATCGCGCCCGAGCGCGTCGCCAGGCTGATCGTTATCGACGTCGCGCCGGTGGATTACCAGACCCGCCGCCACGACGAGATTTTCGCCGCGCTGAAGGCCGTCAGCGCCGCCGGCATCACCCAGCGCCAGGCGGCCGCCGAGCTGATGCGCGACTACCTGCAGGAAGAAGGCGTGATCCAGTTCCTGCTGAAGTCCTTCCACAACGGCGAATGGCGCTTCAACCTGCCGGTGCTGATCGAACGTTACGAAGACATCACCGGCTGGCAGGAAGTCCCGCCCTGGCCGCACCCGACCCTGTTCATTCGCGGCGGCCTGTCGCCGTATGTGCAGGACAGCTATCGTGCGGACATCGCCCGCCAGTTCCCGCAGGCTCGCGCGCACGTCGTCGCCGGCACCGGCCATTGGGTGCACGCCGAAAAACCGGAAGCGGTGCTGCGCGCCATCCACCGTTTCCTCGACGAAGCCTGAAAAACACGCTCCCCTGGCGAAAAAACGCGCTAAAGATAACGGCTTAGCGCGTTTAGCCCGCAGTTAGGCATTGTCGCCGCTCCATCTGCTGGGGTAATATGGCGCGCTATAATTTTGCCGCCGCGCCAGCGCGTTCACGAACGCCGGTTCGGGGGTGAATTTGGGTTAGGGTTTATTGGCCCGAAGTGTGTTAACCGATGCCTCCGGAAGCGTGCGAGCGCTTTTTGATGCAAACTCCCTTGCAGTACCGCTACCTATGGCAAAAGAACAAACGGATCGCACGACGCTGGATCTGTTCGCAGATGAACGCCGTCCGGGGCGCCCGAAAACCAACCCGCTCTCCCGCGATGAACAGCTTAGAATCAATAAGCGCAATCAGTTACGGCGCGATAAAGTGCGTGGATTGCGGCGCGTAGAGCTGAAAATCAACGCGGATGCGGTGGACGCCCTGAACAAACTGGCGGAACAGCGCAACATCAGCCGCAGCGAACTCATCGAGCAGATGCTGTTGGCGCAACTGGCGGAAGAACAGCCGGAACATTGATCTCTTCGGCCGCACGCGCGGCGCGGCGTTAAGGACAACGCCGGATCGACCACGCTTTTCTTCATTCTCCGGCATCGCATAAATGCGATAAAACCCCGGCGCCACTTTCTGGCATGATACGCATTTACCGGCTAGAGACTGCGCCTGTCGGCGCCCGCCCCGGAGGCGAAAGGCTCTTGCCATGGCATCATTTTAATCGGCGTCAGCGGCGGCAGTGCCGGCGTCGAGTAATGCAATTACTTGAATTTAAAGGTTATACGCGATATGGCTACTGTAGGCATTTTCTTTGGCAGCGACACTGGCAATACCGAAAACATTGCCAAAATGATCCAGAAAATTCTCCAGAAACAGTTTGGCGACGACGTCTCTGAAGTGCATGACATCGCTAAAAGCAGCAAAGAAGACCTGGAAGGGTTCGATATCCTGCTGCTGGGTATCCCGACCTGGTACTACGGTGAGGCGCAGTGTGACTGGGACGATTTCTTCCCGACGCTGGAAGAAGTCGATTTCAACGGCAAACTGGTGGCGCTGTTCGGCTGCGGCGACCAGGAAGACTACGCGGAATACTTCTGTGACGCGATGGGCACCATCCGCGACATCATCGAACCGCGCGGCGCGGCCATCGTGGGCCACTGGCCGACCAAAGGCTACCACTTCGAGGCCTCCAAAGGCCTGGCGGACGACAACCACTTCATCGGTCTGGCGATCGACGAAGATCGTCAGCCGGAGCTGACCAACGAGCGCGTGGACGCCTGGGTCAAACAGATCGTCGAAGAGCTGAGCCTGGCCGATATCGTCGGCTAAGCCCCGGCACTGGCGAAAGGTTGAACAAAGGCCCTGTAAAGTGCATAGTGTGCCCACAGGGCCGTCATCGGCAGCAGGGATTGCTGCGATAGAAGCTACAGATTTGTAACTTCCCACCCCGTCACGGTAGACTGAGATATCGGTTTATCCCATCCATCAAGGCGTTGCATGCAAAACATGCAATAGTGCAATTATATCTTTGTTAACAACCGGCGGTTTCTATTTAGTACAACCGGTTCTATAATGAGACGCATTAACTCTTTGTGCCGACCGATGCCACAGGCGAGTACGCCTCAACTTGATTAGCATAGTAACAGGACTGAATTCGCATGACCGACAACAACATCGCACTGAAGAAGGCCGGCTTAAAAGTCACGCTTCCGCGACTCAAAATCCTGGAAGTACTGCAAAATCCGGAATGCCATCACGTCAGTGCGGAAGATTTGTACAAAAAACTGATTGATATGGGCGAAGAGATCGGGCTGGCAACGGTTTATCGTGTACTGAACCAGTTTGACGATGCGGGCATTGTGACACGTCACAATTTCGAAGGCGGCAAGTCCGTGTTCGAGCTGACCCAACAGCATCACCACGATCACCTGATTTGCCTGGACTGCGGCAAAGTGATCGAATTCAGCGACGAATCCATCGAAGTTCGCCAGCGTGATATCGCCAAGCAGCACGGCATCAAGCTCACCAACCACAGCCTGTACCTGTACGGCCACTGCGAAACCGGTGACTGTCGTGAAGACGAAACGCTGCACGACAAGAAATAAGCCTGACCGGCTATGAAAAACCGCCTCACACCGAGGCGGTTTTTTTATGCCCGCCGTGCAACGGGCAAAAAAATCCCCGGACAAGCCGGGGAAAATCATGTCATGAAATATCACAATTGCAGCGGCACTGCGACTCCACGTACTACTCTCACTTCAACGTCCACCCCGCGCCGACACGCGCGAAGGCAGACGCATTCCCCCTTCGTTATACGGCCTGCCGCCGGGCAGCAGGCCGTTGCACCGGGCTTAAACCTTCTCGGCGCGGCTGTAGCGTTTACCGTCCGGGCTGACCGAACGCACCTGAACGTCACCGGAAACCGCCGGTTTGGCCTTGGCGTCATAGCGCTGCCACTGCTTGCCGCCGTCGGTGGAATACTCGATGCCCAATCCCGGCAGCGCGATATTCGCCTCCAGCTTGCCGCCCGCTACGCGCGCGCCCGGCACCGGCAGACGGTAAGCGACGCCGCCTTTGTCCAGCTTGGCCAGTTCACGCTGGCCCAGAATATTGGCGAAGCGCAGCCAGTCTTTCTCCAGCGCCTTGGTATCGACAAAGTGGGTTTCCCCGCCTTTGTATTCGCGGCCGGCGCGATAGTCCTGCTCCCAACCGGCGCGGTGCCAGGCGCGTTCCGCCACCGACAGCGCGCGTGGGAAGATCATGTATTCCATCTGCGGATCGGTGCGCTGGGTTTCGCTCCACAGCTGAGCGGACAGCCCGTAGGCGCCCGGCCACGGCTTGTCGCTCTTGGCGCTGAAGGGGTTGCCGTCGCGGTCGACCGAGGTTTCCGCGTTCTGCGGCATGTTGTCCGGCGCGAAGCTGAACACCTTGCGCTCGTCGCTGAAGCGGGTGCCCCAGTAGTAACCGCGCTCGTCCGGGTTCACCTCATAAGGGAAGTCCATATAGACGTAGTCCGGGTTGGAAACCACCACTTCATACCCTTTGTTGGCCCAGTCGTTGACGCTATCGAAACCGCCCCAGTACAGGGTATCCCAGAAGTTGACGCCCACGCGCGAGGTGGCGAACGCCTTCGCGCTCTCGGCGTCTTTCAGGCCGTCCTGCCAGGCCTGCATTCTGTCGATGCCGTGCGCCTTCACCAGCTTGCTGACCTCTTGGCCGAAGTAGCTCGGCAGGTGCTCCATGTCGGCCACCTTGCCTTCTTTGATCATCGTCTGGCACACCTGCGACTTGGCCCACGGCTTGTCTTCGTTGCTCTGATCGATGATGCCTTTGCCCGGTTCCGGTTTCGCCTTGTCGGTGTAGCCGGCGCCCAGGCGAATGTTTTTCGCTTCGTCACCGCCGAAGTGCCAGGTCTTGATCGGCTGGCCGGCTTCTTTATGCATCTGGGCGATCTCGCCGATCACCTTGTCGACAAAGCGCTGGGAAGAGTCCAGGCACGGGTTCAGGTAGCTCTGGCGGTTAAAGAACTGCACGGAGGTGGTGTTGGAGGTATCGGTCGGATCCACCAGGCGGAATTCGTTGGCCTCCTGCTCTTTCCCGGCGGCATGCAGCTTTTTATAGCGCGCTTCCATCGAGACCACCGCGGCGCGGGCGTGCGCCGGCATGTCGATCTCCGGGATCACTTCAATCTGGCGCGCCTGGGCGTATTTGATGATGTCGATATAGTCCTGACGGCTGAAGAAGCCGCCGTAGACGTCCGGCCCCTGGCCGTACTGCGGCAGCAGGCAGGTGGTTTCGCTCAGATCGTGGCAGCGCTGGCCGCCGACGTCCGTCAGCTCAGGCAAACCGGGGATCTCGATGCGCCAGCCTTCGTCATCGCTCAGGTGGAAGTGGAATTTGTTGAGCTTGTAGGCCGCCATCTGATCCAGCAGGCGCAGCACCGCGTCCTTCTTATGGAAGTTGCGCGCCACGTCGAGGAAAATGCCGCGATACTCGAAGCGCGGCGCATCGCTGGCGTCCAGCGTGGCGATCTTGCCGCTGCCGTCGCTCGGCACTAACGACAGGATCGACTGCAGCCCGTAGAACACCCCGGCCTGATCGAAACCGATCACTCGCGCCTCTTTCTTGCCGATTTTCAACTCATAGGCGCCTGACACCGCCATCGCGCCTTTAAACTTGCCCGGCTGAATGTCGGTCTTGATCGGATAGCCGTTGGCCTGAACCGGCACGCCCAGCAGCGCAAAGCGCTGGTTGACGGCGTCCGCCGCCGGCTTGACCAGCGTGCTCAGATCCGGTGCTACGCCGTTACGCAGATCGGCGTCCTGCGCGTGTACTTTCACCTGCATCGGCGTCGGCACGATCTGGCCACGCAGCGCGCCGGCAGGCAGCGTCTGCAGATCGGCATTGCTGACAAAGCGCGAAGCCGGCGTCATCAGAATGTTTTTGTCGTCCTTGGTGCGCTTCCACTGGTCGCCGGTGAACGGCGCCACGAACTGATCCAGATTTTCGGTATCGGTATTCGCCAGCATTTTCGGCTTGGCGTCGCCGGACGTGGCATACCAGCGCGGCAGGAAGTCGTTTCTGAACAGCTGCCAGTATTCGGCCACCACTGGAATTTCCACCGCCTTACCGGCCGGGAAACCGCTGAATTTGGCGGTCGGCTCCAGCTTGTACAGATCGCCGGTGAGGTGAGCGATCTTGAACTGGTCGTTGTCCACCCGCAGGGTCTGGCGCGGGCTGTGGAAATAGATGACCCAGTCTTTGCCGTCGATTGCCTGGCCGTCGTTGCTGAGGGTGAACAACACCCGGTTGCAAGAGGCCCAGTCGGCGCCCAGCGCCGCGCAATCCACGCCGTTTTCGCCGGCGCGGTTATCCAGCATTTTCACGTTCAGCTTCAGCTGACTCAGTTGATCTACCAGCTGTTGATCGGCCATGGCGTTTCCCATGCCGCCCAGGAATCCCATCGTTGCCGTCAAAGCGGCTAATGCGCTCAGTTTGAATGCGTTCATGTTCTTGTCCTTCTTAATTATTGTTATCGCGAATTTCTTGCCACAGCTTGCCGCACTTGGCGTCGTAAGCCTGACCGTTGCCGCTGTGAACCGCCATAATGCAGTTCTGATAATCCATCACCCGCACCGTTTCCTGCGCGGCGAACTGCTGGTGCTGCTTCTCTTGCTTCAGCACGTTCAGCACCGCCTTGCAGGGCTGCAGACGCTCCGGCGAACCTTCGGCGGTGTTGATGCAGGCGCTGTAAGCCTGCTTCAATTTGGCGTCTTCCGGCGGCGCGGCGGGTTGCGCGCAGGCGCTCAAGGCCGCGGCGGCCGCCAACATCAGCATGATTTTTTTCATCGTTGAATTCCCTTAACTGCCCCCGGCGGCGAGGCCGGGGAACGCATCAGAAGATGGTGAATGGCGCGATGACCATGAACTTGACGTCTTTCTCGTCCTGGAAGATGTTGCCGTAACCGCCGCCCCAGCTCGGGATGTTGGTGTGGTTGTCATACTGGGTGTAGTGCAGCTTGATCAGCGTGCCCTTGGCGCGCCCTTCCTGGATGGTGTACATCGCGTCCAGGCTCCAGGCGCTCTCTTTCAGGCGCTGGCTTTGATCGTAGATCGGGTTGGTGCTCGGCTTGGCGTCCCAGGCGTAAACGTAGGAGCCGCCGACCGCCATGCCCGGCAGGTTCCAGTTGCTGAGGTCATACATCACTCCGGCGTACACCGCTTTCTCGCCGTTGGCGTTAAAGTCGGAGCGGTTGTCCCACCACACGTCCAGACGACCGTTGGACGAGGCGTAGGTTGGGGTCATGCGCTGCAGGAAGAAGCCCTGGTTGCCTTCCGCCTTGACCATGGTGCCTTCCAGACGCCAGTTGAACTGCCCGGTGGTGTAACCGAAGGTCAGCGCCTGCAGCCAGGCCAGGCCGTCGTAGATGCTGTTTGGATCGTTCTTGTCGCTGATGCGGTCTTCCGCACCGTAGAACTGGTAACTGGTGGTCAGCGGGTTGCCCAGCAGATCGAATTTGTAAGACGCTTTAGTGAAGTATTGATTCACGTATCCCTGCGCCTGGCCGAAGGCGGCTTCCAGCACCAGATCGTTTTTGAAATCGTATTTGGCGCCCAGCGAGTGCAGGTAGGAGACGCGGGTTTTCCTGTCGTTCTGGCGGAAGTCGTCCACCTCGATATGCCACGGCGCCTTGTATTTGTCGGCCCACATGTAGGAGAAGCTCAACGCGCCGGCATCGCCGTAGTCGAACTTGGCGCCGGCTTCGGCCCCCTGATAGGTGCCCGGCATAAAGCTCCAGTGCGGCGCCAGCAGGGTTTGGCCGCTCGGCTGAATATAGCCGGCGCGCGCCCAGACCGGGCCGTATTTGAATTTGGCGGCGGCTTTGTACAGGCTGACGCCGCCTTTGTCACCGGAATAGTCTTCGTCGTAGGTCCGGTTTTTCGAGGAAAACGCGATCTCGTTCGGGTGGCCGCTGGCGCTGGATTCCGCCAGCTCGATGGCGGTGAAGGCACCGACGTCCAGACCGAACATATCCCAGGCGTAGCCCGAAGCGAAATCCAGGCTCAGGTTGGCGGTGGAGTGCGACAGGTTGGTGGTGTATTGGTTGTAATCCTTGCTGTCCGGATTGAGATCTTTACGGTCGCGCTCACGTTGCCAGTAATAGATGCCGCCGGTCAGCGTGGAATCATCGATAAACCCTGCGGCTTTCGCCTCAGGCGCCATGGCAAACCCTGTTCCCAACAGCGCGCCCGCGACTGCGAGCGCCAGCGTTTTACGCTGAGCACCGTGCGTACCCATATTGAAATTCCTCTTTGACTTAACTTAAAAGTTGCAGCCGCCTGTGTTCACCACTGCCCTGCACGACTGCCAATAAAAAACCCGAACGGGTAAAAAATATTGCCGACGAGATGTTATTCCCACAGCACTAATTGCTACAGACAGACTATTTTTCGCGACGCGAATTATCAAATGAAAAATGCGGGAGATTTGTCAAAGTATGACAAGGAGCACATATCAGTGAGATTTTGTTACGCCGGTGATCATGGAAGGTGTCGAATAAAAAATTCAATTAAATCAGAATAAATTGAGATACCAGGTCAACCAGAGACGATTAATGGTTTCAGCCTGACTAAATCCGTCAGTCAGGCGATAAAAATTGAAAGCGCTCTCTAAATGAAATTAATTCGCATCACGAATATATAAGCAAATATTAAGACTAACAAGGCCAATATCAGAAAGCTTATGGGTTAATGCGCCGTGATTAATTAAACGCGCTCCGGTTAAAATCAGAGAGGAATAGATCGCAGGTGAAATTACAGGCAAAAAAAAGCGCGGCCTAAGCCGCGCTGATTCATTAATTTTCGAGGCGAATAAGATTAGCCCTCGATTTTCGCCCAGGTGTCGCGCAGGCCGACGGTGCGGTTAAACACCAGATGCTCGGCCGACGAATAGCGACTGTCGGCGCAGAAGTAACCTTCACGCTCGAACTGATAGGCTTTCTCCGGCTGTGCGGCCGCCAGGCTCGGCTCGACGAAGCCGTGCTTGATCACCAGCGATTCCGGGTTGATGGTGGAGAGGAAATCTTCCGCCGCGCCCGGGTTAGGCACGCTGAACAGGCGATCGTACAGGCGAATTTCCGCCGGCAGCGCGTGCGCCGCGGACACCCAATGGATCACGCCCTTCACCTTGCGGCCGTCGGCAGGATCTTTGCTCAACGTTTCCGCATCGTAGCTGCAGAAGATGGTGACGATCTCGCCCGCTTCGTCCTTCTCGACGCGCTCGGCCTTGATCACGTACGCATTGCGCAGACGCACTTCCTTGCCCAGCACCAAGCGCTTGTACTGCTTGTTGGCTTCTTCGCGGAAGTCGGCGCGATCGATATAGATCTCGCGGCTGAACGGCACATCGCGGCTGCCCATTTCCGGCTTGTTCGGGTGGTTAGGCATGGTGACCATTTCCACCGCATCGCCCATGTTCTCGATGACGATTTTCACCGGATCCAGCACCGCCATGGCGCGCGGCGCGTTCTCGTTCAGATCGTCGCGGATGCAGGATTCCAGCGCCACCATCTCGACGTTGTTGTCTTGCTTGGTCACGCCGATGCGCAGGCAGAACTCGCGAATCGAGGCGGCGGTATAACCGCGGCGGCGCAGACCGGAGACGGTTGGCATCCGCGGGTCGTCCCAGCCTTCGACGATCTTCTCGGTCACCAGCTGGTTCAGCTTGCGCTTCGACATGATGGCGTATTCGAGGTTGAGGCGCGAAAACTCGTACTGACGCGGGTGGCAAGGAATGGTGATGTTATCCAACACCCAGTCATACAGACGGCGGTTATCCTGGAATTCCAGGGTACACAGCGAATGGGTGATCCCTTCCAGCGCATCGGAGATGCAGTGGGTGAAATCGTACATCGGGTAGATGCACCATTTATTGCCGGTCTGGTGGTGTTCGGCGAACTTGATGCGGTACAGCACCGGATCGCGCATCACGATAAACGGCGAAGCCATATCGATCTTGGCGCGCAGGCAGGCGGCGCCTTCGGCGAACTCGCCGTTGCGCATCTTCTCGAACAGCGCCAGGTTCTCTTCCACGCTGCGATCGCGGTACGGGCTGTCTTTGCCCGGCGCGGTCAGGGTGCCGCGATATTCACGGATCTGCTCCGGCGACAGCTCATCGACGTAGGCCAGCCCCTTGGTGATCAGCTCGACCGCATACTGGTGCAGCTGATCGAAATAGTCTGAGGAGTAACGAACGTTGCCGCTCCACTCAAAGCCCAGCCACTCCACGTCGTGCTTGATTGACTCCACGAACTCGATGTCTTCTTTCACCGGGTTGGTGTCATCGAAACGCAGGTTGCACTGGCCCTGATAGTCCTTGGCGATGCCGAAGTTCAGGCAGATGGACTTGGCGTGGCCGATATGCAGATAGCCGTTAGGCTCCGGCGGGAAGCGGGTATGTACCGACGTGTGTTTCCCCGACGCCAGATCTTCATCGACGATCTGACGGATAAAATTGGTTGGGCGGGCTTCAGCCTCACTCATTTCACTGTTCCTCAATGCAAAGCGCTACACATAACCGCCTATGATCCAACAAGCCACGTCTGGAAACAACCGTTTGTTGCACGAAAAATGCGGCGCGTTGTCCCCTCGGCGCGCAGCGCACCGCCGTGGGGCGAAACGGGATAAAAAAAGCGGGAAGAGATCGCTCTCTTCCCGCCAAATCGGGGCAAACTCCGCCATGATGCGTGGCCGGCCCCCGGTACTACTCAGGTAAAAACGGACTTACTTTTGGATCTCGTACAGCTTGGTCTGACCGGCGACCACCGAGCCGCTGGCCAGCGCCGCCAGGCCGGCGTAGTCGTCAGAGTTGCTGACCACCACCGGGCTTATCATCGAACGCGCGTTGGCGTTGAGATAATCCAGATCCAGTTCCAGAATCGGTTGACCGGCTTTCACTTCCGCGCCCTCTTCCACCAGGCGTTTGAAGCCCTGGCCTTCCAGCGCGACGGTGTCGATCCCCATGTGCACCACGATCTCGGCGCCCTTGTCAGTTTCCAGGCAGAACGCGTGGTTGGTATTGAAGATTTTCACCACGGTGCCGTCCGCCGGCGCCACGACGATGTTGTCGGTCGGGCGAATCGCCAGGCCGTCGCCTACCGCCTTGCTGGCGAAAGCTTCGTCCGGCACCTGATAGAGCGCCACGACTTCGCCGGTCACCGGCGCCACCAGCGTTTCAAACGCGGCTTTCGGCGCGTTCGGCACCGCCTGCGGTTTGGCTTCCGCGGCAGGGGCCGCCGCCGGGGCCGCCGCAGCCGCTACCGGGCCGGCTGCAATCACGTTGCGCATTGCGCTGGCGATAAGTTCAGCACGGGTGCCGACGATCACTTGTACGCTCTGCTTGTTCAGGCGGATAACGCCGGATGCGCCGAGGCGTTTCGCCAAGGCGTCGTTCACCAGCGCGGAGTCTTTCACGTTCAGACGCAGGCGGGTGATGCAGGCATCGATGCCGGTCAGGTTGTCGGAACCGCCGATCGCGCCGACGTAGCGACGGGCCAGCGTGGTGGTTTCGTTCTCGTCTTTACCGGCGTTGCTGTCGACGTTGACGTCATAACCGTCGGTTTCGTCACCGGCAACCGCCAGTTCGCGGCCCGGGGTCATCAGGTTGAATTTCTTGATGGTGAAGCGGAACACCACGTAGTAGATGACGAAGAACACCAAGCCTTGCGGGATCAGCATGTACCAGTGGGTCGCCAGCGGGTTGCGGGACGACAGCACCATATCCACCAGCCCGGCGCTGAAGCCGAAACCGGCGATCCAGTGCATGCTGGCGGCGATGAACACCGAGATACCGGTCAGCACGGCGTGGATCACGTACAGCACCGGCGCCACGAACATGAAGGAGAACTCCAGCGGTTCGGTGATGCCGGTAAAGAAGGCGGCGAACGCGGCCGCCAGCATGATGCCCGCCACTTTGGCTTTGTTTTCAGGACGCGCGCAGTGATAGATGGCCAGCGCTGCACCCGGCAGACCGAACATCATGATCGGGAAGAAGCCCGCCTGATAGCGGCCGGTGATGCCAACAACCGCTTTACCGGCTTCGATTGACTGCTGGCCGCCGAGGAAGTTAGGAATATCGTTGATGCCGGCCACGTCGAACCAGAACACCGAGTTCAGCGCGTGGTGCAGGCCGACCGGGATCAGCAGACGGTTGAAGAAGGCGTAAATGCCGGCGCCGACCGAACCCATTTTCTGAATGTGTTCACCGAAGTTCACCAGACCGTTGAAGATCACCGGCCAGATGTACATCAGAATGAAAGCGACCAGGATCATCAGGAAGGAAATGAGGATCGGCACCAGGCGGCGGCCGCTGAAGAACGACAGCGCCTTAGGCAGCTCGACGCCGCTGAAGCGGTTGTACACTTCGGCGGAGATGATACCCACCAGAATACCGACGAACTGGTTCTGGATCTTGCCGAACGCGGCAGGCACCTGATCGAGCGGGATCTTCTGAATCATCGACACGGCGGCCGGTGAACAGAGGGTGGTCAGCACCAGGAAGCCGACGAAGCCGGTCAACGCGGCGGCGCCGTCCTTGTCTTTGGACATGCCGTAGGCCACGCCGATAGCGAACAACACCGACATGTTGTCGATGATAGCGGAGCCGGATTTAATGAAGAAAGCGGCGAGCGCGTTGTCGCCGCCCCAACCAACAGGGTCAATCCAGTACCCGACGCCCATCAAGATGGCGGCGGCGGGCAGCGTGGCGACCGGCACCATCAGCGCCCGTCCCACCTTTTGCAAATAACTAAGAATGTTCACCTTTTCCCCCTATGTTGTCCGCGGACGGACCCTATTAGTAGTTTATTTGGAGCTCTCACTACCTTTTTAGAAACAACGCATGGCACGTATCACTCATGCCGAGTGTAAAAAATTTATTTTGTATCGCAAATTAAAACCTCCCTTTTTGTGATAAATATCACCAAAAAGTAGTCTTTCCCTCCCGGATTGCTGGCCATCACACAAAACTTATTTTATCATTCAAAAAATCAACCAAACGGACGATTCACGCGAGAATCATAAAGCTGGGTTACGCTTAGGACTCCCGCAGGCCCGTACAGTATAGCTTTAGTTTACTTATCCCAAGAGGTGTTAGATGAGACTTATCCCACTGAAAGATACCGCACAAGTCGGCAAATGGGCCGCGCGTCATATCGTTCAACGCATCAACGCATTCAAGCCAACCGCAGAGCGCCCGTTTGTCCTCGGCCTGCCTACCGGCGGCACGCCGCTGGAAGCCTACAAACATCTGATTGCGATGCACAAAGCAGGTGAAGTAAGCTTTAAGCATGTTGTGACTTTCAACATGGACGAGTACGTTGGCCTGCCGCAGGAACACCCGGAAAGCTACCACACCTTCATGTACCGCAACTTCTTTGATCACGTTGATATCCCTCGTGAAAATATCAACCTGCTGAACGGCAACGCCGCGGATGTCGACGCCGAGTGCCGCCAGTACGAAGAGAAGATCAAGTCTTACGGCAAAATTAACCTGTTCATGGGCGGCGTGGGCATCGACGGCCATATCGCGTTCAATGAGCCGGCTTCGTCCCTGGCTTCGCGCACCCGCATCAAAACGCTGACCGAAGACACCCGCATCGCCAACTCGCGCTTCTTCGGCGGCGACGTCAGCCTGGTGCCGAAATATGCGCTGACCGTCGGCGTGGGTACGCTGCTGGACGCGGAAGAAGTAATGATCCTGGTGACCGGCCACGCCAAGGCGCAGGCGCTGGAGGCCGCGGTGGAAGGCAACATCAACCACATGTGGACCATCAGCTGCCTGCAGCTGCACGCCAAAGCGGTGGTGGTGTGCGACGAACCGGCCACCATGGAACTGAAAGTCAAAACCGTCAAATATTTCCGCGAGTTAGAAGCGGAAAGCGTAAAAAGTCTTTAATCTTTGCAGGGGGCTACGATGTTCGCTTTAACCCACGGCCGAATCTATACCGGCCACGACGTACTTGATGACCATGCAGTCATTATCGCTGATGGGCTGATCGAGAGAGTCTGCCCGGCGGCTGAATTGCCCGCCGGCATCGAAACGCGCGACCTGGGTGGCGCCATCCTGGCCCCCGGGCTTATCGACGTGCAGCTGAACGGCTGCGGCGGCGTACAGTTCAACGATTCGCTGGAAGCGATTTCGGAAGAAACGCTGGAGATCATGCAGCACGCCAACGAGAAATCCGGCTGCACCAGCTATCTGCCGACGCTGATCACCAGCAGCGACGAATTCATGAAGCACAGCGTCGAGGTGATGCGCGCCTATCTGAAAAAGCACCAAAACCAGGCGCTGGGCCTGCACCTGGAAGGGCCGTACCTCAGCCCGGTGAAAAAAGGTACCCATAACCCGGCGTTCATTCGCAAGCCAACGCAGGACATGATCGATTACCTGTGCGCCAACGCCGACGTGATCACCAAGGTGACGCTGGCGCCGGAGATGGTTGAGCCGCACGTTATCAAGCAGCTGACCGAGGCCGGCATCGTGGTCTCCGCCGGCCACTCGAACGCCACCTACGATCAGGCGCGCACCGGCTTCGCCGCCGGCATCAGCTTCGCCACCCACCTGTACAACGCCATGCCGTATATCACCGGCCGCGAACCGGGGCTGATGGGAGCGATCTTCGACACGCCGGAGGTCTATACCGGCATCATCGCCGACGGCCATCACGTGGCCTGGGCGAGTATCCGTAACGCCAAACGCCTGAAAGGTGATAAATTGGTATTGGTCACCGACGCGACCGCACCGGCAGGTGCAGATATTGACCAATTTATTTTCGCCGGTAAAACAATATACTATCGGGATGGGCTGTGCGTGGATGAGAACGGCACCCTGAGCGGTTCCGCGCTGACCATGATCGAAGCGGTGCAAAACAGCGTCGAGCATATCGGCATCGCGCTGGACGAAGCGCTGCGCATGGCGACGCTGTACCCGGCGCGCGCCATCGGCGTCGAGCACCGTCTGGGCACCATCGAAGCCGGCAAGGTGGCTAACCTGACCGCCTTCACCCGTGATTTTAAAATCACCAAAACGCTCGTTAACGGTAACGAGGTTTAATTCAATGAACAGCGAGTAACATTATTGATGAGCACCGGCGGACAAGCACAAATAGGGAACGTTGACTTAGTCAAACAACTTAACGGCGCGGCAGTTTACCGCCTGATCGACCAGCAGGGCCCGATCTCGCGCATTCAAATTGCCGAACTCAGCCAGCTTGCCCCCGCCAGCGTCACCAAAATTACTCGCCAGCTGCTGGAGCGCGGGCTGATCAAAGAAGTCGATCAGCAAGCCTCCACCGGTGGCCGCCGCGCGATCTCCATCGTGTCGGAAACCCGTCATTTCCATACCGTCGCGGTACGTCTCGGCCGCCACGACGCCACCATCACCCTGTATGACATGAGCGGCAAATCGCTCGGCGAAGAACACTATCCGCTGCCGGAACGCACCCAGGAAACGCTGGAGAATGCGCTGTTCGCCGCCATCGCCCAATTCATCGAAGCGAATCAGCGCCGCCTGCGCGAGCTGATCGCCATCGCGGTGATCCTGCCCGGCCTGGTGGATCCGGCGCTGGGCGTGGTGCGCTACATGCCGCACATCAGCGTCAGCAACTGGGCGCTGGTGGACAACCTGCAGCAACGTTTCAACGTCACCAGCTTCGTCGGCCACGACATCCGCAGCCTGGCGCTGGCGGAGCACTACTTCGGCGCCACCCGCGACTGCGAAGACTCGATTCTGGTGCGCCTGCACCGCGGCACCGGCGCCGGCATCATCGTCAACGGGCAGATTTTTCTCGGCAACAACGGCAACGTCGGCGAGATCGGCCATATCCAGATCGATCCGCTCGGCGAACGCTGCCACTGCGGCAACTTCGGCTGCCTGGAAACGGTGGCCGCCAACGCGGCGATCGAACAGCGCGTGCGCCAGCTGCTGAGCCAGGGCTACCCGAGCAAACTGACGCTGGAAGACTGCGGCATCAACGCCATCTGCAAGGCCGCCAACCGCGGCGATCTGCTGGCCAGCGAAGTGATCGAACACGTCGGCCGCTATCTGGGCAAGGCGGTAGCCATCGCCATCAACCTGTTCAATCCGCAGAAGGTGGTGATCGCCGGTGAGATCACCGAAGCGGACAAAGTGCTGCTGCCGGCGATCCAGAGCTGCATCAATACCCAGGTGCTGAAGGACTTCCGCAAGAATCTGCCGGTGGTGACCTCCGAACTCAATCATCGCTCGGCGATCGGCGCTTTCGCCCTGGCCAAACGCGCGATGCTCAACGGCGTGCTCTTGCAGCGATTGCTGGAAAGCTGATCCGCCGCTTCTGGCAGGTGTGTTATCGTCACCCCTTGCCTGCCGTAATCATGAGAAACAGCGACAAATGAAAATCAAAAACGTTATATGCGATATCGACGGCGTGCTGCTGCATGACAATACGCCGGTGCCCGGCGCCGATCTGTTCCTGGCGCGCATCCAGGAACAAGGCATGCCGCTGGTGGTGCTGACCAACTACCCGTCACAGACCGCGCAGGATCTGGCGAACCGCTTCGCCGCCGCCGGGCTGGAAGTGCCGGAGAGCGCGTTCTATACCTCGGCGATGGCCACCGCCGATTTCCTGCGCCGCCAGGAAGGCAAGAAGGCCTACGTGGTCGGCGAAGGCGCGCTGATCCATGAGCTGTACAAAGCCGGTTTCACCATCACCGACATCAACCCGGATTTCGTGATCGTCGGGGAAACCCGCTCTTACAACTGGGACATGATGCACAAGGCCGCCTACTTCGTCAGTAACGGCGCGCGCTTTATCGCCACCAACCCGGATAGCCACGGCCACGGTTTCTCGCCGGCCTGCGGCGCGCTGTGCGCCCCCATCGAGAAGATCACCGGCCGCAAGCCGTTTTACGTCGGCAAGCCCAGCCCGTGGATCATCCGCGCCGCATTGAACAAAATGCAGGCGCACTCGGAAGAGACGGTGATCGTCGGCGACAACCTGCGCACCGACATTCTGGCGGGCTTCCAGGCCGGCCTGGAAACCGTGCTGGTGCTGTCCGGCGTCTCCACGCTGAGCGACATCGAAACCATGCCGTTCCGCCCGAGCTACGTCTACCCTTCCGTTGCCGATATCACTATTTTCTGATGCATTTATGGCGGCTGCCCGGCCGCCATTATTTCCCTCTTCCTGACCGCAGTTTGAATTTAATTCGCTCATGGCCGCAAAAGGTTTCAGCCTGCCCGCGCTAAAAATCCTCATTATAACCTTACGCCCCGCCAATAGCTGATATTGCCGGCAGGCGAAAATCCCTTACCCTAATTAATGAGGCTACCATGAGCACAAATAACATTATTAATGCCGCCGATGACGCAGCCATTATGCCGACTATCGCCAATAAAAAAATCCTGATGGGTTTCTGGCACAACTGGGCCGCCGGCGCCAGTGACGGTTATCAACAAGGCCAGTTCGCCAATATGAACCTGACCGACATTCCCGCCGAATATAACGTGGTGGCCGTCGCCTTTATGAAAGGCCAGGGAATCCCGACCTTCAAGCCTTACAACCTGTCCGACGCCGAGTTCCGCCGCCAGGTGGGCGTGCTGAACAGCCAGGGCCGCGCGGTGCTGATCTCCCTCGGCGGCGCAGACGCGCACATCGAACTGAAAACCGGCGACGAAGACCGGCTGAAAGACGAGATTATTCGCCTGGTGGAAGTCTACGGCTTCGACGGCCTGGATATCGATCTGGAACAGGCGGCGATCGGCGCCGCCAATAATAAAACCGTCTTGCCTGCGGCGCTGAAAAAAGTAAAAGACCATTACGCCGCGCAGGGGAAAAACTTTATTATCAGCATGGCGCCGGAATTCCCATATTTACGTGAGAATGGCACCTACCTGGATTATATCAACGCCCTCGAAGGCTACTACGACTTTATCGCACCACAATATTACAACCAGGGTGGCGATGGCCTTTGGGTTGAAGAAATTAAAACCTGGCTGACCCAAAACGACGACACCAAGAAGGAAGACTTCCTCTACTACCTGACGGAAAGCCTGGTCACCGGCACCCGCGGCTATGCGAAGATCCCGGCGGCGAAATTCGTCATCGGCCTGCCGAGCAACAACGATGCCGCCGCCACCGGCTACGTGATCGACAAACAGGCGGTGTATAACGCCTTCTCGCGTCTCGACGCCAAAAACCTGTCGATCAAGGGCCTGATGACCTGGTCAATCAACTGGGACAACGGCAAGAGCAAAGCCGGCGTGGCCTACAGCTGGGAGTTCAAAACCCGCTACGCGCCGCTGATTCAGGGCGGAGTCACCCCGCCGCCGGGAAAGCCTAATGCGCCGACGGCGCTGACGGTCTCCGAGTTGGGCGCCACCTCGCTGAAGCTGAGCTGGGCCGCCGCCACCGGCGCCTTACCGATCGCCAGTTACACCGTTTACCGCAACGGCAACCCGATCGGCCAGACTGCCGGCCTGTCGTTGGCCGACAACGGCCTGGCTCCGGCCACCCAGTACAGCTACTTCGTTACCGCAACCGACAGTCAGGGCAATACCTCGCTGCCGAGCAGCGCGCTGGCGGTCAAAACCGCCAACGACGGCACGCCGCCCGATCCGAGCGCGCCCGAGTGGCAGAACAACCACAGCTACCAAGCCGGCGACGTGGTGAGTTATAAAGGCAAGAAATACACCTGTATTCAGGCGCACACCTCCAACGCCGGCTGGACGCCGGACGCCGCCTTCACCCTGTGGCAGCTCATCGCCTAATCGCTAATCGATTGCCGGTCAAACCGGCCGGCAATCCCGTCATTACGCTAAAAATTGCATAATCGCTAATTTTCCCCGCCGATAACTGAAAATCCGTCAAAAACCGAGCCCTGGCAAACAACTATTTCTCAGCGTATGGCTAAAACGCTTGCATCTCATGCAGCTTTAGGCGCATTTTCATAACCACAGCGCAGCAAAACCGCGTTATCGCTGATGAATCGGCAATGCTGCCCATAACAGTAAAAAACAACATCACAGTCATAAAAGCCCGTTAGGAGAGTTGTATGTGTTCTATTTTCGGTGTGCTCGATCTGAAGTCCGATCCCGTTGAACTGCGTAAGAAAGCGCTGGAGCTGTCGCGCCTGATGCGCCACCGCGGCCCGGATTGGTCCGGCGTTTACGCCAGCGACAAAGCCATTTTGGCCCACGAACGCCTGTCGATCGTCGACGTCAACAACGGCGCTCAACCGCTGTACAACGCTGCGCACACCCACGTTTTGGCGGTCAACGGCGAAATTTACAACCACCAGGCGCTGCGCCAACAGCTGAGCGACCGCTACGCGTTCCAGACCGGTTCCGACTGTGAAGTGATCCTGGCGCTGTATCAGGAGAAAGGCCCGGACTTCCTCGACGATCTGCAAGGCATGTTCGCCTTCGCCCTGTACGACACCGAAAAAGACGCCTACCTGATCGGCCGCGATCATCTGGGCATCATCCCGCTGTACATGGGCCACGACGAGCACGGCAACCTGTACGTCGCCTCGGAAATGAAAGCGCTGGTGCCGGTGTGCCGCACTATCAAGGAATTTCCGGCCGGCAGCTACCTGTGGAGCCAGGACGGTGAGATCCGCGAATACTATCGCCGCGACTGGTTCGATTACGACAGCGTCAAAGACAACGTGACCGACGCCACCGCCCTGCGCACCGCGCTGGAAGAGTCGGTGAAAAGCCACCTGATGTCCGACGTGCCTTACGGCGTGCTGCTGTCGGGCGGGCTGGATTCCTCGGTCATCTCGGCGATCACCAAGAAGTACGCCGCGCGCCGCGTGGAAGATCAGGAACGCAGCGAAGCCTGGTGGCCGCAGCTGCACTCCTTCGCCGTCGGCCTGGAAGGCTCGCCGGATCTGCGCGCCGCGCAGGAGGTGGCCAACCATCTGGGCACCGTGCACCATGAAATCCACTTCACCGTGCAGGAAGGCCTGGACGCCATCCGCGACGTGATTTACCACATCGAAACCTACGACGTCACCACCATCCGCGCCTCGACGCCGATGTACCTGATGTCGCGCAAAATCAAGGCGATGGGCATCAAGATGGTGCTCTCCGGCGAAGGCGCGGACGAAGTGTTCGGCGGCTACCTCTACTTCCATAAGGCGCCGGACGCCCGCGAATTCCACGAAGAGACCGTACGCAAGCTGCTGGCGCTGCATATGTTCGACTGCGCGCGCGCCAACAAGGCGATGTCCGCCTGGGGCGTCGAAGCCCGCGTGCCGTTCCTGGACAAGAAATTCCTCGACGTGGCGATGCGCATCAACCCGAAAGATAAAATGTGCGGCAACGGCAAAATGGAAAAACACATCGTCCGCGAATGTTTCGAGTCCTATTTGCCGGCCAGCGTGGCCTGGCGCCAGAAAGAGCAGTTCTCCGACGGCGTCGGCTACAGCTGGATCGACACGCTAAAAGAGGTCGCTGCGCAGCAAATCAGCGATCAACAGCTCGAAACCGCGCGTTTCCGCTTCCCGTACAACACGCCGACTTCGAAAGAAGGCTACCTGTACCGCGAAATCTTCGAGGAGCTGTTCCCGCTGCCGAGCGCCGCCGAATGCGTGCCGGGCGGCCCGTCCGTCGCCTGCTCGTCCGCCAAGGCCATCGAATGGGACGAATCGTTCAAGAAGATGGACGATCCTTCCGGCCGCGCCGTCGGCGTACACCAGGCCGCCTATAAATAATCGCGCGGCGCTTTCCCTCAGGGCGGGCCTTTTGGCCCGCCTTTTTGTTGCCTTTTCCCCCCGCCAACTGCCTGAATTGCCGATTTTATCGCCATAATGTTCACAAGCCAGACAAACGGCGCTTCCGGGCACTTTTTCGGGAAAAAACTTGTTGACGCAAATCGGTCATATACGCATAATGCGCCCCGCAACGCCGATGAAGGCAAAGCAAAAAAAGAGGGCTACGTAGCTCAGCTGGTTAGAGCACATCACTCATAATGATGGGGTCACAGGTTCGAATCCCGTCGTAGCCACCATCTATTTTTTGCATTTGCGGGAGTGGCGAAATTGGTAGACGCACCAGATTTAGGTTCTGGCGCCGCAAGGTGTGCGAGTTCAAGTCTCGCCTCCCGCACCATTTCTCTTCATCGTCGGCGCAGTATGTTGATGGGGTATCGCCAAGCGGTAAGGCACCGGTTTTTGATACCGGCATTCCCTGGTTCGAATCCAGGTACCCCAGCCATATTCTTTCGGGAATGGGGTTTCAACATAAGATTTGTTTGCAGGTGGGGTATCGCCAAGCGGTAAGGCACCGGTTTTTGATACCGGCATTCCCTGGTTCGAATCCAGGTACCCCAGCCATAACAAACTGCTTGCAAATCAAAGAAGTAAAAAGTACCATCGGCTACGTAGCTCAGCTGGTTAGAGCACATCACTCATAATGATGGGGTCACAGGTTCAAATCCCGTCGTAGCCACCATAATTGGGGTGTCGCCAAGCGGTAAGGCTCTGGTTTCTGATACCAGCATACCCAGGTTCGAATCCTGGCACCCCAGCCATATTTAGAAAAGCCCGCTTCGGCGGGCTTTTTGCTGTCTGGCGCTCGGCCAATCCTAACGAGCCCAGCCGCAGCCGAGCCCTGTCGGTTACAATCCCAACGCGTACTTCAACGCATGCTCTTTCAGCTTGCCCGCCCGCTGCGCAGCCATCAGCGCCAGATTGCGCGCCACGTTCAGCGGCGCCAGGTTATTGCTGAAAGCGGTATAGAACAGATCCATGCCGCTCTGCATCAGCAGGTTATCGGTACGGCGGCGGCGCTGATAGCGCAACAGTACCGCCTCGCTGCTCCAGTCCTCTCCCTGCTCCCGCGCATCGCTTAATACGTTCAGCAAGGCATCCACGTCGCGATACCCCAGATTGACGCCCTGCCCGGCCAGCGGGTTGATGGTATGCGCCGCATCACCCAACAGCGCCAGCCCCGGCAACACGTAGCGCTGCGCATGACGCCGCGTCAGCGGGAACGAACCGGCGGCGTGCACCTTAACCGGGCCCAGTCGCGCCGGGAAAGCGGCGGCGATCTCGCGCTCCAGTTGCGCTGGCGGCATCGCCTGCAGCTGGCGAATGCGCTGCGGGCTGTCATACCACACCAGCGACGCCCAGCTGTCGTACAGCGGCAGGAAGGCACGCGGCCCGGATGGGAAGAAGCGCTGCCAGGTCACATCCTGCTGCGGCGCGCCGGTATCGACGGTGATCAACATACACGCCTGACGATACTGCCAACCGTTGGTGCCGATCGCCGCCAGCTTGCGCACCTGCGAGTTGGCGCCGTCCGCGCCGACAACCAGGCGCGTCTGCAGCGTCTCACCGCCGTCCAGCGTCAGCTGCCAGGCATTGTCAGCCCGCTGCAGCGATTGCAGCCTGGCGGGGCACAGCAGCGTCAAATTGGCGCACTGCGCGAACTGCTGCCACAGCGCCAGCTGCAGAATGCGGTTTTCCACCATAAAGCCCAGCTCCGGCAGCCCCAGGGACACCGCGTCGAACGCCACGCGCGACGACGCCCATTCCCAGGTCTCCAGCCGGCGATACGGCGCCGTGCGCATCGCCGTCACGGCCTGCCAGGCGCCGAGCTGTTTCAGCAGCCCCACCGAGGTGCAGCCGATAGCGGAAATGCGCAGATCCGGCGGGCTTTGCGCCTCGAACGCCTGCGGCGCCTGATGTTCCAGCAACGCCACCGACCAACCCGCCTGCGCCAGCCCCAGGGCCTCCGCCGCGCCGACCATGCCGCCGCCGACCACCACCGCGTCATACCGATTTTGAGATGTCTTCATATTGGCTATGTTTTCTGTGTGAATGCTCGCCATCCCACCCGGTATGGCGTTTTGCGCAGTGTACCGGATTTTCGCTCCGGCTTCAGGTTGCGTGCCATTTTCCCCCGCGCTGGTCACAACGGCGGCAAATGATTACAATACGCGCCCTGCATGTCGCGTAACGCAACTTTCGCTCCGCACTGAGTAATGGCAAGTCAATGACGAAAAAACTACATATCAAAACCTGGGGCTGCCAGATGAATGAGTATGATTCATCGAAAATGGCCGACCTGTTGAACAGCACGCACGGCTTCGAGTGGACCGAAAACGCCGAAGAGGCGGACGTGCTGCTGCTGAACACCTGCTCGATCCGTGAAAAGGCGCAGGAGAAAGTTTTCGCCATGCTGGGGCGCTGGCGCTTGCTGAAAGAAAAGAACCCGTCTGTCATCATCGGCGTCGGCGGTTGCGTGGCCTCGCAAGAAGGTGAACTGATCCGCAGCCGCGCGCCCTGCGTTGACGTGGTCTTCGGCCCGCAGACCCTGCACCGCCTGCCGGAAATGATCAACCACGTTCAGGGCACCCGCAGCCCGGTGGTCGACATCAGCTTCCCGGAGATCGAAAAATTCGACCGTCTGCCGGAACCGCGCGCCGAAGGCCCGACCGCATTCGTGTCGATCATGGAAGGCTGCAACAAATACTGCACCTTCTGCGTGGTGCCTTACACCCGCGGCGAGGAAGTGAGCCGCCCGAGCGACGACGTGCTGTTCGAAATCGCCCAACTGGCGGCGCAGGGCGTACGCGAGGTCAACCTGCTCGGCCAAAACGTCAACGCTTACCGCGGCGCCACGCATGACGGCGATATCTGCTCGTTCGCCGAACTGCTGCGCCTGGTGGCGGCCATCGACGGCATCGATCGCATTCGCTTCACCACCAGCCACCCGATCGAGTTCACCGACGACATCATCGCGGTGTACGAAGACACGCCGGAGCTGGTCAGCTTCCTGCATCTGCCGGTGCAGAGCGGTTCGGATCGCATCCTGACCATGATGAAACGCGCGCACACCGCGCTGGAGTACAAGGCGATTATCCGCAAGCTGCGCAAGGCGCGGCCGGCCATTCAGCTCAGCTCCGATTTCATCGTCGGTTTCCCGGGCGAAAGCCAGGCCGACTTCGAACAGACCATGAACCTGATCGCCGACGTCAATTTCGACGTCAGCTTCAGCTTCATCTATTCGTCGCGCCCCGGTACGCCGGCGGCGGACATGGTCGACGACGTCAGCGAAGAAGAGAAAAAACAGCGGCTGTATATTCTGCAGGATCGCATCAACCAGCAGGCACTGCAGTTCAGCCGCCGCATGCTCGGCACCGTCCAGCGCATTCTGGTGGAAGGCACCTCGCGCAAAAGCGTGATGGAGCTGGCCGGGCGCACGGAGTGCAACCGTGTGGTAAACTTCGAGGGCACGCCCGACATGATCGGCCAGTTCGTCGACGTGGAAATTACCGAGGTGCTAACCAACACCCTGCGTGGCGCAGTGGTGCGCACCGAACAGCAGATGGATCTGCGCGTACATGAATCCCCGCAGTCGGTGATCGCCCGTACCCGCAAAGAAAACGCGCTGGGCGTCGGCATTTACCAGCCCTGACGCCGCGGCGGCCGCCTTATCGCCGCCCATTCGCGCTACTCCTTACCGTTTCTCCGCCGGGCGTCCGCGCCCGGTGATTTGCTTTTTTATTTTTTTATTGTTGAAGAGGCGACATAACATGCAACTCCCACACTGCCCGAAGTGCAACTCCGAATACACCTACCAGGACAATGCCCTGTTCATCTGCCCTGAGTGCGCCCACGAGTGGAGCGACAGCGCCCCGGCGGAAGATCAGGACGCGCTGATCGTCAAAGACGCCAACGGCAACCTGCTGGCGGACGGCGACGCGGTCACCGTGATCAAAGACCTGAAGGTCAAAGGCAGCTCCTCGATGCTCAAGATCGGCACCAAGGTGAAAAACATTCGCCTGGTCGAAGGCGATCACAACATCGACTGCAAAATCGATGGCTTCGGCCCGATGAAGCTGAAATCCGAGTTCGTGAAAAAGAACTGATTCCCAGCGGCCTTGTTCTGTGATGACGCGGCGGGCTTTGCGCCCCGCCGCGTTTTTTCCTTATCTTCCCTTGAATTTCGCCGACGGCGCACAGATAGATCAGCGGTAAACTTGCGCCGTTGCGGCGCACCATGAATAATTCAAGAAAGAGAGTATTCAGGCTCGCCCTGAACGCGCGCGTCCCGGACGCGCTATGTGACATCAACCAGGCCCGATGTGACCTAGAGGAATAGTTTGAACGTCGCAACACAAGAAATTTTGTTAGAGCCCGCAGACAACAAGCGTTTGCTCAGCCTGTGCGGCCCGTTTGATGACAACATCAAACAACTCGAGCGCCGATTGGGCATCGAAATCAATCGCCGCGACAACCGTTTCAAGCTGGTCGGCAAAAACCTGTGCGTGGCTGCCGCCGCCGATATCCTGCGCCATCTGTACGTGGATACCGCGCCGATTCGCGGCGTGATCCCGGATATCGATCCGGAGCAAATCCACCTGGCCATCAAAGAGAGCCGGGTGCTGGAACAGGTAGCCGACAGCGTGCCGGATTACGGCAAGGCGGTCACCATCAAAACCAAGCGCGGCATGGTGAAACCGCGCACGCCCAACCAGGCGCAGTACATCGCCAACATTCTCGATCACGACATCACCTTCGGCATCGGCCCGGCGGGCACCGGCAAGACCTACCTGGCGGTCGCCGCCGCGGTAGATGCGCTGGAGCGCCAGGAAATTCGCCGCATTCTGCTGACCCGCCCCGCGGTCGAAGCCGGCGAAAAGCTGGGCTTCCTGCCGGGCGATCTGAGCCAGAAGGTCGATCCTTATCTGCGCCCGCTGTACGACGCTCTGTTCGAAATGCTGGGCTTCGAGCGCGTGGAGAAGCTCATCGAGCGCAACGTGATCGAAGTCGCGCCGCTGGCCTATATGCGCGGCCGCACGCTGAACGACGCCTTTATCATTCTGGATGAGAGCCAGAACACCACCATCGAACAGATGAAGATGTTCCTGACGCGCATCGGCTTCAACTCGAAGGCGGTCATCACCGGCGACGTCACCCAGATCGACCTGCCGCGCAACCAGAAATCCGGCCTGCGCCACGCGGTGGAAGTGCTGTCGGACGTGGAAGAACTGAGCTTCAACTTCTTCCACAGCGAAGACGTGGTGCGCCACCCGGTGGTGGCCCGCGTGGTCATCGCCTATGAGGCCTGGGAAGCGGCCGAACAGAAACGCAAAGACGCGATTGCCGAACAACGTAAGCGCGAGGCGCTCGCCGCCTCCGAGCAGGAGACACCATGAGCCAGGTGATTTTGGATCTGCAGATTGCCTGTGAAAGCGGCGACGGCCTGCCGGATGAGGCCACCTTCCAGCGCTGGCTGGAAGGCGTGCTGCCGCAATTTCAGGAAGAGGCCGAGGTGACCGTGCGTCTGGTGGACGAAGCGGAAAGCCACGAGCTGAACCTGACCTACCGCGGTAAAGACAAGCCGACCAACGTGCTCTCTTTCCCGTTCGAGGCCCCGCCGGGCATCGAGCTGCCGCTGCTCGGCGATCTGATCATCTGCCGCCAGGTGGTTGAACAGGAAGCGATTGAGCAAGGCAAGGCGCTGGAGGCCCACTGGGCGCATATGGTTGTCCACGGCAGTCTTCATCTGCTAGGGTATGACCACATCGAAGACGATGAAGCCGAAGAAATGGAGTCTTTGGAAACCGAAATCATGCACGGACTGGGCTATCCTGATCCGTACCTGGCGGAAAAAGACCCCGTCTGACGTCAGCCGTTTACCCTACAGCCCCCCTGCGGGGCTGTCGCTGACGCCCCTTAACTCTGACATGAGTGACAGTAACGAAAACGCCATGAGCGACGACCATTCACAAAGCAATGACAGCCCCAGTCCCAAGAAGGGGTTCTTTACTCTTATCCTTAACCAGCTGTTCCACGGCGAGCCCAAAAACCGTGGCGATCTGGTCGAGCTGATCCGTGATTCCGAACAAAACGACCTGATCGATCCCGATACTCGCGACATGCTGGAAGGCGTGATGGATATCGCCGAGCAGCGCGTGCGCGACATCATGATCCCCCGCTCCCAGATGGTGACGCTCAAGCGCAACCAGACGCTGGAAGAATGCCTGGACGTGATTATCGACTCCGCCCACTCGCGCTTCCCGGTGATCAGCGAAGACAAAGATCACATCGAAGGTATCCTGATGGCCAAGGATCTGCTGCCGTTCATGCGCGCAGACTCCGAGCCGTTCAGCATCGACAAGGTGCTGCGCACCGCGGTGGTGGTGCCGGAAAGCAAGCGCGTCGACCGGATGCTGAAAGAGTTCCGCTCCCAGCGCTATCACATGGCGATTGTCATTGACGAATTCGGCGGCGTGTCCGGCCTGGTCACCATCGAAGACATTCTGGAACTGATCGTCGGCGAGATCGAAGACGAATACGACGATGAAGACGATCTGGATATCCGCCAGCTCAGCCGCCACATGTACACCGTGCGCGCGCTGGCCCCGATCGAAGACTTCAACGAAGCCTTCGGCACCCATTTCAGCGACGACGAGGTCGATACCATTGGCGGTCTGGTGATGCAGGCCTTCGGCCACCTGCCGGCGCGCGGGGAAACCATTGAAATCGAAGGTTACCTATTTAAAGTTGCCATGGCCGACAGTCGACGTATTATCCAGGTTCATGTAAAAATTCCGGACGATTCTCCACCACCGAAACTGGAAGATTAAATCCAACATGGCTAAAGCCTCATTACTTGAACGCCAGCGGGTTCGCGCCCTGCTGGCGCTGTTGTCAGGTGCCGGCGGGACGCTGGCGTTCTCGCCCTACGACTTCTGGCCCGCGGCCATCGTCTCCCTATTCGGCCTGCTGGCCGTTACCCTCAATCGCACCGCCAAACAGTCTGCCCTGCTCGGCTTTGTCTGGGGCTTCGGGCTGTTCGGCAGCGGCATCAACTGGGTGTATGTCAGCATCGCCGATTTCGGCGGCATGCCTTTCGCCGTCAATGTCTTCCTGGTGGTGCTGCTCGCCGCTTACCTGTCGCTGTATACCGGGCTGTTCGCCGGGCTGTTGACGCGCCTGTGCCCGGCCACTCGCTGGTGGCGGCTGGCCATCGCCGCGCCGGCGCTGTGGCAGGTGACCGAATTCCTGCGCGGCTGGGTGCTGACCGGCTTCCCCTGGCTGCAGTTCGGCTACAGCCAGATCAACGGCCCGCTGAAGGGCATCGCGCCGCTGCTGGGCGTCGACGCCATCACCTTTGTGCTGATGGCCATCGCCGGTCTGCTGGTGTATGCCGTCAATCAGCGCCGCCTGTCGGCTGCGGTCATCGCCGCCGCGCTGCTGCTGTTGCCGTGGCCGCTGCGCCAGCTGCAGTGGTTTACCCCGCAGCCGGAGAAAGCGGTGAACGTCGCCATGGTGCAAGGCAACATCGCCCAGTCGATGAAATGGGATCCGAAAGCGCTGGTCAGCACGCTGCAAACCTATCTGGACGAAACCCGTCCGTACGTGGGCAAGGCGCCGATCGTCATCTGGCCGGAGTCCGCCATCCCGGATTATGAAGCCAACCAGAACGGCTTCCTGACCATGATGGACGACCTGATGCGGGCGAAGAACAGCAGCCTGATCACCGGCATCGTCGACGTGCGCGCCACGCCACAGGGCCAGCAGATCTACAACAGCGCTATCGTGCTCGGCGAGCCGACGCCGTACAGCTACCCGGACAAGAATCGCTACAACAAGCACCACCTGGTGCCGTTCGGCGAATTCGTGCCGCTGGAGACGCTGCTGCGGCCGCTGGCGCCGTTCTTCGATCTGCCGATGTCATCCTTCAGCCGCGGCGACTATGTGCAGCCGCAGCTCAGCGTGCGCGGGTACAACCTGACGGCGGCCATCTGCTACGAAATCGTGCTGGGCCAGCAGGTGCGCGATAACTTCCGCCCGGACACCAACTTCCTGCTGACCATCTCCAACGATGCCTGGTTCGGCCACTCCATCGGCCCGTGGCAACACTTCCAGATGGCGCGCATGCGGGCGCTGGAGCTCGGCCGGCCGCTGCTGCGCAGCACCAATAACGGCGTCACCGCCGCGGTGGACGCGAACGGCGAGGTGATCGCCGAGATCCCGCAGTTCACCCGTCAGGTGCTCGAAGTGAAGGTCACGCCGACCACCGGCGTCACGCCTTATGCGCGCTTCGGCGCCACGCCGCTGTGGGTGATTACCCTGCTGCTGGGCGGCTGGGCGCTGATGTTGGGCCTGCGCCGCAAATAATCCTCTCCGTCGGGGCGCGCCCGCCGCGCCCCACTTTCCCGTCAATACCCCACCCTCAGTCAGAAAACGCCGTTAAATCAACGCGGCTGGCACACTCCTTGCTTTTATCTATGGCGACCTCGCGCGCCGGTTTACTTTTGCTGACGTTTTGTCGCACCTGTGCACATTTTGGGTGCGTCGAGCGCACCGCACGAGTGCGTCAGCGTTTTGTTGCATTGATTTGGTGCGCGCGGCGTCTCAAAAAATGAAACATTTTAGTTTCAAGATATTCACAATCGGTTATTTTTTAACGGCTATCCGTTCTAAGACTATCTTTATAACTTGAGCAATAAATAGTCGGTTTAACCTGACGCTCTTTAGTCAGAGCCACCACAACAGCAAAGGAGTTGGACCATGCAAATGCGTAAATTGGCGTTATCGTTACTGCTGCTCGGTATGGCAGGTAGCGTGGCGCATGCGGAAGACCTGACCGGTACGCTGAAGAAAATCAAAGACAATGGCGTGATCGTTGTCGGCCACCGCGAATCGTCAGTGCCGTTCTCCTACTACGACAACCAACAAAAAGTTGTGGGCTACTCTCAGGACTACTCCAACCAAATCGTTGAAGCCGTTAAGAAAAAGCTGAATGCACCGAATCTGCAGGTGAAAATGCTGCCGATTACCTCGCAGAACCGCATCCCGCTGCTGCAAAACGGCACCTATGATTTCGAGTGCGGCTCCACCACCAATAACCTCGAGCGCCAGAAACAGGCCGCCTTCTCCGACACCATTTTCGTGGTCGGCACCCGCTTGCTGGTGAAAAAAGGCTCCGACATCAAAGACTTTAAAGACCTGGCAGGCAAACCGGTGGTGGTCACCTCCGGCACCACCTCCGAAGTGCTGCTGAACAAGCTGAACGACAGCGGCAAGATGAACATGCGCATTATCAGCGCCAAAGATCACGGCGATTCCTTCCGCACTCTGGAAAGCGGCCGCGCCGTGGCCTTCATGATGGATGACGCCCTGCTGGCGGGCGAGCGCGCCAAGGCCAAGAAACCGGATCAGTGGGAAATCATCGGCACGCCGCAGTCGAAAGAGGCCTACGGCTGCATGCTGCGTAAAGACGACCCTGAGTTCAAAAAACTGGTCGATGACACCATCGCCCAGGCGCAAACTTCCGGTGAAGCGGCCAAGTGGTTTGACAAATGGTTCAAACAGCCTATCCCACCAAAACAGCTCAACATGAACTTCGAACTGTCGGACGACATGAAGCAACTGTTCAAAGAGCCTAACGACAAAGCGTTGAACTAAATAGAACAAAAGCCGGGGCGGCCGCCAGGCCAAACCGGCCCAGTTGATGACTGGGACAGACAGGAATGAGGGGGGCCGTTCCCCTCCCTCATTTTCCCCAAGGCGCGCCACCGACATCCGTACACAACAAGCCAGCCAGACTGGCCGCGCGGCGATCGGCGCTCATCAAGTCATCAATCTTCGGCGCCCTGCGCCCGTTTATCGGAGTTTGTTATGTCAATAGATTGGAACTGGGGTATCTTCCTGCAGCAGGCCCCGTTTGGGAACACCACTTACCTCGGCTGGATCTGGTCCGGCTTTCAGGTCACGGTGGCCCTCTCCGTCTGTGCATGGATTATCGCTTTCTTCGTCGGTTCGCTGTTCGGTATCTTGCGTACCGTGCCCAACCGCTTTCTTTCCACTCTCGGCACCTGTTACGTCGAGCTGTTCCGCAACGTGCCGCTGATCGTGCAATTTTTTACCTGGTATCTGGTGATCCCCGAGCTGCTGCCGGTCAATATCGGCACCTGGTTCAAGACCGAGCTGGATCCCAACGTGCAGTTCTTCGTCTCTTCCATGCTTTGTCTGGGGCTGTTTACCGCCGCCCGCGTTTGCGAGCAGGTGCGCGCCGCCATTCAATCCCTGCCGCGCGGCCAGAAAGCCGCCGGGCTGGCGATGGGCCTGACGCTGCCGCAAACCTACCGCTACGTGCTGTTGCCGAACGCCTACCGGGTGATCGTGCCGCCGATGACCTCGGAGATGCTCAACCTGGTCAAAAACTCCGCCATCGCCTCCACCATCGGGCTGGTGGACATGGCCGCGCAGGCCGGCAAGCTGTTGGATTACTCCGCACACGCCTATGAATCCTTTACCGCCATCACGCTGGCTTATATCGGCATCAACGCCGTTATCATGCTGTTTATGCGTCTGGTCGAAAAGAAAGTGCAGTTGCCTGGCAACCTGGGGAGTAAATAATGTACGAATTTGACTGGGCGTCGATCGTCCCAAGCTTCCCTTATTTGCTGCAGGGCATGGTGATCACGCTGAAGATCACCGTGACCGCCGTCGTGGTCGGCATCCTGTGGGGCACCGTGCTGGCGGTGATGCGCCTGTCGCCGTTCAAACCGATCAGCTGGTTCGCCACCCTGTACGTCAACCTGTTCCGTTCGGTACCGCTGGTGATGGTGCTGCTGTGGTTCTATCTGGTGGTTCCAAGCTTATTACAACAGGTTCTAGGGCTGTCGCCGAAAACCGATATTCGCCTGATCTCGGCTATGGTAGCCTTTTCCCTGTTTGAAGCGGCTTATTATTCGGAAATCATCCGTGCCGGCATTATCAGCATCTCGCGCGGCCAATCTTCCGCCGCGCTGGCGCTGGGCATGACCCACTGGCAATCCATGCGGCTGGTGATCCTGCCGCAGGCGTTCCGCGCCATGGTGCCGCTGCTGCTGACCCAGGGCATCGTGCTGTTCCAGGATACCTCGCTGGTTTACGTACTGAGCCTGGCCGACTTCTTCCGCACCGCGTCGACCATCGGCGAACGCGACGGCACCCAGGTTGAAATGATCCTGTTCGCCGGCTTTGTCTATTTTGTTATCAGCCTCGCCGCCTCGGCGCTGGTAAGCTATTTGAAGAAAAGGACTGTTTGATGATATCCCTGAAAAATGTTTCCAAGTGGTACGGTCACTTTCAAGTGTTGACCGATTGCACCACCGAAGTGAAAAAAGGCGAAGTGGTCGTCGTCTGCGGTCCTTCAGGTTCCGGCAAGTCCACCCTGATCAAAACCGTCAACGGCCTCGAGCCGATCCAGCAGGGAAGCATCCTGGTGAACGGCACGCCGGTCAACGACAAGAAAACCAACCTGGCGCAGCTGCGCGCCAAGGTCGGCATGGTGTTCCAACACTTTGAACTGTTCCCGCACCTGTCCATCATCGACAACCTGACGCTGGCGCAGGTAAAAGTGCTCAAGCGCGATAAGACCGCCTCGCGCGAGAAGGGCCTGAAGCTGCTGGAGCGCGTCGGCCTCACCGCCCATGCCAACAAATTCCCCGGTCAGTTGTCCGGCGGCCAGCAGCAGCGCGTCGCCATCGCCCGCGCGCTGTGCATGGATCCGATCGCCATGCTGTTCGATGAGCCGACCTCGGCGCTCGATCCGGAAATGATCAACGAAGTGCTGGACGTGATGGTCGAACTGGCGAACGAAGGCATGACCATGATGGTGGTGACCCATGAAATGGGCTTCGCCCGCAAAGTGGCGAATCGCGTGATCTTTATGGACGAAGGCAAAATCGTCGAAGACCGCAACAAAGACGATTTCTTCAACAACCCTGAATCCGATCGCGCCAAGGACTTCCTGGCCAAGATCCTGCACTGATCGCGCAGTCCCCTAAACCCAAGCGCCCCAAGGGGCGCTTGTTTTTCGGCGCCCATGCGCCTGAATGCCTCTCATTGCCGCCTCAACAAAGTTAGGATTTATCTTAAACTCCCCGTCGCGATGACCGTAAACAACGCGCGATCCTGCAGGCTGTCCTACCTTTGATGATTAACTCACCCACCAGAGAGGCTGGCATGATTCAACTGGTACAAGCGGAGTACAACATCAAATCCGGTTATCCGATTGTTCGACGCACGTTGGAAGACAAGAAGAAACTGATTGAAAAACCGGGTTACGGGCCTGAGTCCTGTTGCGCCACCATCGAATACCAGCTGCGCGGCAGCACTCGCTATGCCTTTGGCAATAGCCAGATGAAAATGGAGATGCCGCCGGATATCTACACCCATAACTGGGTCAAGCTACATGCCGAAATGGCCGCGCTGGTTGCGTCGATAAGGCGTATCGAACGCTTTGACGCCGATCAGGAGCAGGTGCCGATCACCAACGTGTATATCGAGCTGCGCCCCTGCGAGGCCAACTGCATGCAGGCACTGCAAAATATCTTGCCCGACGGCACTACCGTCTATTACTCCTTCTTGCACCCAACCGAGGTGGAAGAATGGAAACGCAGCGCTCATGAACTCTGCGGTGTCTGAACGCCTTATCCCGTCGCGCTAACGCCCGGCACTAAAAGCGCTTGTTTCTCCCCGGTTTTGATCCGATGCTCGCTGGATAACAAACAGAGGAGAAAGAACATGCCCCGCCCTATTATCATCGATTGCGATCCCGGCCTCGACGACGCCATCGCGCTGGCCATGGCGCTGCGTTCGCCGGAGCTGGACGTCAAAGCCATCACCACCTCCGCCGGCAACCAGACGCCGGAGAAAACCCTGCGTAACGCGCTGGGCCTGTTGACCCTGATGGGGCGCGAGGACATACCGGTCGCCGCCGGCGCCGGCGGCCCGCTGATGCGCGAGCTGGTGATCGCCGACTATGTCCACGGCAAAACCGGCATGGGCAACACCCACCTGCCGGCGCCGACCCTCAAACCCGATCCCCGCGGCGCCGTCGAGCTGATCGCCGACCTGCTGCGCGCCAGCCCGCAGCCGATAACCCTGGTGGTGACCGGCCCGATGACCAACATCGCCCTGCTGCTGGCCCAGCATGCCGAGCTGAAAAGCCGCATCGAGCGCATCGTATTCATGGGCGGCGGCATGAACGCCGGCAATACCACGCCGGTCGCGGAGTTCAACATCTTCGTCGATCCCGAAGCCGCAGAAATGGTGCTGAAATCCGGCGTGCCGCTGACCATGGCCGGCCTGAACGTCACCCATCAGGCGCTGGTGTTGCCGCAGGATATCGAGCGCATTCGTCAGATAGCCAATCCGGTCGCGCAGGCGGTCGCGGAGATGCTCGATTTTTACCTGCCGCTGTATCTCAGCCACCCGCGCGGCCTGCCCGGCGCGGCGATGCACGATCCCTGCACCATCGCCTGGCTGCTGGCGCCGCAGCTGTTTACCGGCGTAGAGCGCTGGGTGGGGGTGGAAACCAAGGGGGAATACACCGCCGGCATGACGGTGGTGGACTATTTCCAGCAAACCGGCAACGCGGCCAACGTGGAAGTGCTGACCGGCATCAACCGCGAAGGCTTTATCGATCTGCTGGCCGAGCGCGTAGCGCGTTATTGATCCCATCGGGGCGCATTCGCGCCCCTAGTTCAATTTTTTTGATTTAACTCAGCGAATTTTTGCGCTATCACTGTTCCTGGCTTGCCTCTACCATGCGTTTACACCGACTGACATCGTTACCGATTAGACTTCGCCTGGAGATAAGCCAATGAGCCGCGTACTGGTCCTGAAATCAAGCATTCTGGGTGAATATTCCCAGTCTGGAAAATTAGTCGATTTTTTTGTTGAACAATGGCGTGAAACTCATCCTGAAGACAGGTTCACCGTGCGCGATTTGGCCAACCCGACGCTGCCTGAGCTGGATGGTGAAGTGATGGCCGGTTTTACCGCCGGCGATAAACCGCTGACGCCGCACCAGCAAAGCACCCTGGCGCTGTCCGATGAGCTGATTGCCGAGCTGAAGTCGCACGACACGCTGATCATCAGCGCCCCAATGTACAACTTCAACATCCCGACGCAGCTGAAGATCTACTTCGATCTGATCGCCCGCGCCGGTCAGACGTTCCGCTATACCTCCGCCGGCGCCGAAGGGCTGGTGACAGGCAAGAAAGCGATCGTCATCTCCAGCCGCGGCGGCATCCACGCCGACACGCCGACGGATCTGATCACGCCGTACGTGAAGCTGTTCCTGGGCTTTATCGGCATCACCGACGTTGAATTCGTGCTGGCGGAAGGCTTCGCCTACGGCCCGGAAGCGGCGGAGAAAGCCGCCCAGGACAGCCGCATCGCGGTCGCGCAGAAAATCCCGGCCGGCGTCGCCGTACCGGCCAGCGCACCGGCGCAGGCGCAAGCCGCCCCGGCTACCGTCAGCGGCGGTTTCCTCAGCAACCTGCTGAAGAAACTGTTCCGCTAAACGCCGGCCTTAGCGTTCCCCGCCCTGCCGGGGAACGCCATCAAGGTTCAAACGGCCGCCGCTGAAACTGGTCGTGGCCGCATTTCGGGCACAGCGGCAGCACCTCCGGCGTGTAGAACGCCAGGTGGTAGTGACACTGCTCGCACACCAGATTGCCCAGCCCCACCACTTCACCGCTGTGGTAAACGCCGTGGTGGCTGACATCCTTGAACACCTCGCGCCACTCCAGCTGGGTTTTGTCGGTGATATCCGCCAGTTCCTGCCACAGGCTCTCTTTGATCACCCGCATAAACACGCTGTCGGTAAACTCGTCCCGGCTCTCCTGATAGCTGCGGGCGAACTCTTCCAGATCGCGCCGCACCGCCTGCGTCACCTGCCGCACCTCATCGCGGGTCAGATCCTCGGCCTCGTTCAACCGCCGCTCCGCGCTGGCCACCAGTTCGTCGATATCGCGTTCACCGTTTTTCAGGCGTTCGGTCAGCGATGCCACCAATTCGCGGTAATACTGAGCAACCTTGTTCATAGACTCTCCTCGATAAACGCTGCGCCGGACTTGGCTGTAGGGATACCCCTAAGCTACTTGTTCTTATTTTAGCCGTAAATGACTGATGTCACTTGGCAAGACGCGGGATCTGCAGGTTGTGAGCCGCGTCATGACGACGCTTTTTTTAAATGCGCCGAGTCAGGCGCTTGGAGTTGTTGCCGGGAGGTCTTATCAGCTATGCTATGCGGATCTACGAATACTAAATGTTCATTGCGTTGCCTCTGACCGGGGCAACGGTTTACACCTACAGGACCACCGGCCGCCATGCAAGAGCAATACCGTCCAGAAGACATAGAATCGAACGTACAGCTTCACTGGCAAGAGAAGCAGACTTTCAAAGTTACCGAAGACGACAGCAAGGAAAAGTACTACTGCCTATCCATGCTGCCTTACCCGTCCGGCCGACTGCACATGGGCCACGTTCGTAACTACACTATCGGCGACGTGATCTCGCGCTATCAGCGCATGCTGGGCAAAAACGTGCTGCAGCCAATCGGCTGGGATGCGTTCGGCCTGCCGGCGGAAGGCGCGGCGGTGAAAAACAACACCGCACCGGCCCCGTGGACCTACGACAACATCGAATACATGAAGAACCAGCTGAAATTGCTGGGCTTCGGCTACGATTGGGATCGCGAAATCGCCACCTGCCAGCCGGAATACTACCGCTGGGAACAGTGGTTCTTCACCAAGCTGTATGAAAAAGGCCTGGTCTACAAGAAGACCTCGGCGGTGAACTGGTGCCCGCACGATCTGACCGTGCTGGCCAACGAACAGGTTATCGACGGCTGCTGCTGGCGCTGCGACACCAAGGTCGAGCGTAAAGAGATCCCGCAGTGGTTCATCAAAATCACCGCCTACGCCGATCAGCTGCTGAACGATCTGGACACGCTTGAAAGCTGGCCGGAGCAGGTGAAAACCATGCAGCGCAACTGGATTGGCCGCTCCGAAGGCGTGGAAATCACCTTCGACGTGGCGGACAGCGAAGAGAAGCTGACGGTTTACACCACCCGTCCCGACACCTTCATGGGCGCCACCTACGTGGCGGTCGCCGCGGGCCACCCGCTGGCGCAACAGGGCGCGCGCAACAACCCGGCGCTGACCGACTTCATCGACGAATGCCGCAACACCAAAGTTGCCGAAGCCGAAATGGCGACGATGGAGAAGAAAGGCATGCCGACCGGCCTGTTCGTTGTCCACCCGCTGAGCGGCGAGAAGCTGCCGGTGTGGGTCGCCAACTTCGTGCTGATGGAATACGGCACCGGCGCCGTGATGGCGGTACCGGCGCACGACCAGCGCGACTGGGAATTCGCCACCAAATACGATTTGCCGATCAAACCGGTGATCCTGAACCTCGACGGCAGCCAGCCTGACGTGAGCGCCGAAGCGATGACCGACAAAGGCGCACTGTTCAACTCCGGCGAGTTCGACGGCCTGGACAATGAAGCGGGCTTCAACGCCATCGCCGACAAACTGGTCGCCAAGGGCGTAGGCCAACGCAAGGTCAACTATCGTCTGCGCGACTGGGGCGTCTCCCGTCAGCGTTACTGGGGCGCGCCAATCCCGATGGTGACGCTGGAAGACGGCACCGTGATGCCGACGCCGGAAGACCAGTTGCCGGTGATCCTGCCGGAAGACGTGGTCATGGACGGCATCACCAGCCCGATCAAGGCCGATCCTGAGTGGGCGAAGACCACCGTCGACGGCCAGCCGGCGCTGCGTGAAACCGATACTTTCGACACCTTTATGGAGTCTTCCTGGTACTACGCGCGCTACACCTGCCCGCAGTATGACCAAGGCATGCTGGATCCGGCCGCCGCCAACTACTGGCTGCCGGTCGATCAATATATCGGCGGCATCGAACACGCCATCATGCATCTGATGTACTTCCGCTTCTTCCACAAGCTGATGCGCGATGCGGGCCTGGTGGATTCCGACGAGCCGGCCAAGCGCCTGCTGTGTCAGGGCATGGTGCTGGCCGACGCCTTCTACTACACCGGCAACAGCGGCGAGCGCGTCTGGGTGTCCCCGGTTGACGCCACCGTCGAGCGCGACGACAAGGGGCGCATCATCAAGGCCACCGATCCGCAAGGCCGTGAACTGGTCTATGCTGGCATGAGCAAAATGTCGAAGTCGAAAAACAACGGCATCGACCCGCAGGAGATGGTGGAAAAATACGGCGCGGACACCGTGCGTCTGTTCATGATGTTCGCTTCACCGGCAGAAATGACGCTGGAGTGGCAGGAATCCGGCGTGGAAGGGGCTAACCGCTTCCTGAAACGCGTGTGGAAACTGGCCTACGATCACGTGGAAAAAGGCGCGGTGCAGCCGCTCGACGTAGCGGCGCTGAACGAAGATCAGAAAGCGCTGCGCCGCGATCTGCACAAAACCATCGCCAAGGTGACCGATGACATCGGCCGCCGTCAGACCTTCAACACCGCGATTGCCGCCGTGATGGAGCTGATGAACAAGCTGGCCCGCGCGCCGCAGGAGAGCGAGCAGGATCGCGCTCTGCTGCAGGAAGCGCTGCTGGCCGTGGTTCGCATGCTGTATCCGTTCACCCCGCACGTATGCTTCACGCTGTGGCAGGCGCTGGGCGGCGAAGGCGACGTGGACACTGCGCCATGGCCGGTTGCCGACGAGCAGGCGATGGTCGAAGACTCCAAACTGGTGGTGGTGCAGGTGAACGGCAAGGTTCGCGCTAAAATCACCGTATCCGCCGATGCGACCGAAGAGCAGGTGCGCGCGCGCGCTGCCGAAGAGCATCTGGTGGCTAAATATCTGGACGGCGTCACGATTCGCAAAGTGATCTACGTTCCGGGCAAACTGCTTAACCTGGTTGTGGGTTAACACAAGGAGGAATTGTGCGACAACGCATTCTGACGCTGTTGCTGGGGTTGGCGGTGCTGGTCACCGCCGGCTGCGGTTTTCACCTGCGCGGCACCACGCAGGTGCCTAATGAAATGAAAACGCTGATCCTGGACAGCGCTGACCCTTACGGCCCGTTGACGCGCTCGGTGCGCGAACAGCTGCGTCTGAACGACGTGACTATCGTCAGCGATCCGAAGCGTAAAGACGTGCCTTCCCTGCGCATCGTCGGCGCGACGGAAAGCCAGGATACCGCTTCGATCTTCCAGGACGGTAAAACCGCCGAGTACCAGATGGTGCTGACCGTGCAGGCGCAGGTGCTGATCCCGGGCCATGACCTGTATCCACTGTCGGTGAAAGTGTTCCGTTCCTTCTTCGACAACCCGCTGACCGCGCTGGCCAAGGACTCCGAACAGGAGATCATTCGCCAGGAAATGCGTGAGCAGGCGGCGCAACAGCTGGTGCGCAAACTGCTGGCCGTGCATGCGGCGGAAGAAGATAACCGGCAGAAAGCCGCTGCCGCCGGCGAACGAGCGGCAAGCCAAACCGCACAATGATCCGCATTTACCCGGAACAACTTGCCGCGCAGCTCCGAGAGGGGCTGCGCGCTTGTTATTTATTGAGCGGCAATGAACCGCTGCTGCTGCAGGAGAGCCAGGATTTGCTCCGGCAGGCCGCGCAACAGCAGCAGTTCAGCGAGCACTACAGCATTTCCCTCGACGCCCATACCGACTGGGACGCCATCTTCGGCATCTGCCAGGCGATGAGCCTGTTCGCCAGCCGCCAGACGCTGCTGCTGATCTTCCCCGAAAACGGCCCGACGGCGCCGATCGGCGAACAGCTGACCAAGCTCGCCACGCTGCTGCACGAGGATATCCTGCTGATCCTGCGCGGCCCGCGCCTCACCAAAGCGCAGGAAAACAGCGCCTGGTTCAAGGCGCTCAGCCCGCACGGCGCCCTCGTCAGTTGCCAGACGCCGGAACAGGCGCAGCTGCCGCGCTGGGTCGCCACGCGCGCCAAGGCGATGAAGCTGGAGTTGGACGACGCCGCCAATCAGCTGCTGTGCTACTGCTATGAAGGCAACCTGCTGGCGCTGTCGCAGGCGCTGGAGCGGCTGTCGCTGCTGCACCCGGACGGCAAGCTCACGCTGCCGCGCGTCGAACAGGCGGTGAACGACGCCGCCCACTTCACGCCGTTCCACTGGCTGGATGCCCTGCTGGCCGGCAAGAGCAAGCGCGCCTGGCATATTTTGCAGCAGCTGCAGCAAGAAGACGTGGAGCCGGTGATCCTGCTGCGCACCCTGCAGCGCGAACTGCTGCTGTTGCTGACGCTGCAGCGCCGCATGGCTTCCGCGCCGCTGCGCACGCTGTTCGATCAGCACAAGGTCTGGCAGAACCGCCGCCCGCTGGTGACCCAGGCGCTGCAACGCTTGTCCGGCCCCCAGCTGCAGCAGGCAGTACAGCTGCTGACGCAAATCGAGCTGACCCTCAAGCAGGACTACGGCCAGTCGGTCTGGCCGGAACTGGAAACCCTGTCGATGCTGCTGTGCGGCAAACCCTTGGCCACGAGTTTTACCGATGCCCACTAACCCGGAACACCCCACCGTTTTGCACGCGCTGTTCGGCGGCACCTTTGACCCGATCCACTACGGCCACCTGCGGCCGGTGGAAGCGTTGGCCGCCGAAGTGGGCCTGAATCGCGTCACGCTGCTGCCTAACCACGTGCCGCCGCACCGCCCGCAGCCGGAGGCCAATGCGCAGCAGCGCCTGAAGATGGTCGAGCTGGCGATCGCCGGCAATCCACTGTTTGCCGTCGACGATCGCGAACTGCACCGCACCACCCCCTCCTACACCATCGAGACGTTGGAAACGATTCGTAAAGAGCGTGGCGCCGCCCAGCCGCTGGCGTTTATCATTGGTCAGGACTCGCTGCTGACGCTGCATAAGTGGCACCGCTGGCAGGCGCTGCTGGACGTGTGTCATCTGCTGGTGCTGGCGCGCCCGGGCTATAACGATCGCATGGACACGCCGGAACTGCAGCAGTGGCTGGAACGCCATCGCACCGCCGACCCGGCGCTGCTCAGCCGTCGCCCGCACGGCCATATCTATTTGGCCGATACGCCGGAGCTGGAAATTTCCGCCACCGAGATCCGTCAGCGCCGCCATCAGGGCCTCAACTGCGACGACCTGCTGCCACGCCCGGTGCAGCGCTATATCGAGTTGCAGGGTTTATATCGCTAGCGAAAGGTGCGTGATATACTGCGCCGCTATTTTTCAGGTATCCGCTGAAAACCCCGGAAACCTTAGCTGGCCGGGCAGTCACCAGTTAGCTGGCTTTCAGCGGCAGCCTGCCGAAATCATTATCCGGTTACGCCGCAGCGTGCGCATGTTGCCCGCTGCAGTCGACTGAACAGAACACACCCGAGGGGGAACCTTTGCAAGGTAAAGCGCTCCAAGATTTCGTCATCGATAAAATCGATGATCTGAAAGGCCAAGACATTATCGCTCTGGACGTCCAGGGCAAATCCAGCATCACCGATTGCATGATCATCTGCACCGGCACCTCGACTCGCCACGTGATGTCGATCGCCAGCCACGTGGTACAGGAATCCCGTGCCGCGGGCATGGAGCTGTACGGCATGAAAGGCCAGGAAGCCTCCGACTGGATCGTGGTCGATCTGGGCGAAGTGATCGTGCACGTGATGCAGGAAGAGAGCCGTCGCCTGTACGAGCTGGAAAAACTCTGGAGCTAAGCGGTGAAACTGCAATTGGTGGCGGTCGGCACCAAAATGCCAGACTGGGTGCAAACCGGCTTTATGGATTACCTGCACCGCTTTCCCAAAGATATGCCGTTTGAGCTGACCGAGATCCCGGCGGGCAAACGCGGCAAAAACGCCGACATCAAACGCATTCTGGACAAGGAAGGCGAACAGATGCTGGCGGCGGTGGGCAAAGGCAACCGCATCGTTACGCTGGACATCCCAGGCACGCCGTGGGAAACGCCGCAGCTGGCGCAGCAGCTTGAACGCTGGAAGCAGGATGGCCGCAACGTCAGCTTGCTGATCGGCGGCCCGGAAGGGCTGGCGCCCGCCTGCAAAGCCGCTGCCGAGCAGAGCTGGTCACTGTCTCCGCTGACGCTGCCGCATCCTTTGGTGCGCGTCCTGGTGGCCGAAAGCCTCTACCGCGCCTGGAGTATTACTACAAATCATCCTTACCACCGGGAATAGCCGGTGGTGACCGTGACAGAGTGAAATAAAGCAGCGGGATGAAAATAGAACGTAACCCTTTTCGCGACTATACGGCTGAATCCGCCCTGTTTGTACGCCGCGCCCTGGTGGCGTTTCTGGGCATCCTGGTGCTGTCCGGCATCCTGATCGCCAACCTGTATAATCTGCAAGTGCTCCGCGTCGAGGATTACCGCACCCGCTCCAACGAAAACCGCATCAAGCTGGTGCCCATCGCGCCCAGCCGCGGCATTATCTACGATCGCAACGGCACCCCGCTGGCGCTCAACCGCACCATTTATCAGCTGGAGCTGATGCCGGAGAAGGTCGACGATCTCAAGGCCACGCTGCAGGCGCTGCGCACGGTGGTCGATCTGACCGACGACGACATCACCAATTTCGAAAAAGAGCGCAAGCGTTCGCGCCGCTTCGTCTCCATTCCGGTGAAAACCGCGCTGACCGAGGTGCAGGTCGCCCGCTTTGCGGTCAATCAGTTCCGCTTCCCCGGCGTGGAAGTGAAAGGCTACCAGCGCCGCTACTATCCTTACGGCTCCGCCCTCACCCACGTCACCGGCTACGTGTCGAAGATCAACGATCGCGACGTCGAACGCCTGGACAAAGACGGCAAACTGGCCAACTACGCCGCCACCCACGATATCGGCAAACTGGGCATCGAACGCTATTACGAAGACACGCTGCACGGCAAAACCGGTTACGAAGAGGTTGAAGTCAACAACCGCGGCCGGGTAATCCGCCAATTGCACGAGCAGCCGCCTTCCGCCGGTCAGGACGTCTACCTGACGCTCGATCTTGAGCTGCAGCGCTACATCGAGCAGCTGCTGGTGGGCAGCCGCGCCGCGGTGGTGGTGAGCGATCCGCGCACCGGCGCCATCCTGGCGATGGTGTCCAACCCGAGCTACGATCCGAACCTGTTCGTGGACGGCATTTCCAGCAAGGATTATCAGGGGTTGCTGAACGATCCGAATCGCCCGCTGATCAACCGCGCCACGCAAGGGGTTTACCCGCCCGCGTCGACGGTGAAACCTTATATCGCAGTGTCGGCGCTCAGCGCCGGCGTGATCACCAAGAACACCGTGGTGTTCGATCCCGGCTGGTGGCAGCTGCCCGGCTCGGAAAAACGCTTCCGCGACTGGAAAAAATGGGGCCACGGCCGCCTGAACGTCACCAAGGCGCTGGAAGAGTCCGCGGATACCTACTTCTATCAGGTCGCCTATGACATGGGGATCGATCGGCTGTCGAGCTGGCTGACCAAATTCGGTTATGGCCAGTACACCGGCATCGATCTGGCCGAAGAGCGTTCCGGCCTGATGCCGACGCGCGAATGGAAGCTGAAACGCTATAAAAAACCGTGGTATCAGGGCGACACCATTCCGGTGGGCATCGGCCAGGGCTACTGGACCGCCACGCCGATCCAGATGGCCAAGGCGCTGAACACCCTGATCAACGACGGCACCGTCAAAACGCCGCACCTGCTGCAGAGCACCCGCGTCAACGGCGCGCTGGTGCCGTTCAAACAGGAAGAGAGCACGCAGATCGGCGATATTCACTCCGGCTTCTGGGAAATCGCCAAAGACGGCATGTACGGGGTGGCCAACCGTCCGAACGGGACGGCGCGCAAGTACTTTGCGGACGCACCTTATAAAGCCGCGGCGAAATCGGGTACCGCACAGGTATTCGGCTACGAAACCTACAACGCCCACAAACTGGCGGAGCACCTGCGCGATCACAAGCTGATGACCGCCTTCGCGCCGTTCAACAACCCGACGGTGTCGGTCGCCATCATTCTGGAAAACGGCGGCTCCGGTCCGGCGGTGGGCACCATCACCCGCCAGATCCTCGACCATATCATGCTGGGCGACAACAATACGCAATTGCCAAGCGAGGCCCCGCTGCCGCCTGGCGTAGAAGGTGACTAAGGTAGAACATGACTGAAAGCCAACAAAAAGGCTCGATCTGGACCAAAATCCACATCGACCCGACGTTCCTGCTGCTGATCCTGGCCCTGCTGGTCTACAGCGCCTTCGTGATGTGGAGCGCCAGCGGCCAGGACATCGGTATGATGGAGCGCAAGATCGGGCAGATCGTCATGGGGCTGATCGTGATGGCCGTCATGGCGCAAATCCCGCCGCGCGTGTACGAAAGCTGGGCGCCCTATCTCTATATCTTCTGCGTGATTTTGCTGATCCTGGTAGACGCCTTCGGGCAGATCAGTAAAGGCGCGCAGCGCTGGCTGGATCTGGGCGTGGTGCGCTTCCAGCCGTCGGAAATCGCCAAGATCGCCGTGCCGCTGATGGTGGCGCGCTTTATGAACCGCGACGTCTGCCCGCCTTCGCTGAAAAACACCGCCATCGCGCTGGTGCTGATCTTCCTGCCGACGCTGCTGGTGGCCGCACAGCCGGATCTGGGCACCTCGATCCTGATCGCCGCCTCCGGGTTGTTCGTGCTGTTCCTGTCGGGCATGAGCTGGAAACTGATCGCCGTCGCCGCCGTCGCGCTGGCGGCCTTTATCCCGGTGCTGTGGTTCTTCCTGATGCACGGTTATCAACGCGACCGCGTCATGATGCTGCTCGATCCGGAAAGCGACCCGCTCGGCGCCGGCTACCACATCATTCAGTCGAAGATCGCCATCGGCTCCGGTGGCCTGTCCGGCAAGGGCTGGCTGCACGGCACCCAGTCGCAGCTGGAGTTCCTGCCGGAGCGCCATACCGACTTTATCTTTGCCGTGTTGGCCGAAGAGCTGGGGCTGATCGGGGTATTGGTGCTGCTGGCGCTCTACCTGCTGGTGATCATTCGCGGGCTGATGATCGCCGCCAAGGCGCAAACCACCTTCGGCCGCGTGATGGTTGGCGGCTTGATGCTGATTTTGTTCGTTTATGTCTTTGTTAACATCGGTATGGTCAGTGGCATTTTGCCGGTAGTTGGCGTACCTTTGCCTCTGGTCAGTTACGGGGGTTCGGCGCTGATAGTGTTGATGGCCGGTTTCGGCATCATCATGTCGATCCACACGCATCGGAAAATGCTGTCTAAAAGTTTATAAGAGGTGAGTAATGCGTAAGGAATGGCTTTGGATCGGCGTTGCGGCGGTGTTGCTCTCCGCCTGTACCGCCCCGACCACGGAACAGCAGGCGCCACAGCAGCCGTACAACGGCCCGGTGGTGGAAATCGGTGGCGTCGAGCCTCAATATGAACCCTATAACCCTAACAACATGCAGGATTATAAGGTTAATGGCGATACTTACCGCATCGTAAAAGATCCGCAGAACTTCTCGCAGACCGGCCTGGCGTCCTGGTATGGCGAAGAGGCCAACGGCAACACCACGGCGCTGGGTGAGCAGTTCGATCCCAACGGCCTGACCGCGGCGCACCCAACGCTGCCAATCCCAAGCTATGTGCGCGTCACCAACCTGGCCAACGGCCGTCAGCTGGTGGTGCGCGTCAACGATCGCGGGCCATACACCAAGGGCCGCATCATCGATCTGTCGAAAGCCGCCGCCGACCGCCTCAACCTGTCCAACAACACCAAGGTCAAAGTCGATTTCATCAACGTGGCGCCGGACGGCACGCTGAGCGGCCCGGGCACCATCGGCACCATCGTGGCGAAACAGAGCTACGCCCTGCCGGCACGCCCGGATCTCGGCTCCAGCGGCATGGGCACTCCAATCCAGCAGGACGTGCCGGTCGCCGGCGGCGCGGCGGTGCGCCCGATCGATAACAGCACCCTGCGCACCGACGATGGCGCTCCGGCAAACGCCGGCAACGGCCGCAGCGGTTTCCTCGGCGCGCCAAGCGCAGTACCGGCCGGCGTACTGGAAGGTTCCGAACCTGAAGCCGCCGCCGTGGCCGCTCCGGTTGCGGCCGCCGCTGCGGCGGCCGGCATGGCGGCCGCTTCTTCCTCCGGCGGTTACGTGGTGCAGGTCGGTGCGCTGAGCAGCGCCGAACGCGCCCAGAGCTGGCAGCAAAGCCTGAGCCAACAGTTTGGCGTACCGGGCAAAGTGGCGGCCAACGGCAGCGTTTATCGCGTCCAGCTCGGCCCGTTCAGCAGCCGTCAGCAGGCCACCCAGCTGCAGCAACGCCTGGCCAGCGAAGCGCAACAACAGTCTTTCGTTACTGCTGCACCCTAAGCGTTATGCCCGGCGGGCATTCGCGGCTGATAAGCGGTTATTTAGCTGAAACATTTTCTTGCAGCTAAAAGGTCTTTAACCGCAATTAGTCAGATGAATGGGTAATGCCTGCCGGGATCGCATCTGCTATAGTGTGGCTCGTTTTTTAACTTTACTTTCACGGATGTTGTAGTCCCGATCATGAAACAAGTAACTTCTTTTCGCTTAATCAAAAGCATCGCACTCGGCACCGTTATCGCAATGAGCGCAGCCTCCGTTGCACATGCCGATGACGTTAACATCAAAACCATGATCCCAGGTGTCCCGCAGATCGATGCGGAAGCGTACATCCTGATTGATTACAACTCCGGCAAGGTGCTGGCCGAGATGAACGCCGACGCGCGTCGCGATCCGGCCAGCCTGACCAAAATGATGACCAGCTACGTCATCGGCCAGGCGCTGAAAGCGGGTAAAATCGGCCAGGACGATCTGGTGACTGTCGGTCAGGACGCCTGGGCGACCGGCAACCCGGTGTTCAAAGGCTCCTCGCTGATGTTCCTGAAGCCGGGCGATCGTGTGCCGGTCTCCAAACTGACCCGCGGCATCAACCTGCAATCCGGTAACGACGCCTGCGTGGCGATGGCCGACTACGTCGCCGGCAGCCAGGACGCGTTCGTTAACCTGATGAACACCTACGTCAGCAAGCTGGGCCTGCAGAACACCCACTTCCAGACGGTACACGGCCTTGATGCCCAGGGCCAGTACAGCTCGGCGCGCGACATGGCGCTGATCGGCCAGGCGCTGATCCGCGACGTGCCGGACGAGTACGCGATTTACAAAGAAAAAGAGTTCACCTTCAACAATATCCGCCAGATGAACCGCAACGGTCTGCTGTGGGATAACAGCCTGAACGTCGACGGCATCAAAACCGGCCACACCGACGCGGCGGGTTACAACCTGGTGGCTTCGGCGACCGAAGGCCAGATGCGCCTGATCTCCGCCGTGATGGGCGGCCGCACCTACAAAGGCCGCGAAGCCGAGAGCAAGAAACTGCTGACCTGGGGCTTCCGCTTCTTCGAAACCGTGGCACCGCTGAAGGTCGGTAAAGAGTTTGCTTCCGAGCCGGTCTGGTTCGGCGATGCCGACCGCGTTGAGCTGGGCGTGGACAAAGACGTCTACCTGACCATCCCGCGCGGCCGCATGAAAGATCTGAAGGCCAGCTACGTGCTGAACACGCCGGAAATTCACGCGCCGCTGGCGAAAAACCAGGTGGTCGGCAGCATCAACTTCCAGCTGGACGGCAAAACCATCGACCAGCGTCCGCTGGTGGTGATGAACGAAGTGAAAGAAGGCGGTTTCTTCAGCCGCATCGTGGACTACATCAAACTGATGTTCCACCACTGGTTCGGTTAACGGTTGAAACGGGCGAAATTGGCCCCATATAGTGAATAACACTAACTCCCGCCCCGGCGGGAGTTATACTTTATAGATTAGCTAGCACTCTGGAGCGCACGCACATGCAAAAAACTAAACTGAACGAACTGCTCGAATTCCCTTGCCCGTTTACCTACAAGGTGATGGGCCTGGCGCAGCCTGAGCTGGTTGACCAGGTAGTTGAAGTGGTGCAGCGCCATGCGCCGGGCGACTACAACCCGCAGGTCAAGCCGAGCAGCAAAGGCAACTACCACTCGGTCTCCATCACCATCAACGCCACTCACATCGAGCAGGTCGAAACCCTGTACGAAGAGTTGGGCAACATTGAAATTGTTCGCATGGTGCTGTAATTCCAGCATAAACCCCTGCTTATCAACCCGGGACGGCGCAGCGTCTTCCCGGGTTGCGCATTTTTGGTCAGCGAAAGGCTGGCCGCAGACCGGAGCGCCCGGTATAATGGCTTTACCACTTCTGTAACCTGACGATGACTCTTTTGCAACCAGACAAGATCATTTTGCGTCAGCTGGGGTTGCAGCCCTACGCGCCTGTATCCCAAGCCATGCATAACTTCACCGACAGTCGTACCGAGACCACGCCGGACGAGCTGTGGCTGGTGCAGCATCACCCGGTGTTCACCCAGGGCCAGGCCGGCAAAGCCGAGCATGTGCTGATGCCCGGCGATATCCCGGTGATTCAGAGCGATCGCGGCGGCCAGGTGACCTACCACGGGCCGGGCCAGCAGGTGATGTACGTAATGGTCGACCTGAAACGCAACAAGGTCGGCGTACGCCAATTGGTCACGGCGATAGAAGATACGGTTATCAATACCCTCGCCCACTTCCGCCTCGAATCGCGCGCCCGTCCGGATGCGCCGGGCGTGTACGTGGGGGAGCAGAAAATCTGTTCGTTGGGTTTGCGGATCCGCAAAGGCAGCTCATTCCACGGCCTGGCCCTGAATGTGGCGATGGATCTCAGCCCCTTCCAACGCATCAACCCTTGCGGTTACGCCGGCATGCAAATGACGCAGGTCAGCGCGCTGGCGCCCGGCGTTGGCATTGAAGACATACACCCAATCCTGGTACAGGAATTTGTTCATTTACTCGGCTACCAGACGGTCGAGCTTCGTAACTGGAACCTGCACGATTATGAGTAAACCAATTCAGATGGAACGCGGCGTCAAATACCGCGATGCTGACAAAATGGCGCTGATCCCGGTCAAAACGGTGGTCACCGAACGGCAGGAGCTGTTGCGTAAACCCGAGTGGATGAAGATCAAACTGCCTGCCGACTCAACGCGCATTCAGGGCATCAAAGCCGCCATGCGTAAAAACGGCCTGCACTCCGTCTGTGAGGAAGCTTCGTGCCCTAACCTGTCCGAGTGCTTCAACCACGGCACCGCCACCTTCATGATCCTCGGCGCTATCTGCACCCGCCGCTGCCCGTTCTGCGACGTGGCCCACGGCCGCCCGATCGCGCCGGACGCCAACGAGCCGGAAAAGCTGGCGCAAACCATCGCCGACATGGCGCTGCGTTATGTGGTGATCACCTCGGTTGACCGCGACGATCTGCGCGACGGCGGCGCTCAACACTTTGCCGACTGCATCTCGGCCATCCGCGCCAAGAGCCCGAACATCAAAATTGAAACGCTGGTGCCGGACTTCCGCGGCCGTATGGATCGCGCGCTGGAAATCCTCACCGCCACGCCGCCGGACGTATTCAACCACAACCTGGAAAACGTGCCGCGCGTATATCGCCAGGTGCGCCCGGGCGCCAACTACGAGTGGTCGCTGAAGCTGCTGGAGCGCTTTAAAGAAGCGCACCCGGATATCCCGACCAAATCCGGCCTGATGGTCGGCCTGGGCGAAACCAACGCGGAAATCGTCGAAGTGATGCGCGATCTGCGCCGCCACGGCGTGACCATGCTAACGCTGGGGCAATACCTGCAGCCGAGCCGTCACCACCTGCCGGTGCAGCGCTACGTCAGCCCGGCCGAGTTCGACGAGATGAAAGAAGAAGCGATGGCGATGGGCTTCACCCACGCCGCCTGCGGCCCGTTCGTGCGTTCGTCTTATCACGCCGATCTGCAGGCCAAAGGGATGGAAGTGAAATAACGCGTAATAGTTTGTTACGCTAAAGACGGCGGAAACGCCAAAAAACGGATGTCCGCAAGGCATCCGTTTTTTATTGCGCGCCCTCAGACGGGACTAAACGTCTTTCTTCTCGACGCTCTGCTGAGCGGACTGGCTCTCGGCGGTGTTGTTGCCGGCGGCCGGCGGCGTGGTGCTGTCGTCGCCCACGGCTTTTTTAAAGCCTTTCAGCGCCGCGCCAAGATCGGCGCCGAGCGTGCGCAGTTTGCTGGTGCCGAACAGTAAAATCACCAATACCGCAATCACCAGAAGTTTGGTAATACTGATACCTTCCATACTCACCTTCTTATCATAGAGCGCTGCGTGAACAGCGAGAAAAACTGACCTTGCCTGCGAATATTTAGCGACTTTCCCCCCGCTCGCACAACCGCAACATGTAACAGAGTGAGATCCGTCGCAGGAATGCCACGCGGCCCCGCGGCATGAATCCCAGACTATTCTTAGTTTATCACCCGCATGATACGCTGCCGTGATACTTATCAGGGAGAGGCCGGATGTATATTGCTCCACCCATTTTCGATGCCCGAAAATCCGGCCTCAGCTTCGCCAAACGCACCTATCTGCCCCGCGTCGCCGGCCTGGGGCTCGGCTTTATTTGCGTTTGCGCCGCCCTCTATCCCTTGGCTCCGCCCACAGCGGTCTGGCTATTGCTGGCCTTTCACGGTTTTCTCTGGCCGCATCTCGCCTACCGCCTGGCCCGCCGCGCCAAAGATCCGTTCAAAGCCGAGATCCGCAATCTGCTGATTGACTCCGCCTTCGGCGGCTTCTGGGCCGCGATGATGGCGTTCAACGCGCTGCCGGCGATTGTCATCTTGTCGATGATGAGCATGAACAACATCGCTTCGGCCGGTAAAGCACTGTTTGTCAAAGGCTTGGCGATTCAATTGGCTGCGGCGGCGCTGACCGGCGCGCTGCTCGGCTTCCCGTTCCACCCGCACAGCACGCCGCTGCAGATCTATCTGTGCCTGCCGATGATCTACCTGTACCCAACGCTGCTCGGCCTGGTGACCTACCGCACCGCCAAGCGGCTGGCGGAAAAAAAACAGGAGCTGCAGCGCATCAGCACCCGCGATGGGCTGACCGGCTTGTACAACCGCCGCCATTGGGAGCATCTGCTGCATCGTCAGTTCGACAGCTGCCGCCGCTACCAGGACAACGCCACGTTGATCCTGATGGATATCGATCGTTTCAAAACCATCAACGATACTTTCGGCCATGCGCTGGGGGATGAGGCCCTGGCGGCGCTGGCGGAAGAGCTGCTGATTGGCTTGCGCAACGTGGATATCGTCGGGCGCTACGGCGGCGACGAATTTGGCGCGGTGCTGCCGAACACCAGCGCTGAACAGGCGGAAACCGTCCTGCGGCGCATCCAGCAGCGGCTGGACGCCGTTATCTTCAAAGAGGCGCCACAGCTGCGGCTGCAGATCAGCGCCGGCATCGCCAACTACCACCCCGCGCTGGGCGGTTATCTGGACTGGCTGAAAGCGGCCGACGGCGCGCTTTACCGGGCGAAGCAAAATGGCCGCAACCGGCTGGAAACGGTGCCGCCGACGGGCGACTAACTGACTGGTTTAATAACTTGGCAAAATACTTCGGCGCTTCGACAAAGCCTTCACGCCGGTAAAACGCATGCGCCCGCTCGCTTTCCACCGCCACCAGCAGCGCCTCGGTGCCGGGATAATCCAGCGCCGTCATTAATTCGGCGATCGCTCAGGCGCGCCGTTCTGATTTTCATGGGGTGACCTCGCAGATTGTCGATACTACAAAATAGGCGGCGTTAGGTGTAACATCCATCCGGTGCGGCGAAAAAGGCCGTGCGGCACGCTGGAGATGACATTCCTCCCTAACCGCCTTCACAGGCTGATGATGTCTACGTAACCTCTCGGAGAGAGGCGCGTAGCGTTACGCCTGTCCCTTTCCGAACCCCGTGAATTTCTCTGTTTGAAAGGGAGTTGCCCCATGTTGAGTTCTTTACTGGCCGTCTTTATCGGCGGCGGCGTCGGCAGCGTTTTGCGCTGGGCGGTAAGCATGAAAATGAACCCGCTGAACGCCCACATTCCGCTCGGTACGCTGATGGTCAATCTGATCGGCGGTTTTATCATCGGCCTGGCGATGGCGATTTTCACCCGCATGACGCATCTGGATCCCACCTGGAAATTGCTGATCACCACCGGGTTCTGCGGCGGCCTGACCACCTTCTCCACCTTTTCGCTGGAGGTGGTATACCTGATGCAGGATGGCCGCTTCGGCTGGGCGCTGGCCAACATGCTGCTCAACCTGGCCGGCTCGCTGGCGATGACGCTGCTGGCTTTCATGCTGGTGATGTGGGTCAACGGGCGCTAAGCCCTTAATGTTTCCTTAATCTTGCATGCGCATAATCTCATCCAGTACTCCTGACTGGATGAGAAACCGCTATGTTTAGCCTGCCGAAAACCGCCGCCGAAGCGATTGCCGTTGCGCTGTGCGTGCTGATCGTCGCCGCCTTTATCAAATCCTACCTGTTCGCTTAAGCGCTTTTTCCCGCAGCACGCGTTCATGTTGCGTCTTTCCCGCCGGTTACACTACAATTGAGAATGAACGTTCACACCCAGAAATGTGAACCCGGCTCACGCGTAGCAAAGGATCGGGCAGATGCTCTCCCCCAACGACAGTAAACAGGCCAAGGTGCAGGCCCGCCGCGATCAGATCGTCGAAGCGGCGAAAACCAGCTTCCGCCGCCACGGCTTCCACGCCGCCAGCATGGCGGAGATCGCCCAGGGCTCGCAGCTCAGCGTCGGGCAAATCTATCGCTATTTCGCCAATAAAGACGCGATTATCGAAGAGATCGTCAACCGCATCATCGCCAGCAAGATGCAGCGGCTGGAAAACCTTGGCGATCACATCAACCTGATCGCCGGCACGCTGGCGGCGCGCACGCTGTTTCAGCAGCCGGGCGAGAGCGAAACCGATCACATGCTGATGCTGGAAGTGACCGCCGAGGCCACGCGCAACCCGGTGGTAGCCAAAATGCTCAGCGATGCGGAAGCGCGGCTGTTTCGCCACGTGTGCCACAACCTGCAGCGGCTGTATCCCGATTTCAGCGCGGAAGAGATCGCCGCCCGGGTGGAGTTTATCGCCGTCATGAGCGAAGGCACCGGTTACCGCATCCTTACCACGCAAAAAGCCGATGCGTCCCTGCTGCGCGAGCTGTATCAGCAGGCCATTTCTCACCTGTTCAGGAAACGCTAATCTCCCATGACCAAACACTTAGCCAGACAACGTCTGGTGTACGCCGTCGTGCTTGGCCTGTTGGCCGCGCTGGGGCCGCTGTGCACCGATCTCTATCTGCCCGCCCTGCCGGAAATGGCGGGCGAACTGAATACCTCCACCGCCGCCGCACAGCTCAGCCTGACCGCCGGGCTGCTCGGCCTGGGCGTCGGCCAGCTGATTTTCGGCCCTTACAGCGACAAACTGGGCCGCATGCGCCCGCTGTTGCTGTCGCTGATCCTGCTGCTGGGCGCTTCGCTGTGGTGCGCCCTCGCACCCACCATCGACCAGTTGCTGATCGCCCGTCTGCTGCAGGGCATCGCCGGCGCCGGTGGCGCGGTAATTTCCCGCGCCATTGCCCGCGATCTGTACGCCGGCCATGAGCTGACCCGCTTCTTCGCCCTGCTGATGCTGGTCAACGGCCTGGCGCCGATCGTCGCGCCGGTGCTGGGCGGCGTGATGCTGCAGGTGATGAACTGGCGCGGCATCTTCGGCGTGCTGGCGGCCATCGCCGTGCTGCTGTTCAGCCTGTCGGCGCTGAAGCTGCGCGAATCCCTGCCGGTAGAACGCCGCAGCCAGGGCGGTATCCTGGCGATGCTGATGTCGCTGGGCGGGTTGCTGACCCAGCGCTATTTCATGGGCCTGTGCCTGACGCAAGGCTTCGTGATGGCCGGCATGTTCGCCTATATCGGCGCCTCGCCTTTCGTCTTGCAGCAGATTTACGGCCTCAGCCCGCAGATGTTCAGCCTGTGCTTCGCCATTAACGGCGTCGGGCTGATCATTGCGGCGCAGCTGGCCAGCCGCCTCAGTTCGCGTTGGGGGGAGCGCCGGGTGTTGAGGGGCGGGTTAACGCTGGCGGCCGTCGCGTCGCTGTTGCTGCTGTTGGCCGCCGCGCTGCATGCGCCGCTGGTGTTGTTGCTGGTGCCGCTGTTCTTCTCGGTGGCGGTGATCGGCATCGTCGGCCCGACCGCCTCTTCGCTGGCGATGCAAAGCCAGGGTGACAAAGCGGGCAGCGCCTCGGCCTTGATCGGCGTGTGCATGTTCGCCCTCGGCGCCTGCGCCGTGCCGCTCACCGGGCTGGGCGGCACGTCCAGCCTGTCGATGGCGCTGACCATCGTCGGCTGTTACGCCATCGCTATCCTGCTGTTCAGCCTGTTGGCCCGCCGCAGCGAGGCATAACGCGCCCAATAAAAAACCCGCTCAATGAGCGGGTTTTAAGAAATTCAGCTACGCAGCTTAGATAGCAGTAACGTTAGCGGCAGATGGGCCTTTGGCACCGTTCGTGATTTCAAACTCTACACGCTGGCCTTCAGCAAGCGTTTTGAAACCGTTGCTAACGATGGCAGAGAAGTGAACGAAAACGTCCTTGCTACCATCTTCCGGAGTAATGAAACCGAAGCCTTTGGATTCATTAAACCACTTAACGCTACCTTTAATCTTAGACATCAAACTTACCTTTAACGTGAATGAAAGACACAAAACCTGTGTCGATTACAGTACAGCAAGCAGGCAGGATTTTGTCCACCACCGCGATCACAGAAATCCGATAAAGAGTGAAAAAATCCGTGTAGCCCGGTGTAAATGGATTGCACCGGTTGCGATAAGCTCCCGTTCCAGGTCAATCCTCTCCACCCGCTGGCGAACAATGCGCGAACGGCCAAACCCGCCCGCTTACCCCAGCGTTGACGCCCCCATGCAGACACAATCGCTATGAAATATAACCAGATGGTCTTTTTGCTTCGGCGGCCGCTGCACTAGGGTTAGGGTTTATTTCCCACTGTGAGCCAAGCCTATGACCAGCCAGTTGGCAGACAAAATCATCGCCTATCGGCGTGAGCTGCACCAAAACCCGGAGCTTTCCAATCACGAATTCGCCACCACCGCCCGGCTGACCCGCTGGCTGCAAGAGGCGGGCATTCGCCTGCTGCCGCTGGCGCTGAAAACCGGCGTCGTGGCGGAGATCGGCAGCGGCAAGGGGCCGATCATCGCGCTGCGCGGCGACATTGACGCCCTGCCGATCGACGAAATCGCCGACGTGCCCTTCAGCTCGCAAAACCGCGGCGTGATGCATGCCTGCGGCCACGACTTTCACACCTCGGTGATGCTCGGCGCCGCACACCTGCTCAAAGCGCGTGAGGCCGACCTGCCCGGCACGGTGCGCATCTTCTTCCAGCCGGCGGAAGAGACCTTCAACGGTGCCCGGCATCTGATCGACGCTGGCGCGCTGGATAACGTTGCGGCGGTATTTGGCCTGCATAACGCGCCGGAGCTGCCCACCGGCACCTTCGCCACCCGCGCCGGGCCGTTCTACGCCAACGTCGATCGCTTCCAGATCCTCATCACCGGCAAAGGCGCCCACGCCGCCAAACCGGAACAGGGCGTCGACACCATCGTCACCGCCAGCCAGATCGTCGGCGCGCTGCAGACGCTGCCCAGCCGCAGCTTCAGCTCGCTGGAATCGCTGGTGGTGAGCGTAACGCGCATCGAAGGCGGCAATACCTGGAACGTGCTGCCGCAAACCGTGGAGCTGGAAGGCACGGTGCGCACCCACAGCGACGCGGTGCGCCGCCAGGTGCCGGACAAAATTCGCCAGGTGATCGACGGCGTTGCCGCCGCGCTGGGCGCGCAGGCCGAACTCCGCTGGCAGCCGGGGCCGCCGGCGGTGATCAATGATCCGCATTGGGCGGCGTTCAGCAAAACCGTCGCCGCCGAGGCCGGCTACCGGGTCGAAGAGGCGGAACTGCAGATGGGCGGTGAAGATTTCGCGCTGTATCTGCATCACGTGCCGGGCGTATTCGTCAGCATCGGCTCCGCCAGCGAGTTCGGCCTGCATCATCCGCGTTTCAATCCCGATGAACGCGCCCTGTTCCCCGCCGCGCAATATTTCACGCTGCTGGCGGAACGCACGCTGCAACAATTAACCACCGCGCCGGAAAAAGCCCTCAGCAACGCCTGAATAACGGTAACGCGTATTTCCCCGACGCCGCGGATGCCGCGTCGGGGATTATTTTTTCGCTCGCCGTGATATTTGCGATTTTCAACATTTGAATATGCTGTTTTGTTGTTTTACATCCCGCCGCCGCTCATCAATAGTGGGCACATCAGACACCGCGCGCCTCTGCGGCGCATGACAGGATAATCACGATGAGCGACAACGCGACTAATCAACGGCAATTGCGGCTGGGCGCCATTCTGCATGGTGCATCGGGAAATATGTCCGCCTGGCGCCACCCGGACGCCACCGCCGACGCCAGCATCAACCTCGAATTTAATATCGCCACGGCGAAAAAAGCCGAACAGGGGAAATTCGATTTCGTCTTCGTCGCCGATGGGCTATATATCAACGAAAAGTCCATTCCGCATTTTCTTAATCGTTTCGAACCGCTCACCCTGCTGGCCGCGTTGTCCGCCGCCACCGATAAAATCGGCCTGGTGGGCACCCTCTCCACCTCCTACAGCGATCCGTTCACCGTCGCCCGCCAGTTCGCCAGCCTCGATCACCTGAGCAACGGCCGCGCCGGCTGGAACGTGGTGACCTCGCCGCTGGAAGGCTCGGCCAAAAATTTCTCGCGCAAAGAACACCCGGAGCACAGCCTGCGTTATCGCATCGCCGGCGAGTTTCTCGACGTTGCCAAAGGGCTGTGGGATTCCTGGGAAGACGACGCCTTCGTGCGTAATAAGGCCAGCGGCGAATTCTTCCGCGCCGGCAAACTGCACACTCTCAATCACCAGGGGGAGTTCTTCTCGGTGCAGGGACCGCTGAACATCGGCCGCACGCCGCAGGGGCGCCCGATCCTGTTCCAGGCCGGCGCCTCCGAAGACGGCAAACGGCTGGCGGCCCAACACGCCGATGCGATCTTCACCCATCACGACACGCTGGAGCAGGCGCAGGATTTCTACCAGGACGTGAAGCGGCAGCTGGTGGAACAGGGGCGCGAACCGGACGATCTGCGCATCTTCCAGGGCGTCAGCGTGATCGTCGGCGACGACGACGCGGACGTCGAGCGCCAGTACCAGGAGACCGCCCGCCTGGTCAGCATCGAGAATGCCCTCAACTACCTCGGCCGCTACTTCGAGCATTACGATTTCGCCCGCCATCCGCTGGACGCCCCCTTCCCGGACATCGGCGATCTGGGGCAAAACAGCTTCCGCAGCACCACCGACGCCATCAAGCGCAGCGCCCGCGAGCGCAACCTCACGCTGCGCCAGGTGGCGCTGGAAGCCGCCTCGCCGCGCCCGGTGTTCAGCGGCACGCCGGAAGCGGTGGCGGATGGCCTGCAACGCTGGTTCGACGGTGAGGCCGCCGACGGTTTCATCATCAGCGGCGGTACGCCCAACGCCTTCGGCCACTTCGTCGATCGGGTAGTGCCCATCCTGCAGCAACGTGGCCTGTTCCGCCAGGCGTACCACGGCGACACGCTGCGTGAACATCTAGGCCTGAAGCGCCCGTTGAACAGATTCACCCAATAATAAGATCGCTTTCAGGGATACCCGCTATGCAGAAAACCGTTACCGCCGCCCTCGTGGCGGCCTTGCCGAGCCTGACCGGCGCCGTGCCGGCGGGCACCAGCATCGATTTGCAGGCCTATGCCCCCCTATTCACGCGCCGAAGACCCCGCAGGCGAACGCCATGGTCAACCGCTGGGGCGAGAGCGCCGAACGCCTTGCGCAGTCGGAAATCAACCCGCCCGGCCAGGGCGATTAGGAGCGCGCGATGACGCAAGACACCTTCATTCAGACGCTGCCGACCGACCCGCTGATCGCCCCGGTGATCGAAGGGCTGTTCGGCGAATATCGTCAGCGCTACGGCGACTATTTTGGTGACCAGGAACCGGAAGCGCTGGATCTGTACGCGCCGCCGCAAGGAGCCTTCATCGTGCTGCTGCGCGCCGGTGCGCCGATCGCCATGGGCGCCTTCAAACGCTATGACGCGCTAACCGCCGAGCTGAAGCGCATCTGGACGCGGGGCGACCTGCGCCGCCAGGGCCTGGCGCAGCGGGTGCTGCAGCAGCTGGAAACGCTGGCGCTGGCGCAGGGATATCGCCGGCTCTATCTAACCACCGGCTTTCGCCAGCCCGAAGCGGTGGGCCTGTATCTGAGCAACGGGTATCAGCCGCAGTTCGATCCCACCGTCGACAGCGAGATATACAGTCGCCCACCCTACGATGGCCGCCTGCCGTTCCGCAAAAGCCTGATTGCAGAGGACGCGTGTTGTTGCGCGTCGGAAAGGAAAATCGCCTAAGGCCCCTTAATCTGTATCAGGAGACATGACATGTCCAAACAAGAAGTCTTGAAAGTGGTGCCCGCCCGCTATCCGCTGCGGCTGATCGGCGCGCTGTTTTCGCTGTTTATTCTGGCCGCCATCGTGCAATCGGTGGCGGGCAACGCGCGCTGGGAATGGGGCGTATTCGCCGAGTGGTTCTTCGCGCCGGCGGTGCTGGCAGGGCTGGGGCAAACCCTGTTGCTGACGCTGCTCGGCACGCTGTTCAGCATCCTGTTCGGCACCCTGCTGGCGCTGGCGCGGCTGTCGCGCTCTTACCTGCTGGCGTCGCTGGCCTGGGGTTATATCTGGCTGTTTCGCTCGCTGCCGCTGATTCTGGTGCTGATCATCCTGTACAACTTTTCCTATCTGTACGACGCCATCTCGCTGGGCATTCCCTTCACCTCCGTGGTGTTCGCCAGCTACCCGACCATCGACATTCTCGGCCAGTTCGCCGTGGCGGTGCTGGGCCTGACGCTGGTGCAGTCCGCCTACACCGCCGAGATCATCCGCGGCGGCATCCTGGGCGTGGATTACGGCCAGCACGAAGCGGCGGCGGCGCTGGGGTTGCCGGGCTATCGCCGCACCTTCCGCATCATTCTGCCGCAGGCGCTGCGCTCCATTATTCCGACCGGCTTCAACGAGATCATCAGCCTGGCGAAAGGCACCTCGATCGTTTACGTGCTGGCGCTACCGGAGCTGTTTTACACCATTCAGGTTATCTATAACCGCACCCAGCAGGTAATACCGCTGCTGATGGTCGCCACCGTCTGGTATCTGTTCATCACCACCGCACTGTCGGTGATCCAATACTACATCGAGCGCTATTTCGCCCGGGGCGCAGTGCGCGAACTGCCGCCGACGCCCTGGCAGAAACTGGCCGGCTGGCTAAAACGTTAGGAGACCCGCATGTCTGAAGCCATTGATTATTATGCCTTGCCCGAGCAGCCGGCGCGCAATCTCACCCCGGTGCCGGCGCGCGGCCTGATCGAAATCAGCAACGTCAGCAAGTTCTTCGGCAAACACAAAGCGTTGGACGACGTTAGCCTGACGCTGCAGCCGGGTACCGTGACCGTGATCCTCGGCCCTTCCGGCTCCGGCAAATCGACGCTGCTGCGGGCGATCAACCACCTGGAGCGCGTCGATGAGGGGTTTATCCGCATCGACGGCGACTACGTCGGCTATCGCCGCAAGGGCAACCGGCTGTATGAGCTGAAGGAAAAGGCCATCCTTCGGCAACGCATCAACGTCGGCTATGTGTTCCAGAATTTCAACCTGTTCCCGCACCTGACGGTGCTGGAAAACATCATCGAAGCGCCGGTGGTGCACAAGATCCACTCCCGCGAACGGGCGAAAGCGGTAGCCTATGCGCTGCTGGATACCGTCGGGTTGCGCCACAAGGCGGACGCCTACCCGCGCCACCTCTCCGGCGGCCAACAGCAGCGCATCGCCATCGCGCGCGCGCTGGCGCTGAACCCGAAGGTGATCCTGTTCGATGAACCGACCTCCGCGCTCGATCCCGAGCTGGTCGGCGAAGTGCTGGACGTGATAAAGGGGTTGGCGGATCTGGGCGTCACGCTGGTGGTGGTCACGCATGAAATCGGCTTTGCGCGCGAAGCGGCGGATCGGGTGGTGTTTATGGTCGACGGGCAGATCGTCGAGCAGGGCGACGCCAGGCAAGTGCTGGCCCAGCCGCAGCATCCGCGCACCGTCAACTTTCTCAACAAAGTGCTGTGATCGTCGGGGCGCCGCGGCGCCCCGTACCCGAGCTGCTTACCGGCCGGCGAAGCGCCGCTTCTCGGCGGCGAAATCCAGCGGGCGGATCCCCTGCTGGTTTTTGTCCTCTTCGGTCAGCAACGCCGGCGGAATAAACCAGGTCACCTCGAACAGCAGCCCGTCCGGATCGTGGCCATAAATGCTTTTGTGCACGCCGTGATCCTCTTCCAGCCCCAGAATGCCGCGTTCGGCCAACTGGTGACGAATGCGCTCCAGCTCCTCCAGGCTGTCCACTTCCCAGGCCAGATGGTACAGCCCGGCCGCTGGCTCATGCTCCGCCGGCGGCTCGTTGTTGGCACGAAACACCCCGGCGCGCTGCTGGCCCAGGTTCTTGCTGAACAGCGCCAAATCGTGATCGTTGTCCGAATCGGCGGCCTGGGTAAACACCGCCCGATCGGGGCTGTCGGACGGCTTGAGCTTGAACCCCAACACCTGATGATAAAAGTCGGCGCTCTGCCGCACGTCGCTGACATACAGCACGGCGTGATTGAGACGTTTGATGCCCATCGCTATTCCTTTACGCATTGAATGAAGTCAGCATGAACATAGCATGTGGGGGGAAAGCCGCTAAATGCCGTTATCGCATGACGAAATGCCGCCCGCGCAATCTGTCGCTGCAAGGCATTCCGCGCTATCATAAGCGCTGTATAGAACCCTTTTGTGAGAATAGCGATGAACGGCAAGATAACGACTTTTTTTGAAGACAAAGGCTTCGGCTTTATTACCGACGAGAACGGAGAAAATCGTTATTTTCACGTGATTAAAGTGCAAAACCCGGAGCTGATTAAGAAAAACGCGGCGGTGACCTTCGAACCGACCAACAACACCAAAGGCCCGTCGGCTTATGCGGTCAAAGTGTTGGCGCCCAGCAAATACATCATCATCGCCAATGAAAGAATCAAGATCGCCAGCATCAAGTCTTTCAATACCTTCACCAAGGAAGTGCCGGCCAAAGCCGACGTGGATAAAGAGAACACCGTGCTGTCGGTCGGCCTGCTGATGAACCGCATTCGCCCGCAGTCAGAAGATCAGGCGCAAACCATGCAAACGCTGCGCATGCTGACCATTACCACCTTCCAGAACACCACCCATACCTTCTCCGAGCACGAGATCGATATGGATGAGACCATTAAGGCGCTGAAAAGCCTGTAAGCGCCGGTTGCCCAGCGTCGAGCCCTAGCGGAACAGGATATGCTCGACGCTGTTGCCGTTCACCACGTTGAACGACTCCACCCGATTACGCCCCTGTGATTTGGCGCGATACAGCGCGATATCCGCCATATTCATCAGTTGCTCCAGCGATTTCACCTCGTTCATCGCCAGACTGGCGACGCCGACGCTGATGGTGATTTTCAACGTCTGCTTGCCTTCCACCTGCAGCGCCGTCTGCTCCACCAGCCGGCGCAGATGTTCCCCCAGCGCCACGCCCTGCGCCGCCAGCGCGCGCGGCAGCATGATGGCGAACTCTTCTCCGCCCAGGCGGCCGAACAGCTGATCGTGCCGCAGCTCGCGCCGCACGATGTGCGCGAACGACGCCAAAACCTGATCGCCGGCGCTGTGGCCGTGCGTATCGTTGATCTGCTTAAAATGGTCGATGTCGATCAGCAGTAGCGACACCGCCTCTTTCGAGCGGTGCTTGTGTTCCAGCAGCTCGCCCGCTTTGCGCGTCATCGCGCTGCGCGCCAGCACCCCGGTCAGAAAATCGTGGTTGGCGCTGTGCTCCAGACGCCGCATCAGCTTGCGGTTGGCGGCGATGGAGCTGGCGAGGATCAGCGGCCCCATCACCAGCATGGCGATGCCCAAGCGGGCGGACATCAGGGTATCGAGGAAGGCGTTGTGGTTGTTCGGCGTTTCGTACAGCATCAGGTTGGCGGAAATGCTGCTGATCTCGGTCATGCCGGTCAACAGCGTCAGCAACGTCACGGGGAACAGCGGGTAGCGCACCGCGCACCACAGCAGCGCCGGGATCGGGAAGGCGATAGCGCCCGGCCCGCCGATATAGACGCTGAATATCAGCGACAGCAGCAGCGCCAGCAGCGGCAGACAGCCCTTCAGGCGCCAACGCACCTGCATGCGCAGCAGCTGCTTCAACCGCGGCGCCGCCATCAGCACCGGCAACAGCAGCAAGGTCGTCGAGAACTGCTCGCTGAACCAGGCCAGCCAGGCGACCACCACCGTGTTGTTGTACAGGCTGTCGTTGCGCAGCACCGACAGCGTCGACGCCACCGCCGCACCGGCCAGGCTGGCGCTGAACATGTAGAGTATCGCCTGGGGTTTGCCCATGCGCCGTTGAGACTGGGGCAGCATCAGCATGATGCCGTAACCGACGGCGATCAGCGACATGTTGCAGGCGTTCAGCCACAGCGCCAGAGACCAGCCTTCGCCGGTGCTGAGATCGGCGGCGACCATGCCCAGATAGGTGGTGAACCAGCCGAGCGGCGTGGCGTAAACGGGTTTTCGCAGCAGCAGGCCGAGCAGAATCGCATTCACCGGCCAAAATAAGGAAAGCGAGCCAATCGGCCGGCTAAGAATACCCACCAGGGAAAGTAAAAAGGCCAGCATGAAAAGATTGATCAGCTGAACCGTTAGCGGCAGGCCATGCCTGGCGTTTATTCTGGCGTTCATCGCCTCGCCCATATTTTGCTAATAACCAGAATAATAATGTGCATACTCTCTCGCCCGGCCAGTGAGGGATAGTCAATCCGAATTTCAACCAAAAAAGCCAGACAAATCAATAATAAAAAGCATTAACATTTAATTAACAGACTTTTCTTAGCCTGATGCGCCTGCGGCGGATTCCCCCGCATAGCGTCAGCAAATAATGCCCACTCTGCTGTCAGCATAGCGCATAGCGTAATAGGCCGCCGAGGGCGTTAATTACATTAATAAGTTTATGGTTATTGGTCGTTGAATGCTGTTTGAATAACTGCGCGATTATTTTCCTGCAACTGGGCCGCCCGTGCAATAACAACCCCAAAAAAGCCCGCATAGCGCGGGCTTGCCTGAACAACAGCAAATCGACAGTTACAACACGGCCATACGTTGCATGCCCGTGCTGCCGCGCAGTATAGCGGTGCAAGCTTAAGCAGACCTTAGCAACAAAAAACCCGGCCTAGGAACCGGGAATATTTGTACGAAATGCAGTGTTAGCCCAAGCAGGCTAATAACATTCCGCAGCTTACACGCCAATTGTGCAGAGAAAATGAACGCGGCGTCCGTTCAACCGCACCGCCGCCCTCTCTGCACGGAAGGCCTTACGCCAGTTTGGCGGCAAAGCCCGCTACGCGCTGGCCATAAAGCTTGGCGGTCGCCAGATCGCCCGACAGCATCTCATCCACGCCGGCATCCGCCGGGGTCTGCACCAGCAGCCCCACCGAACCGCCCAGGTTATTGACGTCGGTGCGCTGCGCCGATTTGGTGTTGGCCGGCATCAGCCCCAGGCTGACCCACAGGCCGCCATGTTGCGAAGCCAGCGTCTGCAGCGCGATCAGCGTTACCTGCTTGTCGCCGTTCAGGCTGGCGCTGTTGGTAAAGCCGCCGAACACTTTGTCCTGCCACTTGCGGCCGAACCAGGCCTTGGAGCTGGCGTCGGCGAATTTCTTGAACTGCCACGACGGGCCGCCCATATAGGTCGGCGAACCAAAGATGATGGCGTCCGCCTCATCCAGCGTCCGCCAGGCTTCGTCGCTGATATCGCCGTTCTGATCGATGGCGATCAATTCCGCCCCGGCGCCTTCCGCCACGACTTTCGCCAAACGCTCGGTATGGCCGTAGCCGGAATGAAACACCACTACTGTCTTCGCCATAGAAATTCTCCACTCATTGCACAAAGACGCCGACGGCGCCCCTCTCGCGTTCAATCTAATCAAGCGCGCTGCGGCTGAATACCGAATAAAACTGACGGTGTTATTCAAAAAAATCGCGTTATGCGCCCTGCTCTGCCTGTTGACGGGCGAAGTCGATAAAAGCACGCAGCGGGCGCGGCATTTGGCGGTTTGCCGGATAGTACAGATAGAAACCGGGGAACGGCGGCGTCCAGGCATCGAGCAGCGGCAACAACCGGCCATCGGCCAAACCGGCGGCAACCTGTTGCTCAAACAGGTAGGCAATGCCAGCCCCATCCATCGCAGCCCGCACCAAGACTTCCGGCTCATCGACTATCACCGGCCCTTCCACGGCGATCTCCTGCTTTTCACCGTCGCACTCAAACTCCCAGCGATACAAACTGCCGTTGGTCGGCCAGCGGTAATTCAAGCAGCGATGTCGATGCAGCTCGCCCGGTGTTGACGGCCGGCCGTGACGCGCCAAATACGCCGGTGAAGCAACGACACGCATCCGCACCTCCCCGCCCAGCTTGACCGCCACCATATCTTTCGCCAGTTTTTCGTGCAGCCGCACGCCGGCGTCAAAACCGCCGGCAACGATATCCACCAACCGCTCCTCAACATTGAGATCGAGCGTAATATCAGGATATTGATGATGAAACGGCGCGATCAAAGGCGCCAGAAAATGCAACGCCGCCACGCGGGTTACATTAAGCCGCAAAAGACCTGAGGGGTTCTGGCGTTGCTCGACCGCCTGCGCCACCGCCGCGTCAATCTCGGCCATCGCGGGCGTCAGGCGCGCCAACATCTGCCTTCCGGCTTCAGTCAGCGCCACACTGCGAGTGGTGCGATTCAGTAAACGCACACCCAAACGCTCCTCCAGGTTGCGCAGCGTTTGGCTGAGCGCCGAAGCGGACATCCCCAAATGTGCAGCGGCGCGAGCGAAACCGCCGTGCTCAACAATCGCGGCAAAGGCGCGCAACTCGGCGAAATCACTGCCCCTCATTATGCTCTCCCTCCTTAATAATTCATGAAGATTATAGCGCATTCCTTAAACAACCTGCGGGCGCTACCGTAGACGCTACCTACACGGGAGAATGCCTATGAACACGTCACTATCGCTGGATCACTATCGTTTATTGGGCCGTTCCGGCCTGCGCGTTTCACCGCTGGCGCTGGGTACCATGACCTTCGGCGCCGACTGGGGCTGGGGCGCCGAACTGGCCGAAGCCCGCCGTCTGTTTGACGTTTATGTCGAACGCGGCGGCAACTTTATCGATACCGCCAACCGCTATACCGAGGGCAGCGCCGAACGTTTCGTGGGGGAATTCGCCGCCGGGCGCCGCGATCGGTTGGTGATCGCCACCAAATACACCCTGCCGATGCAGCCGGACGATCCCAATTCCGGCGGCAACCATCGCAAAAGCATGCTGCGATCGGTTGAAGAAAGCCTGCAACGGCTCAATACCGACTACATCGACCTGCTCTATCTGCACGCCTGGGATTTCACCACGTCGGTGGAAGAGATCATGCGCGCCCTGGACGACCTGGTGCGCGCCGGGAAAGTGCTGTATGTGGCAGTATCGGACCTTCCCGCCTGGCAGGCGTCGAGAATGCAAATGCTGGCGGACCTGCGTGGCTGGTCGCCGCTGATCGCTCTGCAAATCGAGTACAGTCTGCTGGAGCGCACCGTCGAACGCGAGCTGATGCCGATGGCGCAAGAATTGGGGATGGGCGTGATCCCTTGGTCGCCGCTGGCCGGCGGCGTATTAAGCGGCAAATACCGGCGGCAGGATCTGCAACCGTCGCCCGATGAAGCGGGCTCTCGGCGTGAAGCCGTGCGTGCCAAGGGGACATTGAACGCACACAATCTTGATATCGCCGACGCCGTCAACCAGATAGCTGATGAGACTGGATATTCCCCATCACAAATCGCGCTGGCCTGGACACTGCGTCACCCGACGGTCACCGCGCCGATCGTCGGCGCCCGAACCCTGGCGCAATTGGAAGATAACCTCGGCGCATTGAAGGTGGCGCTGGCGGAAGATCATTGGCGACGATTGGACGATCTCAGTGCCATCGAGCTGGGATTCCCGCACGATTTTCTCGCCCTGCCAGCCACCCGCAACATCATGACCGGCGGCGTGCACCTCGCCCGGCGCAGATAAAAAAAATCCCGCGCAAGGCGGGATAAACTTAACAGGGATGGGGTAATACACTACAGGGAATGGATAACACACAACATCATCGGGTAGAGCTACAGTACCAATCCCAATGTATAGAACTGTCATCCCCGCGTAAGTTTGCTCGGCCAGATGTAACGCCGAATGGGAAATATGACATTTTTCTCAACGCACCACGAACAGGCGCGACTCGAAACCGCCGCTCTTGAAGGTGCCGGTATTGACCCACCCCGGCGGCGAATGGCCGAAGTTCGAAAATCGGCGCAATCAGCGCGGCGCCGCACGGCCCTCAGCGGATTTCAACGTTGATATCGGGATAAGCTTGCTCGCCGTCGCTGAGGTAATGCCCCAACGCCCGGTAAGCCATAACGTACAGCACGGCGGCGGCGCACAGGCACAGCAAGGTCACAAGCAGGAATCTGGATTTGCGCACGATAGGCTCCGTGGAGAAATTTTCGCCTATTGTAGCGCGGCAAAATAAACGAAGGTTCAATTGCCGGCGGGTCAAGCGCCTCGCACTCACTCGGCGAAGCGGCTCGTATCATTATTCAGCATGTAGATAAACGAATCGACGGTTTCGCCGCCGGCGGTGAAAACCGCTAGGCCGCACAGCCCGTCAGACTCCGCATTGCGCTAAACAGTGCGTACTCTTTAACGCTTATAAAGATGGCTTCGAATAATCGTAATGCACTATTCTTTCAAACCTTTTTCGACTTGCCACTCTCATCCCTGACGATTGTGGCCAACAATCCCGGCAAGCGCTCCGCCAAAAAATCGACCAGTACCCGCACTGCCGGCAACATGCCGCGCCGTGTAGGAAAGACCATATGGGCGATCAACGGCGGGCTGTGCCATTGGGGGAGAACCTGAATCAGCCGACCCGATTGAAGATCGGCATGGCAGATAATGTCTGGCAATATAGCAATACCCTGATGAGAAAATAGCGCGTGCCGCACAATATCCCACTCCCGGCAGGCCAGACGAATGCTTGCCTCTAATACTGAAGCGTTTCCCTGAGCATCGGTGAATTCCCACGACTGTTCATGTTCAATGTCTATAAGACTGAGTAGCGCATGCTGGGATAAGTCGCTCAACAGAATAGGAAATCCTTTTGTTTCAAGATACTCCGGCGTGGCAACAAAAATCCTCACGCTTTTGCCCAACTCTTTGGCCACGAATCCCAGTTCGATATCCTTTCTTTCCCGCAACCGAATAGCTATGTCTATTCGATCTGAAACCGGGTCGAACCGATTATCCGTCGCCATCAACTGGATGTTGATTTTCGGATAAAGCGCCATAAATTCGGCAATGCACGCCGGCAGGACTAAACGTGCCGCTAACGAAGGACAGGTAATTCTGACTTGCCCAGAAGGATCCGACAGGCTATTGGCGATCATCTCCTGCGCGGCGTTGACTTCAAGCAGCATCGCCAATCCATGTTCCATCAGACGTTGTCCCATTTCGGTCGGGGCCACATTACGCGTGGTACGCTGCAATAGACGAATGCCCAGCCGTTTCTCCAAAGCAGCGACACGTATGCTCAACTTATTCTTGGTAATACCTGTAACCCGGCTCGCCGCCGAGTAGCCGCCATGTTGTGCCACCAGAGTAAAATAATATAAGTCATCAAGCCCATCCACGAGTCCACTCATCTGACATTAGCCTTTTATTCGTAACACTGTGTCTCAATTTATCCCATTTTAAGTCCAAATTACGGTACTTATACTTCATTTCGAGCCTCTGGAAGCCAATTTAATCAACTAAGGGTGAACAATGTGAAAACTGTCGTTGTAGATGAGTTCGGCGAACTCCCGCATATTGCACAATGTCCTGTTCCACAACCAGCACCTGACGAAATCAGGATAAAAATGTATGCAGCCAGTATTAATCCGTTGGATTGGCGTATTGCCGGGGGCATGCTGAAAGATCGGCTCCCGCATATTTTCCCCCTAGTCTTAGGCATTGACGGCATGGGCGTTATTGACGCCATCGGCGAAAGCGTCACCCGCTTTCAAATAGGCGACCATGTCGTCGGCCGGTTTCTGTTCAATCAGGTCGGAAAAGGGTGTTTTTCGAAATACCAGACGCTTTCTCAGAATGCCATGCTGGTGACTGTACCGAAGGCTATTTTTACACTCGAGTTGGCTTCACTGCCCACAGCCGCCGTTACCGCCTTTCAACTATGCCAGTTGGTTAACGTTCCCGTCGGGAGCAAGGTCATGATTGTTGGTGCAGCGGGTGGCGTGGGGAGTTTTGCCACTCAAATGTTAGCGCGGCGCGGTTATCAGGTTATCGCCGTCGCCGGTGGAAAGCACGCAGACTATCTGAAAAGTATTGGCGCCAAAGACATTATCGATTATCACAACGGCCCAGTAATACGGCAATTGCTGCGGCGTCATCCGGATAAAGGCGCGGGGATTATTGATCTGATTAATAACTCGGATGATTTTATCAAAAACCTCTCCTGGATAAACGAAGGCGGCATAGCTATCAGCTCAATTCACGCAGCACGCGCTGGCGATGCGGATAATATTTCCACGATCAACTTCGAATTATCTCCAGATATATCTTCCCTGAAAGCGGTGCTGCATATGCAGGAGAACGGGGAATTCAATAATATCAAAGTTCGTACCATTTTATTAGAAGACGTGCCGGCCAGCTTGCAGCAAAGCAAACTCGGCCAAGGTACCGGGAAGACGATCGTTACTTTTTCATAATGCTGCCATAGGAGATCAATAATGGAGATTATCGGCGCAATCAGCTACCCGGCCACCGCTTTATTAAAAGTGGAGCCATTAAAACTTGATGATCCCCGGGACGATGAAGTTCTGGTAAAGATCGTCGCCACAGGCCTCTGCCATACGGATATCGCTGTGCATAATGGGTTGATACCTGTGCCTGCGCCAGTGGTTCTTGGCCACGAGGGAGCGGGAGTGGTCGTGCGCACCGGCAAAAATGTCAGGCGTGTCCAAACCGGCGATCGCGTCGTTCTGAGCCTGGCCAGTTGTGGCCATTGCCGCAACTGCACCTCCGGACGACCGACCTATTGCCTGGAGCACCAAAGCTTGAATTGGCGAGTTCAACGGGCAGACGGCTCAGTCTCTTTGCACGCCGCGGGTAAGGCTGTCCATAGCCATTTCTTCGGCCAATCTTCATTTGCACAATACGCGACGGTGAATGCCAGCAGCGTGGTAAAAGTCCCGGCAGAAGCGCCGCTTGAATATCTTGGCCCCGTCGCCTGCGGGATCATGACCGGTGCGGGAGCTGTCATGAATAGCCTGTCACCGCCTGTCGGCAGCTCAATTGCCATCTTCGGCGTAGGCGCAGTGGGTCTGGCTGCCGTTATGGCCGCGCAGCTTTCAGGATGCTCGCCTATCATCGCCATCGATATTAATGATGACAGACTGCAGGTGGCTAAAGAGCTTGGGGCCACTCATTTTATTAATCCGGCACGGGAAGAGTTGTTAGCTGAAATTAACGCGATCACTAACAACAACGGCGTGCAATACTCCGTTGAGGCAGCAGGCAGCGTCAAGGTTATGGCAAGTGCCGTTAGCATTCTGGCCGAACAGGGCTGTTGCGTTCTGACCGGCGTCGTCGGCACAGGGGATACTTTACCCGTGGATGTGATGCATTTGATTCGCGGCAGGACCATCAAAGGTTCTATAATGGGCGATGCTATTCCTTCGATATTCATCCCCACCTTGGTCGATCTTTTTACCCAGGGTAAATTCCCTATCGATAAACTGATCACGTTCTACACGCTGAATGAAATAAACCAGGCTATTGAAGACTCCCAAAGAGGAAAGTGCATCAAGACCGTCATTAAAATGTAATCCATCAAAAAACAGGAAAAAAAATGAAACTAACATACTGTGCCGCTTGGCTCATTGGACTCTCTACGCTCTCTGCTTCCGCAGCCCAAAACAATTCCACCAACAACATAAAGGAAAAAGACGGTTATTATTACCTGCAAAAGGGGTATACGGACCGTGATGTCGCTGAATTTTATTGGCGAAGTTTGGAAGGTTGGTCAGAAAAGCCGGGTAATGTGGCGAAATATTTCACTCCAGATGGCAGATTTGAATTACCTTACGCACCGGTGAACGACTTCCCTGATTTATTCTCGTCAGCATCACAGGGCAGAGAGGCGATCACCCGCTACTTCAGTAGAATGAGTCAATATCTTGGCAACTTGAAATATTCGGCCCCTGAAACCTGGAAAATAATTCCCGCTAGAGAACCTGGCGTTTATACGTTCGAATACACCAGTAGCGGCAAGCTAAAGCAAACCGGTGGTGATTATAACCAACTATTTATTGCAACGGTAAAAATAAAAGATGGTCAAATCGCCCTGGCCCATGAGTTCTGGGATCCTTATGTCGCGCTGCGGGATTTCGGTCTAATTAAAAAAACTGACGCAAACTAATATCTCCCCCTCTATCGAGAGTTTAAAGAGAGATAGAGGGGCGTTACCGCTCTCCAACAGACAATATCGGCAAAAAACAGAGTGATCCCCATAGCGAGAACATCATGAAATCTAAAGTCAACGTTTACATCCTTTCCTTTATCATCAGCATACTCAGTTCTGGTTTGCCTCGCATGGCGTTGGCCGAAAACATTTCCCCAGCCGACGTCGCAAAAATAGTCCAAAAAGCTCACGATAACTTTACCAGTAACCCACAGCAGATCATCGATGCCTTCGCTGATAACGCCATAATAGAGTATCCTTTCGCACCACAGGACATTCCGGGATTCCCGAAAAAGATCAAAGGAAAAAAAGCGATAAGCGAATACTTTTACGGATTAACAAATTACATCAAAAACTATCGCTATGATGATTGGGAAAAATGGAAATCCTGGAGACTGGAAGGAACTGACAACTACCTTCTTGAGTATTCGGCCACCGGGGAAACGGTTCAGGGAAGTAAACCTTACCATCAGAACCTGCATGCTATCGTAAAAATAAAAAATGGGAAGATAACCTATTTTCGTGAGTATTGGGATCCCTACTCTGCATTGCTCATCTTCGGGCTAATCAAGAAGGTTTCCCCAGACAGTAATAAATAATTCCAACCATAAAGCATCATAATAATTAAGCCATCTCATCTAATGCCAGATAATGAAACCCTGATACCAAATGAGAAAAAACACCCAATGAGACAGAGAATTGCCTCATTGGGCTGCCTATTTTGGTTCCCTTGTTTAAGACCAAACGAACGCTTCTGTCGAAGCGCCAATTTTCCGCACCCTCCTTGGTTATTTACCGGATGCCAATTAATAAGCTGATGCCATCACCTGAACCAACCGGAATATTTGATGTGGGTTAACGTTGAACAAGATAGAACCAGAAAGCGCCGAAACTCGCTAACAAGCTGAATTTCAGGCATAAAAAAGACGTCCATTGACGTCCATTGACTTCGAAATGGCACGCCCTATAGGATTCGAACCTATGACCTACGGCTTAGAAGGCCGTTGCTCTATCCAACTGAGCTAAGGGCGCATTGAGATGCGGCAACCTGCGGCTGCGGGTTGGGATTATACGGTCAGAGGTTAGCGAGTCAATGCCTTTTCATGACGTTACGGCGGCGGCCGTGCTTTATGGCGTTTTTTCCGCCAGCGCCCGCGCGGCGAGGGTTTCCGTCAACCGGGCGCCGCCATGCTGAGCCAGACCAAAGCCTACGTAAATCGGCGCGCGCTCAGCACCTTGCCGCCCATCGCCCCGCCGCAGGCAAAGGCGGGCGGACTGCACCACCGCCGTAATGTCGCCCCAATCGGCATGCTCAACCACCTGCATGTTGCAGGTCGCCTCCCCTCTTTTCCCCAGAGCGGAGTCAGGGCGTGCGCTGTTTAAAGAAGCCTGGCTCCCCGATGCCCAAACCAGCAACAGCGCGCAGCCTGCCCAGGCACAGCCTTTCATGCGCACAGCCTCCGCCACAGCGCGCTCAGGCGCGCCCGCCACGACGGCGCTCCTTCATGCTTGCCGAGCCGATGCAGCGCGGTGAGTTGCGCGCTGTCCGCCGGATGCAGCGAAGAATCGAACACCGTTTCCCCTATGCGTTTAGGCTCCGCCGGTTGCTCGTCAGGCTGATGATGCAACGGGTAAAGCCGGGTTATCGCCCTCATGATCCTGCCCTCTTTCGCCCTGTGAACCGCCCCAGCGTATCCAAGTGCCGGTAAAAATGGCGTAGAGGATCCTGAGGCCGGTATAAAAAAAGCGTAAATCGGCGTCGGCAACGGCCGCGAGGGTGATTCTGCGCCTGACAGCGCGCTCAGCTTCTGCCAGAATAGCGGCATCCCCGCTTTTCTTAATTGATGGATTTCCACACTGATGTCAGCAAAGATTATTGATGGTAAAACGATTGCGCAGCAGGTTAGAAACGAAGTGGCTGAGCAAGTGAAACAACGTCTGGCGGCCGGCAAACGCGCCCCAGGGCTGGCGGTTGTGCTGGTCGGCGAGAACCCGGCTTCGCAAATTTACGTCGCCAGCAAGCGCCGCGCCTGCGATGAAGTCGGCTTCCTTTCCCGCTCCTACGACCTGCCCGCTGCCACCAGTGAAGCCGAGCTGCTGGCGTTGATCGACCAGCTGAACGCCGATCAGGAAATCGACGGTATCCTGGTGCAGCTGCCACTGCCGGCCGGCATCGATAACGTCAAGGTGCTGGAACGCATCCACCCGGACAAAGACGTCGACGGCTTCCACCCGTACAACGTCGGCCGCCTGTGCCAGCGCGCCCCCAAGCTGCGCCCGTGCACGCCGCGCGGCATCGTCACCCTGCTGGAGCGTTATAACATCGATACCTACGGCCTGAACGCCGTGGTGGTCGGCGCCTCCAACATCGTCGGCCGCCCGATGAGCATGGAGCTGCTGCTGGCCGGCTGCACCACCACCGTCACCCACCGCTTCACCAAGAATCTGCGTCACCACGTCGAGAACGCCGATCTGCTGGTGGTGGCGGTCGGCAAGCCGGGCTTCATTCCGGGCGACTGGATCAAACCGGGCGCCATCGTGGTGGACGTCGGCATCAACCGTCTGGAAAGCGGTAAAGTGGTGGGCGACGTCGATTTCGACGCCGCCAGCGAGCGCGCCGCTTACATCACCCCGGTGCCGGGTGGCGTTGGCCCGATGACCGTTGCTACACTGATCCAAAATACCTTGCAGGCCTGCGAGGAATATCACGACGTTCAACCTAAATAAGTAAGGCAGTATGGAAATTTTCAATCTGGACAATCATCCCCACGTCGAACTGTGCGATCTGCTAAAGTTCCAGGGCTGGTGTGAAAGCGGCGGCGCCGCCAAAGAAGTCATCGCTGAAGGGCAGGTGAAAGTCGACGGCAAGGTCGAAACCCGTAAGCGCTGCAAGATCGTCGCCGATCAGGTGGTGGAGTTCAACGGTGGCAAGGTCATGGTTAAACCCTGACCCGCATCCATAGAAAAAGGCGCTGAATGCAGCGCCTTTTTTGTTTTTCTCTGCGGCTGGCTTACTTACGGCGCCAGGTGGTGCCCTGCGGGCCGTCTTCCAGCACGATGTTCATCTCGTTCAACCGATCGCGGGCGGCATCCGCCAGCGCCCAGTCCTTCGCGGCGCGCGCTTCGTTACGCTGTTTGATCAGCGCTTCGATCTCCGCCACTTCGCCGTCGTCAACCTGAGCGCCCCCTTGCAGGAACTGCTCCGGCTCCTGCTGCAGCAGGCCGAGCACCTTCGCCAGCTTGCGCAGTTCCGCCGCCATGCCGTTAGCCGCCGCCATGTCTTCACCCTTGAGGCGGTTAACCTCGCGCGCCAGATCAAACAGCGCCGAGTAAGCTTCCGGGGTGTTGAAGTCGTCGTCCATCGCTTCGCGGAAGCGGGCTTCGAACGCTTCGCCGCCGGCCGGCGCGGCGTCGGCGTCGGTGCCGCGCAGCGCAGTATAGAGGCGCTCCAGCGCGGTGCGCGCCTGTTTGAGGTTCTCTTCGCTGTAGTTCAGCTGGCTGCGATAGTGGCCGGACATCAGGAAGTAACGCACCGTCTCCGCATCGTAATGGCCGAGCACGTCGCGGATGGTGAAGAAGTTATCCAGCGATTTGGACATCTTCTCTTTGTCGATCATCACCATGCCGGAGTGCATCCAGTAATTGACGTACGGGCCGTCGTGGGCGCAGCTCGACTGTGCGATCTCGTTCTCGTGGTGCGGGAACATCAGATCGGAACCGCCGCCGTGAATGTCGAAGTGGGTGCCCAGCTGTTTGCAGTTCATGGCGGAGCATTCGATGTGCCAGCCCGGACGGCCCGGCCCCCACGGCGACTGCCAGCTCGGCTCGCCCGGCTTGGACATCTTCCACAGCACGAAGTCCATCGGATTGCGCTTCACGTCGTCGATCTCCACGCGCGCGCCGGCCTGCAGCTGATCCAGATCCTGACGCGACAGCAGCCCGTATTGCGGATCGCTGTCGATGGAGAACATCACGTCGCCGTTGCTGGCCACGTAGGCGTGATCGCGATCGATCAGGCGCTGGGTGATCTCGATGATCTCGGCGATGTGCTGGGTCGCGCGCGGCTCTTGATCCGGGCGATCGATCAGCAGCGCGTCGAAGTCGGCGTGCATTTCCGCCAGCATGCGTTCGGTCAGCTGGTCGCAGGTCTCATGATTTTCCGCCGCGCGGCGGATGATTTTGTCGTCCACGTCGGTGACGTTGCGCACGTAGTTCAGCGAATAGCCGAGGTAGCGCAGGTAACGCGCCACCACGTCGAAAGCGACAAAGGTACGACCGTGCCCGATGTGACACAGGTCATAAATGGTTACCCCGCACACGTACATGCCCACTTTCCCGGCATGAATGGGTTTGAATTCCTCTTTTTGACGACTCAGGGTATTAAAAATCTTTAGCATCGGGAGATTCCGTGGTGTGCGTGATAACAAAAAAGATAACCGGGCTTCAGGTTTCCGCCCGGTAGCGTATTGAAACCTGAAGCCTGATCTATTGCAAGGTTAAGGCCATGCTTTGCTGATTTCACGCGAATAAAATGCGCGAAATTCGGCGGCCGGCGCAATTGTTATAATATAACACAAATGCGATTACCACAGACAGTGCGCGGTTGAGCCGCTGCTGACTCGCTGGGGCGGATATGTTATAAGGGCGGTCTGAATGTTCACTCGCTTTACGTGACGTCTCACTTCACCTTGTTAGGATTAAAACTATGGTTACTTTCCACACCAATCACGGCGATATCGTTATCAAGACCTTTGCTGACAAAGCGCCGGTTACCGTTGAAAACTTCCTGAACTACTGCCGCGCCGGTTTCTACGACAACACCATCTTCCACCGTGTGATCAACGGCTTCATGATCCAGGGTGGCGGTTTCGAGCCGGGCATGAACCAGAAAGCGACCAACGCGGCCATCAAGAACGAAGCCAACAACGGTCTGAAAAACACCATCGGCACCCTGGCAATGGCGCGCACCAACGATCCGCACTCCGCCACCGCACAGTTCTTCATCAACGTGGCTGACAACGACTTCCTGAACTTCCGTGGCGAAAACGTGCAGGGCTGGGGCTACTGCGTGTTTGCTGAAGTGGTTGAAGGCATGGACGTGGTCAACAAGATCAAAGGCGTGAAAACCGGCCGCAGCGGCATGCACCAGGACGTACCGGTAGAAGACGTGGTGATCAACAGCGTGACCGTCAGCGAGTAATCGCGGCTGCATGAGTACGCTGTTCATCGCAGATCTGCACTTGTGCGCACAGGAACCGGCAATCACTGCCGGTTTTCTGCGTTTTTTACGGCGCGAAGCGGTGCACGCCGACGCGCTGTACATCCTCGGCGACCTGTTTGAAGCCTGGATCGGCGACGACGATCCCGAGCCGCTGCACGCGGAGATCGCCGCGGCGCTGAAAGCGCTGCAACAGGCCGGCGTGCCCTGCTACTTCATCCACGGCAACCGCGATTTTCTGCTCGGCAAGCGCTTCGCCCGCGCCAGCGGCATGCAGCTGCTGCCGGAAGAGAAAGTGCTGGAGCTGTACGGCCGCAGGATCCTGATCCTGCACGGCGACACCCTGTGCACCGACGATCAAGCCTATCAGCAATTCCGCCGTAAAGTGCACAACCCGCTGATTCAAAAATTGTTCCTGGCGCTGCCGCTGCGCTGGCGATTGAAGATCGCCGCCAAAATGCGCGCCCGCAGCCAGCAATCCAACCAGGACAAGTCGGAAGCCATCATGGACGTCAACCCGCAGGCGGTCGAGCAAACCATGCTGCGCCACGACGTGCACTGGATGATCCACGGCCATACCCACCGCCCGGCGGTGCACCGGCTGGCGTTGAGCAACGGCGAAGCCCATCGCGCGGTGCTGGGGGCCTGGCACGTCGAAGGATCGATGATCAAAGTCAGCGCCGACGCCGTCGAGCTGATCCAATTCCCATTCTGAATTCCGGACTGGCGCGCGAGTGAAAATTCGCGCTTTCGACGGTGAAAACCGGCGACGCAACCGTTTTCCTCGCCGTGCGCTCATGGTATGCTCTACGCCCTCATTCGGCCCTCAGCCGACGCCAGACAAATCACAGGAGCCTTACACCCATGGGAGCCAACGCCGCTTCAGCCGCCACTACCGGGGCGAAAATCGCAATTGTAATGGGATCGAAAAGTGACTGGGCCACCATGCAGTTCGCCGCCGAAGTCCTGACCCAGCTCGATGTCCCCTTCCATGTCGAAGTCGTTTCCGCCCACCGCACGCCGGACAAGCTGTTCAGCTTCGCCGAGCAGGCTACCGCCAACGGTTTTGACGTGATCATCGCCGGCGCCGGCGGTGCGGCGCACCTGCCGGGCATGCTGGCGGCGAAAACCCTGGTGCCGGTGCTGGGTGTGCCGGTGCAAAGCGCCGCGCTGAGCGGCGTAGACAGCCTGTACTCCATCGTGCAGATGCCGCGCGGCATTCCGGTGGGCACGCTGGCGATCGGCAAAGCCGGCGCCGCCAACGCCGGGCTGCTGGCGATGCAGATCCTGGCGCTGCACGACGCCGTGCTGGCGCAGCGTTTGGCGGACTGGCGTCAGGCGCAGACCGAAGACGTCTTGAACCACCCCGATCCGCGGGAGGACGCATGAAGCCGGTTTGCGTACTGGGCAACGGCCAGCTGGGGCGCATGCTGCGCCAGGCCGGCGAACCGCTGGGCATCGCCGTTTACCCCGTCGGCATCGATGCCGAACCCGAGGCGGTGCCGTATCAGAACAGCGTCATTACCGCCGAGATCGAACGCTGGCCGGAAACCGCGCTGACGCGCGAGCTGGCGACCCACAGCGCCTTCGTCAACCGCGACATTTTCCCGCGCCTGGCGGATCGCCTGACGCAAAAACAGCTGCTCGATCAGCTCGGCCTGGCGACCGCGCCGTGGCAGCTGCTGGCGAGCGCCGCCGAATGGCCGCAGGTATTCGCTTCGCTGGGCGAGCTGGCGATCGTCAAACGCCGGGTCGGCGGCTATGACGGCCGCGGCCAGTGGCGCTTGCGCCCGGGCCAGGAAGCCGAACTGCCGGCCGACGCCTATGGCGAGTGCATCGTCGAGCAAGGCATCAATTTCTCCGGCGAAGTGTCGCTGGTGGGCGCGCGCGGCCACGACGGCCGTTCGGTATTCTACCCGCTGACCCACAACCTGCATGAAGACGGCATCCTGCGCACCAGCGTGGCGCTGCCGCAGCCCAACCCGGCGCTGCAGCAACAGGCCGAGCAGATGCTGGCGGCGATCCTGAACAAGCTGAACTACGTCGGCGTGATGGCGATGGAGTGCTTTATCGTCGGCGATCGGCTGCTGATCAACGAGCTGGCGCCGCGCGTGCACAACAGCGGCCACTGGACGCAAAACGGCGCGTCCATCAGCCAGTTCGAGCTGCACCTGCGCGCCATTCTCGGCCTGCCGTTGCCGCAGCCGGTGGTGAGCACGCCGTCGGTGATGGTCAACCTGATCGGCACCGCCGTCAACGAACAGTGGCTGTCGCTGCCGCTGGTGCATCTGCACTGGTATGAGAAAGAGGTGCGCCCGGGCCGCAAGGTCGGCCATCTCAATCTGAACGACCCGAGCGCCGCCGATCTGCGCCAGGCGCTGCAGGCGCTGGCGCCGCTGCTGCCGGGCGAATACCAAAGCGGGCTGGCCTGGGCGCAGCAGAAGCTGGCTTAACGGTTTAAGCCGCCGAAAAAGAAGAAGGTTCAGCCCAGGTGAACTGACCCCCAGAAGTTGGACGATGTAAATTCAGGCGGCCTTCATGGCCTGGGTTCGATACTCTACCGGACTCAGGCCTTTTAGTTTCTCTCTGAGGCGGCTGTGGTTATAGTAATCAATGTAG